>Ga0326728_10000299_pt1 | contig 202555 bp, 175 predicted proteins | sample MB3enrmetagenome_FD_207602 | JGI IMG/M metagenome (GOLD analysis project Ga0326728, IMG submission 207602) | Lab enriched peat soil microbial communities from McLean, Ithaca, NY, United States - MB31MN | ecosystem: Environmental > Terrestrial > Soil > Wetlands > Peat | place: USA: New York... | reverse complement strand
GCCTTCTGGGTCGTGAAGAACCCGGCACCCAATACTACATATGAGAACACCGCCGCAACGACAACGAATGCGATGAGCACAATCGCTGCCTCGAGGCCGGTGAACGCATTATCATCGCGTTTACATGCATTCATGGATTCACCTTCGTTCGATAACGGATACATAAATAAATAAATCTTTATGATGCCTTGATAGATTTTTGAAAATATAAAATGATCTACGAATTCTGTAAATCTCTCTTTGGTGTGTTTATCATAAATTGGGGCTGCTGCATAAAAAGAAGAGAAATCATAATTCTCATAACCGTTACGGATTAGGTCCAGATATGCACAGATTCACCGCATTTTATTCAATCCAACAAAGCGTTTTCTCTCTGGATATTGATCAGCTTGGCAGAAGTCGATAAGGATTTGGGCATTACACTCTCGGGTTGTGCGGTATCAGTTTGAATATTTGGCTATTGGAAGTTCCGATATAGGGTTTCTGTTGGTGTTTTTATCCAGTGACGAGAAATTTCTCCAGGAAAAAAGCCGGTTTTTGAACTGACACCGTCACTAACTTTAAAAACAAAGTGATCGTATCTTAACCAAACACTGAGTGCATTCCCTCATTATACGCGCTCAGGAAACGGATCGATTGAACCAGGAACTGGACGATAAATTCGGAGTTAAAAGTAATAATGAAGCCGGAACGTACATTAGTCCTGAGCGTAGATCGTGACGATGATATCGGGTGGAAAGCGAAAGTTGAAAGCCCGGCAATCGGTCGTGCGGCGTGCTTAAAGGCGGCAAATACCTTGGCACTTGCCGATCCTGAGGATTCCGATGTCAATGCAATATTTTCAGCTGTAAAGATATATGACGAGCTAACCGCCAAAGGAGAGGAAACGGCGATAGCGGTCGTTGCGGGTAATCACCTTCACATGATCGAGGGTGACCGGAGAATAGCATCTTCTCTTGAAACAGTGATAACGGAGACACAGGCAACAAACTGTATTCTGGTTACTGATGGTGCGGAGGATGAATATGTTATTCCAATCATCCAGGCGAAGATTCCGGTAGCTAGCGTCCGTAGGGTTATCGTCAACCAGATGCCCAACCTCGAAGGCACATACTATATCCTGAAAAAATTTTTTGATGATCCGAAAATTTCCAGGATGGTGTTCATACCGATCGGACTCGCCATGCTCTTGTACGCCGCAGCATATCTTGCAGGGCTTCCCGATGTCGCAACGATTATCGTCATCGGGGTAATCGGGTGTTATCTGCTTTACAAAGGATTCGGATTCGATGAGATTGTCCACAGTATCCTTGATGCTCTGAGGATATCCCTTTCGCGAGGGAGGTTCTCTTTCATCACCTATACAACAACCATACTTCTGGTGCTTATCGGTTTTACCGTAGGGTTCATCAATGTTCTAAAATATTATTCGCCCGATAGCAGTTTTGGCCTTCTTCTCTACCTTATGACATTTATTTATGGCTCTATAGTATGGCTGATAGTTGCAGGACTTGTCGTTTCTATTGGGATTTTTATCGATGTCTATATAAATGAGCGGGAAAGTCTGGGGAAAGTTATAGTTTTTCCCTTCTTTGTTACGGCAATCGGTCTCATTCTCTGGAGCGCAAGTGTATACATCATCTCAGTGAGTGGAGTTCAGGATTTTCCTCTTACCGCTGATGAAGCATCGCAATCTATTTTTTACTTGTCTGCTATCGGGATAATTGCAGCAGTAGTAGGGGTTGTCATCCAGTATCTCGTCAATAAAAAGATTTTAGAACTCAGGAAACAGGAAATTATCGAGGTAATGTAACTTCTGACAATCATTAAGAAACATTATTTTTTTGATCACGTTCGGCTATATTCAGGAAGAAGCAACGTCATTTCTTGTTTATTATGAGTCCGAACTCTGCAAAATATTTTTTTCAACAGGAATTGTCTAGATCTTCCTAATGAGAATGCATAACCTTGTACTGATATATTGATAACCAGTAATTACGTTGGAGGCATTCCAACAGTATTAGTATCATTCGAAAATCCCGGTTGAATTGGAGAGGCGAAATATCCCATACCTCCCGGGAACTGCTTGGTCATGGTAAAATTCCGTATTGCCTGAGGTGACTGTATGGTGAGCAGGGGAATTACAACGTTAAAATCGTGAGTGGGGTACCAGAAAATACCGTTGCCGTATGAATATGAAGCGTTATCGACGACAAAATCGGCTTGAGACAGGTTGAGATTTTTCATCTGAGCATCATTATAATTAAGAATCGTTGAAAGTTTATTCTTCAGATCCTGTTCTCCCAGTAAAAAGAAGATGAATCTTGTGCTCTCATCAACGGAATAATTGACATGGATAATAGCAGTTTCGTTGTCGAGTCGAACCGCAACGTCCTGAATTGTTATGTAGCTATAGCGATCTTCATTTATTGCCATCGCAGGAACAACGATGAACAATAACAGAAGGATAATGAGCGCTACAGCATGGACTCGCATAGCATAATAGGTTCGTTAACGCGGGTTAAATCGTTTTGGGTACTCCAGATTTCGTCGGAAGAAATATGTTATTGTGTCGGAAATATAAACCTGAATTTCAGATGATCCAAAAAAAATTATTTATTATTGATGAGTATGATTTCTATGGAGGAGACGTTCGTTTTACCAGAATCCGTGTCGATGACCTCAGTTGACGTAACAATTTCCTTTTTTGTAATTCCTTCTAGGAACCTGTTTAATGCTATCTCCGCAGTATCTACAGCACGGGATATCGCCTTCCCTCTCGCTTTTATGGCAACCTGATCTGCTCCATTATTGAACTGGGTTACAACTGCCAGCACATAGTTCATAACCGGCTTGTTTCCCACGAATACAGTATTTTCTTTTAGCTCTTGCATCTACATCCCCCTCGTTTATAAATATTTTTTCTTGAGAATCAGTTCTGCATTCAGTATGCTTGCTCCAGCCGCACCGCGAATGGTATTGTGCCCCATCGCAACAAACCGGACACCTTCCCTAAGCCTTCCGACTGAAACGGTCATGCCGTTTCCTCGCATCCGGTCGAGGCGCGGTTGCGGCCTGTCCGGTTCTTCTTCAAAGAAGTGAATAGATTCTTTGGGCTGTGTGGGCAGTCCTTTGATTGGTGGTTTGTAGTCCCGGTAGGCTTTTTTCAATTTTTCGAGAGGCTCTTCAATATCGATCCATACTGCCATAGTATGGCCATCGATAACCGGCACCCGGTGGCAACTTGCACTTACGCTAAATGAAGCATTTGTAATTTTGTTCCCTTTCAGGGACCCCATGATCTTCAGCGTTTCAGTCTCCATCTTCTCTTCTTCTTTGCCGATGTAGGGAATGACATTATCGTAAATCGCCATTGCTGCGACACCGGCAAATCCTGCACCGGAGATAGCCTGCATTGTCGCGACCCTCACATCAGTAAATTTGAATTTTCGCAAAGGGGCTAGTGCAGTAACCATCATGATCGTTGAGCAATTAGGGTTTGTAACGATGAACCCATCCCTGCCGGCATCCTTCTGGATATCGATGAGCCCGAGATGTTCCGGGTTCACTTCCGGAACGACGAGAGGAATATTCGGGGCCATCCGGTGAGAACTTGCGTTGCTGCATACCGCGATACCCGCGTCTGCAAATTCGTTTTCGACATCTGTCGCTATCTCTGCCGGCAAAGCCGAGAAAACCAAGTCAACATCTTTCATCGATTTAGGTGATGTAGGGCTCACCTTGATCTTTGCAATCTTTTCGGGAAACGGCGTGTCAAGTCGCCAGTTTACGATCTTCTTATACGGCTGTCCCGCACTGCGATCAGATGCAGCAAGCGTTGTAAGTTTGAACCAGGGATGATCCGCTAAAAGTTCAACAAACCGCTGACCAACCGCACCCGTAGCACCGAGTACTCCAACATTGATCATAGAAGTCAGGTCCTGTCTGTGTGTTTTCCCGTTTGAATGATGGCGGGTTGTAAATTCCAATTTCACTTATGATGATAAAAACATTGTTTATTATTTTTTTAACGTGTCATTTTTTTTGCGGGATTATCTCCCGCCGATTCTTCGGCATTAAAACTGAAAAACTGGATGCGAAGAACCCGAACATATGGTAAAAAGAAAGGGAATGATCTTCCGGAATTATCCAAGGTTCATTCCATCATGATGGCTTCTGCGGGACAGACATCAACACAGGTCTGGCAATCCACGCACATATCCTTGTCCACTTTTGCCTTGTCATTCTCCATGGCGATTGCCGATGCAGGGCACTCACCAATGCAGGTTTCGCATCCGGTACATTTATTGCTGTCAATTAAAGCAACCAACTCGTTCACTCCATCGTATATGTTTCACAAAAGACAAAAAAAGGGTTTCGATGATAGCATGGACGATTCTAAAATGTTTTTCAGAGGCCAAGGACATCGTTCATGCCGTAGATACCTGGTTTCTTTCCTACAACCCATCGTGTTGCATGAAGCGCACCGCTCGCAAATACCGAGCGGTCATAGGCCCGGTGTGAGAGTTCGATCGTCTCGAAATTTTTTGAGAACATCACTTTATGGTCTCCGACAATGTCTCCCCCGCGAATGACGTGAACACCGATTTCATTGCTGCGTTCCGTTTTCCCTTCACGCCCGTACAATTTCTCCCTCGGGCCCGCTTCCTCCTCTAAGATCTGCAGGATAGTTTTGGCGGTACCGCTCGGTGCATCCTTCTTGTTACGGTGGTGTGCTTCAATCACTTCGATGTCATAATCCTTGAGGAGTTTTCCGGCATCGCGCACTAACTGCCAGAAAATATTGACTCCCACTGAAAAATTACTGGAGATGACTGCCGGTACATGCCCGTGGATAGCTGTTTCCATCACCGCGCGCTGTTCAGCAGTGAACCCGGTAGTACCTATAATAAGTGCGACGTTGTTCCGAGCTGAGATTTTTACATTTTCAACTGCTGCGGCCGCTATAGTAAAATCAATAAGTACATCGGGTTTTGTGCGTTTCAGCAACGATTCGGCATTTTTTGAATCAACAATCTCGGCACCAAAAAAGGTAGCTGGCTTGAGGTTAATCCCGCCAACCAGTTCAAGATCGGGAGATTCGTGAATCATCCGTCCAATCGTCTGTCCCATACGTCCTGACGCGCCACAAACAACAACTTTGATCATGGTGCGATCACCGCGCCCGGGATCTGACGATCGGCTTTCTGACAGCGCTTCGTGTTTTTACTGGTGCTGGACTGTCCGCGTGGCTTTGCGCGGGTAGTTGATCGATGATTTTCTTGAGCTGTTCGGTCTTTTTTATATCGAGTTCATCGAGAGGAAGACGAACCGGGCCTCCGGCTTTTCCTAAAAGTTCAATAGCTTTTTTCACCGGAATCGGGTTTGTGTCGATAAACATTGACCTGAACAAGGGTGATAAGGCAAAATGAAGTACCAGAGCTTTCTGATAATCCCCTTCTTTTATTGCATCATACATCATGACCATTCGTTCGGGATCGATATTTGCTGCGACCGAAATAACGCCGGCACCACCCAGTGCCATGATGGGAAGAGTGATATTGTCATCACCCGAGATAACGGTAAAATCTTCGTCCTGTGTCTCTTCGATTATGCGTGAGATCTGTCCGATATTCCCGCTAGCCTCTTTTATCCCGACGATACCAGGATTTTGTGCCAGCTCTGCTACCAGATCAGGTTCAAGGTTCTGTCCGGTTCTGCCAGGTACGTTATACATTACCACCGGGATGTCAAGACTGGCAAGCTTCGTATAGTGTTTGAAAAGCCCAGATCGGTTTGGTTTGTTGCCGTAAGGGCTGATTACCAGAACACCGTCCGCCCCGACGTCCTTTGCTGCCCGGGTCAGTCGCACCGCTTCAACGGTGTTATTGGATCCGGTCCCCGCAAGTACCGGAACCCTACCATTGACAGTATCGACAGTGATCTCGATGACTTTTTCGTGTTCTTCAAAAGTCAGTGTAGCTGATTCTCCCGTAGAACCGCAGGGAACAATCCCGTGAACGCCATGAGAAATGAGAAACCTGATGTTGCGCTGAAGACCCTCCTTGTCAAGGTCCATAGCAGAGTTTCGTTTAAAAGGGGTAATGATTGCCGGAAGGACACCATTAAACATGAATAGGGTTATGCTCGTCTTTTGGTATTTATTTTTCTTGTAATGTATCCCGCGACACGGTTCCGGACACGTTTGCTTTCAATTAGTGCGGATTTACTAAGTTGCTGTTTGTTCTCATCGAAACTGTTCGAGAAGTTGTCCCGCTGTTTTGCCAGAAGTTCGGTTCCAATCGTTTTGATATAAGATGGTTTGATACCCATGCGCGATTCCTCAAAGTTCACTATGTAAAACGCGGTTCGAACAGATAATGATATTGTTTGCTACGTCGGAAGGATTTTCACCAAACAGCCGAATCAGGGAAGGCTTTCCTTTTATGCCCGTGTTGTAAATTACGTCAGGAACACCGTCTTTGCAGCAGGATGCAACACCCCAGTCCATGGAACTGATCCCGGCTGGTTCTTTGGATGTATCGAATGTGCAGCACTCAAGAAACATATCCTCAAGTGCGATAATCACTGCCTGCGAATATCCTATCGTTGCCGCGCTACGGATTACCGGGTCAAATTTCATTGCCGTAAGAATAATTCGGGTACTGTATTCGTCAGTCCCGAAAGCACATGATCCGGAAAGACGCGCCACACCGTTATCATTTTTGATCCTGCCCTGAACTCCGGCAACCCCCTCAGGGTCCCGCGCTCCGCGAACAGCATATGCTATTGTCATCCCCTCTAAAGGGATCAGCCGCGCGTCCATAGATCGGATAAGGAGCGCAACGGCATACTCCAGGTCTCTGAGTACCTCTCCACGTTCTTGTGCAGGATTCGTCATTATCGTACTGTTGATTGACGAATATACAATAAACCCTACCGTGGATCTTCGCGCAGTTCATTCAAAGTTCACCTCATGCGGGGTACCGGTATACCTCTTGTGACAGGGGATTACTTTGCCTCCATCAGGAATACGGATATGCATATATCCTAAAGAAGCGAATTTTCCTAGAATGGATGAACGACTTCTTGATGTGATTATCGGTGTTTCAGGTTTTCTGGTACTGATTGTCCTGCTCGCTGTTCTCCCTATGGTGATAGTAGCCGCGGCGGCATACCTTATTGCCATCGTAGTATTCATCGTTTTTTTGTCCGGAGCCGGATACCTAGTCAACGAGAAGATCAAGTAACAGGTAATCGTATCACAATTCTTTTTCGAGAGACTTTTAAATTCCCGCAATTCTTTGTTAACGAGATGATCCCATGATTATGAATTGATTCTTCATTCGATCCGTTTCAAGTCTTTCCGTGGATTTTTTTTCTTTGCGGTATAATAACTAAGGGGATGGTTGACTCTCTCACAAAGTCCGTCGCTGTTGATGCACAAACCCGTTGTCCTCATTGCGGCGCATGCAGGGGTTGTGTATTCTGTGCCTGAACCTCCCCGCCCGGTGATATGTTCTACCTGGTACATCGTCTTCTCCTGGTCGAAATCAGGAGAGCGGGCGTAGAGTTCGGCAATTCCGATGATATCCATTCCAATTGCATGCACAAATGTGGTTAGGGCAAAACGACCGGCATGAGTCAGGTTCGTTCCCGCTGTAAGTGCTGTTATCAACGCCTGCATACATGGGGGAAATGCACTCTCTTCAATAGCACCAAACTGACGCAACATCTGTTCCTGATACATTTTTTTCAGATTTCCGATACTTTGACTAAAATGTTCGCATATGGAGGGGGGCACTTTATGGGGCAGATCCCGGCGCATGAGCAAGCGGATTCGCTCCCTGAGCAATTCATACCTTTCGTCTTTCTTGATAAAAATATAGCCTCTTTCCAGTCGACGGTTCACGAGTTTAAACCGGTCTTCATGGAGAGGAGCGACGATCTCAACGTAATCGACAAGTGGCATGCGGTCCTGCGAGATATGGATCCCGAGTTCCTCTGATATCTGGATACAGAGACGTGAATATCCCGTATCATCAAGTTTATAGTTACGGTTCCAATCCTCTTCATGCACCAAGAAATAGTACGCCCGCTCAGCCTCGTACCGAGTTAAGCGGTCAATCATTTGCCGGTCATTAAGGCAGGAGACAAGGATCCGCGCGAGTGCGTATGCAGCTATCTCATCTTCAGCAGAACCGACTTCAGGGGGCGCCAATGTTTTTCTTTTCGATAGGGATTCCTGCACTCGCAATACTGATTGCGCGATCAAAGCTTCGCTTTTAGAATCATGTAATACTGTTTCAAGGAGCGAAAAACGGTTTTTAATATGATCCTGAGCTTTTTTTAAAAATGGGAAATGTGAAAGTTCCTTTGCTGATGGTACAAAATCCATCAGTCGGCCTCAATCCGCGGGGCGAGAAGGTACTCTACATGTCCTTTGCCGCTGGCAATATCAAAAGAGAACCTGACCGGGTGATCGATACCCAGCGATATTTCAACCTCCAGTGCCTTGCTCATGACTTTACCCATGTCTTTTAAGTAGTCAAGGGAAAAGAGCGAACGTGCTTCCACGGGCGTAAGTGATTTTAATTCATCCTTGGTAAATTCCCTTCGGATATTATCTGTATCCCCTTCAGCGATGAGGAAAAAAGTCTGATCTTTCGGGTTGATCCCGAGAGCAATCTTATCAGATATAACCGCTGCTGCTTTCATTGCGTTGTTGAAGTCTTCTCCGGAAATGACGATCTTCCCCGGGAGATTGATGGTGGGGGGGTTAGGGTCTTTCCGTATCGTGTTCGTATCAAGGAGAGTGATGGAATAGTGATACCCATGAACCGAGACCGACATTTTCTGGGCATTGTCAGCAAGTTCAAGGCTGATGAGATCGCCTTTCCCAGCCATATTGAATATATTTTTCATCTTCGATATGTCAATTCCCAGCTGGCTTTTGGTCGCTTTATATGATACAAAGGCCTCGCTATTCAGTTCCAGCCCGATCATTGCCACGTTTGCGGTATCTACTGCCCGGGTTGATATCCCGGTCTCAGTTGTATGCAGCCGGCACTCAGGGACGAGTGCTGAGATCGCATCAATAAATTCCCTGAAAATATCTGCATCAATCGTTGCTTTTAACATCGGTTACCCCTTAACAAACTCTCTTATACAGTATATCGTCATACTTTAATTATAGCGTTTTGGGTTTAACCCGGGATATTTTGGAGAACGATACTTACAATGGGTTCACAATGGGGATATGATCGGACACATCTGCGCGCAAAACATGAGGGGTACCGTTCGCGAGCAGCATATAAACTGGTGGAGATCCAGAAACGATTCTCCATAGTAAGACCGGACGACAATATTGTCGATCTTGGAGCTGCACCAGGGAGCTGGCTGCAAGTAGAACGAACACTTACCCAGGCAAAAGTGGTTGGCATCGATCTAAACCCTATTGCAGCAATTGACGGAGTGGAGACTATTGAAGGAGATCTCAATGATCCCGAAGTGCTGGAACACGTCAGGTCCCTGCTGGGTGTTGTTAATGTTGTCCTTTGTGATGCCGCACCAAAATTATCCGGACATAGAAGTTATGATCAGGCACGGATCATTGAACTGAACGAACAGGCTCTTGCGTTTGCCTGCAAGGTTCTGAAACCGGGAGGGAATTTTGCGATAAAATCCTTCCAGGGCACGGATTTTCCCGAGCTCTACTCCAGTACCAAAGAACATTTCTATTCGGTGAAGACCTGTATCACAAAATCGACGCGGAAAGGGAGCACAGAACTCTATATCATTGCAAAAAATTTCGTGAGCTGAAAGACCCGTGGTACTTAAGGATCCCTACAACCGCCCGGTGACTAACCTTCGTGTAAGTCTCACCAAGCAATGCAATCTTTCGTGTATATATTGTCACCGGGAAGGTGAGAAAGCATCACGCGAACAGATCCCTGCCGATGAGATAGCCGAAATTCTTAAGGTAGCGGCAAAATCCGGGATCCGAAGTGTAAAATTTACCGGGGGGGAACCTCTACTGCGGAAAGATCTTCTGGAAATCGTATCTTCTGTTCCGGAGGGAATGGAATCATCCATCACGACAAACGGGACACTCCTTGCGGATCTGGCTTCTGACCTCAAGCGCGCCGGACTCAGACGGGTAAATGTGAGCCTTGACAGCCTGAATCCGGAGACCTACCAGAAGATAACCGGGATCGATAAGCTACAGGATGTGCTTTCTGGTATCAAAGCAGCACTCAGTTCAGGACTTACTCCTGTCAAACTGAACATGGTTGTACTCAGGGGGCTAAACGAGCGGGAAGTTGACGATTTTCTCGCATTCGTGCGGGGTAACAGGGATCTGGTACTCCAGCTGATCGAGCTGATGAGCTTTAACAACTGTGATTATCATGAGGATCTTAACGGCCTTGAAGGCGATCTCGCATCCCGGTCAAAACAGATTATCACCCGGAGAATGCACCACCGCAAAAAATATTGTCTTGATGGAGCTGAGGTAGAAGTGGTTCGGCCTCTTCACAACACCGAGTTCTGCAGCTATTGCAATCGGCTTCGTGTCACATCCGACGGTAAACTCAAACCCTGTCTCCTACGAACAGACAACCATATCGATATCTGTGGAAAAACCGGTGCAGAACTCGAAACTTTGTTCAGGCAGGCAGTCTCGTTACGGGAACCCTTTTTTAAATAGTACCACTTCTCATCCCACGGTAATATATTTACAATTCCCGCACGAACTGAGGGGTATGCAGGCAGACAACGAGTACGAACAGGTACTGTCATATCTGTATGAGAAGACCCTAATACTCCATGATACGGCACTTTTTAACAAAGTCCTGTTCTTTTTTATGATGGATTCAATCGCACATATTGATTACACACTGAGCATTTATTCATACAACTACATGTCGCCAAAAAATATTATGGGTGCAGAATATCTCCGCTGGCGGGTGGATGAAGAAAAAAAAGGGGATCGAACTCGTTTTCCCGGATTTATCAACTGGCTCCGTGATGAATATCCTGAAAAATTTGCTGCACTGCCTTCCCTCTGGCAGATGATCTATGATACCGAAGATCCTGCAGGGTACCGGAGTTTCCGTATTGTTATCGATCCCGACAGTAAATCACCAGTTGCTTCAGGGTTTTTTATGGCTGTCATTGACGAATTTTTTGACCAGGATTTCCTGAAAAGCCTGTACGAAGATGCATCGCTATCGATGCTTTTTAAGACATATCTGACACGCAATCCGGTGTGAACGGTGTCATTCCATGGATGTAAGCAGGCTTTGTGCTGATCTCGTCAGGATCAACAGCGAGAATCCTCCGGGGCGGACCGATGGGGTTATCGAGTATATCCGTGGATTCCTCGAAAGTCTTGGTATCCCTTCCACGATTACTGGACGGGAGACAGGTAAGTGCAACCTTCTAACGACCGGAACCGCAAATAGACTTCTTCTCTGCGGGCACGTCGACGTAGTACCTGCGTTAAGCGGGGGATGGTCACATCCTCCGTTCTCTGGAATTATCGAGAGCGGTTTGGTCTGGGGCAGAGGGTCGACTGATATGAAAGGGGGGTGTGCGTCGGTTCTTTCGGCGTGCGAATCATGGGTTAACGGGGGTCACGAAATTCCCGCAACGCTTGTTTTTGTCTGTGATGAAGAGGTCGGCGGTGAGGACGGGATACAGTATCTCCTTTCAAAGAACATGATCTCGCCCATGGACTGCCTTATAGCAGAGCCGACTCCTGTCCGTAACCCCTGCATCGGGCAAAAAGGCCTCTGCAGGCTCGAAATGAAATTTGAAGGTTCACCGGCACACGGGTCACTGTATCCCATTGTCGGTGTGAGCGCTATCATGGAAGTGATGACATTGCTCACTTATATCCAGCGACTTCATGAAAAGAATTTTCCGGTTGATGAACGTTTCCAGGAACTTATAATTCGCTCTTCAGAAGTACTTAAAAAAGAGTTTGATATCCCTCACGTAGGTGACGTGCTAAAAAAACTGATGTATAATCCCGGCGTCATCACAGGCGGTGAAAAGTCCAATATAGTGGCACAACATTGCAACCTCGAACTTGAGCTCAGGGTGCCATGGGGATGTTCGATCAATGAGCTTCTTGATGGAATCATTGCCCATGCTCCGCATGGCAAGGTGATCCACCAGACAACGCATGAACCATCAATTACCGACCCTGGATGTTCCCTTGTATCTGCAACCTGCGCAGAAGTTAAGCGGGTGTATAGGGGCGAGGTCTTCCCGATTCTCCAGTGGGCGGCAAGCGATGCGCGGCACCTGAGACGTGCCGGGTTCAATGTTGTCGAGTATGGGCCTGGGGAAATCTCCACGCTACATGCAGTCAATGAGCGGATCAGAATTGATTCGCTGGAAAAAGCATCGGATATTTACCAGGGAATCCTGCGGCATTACACAGTAAAAATGGATTCACACTGAAATTTGGATTATAGTCTCTTTTTATTCATGATCACGAGCCCGGATACAAATATCACCGCACCGATTGCGGTGACGGGAGTAAGTGGGGAATACGTAGTATTTTCCGCAATCGGTATTGTTGTTATTACCGGAACAACCGTTTTCACTTGACTAGGAATTGTCGTGACAACAGTTACGACAGGCGTCTGGGTCACGGTTTCGATGCTGCTGACGGTAATGGTTGGCGTTACTCCTCCGGATACCTGCAATTTTCCCCCGATTAGGCTGGCTTTTTTTTGCTGGGCATCGGTGAAGTTCGGGTCGATGAATAATGCTGTATTCAGAGCGCCGATAGCGTCCTGATACTGGCCCAGATCTATCAGGGCTGTTCCTTTATCATCCCATACCGACGCGTTATTTACGGTTATTCCGGTTGAGCGGGTAAATGCATTCAGTGCGTCCTCGTACCTCCCTCCCATCATCAATGCACGCCCGAGACCGTCCCAATAATAGAATTGGGTTGGATCCAGTGTTGTACAGTTAGAATATGCGAGGACTGCGGCAGCAGATTCGTTCAGCATGAGATACGCGTCGCCTTGGTTGCAATAAGGTGCCGCGAGGTTATTCTGCATAGTGAAAAGCTGATTATATGCAGCAACGGATCCTGTATAATTGCCGAGTTCCAACAACGCGTATGCCTGTGCATTTATCGCGATCGGTTCTGATGGGCTCAACGAGATCGCCTGCTCGGAGAGGTTCAACGCTTCTGTATAATTGCCGATTTGATTGAGCGCGTCTGCCTCTGCAGCCATCGCAGAATAATCAGTCGGGTCAAGAGTGAGGGCATTATTGTAATCCATGATGGCGGTAGTGTAATCCCCTGCTAAAGCTGAATGTTGTCCCTTAGATAACCAATCAGACGAATCGTCCGCGTAGACTAGGGGAATGAAGAATAACATTATAATAAGAGCCAGAATCACAATCTTTTGTTTCATGTTCTGATCACGAAGTTTTCTTTTATCGCTGATGAAGGTATTGTTTTTTAATGTGAGGCCTATCAAGCGAAAAAACCAAACCCCTCATTTCTCCCTGCCCACGATTATCGCTACCGTTGCTGCACAGAACGCGGCAGAACCGAATGCGAAAAAGAATCCCGAACTGTCTGCTATGAGACCGGTAAGGAGTGGGAGGACGGACATGCCGAGATACCCGGTAGTCGAGAACAATCCCATTGCTGTGCCTTGATGATCTGTGCATCTGGAAAGGAAGAACATCTGGGCGATCATTACGAAACCGGCCATTGCTCCGAGAAAAATGAATCCTACCGGGGTATAAAAGGTAACGATGATCCCAGCGGCCATGAGAAGAGCGGAGATTTGGATGATGCGGATCCCATCAAACCTGAGCCTAGACACGAATATAACCGCGATGATCGTTGCGATATTCATACCGCCAATCCATAGGCCGAGAACTGTAGGGGATGCACCGGAAAACTTTGGGTACAATGAGGTCACAACACCGGTCACCCCGGTCAGAACAATCGAGGAGTACCATATCCCACGGTATTTCTGGATGCAGGAAAAGAGTCCGAACGTATCGCGTGGCTTGAGAGGAGCGGGAGCCTCTTTACCGAAAAGGCAGGCCCCTGCTGGGAAGAAAGTAAGTACGGCGAACAGTAGAATCCCGGCGCTGGGTGCATGAAAAGTATCAGAAAGCCACCCGGCACTAAGAAGGCCAAAAACAAAACCTGCATTCATCAATGCCAAGAACCATCCACTCAGTTTCTCATGGTCTGGTTCCGAATTAACGTACGACATACCGGCAGCGATGAATAATCCCGCGCCGATTCCCTCGACAAACCGTGCGATGATCATCAGTATCAGTCCAGTGAAAGATGCCAAGGCAAGACCGCTTATACAGGTTATCACAAGTCCGGCAAGGATCACAGGAAGACGGCTGTATCGGTCCGAGAGCATCCCTGCAGGCAGCGTACTGATGAACGCCCCGAGGAAATATGATGAATATATCGCGCCGATGAGTGAAGACTTATCCGCAAATACCGGAAGGACAGGGACTATTGCGTTGGACAATGCCATAACAGAAAAAGCTCCGAAAAAAAGGAAGAGCCGGGATCTCATCCAATCACTTCAGACCATACGGTACGTCTCAAGATTCATTGGTGAATGGGTCTCGATGTGATACCGTTTGTAAATAGAACTTGCTAAATCGATGGTGTTATTCTCATCACCGTGAATACAGAATACTTTTTCCGGCCGCGGCTGAATCTGCCCGATAAAATTCATTAATTGTCTCCGGTCAGAGTGTCCCGAGAAACCGTCAACTGTAATAATTTCGAGATTGATCGTAATTGTCCCTTTCCGGCCGAGGGGAACCTCACGCCATCCCTTCTGAATCCGCCGCCCAAGCGTGCCATCAGCCTGGTACCCGACAAAAATGAGCGCATTTTTCTCGTCCATGGCCAGGTTCAGGAGGTATTCCATCACCGGGCCACCGTTGAGCATTCCGCTTGTCGAGATAATAACACAGGGGTCACCGGCAATTACCTTCTCTCGAAGATCCTGCGAGTCTACCTGTTGGAAGCACTCCGCAAGGAATGGATTCATCCCTTCACGGAAGATAAGGTTCCGGAGTTCATTATTCAGGTATTCAGGGTACGTGGTATGGATTGCTGTTGCTTCCCGGATCATACCATCGAGATAAATCTTGACTTTCGGAATTTTGTCAAGACGCATGCCCTCTTCCAGTGCAAGCATTACTTCCTGTGACCGACCCACCGAGAATGCGGGAATAATGACTTTCCCGCCACGCTGGAGAACAGAATTGATTGTATCGTAAAGCCTGGCCTCAGCTTCTGAGCGTGGTTGCTGGAAATCGTTGCTCCCCCCGTACGTGCTCTCCATGAAAATCGTTTCGAGTCGGGGAAATTGGTTGACAGCCGGATTAAAAAGCCGGCTCTTACTGTAGTTGAAATCGCCGGTAAATGCAATGTTATAGAGACCATCACCGATATGAAAATGTGCTATTGCCGAACCAAGGATGTGACCTGCGTTATGGAACGTCAGCTTGATGTCCGGTGCAATATCAGTTACACTGCCATAATTCAGGGTAATGGAATGCTGGATATATGTTTTTACTTCAGCAGAAGAGTATGGTACCTTCCGGTCTTCTTTATGGATTACGTCAAGGTAATCCAGCTGGAGCATTGCCGACAGGTCACGGGTTGGCGGGGTTGAATAAACCGGACCTTCATACCCGTATTTATACAGAAGCGGCACCAGAGCACAATGATCGAGATGTGCATGGGTCAGTATAACTGCATCAAGCTGCGCAAGCGGGTGGATCTCGGGAACATAGAGGTATGGCGTTCCGTTGGAATTATCCGGTTTCTCCCCGCAATCGATCAGGATCCTGCTGTTAGGGGTTGTGAGAAGGAATGCTGCACGTCCTACTTCACGACAGCATCCCAGCATGGTCACACGAACCCACTGATCCTTTTTTACAGCATCCTTTCCCATATCTTCTTTCCCGGGGATATCCCGGTGGATTCGTCGTCCTATAGTACGCAGGAATAATTTACGCTCTTCGTTTACTGATCGAAGATACTGCCGGATCTGTTTGACAGTTGAACTCTCGATCGGCGGCGTCCGGACAACTTTAGGTGTCCAGCCGATGTGTTTGGTTATCTCGCGGAGTGTTGTCCCGTTCTTACCAATGACAATTCCTGGTTTTTCAGCTTCGACAAGCACTTCACCGGTGTCAGGATCAAAGAATATGTCGGTGATGCCCGCTGTATCAGGGACCACCGACTTGATATCGTTGTATGCCTTTTCAGGGTCTTCAAGTATGGTAGGACGTACGACAATCCTTTTTCGCAGATCCCGTGCAAGAACCTTGATTAGATCAGCTTCATCGGCGAAGCGTTTGGGGTCCTCTGTGTAAATGACAAGTTCCGGGCCTTCAAATTCGACCTGTGTTACCGTGATGCCATTAGGCACCTTCTCGTTAATCTTGTCTTTAAGCTCTTTGAGCCGTTCTTCAATTAACATACGAAAATCGTCCTATAAAAAAAGATTATGCCGGTGTCTTGGCAAGGTATTTTTTGAGTTCTTCCTCGCTGAGAACCTTGTATTTATCCTTTGTAATCACAACAATCTGGATACCCTCGCCCGATCCGGCGTCACGTTTCATTGCGGATTTGAGTGCACGGGTTGCGAGATCGATTGCCTCATCCTCAGTCATATTCGGACGGAAACGGTCCTCCAGGACACCATATGCCATTGGAGAGCCGGATCCTGTTGCAACAATTTCTTCCTCTTTGGTCGCACCACCCATTGCGTCTACTGAATAGACGCTTGGGCCCGTGACATCAATTCCCCCGACAAGAAGCTGTACATAATAGGGGAAATACCGGTTCTGGTTCAGGTAATTCGAGAGTAGCGTCGCAGTTGCTCCGACGGTAATCGGACGGGACCTGCGGATCTGGTAGAGATTGCATTCAACGGTAAGGATACGGGCAAGCTGCTGGGCATCTCCAACACCTCCAGCCGTAGTCATCCCAATCCGTTCTGAAACTTGGTATACTTTCTTTGCCTTTTTGCTTGCAATCATGTAACCCATTGTTGCACGCTTCTCGGTGGCGAGAATTACTCCCCCTGCAAACACCATTCCAACTGTTGTAGTCCCCTTCATGGACTCCTGGTACTGTTCAGGCATATTAACCCTCCAAAAATAAATGTACGCTGAAAATATGTTAAAAGCGTTTTAGGTATTAGATGATATTGGTAAATTTAAAGGTTATTATTCTACCCTATCCTGGCAGAGAGCCCGGACGAGTTCGCGATCATAGAGCATTCCGACAAGCTGTTTGTCGCCATCAACGACAGGAAGCTGATCAACCCTCGCCCTGCGCATTTTCAGAGCACATTCACTCACTTCTGCATTCTGCGGGACTGCGACAACCTTTCTTACCATAGCGAGCTTCACGGGGCGGTTGGGAAGCTGGACTTTTGAGATCCCGAAACTTATTGAATGGTTATCTCTGATACTTTCCCACGTCCATTCATCATCGTCTGTCCCGTTAGAGAAATCGCTGACACCGACACTGTCCTCAATGCTTGAACTTCTGATGAGATCCCGTTCGGAAATTATACCTTGAAGATGGTTTTCAGCATCCAGGATCGGTATAGCATCAACCCCGGATATTTCCATCACTCTTCCCACAACAGGTAAAGGGGTCTCTTCCCAGAGTGCGAACGAGTGGCTTGTATACCGCTCCTTGATCTCCTCTTTCACCTTGAGTTTAGCGAGCGCCAGAATAAGATCAGCAACCGACAACAACCCTATAAGATGACCGTCTTCTACAACAGGTAGTCTGCGAATCCTGTTTTTGACAAGCAGGTGCGCTGCATCCCGGATATCCATATCCGGTTCGATGACGATTGGCTTGGGAGTCATCAGGAGCCCGAGCTGGGTTTCCTCCGGTTTACGCAATAAGTCCTTTCTGGTAATAATTCCGACAATTTTTTTGTTTTTGATGACCGGGACTCCGGAAATTCCTGTGCGTTTGAGGATTTTCAGAACATCGTCACGGTTACCGGGAATTTCAACATGGACGACATCGGACGTCATGTACTGTTTGACGACCTGATCTGTTATGATCTCACCACCATGGTTGTAACCTTGCTGTGGGAGACAACAAATGTACTAACGCTACCGATTAACAACCGGTCAGTTTGGCTTTTTCCATGGGAACCGACAATGATAAGATCACATTTCTCACGTTCTGCCAGTGCTATTACCTCGCTCCCGGCATGGCCCTGTTTCATGTGGGTAATGATTGAAAATCCTTGAAGGGCAGCCAGTTTTTTTGCCTTTTCCAGAACCGTTTCTCCTTCTTTTTCCAGGACGCGGTACATAATCTCTACTGTGTTATCTGCTGGAAGTGAAGAGAACAGTCCCGTCTCAACAACATAGACAACGTGAAGCTTTGCGTTCCAGACTTTGGTTTCATCAATAGCTCTTGAAAAAGCGCGTTCACTCGCTTTGGAACCATCGATTGCGACAAGAATGTTAGTAAACACTGGCATCACCCAAAACAAACATGCCTGTTTTATTTAATTTACCAGCTAAAAACGTTTTTGCAAATCCAGCCTCTGTGAGCTCGTTTTATCAGAGATGCTGCCGGATCGCGGCTGAATCTGAGCGCAGAACGGTCCGGTTCCATGACAACCAGATTCGCCCGCGCTCCTTCACTGATAAAAAATGGCGACCCGGTAATGATTGACCCTCCTGTCGCTGAACGGAGTATTGTGATAGGATCAAGTTTATAGATCGTGGACACGAATGCCATTTCCTGCATCAAATCCGGTGCAACAAACATAACGTTGTCTGTGCCAAGAAATATCGTGCAACCGAGGTCTATCATAACCTGAAGCGGAGGGAATTTTGCTGATGACGATACCCCCAGCATCCAGTTGGAACGGGGGCATACAACGATTGGGATCTCTTGCTCTGCACATTCACGAAGTTGTTTTTTTGTTGCATGAGTTGCATGGACGATAAAGTCCGGATCACTGGCGATGGCAGCATCAACATCGTCAGCGTCACGTTCACCGGCATGGAATGCTATCATCTTGCCATTGCGGCGGGCATGTGTGATCTGCGCTTCGGCATCAGGTACATCGCGGATACTGCTGATTCCAAGACCGTCAGCCATTGATTCACCTCCCTCACGCCCGAATATGAGAGGACAGAATGATAATCCCTTCACAGCTTCTCTAAAAGCAGATACCCCGTCAGGCCCACCCTCCCGGAAGTCCGCACACCCGGCAATTCCGCCACTGATCATGTCTTTTATAGTTGACCGCATACCTTCGACCAGGTCCTCCCGTGAAGCAGCGGCAAGGAGGCGGGATTTAAGGCTATGGGGGGGAGTAACCAGGCTGGCGAGATCACCATGTATGCCGTAATCCATAGCTATAGTGTCACCGATATGAGTATGAGCATTGAACAGTGCAGGGCAGATCCAGATTTCAGGGGCATGTACATTATCCTCAATCGCGGTTATCATGTGTCGTTCGATGATAATATCTACTGGACGGAATGCGAGCTCTTCACCGATGAATGCCCGTCCTGAAACTACATGAGGTTCTTTCATGATGCGCCGTTACATTTCTTTATATGTTGAAAAATGAAATATATTCGCATGGCAAAGAAGCAAAGTGGAAGATTACTATCTTCAGCCGGTCTCGTCAATTATTATGAAAGCGAGGACCGGAGGGCAGTTCATATCAGTCCCGTCACCGTTATGGCTATTGCAGCGGTGATCGGTATCATTGTAATCATCGTAAATATCCTTTATTAATTAATCCCTATCAGAAAAGATTAAAACTTTCAACCTTTCTGTTCTGTTTATCGTTAAATTTCTCCTGGCCATCGTATTTGTTTCGATAACATCCGGTTATTTGATTTCTTTTTTCAGCAAACGGCGGGTGATGTCTTCATCTTTCGTGAAATAGAGGTTGTTATGACCTTCCCATTCGGGGCAATTGCGGAAGATGACCGCAGGCACCCCATTATTGCTCTCCCCCATAACGAAATTGGCAAACCCGGCGATCTCGTCCACGACTGCTTCCTCAGTGATCTTGAGCACATGTCCAAACAGATCGGTATCGCCCCGGAAATCCCTGATTGCAGGAAAACCGCACCACCCTATCGCATTTCCCGTTTGGCCGCGTCGGAACGATCTTCCGCAGGTATCGGTAATTATCACACCAACACTCTTGCCGGTAAGTGTGTGAATTTCATCTCTTAATTCCTGAGCTGACCTCATTGGATCCGGAGGAAGAAAGATCACCATCCCATCTTCGATATTGCTCTGGTCAACTCCTGCCCGGACACCGATATGCCCAAAGGGGAGCTCGGAGAGAATAAACGGGTGCTCCATAATGATATCGGCGGAGGCATCGAGTACTGCCTGGACAAACCGCGGGTCCTCACCGTTCAGCTTACCAAGCCGTTTTGCCCTCTCGGATGCTGAGATCACCGTGAGGGATTTTGTATACCCTTTTGCCTTCGAATAGATCGTTGACGCAATACAAAGGATATCCCCGTTTTCCACCCTGATTCGCTCACAGATCATTGCCGCGATATCATCACCAGCGTGGATGAGGGGGAGTCCATGGACTCCTTTGACCTGTATGGTATCCATAATATGATCTCATTGGGTTTACCGTGCGAATAGGAGTTTCGTTTCGCTCGCGCACCAGATTGCCGTAGTCGGAATATGCAATCGTCGCACGGCACATTTTCATCCGTCGTAGATATCTTTATAAAAGGATAACGCTCATCACCTGTTTATCATGTACCTGATTCTCAGGTGCCCGTCCTGTGCTAAATTTGCATATGTTGACCGCTTCCAGCGCTGGAAGCTTTGCCCGGCATGTGGTCACGCATACGAAGTGATCAGGGCCCCAGCTTACCTTGATGTAGAGGATTTCCATGAGGCGGAACATATCATTCGCCAGATGGAAAAGCACCTTCAAGCAAATAAAAAAAAGGATTTTACCCCGGAAGAAACCCAGGAGCTCCGCCATCACTATGCAATGGCATTGCGGAAAAGGAAACCCTGACATCATCCATAGCTCTGGCTATAAAATACTGTGAACAATTTTACAATGGTTACATTGATTTCTGAACGATGATGGGTGCCAGGGTTAAGAGAACGTTTTTCCGACAATCTAAAAATTGTGAGGCAACTTGGATCGCAAAACGCGCACCTTTTCCGGGTTCTCCGGTCTCATGGACTGAAATGCCGGTGATGCAGAGAATTTCCTGTCACAGGAACAACCCACAACCGGTATTCTTGAAACTTTTTTAGTTGAATATATCATCCTTTTGTTCTGCTTACACATCCTCAGGGGATAGTATCAGTGAGCATGCGATATCGTTCATAACAGTCCTGTAATGCCAACCCGGGTTCAATCCCTTTTTTTGCAAATTAAGTCGGTTTACCTCTCCTTACATTCTTTCAAGCGATGGATAGTGATCTGTTCGGTCTGAACCAAAGAAAACGTTGAGAAGTTACTCTAACGAAACATTAAACAACGTCTCACGGCATTGATCTGTGAAACGATGATACGGTATGATATCGCTGTTGTCGGTGCCGGACCAGCAGGTTTATTCTGTGCGATACACGCGGCAGCTGACGGGGCCCGGGTTGTTCTCATTGAGAAGATGCCCCAACCCGGGAAGAAACTTCTCCTGTCAGGATCGGGACAGTGCAATATTACTCATACTGGTGAAATCCGGGAGTTTCTCCTCCATTACGGAAATCATGGGAAATTTTTGAAACCTGCACTCATGGAATTCCGGAACAGTGATCTCATAACATTCTTCGCTAACCGCGGTGTTCCTTTGGTTGCCGACGAGAACGGTAAGATCTTTCCTGCATCGAGACGTTCATCAGATATCTTGGAAATTCTTCTGAAGGAATGCACGCTCCGTGGCGTTGACATATGCTCTGGCGAAGACGTTCAGGGCATCATTAGTACACCTGAAGGTTTCCGGATAGAAACCAAAGGTTCATCCTATGAATCAAAATTTCTGGTTATTGCAACTGGAGGACGTTCCTATCCGACTACCGGTTCCAACGGGAATGGGTATCGACTTGCAGAGTCTCTTGGCCAACCGATTACCGATACCGCTCCGGCATTGACACCAGTGAAGATCCGTGATCACCCATTTTCAGATCTTTCCGGAATATCGTTTGCGGATATGCAGTTCTCCCTTTGGCGTCAGGGAAAAAAGATTGCGGACAGGTATGGTGACATACTATTCACCCATTTTGGTCTCTCTGGTCCGGGAATCCTCGATTCATCACGAAGCATCGAACCCGGTGACGTGATTAGGCTCTCATTTATCCGGAACCTGAACCGGGAGATGTTTGCAGCCGATTTCGTGTTGGGTATCAGTGCGAATGGCACCCGGACGATTAGGGCGGTAGTTGGCTCGTATCCGATTCCGGAGCGTCTTGTCAGGAAAATTCTCGCTATGTCCGGCATCCCGGATGATCTTACCTGTGCACATATGAGTACTGAGCAGCGTTCGCGGCTGGTAACGTTGGTAACAGAATGTCCTGTAGTCGTGGAAGCACTCGGTGACTATTCGATTGCAATGGTGACGCGGGGGGGGATCTCTCTGGACGCCGTGAACCCGAAAACGATGGAATCAAAAATTATCAGGGATCTCTATTTTGCCGGGGAGGTGCTGGACATCGACGGCGATACTGGCGGATACAATCTTCAGGCAGCATTTTCCACAGGGTACCTTGCAGCGCAAAGTATCAGAAGAAAAACGAGGGATAATTAAAAATTTACTATCTGAATCCGATTTTTAAAATATACATTTTCAGAAATCCGGATCACATTTTGTTGTCAGGAGGTTGTATCCCGGGTCCAATGGTGTATCCGGCCTTCTTGATTAGGTAGTATGCACCGGCAAGACTAATGATTACGACACCTATCCCTATCATGTCGATACCGTTTGTTGTTGAGGGATCGAGCAGGATAACTTTCCGTGCAATGGCGATAATCCCTAGCAGGACAACGATCTCGACATGTATTGCCTTCTCCCGGAAGTACACTTTCATGGTGTCAAGCAGTTCAACGGCAATAAGAACGAGCAGGAACACGCCCAGCACGTTCAGCAGATCCGCGTTGTCAAGAATGAATATGGGAGCTTTGGTGACACTGGTGAAAAACAGCCACGCGAGCTGACCTACGGCAAATACCAGCACTATTGCCAGCAGTGCCATCAGCACTGCATAGACGCATTTCTCAAATTTGTCCAGGAATTCAATCATGTCTATCAACTTCATAGGGTATCAGGTCCGGATAGTCAGGGTTATAGAGGTTCACGACATCCCCAATTACGATAACCGCCGGGGGCTTCACGCCAGCCCGCGATGAGATATCCGCGATAGCTGCGAGCGGACCGGTAGTGACACGACGATCTTTGCGCAGCCCACGTTCAATAATGGCAACAGGAGTATTCGCCGATTTTCCGTTCTGCATCAGGGCGCCAGCGATCTTCCGGAGATTTGCTACTCCCATGAGAATAACGATAGTTCCACGGCTTCTTGCCAAGAGCTCCCAGTCCAGCGCAGGTTCCGGTTTTCCGGGATCTTCGTGACCAGTGAGAACAGTCACCTGAGAAGCATATTTCCGGTGTGTCAGCGGTATGCCAACAGAAGCCGGAACCGCCAGCGCGCTGCTCACTCCTGGGACCATCTCGACCGGAATTCCAGCATTTCGGACCGTTTCGAGTTCTTCTCCACCCCGGCCGAACATGAAGGGATCGCCGCCCTTGAGCCGGACAACAACCTTCCCCTGTCTCGCCCGGTCGATCATCAGGGTTTCAATGGCATCCTGTTCCAGCGTGTGTTTCCCACCGAACTTTCCGCAATCGATCTTTTCAGAACGGGACGGCAGTGAAGCGATAATATCCTCACCTGGCAGCTGATCGTACAGGATCACGTCGGCAACATCGATCACCTCCCTTCCCCGCTGCGTCAGCAGTCCCTCGCCACCGGGGCCCGATCCAACAAGGTATACTTTACCCTTCATGCGTTATCCCCAGAGTTTTGTATGCTTCATCGATAAGATCCTGTGCCCGGTCGCGCAGTTTCCGTCCCTCTTCCCGCGCCTGCTCGATCGTTGTCACATCAATCTCAATCCGTTCAGCCCGTTTCCCGTCAAGAGAAAGGACTTCTGCAATAAGGTGTCCGGCACGGCAGTAAATGCCAAGGGGGGTGTAACAGCCCCCGCCAAGTTGTTCCATTACTGCACGTTCGATAGCTACATCTGTCCTTGTCTGTGAGTGATCCAGTGCCGAGAGAAGTTCCATAAGGGAAGGATCTGCCCGGCTGACAATTGCGATGGTGCCCTGGTTTGGAGAGGGTACAAATTTCTCCGGGGGCAACCGTTCACCCTGGATTCGTATTCCCAGACGGGTCAGACCTGCCTCGGCAAGAATAATGGCATCATATTCTCCGGAATCCATCTTCCTGATTCGCGTATCTACGTTACCCCGAAGATCTTTAGGGGTGATCGTAGGATCATGACGGAGCAGCTGGGCCCGGCGCCGGGTACTTGATGTCCCGACAATTTTTACGGCATTCAGCGAACCTTTGTATGCGAGATAATCTGCGCAAGAGTCTCTCTTGAGTATTGCAGCGGTGAAAAGACCTGAAGGCCGGAATGCCGGAATATCTTTCATACTGTGCACGGCGCAATCGATCTCACCCCTCAGGATAGCCTCGTCAAGAGCCCGGACAAAAATCCCCTGGCCGCCAATTTCATGAAGCGGGACGGATGTTGTGATATCTCCCTGAGTTGTGATAATTACTTTCTCGGCAGTGATGCCGATAGCCGCAAGTTTCTTGCATACTGTCTCAGTCTGCACGAGGGCGAGCTTGCTCCCCCGGGTTCCGATTTTTATCGACATTGTGAATACGCCTTTACCAGTGAGATGAGATCCTGATCGTTGTGTGCTGCTGATAAGAAATTGGTCTCGAACTGAGATGGTGGTAAAAAGACACCGTTGTCAAACATCCGTCTCCAGAACCTTCCGAATGCTTCCGTATCACACTCTTTTACTTCCCGATAATTTTTCGGGGGCTTGCTTCGGAAAAAGTACTTGAACATGGAGCCGAGCCGTACAAAAGAACCAGTACTGGTCTGATCCAGCGATTCCTCAAGGTTCCGCACTTTTTCTTCAAGTTCACCGTATATTGACGTATGGTTATGCAGCCATTGCAGAGTTGCTATCCCAGCCGAAAGTGAAAGCGGGTTGCCTGAGTAGGTTCCTGCCTGATAGACCGGACCCGATGGGGCGACAAGCTGCATAATATCCCGCCGACCTCCAAATGCGCCAATGGGAAGCCCGCCACCAATGATTTTACCGAGAGTTGTAAGGTCGGGACGGATACTAAACCTTGCCTGGGCCCCACCAATTCCCACTCTGTATCCGGTTATCACTTCGTCAAAGATGAGGAGGACATCGTGTGCACGGGTGATTTCCCGGATATCACTCATATAATTGTCTTCGGGGAGAACAGGGCCGATATTCCCCAGGATCGGTTCGATGATGAGTGCTGCAACGTCATCCTGTGCTGAAAGGAGAGATTCCAGCGCCTCGGCATCGTTGTAGGGAACCTGACGCGTGTGTGCGACAAGATCGGCAAGGACACCGGCAGAATCGGGCACTCCCATTGTTGTCGCTCCGGAGCCGGCTTTTACGAGCACAGCATCGTGTGCGCCATGGAATCCGCCCTCGATCTTCACGATATCTTTTTTGCCGGTGTATCCCCGGGCAAGACGAATGGCAGCCATGGTAGCCTCAGACCCGCTCGAGACGAACCTGACCATATCCATACCCTTGTGATCGTTTGTGATGATCCGGGCAAATTCGGGCTCGAGAGGACACGGGGTTCCGTACAGCCAGCCGCTTTCCAGTTGTGCTGCAACAGCCCGTTTGATGTGCGGGTGTGCATGGCCGAGAATGAGCGGCCCATAGGCCATACAGCAGTCGAGGAGTTTTGTCCCGTCAACGGTCGTAAGGTGGGAACCGCTGGCATGGTTAGTATAGAACGGGTAAGGTTTAATCGCGCGAACAGGGCTGCTGACTCCCCCAGGCATCAGCGTCCTGGCTGTCTCGAACAAGTCACTGCTTTTCATGAAAGCCACCCCGCCACATCACGGGCAAAATAGGTGATGATCAGGTCTGCGCCAGCCCGTTTCATACAGGTAAGACTCTCAATTACCGTTTCTTTCTCATTAAGCCACCCACGTTCCCCGGCACTCTTTATCATAGAATATTCTCCGCTGACCTGATAAGCCGCGACCGGGAGGCCGAGGGTAGCTACTTCGGCTAATACATCGAGATAGAACCCTGCCGGCTTGACCATCAGGATATCTGCCCCTTCGTCCGCATCCATTTGTGATTCACGGAACGCCTCACGGCTGTTCCCGGGATGTATCTGGTATGTTGTCCGGTCCCCCGATGTGCATCCCGAATCGGCAGCCTCACGGAACGGGCCGTAGAGCGCTGAGGCAAACTTGGTCGAGTAAGACATGATCAGAACCTGGTCAAATCCAGCATCATCAAGGGCGGTCCTGATCGAACCGACCATTCCGTCAAGCATGCAGGAAGGGGCGACGATATCAGCACCACACGCCGCATGACTGACCGCTATCTTGTTCATGAGTTCGAGCGAGGGATCGTTCAGGAGTTCCATACCGGACCGCGTCTCGCCGACAATTCCACAATGCCCATGGTCAGTATATTCACAGGCACAGACGTCAGTTATGAGGACCATTCCCGGAACCTCTGCTTTTATGCTGCGGACGGCCTTCTGGATAACCCCTTCAGGATGATATGCGGATTGGGCTTCAGGATCCTTTTCTGAGGGGATCCCAAAGAGGATGACAGCCCTGATACCAACGTTCCATAATTCCTCAACAACATGTCCGATACTGCCGACGGGGTACCTGAACTGACCCGGCATCGCTGCTATCGGGCAAGGTTCCGTAATGGTTTCATCAACAAAAAGCGGTGCGATAAGATCGGTTTTCGATAAGGAGATCTCCCTCAGGAGAGGCTGGATATTCCGTGACCGTGACCGCCTCATCCGTCGCTGGGGAAATGTGCTCAACTGCTACCACCTGTTATCTGGATGATAACATTTGAAAATCAATGGTATATATGGTTATTTTATGACGACATCCGCCTTTCCACGAAGCAATATCAGATCACCCGGAATATCTTCATGCGCGCCGATATCCAACATATCCGTTTCTGTATCTGCAAACAGAAATCGGATCTTTAAAATTCCGGCCTCTCCGCACTAAAAGATGAATTCGTATAGATTTGAATCAGCCTGACGTTATATAGGGGCAGGTTTTTGTTATGCAACGACAGATTCAGATCATGCATTGGTCACGGATCACCATCGTTCTTATCGTTCTCTGTGCAGCACTGCTTGTCGCAGGATGCACTCAGAACAGCGCGAATCCGACAACGGTAAATCCGTCAGGAACGTCTGAGTCCCTTGAAAAACTGGCACTTACCCCTGCAGAAGTCCCAGCCAATTTCACTCTTGCTGAGAGTCATGCTAAAAACCAGAGTGAGGTAAGCAGCGCTGCCATGGGCCTCGGTTGGCAGGCAGGCTATCTTGTCCTGTATACCTCCTCTCTGACAGGTTCGAGCGTATCATCTGAGATCCGGCAAACCATCACCCAATACCCTGAAACTAATATCGAGAAAATCCTTGCCTCTGCAGCATTCACCGACCAGGCTGCCGGAGGGATGGAGTTTTCCTATCTGCCGTCTCCGGGCCTTGGCAATGCCAGTCAAGCGTTCCAGGGAACCGTGATGAACACGACGGTAGATTCCAAGGGAATCGTTCAGATCCCCACTCAGGGGCAACCGATCTCATCCCATGGGCCGGAGGGCCAGAAATTTGTCGAGATCCTCTTTACCAAAGGCAATATCTTTGAGGTTCTCCGGATGAGCGGCCCGGACGCTGATTACTCAGTCCTGAAAGGAATTGCAGGAACAGCTTACGATAAAATCTCCTGAGTCTGGGATGCATTGATTGGTACTGTCAAGTTGTCGGCAGTTCTGAACTTTAACACTCCGAAGAAAAATGACAACCTGCCGAAGACTTGACAGAGCCTGAAGGGATGATTGAGAATCGTTTTACACCAACGGGAACTCTTATTATTATTTAAAGGCAAAACACAAATATCTACAAGATATGGCACGAATTCCCCGGATTCTTATTGTCGAAGACGATGAGATCATCGCAAACTTGATCGCGACGATGCTGCAGAAAAAAGGATACAGCATTGCCGACAAGGTCGTTTCCGGAGAAGAGGCTGTCATGAAATCTGCCGAGCTCGAGCCTGATCTCATTATGATGGACATCAATCTATGTGGCTATCTTGATGGAATTCAGGCCGCCCGCTATATCTTCCAGATTTTTCAGATACCGATTATTTTTCTGACTGGCAAATATGATGATTCAATTATGGAGCGAGCAAAGGGTTCGCAGCCCTATGGATTTATCATGAAACCTTTTTCCGATATGGAACTCACCACCAATGTGGGGTTCGCCCTCCATAGCCATGCAATACGGAAAAAATTCTTTGATGTCTTTCCTGTTGGCTCCCCGAAAAAATTAATGGCTGCTCTTGATCCTGTCATTATCACCAATCCACGAGGACGAATCGTTTTTTTCAATCCCTACGCTGCCAGGCTGTTAGAGATTCCTCCTGAACAACTATTGATGAGCAATTTTAAGAATATCGCTACCATCCAGAACTTTCAGACTAACGAGTACATAGATGAGCTGATTGAAGAAGTCGTTAAACAGATGCTCGTTATCTCGTACGAGTTTAATATCGAACTTATTACAAAAACCGGCCGAAGGAGGAAGGTTGCCATTACCGCTCGTCCGATAAAAGACAGCGATGACGAACTACTTGGTGTGCTGGTATATATCAAAGAGAAGACTCTGGCCCAGATCAAGATGGCACAAATCTGAAAAACCTGAAGAAACTGGGAATAGGGTTCCGATTCGGTGCATTCATTTCTACCCTGTTTTCCATTTATTTGCATAAAAGGATAAGATTCGACAGAGGTGTTCCTGCACTTGAGTGCATGAAGCTGTATCCACATCCTCTCCTTGTCATTAAATCAGACGAAATCTCTTCACCAATTATCAATAAAAGTGTCGGATCAGCAGTAACTGTATATCGGTAAGAGGTATTCCCAAGCACGCCCCGGCGAGAACCTGTGCTAAAGTGTGACGGTGCAGGTGAACCCTGCTCCACATAACCGGCAGAACAAGAATTCCTAAAATAAGTCCGGGGACTACAGTTGCAAAGGTTAGAGCGGTTGCCGGCCCCGTAACACCCATAGCATGAATACTGATCTTCCAAGACTGTGTGATAAAGAGCACGATAAGAGTATTCGTACAATAACACAGTATAAGACCCAGCACCAGCCAAGGGGCATGCAGAAGAAGCAATACAACTGTTCCGATGAGATAGGAAACGACAGCACAAGCCAGAAGAAACGGCCGGTCGTTTTTTTCTGGAATGTCAAGATCAATCATTTTGATCTTCCTGCTCCAGAAGACGATGGATATGATAGGAATAAGTCCCGCAAAAAGAATGCACACCCCAGAAAAAACGATGAACATCTTACCGGATAAGACATAGTTGATAAGGATAAAGACAGGTATCGAGACAAAGGGAGCATTTGCCAGTACCGATATCAGTAATGCAGCTTTTTTGGAGTTCTCCCCATCCTGCTTGATGAAAATACACCCGAGATAAACGTGAACACTAATCCCAGATAACCTTAACCAGAAACAGTTTTCACGACATTAAATCTGTTTTTTAGGCTCTGTTATAGGCTCTGATAACTTGTTATGAGATAATCAATTTTTCAATGCCTGAATAAAATTCTCAATCCCTCACCAGGTTACCAGAACCAAATAATCCATTCCCGGCTCACCATAAGATAACTTAGGTTAAACTTGGCAGTTACGGATCCGGTACGCACCTTTCGGCACCTGGATCTCGAATCGTGTTTCTTTGCCTGGTTCGCCATTCTCAGTAATGGTAATGCCGGTTATAGACAGGATCTCCCGGGAGAGGAACAGGCCAAGACCGGTGTGTTTTCCAAAACCCTGATGGAAGAGTTTCTTCTTGTCCTCCGCAGAGATACCCACACCATTATCCCGATAGATTAGGATAAGCCCTTTCTCCGACTCCTGAACAGAAAAATCCATACGGGTCACATGATCGCCATGACGAAGAGAATTTTCCATCAGGTTGTAAAAGACCTTCACCAGAAGGGAGTCTGCAAAAACCTCCACACGATCAACGGCGACATCGATCTCTACGCCCGAAAGGTTCAGTTGACTGACAGCAGAGCTGATTGTCTTTGATACGCTCTGCCAATTTGGTGCATGGCCCCCGATGTCCTGATAGTTGCGGGAAAACTCAATCTGCCCCTGGATTGTTTCTGCAACTTGTTCTTCCTTCAGAATATATTTCAGGATAACGGGATCTTTCACTTTTTCTTTGGATAGTTCGAGGTATCCCCGCAATCCCATAAGCTGGTTGAGAATATCATGCCGTGTGATATTACTGAGTATAGTGAGTTTCCTGCTCGCCTGATGGAGTGTTTCTTCCGTATTCTTACGTTCGGTTATATTGAAGATAAACCCCCGTAATCCCCCATGTTTGCCGTTTACAATAAAAGGCGACGCAAATGCAAGGGCCCAGAAGGTACTGCCGTCTTTCCTTAGAGCCCGGTATTCCATATACTTGTTGGGGCTGCCCTGAATCTTCTCCTGCACCCTCCTGATGACTTTAGTACGATCTTCTGGTGAAACCAAGCCGAAGATATTTAAACCCATTGACAAATCTTCCGCAGTGCAACCGAATTCTTTGAGGCCGTGTTTATTTGCGTAGGTGACACGCCCCTCTGCATCTGATTCGAAGATCGTTTCGGGAAACATTTCGGCCAGCTGCCTGAACTTATCCCCGCGTTCACTGATCTTAGATTCAGCACGCCTGCGCTCAGTGAATTCGACGATGATGCCCCGAAGCCCGGTGATCCTGCCATTCGCGACAATCGGTGATGAGTAGATGGTAACGGGAAACGTGCTGCCATCTTTCCGCAGGGCCAGATATTCGCCTTTATTTTCCCTCCCTCCCTTTCCTTCAATCATGGTGCGGAAATCCGCTGAGACACGTTCCAGGTCATCAGAGTCAAACATCTGCCAGATGGTAAGCCCTTGCCTGAATTCATCATCAGTATACCCGAATCGTTCAAATGCGGTGTGATTCGCGTACGTCAGATTGCCGCTTGTGTCCACTTCATAGACGACCTGAGGCAGGAGGTCTGCAAGCTCGCGGAACCGCTTCTCGCTCTCCAGCAACGCTTCCTTAGCCTGCTTGAGTTCGGTGATATCCATGACCATTCCGAAAGAGCCTTGGAAAGAACCGTTTTTATCCAGGAAGGGTGAACCTGAGATCAGGCACCAGACGATTCGCCCATCCCTGTGCACGAGTCTACATTTATAACGGCTTTTAATCCCGGACCTGCGGGTAACAAACTGTTCCTCCATGACAGCTTTGTCCTCACTGATAACATAATCCAGCACATTATTGCCCACCATTTCCTCGGGGGAGTACCCGAGCATATCGGCAAAACGCTGGTTGATAAATGTGGTTTTCAGCTCATGGTCGATGACCCACAACCCTTCATTCGCGGTCTCGATAAGGTGGCGGTATTTTGCCTCGCTCTCCCGAAGAGCATTTTCCACATTTTTCCGTTCAGTGATGTCCCGTATGATTCCTATCACACCGACAATTGTGCCGTGGGAATCGTAATTTGGGGAGTAAACGCCCTTTACCCACCCATTTTTGCCTGTGGAATGGATTAAAAACCCGAAATCTGACGATTCTGATGCTGTGCCGGCCAGCGCCTGTTTCATCAGGGTATCAACACCCTGCTCCTTAAGGAACGGAAATAAGGTGAATGTCTCTTTACACTGCACGTCGGCTGCCTGCAAGCCGGTCATCTCTTCCATGAACCGGTTCCAGAGTATAATCCGCAGATCACGGTCATACACGACAATCCCCTCTTTTGCACTGGAAATTACCGTTCGCAGGAACTCTTCAGATTGCTGGATTTTCTCCTTGGCTTCACTGAGTGCGGCTACAGATTTATTTCGTTCTGTGACATCGCGAAAGATGCCCTCAATACCAAGGAAATTCCCGGACGAATTATAGTATTTGTGACTGCTTGTGGAGACACAAACCGTAGTCCCGTCCCGCTTTTTCAATGTTACTTCATAATCCGTTACTGAACCGCTGCTGTTTACTTCATCAAGAAGTTTTGATCGTTCTTCCGGATTGTAATAGACAGTTTGTGCAACATTCTTCCCGATTAGTTCTGATACTGAGTCGTACCCGAGCAGGCGAGCTGCCGAAGGGCTTGCCAGCAGGAGGTTTCCCGCAGGATCTGTCCGGTAGTATGCATCCTGGATGTTTTCAAGGATGCTGCGGTATTTCCCTTCACTCTGGCAGAGTGCATCTTCACTCTTTTTCAATTCATCGAACTGTTGACGGAGTTCTTCTTCAGATGCAGTGATCTGTGCATAGGAAGCCCGGAGTTTATCTTCGGTATTTTTCATCTCCGTAATGTCCCGGATAGACTCGATCGCACCGACGATTTCACCATGACGGTTGTAGAGCGGGCTCGCCTTGCCCATGAGCGTGATTGACTTTCCCTTGGGGCGGGGAAGGGTTGTATCGGCTATCAAGAAATTCTTGTCGTGAATGATATGTGCATAATTGTTGGCGATGACCTTGTCAGATTCATAGATCAGATCGATTAGGATTGGTCGCCGTTCCCCGTAGAACGGGATTGCGTACTCGTAATCTCCCTTTCCCAGTATCTCTTCAGCCGGAACTTTTGTCATCTCTTCTATGGCGCGGTTCCATGCAATGACATGGCCAGACCTGTCGATTACGAACGTGGCATCTGGCAGGAAATTGATGATATCAGAGAGACGCTGCTCGGAGTCTTTTAATGCGCTCTGTGCCTGATGGCGTTCAATAGCTTTTTTAATCTGATGGGCAAGCTCGGCATACTGTGTTTTCGGATCACCACCTTTCTGGATATAGAAATCTGCACCATTGTTAATTGCATTGATTACGACCTCCTCGCGACCACGGCCGGTGAAGAGAATAAACGGGATATCTCCAAACCGTTCTCTTACAGCCTTTAAAAATGCGATTCCGTCCATTTCCGGCATTTGGTAATCGGAGACGATGGCCTCAAATGATTGGATCAGAGGAGAGTTCAGCGCATCCTCTGCCGAAGTCAATGTCCCAACTCTAAAGTCCCCAGATCGCTCCAGGAAGATCTTTGCTATCTGAAGGAGATTCGGCTCGTCGTCGACGTAAAGAATGCTATACATAGGGATCGCGAATATTAATTGCTCGATATTTGTCCGAGAGTATTAATATGTCTTGTTTTATGTGCAGTTGCATCTTCGGCAGCTGGCAGATTTTTTATTTCTAAAGAATTTGATGTCGATTGAAGACACAAAAAAATTGACAGGGGATGGTATAAATAGCAGTCCCTGATAAGTGAAGCGTACCGCAATGCGGGGTGATGATATGGAGTTCAGGGAAATTGTGATGTCACGGTACGCTACCAAGAAATTTGACGGTCGGAAAATTCCCGAAGAAAAAGTCAGCGAGCTTCTGGAAATCGTGCGCTTCGCCCCTTCGGCGATCAACCTCCAGCCGTGGAAGATTAAGGTGGTTACTGATCAAAACGTGAAGGAACAGTTGAAACCGGCGACGTGGGGTCAGGAACAGATCACTTCATGCTCTCACCTGCTGGTCTTTTGCGCCAACCCGGACTTTGAAAGCCTGGTTAAAAAAATCGAGCAGCTTATGAAAACGTCCGGTGTACCAGAGGAGACACAAAAGATGATAATTGGGATTGCAACAGAAATGACCGGTAGGATGAGCCAGGAGCAGAAACTCTGTTGGGCGCAGTCCCAGCTTTTCCTTGCGCTCGGAAATGCCGTGAACGGTGCAAAGTCACTTGGTTTTGACTCCTGCCCTATGGGAGGGTTCGATCCAAAGGAGTATACGAAGATCCTGAAGATTCCGTCTCCTCTTGTCCCAACGATGCTCTGCCCATTAGGTTACGCAGCGGACAAGCCAATGCCCAAAGTACGATTTGCAAAAGGGGAGATTGTGTTTTAGAATGAAATATCACGATTCGGAGGCAGACTTAAGGAATAAGAGTCAAAATAGATAATTATCCGTCAATAATTAACAGAATTTTTTTGCTTTGATTGGTTTTCTTAGTGATGCGATTTATTTCCTACTGATGTCAAGTCACCATCTGGATAATTGATCTGAGGGTATAAATTTTTACCTAAAAATATATAGTTTTCAAATGTTTGACTTAAGTCAGGAATCCCCGTTTTTACGTTTTTCCAAGAAAAGAATATCGATCATTAGAGGTCATTTCGGCTTTCAATTCTAGAATATTTACCTCAATTTAATAATAATCAAAATCACAAAAGAGACAATCAAACCAGAATGAAATCCTAAAAATAAACCAATATTGGTTTGTTTAAAAAGGAAAATTATATATATGAATAAGTTCATAGAATATTTTACCAAGAAGCCAGTCTTCTTGAGAGTTTACATCAATTCCCCCACAGACCTTCTTTTTTTTTAACATCTAATCTTCGGGTTAAATTGTTGTATGGCGTCGATTGTCGTTGTTTTGATCTTCAGTAAAACGGTTCTAACGGATAACAAGAATATTAAGTTATTGTTATTGTCACAAATTTATCCCTCATCAGGTCAACATCCCGGGCTATTCAATAATATTTCTGTCAGGTCCTGTTTAACGTAAATACTGCAATTTATGAGGGATTCCGGGAGTCTCCTGAATTCTCAATGATTTTCACCGCATTCCGACATTATTTAACATTTCCACAGCCATTACACCTGCTATGACTAATCATGAGCACAGTGAAGATCACGAACACCAGGGGTCATCAAAAACGTGCAGGTTATGCTCCTCAGACTATTGTCACGAATGCCATCCTTCGACGTTCGGCATTTGCGAAAAGTGCGGGTACAAGATCCTGATAGTACTTGTATGCATCATGATCGTAACGTCGTATATAGCGTGGTTCGGAGTATTCTGATAGTTTTTTCTGGCACCCGCTCCAATAAGAAATCCATAGACAAACACAACGTACCTATGAAGATTACAGTAAGCAAAAACGGCCCCTATATCGTAACCGGTGGAGTCCCTCTCAAGACAGAAGAGATCTGCAACGATGAAGATGGCTACTGCCGGACATGGAAAGAAACAAAGACCTGTCCTCTCCAGCAGCAGTATTCCCTATGCCGGTGCGGGCGCTCAAAGAACAAACCGTTCTGCGATGGGACACATGCCCGGATCCACTTTGACGGGACCGAAGCTGGGGACCGGAAACCATTCATCGATGGAGCAGAGGTTATAAAAGGTCCTGCACTGACGCTTGCCGACAACGAACATCTCTGCGTCCATGCCCGGTTCTGCATGCGGGCCGGTGGCATTTGGAACCTTGTCAGGCAATCAGCAAACCCCATGGCACGGGACACCGCCATTGATGAGGCGTGCAAGTGTCCATCCGGGCGTCTCGTCGTCTATGACAATGCAACCGGTGAAGCGATCGAGCCGGACCTTGAAAAGTCAATTGTTATTATCGAGCATCCACCACGCGGGGAGCACGGACCGCTCTGGGTCCGGGGCGGTATCCCGGTGGTCTCTGCTGACGGTAAGCCATATGAGGTCAGAAACCGGGTCACGCTCTGTCGGTGCGGAAAATCGGAGAACAAGCCGTTCTGCGACGGGAGCCATATTGAGCAGTGAGTCCGGACAAGCTGATGAGAAAAAAGTGTTCTGCAGGACGTTTAACTAATCAACATTGCCGGGATACGATGATATTATCGTTATGTCCCAGGCAACAACACCCTTCGGTGAAGATCAATCCCGGGCAGTGTTGATTTTTTCACCGCACATGATCGCTTTTAATAAAGCCTGAGCCGCAGCGAGATCGCCTTCCTCAGCGCTTGCCCTTATGGAGAACGTGGCATCGGTAAGCAGTTTTTTTGCCAAGACCCGAGTCAGATCGTCCACAACCGTTGCAGTTTTCTCATCTGAGCTCCCCAGCCGGCTGATTGCGCGATCCCGTTCCCGTACGCGGACTGTCTCAGCCCATGTGTGCAATGAAGCGAGGACTTCGTCAGCAGATTTCCGGTTGAGGTGGCGCAGGAACAACCCGAGTTCTTCTTCAACAAATGCTTTGGCGCGTTCCGCCTCAGCTTTCCGCGTGCTCATGGTCTGTTCGTTGATCGATCGAAGGTTGTCAATCGAGAAAAGGTGGACGCCATCGATCTTCTCTGAACCTTCCTCGACATCGCGTGGCTGGGCTATATCGATGAGGATGAGCGGGTGGGGATGACCTTCGACCGGCCAGCACCGGTCCTGCATCGCCTTCGCGAGCTCTTTTTTATGGATTACCGGGTGCGGCGCAGACGTGCAGGAGATGACGACGTCCGAGAGCGTGATATAATGGTAGAGCTCGGAGAACTTTACGGCTTTGCCGCCGATCTTCTTCGCGAGGATCACTGCCCGCCCGTATGTGCGGTTGGCAACGTACATCGCAGTGAGGTTCTTTGCCGCAAGAGCCTGTGCCACGAGCAGTCCCATTTCCCCGCTGCCGACGACAAGGATATGCTTTCCGTCAAGGCTCCCGATCTGGGACTCAGCGAGAAGCACAGCCGCGGAACCGACAGATACCGACCCCCGGTTGATCATAGTGCGTTTCCGCACTTCAATGCCGATGTGGATTGCTTTGTTGATACAGAACTCAAGGAGTGAGCTTGCCGTGCCGGATTCCTGCGCATCGGAGAGCGCTTTCTTTAATTGTCCGATGATCTGGTCTTCACCGATAATCATTGAGTCGATGCCGGATGCGAGGGTAAACAGGTGAGAGAAAGCGTTCTTTCCTTCAACAACAAAGAATCCCTCTTTTCCCTCTCCTGAGAGAAAAGCCTTCAGGGCACCGGCATCTCCTTCAACAATTACTTCTACCCGGTTACAGGTCTGGAGCAGGAGGACGCCGCCGAACCGCTGACCTGCCTTTTTGAGGAACCCGGCTTCGTCCGGGAACCGGAATGCTTCCAGAGCCGTAACATCTGCCGTATGATGGCTGATCCCGGCGACTGCCACAAGACCGTGAAGGTGATCAGTCATAAATTGTACTTCTCCTGGATCTTTACCCGTGCCTGTGCAGGATCTTCCGCAAGCAGTGTCCAGACTCCGGTGTCGTGAAGGATCTCCCTGAGGATTGCGTTTCTTTCCGGCTGTGATGATACCTTTGCTCTCAGCCGTTCCCGGACTTCATCCTGCAATGCGATCATCGCATCCAGCGCCGGATACTTGGCTTCAAGGTCCTCGCGGATGAACCGGGATATGGCAGGACTGCTCCCGCCGGTGCTTACCGCGATCGTGTAGTTTTTCCCCTTGGTAACTGAGGGGATTATGACATCTCCCGGTTCACCATCTGCATTATTGAACAAGATACCCTTCTCGCGGCAGAGGCGCCCGATCCGGTCATTTTGGTTTGGATCGGAGAGTGCACCGACAACAAGAAATACGCCAGATACCATACGGATTACCGCGTCATCAGTGAGGTGGGCGACATCTCCCTCAATCCGCTTAACCGCAAGTTCCGTGATCTTTTGCGTAAATGACCTGCTGACGACTGTGACAGCGGATTCCTTTGAAAAGAACCTGGCCTTCCGCTCCGCAACATCCCCTCCCCCGAAGATGACAATACGCCGTCTGGAGCAGTCAACGAAGAGAGGGATCATCGAGTAATTATAGGGCGATTGCGTTACTTTAAGATGTTGGATTATAATCATCTGCTTTGACCGGGAGAGTATCCGTCGTCTGGGGGTTCGATATACTTAAATCATTTGAATGCTCACATTATCAAGCGCATCTGCGCCGATAGTGTAGTGGTTATCACTAGGCGTTGCCAACGCCTAAACCCGGGTTCGAGTCCCGGTCGGCGCATCCCGACATACGGTTTCGTGCGCTTACATTTTTTTCGTTCGAATTTTCCACTTCCAACTCTACGCCCCAAAAACAGACCTTCTTTTCATTTGACCTATACAGGAACCCCGATCAACCGCCAACTTAACAGAATCTTTCCAAGAACTTGCATTGAACACCAATTCTTCAATTTGAAACTGATATAAAAAACTAGAAAAAATGGGGAATCAGGAAGTCTTCGTTGTATTCGCCGTGCTGTTGGATGATCCCGAAGACACGGTCGGAGTAGCAGTCACCGGTACGGTGGTGGGTGTGGGAGCCGGCGCTAAATTCAACTGAATTTCAGCAGTCCCGTCGGGTGCCTCCGTAGCTTTATGTCCACCAGTGACCGCCACCCCGTCTCTATAGATATCGATGGCAATCTCGTTAGCAGAACCATCACTTTTCGTGAACGATGCGACCACGATACCGGTATCTGTCGATATCTGGTAAAAGTGATCACCAGTAGCAGTAGATACGGATTGCTCGCTACCCGGTGTTCCGTAGGATCCAGAATACGAACCGGAATAGGTGACCCTCACCCATACACCGGTTTGCGGAATGAGAGGAGCAGCGGTCGTGGGAATCGGGGTAGGAGTAGTAACGACCGTTGTTGGTACCGGTGTCGCTGTCGGGACAGGAGTGGCGATGGTCGTGACTTTCGGAGTGGCTGTAACAGTTGCAGAGATGCTGCCATGCTGTGTCATCACAAATGCCCCTCCAAGGATCGCTAGCACTATGATAACAAGAATGCCGATAACCAAGGGTTTTCTGCGGGATTTTGATGACGGAGCTGCCGGAGATGGTGGCTGAGGCGGTACTGGCGTGGCTGTTGCAGCGGCAGCAGGTCCGGCGATTTGTTCTGCCGGTGCGAACGTTGGTACAATTATCTGGGGTACCTGAGAAGCGGTAGCCTGTTCTTCTGAAGGTACAGCTGGAGCTACCGGCGCTGCTTCAACGGTGGCGGCATGACTCTGTTCGCTCTCAACCGCATCTATATCGGTCGGAATTGGGGGCATCGAAGGGAGATTCTTCCGTTGGATAAATGTAGTGAAAATTCCGCTTTTATGAGGTGCTGGGGCTTGGGCGCCTTCGACAGGAGGAGTTCGTGCAGGGACCAGGGGAGCTGGCTCCGTGCGGGGTTTTGAATCTTTTATTAACGGTTCAATGGAATGAATGACCTGCTCGATAGGGCGTTCTTTTGGTTGCGGGGGCGGGATATTTACCGGCTGGGCAGGAGCCTGGACTGGATAGAGTGGGGATTCCGGGACGGCCACCTGTCCGACCGGAGCGACAACCTTCGTGCCGCACCTGTTGCAGAAGGCTGATTCCGGGGGAACACGGTTGCCGCATTTCAGGCAGAACGACCCTGACGGGAGGGATGATGTCTCTACCGGTTTTGGCGGTACCGGCTGCGTGTCGATAATCTTCTTGACTGGAGGGGCGATCTCAATCTTCTTTTTTACCTGTGGTTCTGTACGGTAAGTCACCGGTATCGGTTGGTGGGTTTCGTCCAACTCCTGTGGCGGCACTTCAGGGACAGTTCTTGGAGGTATCAGTGCAAGATGATCCCGTAATATTTTCACCCATTCATCTCGTTCGCGCTTCCGTTCACCGCCAGCCTGCCGGGAGAACGTGAGGGCAATCTGTCGTGAATCGGTTGTACCTGGGAGAAACGTAAGAATAACAACGGCGTCGCGGATCGCGTTCTCGCTTACTTCGATATGGTCGATGATATCAAACGGGAAATCAAGCGGTGGGGTATATTTTTCCCGGGGATTGACAAGAATCAGGCGATTTGTCGTAAGTGTTGCTTCGTACGAAACGGACTTGACAATAATGTTCTGAGTCACCAGAATAATGGACTCGTCACTCTTCAATTCGGGATGCCCCATAGTACCACATTCCTTAGTATATCTGAACGAACTTCAGCAAATATGTATCTGTTTAACAGTATTTCCTTCCTTTTGGAGAAAATCAAAGTTGCTCCCGTTCCCCCATGTATGACCTGAGAATCCTGGGGATCGTCACGGAGCCGTCCTCGTGCTGGTAGTTCTCGAGGATAGCACGCATCACCCGGGATGTAGCGATCGCGGTAGAATTAAGCGTGTGAATATACCGTTTTGACTCAAAATCGCTCTTATCCCGAACCTTGATATTAAGACGGACTGCCTGATATGACGTACAGTTGGAGCAGGAGACTACTTCTTTATAGGCGTTCTCCCGGGGCATCCATGCTTCGATATCGTATTTCTTGGCAGCAACTGTGCCTATATCACCAGTGCAAATATTGACGACCCTGTAGGGAATTCCAAGTTCCTGGAAAATCTTTTCTGCGTTCTGTAAAAGCTCCTCATGGATTTGCCAGGAGTCTTCAGGCAAACAGAAGACGAACTGTTCGATTTTTGTGAACTGATGGACCCTGAACAGCCCTTTTGTATCGAGTCCGTGCGCTCCGATCTCCCTCCTGAAGCACTGCGAGATGCCCGCGAGCCGGAGTGGGAGATCCTTCTCTTCAAAGATCTCATCACGGTACATTGCTCCGATGGGGTGCTCGCTTGTCGCGATCAGATACGCATCGTCCCCGTCTATTTTGTACATGACCTTCTCGAAATCCTCGAGATCGGTAACCCCTTCATACGACGAACGGTTTATCATGTATGGCGGGATGATCGGGATATAGCCCTTCTGTTCGAGAAAATCGATCGCAAAACGCTGCAGTGCGAGATCGAGCAGAACAAGACTGCCTTTTAAGAAATAGAACCCTGCGCCGGAGATCTTGGTTGCCCGTTCAAAGTCTGCCCATCCCTTGTCTGCTGCAAGCTGGCCATGGTTTTTGAGTTCGAAAGAACATGGAACAGGAGTCCCGACTTTTTTCACTTCAACATTTTCTGTATCGTCTTTACCCACCGGAACACTTTCGTGCATGAGGTTAGGGAGACGCATCAGGTAGGAGTGTATTAATGACGCAATCTCATCCCGCTCAGCATCGTGGTCCTTGATCTTTTGCGGTAGGTTCGCTGCTTCGGCCATCAAAGCTGCTGGGTCCTGTCCGGCCTTGCGTGCAGCATTGATCTCGCGTGCGATAGTATTGCGGCGCTGGCGCAGGATATCGGTCTCCACTTTGAGTTCCCGAGACCGGGCATCCTTTGCAAGGAGATCATCGACCCATGCGAGCTTTTCCGTGTCATTACGCTTTCTGAGATCTGCTTTTACGACTTCCGGGCTGGCCCGTACAAACCTGATGTCAAGCATCCATCACACCTTCACACATGAGCCCTGGAATAACGGGCATTTCTATAACTACCATAAATGTACCGCCTTTCTACTTATGTAAACTGGTAAATGGCTCATTGGTGGCGATGAAATCTAGTACAACGTCATCTGCATTTCTCCGTTTTATGTCGACCCCAATCATTAAGTCCTCTCAAATGAAGGAGCATGTATTATGCTGCCTGATCGGTTCCTGTTGTTCGTCTATAATCTTGATAAAGGCAGTGTCGCCGATATCAAGGATTATCTCTACTCTTCACAGCCTGCAAAAACCCCGCAATGCAATCTCTGTGCACTGATCTCCAGCCCGGTTGGTATCAAGAAAGGATGGAAGCGGTTCACCAGTGAAATTGGCATCCCGGTAAAGTATCTCTTCCGCGATGAATTTAGTCATGAGTTCAGTCTGCCGAAATCGCCATCACCCGCGGTTTTCATCCAGATTGGAGGGTCAACCATTTTACTTGTCAATTCTGATGATCTGAATTATTGTAAAAACACAGATGAACTCATAGATCTCGTAAAAAAGCGGATCCAGAAATACCTGTGACTAAATCCCTTCTGCGCGAGTATAATTTTTGTAATATCTTCCTCTGAACAAATCCAAAAGATGGTTAAAATCGTTCAATCTGGATTTCAATCGATTAAAAACGGCAGATTATTGCCGATGATGAAAATCGGTGACCTTGAAAGTCAACAATATCGAAAAAAAGCCCGTTGCGAGCGATAATTATAAATGACCTTGGTTTATATCTGTTTAGTGGTAGAAAACGACCCCATGTTTTGGGTCGAATTTCTTCAACTGCCATTCAGATCGAATGGGGGGATGACAGACACAATGGACTGAAAAAACTGTAAAGGAAGGGTTGAATAATGGATTTGTTTTCGAAGTTTTATTTCAATTACAGCAAGCTTATCAAGACCCTCAAGATTTACTTGCTGCTTGCCGGACCAGGCTTGATCGTAATGATTGCTGACAACGATGCCGGTGGTATCACTACCTACGCGGCAACGGGTGCACAATATGGGTTCAACCTAATCTGGTTCCTCATCCTGCTCGGCCCTGTCGCGTATTTTGTCCAGGAAATGACGGTACGGCTGGGTGCCGTCACCAAGCATGGACATGCTGAGGCTATCTTCAGTGCGTTCGGCTCGTTCTGGGGCTGGTTTTCTCTCATTGATTTAAGTATTCTCAACTGGCTTACGATGGTCACTGAGTTCATCGGCATGACCGCGGCGCTTCGCATATTTGGTCTTCCCCCTGTGATTACCATCATCATTGTTATACTCGTGATGTTTGGCATAGTTATGTCAGGCCGGTACTGGACGTGGGAGAAGATCACCATGGTCTTCTGTGTTGTCAACCTTATCTATATCCCGGCAGCAATCATTCTTCACCCTTCAGTTTCTGATATCATCCGGAACGGGGTAATTCCCAACTTCCCCGGAGGACTTAACGGCCAGCTCTTCTTCTTCCTGATGGCAAACATCGGGACGACGATCGCACCATGGATGATTTTCTTCCAGCAGAGTGCGGTTGTCGACAAGAATATGAAGGAAAAGGATATTCCGTGGGGGAAGTTTGATACAGCCGTGGGATCCTTTTTCACTGTCGTTGTTGCAATATTCGTGCTTATCGTGACAGGCACTCTGTTATTCGGCCAGAATATCAGTGATGCCGGCGCTGCAATTGTGGCAATAATGCCTATCCATCCTTATGTAGGTGTCCTCTTTGCCATCGGTTTATTCGATGCGGGATTCCTCGGTGCGATATGCATCGCGCTTACAAGCTCATGGGCATTCGGGGAGGTCTTCGGATGGGCGCACTCGCTGAACTATAAGGTGAAGGAAGCATTCTGGTTCTATGTATTCTACTTATTCGGGCTGATAACAGCCGGTTCAATCGTGCTCATACCGGGAGCCCCCCTGGTACTGATAACCCTGTTTGTTCAGGTGGTCGCAGTGACTCTCCTGCCGGCAGCGCTGGTATTTTTGATTATCCTCCTGAACAATGAGGATATCATGGGGAAATACAAAAATACCCTTTTTGATAATATCGCGAATATATCGATTGTCGTGTGCATCATTATCGTGTCAACACTCTACGGTATCAGCACACTGTTCCCGAATCTGTTCGGGTGAGGGAGGGAGAGAAATGGTAGAACTTGAAAGTGTCTTCGGCAAACGGATGGGAAGTGTCATACGGGAATCGACTGATAAAATTCGCAGCATTAACCAGAGATATGCAAAGCCGCAGATTAAGCTGACAAAATGGTCGAAATTTGCCCTTCTATCCCTCAGGCTGTACCTTATCTTTCTTATTCTCTTGCTGGCATACAAGTTCTGGACAATAGTCCAAGGAGGTTCATAATGGTTCAGGAAAATAAAGGGAACAACTCCGTGATGGCAGGTGACCTTGAATTTTTCCTTTCTGATATCCTGAAAGTCCCTGTTTTGCTTTCCGGGAAAAAAATAGGCTCGCTTTCCGATTTGGTTATCGTCGACTCTGAAAAAGTCGCGGAAGTCCGTTCTTTGTACGTAACCCGGCCGTTTGGTCGCCCGAGCCTTCTTGTTCCATGGGAAAAAGTCCAGACCTTCACAAGGAAGATAATCGAAATTTTTCCCGATGATATCTCGAAGTACGAGGAAGAACCTGCCGATGATGTCATCTTCCTTGGTGATTACGTACTTGATAAGAAAGTCATCGATCTTGAGGATCATGAAGTCGAGATAGTATATGATATCCGGCTCATCTTACGGAACAAGAAACTATATGCCACCGACGTCGATACAGGAAAAGCTGCACGTCTAAGGAGACTGGGGCTCGGATTTATCTCAGGTACACTCTACCCCCCATCAAATCCCGAAGCTGACCAGATGATCCCATGGATATGCATCCAGCCTCTGCCGAGCAATATCGGCCGGTTCAAAGGCGATGTCAAGCTGAACATCCTCAAAGAGAATCTATCAGAGATCCACCCTGTTGACCTTGCAGACATCCTTGAAGAGGTGGACCACGAGCAGCGTGTCATGCTCTTTTCATCTCTTGAACATGAGCATGCTTCCGACACCCTGGAAGAAATCGAGCCGAAAGTTCAGCGTGAGATTATTTCTTCCCTCTCTCCAGAAAAGGTTGTGAAGCTCATCGATGACATGACTCCTGGGCAGGCTTCCGACATCCTCTCGGCCCTGCCCTCAGCTGAGGCTAATATTATTCTCGATTCGCTGAATGCCGAGAGTGCACGGAAGATCCGGGCGATTATCGATAAGCAGGAAGAAAAGGTCATCAATTATACTACCCAGAAGATCCTCAAGTTTTCTCCCGATACTATCGTCGAATACATCCAGAATGACTACCCGAATCATGCTAGGGGCAAAGATGAGATCAACAACATCTATGTTGTCGATGATCTGGATCACCTGCTGGGGGTCATCGATTTAAAAGAGCTTTTGCAGGCTGACGACAAGGCATCTCTCCGGGACATCATGGTCGAGAACGTGATCAGTCTTTCTACGGAGAGCACTCTCAAGGAAGCAGAGCAGGAATTTGCACGATACGGCTTCCGTGCTCTTCCGGTAGTCGATGAGGAAAATCGGATCACCGGTGTGATACCATACCGGGATGTCATGAACCTGACGCACCATTTCGTTGAGTAATTTTCAAGATATTTTTTTTATATTTTTACCGGTATTCTGCATAACTGGATGGGGATTATCGCACTATTTTTAACAAGACCACGAGGCAGATATTCTTTCACCGCACTAACTTAGGCATGGGACATCGAACAGATATTGGACAGATGACCGGGAGCACCGTTGAACCCGATCTTGAAAGGCAGGCAACTGCAACGATCAAGCGCTGCCTAGCCGGTAAGCCACGGGCTTCTGCCCTGTGGGAGATTATCGGCAACGATACCATAGTAAAAACCAACTGGCAGATGGCCGATTTTGTGGCAACCAGGAAACTCGGTATGAATGATCACGGGGAGACGCATGCAAAGGTTGCCACTTCTTCAGCGCTGACAATGCTGAATCTGCTGGCCGAAACTGGCGTGAGGCCCGATATCGTTATTGGTGGATTTGGGGACGATGATGATGCAGCATTGGTGGTCCTTGTTGCCACACTCTGTCATGATTTCGGAAACATGATCCACCGCATTGATCATCCGGACCTTAGTATTATCCTTGCGGCCCCGGTGCTGGATCGGTTGCTTCCGGCAATTTATCCTGACCCGGTAAAGATGACCCGGATAAAATCGTTCATTCTTTCTGCGATATATACCCACCACGGAGAACCAAAACCACTGACAATTGAGGCAGCGCTGGTCTGCATAGGGGATTCAACTGATATGACCCGGGGGCGTGGTCGGGTGGCCTTCGAGCGTGGGAGTATCACCATCCACTCGGTCTCGGCACTTGCTATCGAGCGGGTCGAAATCCGGAAGGGGAAGGAGAAACCTATCGAGCTCCGCATCTCGATGTCCAATTCTGCGGGGATCTACCAAGTGCAGGAGATCCTTGCACCCAAGGTCAGGGCGGGACCGCTTGCCGATCACGTAGAAGTTATCGCTGTAACGGATGCCAGTGCGGGGAACCATGAGCATCGAATTGTTGGGGGGATCCGAATGGATGGCGCAAAATTTGTTCCCTGTACAAGTGACGGCGATGTAATGATGTGAAAAATTGGTTACCAAAATCTACTGCCAGTTGAATATAGTTTAATTTTTTCTTCAGATTTGTACTGAGGTTCCATATTTTTCTGCATTTTTTACAATAATTCCTAGTTATAGGACCGAGTATATCTGGAAGAATAAAGTACCTTCCCGTGAAAGTGGCAAATAGTATCGCTGGTAGAACAATTTACCTGCATATTAGCTAATTCACTCCCGGGAACATGGCTCATGGCCGTTCACCGGATCTGTACGCTTTCATTGGTACTATCATCTCAAATCGCACCCCCTTGCCCGGCTCTCCGGTCTTTTTGATCGTGATACCGGTAATGTCAAGCATCTCCCGGGTGATAGCTAAGCCAAGGCCGGTGTTCTTCCCAAAGCCCCGATCGAAGATCTTCTCTTTCTCCTCATTGACAACACCATTACAGTCATCTTCACAGACAATGATCCCTTCCGGATCGCGAGCCTCAAAAAAGAACCAGAAATTTTGTTCCTTAACATTTAAATTATTATAAAAATTTATATGTCTTCACTTCATAAAATGATTTATCCAATTTCCATTTCGGAAATGGAGGGTTGACGACAGTCTCGACGCGTGGGCAGTCCATGGCATAGGTGGCCACTAGGGGTGTACTTGCCACAGATGTTTTCGCTGCAGTAGCGGTCAACGGAGCTTAAGGCGCATTGGAAAGAAATGTCCACCAGTTCATTGCCCAGATAGTTGGCGACGGTGCGGTTTTTATTTGACTGAAGAAGAATACGTCAGCCTTGACATCTCATAGCACGAAGAACGTTTGGAAAACGAGGGATCTTGCATGAAACTAATAAAAGCAATTATCAAACCGGAAAGATTCGAATTCATCAAAAAAGGACTTGAAGAAAAAGGCTTCGTCAGCATGACCATCTCCGATGTCCGGGGAAGGGGAGAACAGAAAGGTATTACCCTTGAATACCGTGGAGGTCTGATGACAGTTGATACACTGCCCAAGATCCAGATCGAGATCGTAATTAAGGATAAGGATGTAGACACTGTGATTGACATTATTACCGAATCGGCGAGAACCGGCAAGATAGGTGACGGGAAGATCTTCGTCATCCCGGTTGAGAAATCAATCAGGATTCGAACCGGAGAAACAGAGGTTTGACTGGAAGTCTCTAAAATCCAATCTTCCCATCGTGAGAGGTTCGCCACCCACAACCAAATTTACAACTCTTATCATCATTAAAGGTGTATCAGAAAAATAGTAATTATTTCGTTTTTATTTATATAAATAAATAGACAATGTTTTTAGGTGGGTGATTGGTTTGAAAATTTTAACCAAGTGGAATATTCGCCATCAGCCGTAAAAGCAACAGAATCCGTTTTCATATGCCTTTATGCCCGCTGCACTCTGTCTTACCGATTAATCAAGCCTGTTTTTTCCTGTGAAGAGGTGGAGGAAAGGGGAATCCCTCCCCGTCGATAAGTCGTTTCCAGTTGAACTGGCTGAATATTTTCATCTGGAGGATCGCTCCCTTGTTCCGGGTATTGAGAACTGAGACCGTACCCGAGAAAAACGGTGGAACCATAAGAAGTTCCTCATCATCAACAATCAGTTCAAGGATATTTTCGACTCTCATCAGTTTATGGACCTGCTCAAATTCCGGGGGGGCAAAAGGTGGGGGGGCACCAAATTTTTTCGAAGGAATCACATGGATATCTGCATTCTTTCCCGGAAACTGTGCCAGTAGTTTTTTCTCAAGACCTGGTGAATCGGATATCACAATAAGTTTCAGGGAAATATCATTTATCCGTATATTTTCAATGCATGGAAGATACCGCTCCCCGATCATGCACTGTATATGGCTTCTGGCCTTCCCGAGAAGGTCACGGATCTTATACCCAATGTTTGTTTCACCGTAAATAGTCCAGAGGGCATCCTCTTTCTCAGGTTGTATCTTCTTCTTTTCCAATTTTTTCAGCGCCGCTAGTGCTTGGTCTGCCGCTTTCTTATGGTTGCCCATGAGCAGGTCGATGGCTATTTCTGGGGGAACCGGGCTGTACATTGCCGGCTTTGAACTCCTCTTTACGATAAGACCGATCTCTTCGAGATGATCGAGATACTCGTAAATACTAGGCTTTGAGATCGAAAGAAAATCCACCAGATCTTTTGCTTCCGCGACATCGAAAAGGACAAGCGACGCGTACACGCGCGCTTCATGATTGGACAATCCTAGGTTCTTCAGGGCATTTATGAGAGGTACCGGGATATTATCCATACTATTGTGTGAATACTAGTTGTTAATAAATTTACTACTAACATCACACTATTATAAGTATAGGCTGGGTTCAAAATTAATAAAAATGGAGTTGTTAAAATGTTAACAACTGATCGAAAATTTGGAGAAACCCCTATGGAATACCCAGAAACGACGCAAACGACAGGTAGAGATCCTGGCATGCTGACAACGCACAGGATACGTGAAACTTCCCTTCATGGAAAACTCACGAAAACGCGATCGCGTGTGCAACTTGGCATATTTTTAGTGGCGCTAATCTGTCTTGGCGCTCTCATTGGTGCGGCAGGTGCAATGCAGACACCTGACTCCATCGCGGCAGATGGGAATGTGTATATCTCGAATGTCAGCTACGACCCGAGCGTGTTTTTTACAGGAGACAGCGGTACGGTCACCTTCTCAGTGACAAACGGGAATTCAAACACGAGCATGATCGTCAACCATGCAACATTCGGAGACAAAGATATCCAGCTCACGAGCGGGACGTATGACTCATCGTCCAGCATCGGTCCTCTTGAAACGCAGATATATACGTTCTCTGTTGCAACAAATGCAGCTGAGGGCACTTACTATCCGACATTCTCTCTTAATTTCCAGGATGGAGGGGGCCTGTATTACCGGGGAATGGTCAAGGTGGATAACAGGCCACTTGTCCTGACTGTTCAGGATCAGCCGGATGCATTCACCCAAGGGGTAAAGGAAACTATTGGTGTACAGATCTCTAACCCCCGCGACAGCGATGTAAAAAATGTCATTTTTGAAACCACCGGTAACGATGTCACACTAATACCTTCAAAGACGTATATCGGTGATTTGGCTGCCGGGACCAGTTCGACGATTAATTTCACGTCTAACGCTGATGAGCCTACAACCCTCTTCATGCATGTCGATTACGATAACGGGGATAACCTCCATGTGGTCAACATGACTCTGCCGATCCAGTTTACCACTGACAAGCAGCAGGCTGACCCGGTGATGAACCAAATTGTTGTCGCTCTCAACAACGGGACCTACGATGTCACCGGAGATGTAACCAATGCCGGTCTCTCGAACGCAAATGGTGTCACGGTCACATCACTTTCCCCTGCCGTAGCGCAGGATCCGGACAGGAATTATGTGATCGGTACACTCAAGCCTGACGACTTTGGCACTTTCGAGGTCACTTTTACGGTTCCAGAAGGCACGAAAAGCGTTCCCCTCCAGCAATCCTACAAAGACAGCGACGGCAATGTACTCACCTCCGTCCAGAACATCGATCTGACCGCGGTTACAACCCAGACTGGTTCACAGCAAAGCATGCTACCGGCACTTGTCGTTGTCATTATCATTGTGTTTAGCGTAGGCGGGTATCTCTACATGAAAAAGCGGAAGACCCAGTAAGGGGGGGGCGTCATGCAACCGGTCATCCAGTTTTCCGATGTGGTTAAAATCTATCCGCTCAAGGCCGGAGATGTAACTGCCCTTAGCCACATCTCTTTTGAAGTGGAGCGTGGGGAGTTCATATCGATCATGGGGCCATCAGGTTCCGGCAAGTCGACGCTTTTGAACCTGATGGGATGCCTTGACACACCAACAACCGGTAATATCTTTATGAGCGGGATCGGAGTGCGCGATATGAGCGACTTCGAACTTACGAACCTGCGACGGGATCGCATCGGGTTCATCTTCCAGTACTTCAACCTGTTCCCGCTGTTAAACATTATCGAGAACGTGAGCTTTCCCCAGATGCTCAAGTCCGGTAAAGGTGTAAATGAGGACAAAGCACGTGAGGTGCTTCGTGCGGTCCAGCTCGATGAAAAACTTTACTCCCACACACCTCTTGAACTCTCGGGAGGGCAACAGCAGAGAGTTGCCGTTGCCCGGGCGCTTATCAACGATCCCGATATCCTGCTGTGCGATGAACCGACAGGAAATCTCGATTCAAAGACCGGCGCGAGTATCATGGAACTCATGATGGAACTGAACAAGAAGGGTTCGACTATCATCGTGGTTACTCATGACTCAAACGTTGCCAATTATACAAACCGGACGATTCGTATCGTAGACGGGAGAATTGCAGCATGAGTACGATATTCTGGGAAATCTCCAAACGAAATATCCGGATCCACATGCTGCGCTCGACACTCGCTATGCTTGGGATCATCATCGGGGTTGTCGCCATAGGCGCCATGGGTATCTTGGGAAACAGTATGACACAAGAGATCAGCTCGAGTCTTTCCTCTGTGGGAGACTCGGTAATTGTCACCCCGTATAGCGGAGGGGGAGGAGGCATGGGCGGTGGTGGTGGTGGTTCAAGCTCTGCAAACTTAATGCTCACTGACCAGAATTACCAGCTGATCAAACGGGTGGTCGCCCCGAACGTGGCGATTCCCGTACTTTCAACATCCGAACACATGAAAGTGGGTGTCGGAAGTGACGACATTGTGGCGACCATTTACGGTATCCCGACCAATGATGAATCCGATCTCTTACCCAGTCTCCAGGCAGGAGGTTATAACAATGGAAACTCCGGATGTCTCGTGGGCTCGACGTTTGCAGCGGATCACAACATCCAGGTCGGTTCGCGCATTTCCATTGGGACCGACGGGCAATACGGCACGCTCAGGGTGACCGGTATTATCGTGGAAAGGGGGATGAGTTTTGATATCAGTACCGATAGTGCCATTGTCGTGACACAAAATTGGTTTGATAATACCTACAATGAGAATGATGAATACAATGAAGTGGTCGTGAAGGTCACCAGCGGTAATACTGCGGATGTGACGACGACAATCGAGAGTCAGCTCAACCGGAACACCAGAGATAAGACTGTTTCTGTGACGGATAGCAAGGCAACGCTTTCATCTATCTACTCGACCTTTGGGGAGGTTACGGAATTTGTCGAGGCTATAGGCGGCATCTCGATGCTTGTCGCGGGGGTCTCTATCTTCAACATCATGATGATGTCGGTAAGTGAGCGGATCAAGGAGATCGGGATCATGCGAAGTATCGGTACCCAGAAAAAGGAGGTGATGAGCATGTTCATCTACGAGGCCGGCATTATCGGAGTTGTGGGGAGCCTTATCGGGGGGATTCTTTGTATCCTTGCCGGATATGCAGTAAGTGCCCTTATGCTCGGCACTACTAAGTATCTCTTCACCGTGGCAAGCATGTCGTCAGTTGTCGAAGGTATCGCGTTTGGTATCGTCATTTGCATCCTCTGCGGAGTATATCCGGCGTTGCAGGCCGCAAACCTCAACCCGATAGACGCGCTGCGACATGAATGAGGGATACCGACAAAAAATACTATCTACTGGATTAGAATGGAGGAGGAGGTACATGAAATAGTACCGCTAAAAAATTGAAAAAGAAAGGATTCTGGAACGCCAGACCCGGTAACAAACGCTCGAAAAAGAGCGGGCGGTTATCCATGACGTGGTGCGATAACTATGCTCGATAATGGTATGCGGTGAAGGGAAATCCAGGAGATACCTATCAATAAGTGTGAAAACCCCGATGTCGTCTCCTGGCCCTTTCCATCCTGTTTCCCACACTCTTGACACAAGCAGGAAGAAAAATACTCTGCGGTCCTAATCAGCATGGAGTACTCGTTCCTTGACATCCGTTATCCGGGGGCGAAATTCCTGAATCTTCAGAACCGTTTTTCTCCTGACCAGGAGGGGCTGCTGATCCGATGTACATTTCATGAGTTCTCTTGGGAAGGACCGGGGTTCCTGGTGCGTTGTCGTGACTTTTTAATACTGGACAGATATCGATTACGACGAGGTCATTTTCTTTAAATCTGGTCAATACACTAGAACCGTCTCAGCCGCGTGCGGATCGGTGCCGGATGTATTGACTCATCGGCAGTGGGTTCTCGTCACGTCGGAGGAAATTACCGAAATATGCAGGTATCTGCGTGATCTTGAGGACGAGAGATCCAAAAATGCCGGGACAGTGCCGACGCCATTGAGAAAATCCTCATTTTCGTTGAATGGCGCCTGATATGACAGAATACCGACTATTCCTATTTCAGGCTGTGCCGATACTGATAACGCCGTTGCCTGATGAGTGTTCTTTCGTGTGTCATGAGCAGAGAATATATCACGCAATGTCACTTAATTCATAAAAAAAAGGAACTTCCATGAAGCTGGCGGTCTGCGGGAAAGGCGGTGTTGGCAAGACGTTTATAGCCGGGACCCTTGCTTCCCGGTACGCCCACATCGGGCACCCTGTTATCGCGATCGATGCAGATCCATCCCCCAATCTTGCGATAACCCTTGGACTCTCGTACGAAGAGGCCGCACGCATCCAGCCGATTGCGGAAAATGCCGATCTGGTACGGCTGAAGACGGGCACAGAATTTTCCGGAGTTTTCCGGCTTTCATTTACCGTCAATGATATTGTCTCGAAATATGCGGTTAAGACGCCTTCTGGTGCCAGCCTCATGGTGATGGGGACTGTGAAATCGTTGGGATCCGGTTGTACCTGCCCGGCCAATTCACTTGTCAGAGCTCTTATCCGACATCTTGTCGTTGAACGGGATGATGTAATAATCATGGATATGGAAGCCGGGATAGAGCATATCGGGCGTGGTACTGCAGAACACGTTGATGCGATGCTTGTTGTATCCGACGCGAACCGAAAATCCCTTGAGATAGCGGAACAAATCTGCAGGCTCGCAAAAGAATCAGATATCGCTCTGATCGGCCTTGTCGCGAACCGGATAAACAGCGTGATTCAGGAAAATCTTGTGAAATCATTCGCGGACAAAAATGATCTTCGCCTTCTCGCTGTTATTCCTTTTGATACCAAAGTGGCCGAAGCCGGAATAACCGGTGAGCCGGTCGAACCTGAAACTTCCGTTGCTGTAACAGCGATCGGGAAGCTTGCTGATACCCTGTCAATGAATCTCGCTGAAACGGGTAAGATGAGGTGATCACAGTATGAAGACCCTGGTAACGATGGGACGTGGTGGCACCGGCAAAACGAGCTTTGTTGCCCTGATGACAAAGTACCTGATCGAAAAAGAAACGACGCCTGTCCTGTTGGTTGATGCCGATCCTGACCAGAACCTGGCCGAGATGGTTGGCGTGGATCTCGAATCTGCAGGGAAAAAGACGATAGCCGAACTGCTTTCGGAAACGTTTATCGAAAGAGGCGGTACGACCGTTGGTGTCGCGCCATCAAAACGGATCGAGAACCGGATCTGGGAGCAGGGACTTTTTGAAGGTGACAACTTCGACTTGTTCGCTGTCGGCACCAAATGGGTGGAAGGGTGCTACTGTCTCCCGGATGCAGCGCTGAAAAACGCACTTGAGGCAATCACGAAAAACTACCAGTATATCCTTATCGATTCCCCGGGAGGACTTGAGCACCTGAACCGGAAAATCGCAAGTGATGTCGATACGATCTTTGATGTCGTGGGACCTTCTGCAAAATCGTTTGCGCATGTACGCCGGGCATATCGTGTTATCGATGAAGTAGGGATCAGGTTTAACCACTTCTATGTCGTGGGAGGGTATGCGTTCCCTGATGACCTTGACGAGCGTGCGGCATATGAGACTGGGCTTCCGTACCTGGGTAAGATACGGTACGATGAAGAAATTGCCCGTCGTGTGCTTGCCGGGGAATCGCTTCTGGACACAAATCAGGAATTACCAGCATACCGGTCGATCACAAGTATGCTTGATTCTCTCCTGAAAACCTCGTAATAGGATCTCATCAAAATTCTTTGAGTCACCGGAAGTGGCTGTTTCTCACTTGTTTGACATTTCTGGGTATTCCGGTAATCGGCAGAGTCCGGATGACCAATGTTCTCTTCGATAACCTTATGTTGCTCATCTCTCAATGTATAACTGAAACTCTTCGGGGGATGAAGGGATGGGCAAAAAAGGTGTAAGTTTTTCAATCAAAGAGCTGGATTCGGATATCGCCCATTTCCGTGATCTCAGTATAACTATTGGTTCTGTAACCCGTGACACATGGGCAGAACCGATGGGGCCAACACCGTTTCCTTCCCTCACTGCACTCCGTAACTGGGACATGAAACTCCTGGAACGGTACAAACCTTTCTACCTCCCGTTCTGCGATCTTTGCTGCCTCTGTACCTATGGCAAATGTGATCTCACCGGTACGAAACATGGTGCCTGCGGCATCTCAATGCCAGCGCAACAGTCGCGGATGGTTCTCCTCACGGCATGTATCGGAGCCGCCACCCATATCAGTCACGCACGGGACCTTCTCACGTACGTGATCGAACGGTTCGGGCGGGATCTTCGTCTTAATGTGGGGGATCTGGATATAGAGGTCGAAGCACCGATCGTCAGGCTCGTGTGCGGGATTAAACCCTTGACCCTCGGAGACCTTGAAGAGGTCCTGGATTACTGTGAAACACAAGTGACCCAGCTCCTTGCAGTCACGCATACCGGTCAGGAAGGGAACCCTCTCGATTTCGAATCAAAAGTACTCCACGCCGGCATGATTGATCAGGTCGGCATGGAAGTTGCTGATATAGCACAGATATCGGCATTCGGGTTCCCGAAAGCAGACCCTGACTGCCCCACTGCCGATCTCGGTCTTGGCACCGTGGATGTCAAAAAACCCGTTATTCTTGTTATCGGGCATAATGTCCCTCCCGCGACCGGAATCATTGATTATCTTAAATCACAGGACCTTTTTAATGACGTCGAAGTGACCGGTATCTGCTGCACATCCCTTGACGCGACGCGTTATTCGCCAAAGGCAAAAATTATCGGTCCGATATCATGGCAATTACGCTATATCCGCAGCGGCGTTCCTGATGTGATTGTCGTTGATGAACAGTGTATTCGGGCAGACACCCTGCAGGAGGCCGGGCAGATACGGGCTCCGCTGATCGCTACAAGTGAAAAGAATTGTCTCGGGCTTCCGGACCGTACCGGGGATCCAGCAGAAGATATAATTGCGGACTTAGTCAGCGGGAAAACCAAAGGCGCCCTGATCCTTGACCCTGAAAAAGTGGGTGTGGTCGCGAGCCAGACTGTATTGGCAGTGGCCCCGATACGAAAAAAACACCGAACCCTGCTGTCACGCGAAGAACTTATTGAAGCAGCAAAAAAATGTACGCTCTGCGTTTATTGCCGGCGTGCCTGCCCTAACGATCTTCCCATCCCCCAGGCAGTCAGGACTGCAGCGTCTGGGAACCTCGCAGCACTCGACGAATTGTACGATGACTGTAACGGGTGCGGCCGGTGCGAGCCTGCATGCACCCAGAAACTTCCGGTGCATAGCCTGATCGTCTCTGCAGCAGAGAAAAAAACACGGGAGGAGACATACCGGATACGGACCGGCCGCGGGGCGATCCAGGATGTCGAGATCCGGAAAGTGGGGGGTCCAATCGTCCTTGGAGAGATCCCGGGTATTGTTGCGTTCGTCGGTTGTGCGAACTACCCGAAAGGAGCACGAGAAGTCGCTGAGATGTGCATGGAGTATGCGAAACGAAGGTATATTGTCTGCACTTCGGGATGCTCCGCGTTGTCTGCAGGTATGTACCGCGACGAGAACGGTAAAACTGCTTATGAACTGTATCCCGGGTCTTTTGAGGCCGGAGGTATTGTAAATGTGGGATCCTGTGTAGCGAACGCCCATATTGCCGGTGCAGCGGTCAAGATTGCAAGTATCTTTGCCCGGCGCCCGCTGAGAGGAAATTATGAGGAGATTGCGGATTACGTATATAACCGGGTAGGGGCGGTTGGTATAGCGTGGGGTGCCATGTCGCAGAAAGCAGAAGCTATTGCAGCAGGGTTCTGGCGTCTTGGTATCCCGGTCATTGTTGGTCCTCATGGGACCAAATACCGAAGAATGCTCCTTGGCCGGGCGGACAAAGCCGAAGACTGGTTTGTTTATGATGCAAGGACCGGTGAAAAGGTATATGGCGGCCCCGTTCCTGAACACCTCTTCTTTGCCGCGGAGACAAAAGAGGAGGCGATGGTCATGGCGGCAAAACTCACGATGCGTCCTAACGACACCAGCAAAGGAAGGTCGATCAAGCTGACGAACTATATCGACCTCCACATGCGTCTCATTGGTGGAATGCCCCCGGATGTCCATCTGCTAATACGAACTCGCGCAGATATCCCCATGACGATGAAAACCGATATTGAAAAGCATCTCCATGGCCGCCAGTGGAAAGAGCAGGTTATCCCCGATCCGACACTCCTTTCCCGCCTCGTACGCGCCCCAAAGGAGCGGTAAAATATGCCGATGAATGAGTCCTGGCAGACCGCAGAGATACCTGGTCCGAAAAAAGCGTCTCTCATCATAAAGCCTGATATTGCCGATGCAATGATCCGAAGGGCAAAACGGCCGATCATGATCGTCGGCCACGGGGCTATCGAATACGAAGTGGAAGGGAAAAAACTGATAGATTATCTGATCGAGCTCGCACAGAAGGCAAAAATTCCGGTGGTCGTGACAGCAAGCACCAACCAAGAATTCCTCAAACGGGGGTTCACCCCTTCAGCCCTGATGCCGGCTGTGGATATCGGGCAGCGTCTGACTGATCCGTCATGGAAAGGTCTTGACGGGAAAGAAAATTATGATCTCGCAATTTTTGTCGGGCTTCCCTATTACATGGAGTGGACGATCCTTTCCGGCCTCAAGCATTTCGCCTCTCACCTCAAGACCATGACGCTTGATTGCGTTTACCAGCCCAACGCCAGCTGGTCATTCCCGAACAGCACGATTAAGGACTGGGCTGCAAATCTCAAGGGAATCGTTGATAACCTTGGAGACTGACCCCGGAGAATACTACCATGTTTGATACCATCCCTGTCGAAGTCGGTCTCGTGCATGAAGGCGAGCGCGTCCGTAGGAACGATATGCATCTGGAACTGGGCGGACCGTCTGTCCAGGAGAAATTCGAGATAGTACGTGTCCGCCCGGTTGATATGATCGCAGACGGCGTTACGAACATTATCGGATCCGACCTCAATATGATGGAAGAGGGGAAGAGTTATCCCATAGGTATCCTCGTTGAAGTTGGTGGTTCGAAGATCGAGCCTGATCTTGAAGGTGTTATAGAACGTCGTATTCATGAATACTTCAACTACATCGAAGGGTTGATGCACCTCAACCAGCGGTATGACATCTGGATACGGCTTTCAAAGAAGTCATACAAGAAAGGTCTCACGTCTCTCAGGTTCATCGGCAGCGTAATGCATGAACTTTTCAAAAATGAACTTCCCATTATCGAGAAGATCCAGATCACATTTATCACTGATCCGGAAAAAATTCATCCCCTTTATCTTGAAGCTCTCGCCGCATACGAAGCCCGGGATGCACGAGCACGTGGTCTGGCTGATGAATCTGTCGATACGTTTTACGGGTGCGCACTCTGTCAGTCGTTTGCGCCGACCCATGTCTGCGTAATCACCCCTCAACGGTATGCCAATTGCGGAGCGATCAGCTGGTTTGACGGTCGGGCAGCGGCCGGGATCGATCCGAAGGGTCCGATTTTCCCCATTGCCAAAGGAGACTGTATCGATGCCGAAAAAGGGGAATATACCGGTGTGAACGAGAGTGCAAAAAAACGATCAATGGGTGACGTAAACCGGGTGTACCTGTATTCAGCGTTCGGGTACCCGCACACCTCATGCGGCTGTTTTGAAGGTATTGCGTTTTATATTCCGGAGGTAGATGGATTCGGCATCGTGCTCCGGGGTTTCTCTCAGCCCACAGTCAACGGCCTTGCATTTTCAACGATGGCAGATTCAACTGCTGGCGGCAGACAGGTCGACGGGTTTCATGGAATCTCGGTTGAGTACATGCGTTCCCAAAAGTTCATGCATGCCGATGGCGGCTATAACCGTGTCGTCTGGATGCCTCAGGAGACAAAAGAACGACTCCGGCAGTTTATCCCGGAGACAGTATATCCGGCGATAGCAACAGAAAACGAGGTAAAAAATATTCCCGACCTGAAAAAATTCCTTGAGGACAACAACCATCCGGTCAAAGCAAGGTGGGAGACCAGCACATCAGGATCCGCTGACAGGATGAACCGACCATTACCGGTGTTTTCTGCCGGTGATATCCCCATGAATGTAGGGGGGTTCCGGATTATTTTAAAGAACGCAAAAATCACGGCTGAGAAAGTGATTATCCTGCCAGTAAGGCCTGATGGTCAGGAGGGAGGCGAGCAAAGTGGCTCACAATAACATTAAAGACAGGATTAACGGTGAACAGGTTCTAGCCTTGGCTCCCCAGTTGCTCGAGTTGCTTAAAGGTGTCAAACAGGTCGAGCTTGAAAACTTCTCGATGGAGATTGGAGATCTCGATCTGTTTATTCCGACAGGGACATTCAATTCACTCCAAACGACTGGATCGGCTTTCCCGGAAAAAATAAAACCTTCTCACCTCATCCCTGAACCCTATATCGCCGCTCCATCTGAATATCCCGGGTGCATCCGACAAGTCACCCTGGGCGCAACAAAGTCCGGTGGAGGCAGCAGGGGAAAGTCGATTATAATCGGAGGTGCAACATCACCAGCGTTCTCCAGTTTTGATTCTCCGCCGGTCCATCCCCCTGCTATATCGCTGGACGTTTTTGATATGGACGTTGCACTGCCCAGAGTGCTCAAAGATACTGTGCGCGAGGTCCAGCATGATCCTGGTGAATGGGCCCGGATGAATGTGAAAAAATTCGGTGCGGATATGGTGACCGTCCACCTGATGAGCACCGATCCTCTGATCCGGAATAATTCCCCATCTGCAGCAGTAAAAACTGTTGAAGATGTGCTGCAGGCTGTAGACGTACCACTCATTATTGGCGGGTGCGGGGATCCAAAGAAAGATGCGGAAGTTTTTATCCGGGTAGCTGAGATGGCTGAGGGGGAACGCCTGCTCCTCAATTCTGTCACACTTGATATGGCCGAGGCAAAAACCCTTGGACCCGTTGCAACCGCTGCGCGGGATCATGGGCACGTTCTCCTTGCTTTTACCGGTCTTGACCTGAACAGTGCAAAAGAACTGAACCGCCGGTTGTACGAGTATATCCCCCCTGAACAGATCGTCATGGATCTCACAACGGTTGCCCTCGGATATGGTCTTGAGTATTCTTTCTCAATCCATGAACGGGCACGGTTTGCCGCATTGATGGGAGACGATGAGCTGGCACATCCGGTAATATCAGCATCAACTAACGCGTGGGCAGCCCGGGAAGCATGGATGACAATGACGCCTGCATATGGTCCCCGGGAACTCCGTGGTCCTCTCTGGGAGACAATTAATGCTCTGACCCTCCTTCTTGCAGGGGTTGATATCTACATGATGATGCATCCGGCCGCCGTGCTGACGCTTAAAGAAGCGATCAACCGGCTTGGAAAATCCGGTGATGCACAGGCTGCCTCGATCAGTGACTGGGTGAGCGTGAGGACATGACGGAATCAACGCGATCGGATACCATACGGAAGAAGGGGATTCGGGAGATCAGCCCGATTGATGTCTACAAGTTGCTCCCGAAGACGAACTGCAGGGAATGCGGGGAGTCCAACTGTATGGCGTTTGCTACCCGCGTCGTCAACGGTGAACTGGTCCTTGCAGACTGTATACCCATTTTGGCTCCCGAGCAACGGGAAGCTCACCGTTTATTGTCTGAACTTCTCGCTCCACCGGTGAATGCTGTTACGTTCGGAAGTGGAGACCATAAGGTCACCATCGGCGGGAAATATGTCCTGCAGCGCCATGAGTTCACGTACCATAACCCGGCGCCGATTGCTGTCGACGTCCATGATATGATGCAAGAGGCTGAACTGCTCGAACGAGTCCGGTACATCCGGCAATTCTCCTATAATTACATTGGCCGGAATCTTCAGCTCGACGCTGTCGCAATACGGTCATGTTCATCTGATCCAGCTCTCTTTAAAGATACGGTACAAAAAGTTGCCGGTGCAACTCAACTGCCGCTTATTCTTTGCGCTTTTGATCCGGTGGTAATGGAGTCCGGGCTTTCTGTAATTGCAGACCGGCGCCCCCTCATATATGCAGCTACTGAGAAGAACTGGAAGCAGATGTCTGATCTAGCATGCCGGTACAGATGCCCGCTTGCAGTCTTTGCTCCCAATGATCTTTCGCTCCTGCGGTCCCTCGCACGAACCATCCTTGAATCCGGCGTATCCGATCTTGTGCTCGACCCGGGGACATTTGCAGAAGATGGAATATCCGACACGATCAGTAACTTCACTGCCATTCGGACTCAGGCGTGTCGGAATTACGATCAATTGTTTGGATTTCCACTTCTCGGAGTTCCGGCTACTGTATGGGCCAGTAATGAAATTTCTGAGGATGTCCTGAAATGGCGTGAAGCAGTTACTGCTTCGATGCTCCTTTCGCGGTATGCTGACCTTCTCATCATGCACAGCACGGATGGGTGGGTTATCCTTCCCCAGTTGATCTGGCGGTTTAATCTGTACACAGATCCCAGAAAACCCGTATCTGTCGAAAAGGGTGTCAGGATATTCGGCACTCCCGGCCCGGACTCACCGGTTTTCATAACGACCAATTACGCACTTACCTATTTTACCGTAGAATCTGACATCAAGGCAGCAAACCTCGATTGTTACCTTATTGTCATCGATACTGGCGGATTGAGCGTTGAAAGTGCAGTTGCCGGGAGATATTTCACCGCAGAATCAATTTCATCCGCTCTAAAAGAATTCGAAGTTGCAAAACTGGTTAGCCATAAAACCCTCATTATCCCCGGTCTTGCTGCGCGGCTGAGTGGGGAGACTGAGGAAGCGACCGGCTGGCGAATCCGCGTCGGGCCAAAGGATTCTTCCGGAATTCCCCAATATGTCAGGGATCACTGGCCCCCGGATGCCTGATCAGGAGCACATGGATCCCCAGCCATGACCCCGCTGAGTAATCCGGATATCTCCGGGCCCCCCGACGTCCCTTCAAAACATGAACCAGTAACGGTGATCTTTCACCCCCTGAACAAGGTTGTAACCGTTCAACCGGGTGTAACTGTACTCGAAGCTATTCGTTTTGCAGCAATCCAGTTCGAAAGTATCTGCGGCGGGAAAGGAGAATGCGGTAAGTGCAGGGTAATATTTTTGCGTGGTTCATGCGATCCCCGATTTCCTGAAGCCGTCCACGGTCTCTCTCCTGAAGAGATCCGGAGAAACTACATCCTTGCATGCAAGACGTACGTCACCGGAAATTGCGAATTCATCATCCCGGTTGAGAGCCGTATTGAAGCCCCAAAAATATTGCTCGAGTATGAGCACGAAGCCGGGGATTTTTCACCTAGTGCTGAAAAATATCCGGTAATTGTGGGATCCGGGTTGTTTCATCACGACGGTCACCGGTCGCTCCGTCTCCGTGACTATAAGGGAAAACGTCCCCAAATGACACGTCAGCAGCATAACCGGCTTTTACAGGCACCAGGGCCGGTAACGGTAACGATCAGCAGGTCAGCGGCGAATCCCGAAATAATCGGGATTGAAGATGGTTATACCAATGAGCACAATTACGGGCTGGCGATTGATCTCGGTACAACTACCATAGCTGCTGTTCTGATCAACCTCGCAACTGGTATTGCATGTTCTGCAATCTCAGTCCTCAACCGCCAGATAACGTTCGGAGAAGAGCTCATAACCAGAATCGCTGTTGCTAAAGACCCCGGTGGAGCGGTAAATCTCCAGAAAGCAGCAATCGAGAGCATAAATACCGCTATTGATCTTATGGTCGCTGATGCAGGTCTCACTATTACACAAATCAACGATGTCTGTGTTGGCGGGAATACTGTTATGAATTACCTGCTTGCTGGCATTGATGTCGTTCCTCTCCAGCTTGTGAACACTGATATCGGGCACAAGCCGATTCTTGTCAAAGCGGGTGAGCTGGGCCTGAGAGTCAATCCAGAGGCATATGTGTACTGCATTCCCAATGTGAGCCGGTTTGTTGGCGGCGATGCTGTCGGGGACGTCATTATCTCTGGCATGAACCGGAGCCTGGATCTCTCACTGCTCATCGATCTCGGCACGAATGGAGAAGTGATCTTCGGTAACAGCGAATGGCTTGCATCCGCATCCTGTGCATCAGGGCCTGCATTCGAAGGAGCCGGAATCACCTGCGGTGTACGTGCCATGAAAGGAGCAATTGATCATATCACTATCGATCCGACAAATCATCATATAACGTGGACGACAATTGGCGGCGAGAAACCCCGGGGTATATGCGGATCAGGGATTATTGATGCGGCGGCAGCGATGTTTAAAGCCGGGATCATTGATTTCACCGGAAAGATTATTGATGGCATGCCGGGTGTCCGGCATAGCGATGGAGGGCCGGAATATGTCATTGTCTCCAGGGAAGACACGGCAACTGGTCTGGACATCGTCATAACGCGACAGGATATGGCGTACCTGATCGACTCAAAAGCTGCAGGATGCGGAGCTATTGGTGTCCTGATGAAAAAATACCGGATCACTGCGGGGGATGTCCGTCATGTCTATCTGGCAGGTGCATTTGGTGCGTATACTAATCTGGAAAGCATTATTACGTTTGGAATATTCCCGGATTTTTTCAATGCCGAATATCACTCTATTGGCAATGGATCGCTTGCTGGGGCATGTGCAACGCTCGTATCGCAGAACAAAAGGATCGAAGCCGAGTCTGTCGCAGGAAAAATGGTATATATTGATCTTCTGGTGGATTCGGATTTTGCCGAGGAATATTCGGCTGCAACGTATATCCCGGGGAAAAAAGAGTATTTTCCCCGTTGATCTGTTGTTGTAAAAGCCTTATCGTATAACAGTTTTATAATCCACTATCTAAAGGTAATCTGTATCGATAGAAAAAAGAGGAGGGGTATTGGCTTATGGAACCGGCATCTGGTGTATGGGAGCGGGATTATTCCCGGCGCGGAAAGATCTGGGCTGGACCGGTTCACAGCCTGCCCGCCCTCCCCGCTTCTTCCCGTGTGCTTGAGCTTGGATGTGGCAATGGAAAAACCACGACAGCCTTAGTACGAAATGGTTGGAATATCGTCGCAGTCGATTTTTCACACCAGGCTGTTTCACTGTGCAAAAGCGTTACAGGAATATCAGAACGCGGAGAAATTTGTACCTCAGATGCACGGCACCTCCCGTTTTGTGACGGATCGTTTGATGCAGTTATTGCTATCCATATCATTGGCCACCTCGCCGCACATGAAAGAAAACAGGTCATTACCGAAGCGTTTCGGGTTCTCAGACCCGGTGGCACTCTGATCTTCCGGGATTTCTCATTAGATGACTTCCGATTCGGCAGCGGTGTCGAAGTGGAGACCCGGACGTTCCGGAGAGGAACTGGCATCCTCACTCATTATTTTACGGAAGATGAAACGCTCTCATTATTCTCTGCCTTTAATCCGGTTTCCCTGCAGACGGACAAATGGGTTATGCGTGTCCGGGGACGCGATCTGGTTCGTGCTGAAATAGCGGCGATTTTCACTCATTAATCGCGGCACGCGAGGAGATTATTAGGTAAAATCAGTATACTCTCTTTCTCCAAACCCGGAAGCATCCGATTGTAACGATATTGCATTGCACAAATATTCAGACGATATGGAGTGCGGATAACCAAGGTTCAGCACAATAATATAATGAACAAACGCATACCTCCTCAACAATGATTGATACAGCCATCAATATTTTTCTTCATCTCGATCGCCATATCGCCATGGTCATCCATGATTATGGCATATGGACATACCTTATTCTGTTTCTTATTATCTTTCTTGAAATCAGTCTGGTAATCGTACCCTTCCTTCCCGGTGATTCTCTTCTTTTTATAACAGGTGCTGCTGCCGCAACAGGCCTCTTGAATATTCAGGCACTGATCGCAGTATTTATCTTGGGTGCAGTATTAGGCGATTCAGCCAGCTACTGGATCGGGAATTACCTTGGTCTCAAAGTGTTTCTCTGCAGGTTCCCGACTCTCGTCAAACAGGAATACATCGATCAAGCGTATAGGTATTTTGAAAAATACGGTAGTGTAACTATTTTTATCGCCCGGTTCGTTCCTCTTGTCCGCTCGTTTGCCCCTTTTCTGGCCGGAGTCGGGTCCATGGATTACCGGCGTTTCCTCGCTTACAACATCCTTGGCGGGATTGCCTGGACCCTTGCTATTGTTCTGGCCGGGTATTATCTTGGTTCATTCAGGATTGTAAGGGAACACATGAATCTCCTGTTCGTCTTGGTACTATTCATTTCAGCAGGAACCCTTCTTCTTGTCGTTGTCGGTATCCTGTCGTCATACTTCAAAAAGCGCAATGATTCGTGTACTGCAAAATAAATAACAGATCCTGTTAATCCGGAGCTGTGCTGAGATTTGGAAGCAAATACTGGATGTTTTATACTGAGAAGAAGATCCGGATAAAATTGTCCTTAATGCTCCTGCGATAAAAATATCAGGATCGATTCAATAAAATGAGACATTGTCGGGAATCGGATTGCACCGTACGCAGATAAATTCTCGCTCACGTACTGTTTCTCTCGGCGACTGCGGTTCACGTTATTTTCTGTCGAAATAAATATTCTTGCCGGTAGCTGAAAGGGGTATTGCGTAGGCGATAGTGCAATCTTCTCCGAGAGTTCCGAGATCCATTGCCGCAACGCCTCCGGTATACATGATCCGGTTGTCAACATTATGGACCTGTGCCGTTTTCACGGCAGAACCGAGAGCAATGCCAAGATCCGCCATCCGCACTGAGCAGTTGGGCCCGGTAAAGTCTGTCGTTTTCTTATCCTTTTTTATGAAATTCTTTGTGAATTCCGCACATGTGGAGAACCCGCAGGCGCCGCAGTTAACCCCTGCTGGAACATTCCCTTGTGCTCCGATGATGATGCAGCCATCACTCGCCGCGATGTTCTTTGCGTCACGTAAAAAGAAATGAAGATCCCTTTCCTCACCGAGTGACTTGAGACGCGTTGCAAGGTCTTTGATTTCTTTTTTGGTAAGAACCTTCACAAAGATGGTATCCACACCTTTTGCCTTGGGAGCTGTCCTGGCGGCAAGCGCCATTAGATTGGCTACAGTTGCCACTGCATCCTTTTCAGCAGTCATGCGATTGTATACAGCTGGAGAGAAGAATAATGTTTCAGCGCCCGCAAATTTTTTTGTCCGTGTCATAAATGACGAAAGGTTCTGATATATCGGGAGTCCACGTGCATTTTTCCGTGGATGTCTCCATTTCAGAAAAACAAGTTCAACTGGCGAGTAGATAAAAACCTGAAGTCGATAGGACACTTATTTTTTTATGTCTGACTGGCTTAATCCGGGTGAATTAACATTGAATGCCACACCCTCAAACTGAGCTACTGTTCGCTCACCTTCGTATACCAGAACCCTGAATGTTGAATATATACCGTTGTCAGCAACACGATGGGCTATTGCAACCAGCTGACCTCCTGCCGGTGCGATATACTGGATATGGACTGATATGGCAACACGATCCACTCCGGAGCAGTTTGCTGCGATCCCAAATGCCTGATCAGCGACTGCAAAGATGGCACCTCCGTGCGTGACACCATGCGGGTTTTTCATTCCCGCGGTGTCCATCACAACCCGGGCGTAGCCGTCATAAGCCTCAGTTATCTCCATTCCAAGCAGTTGTGCGAACTCGCTTGAGTTAAACGAAGCGATCTGTTCAATAATGATTTTGTTATTTCTTTTGGATGGAGGTAGTTCTGTCATGGATGGATTTTTGAAAAAAGATTTTTCATTTTTTACTTGTATTTTTTCTGTGTATAGGAGTATTTCTGGGTATCGCCACCATGTGCCACGATATAGATCCATTCGTATAATGATTGTGCGGTTCCGAATTTCTCATATCGGCGCATAGAGAAGCCGACATTGAGCCGGCCATCAAACCGGATTTTACCCTGATCTTTCATCCGCATCGCGATTTCAAGGTCATCTCCCGCATCAATACAACGATACATCCCAGCTTTCATGAACGCATTCTTTCTGAACGCTGTGTTGCATCCAAGCGTGTAAAAGAACGTTCGGCTGTAATACCCTATCCGTGAGAACGTATTCGCGAGCAACAGAGAGAACCTGTTACCCAAGCCTTCCTCAATCGGGTAAACAGGACCATAGATCTGAACCACTGAAGCGTCTGCAAAATCATCACGGATGGTTTTTATCCAGGTTGGTGGCAGGATGCAGTCGGCATCGGTTGTTGCAATGATCTCCCCCCGTGCCGCCCGTGCACCATCATTCCGTGCCCCGCCAACTTTTTTACTCGTCTGGATGAATACACGGTCTGCATATTTTCTGGCAATATCACAGGTTGCATCATTCGAGCCGCCATCGACGACAATAATTTCATACTCGCTACGGGGTATCGTCTGGTGACTGAGTGAGACGAGGCACTGAGCGATGTTCTCTTCTTCATTGAAAGTCGGAATAATGACCGATATCATTTATCTGATGGCTCCTGTACAAAATTTAGGGTTCACGGATAATAAGTATGATGCAGAGAACGGACTAATTCAGGTTTCCTGATCGGATGCGACAAAGTCCATAACCGATCGTATACATCCGTCCATGTTCAGGTACTCAAACTGGGCAAACCTGCCAACGAGCGGAATGCCAATGGACCGGCAGTAGTCTTTTACCGTTGCGATGTTTTTCAGGTAATCAAGGTCATACACGACATACGCAAACGGTTGCCGTTCAACTGAGGAATAAATGATTTTATCTCTATCAACAATCTTCATGGTCCCCAGCATACGAATGACTTCCTCAGTCATTTCATCATCAGACATCACGGAAACTTCGTCGCCCGGCCGGTAAGTGACTTCTGCCAGGACAGCACTGCAACCGGGTGGTGCCACATGGTTGCTGTATCCTGAAGGAAATGATATCCGGTTTGTTCGTCCTAGTTTAGGATCCGGGACATACAGCCACGATACCTCGGGGACTTCGCCCTTGACTCCTATATTCACACAGACTATTGAGTTATATTTCAGTGCATTGCAAGCCGTATGGATATGGTTCGGAATATTTTGTAAACAGCTGAACAAGTGCTGTACCGGCATCGTACAGATGATTCGGTCGGCTTCAATAGTTTCATGTCCATCACTGATTTGCCAGACTGTGCCGGATTTTTTGAGTGACGCAACCCTGAATCCCACCCTGATTTTATGTTCAATGGGTACAGCAATCGCATGGACAAGTGCTTCAATCCCTCCATCAAGCGGATACGAGAAGACAGCCTGGTGGGTATAACCCTCAGTCTCGATCCCAATTGCGGATTTTATCACATCCTCGACCGGGGGCCGGGGAATTCGTCCATCGACCCAGTGCATTGACATCTTTTCAGTTGGATATTTCCAGATCTTTTCGTTATACGGTACCATATAGCATTCAGCGATGCCTTTGCCGAACGTGTAGTATATCCATTCCCGGAAATTTTTCGGTGGCGCCAGTCCCTTTTTTTCAACATCTATAAGGGTTTTAATAAATTCATTTATGCAGAAGAACCGGTCATCCTGAGGGAGGTCAGACAGCCCGTTTTCGAATGGGTATTTGACATAGTTCTGTTTATAATAGATCTTGGTTTTACGGGAATTTTGTTGCTCATTGCCTTCGATCATCCGGCGCATAAATGCCAGGACTTCCGCATCCCGGGAAAATATGATGTGCGATCCGCCGATATCAAAAGTAAAACCATTATTGATTTTTGATCGACAGAGTCCCCCATATTCAAGCTCTGCTTCGAGTACGACAACCCCCTCTCCTTTCTCATGCAGGAGGCGGGCAAGTGTCAGGCCGGAGAGGCCGCCGCCAAGAACAGCAGTTTTCACGGCATATACGTTGGCAGGCAGAATTTATATGGTTCACCATGTACAGATAAAATTACGGTTATCCCTACTGTCGGTTCAAGATTTTTTGTACCTATTAGTCTGGATCGACGATTATCATCGCGATTACAGCAATTACCTTTACATGCGGGAAATTTTCCCGACTTCTGTTCTTCAGGTTCAATAAATTTCGTGGAAATGGTCATTCCGATAGCGAACAAGGATGACTGGTCAAGATTCCAAATATAACAGATATCCCGGCGAATATCGGTTCTGATCGCAATGATCCTTATTTCCTAATTGCGAAATATGTTTAATTTGTCCCTGCCAACCTATAGCATAACATAGTAACATAGTTCAGGTCATGGAAATTCAGCGGTGATTTAGTATGCTCACTCTCTCCGGGGTTACCAAACAGATTGGAGGTCTCACGGCTGTGAGTAATGTTGATCTGACTATTGAGAAGGATCAAATTGTCGGCCTTGTCGGGCCGAATGGAGCAGGAAAAACAACTCTTCTGAATATAATCTCTGGGATCCTTCCCCTGACAAAAGGAATGATTACATTCTGTGGTGAGGACATAACCGGGATGAAGGCGAACCAGATCTGCCGGAAAGGGATCGCAAAGACATTCCAGATCGCAGAGTCGTTCCCCAATCTTACTGCAAAAGAATGTGTAATGATTGGCGTTTTGTTTGGCAGCAACTGTTCACCCGGAATGAAGGAAACTCAAAAACTGGCGTATGATATTCTGGAATATGTCAATTTTCCCCTAGAAAAAGCGGAAACCTGCATTAAAAACCTTAATGTTGTTGAACTCAAACGAATACAGCTGGCCCGGGCACTGGCGTCCCGGCCCAAGATTCTTCTCTTGGACGAGCTCACAACCGGACTCAACCCGAAAGAAAGCAGTGAGGCAGTTGAACTGATAAAAAAGATTCGGGATGAAGGAACATCTATCCTCATCATCGAACATGTCATGAGTGTGATCATGGGAGTTTCTGATCGCATTGTCGTTCTCGATCATGGTGAAAAAATTGCTGATGGACGGCCCCATTCTGTGATCAACAACCCCCAGGTCATTGAAACGTACCTTGGGGACCTCAACGCATTTTGATCGGAGATTTTTGGTCATGCTCACAATATCCGGATTAAATGTGTTCCATGGAAATCTGCAGGTTGTATGGGACCTGAACATTCATATTGAAAAAGGCGAGCTCGTCACTCTGATCGGACCTAATGGCGCTGGCAAGACTACAACGGTTGAGACAATTGTCGGTATAAACCGGAAGGCGAACGGAGCGGTTATCTTCGAAGAGCACAATATTCTTGGTCTGCATCCCAACGATATTTTTCAAAAAGGGCTTGCGCTCGTACCTGAGAAACGTGAAATTTTCCCCAAAATGCCGGTTATTGAGAATTTGATATTAGGTGCCTGTGGCCAAAACGATTTTGAAAAAACGCTGGATCACATCTATTCCCTTTTTCCGGTTCTCAAAGAACGCGAGCTTCAGATGGCAGGGACCCTGAGTGGAGGCGAACAGCAGATGCTTGCGATCGGCCGTGCTCTTATGTCCCGGCCGAAGCTTCTTATCTTGGATGAACCCTCAACCGGTCTGTCACCCCTCCTTGTCGGACAGGTATTCAGATCACTGGAGCTCCTGGGAAGGGAAGGTATGACGATCCTGCTTCTGGAACAGAACGTCCGGCATGCGCTCGATATGTGCCAGCGGGGTTATGTTCTGGAGAACGGCAGAATCGTGCAGGAAGGAAATTCCAAGGAGCTTATGCATGATTCACATATTCAGAAGGCGTACCTAGGATTCTGATCTTAGTAACCAAAATTTTAAGGTAAAGCCATAATAAAATCAAAACAATTTTCATTTTGTCATGATGCCAATTAACTGGTCGTCACATTAACCGTCTGGCAAGGAAAAAGGGGTAATCTTATCGCTGGACTGCGCCGAGATTTGCCTGCTCAACTGATTTAGCGTACCGGGCCAGGATTCCGGTAAGATCTTTTTTAATCGGTTTCCAAATCTTCTTTCGTTTTTCAATTTCTTCCCTGGACACAATTAATTCGATCTTCTTTGCGAAAAGATCGATTTCGATTTCGTCTCCCTCCTGAACACATGCAATCGGTCCTCCAACTGCCGCTTCCGGAGAAACATGGCCGATGCAGGGTCCCCGGGTTCCTCCTGAGAACCTGCCATCGGTTATCAAAACAACTTTTGTATAGTTAAATCCCATCAAAGCTGATGTGGGGGAGAGCATTTCTGGCATACCCGGTGCACCGCGGGGACCTTCATTCCGGATTATGATCACATCCCCTTCATGGATTTCCCGAGACAAAATCGCATTCATTGCCATTTTTTCCCCGTCAAAAACCCGGGCAGGCCCTTTATGTTTCCACATCTCTTTTGGAACCGCTGCGCATTTCACAACAGCACCATGCGGAGCCAGCGAACCAAAGAGAATCTTGAGTCCCCCGGACGCGCTAACCGGCGAAGAAGGGCTTTTTATAATGATTTCATCCTTGATTCTTGCTTCCCGTGCAATCTCCATTAAACTTTTACCGGATACTGTTAGAGCATCCTCGAGGTAATTTTCCAGACGTTTGAGTACAGCCGGAATACCGCCGGCCCGATAGAGTGTCTGCATGGAATGTGGGCCTGAGGGCTGCATATGGCAGATATGGGGGATTTCTTCTGCAATCTGGTTGAAATCTTCGAGCGACAGCGGGATTTCCGCTTCCGTTGCAATCGCCATCAGGTGGAGAACGGTATTGGTCGATCCACCGAGGGCCATGTCGACACATATTGCGTTCCGCAGGCTCTTTTTCGTGATAATATCAAGGGGTTTTACATTATTGTTTACCAAAGTGATAACTGCTTCACCACTTTCCCGGGCTATTCGTAGTTTTGCGGCATCGACTGCGGGTATTGCGGCACAACCTGGAAGAGACATCCCCATTGCTTCTGTCATGCATGCCATGGTATTAGCTGTATAAAGACCCTGACAACTTCCACACCCCGGCATCGCGCAGCATTCGAGCTCTTTAAGAGCCTCTTCGCTCATTGCACCCGCGGCTACTTTGCCGACACCTTCAAAGATATCGATAAGCGAGAGTTCTTTTCCTGCCTGGAATCCTGACAACATCGGCCCGCCAGTAAGGACAATTGAAGGAATATTACACCGGGCAGCTGCCATAAGCATTCCAGGAACAATTTTATCACAGGTACCGATACAGACCAGGCCATCGAACCGGTGCGCACCGGCCATGAGTTCAATAGAATCGGCAATGTTTTCACGGGAAGGAAGCGAATACCGCATACCTTCATGTCCCATAGCGATCCCGTCGCAAATGCCGATTACACCGAATTCAAATGGTACTCCTCCGGCAGCAGCGACTCCTTCCCGAACCTTTTCCGCTAGTTGCCGGAGATGAACATGCCCGGGAACAATGGTGTTGTACGCATTCGCGATACCAATGAACGGAAGATCCATCTCATGATCTGTCACTCCAAGCGATCTAAGAAGCGAACGGTTGGGTGCACGCTGGTAACCGGTTTTAACGTCATCACTCCGCATAAAATTTCACGCAGAAGAATTCTTCTCAGCATATGTTCGTTTTCCAACCATTTAACTATCGTATAAAACAGGATATACGAAAGAATATTGCAGACATTATGTTTTTGAATATCGGTGAGCTGCTTTTACAAATGCCTGAACGAATGCCGGAGTGAAGTAGGAATGCGTGTATGTTCCTATTGCATTATGTTCTATAAGCCCGTCCTTACCGGATTCAATACCTTTCCCCCGGCTCAACCTGAATGCGAAACGCGAGTCTTTTTCCGGTAGCATCCGGGAGTAATGAAACTCATGCCCTTTGAATTCCTCGGTATTGGGAACAAAGGACATACCGCCTTGACTTGATCCACGGACATATCCTAGTGCCTGGACGTGTGAGCTCATCTCGGCATGAGCGGGAAGAACTCCGCACATCCGGTATGTCCGGTCGGTGCAAATGTCTTGTCCAAGAAACATCATTCCGCCGCATTCAGCATATACTGGCATTCCATCATCAATCGCAGTCTTCAGTTCTTTTCTGCAAGGTGCAGACTCGAGCGCCGGCAGGTGAAGTTCGGGATATCCACCACCAAGATAAACGGCATCAACATCGGGGAGTGAATCCTTAAGCGGGCTGAAAAATGTGAGTTCTGCACCGCATTCCTGCATAAGATCAAGATTATCTTGATAATAAAAACAGAATGCGGGATCTCTTGCAACTGCCAAGCGAGTACTGATCTTGCCGTAGGATTTTCCCAGGGTCAATTGTGGGATCGCCGGCACTCTTTGTGCCAAGGATGCTATCGCATCCAGATCGCAAAACTTCTCAATGAACGATCCGGCGTTCTGGAGAATTGCTGATTCATGTGCCATCTTAAGGCCAAGATGGCGGGACGCAATCGCGAGATCCTCGGTGCGGGGAAGCCAGCCGAACGATGGGATGTCAAGGCTGCTTTCAATCATGGCACGGTGGCGTTCGCTTCCAATCCGATTGAAAATGACACCGGCAACATAAATACGGGAATCAAATTCACGATATCCCTTTATCAGGGCGTTAGCGCTGGTGGACATACCTTTTGCATCAATGACGAGAATAACTGGTGCATTAAGGATTCGGGCAACGTGTGCAGAGCTCGCGAGATCGGAACCATCGATGCCATCGAATAATCCCATCACGCCCTCGATAACTGCGATATCGGCATCTCCAGCGGCGCGGCAGAATGTCTGCCGGACTCCATCTTCACCCATCATGAATGGATCAAGGTTCCGTGACGGTCGGCCGCAGATTTTTGTATGGTGGGAGGGATCGATAAAGTCGGGGCCGACTTTAAATGGTTGAACAGATATGCCCCTTGCGGTGAGTGCGGCCATAATGCCACTCGCAACGGTTGTTTTCCCGCACCCGCTGTGAGTGCCGGCAATAAGGATACGGGGATTTGTCATAACCTGCTCGTTAATCGTTGAGATGAGTATTCGAATACCAATTCGCCAGAAAATACGCTGATGATAGGATATAGGTCAGGCATCATACACTAATTACTTTTTTTCCGGATCCGGAGAACCAGATATATCCCGCAAATCAACACAGCGATAATAGCAGCCAGATAAACCGGATTTATCAGGATCCCGACAAAACCGACTACTGGGACTATATTGATATTCACTTTCAATGGATCGGAAATATAGGTATTTTCCAGTGCATCGCGGTACTGGATTTCAGAATCTATATCATATTCTTTGAAGGATGCTGACCGATCAACAGTTATTTCGTACGAACCTACAGCAGATTCCCCTGGCTTGAGCTCCCCAAGGTAAGCTATATTATCATCGCTGGTAAAGGGATCCAAAGCACTGATCCTTGCCTCCGCATCGTAAATCGTAGAATCTCCGGAATTTTGGTACTCTACTTTGATCACATCTGTATCGCCAGGACTCATAACAGCAGGAGGTGATATAACAGTGAAATTTATTTTTCCTCCAACAGGCACTCCAATAGTTTCACTTCGTGAAGTAACGTAATCCCCTTCATCATTCTTATAAACTACAACAACATCGACCGGGTATGTCTGCTGGTCACCCTCGCTGGAGACCTTTATCCTGTAGTTGCAGTCCACTACACTCCCAGCAGGGAAATCGCCGATATAAACACTGTTGTCAGTCGGGATAATCGGACTATTGCCGTTTTGCAAAAGTTTGACGACGGCGTTTGTGCCATCTTCAGAGCCGATGTTCTGGATCTTCATATTAAGGTGTCCTTCAGTTCCGACATTTACCTGATCCGGAATGGCTGAAAGAACTGCAATGGATATCACCGGCTTGATCTTTATCGGGAGTGTGACGTTTACGAGCTTCTGTTTATAGGAATATTGGAGGGTCTGGGTTCCATATTGGTATGCCGAATATAAGTACGTGTAATTGAATTCCAAGGGGAGATTATATATTCCGGCGACAGCATCAGAATTTATTTTTACGCTGAACACGGCATTTACACTGTTTGATCCTTGTAGATCTCCTACCATCTGTGGATCAGATTTTATCACGAGAGGGGCATCACCCGGTTGAAGGGTAACTGTTAAAAATTTCGCTGTGTTGGGAAGATCATCAGGATCTACTAATCCGGATTGAACAAACTGGAATTCGTTGAGTCCTGTATTCTGTATAATAACAGCAAGGTTAACATCATCACCGGGGTTAAATTCGTTTGTTCCGGATATAGACGCTGAAAGTTCGGGGCTTCCCGCCATATATTGTGTACCTGCCATTGCAGGGACTGCAAGTAAAACGATGAGTACGAAAAGGATTCCGATCTTTCGTATTAATGCTGGCATTTTTGGTCTCCGGGAATGTCCTACTATGAGTTGAGTTATTTAAACTCTTTACATGGAGTGAATAGTAAGAACTTGCGGGCTATTTTTCTTTATCACATCTAATTTTAATGCTTTTTGTATATATACATGAAATCCACTTTGACCATCCAGCAACAGGCACAGGTATTATAGGAATAAGTCAAGTCAAATTCAAGCAAGCTGTTATTTTCAGAGTGAAAATGGTTAACTACCAGTAAATATGTTATAAATGATAGATGAGAAAAATATCGATCTATCTATTCTGCGGAATCGCGATTCTTTTTTTTACGATTATCGTATCCGGTTGTGTTACACCCCCCCAGGAAATCCCGGAGATAACCCCCCTTGCGGGAAATACTAATACTATATCACCTACGGTTACCGGGACATCAACCTATCTTACTCAAGCGACGCTTTTCCCGACTCCAATAGCTCCCTATGCAGTGGCGACAACGGTTCCGTTACCTGAAGAGAAGGTATGCCTTATAGGCCTGACATCATTAAACGCTACCTTTAATCCTTTCTTGACAGCAGATAGTTTCGATCTGAAAAACCCGCCGATGTATATTAATTACACGATTACTAATACTTTCAATGAAACCGGTATCAATAATTTTGAATCTAAATACGGTTTAGGTGAACAATCGGTCTCTTATTCATATTATAGTCCCTATTCTTATCTTGAAATAACTGTACGGAACAAAACAACCGGTGATATTTATGCTGATGATGGTTTCGGATTAAATTACGGATATTTCCTAAATAAGTCGTTCCGAGTGATGAACCGTGACGATATGCTTATTGAAATCAAAGCTTTTAATCTGACTGCCACTGTCGGAATTTGGGTTAAACCGGATGGAAATGGCGTTAATGCTTCCGGGCTTGAATGCCAGCACTATTCCGATTTCGGACCGAATACTCTAAATCCGCAGTAAGATTTGGATACTAACCATTCTGAATTCTCCACCCAAAAAACGGTGAGGTATTTAAGTGAGAAGAGCGATTTTAGTAAGGCAGATGGCCTCAAACGTGTCCCGGTAGGGTAGTGGACATCCTAAAAGATTGCGGATCTTTTGACCCGGGTTCAAGTCCCGGCCGGGGCGTAAATCCTTTCAAGTCCAAAACTCTTCTCAAAAGATTAAATTATGAATAACAGCCTTTTTCGAAAGAATTCTCATCAGTGGCGATTGAATCATTTTGTTTAACTCTGTAGGGGATTTTGTCATCCGGTACAACATTCTCAAATTTTATATGCATCTCAACTTCGATAAATATGAGACTCCTGAATAGATGCTCAGTTATTCAACGAAGTAGTTTGTATGCAGCTGTATGAATTATATTCAGGATATTAGAGAGGCCGGATAACCTACGCTCCATTTATTCGATCAATTATATAGCACAGCATATCTTTCCAAATTTTTTATTTGGCATCGCTAAACCGGTACGATCCCTTCGGCACGAAAATTTCAAACCGTACACCTTTTCCGGGTTCACCCGTCTCCCTGATAGTAATACCGGTAATAGATAGGATCTCCCGTGCAAGGAACAATCCAAACCCCGTATGTTTGCCGTAACCGCGTTCAAATAGATGTTCTTTATCTGCCGTTATGATCCCGACCCCATCGTCCTCATAGATTATTTCCATTCCACTATCGGTTTTCTTACATGAAAAGCGAACTTCTGTAACATTCATCCCGTGTCTTTGGGTGTTTTCAATAAGCGTATAGACAACACGCTCGAAAAGTGGATCGACAAAGACTTCGAGTTTGTCGATCGAAGGATCTTTGATTATCGTGGCAAATCCAAAAAATTGAGACACATGAGTGATGGTACCACCAACATTCTGCCATTTCGGACTTTTAATGCCTATTTCCTGGTATTCTTTTGTTAAGGAAATCTGATTAAAGATCGTATCACCCGCTCGTTCGGCAAGTTCGATCAGCTTCGTATATTTCGGATCGGTTGATGCCTTAGAAATTATCTGGATACATCCCTGAAGGGCTGTGAGTTGGTTGAGGATATCATGCCTAGTTATCGAGCTCATTAGGTTGAGCTTTTTGTTTGACTGGTGATACGCCTCCTTCATCTGCTGGAGTTCTGCCGTTCGTTCTTCGACACGGATCTCCAGTTCACTGTATAGTTTATGGAGTTCTTTTTCAGACAGTTTACGCTCGGTGATATCGACAAATGCAATAAGGCTCTGATGGGTTCCGGGGATCGTTGATATCATGACAATGATATCTTTCATTATGCCGGTTTTACTGGCAATCCGGGATTCAAGAGATGCAGGTGCAAGGTCCGGATCGATCCTCCGCAACCGGTGGTATTCTGTTATCTTCGTACGATCTTGAGGGTCTGCTATGAACTCTATCCAGCTCTTTTTTCCTTCTAGTTCGTTTTTGCGGCATCCTGAAAATTTTTCAAACTCTTTGTTGACCAGTGTGATGGTAGTATCTTCTTCACTGATGATCAGCGGGTTTCCGTTGTTCTCAAAGATTGCCCTGTATTTGATTTCTGACTGTTTCAGCGCTTGTTCGGCCAGGATATGTTCGGTAATATCCCAGAAAATACCAAAAATACCAGTAATGTTCCCTTCTGAATCCCTTACTGGAGTTTTTATCGTATTGGTCCAGCGCACAATACCGTTCTGTAGGTATTGTTCGACGATCTCCTCTGTCTGTCCGGTTGACATCACCCGATTATCGTCCGAACGGTATTTTTCTGCAAGATCCTTTGGGAAGAAATCATAATCGGTCTTCCCTGCAATTATTTCCGGGTTTATATTCAGATCCGTCGCATAATTCTTATTGCAGGAGATATAGGTAGATTTCCGGTCTTTGAGAAATATTTTCTGTGGGATATTCTCTACAAGCGTCCGATATTTGTATTCGCTTACCCGCAGCGCATCCTCAGTTCTCCTGAGTTCAGCTACATTCTGCTCTAGACCCTCCAGAGTCTGCCGCAGTTTCGTGGTCATCATATTAAATGTACGGGCCAACACGCCGACTTCATCCTTAGTCATGATCGGTGCGGAAATATCCAGGTTACCCCCGGTCACAATGCTAGCAGTGTTAGTGATTGCAAGAATTGGTCGGGTGATCTGGCGTGCCAGCAGGTACATTCCGACCGCAAGAATGATTGACAGGATCATCCCTAATACAAAGATCGTCTCGGCCAAGTTTCGAGCCGGAGCAAAAGCTTCATCCTGGCTCATTTCGGCGATAAGGGCAACTTCCTGTTGATCATCCCAGCGATAAACGCCAATTACCGGGATTCCCGCATAATTCTGGTAAAGCCCGTCACCATAGGAACCCTGCAGTGCATTGTCTATTCCTTCAGAATAAACCGGTTTTGAGATAGCGACATCGGAAATAATTGTATGGGATGGGTCTACCAGGTATGTTTCGCCGCTCGCACCAAGGCCAGTGCGTTCCATAATAACACGGTCTATCCGGGTCAGGGAAAGATGAGATGCAAGTACCCCGATACGCCGCCCCTGAGGATCAAACAGCGGCGTAACAACAGTAATGATGGGCCGGCCGTCAAAGGAAGAGGAATATACCGGTTGTACAAACGTCTTTGATAACCCTTCGGAAAAAAATGGAGCACTGGCAAACGACTGACCTTCGTGGGTTTTATCAGTCGACAGAACGACAGTACCATTTAAATCGAGTATAAACGTTTCTTCTGAGTACGAAGTCGGTGTCACGTCAAGATTCAGGTATTCTGAAAGGTTAGTATAGGCCGTTTTGTGATCCGGATCGGAGCTCCGGGTAGAAAGCAGTATTTCAGTCTGTTCCCTCACTGCCGGCAGCCATGCAATCATGATCACATTCTGGATCTGGTCGTTCACCCAGTTGTTGAACTCGTTTTCCTTCAATGTGGAGACTGCATCAAGCCGGTCAAAAACAGATTGTTTAAGGGCTCCCGTGGCTTCGACGTAGGCCAGATAACCTACCATGCTGACGATGACCAGCGATAATAAAAGGAAGTAGCAGACCAGTCGTGTTGTCAGGCTCTTGGTTAAAAAAGTGAGTTGCATCTTCCGCACTCGCTACGAGGGAAATTGCCCTAGTGCGGTAATGTTGAACTTGCTCGCTTCTGTTGTGAGATCCTGGTTATAGTAGGGTTTTAAGAGTTTTTGCAGTGTTCCGTCCTGATGCATATCCTGGATAATTTCGGTTACTTTTTTAGCTAATGAAACAGGGTCTCTGGAGCTCTTTTTGTCAATGGCCGCAGCTACATAGTTGTAAAATACTGGGTCACCCAGCAGTTTTATCGGTGTCCCATTTTGCACTGCTGCTTGACCACTGCCCATATTCACAAGGACGGCATCGAGTTTTCCGCTGACCAGATCTGGAAATTCCAGAGGATCGCTGTTGTATGCAACTATGGTGGCATTTTTGACCACATAGTCAATATTCTCACCCGGCAATTCCAGTGTGCCTTGCAGGTAACTCTCCTGAATGCAGCCTGCACATACCCCTATTCGTTTACCTGAAAGATCGCTGATATTTGAAAAGGCTGTATTGTTACTGTTCACGTAAAAGACCGAGGGAACCGTTTTGTATGGCTGCGTAAAATAAAGTACTTTTTCGCGTTCTGTTGTTATTGTAATTGATCCAAGACCGATGTCCCATGCATCAGCCCAGTTACCGCTAAAGACCAGCGTCCGTGGAGGTGTGACAAAACAGGGTTCGACACCAAGCCGCCGGGCAACTTCTACTGCAACATCCACGTCAAATCCCGTCAATTGATTAGCGGTATATTCATTGGGAGCACATTTCGTTTCAGTGGTACGTGTGGCTCCAGGTTTGAGATCTGACCAGGGGGGGTAAGCCGTTTGAGAAGCAATAACGATCTTACCCTGTGCCAGGATCTCAGCAAGCTTATCAGTCTGCGAAACAGGTGATAGCACAGGTTGCGGGTGGATGAGCCACATCATGAGTATGATGCTGCAAAGAACCAGAAACACAATGATTCCTGCGATATAATACCAGCGTTTAGACATTGAACACCTCATGAGTCACTGTTATAATCATGTTCCTGCCAGAGAGTATGTGACCTATTGTAAATTAAGCCAATCTTAACTTTAAACCATCAAGTGTACCAGTTCAGTGCCAAATAAATCCATCGAATTGACAAAGATCTATGAGCCAGTTTTTCCTATCAAACAACTTAAAGAGCAATTTTTTCATAATGAAGGGATGCTTGTCCATCCTCAAACCGCTCAGAAGGCAAAATTAAAGACCAGTAATCGACGCCAACGGATGCTTGGATGATGCACCGACAGCGAGCTCTTCTTCATCCTTTTTTTTCAAATTGAGGAATTTAGTTAAATTTAGATACCGGTATCAAGTCCGGTCTTCATTTCAAGTCGATGAAAACGACTTGCAAAAATTATCCGGTAGATCTTGAGAAAATATTTTTTCCTGTCTCTGAAAAACAATACGCTTTGATTTGTTCTATAAAAATATTATTCATTGATGGGCAATGTACGTATATAAGTACCAGAAAAGGTATATTCCGCCTTTTCATAACCTACACACTAAGCAGAACAATAGAAATCCGCGAGAATCTCGAATGTTTATCGGAGAGAGGTAAAACGTTCTATGAAAAAAAGTGATGCTGAAGCATTATTGCGGCAGGGCATCGAACTTTATGATCTTGGCAGGTACCAGGAGGCCATCGTCATGTTTGACCGGGGGCTGTCATTGTACCCTAGGTTGGAGAAAGCCTGGTATTTCAAGGGGATCGCTTTGTATGATCTTGGCAAATATGACGATGCAATCCAAGCTTATGATCGCGCAGTTGCTCTTGAGCCATCCGATCCAAATGCATGGTACAATAAAGCTGCCACCCTTGCCCAGATGGGCAGGAATGAAGAATCTCTTGAAGCATGCAACCGTCTTATTTCAATCAAATTCGATAATGCCGAGGCATGGATCCTCAAAGGGATCGCGCTCTACGAACTGGGCAGGTACAAAGATGCAATCAGCGCATATGATCACGCACTCACTGTCGATCCCGCGCATGCGAAGGTCTATTATAACAAAGGAATTGCACTGGCTGACCTTGGCCGCCATCCAGAAGCAATTGTTGCTTACCGGAAAGCAATTGAAATCGTTCCCAATTATGCACGTGCTTTTTACAATATGGGAATCTCTCTCTACGACCTTGGAAAATACGATGATGCACTGCGAGCATTCGATAAAGCGTATGAATATGATCCGGATGATATCTGGGTCTGGTATTACCGGAGTTTTATCCTGGCAAAACAGGAACGTTATGAAGAAGCTATTGACGCTTCAGAGAGGTTTCTTGCGCATGAACCGGGTCATGCGGATATCTGGGCGATACAAGGGATTTGCTTCAATAAAGCGGGAAAACCCTCCGATGCCATCGCCGCTCTCGATCATGCTCTCGAATTAAACCCTGGTGTTGCTGATGCTTGGCTGAACAAAGGTCTGGCCTTGCTCGCCCTCCAGAACTATAGTGGTGCCTTAGAGTCTTTTGACAAAACCCTCAATCTCAATCCTGCGCACGCAATGGGGTATTATTACCGGGGGATTGCTTACGTCCACCTGAACAAATACCGTGAAGCGGTTCTTGATTTCGACCGAACCTTATCATTTGAGCCTGATAAGGAAGATGCTCTTTTCCGGCGGGGTATTGCCCTTCTCAATCTGAGCCGGTATGAGGATGCTCTGGAATCTTTTACCCGGGTCGTTGTAATAGACGACCATCATGCTCCTTCACACTACTACCGTGGTGAGGCACTCACCCATCTTGGAAGGCATAAGGAAGCCATCGATTCATTTGAATCAGCTCTCAATATTGATCCTGCATGCAGTGCAGCCGCGTATCAGGAGGGGCTGGCATATGCACGGCTTGCACGTTTCTCTGAAGCAGTTGAAGCGTATAATCGCGCGCTCCAGAGCAAACCCACTTTTGCCGGTGTATCCTATCATAAAGGATTTGCTCTTGCAAAACTGGGAAAGAATAGCGAAGCTATTCAGGAATTTGACCGGGCGATTGCACTCGACAAGGAAAACGCTCAGGCATATCACCAGAAAGGGCTGATTCTTGCAAAGCTGGGCAGGTATGATGATGCAATCGAGGCTTATAACCAAAGTATTTCGCTAAAACCTTCCTATCTTCAGGCTATCTTTGATAAAGGACTTGCCTTCCTTAAACTCGATAAATTCGGGCAGGCAATTGAAGCATTCCGCATTGCGGTTACGATCAATCCGAATTTTGTAAATGCTTATTACAACCTGGGTCTTGCACTTGTTGAGACCGGCCGCCCTGACGAAGCTGTGCAGGCATTTGAACGGGCTATCGCAATTGATCCCTCACACCTGCTTTCCCAGTACAATCTCGGGACAACACTTCTGCAGCTTGGACGTTACCCAGCGGCAATAATCGCGTTTGAGAGCGTCCTTATACAGTCCCCGGATAATACCGGTGCACTTTTTGAGCGTGCTGTCGCCTTGTTTCATCTTGAAAGGTATGACGAAGCAGTCATTGCGTTTGATGAATCTTTGGAGCAAAACCCCACAATTACCGATGCCTGGTTGTACCGCGGTATTGCACTTTCCAGTCTTGGCAGGCAAGAAGAGGCTATCAAATCTTTCGATAAATCCATTGCATTAAACCCTACACTCACCGATGCAGCAGTTCGTAAGGGAATCTCTCTCATCAGCCTAGACCGGAATGAAGACTCAATTGCTATCTTCAACCGGATTATTGAGAAGAACCCGAAAAATATCTGGGCCTGGTGTTATAAAGGAATTGCGCTTTCCGGTCTCGGACGATTCGAAGAAGCAGTCAGGTCATTTGATACCGCAATCAGTATTGATCGCCGGTGTAAACGGGCATATCAGGAAAAAGGCAAAGCGCTCGAACATTTGTCAAATTTTTCCGGTGCCATCGCATCGTATGACCTGGCGCTGGAGATTGAACCGGACAACATTACAGTCTTTTGCCTGAAAGGTATCGCTCTTGAAAAGCTTGAACGGTATGAAGATGTTGTTGGAGTATTCGAACGTGTTGTCGAATTAGCCCCGAACACTCCGGGTGCATATTATCACCTGGGAATGGCTCTTGTCCACCTCGGGAATTACAACGGTGCTCTTAATGCATTCAACGCTGCGATATCTGTCGATCCGACAGATGCTAAGTCTTTGCAAAACCGGGCGACTACACTCCAGATGCTGAAACGATATAGTGACGCTGTGGCAGCCTTTGATCAGGCAATCGCAGTTTCACCGGAAAATGTTCAGGCAGTATTTGAAAAGGGTGTCACGCTCTTCCAGCTCAACCGTTACCGGGAAGCTCTTCAGGTATTTGAAGATGCGATAGTACTGGATCCTGCGATCCCTGACATATGGATTATGAAAGGAACAGTACTTTCCAATCTCGGTGACGATAAGGAATCGATTGAGGCATTCGATAAGGCAATCTCGTTAGATCCCGGATTAACTAAAGCCGCTGTTTGCAAGGGAATCGCACTGGTCAATCTCGGCAAAAACGAAGATGCACTACCCATCCTGGCCCATGCCATCGAAATGGACCCGCGTGATATAAAAGCACAGTGTTATCGAGGGATTTCGCTTTCGGCACTTGGGCGATTTGCTGAAGCGGTCAAAGCTTTTGACAAGGTCCTTGAGATTAATCGTCACTCAGTAAAGGCTCATTTCGAGAAAGGAAATGCCCTCGCCCACATGGGGAAACAACTTGAGGCTGTGATCTCGTACAACCAGGCATTGGAAATTTCCCCTCATGATCCAAAAATCCTGTACCAGAAGGGTCTCGCACTTGCCCAGAGAGAACGGTATGATGATGCGATAAAGGCATTTGAAGAAGCACTTATCTATGAACCTGAAAATGCGTTGAGTTACTATTACCTAGGGATTGCTCTTGAAGGAAGAGAGCGGTATTATGACGCCATTGAGGCACTTGAAAATGCTATTTCTCTCGATCCTGCCAACGGCTTGGCATACCACCACCACGGCATCGCGCTCTTTCACGTGGAACGGTATGAAGAGTCTGTAACTTCGTTCCGGCAGGCACTGACCTTTGAACCTTCAAACCCGATAACCAACTTCTATCTTGGAATGGCCTATGTCCGGCTAAAAGATTACCAGAATGCGATGGTACATCTGCAAAAATCAACGGAAATGGACCCCACCCAGTCTGAGGCATTCATGTACCTGGGAATAGCCCTTTCAGGGCTCTCCCGCTATGACGAAGCGATCATCCAACTCGACCGGGCCCTGTCCCTTAATCCCTCGCTCATCGACGCATTGGTTGCCCGTGGCGGATCGCTGGTAAAAATTCAGCGCTATGCGGAAGCAATTGAGACGTTTGACCGAATCCTTTCCCTTAATCCCGGTCTTATCGATATCTGGATGCTGAAAGGTAATTCCCTTGTTGCATCGGGAAAAAAGCAGGACGCCCTCATTGCATATTCAAAAGCACTTGAAATTGATTCTAATCTCGCAGAAGGGTGGGTTCAGAAAGGGATTGTCCTCTATGATCTCGGTAAAATCCAGGACTCCGTACCAGCATTTGCCCGTGCATTGGAACTCAATCCCGTCCTGTACGAAGTCTGGATGCGCAAAGGGGATGCCCTTTATGAACTGGGAAAAACTCAGGATGCAGTCTCTGCATATAGTAAATCCCTGAAAATTGATCCTGATCAAGAGACCGGGTGGGTAAAGAACGGGAAAGCGCTCTTTGATCTTGGCAGGTATCAAGACGCGATTGACGCCTTTGATAATGCAATTTCCCTGAACCAGCGGTGCATTGATGCATTTCATTTTAAAGGTCTTGCCTTGGAAAAGATCAATCGTATCGAGGAATCGATCCATGTATTTGAAGTGCTTATAGAGATCGATCCCAAGAATACCGAAGCGCAATATCACAAAGGACTGGCCCTGGCAAAACTCGGAGAGCATCGCGATGCCATAGTATCCTTTGATCGAATCATCAGTATTCTTCCGTCGTTTGCACCTGCCCTTTACAATAAGGGCAGGTCTCTGATAGCAATGGGGAAATACCCGGATGCATTAGAGGCTATAACCCGTGCAATCGAGATTGATCCTGTTTTCACCGAGGCCTATTATCACCAGGGTGTTGCGCTCCTGAAAATGGGAAGGTTTGCCGAAGCTGTTGCAGCATTCGACCGGAACCTGGAAAAAGATTCGAGCAATGGCCAGGGATATTATCATCGCGGTCTTGCATTAGCCAAACTTGAACAACACGAAGAAGCGCTTGAGTCATTTGACCGTGCGCTCATCTACGACCCGGAAAACGCACTGATTTTTTTCCATAAGGGAACATCGTATGCCAGCCTGAACCGGTACAGTGATGCAGTATTTGCATTTGAAAAAACGCTCCAGCTTAAGCCAAAATATTCAGAAGCACGGATGCGGAAAGGGCTCTCGCTTTTCAGTCTTGGGAAATTCCGGGAAGCTATCAAGGATTTTGATAAAACGATCCTTGATAACCCGAAGAATTTCCATGCTCATTTCCACAAAGGCAGGGCATTATCCGAATTGGGAAACAATCAGGAAGCAATCGAGGCTTATACCGGGGCACTCGAACTGCAGCCTAACAACCCTGAGGTGTGGTTCCATCAGGGTGTTGCTCTCGTTAAACTCTCCCGGTTTGAGGAAGCGATCCAGTCTCTTGACCACGCGCTTGAGATCAACCCTGATCTTGGAATTGCACAGTATTACCGAGGTTTTGCTCTCGTAAATCTTGGTCTGTTCAATGAAGCCGTAACCGCTTTTGACCGGACTTTGGCAATTATAACGGGATACGCCCCGGCATATTACCAGAAAGGTCTTGCACTCTACGCTCTCGGATTATACGGTGATTCTCTGGAAGCATTCGACAGGGCCCTGGAAGCAGATCCGGAAAATACCGATACTGCTCTTCATAAAGCGATAGCCCTGCACGATCTTGGACGAAATGACGATTCGCTGGCAGCTGCTGAAGCTGCCATTGGGATCCGGGAGGATCTCAGCGGGGCATGGTACCAGAAAGGAGTAGCACTTGCTGATCTCAACCGCGACGATGACGCAGTATCGGCATTTAATCGGACACTTCAACTTGACCCGGCTAATACGTATGCATACTATGATCGTGGTATTGCGCTCATACGGCTCGGTAGATATCTGGAAGCTGTTGAATCGTTCGATCACGTACTCGAATTGATCCCGAATTTCGCTTCTGCATTCCTCCACAAGGGCATAGCACTCTCGCGTGCAGGCATGTATGACGAAGCTATACTCTCGTATAATATTGCTCTTGAGATAACTCCTGATGACGCATCCGTTCTCTTTGAAAAGGGGAATGCCCTTGCCCGCATTGAAAATTATGATGAAGCAATTGCAACGTTTGATGCTGCACTCAGGATCAATCCACAGAAGTCCGACGTCCTGTTCCAGAAAGGACTTGCACTTGCGGAAATAGGTCGCCAGAAAGATGCTGTGACGGCTTTTACCAAGGCCCTTGAGATTGATCCCCGGAATACCGATGCACTTTACCATAAAGGGTTGTCACACGCTGAGCTGGGAGAATTCAATGAGGCTATCTCTGCATTATCTCTCACTCTTGAAGTAACTCCGAAGATAGCAAATGCATGGCTGATAAAAGGGTTTTGCCTCTCTGCTGTTGAGCGGTATCAGGAAGCTGTTTTTGCATATACGAATGCACTGGAGATCGATCCGGAAAATCCGCACACGTGGTTTTACAAAGGCCGCGCTCATATCAGTCTTAATTCCTTTGATGATGCTATTACTGCATTCAACCGGGCACTGGTCCTTTTACCTGAATTTGGTGAAGCCTATCACTATAAAGGAATAGCGCTGTTCCATCTGAAAAAGATGTCAGAGGCCGTTGAAGCATTTGACCAGGCTAACCGGCTTATGCCAGATTTTGCAGAAGCCTTTCTCCAGAAGGCGAGGGCATATTTTGCATTGGGAAGGTTCCAGGATGCTGCGGATGTATTCAGTTCCGTTCTGGCAACTCGTCACAAAGACGTAATTGCCCGGTATGGGCTCGCACGATCGCTTGACAAACTTGGATCCGATGAAGGAGCGATTGCCGAATATGACCGGGTCATACAACTCGATCCCAATTGTGAACGTGCATTCAGGAATAAAGGGCATGCGTTAATCCGGGAACACAAGTATGCGTTGGCAGTTGATGCCTTCACCTCCTCACTGGAGATCGATCGATCTATCTCTACATCGTGGGAGGAGAAGGGACGAGCGCTTGTGCACCTCAACAAATATGAGCAAGCGATCGAAGCGTTTGATGCAGTTCTTGCCCTGCGGCCCGATGCAACGGATTTCCTGTTTGAAAAAGGTCTGGCCTTGGCACAGCTGAAAAAATTCGCGCCCGCGGGAGAAATTTTTGACCGATGCATTCAACTGGGGCTCGATAATTATCAGGTCCACGCTGAAAAAGGCAAGGTGCTGTTCGAACTGGCACAATACGAAGAAGCGGTTGCATCATTTGATCTTGCGTTGGCACGGGAGCCAACCGATGTACTATCTCTCCTGAACAAAGGAGAAACACTGGCACAGCTTGGTCGGCATGAAGATGCGATAGCCGCTGTTGACAAAGTGCTGGCAATCGATCCGGAAAACGGGAGATCCTACCGGATCCGAGGAACCTCCCTTGCGAAGCTTGCCCGGTACGAGGACGCTGTTATCGCGCTTGACCGTGCACTTGAATATGATAAGGCAAACCCAGATCTCATTGCGTGCAAGGGGTTTTGCCTTTATAGTCTCGCAAGGTATAAGGAATCCGTTGAAACCCTGGGGAAATCCCTCAAAGCACGACCCAAAAACACATTTGCCCTCTTGTACCGGGGAAAAGCGTTCCTGCACCTTGCAAGGTGGGAAGATGCGATTACATCGTTTGAGAAGTTGCGCACGATCGATGAGAAAAATGTACCGGCATCGTACTATTGCGGGCTAGGCTATCTTGAGATGTCGCTTCCCGAAGAAGCACTGGCTGCATTCGAAAACACTCTAACCATCGATAGCACTTGTGCGCTGGCCTGGCACTATAAAGGCGTGACCCTTCTCCGACTGAAACGCTTTGAGGATTCGCTGCCGGCATTTGATAATGCGCTTTCCTATAACCCGCATATGCCGGATGCGGCTTATTACAAAGGGACTGCTTTCGCAACTCTCGGCAGTCATGCTGACGCAGTCACTGCATTTGATCAGGCAATCGGGCTTGGTCTTGAAAACGGAGTCCTGTACTATCACCGGGGAATATCCTTGATGTCAATGGGAAAATTCCCGGAAGCACTGGAATCCCTTAACCGGTCGGTTGATCTGGATCCAAACGATGAATCGGCTTGGTCAGCACGGGGAGAAGTGCTCACGAGACTCGAAAATCTCACTGACGCTGTCACCTCATTCGATAAGGCGCTGGATCTCGATCCAAAGGATACCCGGACCGCGTTCAATAAAGGACAGGCCCTGTTTGGTCTTGGAAATTTTGAAGAAGCGGTGGAGACATTCAGCCGGGTGCTCACGATCGATGCAAACTTCCGGGAAGCATCCTATTGTAAAGGACTTGCACTCTCCCGGCTCGGAAGGAATTCCGATGCAATAAAAGCATTTGATTACGAGATTGACTTCGTTCCGGACCATGCGCTCGCTCATTATTACAAAGGCCTTGTCTTGAACGAGACTGGCAAATATGAGAAAGCGGTACGATCGTTCAAACTGGCGATCTCGTATGATCCCTCCATTACGGATGCATATTACCAAGCCGGATTAGCGTATGCACACCTTGGCAGGTATAACGATGCACTATCTTCACTTGATGGAATGCTCGCACTGACAGCCGAGGATGCATCGGCGCATTACCAGAGAGCATGTGTGTTATCGAAACTCATGCGCTTTGATGAAACACTTGAAGCGCTCGAGAAATCCCTAGATATCGAGAATAATAACGCTGATGTCTGGGTACTGAAAGGAAAGACTCTCTTCGAAATTGAAAGGTTTCCGGAGGCTCTCGACGCTTTTGAACGGGCTATCGCACTGGCAGCGGATAACGAGACCGCATGGTACTGGAGAGGAAAATCCTATGGGGAACTGGGGAATCACGAAGCAGCAATAAAATGTTACGATCGCGTTCTTGAAGGTAATCCCGGTTGTGCGCCAGCCTGGTTTAAAAAGGGCAGCGCTCTTCTCTCCCGTGGCATGTTTGAACCTGCTCTGGATTCCCTCACACGTGCACTTGATTTGAAACCCACTGTTGCTGGCGGCTGGTACGATCGCGGGATCGCGCTCGGGGAATTGAAGAGATACGAAGAGGCGGTTTCCTCATACGATAATGCCATCGCGATAAACCGGAAATATACCAATGCCTGGTTCGACAAAGGTGTAGCCCTTGCTCATCTGGACCGGAACCGGGAGGCAATCGAGGCGTTTGAAAATACTACGGCAATTGACCCGAATTTTTCCCTAGCGTTTTACGAGAAAGGACTTGCACTTGAACGAATGACACGGAACAAGGATGCGGTTACGGCATTTGATGCAGTCCTTGAAATCGATCATGCATACGTTCCGGCATATTATCATAAGGGTTTAGCGCTGTATCATCTAAACCGGTTTGAGGATGCCGTTACTACTTTTGATACAGCCCTTGGTCTTGATGCTGGTTTATACGATGCATGGTACATGTGCGGTCTCTCTCTTGTTCATCTCGGCAGGTTTGACGACGCCCTCAGTGCTTTTGACCGTGCAATAGGGATTTCCCCGGATTCCTATAACGCGTATTATGAGAAAGGCCAGGTACTCCTCGAGCAAAGTGAGTTTGAATCGGCAATTCTTGAATTTTCCCGAGCGATAGCAGCTGATTCCTCACAGCGGGACGGCCATTTTGCGCTGGGATGTGCACTTTCTGCGCTAGGCAGAAATGAAGAAGCGCTCTCTTCTTTTTCTGCTGCCATTGCGCTTGACACCAGTTTTACAGACAGCTACTATCACAAGGGGATTGCGCTTGAACAGCTCGGTCGCTTTGAAGAGGCGGTATCCGCGTTTGATTCCGTGCTGGAAAGTGATCCCAGTCACGCCCCCGCGTGGTTTCACCGTGGTACAGTACTCGAACATCTGGCCAATGACGATGAAGCCGTTGCAGCGTTTGACAAGGCACGCCAGATAGATCCACGGAATATTGACATCCTCAGCTCTGAAGGGCGGGCATGGTTCCGGCTGGAACGGTTTGAAGACGCAATCCGGATCTTTGATGTCCTCCTTAAAATAGATCCAGAGAATGCCGATATCCTGTATGAGAAAGGGTTGGCATTTGTTCATCTCGGTCGCCATAGTGAGGCCGAAGAGATCTTCAGTGCCGTGTCAGTCAGTCTCCCGGAGAGGTTTGAACCATTCTACATGCGGGGAATGTCCCTGGTCAGTCTCGGAAGATATGATGAAGCCCTTTTAGCATTCGACAAAGCGATAGGACTCAACCCGGAAGACCCTGAGGTCTGGTACCATAAAGGACTGGTACTCGCCCAGACCGGACAGCCTGTAGAAGCTAGTGTTGCATTTGACAACGCGATTCGAATCCATCCAGACAACCCTGAAGCGCTTTTCGGGAGGGCGCGGGCCGGTTTTGCGCACGGGGACTACGAAGAGGCGTCAGGATTCTTTGATCGGGTTATCGAACTTGTACCCGGTGACGCAGCAGCATGGCATGAAAAGGGACTGGCACAATTCGGACTGGAGAGATATGATGAGACTATCCGGTGCATGGATCAGACACTATCCCTTGATCCCGGAAACACCGATGCATTACACCACCGGGCCGCATCGCTTGCCGCTCTCGGCCGGTATTCTGAGGCCGTAGAGTCGTTTACCAGACTTCTTACTCTCGAACCTGATCACGCTGGAGCATGGTTCGAACAGGGAAGAGCACTCGCAAAAATCAATCGACATGATGATGCTGTGATAGCATTTGATCGCACACTCGTCCTGGTATCGGACCACATCGGTGCTCTTTACTATCGTGCCCGGTCGATCGATCAACTCAATCGACTGAAAGATGCGATTGCTGCTTACAACCAGGTGCTTGCAGTTGATCCGTCTCATGTTCGGGCACTGTATTACAAAGGTACTGCACTCGCCCGTATTGGAAGGTATGAGGATGCAGTCAAAATCTACGATATGGTTCTTGAGATTGACGCATCCTGCAATGAAGCGCAGTTCGATAAAGGAAACGCTTTGGCATCCCTTGAAATGTACAGGGAAGCGGTGAAAACCTTTGATAAAGTCCTAAGTGCTGATAAGAATTTCGCGGATGCATATTATCACAAGGGCCTCTCGCTTGCTAAACTGGGACGATATGACGATGCCATCATCGCGCTGAATAAAAATATTGACCTTGATGCCGGCAACGGCCTGGCACATTATCACAAAGGTCTCGCGCTTGCTGCGATCGGTCGTCTTAAAGATGCACTTGATGCATTCGACCAGATGTTACAGATCTCCCCGCGTTCCATCGATGCCTGGCTTCACCGCGGAATGGCACTCACCGAGTTGGGCAGGTACAATGACGCTATCGAAGCGTACGTCAAAACTCTTGAAATTGATCCGACCAACGCTGATGCATGGTACCTGAAAGGACGTGCTATCTTCTCCTTAAATGGGTATGAAGATGCGATCGAGGCGTTCAGTAAGGCTCTGGAGATCCAACCTGATTACGCATCGGCATATTACGATAAAGGAAGATCTTTGTATCACCTGGGCATGTTCAACGAAGCTGTCATCTCGTATGATAATGCCCTTTCAATCCAGCCGAAACTCATCGACGCTCTTTACCATAAAGGGCTTGCTCTTACAAAACTGACACGTTTCGAGGAAGCTGTGAGCGCTCTTGATCTGGCATTAAAAATTCGTCCCAACCTTGGTTACTTATGGACAGGCAAAGGAATAGCGGTGGCCGCTCTCGGACGGGATCAGGATGCGATCAGTTTTTTCCGGAAAGCCCTGGGAATCGATGCGAAGGATTTCCGTGCAGCATATTTCTTTGGTGTATCCCTGGTAAATCTTGGAAAATATCAGGAAGCCATCAAGAATTTTGATGCCGCACTGCTCCAGCAGCCGAGATGTGCTGAAGCCCTCTACCAGAAAGGGAGAGCTCTTGCCGGGCTTTCGATGCATCATGAAGCGATAGGTTCATTTGACCGGGCATTGGCGGAAAAGGAACACTACGCGGATGCATACCTATACAAAGGAATATCTGAATCTGACCTTGGGAATTATGATGCCGCACTTGAAGCATACGATCGCGCCCTTGCGCTCAATTCATCGTATTATGCTCCATTCCTTCACCGGGGTATTGCACTCATCCAGCTCGGAAGACTGGATGAAGCGATCGATGCATTTGATCATGCACTGGTACTGGAACCGGTAAACGCTGACGGATATTATTACAAGGGCCTCGCACTGCTCAAACAGTCTCTCAACGAAGAATCTATCACCGCGTTCGACCGGGCTCTGGTCCTGAACGACCGGTTGGCAGAAGCACACCTCAACAAGGGAGTTGCTCTGGTACACCTCGGGCGGTTCATCGATGCGGCAGCAGCATATGAAGCGGCACTTAAAATCCAGCCGGAACTTGAAGAGGCAATTTATGAACGGGGACGGGCGTTTATCCATCTCGGAAAATTCAACGAGGCTATCACCGCATTTGACCATGTCCTCTCGATAAACCCCGGGTTTGCAAATGCCATTTATGAAAAGGGGCGGGCATTGTTTTCTCTCGGTAACTACGTTTCAGCAGTCACGACGTTTGACAGAGCGGCCGAGATTAACCCTTCCTGTTATCAGGCATTCTTCTGGAAAGGGCGGGCACTTTTCGAGCAGGGCAATTTCGATGCAGCAATAACAGCGTATGAACGTACACTTGAGATTACGGACAAACCTTCTGAGGTATACTTCCATGAAGGTATTGCTTATGCTGCGCTCGAACAGCACCGTGAAGCAATCCGGTGTTATGATCACTCACTTGAGATCGATCACCGTCCGGAAGTGTTTTCCCGAAAAGGGATATCACTTGCAGATCTTGGAATGAACCGCGATGCGGTCGAAGCATTCGAGAAAGCGATTGACCAAGACGAGAACCTGGCTGAAGCCTGGATGGGTAAAGGGAATGCATTGTACGATCTTGGGAAGTACAGCGAGGCCCAGTCAGCGTACGAACACGGTCTGGCACTGGACTCTCATAACGCGATTGGATGGACCCGTCACGGGATGGTAATGGCCGCGCAGCAGCAGAGTGAGCTCGCGATTGAATCCTATGACCACGCACTTTCCATAGATCCCACATTCTCCATAGCATACTTCACCAAGGGGACTGCTCTTGATGTACTGGGCCGGCATGAAGAAGCGGTGGAAGCATTTGATGCAATGATATCCATCCAGCCGGATTTCGTTGATGCATGGATCCGGAAAGGCCAGGCACTAAAGGAACTGGGAAATAACCAGGCTGCTTTGGGTGCTTTTAAGCAGGCGCTCGAGATTGAACCTGGACGCAAAGAGGTCTGGAGTGATATCGGGGATATCCTTGATGCCATTGGAAAACATGAAGAAGCGCAGATCTGTTACGAGAAATCCCGGTAACTAGGATATCTCGTATACATCTCTTTTTTATCAGATCACAGTGACAGAACATCAAAATCGGTTTTATCGTTATTGCTTGCGGAAAAAATAGGTGGTTCAGGCAGAGCGCTTCTTTCGCGTTGTAATATACCATCCGATTATGCCAGCACAGACAATGACGCCGATAACAAGGGGAAATGCATATTTTATATACCAGGGTTCAGCTGCATTGCGTAACTCGACAGCTATTTCTCGATTTTCAGCCAGGTTCGGATAATCTGGATCAAGCGCTTTAACCTGATCGAAAGCAGCAATCGCTTCATCGTAGCGTTCCAGACCTCCAAGAGCATACGCCTTGTTGAACCAGGCGTCAGCATCTTTGGGATCAGCTGCAATGGCGTTGTCAAATGCCTGGAGCTGCTGGTTGTACAGCTCATCAGCAGTTTGGGTGTCATTCAGCTGGTTTTCATAGTAATTGCCGATATTATACAGGATATACCCGCGGTTGATCCATCCGGCAGCATACGAAGAATTCAACTCGAGCGACTGGTTGGATGCCGCGAGCGCTTCGGAGAACTGCCCTGCCCGGTTGAGCACATCCGCCATTCCGTTCCACGCTTCGTAATAGTCAGGAGCAAGGGTTATCGCATTGTTATACGCAGCCACGGCTTCAGTATAGTTGCCTTCAGAAGTGAATGTATTTCCCTGGTTGTATGAGTTGATTGCTTCATCGGAATACGCAGCGACAGGAACGCTCAAAAAAAACAGTACGATTAATACAAGAACTATTTTTACTGACAGCCGTTTAGTGATCATAATTACCTATAGTATGTGGTTCTGAACTGCATAAAAGAATTCTTGCCTTTACGCCGTTATAATCATCTCATTAACACAAGGATATGACGGGTGAGACTCTTGTGCACTCGCTGGTGATGGTGTTGTTCAATGGTAAAATGTCGTCCGGCAATCTCTGAAATGTCCCGATGTGTGACGACAACTGCCCGGTGCCCGTCTCGGAGAACACGATGGATCTCGGCTATGGCGCAGTCATAGAGATTTTCCATAGTGTCGGTTTTTCTTATACAGACTGACTGCCCGTAAGGAAGATCAGTAACCACAGCGTCAATCGTTCCAGTTCTGAACGGCAGATGCGTTGCATCGGAGACGATGAGCACCGCGTCTGCCATGTTCTTCCTGCTGCCATCGATCATCAGTGGATCAAAGTCTGTTCCGATTCCACGGATACCGAGAATATCAGATTCTATCAGTATCCCCCCGGTACCGCAGAACGGGTCAAGGAGCAGGTCTCCTGGTTCCGCGCAGGATAAATTGACCAGCGTCCGTGCCATTCTCGGCATCATGACACCCGGATGGAAGAAGTCACGTTTTCCCGGATTGCGGACGTCAAACCCCCCGCGGTCGAAGTGAAAGAGTACCTTTCCAAAATAACACCGGTCTTCCGACAGAACTGCCCTGAATTCGACTTCCGGGTTATTCAGGTCAACCGGCCCGGTTATCATTGTTCCAATCATTCGTTCGAAGTCCCGCTGGGAAGCGGGATTAATCTCATCACAGCCGCCGTGGACCTTCCTGACACGACCGGCAAACGTCTGTACTGTTGTAATCGCAAGGGTTCCGAGCAGATCCTGGAAGGATTCCAGATTTGCCGCGCATTCGCCAAGATACTCAAGGATGACATGCGTCATGGCCAGCCGGTGAGCGGATTCCGGGTCCTGGCACTCAACAACGGCAACCTGGAGACGGCTGTCCAAGATTGTTCCGATACATCCCAGTTCAGCAAAAGGGAGTGTCGGGTTTTCGCCGGAAAGCTCAGCGAGCAGTTTCATTCTGATCTCATTAGAAATGCGTGCTCAAATAAGTGTGCTGTAAAAATAAACGTGATGAAATCTGTTTAACTCTTCCCTTTTTTCTTTCCACTCATAAACCCTGAGAAGAACCCCGATTTCCCGCTACTTTTTCCTTCGAGATCGGCAAGTTTTTCATAGAGTTCCCTTTCTTCTGTGCTGAGGGATTTTGGTGTGACAATCTTTACCCGGACGAGGAGATCACCGGGTTTACCGCGGCGTTTAACCCCTTCGCCGGAGAGCTTCAGGGCAGTATTGAACTGTACGCCGGCCGGTACTTTGAGATCGATATGACGTTTATCGATCGTTTCAATCTCAACTGATGTTCCCAACACAGCTTGTGCAGGTGTGATCTCAAAGGTTGTTTCGAGATTATCCCCGACCCTCAGGAACCGTTCATGGGGCTGGACATAGATCTCGAGAAACAGATCGCCATTGGGCGCACCATAATCTCCCGCTTCACCATATCCCTCCATGCGAAGCCGCATCCCGTTATCAATGCCAGCCGGGATATGGACGGAAACTTTTCGTTTTACCCGGGTATGACCGGATCCCCGGCACTCCTTACAGACTTTCTCGGGGATTTTTCCTTTTCCGAGACACAAGGTACACGTCGTCATCCGGACAAACTGTCCGAATGCAGAATTTGCGACCTGTCGCATCTGCCCGGATCCGCCGCAACGGGAACAGGTGTTGAGTCGTTTTGTTTCACTTCCGGATCCGCTGCACGCCGTGCATGGTTCTGTATGCATGACTTCAATCTCCCGGTCTATGCCGGAAACTGCATCTTCAAGCCGGATCTGGAGACGCATGAGGAGATCCGATCCGGGCTGAGGTCCGGATCTTCGTTGTCCTCCGCCAAAAAAATCAAAGATGTCGCCGAAGCCGGCAAAGTCTGAGGAGAACCCTCCGGCTCCCGCTCCACCGCCCCCACCGGTATACGAACCCTTGGAGGCACTTGTGAACGTCTCATGCCCCATGTTGTCGTACTGCGCTTTCTTCTGTTCGTCAGAGAGAACGCTGTACGCCTCGTTTATCTCCTTGAACTTCTCTTCCGCCCCAGTATCCTTGCAGACATCGGGATGGTATTTCCTGGCCAGGTTGCGGTATGCTTTTGTGATCTCTTTATTGTCGGCACTTTTGGGTATTCCGAGTACGTCGTAGTAGTTTTCCGCACCCATGGTCAGGCTCACTCGTCTTTCACTTTATAATCGGCATTGACAACATTATCGTCGTCGGTTTTTTCATTCGGTGTCGAAGTTTCGGCTCCAGGTTGCTGTCCGGGCTGCTGCTGGGCTGCCTGTTGTTCCTGCTGGATCTTCTGATAGATCTTTGTTGTAACCGCATATACAGATTCGGTTAGATCCTCCATGGCCTTCTTGATCGCGTCACTGTTGTCTTCGGTCAGTGCTTTTTTCACTGTTTCGACGTTATCTTCGACTTTCTGCTTGTCAGCCGCCTCAAGTTTGTCGCCATTTTCCTTGAGCATCTTCTCTGCGGTGAAAACTGCTGTATCCGCCTGGTTGCGCAGCTCGATCTCTTCACGTTTCTTTTTGTCGTCAGATTCGAACTGTTTGGCGGCATCCATCATCTTCTTGATATCCGCGTCGGAGAGTTTCTTGTCGCCCTTGATAGAGATAGCCTGCTGGTTCCCGGTGCCGAGATCTTTAGCCGATACGTGGATGATACCGTTTGAGTCGATATCGAAGGTGACCTCAATCTGCGGGATCCCCCGGGGTGCCGGAGGAATACCGGTTAACTGGAACTTGCCGAGGGTGAAGTTATCTTTCGCCAGCGCACGTTCACCTTGGACCACATGAATCTCGACACTGGTCTGGCCATCTGCCGCTGTCGAGAAGATCTGGCTTTTCCGTGTCGGGATTGTCGTGTTCCGTTCGATCAGTTTTGTCGCGATTCCGCCGAGCGTTTCTATACCCAGGGTTAGCGGGGTCACGTCCAGGAGAACGATGTCCTTTGTCTCTCCGGTAAGGACAGCTCCCTGGATACCAGCACCGAGCGCAACACATTCATCGGGGTTGATACCTTTGTCCGGTTCTTTGCCAAGAAGTTTTCTGACAGTATCCTGTACCAGCGGCACACGTGTTGAACCGCCGACGAGGAGGACATGGTCAATATCCTTTGGTTCAAGTTTTGCGTCGCCCAGTGCCTGTTTGACCGGCCCGATGGTGGATTCTACAAGGTCGCCAATAAGCTGCTCGAGTTTTGATCTGGTCAGGTCAATGTTGAGGAATTTTGGTCCTGCTGCATCGGTAGTGATATAGGGCAGATTGATGTTTGTTGATGCCCGCTGAGACAGCTCGATCTTCGCATTCTCTGAGGCATCCCGCAGACGCTGCATGGCGTAAGGATCATTGCGGAGGTCTATCCCTTCCTTCTTCTTGAATTCTTCGATAAGATAATCGGTGACAAGCTTGTCAAAGTCATCACCGCCGAGATGATTGTTGCCGGACGTGGACTTGACTTCAAACACGCCGTCGCCGAGAGTGAGGATTGAGACATCAAACGTCCCGCCGCCAAGATCGTATACCAGCACCGTTGCATCCTGCTCCTTATCGATACCATATGCAAGGGCGCTCGCCGTCGGTTCGTTGATAATACGCATGACGTCGAGACCGGCAATCCTGCCGGCGTCTTTTGTTGCCTGCCGCTGAGCATCATTAAAGTAAGCAGGGACTGTTACAACCGCTTTGCTGATCTTCTCGCCAAGGTATGCCTCAGCATCGACTTTCAGTTTCTGCAATATCATTGCAGATATTTCCTGGGGGGTATATTCCTTGTCGTCGATTTTTATCTTCTCGGTGGTCCCCATCTTGCGCTTGATGGACTGAATTGTGCGCAGGGGATTAGTTACTGCCTGGCGTTTGGCAAGGCTGCCGACAAGGCGCTCCCCGTCTTTGGTGAACGCAACGACCGATGCCGTAGTCCGCCCACCTTCAGAATTCGGGATAACGATAGGTTTTCCCGCCTCCATGATTGACATGCAGGAATAGGTTGTTCCCAAATCGATACCCAGAACTTTCTCATGTGCCATTAATTACTCCTCCTGATTTCCTTTTGATACTGCAACTTTTGCGTACCTGATCACTTTACCATGCATGCGATAGCCGCGGGAGATCTCGTCAATGACGGTGCCCTCAGCGTCGGGTGACGGGATATGGACAATCGCCTCGTGTTCCTGAGGATTGAACGGTTTTTTCCGGACATCTATCGGGGTGATACCATACTTATCCAGAAGGGAACTGAGAATCTGCTGGATATGGACGATGCCTTCCCTGAGGTGGGAATCATCCTCCTTTAAGGCTCTCTCAAGGTTATCTGCCACCTCAAGTATGTCAATGGCGATCCGTTCGTTTGCCAGAGAGACAATGGTCTCCTGTTCCCGTGCGGTCCGTTTTCTGAAATTCTCGAAATCCGCTGCGAGTCTCAGAAACCGATCGTTCAATTCATTGAATGCTTTTTTCTGTTCAGCCAGATCAGAAGAATCCGGCTGGGATTCCGATAACGGAGTCTCCTCTGAGCCACCATTCTGCATTCCAGCCTGATCCGTTCTGCTTTCTGCATCTTCCATAATACATCCCATTCGATGTTTGATTATTTATTGCATTGTAGTTCTATATAAAGATTAACATCCAACCAATACAGGAACCCATGAATTTGGACTGTTTTACCTATTCAGGGTTAAATTAGGGCTGTATGTCATTATAGTGACAAATCTGAAGGTGATTTGGCTGGATTCGACCGTTTCTTCCAAGCAATTTCCTGAATTTTTGGGCTTCTGAACGGTTTCCGTTTTCGTTATAGTATCTACCTGCATACATTTTTCTCTCCTTTCCTGCATACACTAGTCCATGAAGTGGGCATTGCTCTCGGTCTGGGACAAGACCGGCATCGTCGAACTTGCGCAAGCGGTTGCTGACCAGAAATACAGCATTATGAGTTCCGGAGGCACCGGGAAAGTCCTGGCAGAGGCCGGAATAAAGTTTACCGAAGTGTCAAGTTATACCGGTTTTCCCGAGATGATGGATGGACGGGTCAAGACCCTGCACCCGAAGGTCCACGGGGGTCTGCTCGGGCGACGACAGATCGACGATGCAATAATGACGAAGCACGGGATTAACCGGATTGACCTGCTTATCGTCAACCTGTATCCCTTTGAAACGATGTCAGCGCAGATCACCAGTCTTGAGGCGCTCATTGAATATATTGATGTTGGCGGCCCTGCCATGATCCGGGCTGCCGCGAAAAATTACAAGGATGTCGCTGTTGTCGTTAACCCCTCGGATTATCGGGAAGTAATCCAATGCATTAAAACGGGTGGTTTCTCGTTAGAACAGCGTCTTGCTCTCGCGAAAAAAGCGTTCGCCAGGACAGCGGCATACGATGCCGCGATAAGTAATTACCTGTACCAGATGGATTCAGTATTCCCGTCTACTTTTACCCGCCAGTTCTCCCATGGGAGGGAATTGCGGTACGGGGAAAATCCCCACCAGCAGGGAGCCGTTTACGGCTGGTCAGGTATCGCTGGTGCTGAACCGCTCCAGGGAAAACAAATGTCTTACAATAATTACCTCGATGTGAATGCCGGTGTCGGCCTCCTCCGTGAATTTGAGGAACCTGCAGCGGTTATCGTGAAGCATAACAATCCCTGTGGTGTTGCTACCGGTGACAACAGTTACGATGCCTACGTTTTAGCCCGGGAAGTTGATCCGGCGTCCGCTTATGGATCCGTGGTATGCCTGAACCGGGAGGCAGACAAGAAAATTTCCGATGAGATATGTTCAACGTTCGTGGAAGTTGTCGTCGCCCCTTCATTTACCGCAGAAGCCCGTTTGGCCATGAAAAAGAAAGAGAATATGCGGGTGCTTGCTTTACCGGAAAAATGTGACTCCGATGAAATCCGGACGATCGACGGTGGGATTCTCGTACAGCGGACTCCCCCGTACCAGGAACGATGGGAAGTGATCACTGACCGCGATCCTACTGCTGACGAATTTAAAGCACTTCAGCTGGCATGGAAAGTGTGCAAGCATACCAAAAGCAATACGATAATATTTGCCGACCAGACACGGACCCTTGGTATTGGGGCGGGCCAGATGAGCCGGGTCGATTCTGCCAAAATTGCGATCGAGAAGGCGTGTTCATCCCTTAAAGGGTCAGCCGTGGCTTCCGATGCATTCCTGCCATTTCCCGATACACTTGAGGTCGCTGCACGGGCCGGGGCGACGGCACTTGTCCAGCCGGGCGGATCAATCCGGGACAAAGAAGTGATTGAAGCGGCAAACCGTCTCAACATGGCAATGATTTTCACGGGAATACGGTACTTCCGGCATTAATCTGACCGGAAATCGAACTATTTTTTCAACGCTGATTCAGTCGGCTTTTTTCTTGTCCGCCACTTCCTGATGGCTGCCGGTAAATCCACGAGTCCTTTGGGAAGGAAAATGATAGTGAGGACGAGGATCAATCCGACGATAACGTACCTCCCGAAGGTCAGGCCGGTTGATTTCAGACCCTCCCAGATGACCGTAAGCACGACAGTCCCAATGACCGGTCCGACAATGGTGCCGAGACCGCCGAGGATAACATAGGTGATGGGCCAGAACGAGTTGTCAACCCCATACAGGTCAGGGGTCAGGTAGCCGATGTAGTGGATCTCCAGCGCTCCGGCGACTCCCGCGAGGTACGCGCTTATTGCGAACGCGAGGAGCCGGTAACGAACGGGATCGATACCGGAGGCCCGGGCTTCCAGCTCGTTCTCCCGAATTGCGAGAAACGCGAGCCCGATCCGGGACTTCATGATATACCAGATTGCAATCAGGGACGCGATAGTGATCGCGAGGACCACGTAATATTCGATGAACTGGTATCCGGGAATGGACGGGCTCAGGAGCATTGGCGAGGCGATACCGTTCCATCCCCCGGTGACTGGTGCGAGGACGCTGACGGTAAGTGTCTGGATGATGATGGCAAAACCGAAAGTGACCATCGCGAGGAACCATTCCTTGAGCCGGACACAGGTGAGTCCGATGAGGATGCCAATAAATGCTGCTACTGCAGCACCGAGGAAAATGGTGATGAACGGGGAGAGTCCGCTCCGGACTGCGATAATGGTTGAGGCATACGCACCAATCCCGAAGAATGCAGCGTGACCGAGCGATCCCTGCCCGGAGTATGCGAGGAGGTTCCATGCCGACGCAAAAATGATGGCGACGAGCATCAGGACGAGGAGGTTCAGGAAGTACATGCTGCCAGTGAGGAATGGCAAAGCGGTGGCGATTACTAGGGTTGCAGCGAGCCCGTATTTTGTCAGGTCATCCTTACTCAGGTCCACGTCATCATTCCTCTTTCTCTCCAAATAACCCATTTGGCCGCACAATCAAAACAACGATCAAGATGATGAACGAGACGGCGTCTTTCCACACTCCGCCAAAGAGGAAAGCCGCGCCGTTTTCTGCGATGCCCATCAGGAGCCCCCCGATGATGGCGCCCGGGATGCTGCCGAGACCGCCAAGAATGATTATGGCAAATGCCTTCACGGCCGGGATTGATCCCATATACGGGTTGAAGACCTGCCCGCTCACCACCCAGAGCGTCCCTCCCGCTGCCGCGAGTGCACACCCAAGACCGAAGCTGATGACGTCGATCCGTTCAACGTTAATTCCGACGAGCATCGCTCCTTTCCGGTTCTGGCTTGTCGCACGCATCTCCCTGCCGATCTTCGTCTTTTTAAGGAAGAGATAAAGGCCGATGAGGATTGCGGTGGTGATGACCATGATAATGATGTAGTCGACCGGGACGCTGATCGGCCCGACCGGGACCGTGATACTCTCGTAGGGGCTCCTGATGCTCTGCCAGGCGTCGCCCCAGATCATCGCGGCTCCGTTCTGAAAGATATAGATGAGCCCGATGGAGAGGAAGATCTCGTTGAGTTTGCCGGTGCCGAGAATCGGCCGGAAACAGAGCCGTTCTACGAGTGCCCCTATGCCGATGAGCGCGAGCATGGACAACAGGATGATAAAATAGGGATTGATGCCAGTCATGAAAAAGACCGTGGCGGTTATGTATGCACCAAGCATCAAAAACTCCCCATGGGCGAAGTTGACGATCTTCATGACGCCAAAGATGAGGTTGAGGCCAGTGGCGAGCAGGATATAAATGCAACCTGCATACAGTCCCCAGAACATGATCTGCAGAAAGATCGCAAGGTTGTCCATATCGGTCGGTCCCTCAGTGTCTCTATAAAGTCAGATTGCCTGTGATAAAAAAGAGATGTAATCAGAATTATGGAGTACCGGGCGTGTACCAGGATGGCAGTGTAAAGTTCGTTGCCGCGAGGTTGGCCGGCCAGACAATCGAGGGCCGTGTCTCAGTGAGAGTTGAATTGTATGACAACTGCTCCATCCAGAGATCAAAGCTGGATTCATGGAAGTCCGGCGAGAACGAGATAGTCTGGTTCTTCATAGCCTCTACGACCTGGGGCGTCTGCAGGTTGATGAGTGCCTGCTGGACTGATGCCTTGTCTGTGGTTCCTGCGTTCTGGACTGCCTGTGCTGCAATAAATACACCGTCATAGGTGGCCGCGCCCATCATGTCCGGGTAGGTACCGAATTTGGTGAAGTACGTCTGCTTGTAAGCGTTCTGGGCATCTGCCAGCGCACCGGGCGGTGCGGTGTAGGGTGAGAACCTGCTCTCAATGATGGCCCCGTCACCATACTGCCCGAGACTCGTGTAGAACTGGGCGTTATCATTGTTCTCGACATTGAGGAAGATCGTAGTCATGCCGAGATCTTTGCGCGCCTGCGTGATCGCCGGAGCGCCCTCGTTCGGGAACGCCGCGAGATAGACCGCATCGGGATTTGCTGCTTTGATAGCGGTCAGCGGTGTGTGGAAGTCGCTCTCGCCCATCTTGAAGCTCTGCTGGGAGACTATCTGGATATTGAGGTTGTTCTTGGTGATGGTGTTATTCACTGCGGACAGGACACCTTGGCCAAATGCGGTATCCTGGTAAAGCAATGCGAGCCGGAGCGGCCTGGTTGGTGAAAGGTTAAACTTCTGCGTAATTGCCGCCCTTAAGACCTGGTCGATGAAGTTTGTAGTATACTGACCATAGGTATCAGTTGTCGGGGCGTGGTGGAAGATATAACTGGTATCGACATCAGTGCGGTGGGTGATGATGGGGCTCGAAGCACCGGTCACAATGAATGGCACTTTATATTGGGCGATGGTCTGCTCATATGATGAGGTGACCGCGCTTGAGTATCCACCAATAAGGATGTCCACGTTGTCACCGGTAATAAGCTGGGTTGCTGCGGTCTGGCCACCCGTCTGGGTAGACTCGTCGTCGCCAACGATCAGCTGGATCTGTCGTTTCGACCCGTCATTCATGGTCACGCCGCCAGCAGCGTTGATTTTATCGGCAGCGACCTGTGCCGACTGCCACATGCTGGCGCCGATGTTGCTCGATGGGCCGGTCAGCGATGCGATGACACCGATCTTAATCGTGCCATTGGAAGCCGACGTTGGCTGCTGCGATGCCGACTGCTGGGTACAGCCGGCGATGAGTGCGGCCATGATGAGCAGGGCCGCGATGAAGAGAACCGGGTATTTCATTCACTATCCCCTATGCTATGATATAGCATGGCAGGTTAAGTGTCGATAGCTGAATAAAAAAGAATATCGATTTTAATCCGGTTTTTTGAGGAAAGTTTCTCGTTGCACCGCAGGAACCCGGCATTTTCTGCCGCCTATTATTACGGACACTGCTTCTCCCGGGTAAACAAGCTTAAAAATAGAATGCTGGGTTCAATGCTTGGGAACCGGGTTGAACACATTCTCGTAGATCATGTCGCTGCCGGTGTTTGCGAGCCGGGCCCGCTCTTCTTTCTCGTCAGCAAGTGCCATGAGAGGCAGTTCCATGCTGACACCCGGGACGTGGCCGAACATTTTCTCAAGCTCGACCTGCTGGGCGTGCATGAAGAGGGCGTTTGGGATCTCCATCGGACAAACCTCCTCGCACTGTCCGCAATTTACGCATGAGTCAGCAATATGCGCGAACCGGATCAGGTGGAACATGAAGTTAACAGGGAGCTCTCCAGGAGGAACAAGGTAGGGCTTTTTGGTACTGCATTCAACGCAGTAACAGATCGGACACTGCTCTATACACTGGTAGCACTTAGTACAGCGAGAACTCTCCTTTATGATCTTCTTGAGCCGGTCTTTGCCTTCACCGAGCCCTTCGAAGTCTTTCTTGCGCCACTTTTCGCCAAGCTTGAGCATTGCGCCCTCGACCTTGCCGCGGATTTCAAGGCCCTTGGGATTTGCAGCCTCTGTGGCGAGAATACCAGCTTTGACCGCACTATCGAGGAGGTTTGCCCCTTTTTCACTGCAGATCTCGACAAAAGTTGCTTTGCCGGCACGGGGTCCGATAACGCCCCAGTTCCCGCAGGCGAGATCGGCCTGGCGGGGAACTTTCATCTTGCAGCGCCGGCAGTTGGTGCGCCGCCCATACCCTGCATCCTCAAGTTCATCTATGGAAATACCCTTGTGACCCCCCTCATATTCGATAATAAACTGGCCTTTGTCGATTTCCTCCTTATGGACTATATTCGGATCGACACCATACTTGGCAGCAATCATCTTCCGGGCAGGCACCGGGCTGACTGACCCTCCGCAGTTGACACCGATCATTATCACGTTGTCGAGGTTGATCTGGTTGCGCTTTGCCAGTTCGTAGAAAGCCATAGCATCGCAGCCTTTCACAGTCACGCCGAGTTTCATCGTTCCGGCCCCCCCGAGGTACTTCTTAATGAGCTTGGGGATGAGCAGCGTCCCGCAGTGGAGTGACCCTGCCGTGTCCTTCAGATTGGCTGGATCGGTAACAAGCACCGGCTTGGCGTCGTACAGGTCCACTCCTCTGGTTACGACCAGCACTGCATCCACCATCTTGGACTCAAGCGCGTGCTTCCAGAGTGCGGTCACCGCGCCGCCAAGCTCGGCCTTCTTTGCAATCTCGGCATCGTTGGTCCACGCATAGAGCATATCGCCCTTTTTTGTCATCTACTTCGCCTCCGTGATCTTTTCAACCGCCACCGCACAGTACTTGAGCTCTGGCATCTTAGACATAGGGTCTAGCGCTGTATTGGTGAGCATGTTTGCGCCTTTGGCAAAGTGCATTGTCATCATAAGTACCTTGGGCCCAACCTCATCTGTCACCCTTGCAATGGTTTCAGTCTCCCCACGACGGCTTCGTAGTTTGATCTTCTCACCATTCTTGATGTTCAAAGATTTTGCATCTAAATGGTTGATCTGGACGTATGACTCGGGCACTTCATAGTTAAGGATATCGCACCGGCCGGTCTGCGTCCGGGTGTGATAATGGAAGAGCAAGCGCCCGGTCATCATGGAAAAAGGATACTTTTCGTCTGGCACCTCTGCCGGAGCCCGGTAATCAATACCGAAGAATGTCCCCAGTCCGTCAGGGCAGGCGAACTTTTCGCAGTGGAGGATCGGTGTCCCCGGATGCTCATCGGAGGGGCAGGGCCAGTGCACGGACTCAGGCATCTCCATACGGGCGTAACTGATGCCTGCCATCGAAGGGGTCACCCTGCGCATATCGTTCCAGATATCCTCAGCGCTCTTGAAATCAAATCCTTTCAGCCCCAGTTTCTTTGCAAGCATGACAAAGATCTCCCAGTCGGCCTTTGCCTCTCCCGGGGGCTCCACTGCCTTCCTTACACGGTTGATACGCCGCTCACCGCTAGTGAATGTCCCGTCCTTTTCCGCAAAGCAGGCCCCGGGAAGGACAACATCTGCGTAATTGCAGGTTTCCGTCCAGAAGATATCCTGCACGACCAGAAAGTCCAGCTTGTCGAGCGACCGCATCACGTGGTTTGAGTCGGGATAAGATACCACGGGGTTGAGGGCGAAGATATACATCGCCTTGATCGGATCGCCGCACTGTGTGATCTGTTCGGTCAGGGTGACTCCGTACTCGCTTGCGAGTCCCGTGACACCCCAGAAGTCTTCCATCTTTTTTCTGACTGCAGGGTCTTCGCATTTCTGGTAACCGGAAAAGACATTCGGGTAGGCACCCATATCGCAGGCGCCCTGCACGTTGTTCTGACCGCGCAGGGGGTTTACACCTGTCCCCGGTCGACCGACATTTCCGCAGAGCATTGACAGGTTGCCAAGCGAACGCACGTTGTCCGTCCCGGTCGTATGCTCGGTGATGCCCAGGCAGTAGATGATAACTGCATTTTTTGCAGCTGCATACTTGAGGGCGATCTCCCTGACCCGTTCGGTAGGAACTCCTGTGATGGCCTCAACATCCGCATATTTCTCGATGGTCTTTTTCAGATCCTCAAATCCCTTGGTACGTTTCTTGATAAACTCCTGGTTTTGTTTTCCTTCTTTGATAATCCAGTACATCATAGAGTTCGTGAGAGCGATATTCGTTGAAGGATTTAATCTGACATAGTCATCTGCAAGCCGCGCCGTTGGTGTATACCGCGGATCAACCACGATGACAGATGTACCCTTCTTTTTAGCCTGAATGATACGCCGAGCCGCGAGAGGGTGTGCCTCTACGGCGTTTGATCCCCAGATCAGAATAAGATCGGAGTTCAGGACATCCTCGAACGGATTCGTTGCCGCCCCGGATCCGAAGCAGAGCGAGAGTCCTGCGACTGAAGGTCCGTGGCAGATACGGGCGCAGTTGTCGATATTGTTGGTCTTGAACGCGACCCGGGCAAGTTTCTGCAGTGTATAGCACTCTTCATTAGGCGTACGGCAGGAAACCTGGAAGCCGAGCGATTTCGGGCCATACTTTTCGTAGGTCTCTTTAAATTTCCCGGCTACGAGATCGAGGGCTTCATCCCAGGAAGCTTCCACAAATTTGCCATCTTTTTTTATCAGCGGTTTTGTCAGCCTGTCAGGATTGTGGACAAACTGCCAGCAGGTGGCACCTTTTGGACAGAGTTTTCCTTCGTTTACCGGGGAACGCTTGTAGGGCTCAACTCCTACAAGCTTCCCTTCGGAGACAACAAGATTCAGGCCGCACCCTACACCACAGTACGGGCAGGTGGTCGGCACATACTTTAATAACGTACTACCAGCACACATCCACTTTCACCTAATACATGCACATCACAGGCCTTTTCTATAAGGAAAAAAATACCGTGTAGGTAGTTACTCTTTTCAATAATTATATTAACATTTTTAAATTCGCGCGAATTGGCAGGGACTCCACAATCAACCCGGATAATCTTTAATGGCTCCAGGAAAAACCGGGACCGTTGTTCCCTTGCATGACGAATTAAAACCAGGAACGCTTCAAGGCGCACTCGGGCTTGCAAAGGTCGACATGGATGAATTTTGTCGGTATGTCTGAGTGGCTGGTTTGAAATCTGGCATCGTGGGGCCAGGGTAACCGGCGATAATCTCTAATAGTACTTTTTTTAATTCCCCAGCGACGGATAATCCGTGTATCCTTTTTCTTCACCCGTATAATACGTCGCCATATCATCCTTATTCAGCGGGGAACCCCTTCTGAACCGCTCAGGAAGGTCCGGGTTTGCCAGGAACAACACCCCGAAAGAGATCAAGTCTGCCAGGCCGTCATCAATTGCGGCATTTCCGGTTTTGGCATCGTAACCTCCGTTCAGCATGAGTGCTCCATCGAATTTTTTCCGGATAAGCGGGGCAAACCGCTTCTCTGGTGCTACTACGCCGAGTCTGCCACCGATTGCTTCCATAAAGTGGATGTAGCCTAATCCTAATCTGTTCAGTTCCTGTGCTAGGTAGGCAAAGGTTTCCGAGGGATGGGTATCGGACATCGCATGGGCAGAAAAATGAGGAGACATCCGGTACCCTACCCGTTTTGCCCCCCACACATCAACCACCGCTTCGGTCACTTCCAGAGGGAGGCGTGCGCGATTTTCCATGCTTCCGCCGTACCTATCGGTACGCCGGTTCGAACTGTCCCGAAGGAACTGGTCGAGCAGGTAACCGTTTGCGCCGTGGATCTCAACGCCGTCGAACCCCGCTGCTTTTGCATGTTCAGCCCCGTTCCTGAACTGCTCTACGATTCCCGGGATTTCATGAAGTTCGAGTGCCCGGGGGACTGGGATTGTTTTCTTATCTGTCGGAGTATGGATTTCCTCACCCACAGAAAGGGCAGAAGGCGCGACCGGAAGCTCACCTCCAAGGAAATCGGGATGCGACATCCTCCCGACATGCCAGAGCTGGAGAAAGATCTTCCCCCCGGCCCGGTGGACTGAGTTGGTAACCTTCGTCCATCCCGCAACTTGTTCACCCGTGTAAATCCCGGGGGTCCGGTAAAAGCCGACTCCCTGAGGGCTAACCTGAGAACCTTCAGTGATGATCAAACCTGCTGAGGCCCTCTGGGTATAGTAAGTGATTGCTAACGGACTGGGGATATTTCCTAGTACCGCACGGCTCCGGGTCATTGGCGCCATCACCATCCGGTTCGCAAGCTGGAGTTCGCCAATTGTATATGGGGAAAGTAAGCTCATTCGGTTTCTCCTTAAGATGATACTGGTGTCCAGACTATCTTTATAATGATACCGACTTCCTGTCCTTCGTTCTTGCCGGTATGGTTCTGTGTCTTTGAAAACTTTCAGTTTAACGCCTTCTGCCACAATTCAATATCCTATAATGTTAGAAAGGCAACATTGTAAAGAGTAAATTCATACTAATAGGTGTTCTCCCGCTTATGGCAAAACAAACGAAACTCGTTCCCTCAGCCCGACCTTTTCTTAAATGGGCGGGGGGTAAAACTCAGCTATTGAATGAGTTCAGCAAACGTTTGCCGCCAGAACTGAAGAAAGGAAAAATTACCCGATATGTCGAACCTTTCATTGGTGGGGGGGCGATGTTTTTTTATCTCAACCAGAGATTTTCTTTTGACCATTGTTACATCTGTGATGTCAACGAAGAATTGATCCTTTCCTATCGAGTGATTCAACGTTCTGTAAAAAAACTGATCTCGGAGCTGGAAATTCTCGAATCAGATTATCTTTCGAAGAGTGATAAGAAACGAGAGGAATTCTACTATGAAATACGGGATGTATTTAAAGAGAAACTTCCAGAAATTGATTTTAAACGATACAACTCTGGTTGGATTGAACGTGCTGCCCAGATCATTTTTTTGAACCACACCTGTTACAACGGCCTCTTTCGGGTCAACCGAAAAGGAGAATTCAATGTTCCCTTTGGGCGATACAAGAATCCTGATATCCTTAACGAAGATAATCTTAACGATGTCGCGACATTGCTTAAGACAACAAAGATCTTTTTAAGCGATTTTACTCAATGCCGGAAATTTGTTGATAAACATACGTTCGTATATTTCGATCCTCCCTATCGTCCGCTTAACTCGACATCATCGTTTACCACCTATTCAAAGAGTGGATTTTACGACAAGGACCAGGTACGTCTCGTTGAGTTTTTCAAAGAACTTGATAGGAAAGGTGCAAAGATTATGCTGAGTAATTCTGATCCGAAGAATGAGAATCCTGCGGATTCCTTCTTTGATGATTTATTCTCAGAGTATTACATAGAGCGAGTTTCAGCTAAGCGTATAATCAACTGCAACGGTTCACGCCGCGGAAACATCAACGAACTGATTATTACGAATTATCCTGTAAAGAAGACATAATCGTGGTCTTTTATGACGCAGAATGACGAAGCCTGGGAAAAAATTTTTAGCAGTCTTCCTCTTTTGCCGGAAATTGAGCGTAACGGTTTTGTCTATGTCAGCGCGGATGACATCAAAAAGGCAAGTGATAAGCGGGAACCCCGCCTTCTTGCGAAACAGGATACAAAAAATTCACGTCCTGATATTTTCAAACAGAACAAATTGTCAATCCTTCCCGTAGAGAATGGGAAATATATCATTTTCAAGGATGAGTCAGCCAAGACATATTATCCGCTTGAAAAAATCCTCTCTGAAGTTCCCGCTGAGGAATACCAGCCAGCGAGTGATTACCGGGATTATCAGAGTCTTGATGTGCGGAATCTTTCCTCTGAATCTCAGGCGATCGATTTTGCGAATCTTGTATCCTTGCTCAAGACCTTTACCAACGAGAAAGAACTGAACCTCACTATTCGCGGAAGACAGCGGTCTGAAAAATTTCCTTTGACGATTCCAGGAAACTGCCACACGACTAATGTTGATGGAGTGCAGATAGAAGTTGATGCAGGGTTTGAGAGCCCGGAGAAGATCTATCTTTTCGAAGCCAAACTCGGACGTGTCGATGATTTTAATATCCGTCAACTTTACTATCCATTCAAAGATTGGTCATGCAAATCCACAAAAGAGATTATTCCACTGTTTTTTGTCTACACCAACGGACTTTTCTATATTCTGCAGTTCAAGTTTGGTGTGGAATATGGAGACCTGAGTCTAGTCAAGAGTAAGTGTTTCACCATAAGCGAACCGGCAAGACAGATAGTGAACTTGAAGCAACTTTTGGAAGAATCAAGAGTTGAACCGGAGCCGGATATTCCGTACCCACAGGCAAACGACCTCGACAAGGTAATTGATATTGTTACCAACTTCCACTCAGTAGGTCTATCAAATAAGCCAGCCATCGCAGAATTTTTCGATTTTGATGAGCGCCAGGGAGATTATTACGCGAATGCTGGGTATTATCTTGGACTGCTGAAACGGATTCCCCATTCAAAGGAATTTGAACTGACACGGGAAGGGAATTACATCGCGAAGTCAGAGAACCGGTCTCAGCGGAATCTGCTGTTGTTGAAACAGATGCTGAAAAGACCTTCGTTCAATGAGATTATCCAGCTGTTTGAGAGTAAAAACCGGGATTTAACATCATTGGATGTTGAGGTTCTTGCTCCAATTATTCAGAAACATGTTGGGTTGAGTGATACAACCGCGAAGAGAAGGGCTTCTACGGTGATGAGTTGGATGAAATGGATAGTAGGCGGGATGGATTTTGTTTAAAAAATGGTTGGTGATAAATATTTGGGATTACGTCGATTTCATACAAGAATTTTGAGACAAGAAAGGTTATTTAATTATTATTGAAGAAATCCTTCATTTTTGAATCAGGACAAATGGATCCAAATTGACAACTTATACATTTTTTGGGATTTGGATCCGTAGGATAGTCCTCAATTTCATAAGACCGATTCATTTTTTGGAAATTTACGACGATTTTTTTCTTGATTTCTTCAAGATTATCCTCACTGAATGCATAGGGACGCATTTTTCCAGTTTTTAAATATGCAAGTTCGCTACGGATATCACTCGCATTTTTTTGATAATATTGCATGGCCCATAGTACGTAAGTGCCGATCTGTAAATCACTCTCATATTCTTCATTATTATCGGCACCTGTTTTCCAATCAGTTAAAACAATAAGGCCAGTCTTTGTTTTACTTACATAATCCACCTTTACAATAACCTCAACATCCCCAATTTTGAATTTATCAAAATCTTCATGTTTCAGATACTCTAAGTCTTTAATTTGAGGCCAAATTACTTCAAAGAACATTTTGATTTTTTCTTTTCCTTCCTCAAGAATATAATTAAAAAACTCATCATCGTGTGATAATCCATTATAATATTCAAGTATGGTATCAGAGGCAGTTTTTCTATATTGCTCTAGACGGTTAGTAAATTGTGATTTTGTCCCATCTTCACTGAAATCACGACCGAGATGATGCTGAGCTATTTGATTTTCAATTGCTTCATGAATTAATGATCCTTGGAGAACATACTTTGAATTGATATTCTTTAGTCGTTTTAATTGATATATATCAAAATTTGGTGATTCTCTGAGTGCTGTCCCAATATACCTGTAATAGAAACTCCTTTTACAGAGATTCCATAATCGATATTTACTAAAAGACCAAGCATTATATTTGAAAAACCAATTTTCTAATTTTACCATAATAATCAACCAATCTCTATTTTAATACTGTAAATTCCAATCCTCTTGAAAAAGAAATCCTGTTTTCATTTCCTCGCAATCACATCAAGATACTGTTTCCCGTCAATAGGTGTTATTGGTGCATGTTCTAAAAAGCGTGTCAGATTTCGGTACGGCATACCATTCGATCGACCTAAATGCATTTGTGCACCAGTACGTTTATCACAATAGGTTATTGCTAAAAAGTGTTTGGCTCTTGATAATGAAACGTAGAGTAAACGTCGTTCATCACCTTCTTTGTCCCCATCCTCTTGTTTTCCAGGGATAGTTTCATCCTCGCAAGCAATGATAATAACTGCTTTTGAAGTCAAACCTTTTGCTTTATGCATCGTCATCATATTGATTTTGTCAGTTGCTAACTCTTGTTCAATTCTTTGATTGATAGAAGACAAACCAGTTAAAAAGTCATTTATTGCTTCTGATTGTGTTTCTTGAATTAAATTTATGCAGAATTCAAGGATTTCATGTCGATCCTCTGGATCATCAACTATCTCATTTGCGAATTGTGTTAAAAACTCGATTAATTTTTCTTGGTTTTTTTGAGTTTTCAATTCTTGAATACGTGGGGAATACTTTTCAAATAGTTCATAAATCTCTTTTACTGCATCGCAAATTCTCTGACCTACTTTAGGAATCAATAAGGGATTTTCACAAATTGAATTTGCAGCAGTTATAAAATTATCACCGCTATTCTGAGCATATTCGTATATCGAAAAGATTGACTGATAACCGATACCATGTTTTAACATCAATAATGTTCGGAAAGATAAATTGTCATTTGGATCTATTGATAAACGTAAAAGGGCTAAAAGATATCTGCCACTATTTGAATCTAAAGGTGTATCAGATTCCTGAATTTTAATAGGAATATCCTTAGATACTAGTCTGTCACGGATTATCTTAGAAAATAATCCATTTCTATCACTACGCATTAAAATCATGATATCGTTTGGTTGATATCCTTCGTTTCTCAGGAGATATTCACAGATTGCTGCTATGCCTTTTGCTTCATCATCCTGATCTTCGAATCGTATAAGTTGAACTTCACCGGCACCAGCATCACTTTTCGGTTTAAGTGGTTTATCGATCCTCGTTGGATCTAATTTCGCGACAAACAACGCTAAGTCGATAATTTCTTTATCGCAACGAATACATGTCTCTAATGTAAGTGGAGTACAAGGGATGAACTCCTTATCAAAGCGTCTAATTCCTTCTGGGTGAGCAAATCTGAAACCATAAATGCTCTGATCATCATCACCTGCACAATAAATTTGAACTCCTCGATCTCTAAAAGAAGCAATAATAGCGAGATCGCATCGATTCAAATCTTGATATTCATCGATCAATAAGTTTGAATATGCAGAATCAAATTGAAATGAACCGACCCGCTCTAAGGCTCGTTTTAATTGATAGACCAATTCAGATCGGAGTGTATATCCAAAAATTTTTCGATGTTGTTGCCAAGCTCCTAAAAATTTTGGATCGGCAAACTTTTTTTCCCAATCAACTTCATCAGCAACAAGTGTTTGCCAATCCGCTGATAATAAGGAGAATTTATTTTTCACCTCTTTTAATTTATAGTCCAAAATTGTTTTAAGATCTTCAAAAATAATATATCTCTCTTCCCAATTATCAGCAATTCGAAGTGGTTTGGGTATTGTATTCAACCGTTCGATATTATGTAATAATTGAGATAAAGCAAATGAATGAAGTGTAGCCACTTGGGGAATTTTTTGTTCTGGATCTAACACTTCTGTTACTCTCTTACGTAATTCATGAGCTGCTGCACGTGTAAAAGTTAAAGCTAATATTCTTCCCGGACTTATTTTCTTATCATTAATTAGAAAAGCGACATGTCTTTGTAATGCTAAAGTTTTGCCAGTGCCAGGCCCGGCTAGTAATCTTGCATGAGAGCCGATATGTTTTGCGGCATTTTTTTGCTCCTCAGATAATCCCTCATACCACTGCATTTGAACCTCACTCACTAATTTAAATATGATATGATTTAATAAAAATATTTTCTATTTAAATTTATAACACCACACCTAATCTTTCAACGTAAGCAGTAGCCACTACCGGTTTTTCCTGAAGACGGCAAATGATGTGAGTGTCTCATATTGCCTGTTATGTAGTAATTCACTGGCAGCGTTCCTTTCTAGGTTCAACGATACATTTTAATTTCACCTTACTTCCCACCCTCTTATATCTCATAAAAATCCAACTAAACACCTAAGAGAATGAAACTCATCCACATTGCCGATACCCACCTTGGCCTCGCCGCGTTCAACCGCCTCGACCCGGAGAACGGAATGAACTTGCGCGAGAAGCTGGTGTACGATAATTTCCTGTCGGCGATTGAGGTAATCATAAAAGAAAAACCTGACGTACTCGTCCATGCAGGTGATCTCTTCGATACTGTCAAACCTAAGACCCGTGCCTATACAACGGTGTTCGAAGCCCTCGAACGGCTTTATGCGGCCGACATCCCCCTCGTCATCATCGCTGGAAATCACAGCATGGTAAAGACCAGGTACACGACATCGCCGTACGAAGTACTGACTTACCATAAATCGAAGATCACGGCAGCCTTCAAATTCCAGTATGAGCGGGTTGAGCTCGGGGATACGATGTTCCACTTGATTCCGAATATGCTCAGGCCCGAAGACTATCGCACTGCATACGACACCGTGGAACTGTCTCCCTCGCACAATAATGTACTGGTGACTCACGGACTTGCGACAGCAATCAGAGATAAGCGGCTTGCTACCGTTGCCGAGCACGAGCTGGACGGTACGATTCTCTCGGAACAGTTCGATTACATCGCACTCGGCCACTATCACCGGCAATGCCAAATTACCGATAATGCATGGTACTCAGGATCCATCGAGTACCTCACTTACGGTGAGATCTCGGATATAAAAGGTGGTCTTGTCGTTGATCCGGGCCGGCATTATGTAACTCACATTGAACTCCCAAAGACACCGATGGTCGATCTCGGGACAATCAAGTGTGAGGGGGTCCACCCCAAGGATATCACTGACGAGATCATCGCTCGAGTGAAAAATAAGAATGTTACGAAGTACGCGATGGCTCAGGTCACCCTTGACGGCCTCTCGCGAGAACATGGAAAAGGCATCGATATGAGGGATCTCACTGGTATCCGCGAGCAGCTCCTTGATCTGAAGATCCGGGTGAAATCTGAGGGTGAGGACATACCGGTTCCGCTCCAGCAGGACATCCGGATGATCGATTACCTGCAGGAGTTTGAAACATTTATCGGGAAGCAGCAGCTCTCCGCAAAGCAGAAAGAGTTCGTCGCGACACGCGGGAGGAATGTGCTCCAATCAGTGATGGACGAGCACCGGGGGACAGCAGAATGATCCTCGACCGGCTCGTGCTCAGGAACTTTAAGCGGTTCCGTGACGAGGAGATCCACTTCAAAGACGGCATCACTGGTATCCTCGGGAATAACGGCACGGGAAAGTCAAGCCTGGTCCAGGCTATCTTTTTTGCGCTCTACGGTGTGCAGGCAACCGGGGTTGCTGCCGACTACATCGTCTCCTCTTTTGCATCACCGAAAGAGAAGTGTGAAGTCCGGCTCGACTTCCGAATAGGTGGCGATACCTTTACGGTCCTCCGCACATTCAAAAAGGGAAAGACCGTTACCCACGATGCGGTTTTCCATAAGAACGGGAAACTGATGGCCACCGGGGTCAGCCAGGTGGAGGATGAGATCAAGCGGATCCTTGGTATGGGCCCCGTGGATTTCAAAAACACAATCTATGCCGGCCAGAAAGACCTCCTGACACTCCTTGAGAATACACCGGGAAAACGGAGAGAGTGGTTCCTCAGGGCACTCGGTATCGATTATCTGAACACCGAGAGCCAGAAGATCCTTAAAGAACAGATCGATACAAAGACCAGCGAGTTTGTGGGAATAGAAGGGGAGCTCAGGGCCATGGCCGGCCGGCAGAGCGAGACAGACTTGGCCTCTCTGCAGGAATCGGTCAAAAATTTCCATGTGACAATCGCTGAGCACACGAAAGCAAAGGAACTCCATCAGTTCCGAAGGAATCAGTTAGATGCTGACGTAAAACTCCTCGCAGAGAAGAAGACCACGTATACACGACTTCTCCAGCAACAAGTAACGCTCCAGCGTGAGCTGGACGTGGATACGGCTCAGGCACAGATCCTCCAGACCTCTCTTGCAATCTTTGCAGAAGAGGAGGCTGAGTACCACCGGATCGAAAAAACAGCCGGATCGTATGCTGATGTCCGGCAATGGCTGGACGGTCTCCAGCAGAAGAGATCGGAGTACAACCGGCTCACCGCGGAGCTCGGATTTGTTACACGGGAGATTGCCGATCTCACTGTACAGGCAGAAAAATACCACGTTCGCATCAAAGAACTGGTTATCGATGCAGACAAAAAGTCAGGGCTAATTGGGAAGGTCAGGACCAGCTTCGGGGCAGCACCAGTGATCCCCGAGGATCGGCTCGAACCGACTGTCAGTTTCCGGCTTGCAGAGATCAACCGGCAGACCGGGACACTTGCCGCTCAGCTGGCGCGCTATCAAGAAGACCGACAGAAGATTCTCACCGACCAGAAAACTATCCGGGACGCAGGGGTGGACGGCACCTGCCCGCTCTGCCGGCAGAAACTCGGTTCCCATTTCGTGAGCCTTGACGAAGAGTTTACCGCACAACTGGAGGACCTTGCTGACAAGGCAGTTGCTGACCTTGAAAAACAGGAAAAACTCACTAAAGAGAAAACAGTCATCGAGTCGCTGAAACCATTCCTCGACCAGATCCGGACTCTCAATGAGAATCTCCGGCAGAAACCTGTCTGGGAAACAGAACTCGCTGAGATTGAGGCAAAACGCGCGAAGAAAGTTAATGATCAGCAAATAATAATCGAATCCTTAAGAAATCTGAATTACAGCGAAGAGACATACCATGCCTGTGAGCAGGAAGCCGCCGAAGTCCAGAAGGTACAGCTGCGTTTTACTGAGCTGGGGAAAAAGATCGGGCAGGGCATGATGGCCAGGAAGCAGCTTGCCGATCTCACTACCCGGATTGCGGAGCGGAACAATGAGCTCGCACAACTTGCAGAGAAAATAACGGCAATGGCTTTCGATCCAGCAGCGGTCACGAAGATAGAAACTGATGTAGCGGAGACTGATGCTGCGTTGCGGAACGATGAAGTGATAATCGCCCATGAAACTAAAGATCTCCACTTCACTGAGGAGAAGATCGCGGATTATCAGAGAACCGAAGCACAGATCGCCCTCCTTCAAAAACAGACAACAGAGCTCAAAGACGAGATCGAACTCCTGAAGATGACCCGTACCCTTATCGCCGAATACGTGGTCTATCTTATGCAGGTCGTGCGGAGCCGGCTCGAAAGTGAAGTAAGCCGGATCATTGGCGAGATTACCGGAGGACGGTACGAGCAGGTACTCCTTGACGAGGACTTCAACCTCCTCATCCGCGACATAGACAACGATTACACCATCGATCGGTTCAGTGGTGGTGAGCAGGATGACATTGCCGTCGCCCTGAGGATAGCCCTTTCCCGCTATCTCGCTGAACTTCACCAAGTGCATGAAAGCACGTTCCTCATTTTTGATGAGATCTTCGGGAGCCAGGATGAGGAGCGGAGAAATAACCTTCTCTCAACACTCCGGACCCAGGAGTCCAGGTTTCCGCAGATTATCCTCATCTCTCACATTCCTGATATACAGGGAGAATTCGCTAACACACTCATTGTCGAGATGGGTACAGACCAGTCGAGCAGGGTAAAGGAGATGCAGTAATGGCAGACGATCCCGAGTACCTCAGCGCTGTGGCAGAAGTTGCCGGCCGGATCCGGGCCGTGATCCCCGCCAACCTCATAGAAACATTTGAAAATACATCCGGGATAAAAAAATCAGATTTCATTCCCTGCACCCCGGAATCCAGCGGGGAAGTCTGTGCCGTGGACGGGAGCAACATTATCCTGAATGAATCCGGGAGCATGGCGGTTGTCATAGTCCGGGCTGCCCAGACAACGTTTGTCGATATGGAACGGAGCCGTCGTTCGATAACTCCCCTTAAATTTGCCCTGATAGGACCTGAAGAAGAAAACCAGGATTTTCCGGTACTCTATGCAGACTGCTTCGGCTGCCCGCCGGGAAAGCCGCTTCCCAACGATGACATCGCCCGGGCTGCCGGCATCCTCCGGGACACGCTCGAGTACTGGGTGACCGAGACGATGGTGCACGATCTATCGCCCGGAGCCATCTTCCTCCGTGACGGGCCGTTACGGGTCTCCCATGAGAGCCACAACCTGGTCCTCACTCGTATCGTACATACCTGCAAAGAGAAAGAGATCGGTCTCGCCGGTATCAGTAAACGCTCTGCCGCGACCTGGGGCAGCGGCCACCCGCTTCTTCCATCAGTCTTTGGGTTTGCCAAAGCTCATGAACTCAAAGCCCCGTGGTGGATAAGGATCGATCCCAGCATCCTTGACCATGCCGCATTTCCACAGTGGCAGCATGGGGACATGTACGTTGCCTGCCTCCATCCCCGCTCACCACGTCCGCTCAAGATCGAGCTTCCCTGCGGTACCGGCACGGAGGCTGCAACAACAATCATGAACCGGCTCGCGGGCTGCTCCGCTGATGGCCGTATCCCCGGCTACCCCTATCCTCTCTTCGATGCTCACCGCACTGTCGTAATCTCTGAGGAAATCGGGGAGCAGGTCAAAAGTGATCTGGTGGCCAGGCTAGCAAAGGCCGGTATCGATCGGCAGACCTATGAGATCCTGTTTGGAGATTACCATGATGAATTTGCGCGATACTGAAACGACTGACCCATCGAAGTACCGGCTTATCGGCAGGAGCGTACTCTCTTACTGCTTTATCGCCTCCCACAGCGAGACGCTCTATATCGGGGATATCAAGAAGATCGTCGACAAAACCAAGAGCGCGACCTTTTTTGCCAAGATCACCGATCTGTCGCACGACAGTAACTTTGCCGACCAGAAGTGGGATACACGAGCGTATGCTGAACAGTTTTACGGTCTTGGGGAAGACGTTTTCATCACGGTCGATGCCGTCCCGCTCGGTTTTGTCGATACCGATGGCAGGTTCCATAAACCGCGCACCATCCCCTCTAAGTTTTCAACCGTAGAGGATCCCACTGCAGAGGATTTCCGTTTCCTTACTGAGCAGATGGGCGAGATCGAAGTTGGCCTCATGCGGAGCGGTGAGGATGTTATCCGGGATGTTGCTGTCCGGATCCCCGCCCGCGTCCTCCCCCAGCACATGGGTGTCTTTGCGACGACGGGTATGGGGAAGTCCAATTTTATGAAGACGTTCTGTGCTTCGTGCATGAAAGAACAGAAGTTCGGTCTCCTGATCGTCGACCCGCATGGTGAATATGTCAGCGGCGGGAAGTCCTCGACCGGAGAGCCCACCAAAGGTCTCGTTCACTATACGGAAGGCAGGGACGGTCTCTCGATCTTCACTATACGGGGAGAGAACGACCGGAAGAAATATGCCATGAACCGGCTGAACCTCGAATACAACGATTTCCGGATCGGGGACCTTTCCATCCTCTATGAGCTCACCGCACCCCAGTACGATATTGTCGAGGCGTTCTCCCGTACTCCTGGCAAGGAAATCATCGAGTTCTTTGAGACTGTCGACCCGGAGATCTTTCCCGTCAAGGATCCGGCAACCTCCGGCATCCGGGAAGGCAGCCTTGCGTGGCTGATCCGGAACTCTATGGGCGGACCTGTCCGGGTTATCAAACGCCATATCGAGAACCTTACGAAAGGAAACGCCGCGTTCTTCCGGCAGCAGGGTTCATCCATTCCCGAGATCCTCAAACACCTCCACGAAAACCGGGTTGTCCTCATCGATATTCCGGACATGGGAGAACGCAGCGAACTTTTCGTCCTCTCGGTCATCACCCGGTTGATCATGGAGAAACACCGGTCAGAAGCACGAGGTTTCGGCATTGACGAAAAACATGAGTCAAGCCACCAGGTGCTGATTACCCTTGAGGAAGCGCAGCGCGTTCTTGCAAGCGGCGGTTTCTCGACCCAGGTTTTCCGTGAATGTGCGATGGAAGGCCGGAAGTTCGGTGTGGGGCTCTGCGTCATTACCCAGCAGCCAAAGAATATTGACCCCAAAGTGCTCGCCCAGATCAACACGTTCGTTGTCATGGGACTTGGCGATCGGGGTGACCGTGATATCATCATGGGAAGTGCCAAGCAGGACCTCTCGAAGATGGAGATCGAGATCCAGACCCTTGATCGGGGTGAGGCAATCATTTCTACTATTGGCATTCCCTTCCCGGTCAGCACCCGCATCCACCGGTACGAGGATTACATTGCCGGGCTTAATAAAGAGAAGAAGATTTTAATCAATGATGGGCTTGAAACAGGATTTTAGTATATTTTCACGGATCTGATGGCTATCCCACGATTAACTTCCCGGTAAAATCCCGGAATCCTTTTAGCTGCTCGCGGTCTTCCGGCACTCCGGTCCATGCGGCGGCAAAGATGAGGAGGAGTGCGCAATCGAGTGTTGCGCTTGAGAACTTGTGAGTATCCGTGCCACCTGGGATCTCCCTGGCAAGAACCGGCACGTGACAGGGCAGGAATTGAACGAAGTTCTCCGGAATTTCCAGCGATTGTTCCAGATGAATAGCCTGTTCCGTTATAATATCATACGCACGGATGAGTGCATCCGTTCCTGTAGTATCCTTACGAGCGGCTTCCGCCATCAGTGCGGCATCCCGATAGTCACCCCGTGCAAAGAAGGTGAAAATCTCTTCGGCTTGCTGTGCCTGAGCTTTTGTCAAAGACGGGAGAGAAACCTTCACCCGCTCCACATACCGGCTGACCGCTTCCGGCAGGTCGTGTTTTCTTGAAGTCCGGGGACTGCCGAACCGGTATTTCAGCCGGATCAGGAGGAATGTCAGGCTTACAGCATACAGCAATTGGAGAAGAACACCGGAGAAGTCATTCGGTACAAAGAAAAAAATGATAGCATAGATCGGCGTCGTGACCGCGACGATATCCTTCTTTGGCCGGATCCACGCAAGATATGCAAGAAGAAACGATGCGAGTACACAACCGATAGAAAAGTATGCAAAGTTAATTGCATAACCCATCTTCCACGTCAGGATTCCGGTCAGGACCGATCCGAACGCGAGAACGGGGACACCGAGCTCGAGGTACCATATATCTGGAGCAGCTTCCATTTTGTTCTTTGATACTGTCATAGGCATGGATTTTTACAGGATTCTTATAGTGAATCTGATGGATTTATGCCCTGTCCTACAAGGGATTGCCCCGAGGAATCATTTCCCAGGATCTCATTCATTCTTCTTCGCAGAAATCTTCTTGTCAATTTTCCGGATGGCGACACAATTGACGACCGGGTCACCGATGACGATATACCGGCGGATCACCTGGCCGTATACTTCGACTACGTCGTTAACCTTTATGTCTTCCCGGGGATTCGTGAACATCTTGACCGAGATTTCACCGGTCCTGTCGGCAACAGTAAATTGTGGCCGGTTGAGGAATTTGAAACGTGCAGCTTCAACAATGCCCTCAAGTTTCACGATCTTCCCGATCATGCTCTCGTTTATCAGCCGGATCCGTACCTGCTTGGCTCTCGTTTCGTACTCCGGTGCGAGATCGTCGTACTCCCGCTGGCTCATGTAATTGAGGATGGCCGGGATGACAAGGAAGAGGAAGAGCGCGGGGACAATCCAGATTGCCTGTGATCGAACAGCCCGGACCATCTCGGGTGAACCGAAGAGTGCCGCGAAAACAAAGCCAAATGCGAAGATCGCGAAGACAATGATGGGCAGGATTGAGATCTTTACGTCAGTGTTTCCGATCTTCATGGTAAAAAGAGAGTATTAGATTGAATCTACTTCAGTGCTGCGATCTCTTTCCGGAACGCAATCCAGTAGATGAAACCAACGAAGAACAATCCCCCGACAATGTTCCCAAGGGTTACCGGGATCATGTTACTAGTCCACATCGAAACCCAGTTCACCGTTGGACTGATCTTGGTGGGATCGGTGATGAATCCCTGGGTGAAGATACCAGCCGGGATGAAATACATGTTGGCAACCGAGTGTTCCAGCCCCATTGAGACGAAGGCCATAATAGGGAACCATATGCCGAAGAACTTACCGACAAGATCGTCGGCACAGATACCGAGCATGATGGCAAGATTGACGAGCCAGTTACAGCCGATCCCTTTAAGGAATGCTGACCATGCACCCATCAGACCTACATAACTGGTTTTTGCCGCTGCAATGGCAATCGCCCGCGTACCAAACGCGGTCACAGTAGCGGTTCCCGTGGAGTCAAAGGATACGAACGGCCCGTTTGCCATGATGTATGCCCAGACAATGGATCCGATAAAATTGCCGATATATACCCAGACCCAGAGGTTGATGACCTCCATCCATGTGACCTTGTGGATGAATGCCGCCATGGGGGCGAGCATCGCATCACCGGTGAAGAGCTCGGCGCCCGTGAGTACGATGATGATAAGTCCGACCGGGAATACAGCCCCCAGAATCAACTGCCCCATACCTGCGCTAGACATACCGAATGCCAACCCGGGGACATCTTTGATTGCAGCTGGAGTTGCAACAATTCCGGTACTGCAGACAGATGCAAGGGCTCCGCCCATCGCTATAAAGGCGCCTGCCATGAACCCGCGAAGGATCATGTTCCAGGCCGGCAAGCCAACTTTGTACTTCCCGGCATCGCCCGCCTTTGCGGTGATTGCTACCGGGGAATGAAACACCATTTTTTTACACACCTCTGAAATGTCCACCTATACCGGCAACATTTTATAGGATGAGTCCGTATAGGCCAATTTTAACCTTTTTTTACGAGTATATTATAATTTTCGAAACGTTCGCCGGTTGAAGATTATTATGGCCTTACATGGGAAGAACACGTAATTCGTGTTAATTAAAGTCTTTTGATTTTTCCCTGATTTTATCGATTATTATGAAATTCCTTTTTTTATGCAAGAGAAAAAATGTTCTCTTCCTTAACTTTTTTTCGGTACCTACTCAAACGCGCACCGGTATTTGTTAACACCTGTCCGATGGTTGCCCGGGAAGACGAAAATAACTGGAAAATATTCGGGGGGGAGACCGGACAAACTACGCTATGGGATAAAAGAACAGAGTTTTTATATCGCTGAAATAATGTTGGATTGATGCGATGTTCTGCAATCACCGGTAAGATCTTTGAACTGCACAATCTCGAAGGTCATATCGAGAGCCAGGACCGGCTCCTTGGCATTATGCAAGACCTGCCGGAGGACATTCCGATCCATCAGCCAGTCCCGGCGCTCGTTGAAGATATCAGTCGGGTCCATCACCCGGGGTATCTCGCGTGGCTCCGGCAGCAATGTCTGCAATATAACGAATTCGACCCTCTCTGCGACAGCGGATGGTCAGGAGGGTATTTCGAACAATACACATTCGTAAGCGGCTTCATCGACCAGAACACCTATGTCAACCCATACTCATATGAAGTGGCCTGTTATGCTGCAGGTTCCGCAGTTGCCGCGATGGAGCGGACTCTATCAGGAGAGAGCTGCTTTGCCCTTGTCCGCCCACCTGGTCATCATGCCGGACCCACGCGGGCAATGGGATACTGCCTTCTGAACAACGCGGCAGTAGCGGCTGCAAAGGCGCTCAATTCGGTTGACAGGGTTGCGATTATTGACTGGGACGCCCATCACGGGAACGGAACCCAGGAGATCTTCTACCGGAACGACCGGGTTCTTTACTGTTCGATCCACACCACAAGCGCTTTCCCCTATACCGGTCCGATTGGTGAGACGGGTGCTGGTGTCGGTGCGGGGTTTACCGTCAATGCACCTATCCAACGCGGCTCGGGCATCGGAGATTATGCGGAGGTATTCAACAATGTTTTTGTGCCAATTCTCGACAGGTTCCAGCCGGATATTGTAATAGTCTCGGCGGGTCAGGATATCCTTACCGATGATCCCGCCGGTATTATGCGGATCGAACCTGAGGATTTCCTTTTTCTTACCGGTGCCCTTCTCGATGCAACGTCTCTCCCCCTTGCACTGGTGCTCGAGGGTGGGTACGGGTCTTCCCATCCTGAGGCTATCCGGAATATCTTCTCTGCCCTTGGCGGGAATCGTTACACTCGGGAGATCTCACCCCCAAGTAGGACGACCCGTGATCTCGTTTCTGTTCTCAGGAAACTCCATCATCTGCCGTACAGCTGATATACTGTTTGTTACATCACCTGTTTCGCAATCTTCATGAACTTCTGTCCCATAAATTCCACGAATAAAATGGCGATGGGAATATGGAATCATATGGAAAGGGTGTTCCGGACCGATACCGGTTGGTGGGGACTTATTGTAGTTTCCACATTTCTCGTGCTAATTATCAATGTTTACGGGCTTCTGGTCCATATAGCAAACGACCTTCCCCAACTGTTTTACCTCCCCGTCATCCTTGCGGCTTACCGGTTCCCTCGTAGGGGCATCATCGTCTCAACCGGCATTGCCGTCCTGTATTTAATCGCAGTGCTCGCAATCACTTGGGCGGATCCCACAGTGGTGTCATCAGCGATCGAAAGCGCCATTATTTTAGTTGCTATCGGCGCTGTTGTCTCGGTTCTTTCGATTCAGATCCGGGAGCAGCGTGAACGATATAAAGGGCTTTTCGATAATTCCGAAGCCGGGGCGTTCCTAATCCGGCAGGAAGGTTCAAAGACAACTATTGTGGAGGCAAATTACCGTGCTGCAAGGATCCTTGATATGGAGATCCGGGATCTCGAAGGGACTCTTTTCCCCCAACTCTGGGAAAAAGAGGTGGATTGGGAGGAGTTTTTCCGAAGTGTAAGAGAAACAGGATCCTGTTACTCATTCGAGACGCGGTTGAAAAAGAGCGGGGGCGACTACACTGATGTACTACTCTCGGCCGGCCGGATAGATGCCGGCCAGTTTATTGTTTCCATGGTTGACATCACCAGCCTCCGGCAGTCAGACGATGCACTGCGCGCCGCAAACCGGGAACTCAACCTGCTCTCCCGCATCCTGCAAACAGATCTTCTTGCGGTTACCGGCGACCTCACTCAGACCCTTACGGGAGCAGGATCTCTTCACACCGGTGAGACCGCGGATCTCTTCCGGAGGTTTGAGAGCAGTGTACGTTACCTTCAGCGTCGGCTCGAGCTGACTGGAACGTACCAAGACCTCGGTTCTGAACCGGCGATATGGCTCCCGGTGCAGATTACGGTCCGTGCGGAAGCGTTGCGGATCGATCACGCGGGGATCTCTATACGGGCATGGACGGAAAGGCTGGAGATCTACACTGACCGGCTGGCCACCGGGGTTTTTTACCATCTTTTCGACAATGCTGTGCGTCACGGTAAGAATGCTACGGACATCGTTGTCACCTACCGAATTTCCGGTGACGGCGTTGACATTATTGTTGAGGACAATGGTCTGGGGATCCCGGAGGATCAGAAGGAACGCATCTTCACGTATGGGGCAGAGACCCCTGCATGGCTCCGCCTGTTTGTTGATCGGAAGATCCTCGCTGTCACTGGGATCACTATTACTGAAACGGGACGTTACGGGGACGGGGCACGGTTCGAGATCCACGTTCCCCGGGGGGCGTTCAGGATAGTATGACGGGCATTCTGAAGACTCGGGAACTCAGGAGCGATGAGTTTCCTGCAGCGGAAACAATCTGGCTGGATTATCACCAGACCAAAGGTGATCCTCTCACCGATCGTATTTTCGGGGTCTTCCTGGACAACGTCCTTGTCAGCGTAGCCCGCTCCAGGTGGCATCCTGATGGTTATGAGGTGGATGGAATCTTCACAAGGGTGAACGACAGGAAACACGGGTACAGCAGGCATGTTGTCGCTGCATTGGTCGAGGCCTGCCACAATAACGACCTGTACATGCACGCAGTGCTCGGACTTGTCCCGTTCTATGAAAAGTTTGGTTTTATACAGATCGATGAGTCTGATCTGCCCCCAACCATCAGGGCCCGGTTTGCCTTTGCCCTAGGTGAGATGAAAGGCTTAAACGTCCATCCGATGAAGAGACCCGCTGGCCTGAAGCTGGACCAGTTCCGTGACCTCCTGGAGGGGGCGCTCTGAAACGGGAAATTTTCGCATCAAATCATCTCAGGATACAACACATTCCGAGAAAAATTACACTGTAATAAATTATCAAAAAATTATCTCGGGAGAAGGTTGAAGACATTCTGGTAGATCATGTCGCTGCTGGTGTTGTGGAGCCGGGCCCGCACTTTCTTTTCTTCGCAAATTCTGATATTATTCCTGTGAAATTTTCGTTCCAACAGAACAGTTACAAATAACGTGAGATTATTTTGGAAAGGATATTGTATCGTCTTTAATTCTAGGAAAATTCAGATCGGCAGTTATTAAGATAGCAACATTCAAAGGAGGATTATCTTTCAAATTAGGAGTGAATAACATGGATTATGGGAAGGTGCTTGGAGAATCTTTTGGCTATGCAAAGGAAGGTCTTGTCGGAAAATGGGTAAAGTGGGTCCTGCTGATCGTTGCGACGATCCTGCTCGCACTTCCTCTTCTCGGCTACGAACTGAAGATCTTACGCGGGGAGAAACCGTCTCCTGAAGTTACTGGCTGGACAACACTGTTTATTGACGGGATCAAATATTTTGTCATATCCCTGATCTACGCAATTCCGGTGTTCATCATTGCCGTTGTTGCCGCTTGGCCTCTCGTTATGGCTGTCATGTCCGGAGATCAGACAGCAGTTATGGCCAGTGTCGGAAATTCCCTGCCCGGTCTGGTTGTCCTGGTGATTGTTGCAATCATCATCGCCCTGTTTGAATTTATCGGAATAATCCGGTTTGCCCGGATGGGAAAAATGAGCGAAGCCTTCAACTTCAACGCAATCGTTGCAACGATTGGCAAGATCGGTTGGACCTCGTACATCATTGCTCTTATTATCATGATTGTCATTATAGGAATTGTTGAAGTCATATGCCTTGCCATACCCTATGTTGGCGGGCTGATCCTCTTCATTTTGGTACCTTTCCTTGTCATGTTTGAAGGACGTTATCTGTGTCAGATCTATGACAGTGCGGGAACGGTATAATCTTTTTTGGGTTATACGCAATTTGAGGTGCAGACACGTTGTCAGTTGATTGGGAAATTTTAACGTGATGAAATATTGGTCACTAATTGTAGATTTATAAGAACCGGTCAACGTTAATCCAATATACAAGAAACTGCCATGCTCAGAATAACCATGTCAGTGGATTAGTCAAAAAACGAAAGGACGTGAGATGTGATGAAGACAGCGATACAAACAATTCATGCACGGGAAATTCTCGACTCGCGGGGCAATCCGACTGTCGAAGTGGATATTCTTCTCAAGGATAAGACGCGGGCACAGGCTGCAGTCCCGTCAGGAGCATCGACCGGTATACATGAAGCAGTCGAACTTCGCGATCGTGACCCGAAGCGTTTTGGCGGAAAAGGTGTGCTCACTGCTGTAGCTAACGTGAACACCATCATTGCCCCATTGCTTGTAGGAAAAGATGCCGCAGAACAGGAACAAATCGATCAGATAATGATCACCCGTGACGGCACACCCAACAAAGGTGGGCTCGGGGCGAATGCAATTCTCGGAGTCTCAATGGCTGCAGCACGTGCTGTAGCTCTCTCACGGGACATTCCCCTTTACGATTACCTGAGCAAAAATCACCGGTATCTGCTTCCTGTACCAATGATGAATGTGCTCAATGGCGGGGTGCATGCGCAATGGCAGGGCGCGGATTTCCAGGAATACATGATAGCTCCTTTCGGGGCTCCCGATTTCCGTACTGCGTTGCAGTGGGGTGCAGAGACCTATCACACATTGCAGGATGTCCTGAAAAAGAAAAACTACCCGACAGCGATTGGTGACGAAGGCGGGTTTGCCCCGAAACTCGCGTCAAACGAGGAACCGCTGGAACTTATCACTCTCGCTATAGAACACGCAGGGTACCGGCCCGGTAAGGATATCGGGATTTCTCTCGACCCCGCATCGAGCGGATTCTGCCACAAGGGTAAGTACGAGCTCAAACGCGAAGGAAAATCTCTGAAACCCGAAGAACTGGTTGCGTATTATACAAAGCTCGTTGATACGTATCCCATAATTTCTATTGAAGACGGGCTCGCTGAAGAAGACTGGGCAGGCTGGAAAATCCTGACAAAGAAACTGGGAACGCGGATCGAACTTATCGGAGATGACATCTTCGTTACTTCACCCGAGCTCCTGAAGCGTGGAATTGATGCAGAGGTTGCGAACTCCGTCCTGATAAAACTTAACCAGATCGGGACGGTAACTGAGACACTCGCGACCATCGATCTCGCAAAGAAGGCGAATTGGGGTATTAACATCTCTCACCGGAGTGGAGAAACGGTTGATTCGTTCATTGCTGACTTCGCAGTCGCTACCTGTACCGGCAAACTCAAGACTGGCGCACCCTGTCGGGGTGAACGGGTCGAGAAGTACAACCAGCTCCTGAGGATCGAAGAGGAAGTCGGTAGCAGCGCTGCTTATGCCGGCAGGAAAGCATTCGTACGGTAGGTCTTTGACTTTGCTGAACATGCCTGAGGTCGCGGTCGGGAGCTGACAATATCGTGCTTTGAGAGTTCCGGAGAAAAATTTCAAGCGGAAATGAACAAGGTGGATAAATATAAAGCCGGTACAGGACTTTCTTTTTTCTGAATATTGTTGACTGTTATTTATAAAAAAAATTAGTAGAGGACGTTTGCAGCATTTATAGTGGCTGGAGCAGTTCGTGTTATAGTGAACGCTGCGCCAACGGACGGTCTGACCTCAACGTTAAACTGATCGTTTGCAATAATTGGATAAGTTGGTTCGCAACTGATCGTGAACTGCTCGTTAGCCTGAAGCAGCGGTGATGCGGTACTACTGCTACCAGTTGGCGAATTTGCGATTTCCGTAATTGCCCATCCCCCCGAAACGGGTTGTTGTATTGTTGAGGAAGTCATACTCGGTTGCGTTAATGTTTCCAATTCGGTTGCATTACTATAAACTATAACTACTTTTGAGAAGTCGATCGGGGTTCCCCCGGGAGCTAAACCCATACTAAAATTAATATACGTAATCGTGTTACCGAAAGCTCCAGTTCCAGAACCTGAACCATAAACATTCCCAACGACCTCTAACGTCGAACTTGATTGCTCAACACTGGTGTGCACGCTTTGCTGTGCTTTCTGGGTTGTGAAGAACCCGGCACCCAGCACAACATATGAGAACACCGCCGCAACGACAACGAATGCGATAAGCACGATCGCTGCCTCAAGGCCGGTGAATGCATTATCATCGGGTTTACATGAATTCATGGTTTCACCTTTTTTCGATAACAAACACGTCTTCAGGTTGATATTATTAGCGTCAAACGAATAAAGCAATCTATTGAAGATATGAAATTTTAAGACTGGAACCAATATTTTTTTCGGGAAATGATTCGGAGAATGTGCCCGAAACTACCTCCAGTGGCAAAGAAAAATAAAAAAAATTATTTCGGGAGGGGATTGAAGACGTTCTGGTAGATCATGTCGCTGCCGGTGTTGTGGAGCCGGGCCCGCTCGGTCTTTTCTTCAGCAAATGCAAGTACCGGGAGCTCCATGCTGACGCCGGGGACATGGCCGAACATCTTCTCGAGTTCGACCTGCTGAGCGTGCATGAAGAGCGCATTCGGGATCTCTGACGGGCAGAGTTCCTGGCATTGGCCGCAGTTGACGCAGGAGTCGGCAATGTGGGCGAAGCGGATGAGGTGGAACATGAAGTTCGGGGGGACTTCACCGGGGGTGATGTACGCCGGGTTCTTTGTCGTACAATCGACACAGTAGCAGATCGGGCATGCGCTGATACAGGAATAGCACTTTATGCACCGGGATGTCTCTGTCATGATCTTCTTCAGCCGGTCCTTACCTTCGCCAAGCGCTTCGAAATCATGCTTTCGCCACTTCTCTCCGAGTTTGAGCATCGCACCCTCGACTTTTCCGCGGATGTCGAGACCCTTGGGGTTTGCCGGTTCGGTCGCGAGTACTCCATTCTTGACGGCACCGTTGAGGAGGTTAGCACCCTTCTCGGAACACACTTCGACGAAGGTAGCCTTACCGGCCTTCTCACCGATAACACCCCAGTTACCGCAGGCAAGGTCTGCCTGGCGGGGGACTTTCATTTTGCACCGGCGACAGTTGCTGCGCCGGCCGTACCCGTGTTCTTCGAGTTCGTCGACTGATATGCCCTTGTGGCCGCCTTCGTACTCGATAATGAACTGGCCTTTGTCGATCTCTTCCTTGTGGACCTTGTCCGGGTCAACGCCGTACTTGTCGGCAATCATCTTCCGCGCGAGGACCGGGCTGACCGAGCCACCGCAGTTGACACCGATCATGATAACGTTGTCGAGGTTAATCTGCTGGCGCTTTGCAAGCTCGTAGAAACCCATCGCGTCGCAACCCTTGACAGTCACGCCGATCTTCATGTCCTGTGCGCCGTCAAGATATTTCTTGACGAGTTTTGCCATCAGGAGCGTACCGCAGTGCAGTGAACCTGCGGTGTTCTTGATATCTGCCACATTCTTGATCAGGACGGGCTGGGCATCATAGAGATCTTTGCCTTTCTGGATAGCGAGGATCGCATCCACAGTCTTGGATTCGAGCGCATATTTCCAGAGCGCGGTGACTGCACCGCCAAGCTCGGCGTGCTTCTTGATCTCTGCATCATTGGTCCATGCGTAGAGCATGTCGCCTTTCTTTGCCATGTTATGCATCCTCCGGAGCTTTCTCTAATTTTACAGACGCAGCCGCAAAGGCCAGGGATACAACACCCTTCTTAACATTTGCGGTTACATCAGCTGCGACAGTGATTGACCCGGTCTTTCCGGTGACTTTTACCATATCGCCAGATCTGATACTGAGTCCTGCTGCATCTTCCTTATTGATTGCAACGGTCGGGGCGGGCCACTCACGGACGATGGACGGTGTATGGAATGAGAGGGTCCCCATCGGCCATTCCGTTGCAACAGCGAACGGGAATTCTGCACTGACTGCTTCCCCGGCCTTGTATTCGACAGCCGAGAATACTGCCTTGCCATCCTTTGTTGCAAATTTGTCGGTGTACAGGACTGCGGTGCCGAAAACGCCGCCGGCTGCCGGCCACTGGACACTATCAGGGTGCTCGAGTTTTGCGTAGGTGATGCCCGCATATGCCGGGACATGTTTGGCGATCTCGGCAAAAATCTGGTCGGCGGTGGTGAATGCAAACTCTTTCTCGTGACCCATCGTTTTTGCCAGTTCACAGATGATCTGGCAGTCCGCCTTGGACGATCCGGCAGGCTCAACAGCCTTACGGACGCGCTGGACACGGCGTTCGCTGTTGGTGAATGTACCGTCGCGCTCAGCGAATGCTGCCGATGGGAGGACAATGTGGGCCTTCTCAGCGGTCTCGGTCAGGAAGAGGTCCTGGACTATAAGGAAGTCTAGTTTCCCGAGTGCCTCTGTGGCATGTGCGCCTGCCGATGCGATGTTCTCTCCCATAACGTAGAGTGCCTTGATCTTACCGGCCGCTGCCGATGCGATCATTGCGGGGACTGCTGCACCATTCTCGCCAGGAACACAGCCCATATCCATGGCACCCTGTGCATTGCTCTTGCCGCGGAGGAGGCTGATACCTGCTCCTGCCTTGCCGACATTTCCGGTGAGAAGCTGGAGGTTAGCCACTGCGCGTACAAGGTCAGCGGAGTGCGCGCCAGCTGAAGTAACAACTGCTGCTGCCGGCGCTGCAGTAATGATCTCAGCTGCCTTTGCGATGAGCTCAGCACTTATCCCGCAGATCTTTGCGACTGCATCGGGAGCGTACGCTGCACCGGAGACGACAGCTTTGAACTTATCGAAGTCCTTTGTCTTTGCTGTAACGAAGTCCTTATTTTCTTTACCCGCCTTGAGGATCGCGTTTGCGATACCGTTGACCAGCGCAACTTCCGTGCCCGGGTTGCAGGGGATGTACAAGTCAGCCTGCTTTGCTGTTGCGGTTAGCGCTGCATCTGCAACGATGATCTTTGCACCGTTGATACGTGCCTGGATTACGCGCCGACCAGCGAGCGGGTTTTCCTCAAGGGGATTGCTGCCAATGACGAGAACTGCTTTTGCCTCTGCGAGGTCAGCGATTGAATTAGTCATCGCGCCGTAACCGAAAGCTTCGGAGATACCTTTCACTGCATCTGCGCTGCACCGGCGTCCGCAGTAATCGATGTTGGCAGTCTTCAGGACGTTTGCAGCAAAGGACTTCAGGAGATAGTTGTCCTCGTTGCAGGCTCGTGCCGATCCAATAACGCCGACTTCATCGGGTTTGACACCCTTGAGTTTTGCTGCAATCTCCTTGTAGGCATCTTCCCAGCTCACCGGGGTCAACTTCCCGTCTTTCTTCATGAGCGGTGTAGTGAGTCGCGCCGGGTTGTTTACGAACTCGTAAGACTTGTTGCCGCGGATGCAGACCTTGCCCTCGTTCACCGGGTTGCGGTGCCAGGGCTGTATGCCGGTTACCTTACCATCGCGGACAGCAAGGTTGATGCCGCATCCGGTTCCGCAGTAGGGACAGGTGCTTGGTACGTACTTGAAATCCATTGTTCAAACCTCTAACATAAAATATTCACATCCCGGGGTACTTAAACCCCGATGATCGGTGAGCGAATTTTGATGATTATCAGTGGGTAACAACACAGAACTTATTGCGTCAGGAAAAGAAAATTCAGGTAAGCGCGGAATCCTCCCGGTTGTTCCGCAAAGTCAGCATCCATGAAGCCCCTGCTCATCCCTCCCATGACCTGCGATCTTGTCCAGGCAGCCCTCGGTGCCTGTGATGGTATCGAGTTTACAGCTGCTCCCCTGTGCCCTGCCTGTGGCGGATGTGTCCAGGGATACGATACAAAAAAGAAGAAGTTCGCAGTGATCCGGGAGAACGATCGCGAACGGACTATATCTGTTATCGTCAAGCGGTTTACTTGCCGGACCTGCGGCACCCTCTGCTATGCGGACGAGCCGTTCTACCCGGATACCCGCCTTGGCTCCCCGGTTATTGATCTGTGCGTTACTGTCGCCGGCACGAGATCTTTCTCCCGTACCGCAACCGTGCTCGATACGATCGGCGTTATTATTGACCGCAGCAGTTGCCGGAAGTACGGTGCGATGCAGCTGCCCGTCGTCCCTTCAGTCGATGTCTATGGAATCCGTCTCCCCTTCTCGATTGTCTCGCTTTCATCACTCGCTGCCCGCTTCGGTGAGGGGGGCAGCATCCCAGGGGCAGAAGCGCTCGCAGCCTGCAGTTTCCCATCCGCATACCGGGCACTGGCGGATCTTCCTCTCCCGGTGCATAAAGGGGATGAACGGTACGAAGAGGAACAGGAAAAAGAAAGGCAAGCCTGAAAGCCAGAGAATTGCGGTGACAGCAAGCGAGCCGGCGAGTAGTATGAGGGAGAGAATCCATCGTTTCATGTTTTGTCTCTCATGGCGATCTCCCGTACCGCGTACGCCGGCAGTGCATCAGCAACCGGTCCGAGCTCTTCGGTGAGGTCAAGCCCGCCAAGTTCCCGCGCGAAGAGCGGGGCCCCGATACCTGCAACAATGACGCGCCGTGCACCGGATGTTGATGCAGCATATGCGGTCCGGGTAAGGATAAGCCGCCGCTGTTCGTCCCAGAACCTCATCGCGATCTGTATTGCCCCCTGTTCTCCTATCTCATCAAGATCCGCACACACAACTCTGGCAAGCCGGCGGAGAGATGCTTCAACCGTCTTCTCGTGTTTATCCGGGGTATCGCAGCAGTACTGGTCCGGTGTAATGTGACCGAGGACAAGATGGGCATCGGCGCTCGTTGCAAAATATTCCGTGCTTACCGGTGTATCTATTCCATCAAGCTCAACAGATCGTACGAGCGTGGCAATATTAGTGCGAAGGAGACCGGTATAGACAAGATACCCCCCTTGCAACCGAGCGAGATCCGTGAGGCCCCGGAGGCGGTCGAACTGAGTGAGCGGGATGATATCGGCAGTAGTACTGCCAACGTCAAGGAGGACTCCATCGGGAAACCGTGTGCAGAGGTAATCTGCTGACGCAAGCCAGTTGGCAGCTGCAAGGTCCGGTACGGCTATTGTGTGGAAAGTGACGTCGGTACCATAGAACCGGGCATCAGGGAATGCCTCGCGGACAGTATCCACGATAAAGCTGATCCCCTGCATTTTGTTCTCAAAACAATCTGCGAGCTCCCCACTCATAACGACCGCAGCGTCCGTGCATGTCCCCGCATACTTACTGAGGAGGGTAGCGATGGGCGCACCTTCCCAGAGCGGGCAATAGTGGATATGGACACATTCGTCATCATCCACGATCTTGAGGTTCGCGCCACCGACATCGATCCCGATCATAGCCTTGTTACCTTCCCCTGCGTATCAAACAGTGCCGATCCGGAAAGGTGCACTGGTTCAATAGCCTCACCTTTTGAAGCGGCGATAAGTATCTCGGCGATCTCTTCATTCATACAGGCTGCAATGCCGATGAGACTTGTCGTTATTCGCGGGTTGATATCGACAATATAGGGCTTATCTGCAAGGACAATATCGACACCGCAATATCCCTGGCAACCCAGTACGGATATTGCTTTTTGTGCCGTTTCCAGTAGTTCAGGTTCCCGTTCAGGATGAACTGGTGTCTCCCCACCCCGATAACAGAACAAACCATCCTTAGTGATATCGATGATCTGCCGGTTCACGGCAAGAACCAGTGGCGGGTTGCCGGAGAAGTAGAGGCACGCCTCGCCAACGACCCGGCTCGCGACCAGGCTTACGGAGTAATGTCCGCCGTCTATGTAATCCTGAGAGAATTCTCCTTTACCAGGCACAGATGCAGAGAGCCGGATATCCTGTGCCCCACAACCGTTCACCGGTTTAATAACATGCCTGCCATTCGGGGTTTTATCAGGGACTGGTATGCCATGGCTCTTCAGGACATGTGCCGACAGTACCTTATTGGCGCAAAGCGCGGCGCTGATGAAACCACACCCGAGGTTGTGCGTGTGCTGCTCGAGAACCATTGTGTATTTTGAAAGAAGGTTATCCGGTGCGATCACGAGTCCCATGTCGCAGGATGGGGCGAGGCGCTCGATCTCAACGCCAAAATCACCCGGTCCTGGCTGGATGACGGTATGCCCACAATGCTCAAAACTCGTTTTCAGGACCGCAAGCATTGCAGCACCCTCTGGGGCGAGGACAGGATCGCGTGTTGTGGTGTATTCGGCGAGCAGGATCTTCATCTTTATCTGCTTCGCGTTCAAAGAAAATTACCCTATCCGATCGGTGAACTTTTGTGCGGTGCGGGCATAGAATGAATGAACATGAAACCCTCGATATTGCTGACCAATGATGACGGCGTCAATTCCGTGGGCCTGTGGGCCGCATACGAAGCGCTTATTCCGATTGCCGATGTCACCGTTGTTGCTCCGGCAACCCAGCAGAGCGCGGTCGGCAGGTCGATATCGATCTTCGAACCCCTGAGGGCAAACCAAATCATTGTGAACGGAGTCCGCGCATGGTCGGTGGCGGGTAAACCAACCGACGCAGTCATTATCGCCCTGTATGCGCTCAAACTTGAACCGACACTTGTAGTCAGCGGGGTCAATATTGGTGAGAACCTCTCATTTGAATCAATTATGACATCCGGCACTGTTGGAGCTGCACTTGAAGCATCCAACCAGGGGCCAAAGGCGATAGCGTTCTCCCTCCAAGTCGAGGACCAGGGAGACAAGTTTGATGATCCCCGTCACCATGCCCAGAGCTTTGATGCCACAAAAAAAGTTGTAAGGGATGTTGTTACCCGGGTCCTTGACAATGGGTTCTGCCCCAGCGCGGATGTAATAAACGTGAATATTCCTTCTGAAGTTAAAGGAGGGTACGAGATAACACGGCTCGCACACAAACTCTTTCACACGGGTGTTGAAGAGCGGTTCGATCCCCGTGGTAGATCCTACTACTGGATCAACGGGCCTCTTTATGATGATGCAGAGCCGGGAACCGATGTTCACGCAGTACGGAAAGGGAATGTCTCGATAACACCCATAACCCTAGACTGTACCGCGTTCGCTGCTACTGAAGAGGTCAGGAAGATATTTCCTGACGGCTCCACCTTTATTCCGTGACAGTATTGCAGGTCCGGCAATAGCAAGGAATATGTTTTTTTCCCGATGGCATTGTGAAAGATTTTCCTGATTTTTTCGTATCACCACTTTTAATTATGCCCGGAGGGAAATGTACCCTTGATGGACGATAACGCACAGGTACTGGCCGCAGCAAAAAGGGCTGCCGGTTTCCAGGCAGCGGAGATTGTGGAAGATGGGATGGTTCTTGGCCTTGGGACTGGATCGACCGTCTTTTACATGATCGAGCGCCTTTCGGTCCGGGTCCGCGATGGTCTCCGGATCTCCGGAATACCAACTTCTTACCAGACCGCGATTCGTGCTCGCGAGTATGGGATTCCCTTAACTACGCTGGATGATCATCCGGTGATCGATATAGCAATTGACGGTGCAGACCAGATCGATCCCCTCTTGCGCCTCATTAAAGGAAGGGGTGCAGCGCTCCTGAGAGAGAAATGCGTTGCAGCGGCTTCTATGCAGTTCATTGTAGTTGCCGATGAACAGAAGATGGTTCCCCGGCTAAGCGGCCCGGTGCCGGTAGAAGTGCTCCCCTTCGCGATCCGGCCTGTCCTCGACCAGTTGCGGGGAGTCGGCGGCCGTCCCGTGATCCGTGAAGGTGTAAAAAAAGACGGGCCGGTCATTACGGACAACGGCAATTTCATTGTCGATTGTATATTTTCAGATATTCCTAATCCGGAAGAGCTCGAATCTGCAATAGCTGCAATACCTGGTGTCATCGAGAGCGGATTGTTCTGCGGGTACGCCAAAAACACAACCGTAATAGTCGGAGAGAAGAAAAAGTGTAAAATTATCAGATCAACGGATATAGTCCCGTAATTTCTGGACAAGTGCGAGCTGGTTGGTTGCCTCTCGTTTCTTCTCTTTCTCGATGCTGTCCATAATATCTGCTATAGGCTTTGCAAGCTCATAGATCTTGACCGGGCGCCCTTTGCTCTCAGCTTTGCTCTCCCTGCTGGAGATCCATTCCTTGTCAAGAAGATAACGCATGGCAATGCTCACTTCAGGCTGGCGGAGATCGGTCCCCCGTTCGATGGCACGTGAAGTAGCTTCAGGGGTATTTGCCAGAAAGACAAGCACTTTTGCCACATTCCGTTTCGTACCGATCTCGATAAGAAGATTTGCGAACTCCTCCTCCTTTTCGGTAAAATACATCACATTTTCAGTTCTCATTCATCACATCCACTGGGTCACTTTTTGTAACTTAGGTATACCATTTATCTAAATATCGATATATAGGTTCTGATATCACTCACCATCGAGCGTTCTACTTTTATAAAATTTAATGAAGACATGCTTTTGATGATTTATGATAATTAAAATGTGTAAAATCGTTCGAGTTCTTTTCGCTATTACAAAAAAAGATGTCAGGCAATGAAAAAATTATATCAGTCCAAGACTGCGGAGGTCTGATAATATCTTTATGACCGCCTTCTTTGCATCTTCCGGTTCCTTGCCACCGGTGATGATTAGTTTACCGGAGCCGAACAGGAGGACAACTACTTTCGGGTTTTCCAGCCGGTAGACGAGCCCTGGGAACTGTTCCGGTTCGTATTCGATCCGGTCCAGGTTAAATCCGACCGCGATCTTGTTGAGGTTGATGGGTGTCGCGAGATCTGCAGAGGTTACGATGTTCTGGATCTTATAGTCAAGTTTTTTCGGAATGTCGATATCGAGTTTGCGGAGGAGGTTGCCAAGGATGTTGAGTCCTTTGCTCAGGCTGTCGATGCTCTTTGCTCCGGTAAGCACGACTTTACCAGAACCGAAGACAAGCGCAGCAATCTTGGGATCCTGCATGCGGAGGACGACACCCGGAAACCGCTTCTTGTTGTACTCGGCGTCTTTTATTTTCGATGCAAGCACGGGCAGATCCAGATAATCAGTCACCTTGGCGGAGGCGACGATGTTTTCGATCTTCAGGGAATCTTCTGGCCTTACCTTCATATTTATAAATGCCACAAAACAGTATTTAAAAGGTTGGGGTAAGATTTTTGTTATGATCAGTCTTCAAGAGTCGATATGTCTCCAGGATCGATCCCCATCTCCTGTGCCTTGAGTACCCGGCGCATTATCTTACCACTTCGGGTCTTTGGCAGGGACTCGACAAATTCAATCTCTGAAGGCATGGCGATTGGTCCGAGCGTGATCCTCACGTGGTATAAAAGTTCGTTTTTTAACCGGTCGTTTGCAGTATGCCCGATTCGGAGAATGACAAACGCCTTAATGGTGTTGCCTTTCAACTCATCCGGTTTCCCAATCACTGCTGCTTCGGCTACTGCCTGGTGTGCGACAAGTGCGCTTTCGACTTCAGCAGTACCGATGTTATGGCCTGCAACAACGATCAGGTCATCAGCACGTCCGAGCACCATAATGTACCCGTCTTTGTTCTTCACAGCAAGATCACCAACAGCGTAACATCCGGGAATTGTTGTCCAGTATTTCCTGTACCGCTCGTCATCCTTATAGACAGTCCTCAGCATAGATGGCCAGGGTTCCCGGATCACAAGGAAACCGCCGGTCCCTGGTGGAACGGATTCCCCGTTTTTGTTTACAACATCTGCAACGACGCCGGGAATTGATTTTCCGGCAAAGCCGGGTATCATGGGTTCGCCAATCATAGTCGTAATCATATGCATCCCGGTCTCGGTCTGCCACCAGGTATCAACTACCGGGCACTTGTTCCTGCCGATGACCCGGTGGTACCATTCGAACGCTTCGGGGTTTAATGGCTCGCCAACGGACCCCAGGATACGCAGAGAGCTAAGGTTGCATTTGTCCGGCCATTCCTCGCCAAGCTTCATGAACATCCGTATCGCAGTTGGCGCTGTGTAAAGGATACTTACACCGTATTCCTCTACAATGCGCCACCAGACTGCCGGGTCGGGATAATCCGGAGTGCCTTCCGTGATAACGATCGTTGCACCCACCGCAAGCGGTCCGTAGACGACATATGAGTGCCCGGTGATCCAGCCCGGGTCGGCAGTGCACCAGTACACGTCATTCTCTTTGATGTCAAAAACGTGTTTTGTTGTGTAATACGTCCCTACCATATATCCGCCGCATGAGTGCAGGATACCTTTAGGAGCGCCAGTTGATCCGCTCGTATAAAGAATGAAGAGTGGATCCTCAGCGTCCATGACCTCAGGCTCGCAGTCGGGACTGACATCTTTGACCAGATCGTAAAAGTCTATTTCCATCTCCCTGTGGATCTCGACCGGCTGGTGGAGTTCGCGCCTGAGAACCACTACATGCTGGACACTTGGGGCATTGATAATAGCTTCTTCAATGATATGCTTGAGCGGGATGGATTTCCCGCGCCGGAAGGTAACATCCGCGGTGATCACGACTTTTGCTTCCGCGCCGGTTATCCTGCTGTTGAGGGCTGCCGCACCAAAACCGCCAAAGACCACGCTGTGGACGGCACCGATACGGGCGCAGGCAAGCATTGAGATAATCTGTTCAGGCACCATCGGCATATAGATACATACCCGGTCACCTTTCCCGACCCCAATTTTTTTCAGGCCATTGGCAAACCGCATCACTTCCCGATAGAGTTGCCGATATGTATAGATCCGTTCAGTGTCGTCCTCGCCTTTCCAGATGAGTGCAACCTTGTTGCGTCGTGGACCGATAACGTTGCGATCAAGACAGTTGCACGTGATATTGGTCTTGCCGTCAATAAACCACCGGGCGTAAGGATAATTCCACTCTTTTACTCTGGAATACGGTGAAAACCAAAAGACCTCTTTGGCCACACTGTCCCAGAATCCATCGGGATCCTTGAGGAAACCAGTATAGGCCTCTTGATAGTCTCCTAGCCAGCTGTTCTGCCGATACGCAGGATCCGGTGTGTAGCGTTTGTCGGAAAATTTGACGTCAAAGTTCTCTGCCATGGAAAACCCCGATTTAGCATTATTAATAATGACTAATTCCAATAAAACGTTTTCAGTTTCGATTCGCCAAATACTCGGCGTTCCAATGATATCAAAATATATAATCTCCAATTCTATTAAATGCGGCGCTTCAGAGAGATTTCGTTCATCCGGGGCGAAATCCAGCGCTTTTTTCCGGCATTCCTGCGCGCGCCGGGATCGATGTACACAATTTTGGCTGATAACAGCGAGTTTGTCCCATACATTTATACCCGGTGTGTAACGATTTCTAGAAGTCATCGTGAACGGTTATGCAGCGACGATAAATCCAGAAATATCACCTGTTTCCCGGACTCACGCAATCCGGATTCCCGTCCGGATATCTGAAAAGTAGGCGATACACATGACACGTACTATGCTATCTGAATCAGAAGGATACGACCTTCTCAGGACTTTCGGTGTCCCGGTACCACAATTCCGGATCGTAATGACCCCTCATGACGCTGCTGACGCTGCTGAATCTATCGGGTTCCCGGTAGTGATGAAGATCATATCGCCGCAGATTATCCATAAAAGTGACGCAGGCGGCGTCGTTGTCGGAATTGGTTCGCGCGATGCTGCTGCCTCCGCGTTCGAGCGGATCATTACCGGTGCCAAAAAATACCGGCATGATGCCGAGATTAAAGGTGTTATTGTCGAACAGCAGGCTGAACCGGGACTTGAACTGATTATTGGCGGCAAGACCGATCCGGCGTTTGGCAAGGTTATCACCTTTGGTATGGGTGGAACCCTTGTCGAGCTGATGAAAGATGTGACTCTTCGCATCCTTCCGCTTGATGAGCAGACCATCCGTACTATGGTCAAAGAGATTAATGGTTACCCTCTTATCACAGGATATCGTGGAATGAAGGCAAAGGATGAGGAGGCACTTGTTGCTGCGCTCACTGCCATCAACCGGTTCTTTGAAGAGAGCCCGCAAGTTAAAGAATTCGATGTCAACCCCCTCCGTTTGTATGAGTCCGGGGCACTTGCGGTAGATGCACGTGTAATTCTCAGCGATGAACCTGAAGAAGATGCACGCTGCGCCCGGCTCCCGGTCCCGATGGAGTACTTTAACCCCAGGTCGATTGCCGTCATAGGAGCTTCTCAGGACTCTTCCAAGATGGGATATGCCGTTATGCACAATCTGCTTCACTTCCCCGGTCAGCTCTATCCTGTCAACAACAAACGTTCGGAAATTCAGGGCCTGAAAGCATACCCGAATGTAACCGCGATTCATGCTCCGGTCGATCTTGCGGTCATCACTGTTCCCGCCCTGCACGTACCCAGGGTCATAGAGGAGTGCGGGCAGAAAGGTGTACCGATGGTGGTCATAATTACCGCGGGATTCAAGGAAATGGGGGAGGATGGCAAAGTGCTCGAGGACCGAATAAAGGAGATCGCTCAGCGTCACGGTACCCGCATCATCGGGCCAAACTGTCTTGGCATGATCATCCCCCCCCGGGGGATTGACACGACGTACGTCCATCAGTCTCCAAACCCGGGGAATATAGCATTTATCTCCCAGAGCGGCGCGATCATCAACACAGTCGTAGACTGGAGCTTGGCAAAAGGCATCGGTTTTTCAAATGTAATTTCGGTCGGTAACCAAACAGACCTTGATTTCCTTGACTACCTGCGGTACGTCCAGAAGGATGAAAAAACTAAGGCTGTTATTCTTTATATCGAGGAAATTAGCGATGGGAAAGCGTTTATGGAAGTTGTATCCGAAGTGGCAAAGACAAAACCGGTGGTAGCCATTAAATCCGGCTCGTCACGTAAAGGGCAGGCTGCAGCGGCATCCCATACCGGCTCTCTCTCAGGCTCCTATGATGTTTACATGGAAGCGTTTCGCCGGTCCGGAGTTATTGCGGTGCATACCCTTACCGGAGCATTCCTTGCTGCCCAGATGCTTTCCCATCCTAAAGGGTACCCTAAAGGAAGACGCGCTGTTGTTATTACTAATGCCGGTGGTTTCTCGGTGCTTTCATCGGACTATGCAGAGCGTTATGGAGTGGAGATCATCGATCTCCCGCACGATGTTATCAACGAGCTGAACGGGTTCCTCCCTGAGTTCTGGAACAAGGGGAACCCAATCGATCTGCTCGGAGATGCCAGCGAGAAAAGATTTGAAAAGACGTTTGAGGTGCTCGCACGACACCAGGATCTCTGGGATATGGCATTCATCATTGGTTTCCCCAACCTCGTGCTCACTTCAGATCACCTTGCAAAACGTATTCTGAAATTTTCAGAAAACACGGAGAACCAGATAATTGCGACGCTGCTCGGTGGCGATTCCATGGATACCGGGCGCCAAATCCTGAAAGAGAACAGTATCCCTATTTTCGAGGAACTGGATTTTACGTTCCGGGTTATGGGACGGGTTCTTTGGCAAAAGTTCCGCATCAAGGCACCGGGCCTGTTGTAACAGAACCCGATACGGATCCTTTTTCTTGCAATCTTTAGGGAAAACTATGTGACTTCTTTTGATGAGAAAAGGAAAAACCCGATGTACCGGATACTGGTATTTTTTGCTTCATGCGTCTCAATCAGACCATAAGATCTATACATCGGGACATGCAATCATATAAACAGGCATATAATAGAGCGCAGTTTTACTTCTGTAAGAGAGATTGTGATGAATACCCCCCCGTCAGATGTAAACGAAAGTATTATTGATATTTTCGTTCTTGGCGGCAGCCCGGCGGGATCTCCCCTCATCCGCGATCACCTGGAGCAGAAAGGGTACCGGGTCACCCTGTTTACCGAAAGCGCGCAGCTTCTCGAAGCTCTACGGTCCGGAAAACCTAACCTACTCATAGGTGATGCAACTTCTGGGGAATCGTATGCCTTCCAGGTCTGCCGGCAGATCAAGACTGATGAAAACCTGTGGATGATCCCGGTACTCGTAGTTACCACCGTTTCAAACTTGGGCGACTTGCTACGGATCCTTGACTGTAATGCAGATGCATTCATTCCATACCCCTATGATCCCCGTTACTTCCTCTCCCTCATCGAAGGAATGCTTACCACTCCTGTCGAGCGGCTTACCCCTGACCAGATTACAACGCAATTCAAGATCCAGCATGATGACCAGATCTATGTTGTTACAGCAGACCGCAGGAAACTGCTCGAGTTCCTCTTGTCATCGTTTGAACTTGCTGTCGACTTGACCGGAGAACTGGCGAAAATCACCTCCGACGTATCAGCTCTTTCTGCGAACCTGAAGAAGTCCAAAGAGACTATCTTCGATCATTCGCGTTCAATAGATGCGTTAAATGCCGCCCTGCAGAGGAAAGAGGAGCGGGAGAAGACGCTTACCGGGCAGCTTGAAGACCAGGAAGCGCGGATTACCGGGCAGGATGCGGAAATTGCCCACCTTTCCCATGAACTTGACGAGACAAAGTCCCTCCTTTCTGCTGCCCAGGAAAATATCCGTACCATGCTTGGTGAACGCGAGGAAACTGCCCGCGCGCACCAGTCAGAAACCGATGATCTCGTACAGAATGTCTCTAAAGTTTCCGCAGAACTGAAATTACTACAGTCACAATATGAAACGGTGACCGCCGAACTTGAAACTGTTAAAAGGGATCTCGGCCAGGAAACTGCGTTGTATAAAGCTGCCGCGGAAAAGGCCGGAGAACTTGCCCGGCAAAACGAAGGACTGGAGGAACGTCTGGTCACCCTCGATGCTGAACGCTGCAAGGCCTTATCGGTTGTTGATGAGGAAAAAAACCGGGCATTCGTGGCCGAGGAAGATGCACGATCAGCTCGGAAGGCACGTGAGGAATCCGAAGAGAACCTTAAACGGAAGATCATCGGAATTGAAGAGGAACTCAGCCTGAGATCTGCTGATCTCAACCGCTTGACTGCTCTTCTTGAAGCCGAAACCGGACACTCTGCTGAAGCAACGGCCAGAATCCAGACCCTTGAGCAGGAGCACGAGGAGTCAGAAGCTATCCTCCGTTCGAATGTCGTAACTATAAAACAGCAGCTTACCGATCTCCAGGCCGAGTATGATTCGGTGGTTGCGGCTCTCGATAATGAGGAACAAAGAACAAAAAATCTTGAGACAGACCTTGTCACGGCTGCCGCAGCTGCACAAAAGGCTGAAGAAGATCTCCGGTCGATCTCTGACCAGCTCGTTGAGGCACGGACCGCCCATGAAAGTGACCTGATGAGGATCAAATATCTTGAGGAAGATCTTAGTGCATCGGCAAAAGCCCGGCAGGAGTCCGAAACCTCCGTTTCCTCACTGTCCAGCGCTCTTGATGATGCAAGGGCCGCTCTCGACAAGGAAAAGGAACTACACCGGGTCTTTGTTGAAAACCTTAATACACGGATACAGGAACTGGAAATTGCATGGCAGACTCTGGAGACTGATAGTAACGCGATACGGTCGGATCTTGAAGCCGAATCTGCTTTCAGGACCGATCTCGAAGCCAGGCTCGCTCTTGCGGAGAATAAGAAAATCGATTTGGAATCGGATTTCGCTACTGTGTCTGAAGAGTTGAGATTGTCCGTTACGCAAGTGAAGTCTCTGTCAGACAAATTAGAACAGGTCAGAACTGAGTTAGAGGCAGAACAGACACATCACAAGAATGCCGAAGAACGAGAAACGTCGTTAGCGGCTGTACAAAATCAGTACGAATCAACATTGCGTTCGGAGAAGGACGACCGTAAACTTGTCGAGGATCGGTTGAATGAACAGATTACGGCCCTTAACAATGAGTACAGTATTGTTCTTGCCCAACGAAATTCTCTTGAGCAACAGATAGCGGATCTTACCCGGGATGCCAAAGAACGAGAAACGTCGTTAGCGGCTGTACAAAATCAGTACGAATCAACATTGCGTTCGGAGAAGGACGACCGTAAACTTGTCGAGGATCGGTTGAATGAACAGATTACGGCCCTTAACAATGAGTACAGCATCGTTCTTGCCCAACGAAATTCTCTTGAACAACAGGTAGCAGATCTCAATCGGGAGTTTGAGCAGAAGAAAACAGCAGCAGATCAGAAATTCGACACGCTTGAATCGGAACTCCATCAGGCAAGGACCGCTCTCGCCGATGAATGGGAAGACCATATGAATACCGACGAACGTCTTGCAGCCGCGGTTGAGGAGAGGCAGCAGCTCCGGCAGTCGCGGTCCCGGGAAGAACCTGGAGAGATGGCCACAACTGTAGTTAAAAATGATCCTGGCGCACTGGTGTCGGTAATCCCTGACTTTCATGCACACGCTCCGGTCGATCGTCCGGAAATCCACAAAGCCAGCGATAAGGAATTGGTAGATAATGACATAGCTATCTTGCCGACAAGCGAGAGTCAGCCCGCAACGTATGAATCTGGTATAGATGATCTCTTTGAACCGGTTTCAGATCGTTCCCCGGATCAACTAAATCCTCCGCAACAGTTATCCGGCAGTAGTCCCGATCTGTTGACTGAGTCATCGGCTGATGAGTCTTTCTTTTCAGAAACTGGAGATAATACTCAGGTGTCAGTACCTGAAGAACAGAATGATACAATAACAAACACGGCCGTCGGTTCCGGTTCTGTCGGCACGATTCCTCGCGGCAATATATCCTTTAATAGGCAGCAATGGTTTGATCTCCTCCGGTGGGCACATCACGCAGATTCAATTACACAGAACCAGCGGATGCAGATTGTACGAATGGGCAGGCTGATCCAGCAGGGAAGAAACCTGACCAAAAAACAAGAAGAGCAAGTACGGGAAATACTTGTCCTCGCCCATACCCTCGGCTTCAGAAATCCCTGACCTTTTTTCCCTGTGTGATTATCTTATCCGCTAGCGATTTTCATGTTTCTATTCATGATGCCGGTGTACATGCAGATTTCACGTGGCGTACCCGTTCAAGCGCAAGCGCAGCCTGCGTCGCAAACGCTGTTAGGATACGCTCCTGTTCGTGCGTAATGATCCCGTCGCGTTCTGCAGGTTTTACCCCGATTACTCCCAGTGCACCTTCTGATGTCATGAGGGGGATATACCTGAGCCGGGACCCGTGCAGGGTATCGGTATCATAGCCGGCAACCACGCCATGCTGGAATGCCCACGTAGCCACGGCAATGTCGTCTGCGTCAAGCTGGAGACCAGAACTTGCCGAATGGACTGTCAGTAATTTCCCTCCGGGCAGGAGAAATGCGCTCTCCCACTGGAAGATTTCCGTGATGTGTTTTGTTACCGTTGTAACGATTGAATTAACATCAACAGCAACAGCCAGGTCCTGTGACAGGGCATATAATGTTGAGGTCTCTTTCTCCCGGACCTGTGCAGCTTCAGCATGTTCGCGTGATCGTGTCACAAGCAGACTGATCAACCCTCCAATTACAATCATTCCGATAAAAGTAATGAGATATTCTGTGTCGCCAAGCCGGAAAGTGAAGTAAGGCCGTATAAGGAAAAAGTTAAATGCAAGCACACTTATGACCGATGTGAAGATTGCCGGCCTGAGCCCTCGCTTGAACGCAATGACAACGACCCCAAGAAGGTACAGCATGATCAGGTTTGTAGGGGAGATGAACGGTTTGAGCAGCCATCCGATACCAGTAATTATGGCGACAAGAACGAGACTGGCGATGTAATCCCGGGGCGGCGTAGCCGGGAGAAGAGGTTCCAGGTTCGCCGGTTTCTGTGGAGCGTTCGCCTCGCTGCTGATGACATATACATCGATAGTGCCGCTGTTGTGGATGAGATGGTCAACTACTGAACCAAAGACGAATTCCTGCCATCGTGGTCGGAGGGTCTTGCCGATTATAATTCTCGTAACATTGTGCTTACGGGCATAATCGAGCACTGAAGAAGCAACGTTGAGCCCGAAGACGGTGGCTGTTGTTGCACCGAGTTTCTCTGCGAGCTGGAGTGTCCGCGATACCTGCTCTTTAGCTTCTTTGGTGAGATGATGGTGCCGGGGGGTCTCGACATAGATGGCACTCCATCCGGCATTCATCCGGTCTGCCTGTCTCCTGGCAGTCCTGACAAGGCGTTCCGAGAGCTGTCCCGGGCCCACGCATACAAGCAAACTTTCCCCTGCGGCCCACGGCCCGGGTATCGCACGAGTCTGCATCCATGCGAGCATCTGGTTATCGACCCTTTCAGCTGCACGCCTTAGGGCAAGTTCCCGGAGAGCATACAGATTCCCTTCGTTGAAGAACTGCTCGATAGCCCTCGCCGCCATATCGGGGACATACACTTTTCCTTCTTTAAGTCTCAGGAGGAGTTCCGGAGGCGCAAGATCGACGAGCTCGATCTCATTGGCTTCATCAATAACACGGTCCGGAACGGTCTCGCGGACAATAACCCCAGTGATCTGAGCAACGACATCGTTGAGGCTATCAACATGCTGGATATTCAGTGTTGTGTACACGTCAATACCAGCATCTAGGATCTCCTCAACATCTTGGTATCGTTTCGTATGACGCGATCCCGGTGCATTGGTATGTGCGAGTTCATCTACAAGAACCAGTTCCGGGCGGGCTGCGAGGATCGCATCGAGGTCCATCTCGGAGATGGTCACCCCGCGATAATCTACTATTTTCCGGGGAATGATGGTGAGCCCGGCGAGAAGCGCATCGGTTTCTGATCGGTTGTGCGTCTCCACGTACCCGACTTTGACATCAATGCCTTCGCGCCTCCTGAGGTGAGCTGCCTGGAGCATCTCGTACGTTTTTCCGACGCCAGCAATATATCCAAGAAAAATTTTGAATTTACCCCGATGCTTCTGCCGCTCTTCACCCTGGACGCGGGCAAGAAGAGTATCGGGGTCGGGACGGAAGTTTCTGGATTCCACCATTTTATCTCATTCCTACTCCCATAAGCACCAAGATGACATCAATAAGCTTGATTCCGATGAACGGGGCGATGATCCCACCGACACCGTAGATGAGGATGTTTTTCCGCAATGACTCCTCTGCGCTCATTGGCCGGTACGCAACACCGTGGAGAGCAAGAGGTATGAGGGCAACGATGACGACAGCATTAAAGATGACTGCCGAAAGGATCGCGTTCTGGAGTCCGAGGATGTTCAATACACCGAGCGCCGGGTAGGTAGTGACAAATGCAGCGGGTATGATGAAGAAATATTTTGCAAGGTCGTTTGCGATTGAGAAGGTGGTGAGTGCTCCCCGGGTCATCAGGAGCTGCTTGCCGATCTCCACGATCTCGATCAGCTTTGTGGGGTTGCTCTCGAGGTCAACCATGTTTGCCGCTTCACGGGCCGGCTGAGTACCTGTGTTCATTGCTACGGCCACGTCTGCCTGGGCGAGTGCAGGGGCATCATTAGTTCCATCACCGGTCATGGCAACCATACGCCCTCCAGCCTGATATTCACGGATAAGTTTGAGTTTGCTCTCCGGTGTTGCTTCTGCGAGGAAATCATCCACACCAGCTTCAGCGGCAATAGTTGCAGCGGTAAGCCGGTTGTCACCGGTAATCATGATCGTCTTGATACCCATTCGTCTCAGCTGGGCAAACCGTTCCTTTATCCCACCCTTTACAATGTCTTTCAGGTAAATTACCCCTAGGGCCTTCCCATTCTTTGTTACGATGAGCGGAGTTCCTCCTGCACGGGCGATAGTATCAACTTCCTGTTTAAGCTGGTCTGATACAGTATTGCCGTGCTCCCGCATATGGGCATAAATAGCATCCGCAGCTCCTTTCCTGATAAATAGATCTCCCTGATTGACACCGCTCATCCGGGTATGGCCGGAGAACGGGATGAATTCCATCTCAGGGAGGGATTCTGATGCACCTACTGTCCTGCCGCGAAGTCCGTACTTCTCTTTTACCAGCACGACAATGCTGCGCCCTTCGGGTGTTTCATCCGCAAGTGACGCGAGCTGGGCGGTCTCGGCAAGCTCATTGATATCGGTTCCGTCTACGGATTTCAGCTCGACTGCCTGTCGGTTTCCTAGCGTAATCGTCCCGGTCTTGTCGAGTAGGAGAACATCGATATCACCCGCGGCTTCGATAGCCCTGCCCGAGGTCGTGATGACATTGCGCCGGATTAACCGGTCCATGCCAGCGATGCCAATCGCGCTCAGCAGTCCTCCGATAGTAGTCGGAGCAAGACATACGAAGAGAGCAACCAGCACAGTTACCGTTACCGGAATCCCTGAACCTGCGGCCTGGACACTATACAGAGAAAAAGCATAGAGCGAGGCGCAGACTACAATGAATACTGCAGTCAGCCCGATAAGGAGGATATTGAGGGCAATCTCGTTGGGAGTCTTTTGGCGTTTCGCACCTTCGATAAGTTCGATCATGCGATCGAGGAACCCTTCGCCCGGGTTGGCAATTGCCCGGATTATGAGCCAATCCGAGAGGATTACCGTGCCACCCGTGACCGCACTCCGGTCCCCACCGGATTCACGGATCACTGGGGCACTCTCACCAGTAATCGCGCTCTCATTGACCGAAGCAACCCCTTCGACGACCTCGCCATCTACCGGGATGGTATCCCCGGCTTTGACATAATAAAGATCTGACTTGCGCAGTGTCGAGGAAGACACCATCGTAAAATCTGTCGGGGCAGGTTCTTTCCCTCTTGTTACTTCATATCCAAGGTAGAGTTTCTTTGCCTCAGTGTCCCGCCGCATCTTCCGCAGGGCCTCGGCCTGAGCTTTTCCTCTTCCTTCAGCAAGGGCTTCAGCAAAGTTTGCAAAGAGTACTGTGAACCAGAGCCAGACAGCGATCGCACCGATGAACCCGGCTGGAGCTTCACCGTGTCCCCCGAGGGCCTGCACCCAGAGAATAGAAGTTATCACACTGCCGATCTCTACGGTGAACATGACCACGTTGTGGTAAAGAGTCCGTGGGTCGAGTTTGAGGAACGAATCGATGAGTGCACGCTTGTAGAGGGCATACTGCCGCTCTTTAGCAGTTCTGCTGTCGGTATGATCAGACATGAACAACACCTTTCGCGATCATAGTAAGATATTCAGCGACCGGACCAAGCGAGAGTGCCGGCAGGAAACTGAGCGCCCCGATGATAATCACGACACAGACAAGCCAGACAATAAAGAGCGGCCGGTGATCGCGGAGCGTTCCATCGCTGACCGGTACAATCTTTTTTATGACAAACGCTCCCGCAAGTGCGAGCGTGATGATAATGACCAAGTAGCGCCCGACAAACATGGCAAGTGCCGTAGCAAGATTGTAGAACACACTGTCGGCATTCAACCCACCAAAAGCGCTACCATTGTTCTGTGCAGCTTCGGTGAATGCGTACAATATCTCGGAGAACCCGTGCGGTCCTGGGTTGGAAACAGCCGATGTTCCGGCAGTGGTGAGGACTGCGATAGCTGTGAGGCCAAGGATGAGGAAGATCGGGATGAGGATGTGGATTGTCGTAAGGGTCATCTCATAAGGTTCGATCTTTTTACCGTAAAGCTCTGGTGTCCGCCCGACCATCAGACCGGCGATGAACATCGCGAGAATCACAAAGATAAGCATGCCGTAAAGGCCGACGCCAACTCCACCGTAAACGACACAGCCCAGTTGCATACCGAATAACTGCATGGCCCCGCCAAGCGGCATATAGGAATCATGCATTGAATTGACGGCACCGCAGGAAGTTACTGTTGTGACAATCGACCAGAGGGAGGACTGCACAACACCATTTCTCACCTCCTTCCCCTCCATGTTCCCGCCGGGGTTCAAGTGGGACAGGGTCTGGTCAATACCAAGCGGAGTAAACGCAGGGTTGCCGTTCGCCTCCGACCAGATGCAGATTCCCAGAATTGGTATGAAAATGAGGGTCATCGCGATCAGGATGGCGATCCCTTTTCTCGCCGACCCGATCATCTTGCCGAACGTATAGCAAAGTGCAACGGGGATGACCAAGATAGCAAGAACTTCGAGAAGATTCGAAAATGGCGTTGGATTCTCAAATGGATGGGCAGAATTGGCATTGAAGAATCCACCCCCATTGGTCCCGAGTTGTTTGATGGCGATTTGCGATGCAGCGGGTCCTAATGGGATTAGCTGGGTAGTAACGAGGTTTCCATTGCTGTCATTGACAGGGTTAAGAAGCGGCACGGTCACCGGCCCATTAAATGTCTGGGGGGTTCCCTGTGATACGAGCGCAACCGCGATGATAGCGGAGATTGGGACAAGTATCCAGAGACTGCGGAGGAGTAATACCCAGAAATTCCCGATGGTTGTCGTTGACTTGCGTGAGAATCCGTATATGAATGCGATAAGGACTGCCATTCCCACAGCTGCCGACATGAAGTTCTGGACAGCAAGCCCGATCATCTGGGTAAGGTAACTGACCCCGGTCTCACCAGCGTATGCCTGCCAGTTAGTATTCGTAGCAAAGCTGACCGCTGTATTGAGTGAGAGGTCCCACGTGGGTTGACCCACACCGGCAGGATTGAGTGGCAGGAATTGCTGAACCATCTGGAGAACGAAGACCACGACAATTCCGATCACAGAGAAGACCATCAATGCAACGGTGAACATCTTCCAGTCCATTTCTTCCCCAGTACTCACCCCCGAGGCAGAAAGGATCCATTTTTCGGCCGGATCGATGATCGGGGAGAGAAATGTATGCTCCCCTGCATACACCTTTACCATGAATCCACCGACCGGGACAATCAAAATCGCAAGAATAACAAAGAAAATAATCAGCTGGATCCAGTCTGTCATCCTTAAGCCGAAAACCAGTGGTGTGGGAGGTTCTTGGTGTACTGCAGATGGTGTTACGGTAATACTGCCTGAACTCAGGTCGTCCAGCGCAAGGTTGAGCTGGAGGACATTTACCCGGGGTTCACCCAAAAGGCCGAACTGCTGGTTCTCGGTCTGCTGAACAACAAGAGCCGACACTTCACTCTCGCTCAGGTTCCTCACCCGTGCAATGCGGGAAACCTGATAATTTGCTGCAGCAACACTGATATCGGGATCGAGGCCGCTTCCTGAAGAGGTAACGAGATCGACCGGGATAGGCTGGTTATTGCCTGGATCGGCAGCGTGAAGGGCATCAACACGAGCTTGGACCTCACTGAGGAGGGCAGGGTTGGTAGGGCCGATGTTTGATCCGGTTGATAACGCTGAATTATCAGGGAACGGACTTGTTGCTGATATTCGACCCCAGAAGTATTGAGGATCTGTGAATGGCTGGCCAATGAGACTCGATCCAACAACTTTGCCATTGTGTTCGATCAGGTTGCCGTTCGCTTGGACCGGGAAAATTACCTGTGCAATACCAGTAATTACGAGCGGGTACACGATACCCGTGATCAGGGTGATGAGCAAAAAAACGATGATCGCGGGTTTCGCCTGCTTTCGGATCATTGAACCGAATTGTTTGAGTGTCAGAGCAAAGACCTCCCCTATATCAATCCACCCTTTTTAATTAAAGAGGAATCGTAGTACCAGCGTGCTAATTTGAGGTATTTATGGACATCGTAAGCACATGATTAATATTTTTTTAAAAATAATTCATCTCCTAGCGGCAGACCGGTGAAAGAGGTGGAAGAATCCTTCCATAAAATACTTAATAAAATTTGGCTCCGCGCTGCCTAAGTGCTTCGAAACTTTCTAAAGAGAAAATTCTAAGTAAAAGTTCATCTGCATTTTCAAATCTTTTGTAAATTCCCAAAACCCCAAAACCTGATAACAATAGCCTGTGAAATAATTTATCAAATACCTGCGTGGCGATTTAGATTGGACGTAATTATTAGTCTCGGGCTGCTGCTCATTTTTTGTGCGGTACTTTTCCTGCCCTTCATCGTGAAAAAGATCGAATGCAATCTTGAAATCTTCTTATTCGTTTGTGGCGTTGCAGCCCTGACCATTGCCGGCTTTACCAGTATACCGGGGACAACAACTGGATGGAGCTGGGCAATAATTGCAGAGGCGCTCACAAGTCCTCTAGATGTCGCAATGGTGGGAGGGGTCCCAGTCGGGATTGTTCAAGTTGTTCTCCTTGTTGGCCTCCTTATATACTATTTCCATCGCCGGCTTGAACAGGCTGTTAACCATCTTGTGGATAAGGTTCCCCTTAGTGTGATAGTACCGGCGTTGATCATCACACTCGGTTTTATTTCCAGCATCATCTCCGTTATCCTCGCAGCAATCATCCTGATCGAGATCGTAAACTCCCTTCCCCTCATTAAAGAAGCAAAAATTGAAATTGCGGTCGTTGCATGTTTTGCAATCGGTCTAGGTTCAGGACTTACTCCTCTCGGAGGGCCGCTTTCCTCTATTGTCATATCAAGACTCGCTGGTGTTCCGTATCATGCAGATTTCTGGTTTCTCTTCACCAAACTCGGGGTGTATATCATCCCTGCGATTCTTTTTCTCGGTCTTATCGGTTTGGTAATCGTCAAACGGCGGCATAGCGGCAGTTCGAAACTGGAATGTGTAGTTGAGCGCGAAGCGATTAATGACGTGGTGATCCGGGCAGGAAAGGTGTATCTGTTCATCATGGCACTCGTGTTTTTCGGAGAAGGGGTCAAACCCCTGATCCTTGACTATATTACTCGCATCCCACCAGAAGCTCTTTATTGGGTGAATATGACCTCCGCTGTTCTCGACAATGCAATGCTCGCAGCAGCAGAGATCAGTCCTCCATTGTCATCACAGCAGATTACCGGTGCACTAATGGGGCTTCTTATATCTGGAGGAATGCTCATCCCGGGTAATATCCCTAATATTATTGCAGCCGGGAAAATGAAAATTTCAAGCCGCGAATGGGCAAAAACAGGCATTCCTCTCGGGATAGCCCTGATGATTATATTCTTTATAGTCCTCTTTATCCCCGGCTTACTCGGTAAAGTTTGACATTACCATACATTACGGCAACTGAGATCCGTTATAACATGCGTCCATTGAACAATGACCCGAACATAGATGCATACGGTCTGGTATCCAGAAAGCACATCTAATCCGCCATCTTTAAACGATAACAAACCTCAGACCCTCTTTTGTTATGGATCTGCGGTCGTTCCTTTCCCGTCACCCAAACATCTTCCAGACAAAGTCTGTCAGCAAGATAGTGGAGTGCACGGGCGGCGATTACGGACTGAAAAAGGTGCTCACGCCTTTCGATCTGGTGCTCCTGGGTGTCGGAGCAATCATCGGGACCGGCATCTTCGTGATAACCGGAGTGGTTGCAGCAAATTATTCCGGTCCGGCACTTGTCGTCTCCTTTATCATTTCAGGGATTGTCTGCGCTTTTGCCGCACTGAGTTATGCAGAGTTTGCGTCAATGGTACCGGTAGCCGGTAGTGCATATACCTACAGTTACGCCTCGCTTGGCGAGATTTGGGCATGGATCATTGGATGGGATCTCATTCTGGAATATTCAGTCTCGATAGCTGCGGTTGCCGTAGGTTGGTCGGGTTACATGGTTTCTCTGCTCTCCGGAGCAGGCATCATTCTTCCTGCTGCAATGATTAATCCTCCTGGAGTAAGCGGAGGCCTGCTCAACGTCCCCGCAGTGCTCATTATTATGATAATCACCTGCCTTCTCATTATCGGGGTGAAAGAAAGCGCACACGTCAATACCATTATTGTCCTCATCAAGATCACGGTCATCCTCCTCTTTCTTTACCTTGCATTCTCCCATATCCAACCTGCAAACTGGATCCCGTTCATGCCCTATGGGTGGTCCGGTGTTCTCACCGGTGCCGCGATCGTCTTCTTTGCATACATCGGGTTTGATGCTGTATCAACTGCGGCAGAAGAGGTTCGGAACCCTCAGAAGAATATGCCGATCGGGATAATCGGATCGCTGGTCATTGCAACCATCCTTTACCTGTCAGTATCTGCCGTACTCACGGGTATCGTGCCGTATATTTTATTCAAAAACACCAGTGCCCCGGTGGCATTCGGCCTTCAGTACATCGGGATCTCGTGGGGTTCAGCACTTGTTTCGGTAGGAGCGATCTGTGGAATCACCTCTGTCCTCCTTGTGCTCCTCTACGGACAGACCCGTATCTTCTTTGCCATGTCCCGTGACGGTCTCCTCCCGGGTATGTTCAGGGAACTCCACCCGGTTTACCGGACTCCGGTAAAAGTCACAATTCTTGTCGGAGTTGTAACTGCGATTATTGCGAGCCTTATTCCCCTCCAGACAATTGCCGAGCTCGTAAATATCGGGACACTGGCAGCGTTTATGATTGTTTCATTTGGTGTGATTGTCTTGCGCCGTACCCGTCCTGAGCTGCAACGCCCCTTCCGTTGCCCGTTTGTACCTGTCATCCCCCTGCTCTGTATCATCTCATGCGGGATTTTAATCGTAGCGCTTCCGACCGTAACCCACCTGAGATTCGTTCTCTGGCTTGCCGTGGGACTTGTCATTTACTTCATGTACGGGATCAAATCCAGCAGGATCAATGAACCGACACAGAGTCTTGAGTGCTGGGAAAATACAAACGAGGGACAATAAGAATGTGCGGGTATCATGAGTAGAAGGCCCCATAATGGCGAATGCCACGGTAATTTCCAAAGTTATTACGTAAATACGGGGGTTTAAAAACAGTTCTATATGCATTCAATTTTCCGCAACCAGATACCAGTAACAACATATCCAAGACCAATAAGAATTAGTACGGTTATACCGAGCAAAAATATCCCGGTTTCCCCCGCCATCCATGCGTCCCACAACCAAAGGATAACATAGAGAAGGCCGGCAATAATCAGGATTACGGCAGTATAAATCCCGGCAACTGCGATGGTACCGGTCCGCACCAGATCATCCATAGAAAAGGATGGGTTGTTGCCCTATAATAACCGCACCAGCTTGTGCTCTGACTTATTCCAGATAATTCGCGAACAGGTTGTTATAGAGATTTTGACTATTCCCTGCTGTTTTGGGCATCTCGGGGAACCCGGTGTATGTCATGGCCGTCGTGATATCATTGTCAAGGTTGAGGTGGTACTGGCTCTTTGAAAGGAACCATCCCTTCCCGGCATAGTATCCGGACAAGTATTCCTGCTCCGTCTGACCAGGGGTGGGAATTAAAAGCGCATGTCGTTTGTTCAGTTCAGCGAGGTCCATCATCGAGGTATATCCAGACCGGCATATCACAAACTTTGCCCGGTTCATAAGATCTTCCTTCTCTTCGTTTGAAACGTACCCGTGAATTGAACATGACCCTGATGTCTCATTGAAGGATTTTCTCGCAGGGCTTCCAAGGATTACGGCTGTCGACCCCGGGAGGTCACAGACCCGGGGAAGAAGGATCTCTTCCAGCCGTGTCCGCTGTGGTTCGGGTCCTGATATTATAACGAGATAATCAAGGTCCTGACGACTCTCCTTCATGCGGGTGCTGGTCAGGATTCCGGAATAAAACGCTGACTCACTTGTCAAGTTTGATCCGGGGCGCGAGAGTTTTCCTGCAAGCGACGCAGGACCTTGCGGGTTGTCCGGCACAATGACTCGTTCAAATTTCCGGAAGAGAAGATCGTTCAACCTGAGTGCAAGGAGTTCAAACGGCCAGAGGCCTAAAGGCAGGTGGTAATGGAGCTGGTGGGTGATAAACAGGGAAGGGATATGGTCCGAATAAACCCCCGGACGGCTGTCACTGACAATCAGGTCGTAATCATCTTTTGCCAGAATATCTCCGATATTTTTCCGTTCCATCGCGATTGCCCTGAGCATTATGGGAAAATAAAGTGAAAATTTCGGGAGGAAGAATCGTCCGGAACTATAAGGGGAAGGATAATCCGGTAAATCGATGAACCTGCAGCCTGCGCATTCTTTTTTCAGTGATGCCAGAGCGTTACCGCATGCAGCGATGGTCACATCGTGGTCGTGCTCAATCAAAGTTCTGATGATAGGGATGTCCCTCATCGCATGACCGAGTCCCCAGTTCAGCGGTGAGAGCAGTACACTGGCCATTTTGCACTCCGGTTACTGGATAGCATTTTCTCTTTACCTGTATTGAACCAATCGAACCTGCCCATAATTCTCCTCAAAATCCAGCGCTCTTACCTTGGACTTAAGCTCCTTCAGTAAAAGGAAATATTTAATCAAGTTACGACCGCTTTTTTAAACCGCCACCATGCGAGCAGGAACATAACCGAGGCAAAGACGGCCAGTCCGAGCCACGAAATCATGATATCGGCAGGTGTGAACTGGTAATGTTTCCCCAGTGCGATAAAATCAGGGCCTATTGCAAAATACCGGATACCGTTTATGAGGAACGTCATCGGGTTATAGGAAGACATTACCCGCAAAAATTCCGGGAATGCATCAATCGGGTAGAGTGCGTTGCTTGCAAAAAATATCGGCATAGTTAGGAGTGTGATTATCCCCTGCAACCCTTCCGGGCTCTCCATGCTGACTGCGATTGCCGCAGACAGGAAGAGGAATCCAAGGGCAAACGTCCCTACGAACAGGAGGATTCCCAATACACTTATAATGATCTGAAGAGCACTGAACCCGGCAAAGAACCCTGCGCCAATAAGGATCCCGAACAGCATTATGATGATAGCCTGTATGAATGATTTTGTCATCCCGGAAAGCCCGATGCCGATAATGATGTTGTTCCTGTTCATCGGGCTCGCCAGGATCTCACGCATCAGGCCCCAGTTCTTGTCAAAAAGGATCACGATGCCGCCAAAGAGACTGGTGAAGAGTGTAGTCATTGCTATGATTCCTGCAGCCATGAACGTAAGGTATCCGACAACATGGGCACCGGCAGGCACTGGGACACCGGCCAGCAATTTATCGAAACTGCTCGCCATCGCGATACCAAAGAACGCCAGCCAGAGCGCCGGTTGGAGGAGCGAAGAAATGAGCATTGTCTTGAACCTGAGAAACCGGATCATATCCCGCCAGTAAATCGTAGTAAACCCATATGCCATTTTACCGCCCTCCTGCCCGGTGGACAGCTACCCGTACAGGTTTTGTAGTCGGTTCATCGCGGATCTCTTTTCCGGTATAGAACACGAAAACATCGTCCATTGTGGGTTTCTTCAGGTTGATTATTGAAATGGTGATCCCTGCATCACGTAATGTATCGATGATCTCAGGGAGCAGCTTGGTCCCATCTTCATTCACAACAAGATTGAATCCCTTAGTCTTGGTCTTTACATCGCGCACCGCTGGTTGCGTCTTGAGGAGGAGGACCGCTGCATCGTTGTTATCGGTTTCAAGGTAGATAAGATCCCTTCCCAGCGTATTCTTGAGGGCCCATGAAGTCCCTGTTATGATTATCTTCCCATCATCGATGATGCTGATACGATCGGAGAACTGGTCTGCCTCATCCATGTAATGCGTGGTGAGGAAGATTGTGGTTCCCTCGTGATTGACCTTCCTGATATACTCCCACATTCGCAATCGCGTCTGAGGATCAAGCCCGATAGTTGGTTCGTCCAAAAAAAGCACCTTAGGCCGAGTCATCAGGCCACGGGCGATCTCGAGCCTCCGCTTCATCCCCCCACTCAGATACTTCGACCGTACATTCCGCTTTGCTTCGAGCTGTACGAGAGCCAGCAGTTCATCGATACGCTGCCGGCGTGCTGACCGGGGCATGTTATAGAGCCTGCCATGGAACTCCAGGATTTCCCAGACCGTCATGTCCCGGTCAAGAGTGACGTCCTGGAACACAACCCCAATCGATTCCCTGATCTTCTGGGCGTCCTTCGTGACATCATATCCTGCAACCCATGCTTCGCCTTTCTGAAGACCAAGCAGCGTAATGAGAATATTGATTGCGGTGCTCTTCCCGGCACCATTCGGTCCGAGGAATGAGAAGATCTCCCCTTTTTTTACCGTAAAACTGATATCGTTGACAGCGATGAAATCGCCGTACGAGTGTACGAGGTTTTTCACACTGATGATGGCTTCTTCGTCCGTTATCCTGTGTTCCTGGCTCAAGACCTTCTCCTGCCTGGTCCATCCAACGCCTCATTTTGGGCTGGTAATCCTATTTTCTTTTGACCTGGATTATACATCACTTGTTTATCGTGAATGGAGCTCAGGTATTCATCCTTAACCTTCACCCCGGATTTTGTAAATCTTTCGCAAATGACGGATGTAAAGTATCCACTCCACGCTATTACTGATTGACAATCCAAAGACTTCACAATAGTTAATGTGATTCCAATGATTTCCGGCTATAGATATTTGACGTGCAACCGCCAAGATACATGGCAATGGCAACAGAGCCCGTCTTCAGGTATAAGCAGTGTCTTATCGTTCGTACCGACGTAAAGATGAGCTGCGGCAAGCGATGCGCCCAGGCAGCACATGCGTCCATCGGCGCATACAACAATGCGGACAAGATCCTGCAGAAAGCTTGGCTCTCAGAAGGACAAAAGAAAGTGGTTCTTAAGGCAGTTGATGAACGCACCCTTCATGAGCTCAAAGTAATTGCCGAACGATCCGGTATTTCATCTTCGCTCATCCAGGATGCCGGCATGACTGAGATCCCGCCAGGGACGATCACCGCACTCGGACTGGGTCCGGCAAAAAACGAGGATCTGGATAAGATAACTGGCTCTCTCACTCTCTTATGATGCAAAGTACGTACCCGCTCGAACGCGATCTCGGCATGCGGTACTATGCAAGCGATACTGATGGTGTAGGTGGCAAGCTCCGTTCAACCCCGGAGGATTTTATTGTCGAAGAGATCCCGCTTGACGATAAAGGAGGAACAACCGGCCCCTACCTTATCTGTTCACTTACCAAGAAAAACTGGGAACTCCAGCATGCAGTCAAAGAGATTGCAAACCGGCTCGGTATCAGCCATCGCAGGATCGGATGGGGAGGGACCAAGGACCGGAACGCGGTCACCAGACAACGTATCTCAATTTACAATGTCACTCCGGAACAGGTTGCAGCAATCAGGCTCAAGGATATTACAATCGAACCTGTCGGTTTTGCAAACGCATCATTATCACTGGGGGATCTTCAGGGAAACCGTTTTGATCTCATGATCCGTGATGTCGAACTTGATCAGCTTGAAGAAAACATGCGGGAAATCACGAGTACCGTCGCTGATGGTGTTCCCAACTATTTCGGGCTCCAGCGTTTCGGTGCTATCCGGCCAGTTACCCATGCTGTTGGGGAATGGATCCTGCGTGGGGACTATGAACAGGCCGTGGTAACCTATGTCGGGATGGCATTCCCGGGAGAAGCGGATTATGTCCAAAAGATCCGATCTTCCTTTGTGGCTACCCGCGACCCGGTACCGGCACTGCAGAACCTTCCGTCGCAGATGTCGTACGAACGTGCAATGCTCCACCACCTTCACAATCACCCGGGAGATTATGGCGGTTCGCTGCTCGAACTTCCTCCTAAACTCCTCTCAATGTTCGTTTCAGCGTATCAGTCGTATTTATTCAACTGTGCACTCAGCCTGCGGTTTGATCGGGGCTATCTGCTTACCGATCCGGTCCCGGGTGACCAGTTGATCTTTGCCAATGGTCGCGTGGACACGGTCACCGCAGAAAACACTAAAGCAGTCTTCCTCCACATTGCACGTGGCCGGTGCGGTATCGCGCTCTTCATGCCCGGCAGGGAACCGCTTGAAGGTATAACCGGCGGGGATGGAACGATGGCAATGCTTCTGGCAGAGCACGGAATTACTGCCGGTGATTTTGATAAGGCATCAAAGTTCGTCCGGACAAAATTCGATGGTGCATGGCGTCCGATTGCATTAAAAACAATTGTCGAATATTCCATCGACCAAATGGGTGTCCGGTTGAAATTCACCCTGCCTCCCGGACATTACGCGACGACCGTATGCCGCGAATATATGAAGGCAGATCCGATCAGGATGATATGATCAGCTCCTGGATTCAGCCAGCTCTTTTGCACCCTCGATCGCATCATTCAGGTTTCCAAGTTGATCGACAAGATTCAACTTCAATGCATCCTCACCCGTTATGACCCGCCCGTCCTCGATAACTGAGGGGGAGACCATCCGATGGAGGGTTACATCATTTATGAACCTTTCAAAGCTCTCGTTCACAATCTGCTGGGCATATGCCGTTTCTTCAGGTGTCATGGGACGGTTTGAGGTCCCCATATCCTTAAAATCGCCAGACTTTATATCAGTAAAATTGTATCCTTGCTCGTCATTATAGCGGCTGATATCAGAAAATTTCCAGATAACTCCGACTGCGCCGGTTAATGTATCAGGATCCGCGTAGATCTTGTCCGCGTGAACGCTCACATAGTACGCAGCAGATGTTGCAAGGTCACCCATCGAAACTACCACGGGTTTTTTCGACTTGGCATAATTGAGGTCCCCGATGATCTCTTCTGCTGCAGCTGGTGACCCGCCAGGACTGTCCACCCGGAGCACTATCGCTTCTGTCATCGGGTCATCGGCGGCATTCCGGAGTGCATTTCCCACGACTTCACTGCCGATGCTGTCCCCATCATTAATTTGTCCGGTAACCATGGTACCCTCCATCCTGACAACAGCAACCCCGTGTTGATCCTCACTGGTGAAATAATACCCCGCGACAGCCAACCCTAAAATTACGATAATTCCAAAGATAATAATAAGAAACCATTTTTTCCCGGGGCTGGATTCATGATGAATAGGACCCTGCGGCGTCATTGCGTCAACCATTATCAGATCTCCCTGTATAATACGTCAAACTCTGAAACCAGATTGCTTCCACACATATAATACTTTTTAAGATTCAGCCGGATCATCTCATCCTCATTGTTGATATGCATTCCACCAACCAGCGAAGGAGTGTCGGAACCGCCAACGATGAACGGCAGATGGATCAGGCGGATTTCATCAACAAGCCGGTCATGAAGCATATGCCAGTTCAATGTCGGTCCTCCCTCGATCATCAGTTTATTGATACCGAATTTTTCTTTCAGGATTTTTAAGAGCACGGGAAGTTCGACATGGTTTTTCCCTGCAACGATGACGTGAACACCTTTCTTTTGTATTGCAGCGACGCGATCTGCAGGTGCCGCTTCGCAGACCGCGATTGCGGTTGGCGCATCCGGGCCCATGATATTTGCATCGAGAGGAAGATCAGCCATGCTGCACGGGATAACCCGTAACGGGCTCTTTCCTTTTACCAGTCGTACGGTGAGGAACGAGTTGTCGATCCGGATCGTATTCGCACCGACCATGATCGCGTCATATTCCGCCCGGGTAGTGTGGAGCAGGATCTCAGTCTCGTGTGCCATATACTTCATCAGGATCTTTGATGACGCCCCTTTTTTCAGCGTCAGTTTGCCGTCTGCTGTGATCTCTGACATCATCAGCACATGCGGACGGTCCTCAGTGTTATGCATCACGTTTCACTCACCCGTTACATTGGGCGGTGAATATTAATAATATGACGATAGTGGCGGACGATATATTTCCTCCCGGGATTCTTTCGCCTGACAACAACTATTAATGGTCTTATCCCCAAGAATTACGTTATGAATATTACTGCACTCCGACCGAGGTTCATCCGCTACCTTGAGCCGGTCGCAGATGTTTTCGTCAGGCTCCGGATCACGCCCAATCAGATCTCGATGCTTGCGCTGGTCGCCGGCATCATCTGCGCATATTTATTTCTCGAGCGGTCATTCATCTGGGGAAGTATTGCCCTTCTTATCTCCGCAATCTTTGATCTGGTTGACGGAAGCGTGGCGCGCAAGACAAATGCCCATACCAACTTCGGAGCAGTCTTCGACTGGATCGTCGACAAATACGTCGATGCCCTTGTATTGCTTGGCGTAGGGCTTTCCGGGATCCCGATTGTGAGCAGGTATTTTGCAATCCCTCCGGTAATTGATTTTGCAATTGTCGCGCTTGCTATCATCGGTTCACTCATGAATACGTTCATCAAACCGGTTGTCTATGCAGAGATCGGGTACCGGGAAAAAGTGGGCGGAAAAATCGACGACCCGCTTGAAGGTGTGGGCTTTTTTGGCAGACCGGAGACGTTCCTGTTCCTTATTGCAGGAGGATTGTTCGGGTTTATCGGAGTATCGGTGATTATCATTGCGGTCTGCACGAACCTTTCTGCGATCCAGAGGATCATTTACCTTTACCAAACGCTTTCGTGATCTCGCCGTAATATATTTGGTAAAGGTCATCGGCAAACTGTGCGAGTTCCGGAATAATCGTAAAAAGCCCGTATGCAATAAAAATGAGGATTACGAGAGCGAGAAGCTCCATGATAACATTGTGCGCCCAGAAGAAGCTCTCATATCCGAACTCCCCGTTACTCGCGATCTGAGGGAAATAAGGGAACCACTGCCCGGTATATGCAATAATAACAAAAACATTCCGCAGCAGGTTTAAGAAATAGATCGTTGGCGCAACGAGAAGAAAGGCATATACTTTTTGACGGGTTGTCGTCGGAACGGCAGCTGCAACCCCGAGCATGATGGCGATACTCTGCATTCCGGTGCACGCCAGGATTATCTCTACCCTGAATGTATTGCGGGCGATGATATTCCAGTCCGTGAGGGTTACCTGGTAGGTCAACAGGTTGAGCAGCCAGACAACCTCTCCAACTACCTGCCCGATAAGCCAGTTTCCGACAGCAGGAATGTATTCGAACGGCGCATAAATAAGGAATGCGACTGAAGCTGCCCTGGTGAGGTGAAAAATACGTTCGTCTTCTGCAAGGAGGTAGTATGCTGTAATCACCAGGAACGGCACAGACATGGCCGCCATGAGCGGGTACAGGAAGTTGTTAAGTGAGAAATAGTATGGCAGGTCCGCAAATAGAAACAGGATGATAAATGTCCATCCGATTATGGCTGCATATTTCCGATGTCGACCGGGTATGAGGAACGTAAGAAAACCGATACATGAGATCAGGACCAGATACTCGATCATCAGTAAATTATTCTCATAATACCAAAAAAAGGATTCTGAAGGTGCAACCCATTATTTTACCTGCTATACTGCCTGATCGGGGGGTAATTTCCGGCAGTATTTACAGCCGGTCAGAACTTGTGGTCTACTACGATAAGAGAGTTAATGTCCTTTGCTCGCGCATATTTAACCGATGTTTTGTCCTGAATGTAAAAGTATGCTGATGTCTTCAGCCGGTCAGCTGAAGTGCAGGAAATGCGGTTATATCAGAAAAATTGAAAGCGCTGATCAGATGACAAAAAAAGTGATGCGCAGCGAAAATGAGATCGTTATCGTGGAAGAAGAGGGTCAGGTTAAAACCATGCCCACGATACAGATCAAGTGCCCGAAATGTGAGAACAATCTTGCGTTCTGGTGGCTGCGCCAGCTCCGTGCCGCTGATGAGAGCGAGGTACGGTTTTTCCGTTGCACCGAATGCGGTCATACCTGGCGCCAGTATGACTGACATTTATACATATACAACACTTTTTCTTTCGATCATCCAGGGTTCTATCACCCTCGTTGCGCTAACTGGATATAATGGAAATGATATTGTTGTAACCAATCATTATTGACGAGTTGAACTTCCCGCAGATACATCCCTTAAAATAGTCAGGTATGGTATTGTTCCAGATCTTCGGGCTTCAACAGTTCGATGAGCGCTTCGATGCTCGCGATCTCCCGTGTTATAATCTCTTCATGAAAATATTTTTTCAGTTTCATCTCAAACTGTGACCTATACGTTGGGTTGATGACCCGGTTCCGGTCAAACTGTTTTTTTAGACAATACTGCAGTTCTTCAAGATCTGCAGGAGATAACTTGTCAATGAATATCTTCCGGTATTTTTTCATAAGGGAAGATTTTATCTCATTACCGCCATTTCCGGGATCAGGAAGACCCCATCTGCTGGTTCGTGTTATCATGTTGAACAGAGCTCCGGCAGGGATTCAGCTTCCCGCTTTTTTGGGTGCAGTTTTTGCGATTTTCTGAACGAACACATTTTCATCATCCGTAACTATCGCGAGGAACTCGTTACTTTTTGTCACCGATCTGCGCCCATGCTGATATCAGCCTGACTTATCGTAAGCCTCGACATATCCCACAAGGACAATTGATAATATAAATATTGGTGTATAAGACAAATTGCAAGATCTGATCTTTTACACTTCGCCGAAAGATTTCGGTCGCGCTGGAATAAATACAAAAACGGGCATTCCGCGTGCATCGTATACTTCGAGATCCGTGCTGTTAATCCGGTATTCATAGCTCTTTGGCAGATCTGAAAGGAAAATTGACTCCTGTTGCATTATTCCGGGACCAGGACACAACAATTCCGTTACAACGGGTTGGGATATTTCCAGAGCATAATGCTGTATTGTATAATTAGCGAAGTAATAGTTGCAACCTGAAGAACCGGTCACCAGATTATTGGTACCAAACCCCGCAGTCACAGTAACTCCGGCCAGAGCCGGAACGAGTACATCTGTCTGGTTGGCATAAAATTGCAAAGTCCATTTGGTGTGCATCAGAACTGTGGGGGCAGATACCTGTGTGCCGGATATAGCTACAAAGATGATGAGCGCGACGAGGATTACCATCAGTGCAACAGTCACGCAGACCAAAAGCGGGTTGTGCGGAGTTTGCGGGTTCTCCGGGAATTCAGATTCCGCTTGATCCGGAACAGTCTCGTCAGTCATACCCACCATTCGACCGGTTGTCCATTAACGGTTTCGATGAAATGGTGTCGTGATCATAACATCACAGGAGACTCACAAGTTCACCGGAAATTACCGTGATTGGGATTCCCGGCAATTCATGGTTTTTAATAGTTTTACGGCATATTAATCAACATGGACATGTCCACGGTGAAAAAATGGGGAGTCTTCTTTATCGGGATTCTCTGTGCGATCATTATCGCCAATGCTCTCTCCAACATTCTTGTTGAAGCTGCCGGGATCACAGGAATTGCAGAGTTTCTGATAAATTTCATACTGTATGCCATATTCTTCTTTGGGATCCTCTATGTTTTTGAAAAGACATTTCATATAGATTTCTTCGGATTCAGATGCCGATGAACTGGTTAATCAGACGGAGTCCGGGGAATGAAAATTCTCCTTTGGAATCTTTTTCAACTGGCTGCCAGAACGGAGGTTCTTGAATTACGGACAGTATGCATTTTGTAGTAGTACCGCAAATGGAAAGATAGAAAAACGGTGAGAGAAAACTCCTCCCCTCACCGGGAGAAACATCCATGTTCACGAAATTGTCATGCCTCATAAAAGGTGTTATCGGGATGATCTTCGGGTTCCTCGCTGTGGCGCTTCCCGATGCCACGCGAACGACATTTCTCGCGCTGTTCTGGTTGTTTATCATTGGCGGTGTTATACTCTTCCTTCTCCTTGCCACTACCTCACTGAGCGACGAGTCGCTGTTCTGGTTCGGGTTGTCTGCGGTATTGGTTGTTATCGGTGCACTTTCATTCCTTGCTCCATCGATAGTCACCGTCATCTTTGTCCTAATCATTGCCGGCATAGCATTCTATTCGGGATTCTCCGATATTTCCTACTTACTCGAACGCCCAAAAACGATGTATTATCTTGTACCAGGGATGTTTCTTGCTGGGATCATCCTGCTCGCAATCCTTCTGAGGTACTTCCCTACGACAAACAATGATCTTGTATTGACGATTCTCGGGACATTTTCCTTCGTCTTCGGACTTTCCTCGGTTTTCATAGGCCTTTTTACAGGAGTGGAGAAGGGAGTTCCACCTCAGGACATCTCGGCAGAAATCCTGAGCGCTGCCTGTGATAAAAGAGATGACAAATAACCCGGATCTTTTTCTGGAGTCCGGCTGTCCAGGCTGATGTTGTGTCTTTTGATGTAATTGTTGTCGGAGCAGGTCCTGCCGGCAGCGCAGCAGCGGAGTTCTGCGCGCGGCAGGGACTGGCCACACTCTGCATCGAAGAGCACGGGACTATCGGTCACCCGGTCCAGTGCGCCGGGCTTCTCTCGAATTCTGCTTTTGCCGAATGCAGGACATCTGAACATTCCATCCTTAACCGGATCAACGGTGCCCGTCTGGTCTCGGGAGCTGGCAACGATGTTCTTATTGATGCGAAAGCAACCAAAGCAGTTGTCGTGGACCGTTGTTCCCTCGATCGGGAGATGGCTGAGACTGCAGCTGATGCCGGGGCGGAGTTCAGGCTGAAGACCGGGGTATATGGCGTACGAGGTACTACAGTCCTGACCCGGGGCTTGTATGGCCATGAAGAGATTGACTTTAAAATCCTCATCGCTGCAGACGGACCACGTAGTACTATTGCACGGTCATTTGACATGCCACGGGCGAAGGTGTATCTCTCAGGGATCCAGGCAGATATACCTGGTGAATGTGATCCCCGGTTCGTGGAGATCTTTCCCGATGCTTCCCCGGAATTTTTCGGCTGGGCGATCCCCAGCGGTAAGCATTGCCTGCGGGTAGGGTTATGCGGGCAATCAAATGTCCCGGACCGGTTCGCGGCATTCCGGAAAAAATTTGGGGCAAGTTCCACGCACCTTGTTACTGGTACATTGCCACTGGGTATAATGCCGAAAACCTATGGAAACCGGACACTTTTTGTTGGCGATGCAGCAGGTTTTGCGAAACCTACATCCGGCGGCGGTGTATATACTGGCATCCGCACTGCACGTCACGCTGCTGCAGTAGCTGTTGCTTCCTGTGAAACTAACCGTTTTGAAGATAGTGCACTTGCCGATTACGAGCGGCGGTGGAAAGCAGATCTCGGCCGGGAGCTCGACCTTGGGTTCCGGTTGTTTACTATGCGCCGGAACCTCTCATCTGAAGTCATTGATTCTCTTATCCGTGCGCTTAACGATCCCGAGATCCTCGCAACAATAGTCAAGTTCGGTGACATGGACAGACCGGGCACTCTCGTTCGGCAACTTCTCAAAAAACCAGCCTTTTTCAAATTGATGGGACCCTTGCTGAAATCGGGGATCCTTTCGTTTTTTGGGTAAACCGGAATTTTTTATCGGGATAGCGCTGGATTATTCCAAGATTAACATATTTGGGTTCTGATTAATTTGAAAAAAAATGCAATTGGATAACAAATCACAATTCTTTTTAACTACAAGGTGTTACTAATTGTTAGAAACGTAATACCAAAAGAGTGATCCCATGCATATTCCTGATGGTTATTTAGGCCCGATTACATTCGTAACTATGTACATAATCATGATTCCAATCTGGCTTTATGCCGGATACTGGGTACAGAAATCGCTTCGCTCCCGGCAGGTGCCTTACTTAGCTTTGGCAGCCGCATTCTCGTTTGTCATCATGATGTTCAATGTACCTGTCCCTGGAGGGAGCTCTGGACATGCTGTCGGCAGTGCGCTTGTCGCGATCATCCTTGGCCCTTGGGCAGCGGTTGTGACAACATCAGTTGCACTTCTCATTCAGTGTCTCATCTTCGGTGATGGCGGGGTTACTGCTTTCGGCGCGAACTGTTTCAATATGGCTACAGTTATCCCGTTCGTTGGATACTACATCTATAAATTCATTGCCGGGAACTCTCCCTTTACCTCAAACAAGAGAATCGCTGCCGCCGCAATTGGCGGTTATTTCGGATTAGGTATCGCTTCCGGAGTTGCCGGGTTTGAGATGGGTATCCAGCCGATCCTCGAACACACGGCCGCCGGTGTTCCCCTCTACATGCCTTACGGGCTTAATGTCACCGTACCGGCCATGCTGATTGATCATTTCGGTTTCTTCTGCTGGGTGGAACTGATCGTCACCGGTCTGGCATTTGCGTACATTGCAAAAAACAACCCGGATGTCATCTTTAATTATAAATCTGATACGGATAAGAAAACAGATACCGGCCGGGAGACAGTAACGGCATAATAAAGAGGAGTGAAATATATGGGCGTTATTAATGCATTCAGCAATCTGGACAAGACATTTAAAACTCTGGTTATTGCTCTGGTTATCTTCATGGTACTAGTTCCCATCGGATTGATCGCTAGCGGGACTGCCTTTGGAGAATGGGGCCCTGATGAACTCCAGCAGGCAGTAGGTTTTGTACCGGCCGGGCTTCAGAACCTGAACGGACTCTGGAGCGCCCCGTTAGACGGTTATGATTTGCCCGGACAGCATGATACCATTCCTACCCAGACTCCCGGCTATTACGTCTCGGCGATTGTCGGTGTTATTGTCGCTTCCGCGATTGCATATGGGGTCGGAAAGGCTCTCATTAAAAGGACTGATTGAATCCAGTAAAAAAATATCTCTTTTTCACAATTCCAGTATAACAGAATATATCAAAAATTGGTTGGGATCTTTTATGAGTGATCGGATTAGATGTCCGGAATCGATGCGATTGGGATAATTGCCATGTCAAAGAAAAAACTACAAACTGTTACACGTACCGAGACGATTCAATCCTGGGTAAAATCAATTATCAGATGGGTACATAAAAATCAAAACTGGGTTTATATTGCCATTATTGGATTCTGTCTTTCAGTGACCATTCTCTATAAAATCTCACAACGGTATGGATCTTGAAACCCATGATTCGTAGTGGATATTGAATTACTCTGCTACCGGCGACCTGTGCACGTGTTCATGTTCCTGTGTATGGGCGTGGAGGTGCGCGTGGAGAAGTTTGCCGTGACGGTGCATGTGCTGGTGGATGAGATTGGCAGACATCAATAAATCCAGATCGCCCATGACGCTTGCGCAATCAGAATCCACTTTTATCGTATGATCTTCCCCGACCACAATGGCACGGGTACTAATCTGTTCGACAATATCTAGGTCATGAGTTGCTGTAATAATTGTTTTCCCGCACTTTGCAAGATCCTGGATGAGTTCAATCAGCCAATTCTTGCTGCGGGGATCGAGACCCCCGGTGGGTTCGTCAAGGAGCAGGACGTCGGGATTTGTTGAGAGGATCGATGCGATACAGACCTTCTTTTTTTCACCGCCGCTCAGCATATGGGGTGCCCGGTCCCTTAGGTTTTCGATTCCCAGCATCGCAATAACCTCTTCCGTGCGCTTCAGTACTTCATCAGGAGGAAGGTCAAGCTGGAGTGGACCAAAGGCAATCTCGTCAAAGACTGTTGAAGAGAAGAGCTGGATGTCTGGGTTCTGAAATAAAAAACCCACTTTTTTCCGGAAGAACCGGTGGAATTCATTGTCATCGAGAGTATCGAATACTTCTTCTTTCACCGGGTTTCCAAACGCAGAAAACCTGCCTGATGTAGGGTAAGTCAGTGCATTAAGGATGGAAAGAAGAGTGGATTTGCCGCTTCCGTTGGCACCGAGGATAGCAGTCTGTTCTCCGGCACGGAATGAAAGAGTTACCCCTCTGAGCGCTTCAAACCGTCGCAGATACGTATAGGATACATTTTGCAGATCGAATATTATCTCCATCGTGTGCTCCATAAATCCTCATTAAATCCGTATCAGGTTCTGGGACGCGAGCATCAGAAATATGCTAAGCGCAATTACACTCACGCATGCCACATAATCACGTTGGTGTATTGCATACCGGTGCATGATTTTGATATCCCCGTTAAATCCCCGCGAGACCATAGCCCCGTGCACTTTCTCGCTCATGCCAAGTGCCTTTACAAGAGTATAACCGATGCGTCCTCCTACCCATTTCTGTTCCTGGCTCAAAGACAGAGTTTTGAGTGATCTGCTTTTCTTCGCTGTGTAAAAATTTCTGACTATTTCAGTAAAGAGGAAAATATACCGGTAACACATATCCAGCGTAAGGACATAGACCTTGGGCACTTTGAGCGAGCGAAGGGATTTGAAGATCAGATCACGGGGGGTCGTAAGGAACAGAAGGACTGCCGCTGATACGCAGGTAGCCACCCGCAGCACGAACGTAAGCGCAAGCATCGTTCCCTGAACGGTGATGGTAATGACAGGGGGCAGCGCAAACGGTCCAAAGTGCGCACCCGGGCCCAGAGTCGCAATTGTTACCAGAGCATTGCCGGGCATAAATACGTTGAAGAGGATCGGAATCATGATGATTCCCGAAAAGATCGGGACGAATACCCATACGCGCTTAAGGAAGAACCCGAGTTCTATCCTGCTTGCCAAGGCAAAGATAAGTGTGAGCATATACACTATTGCAAGGAGCCGGATATCGCAGGTCATTGCCACGGCAAAGATGAGAACCACCATTGAGATCAGTTTTACGCGAGGGTCAAGACTCTGCAACAGGCCGTCACGTTTTGCGATGTTGTCATTTACCAGACATTCTTCAAAGAAAGTAAAGATATCAGAGATTGTTTTCTGGACGAAACTCCTTTTTTTGCCAACGCTAACTGTACAGCAGGGGCAGGCTTCTATTCCGATCTCCTTCATCCATTCGGGTATCATAAGAGTACCAATCCCTTTCTCACCAGCCGGACGAAAAACGCTGGTAGAATCCCAGTAATCGTACAGCAGCCAGCAGTCGGACTTATTACTATTATACATTCTAGTAGCACTAGTGATGATAAATATGTTTTCTTTTATGATCTAATCTGATGTATTTTTAGATTTTGATGAAAATAAACGTACAAATATATACAAGATTACGAAAAATTTACTGCCAACCATGAACGTAACAGTACCATAGCGGCTTTATGTGACCGCAACCGTTTAAGACCTTAAAAGACCAATAAATATTGTGATTTACATTCTGAATTTTTTTCATTTTTCAAGGGTGATTTCACTTGACTGAAACCTACGATGCATCCCACATAACAGTACTCGAAGGTCTCGCTCCTGTGAGGGAACGGCCGGCGATGTATATCGGGAGCACTGATACCCGTGGCCTGCACCACCTCGTCTATGAAGTTGTTGATAACTCCATTGATGAAGCACTTGCCGGATTCTGTAACCGTATCAATGTCGTGATCAATAAGGACGGATCGCTCTCGGTTGAGGACAACGGCCGGGGGATTCCTGTTGACGCGATGGAAAAGAACCACAAGAGCGCCCTCGAGGTCGTCCTGACTGTCCTCCATGCCGGGGGTAAATTTGACAAGGAGACATACCAGGTATCCGGGGGTCTCCACGGAGTAGGTGTCTCGGTTGTCAACGCACTCTCGAACTGGCTCCTGGCACGTGTCTATCGCGATGGAAACATCTACGAAATGCGGTTTGCTAAAGGCAAACCCACGTCTGCACTTACCCAACGCGAAGAAACCCTTGCCGAACTGCTGGCACGTTATCAGCAATGGTACAGTGAACCCGCACCTTTCGCCCGGACGGCACCTTCAGCAACCGGTTCCGGTCAGCTTGACCTCACCTCAGCTGTTCAGTACCCGGCAGGAAATGAACAAGAAGACCGGGCGGCACTCCTCGCGGCACTCGGTAACAAACTGACCGGCACACGGATTCACTTTGTACCCGATGCAACTATCTTCGAGACGACGACTTTCGATTACGATATCCTCGCCCACCGTCTCAGAGAACTCGCGTTCCTCAATGCCAGCCTCACCATTACCATCACTGATGAACGGAGCGGCGATTCGGCGACCTACTGCTATGCCGGAGGACTTGCCGAGTTTGTAAAATACTTAAACGATGGATCTGAAGTCCTGCACCCGAATCCCATCTATATCACCAAAAAAGACGTCGAGAACAAGCTCGAACTCGAAGTTGCAATGCAATATACCAACGGGTATGACGAGAAACTCTATACCTACGTTAACTCGGTCAACACGAGGGAAGGCGGTACGCATCTCGAAGGGTTCCGGAGCGCCATCACCCGTGGCATTAACGTCGTTGCAAAAAGGAACGGTCTCGTCAAGGAAAATGCCCAGATCACTCTCCGGGGAGAGGATGTCCGGGAGGGGCTCACATCGGTCGTCTCGGTCAAGATGGCGAACCCCCAGTTCGAAGGCCAGACAAAGATGCGCCTCGGCAATAGCAGCGTGAAAGGGATTGTTGATTCACTTGTATACGCGGCGCTTACCGAGTATTTTGACGAGAACCCGAAAGTTCTTCAGATCATTGTCGAGAAAGCCCTATCAGCGGCAAAGGCCCGCGAAGCGGCAAGGAATGCCCGCGAGCTGGCTCGGCGGAAGAGCTCACTCGAAAGTTCCGGCCTGCCGGGGAAGCTTTCGGACTGCTCTGAGCGGGACCCGGCTAAGAGCGAGATCTATATCGTTGAGGGAGATTCTGCTGGTGGCAGCGCCAAGCAGGCTCGGGACCGTAAGTTCCAGGCAATTCTCCCATTGAGGGGCAAGATCCTGAATGTCGAAAAAGCTGGCGAACACCAGATCCTCAAGAATGCTGAAATCCAGACGCTGATATCGGCAATCGGAACAAGTATTGGTGAGAAGTTCGATGCTGAACGGGCCCGGTATCATCACATTGTTATCATGACTGATGCCGATGTTGATGGTGCCCACATCCGGACACTTCTCCTCACGTTTTTCTACCGATACATGAAGCAGCTGATCGATGCAGGGTACGTCTACATCGCCCAGCCCCCTCTCTTCCGCATCGCAAAAGGAAAAGAAGAGAAATATGTGTACAAAGAAGACGAGATGCAGAAAGTCTCCGCTGCAATGGGCGAGAAAGGGGTTTCCATTCAGCGGTACAAGGGTCTTGGGGAGATGAACGCCCAGCAGCTCTGGGACACGACAATGGATCCTGAGAACCGTATCTTCCTTAAAGTAACTATTGAGGACGCGTATAATGCAGATGAAATGTTCAAGACTCTGATGGGAAAAGACGTGGAGATTCGGAAAAATTTCATCATGCGTCATGCGAAGGAGGTGACAAACCTTGACATCTGAAATCCCCCCAGCGAGTGGCCCTCAGACCCACCGCATCGAGCCGATCAGCATCGAACACGAGATGAAAGTCTCGTACATCAACTATGCAATGTCCGTCATCATCGGCCGTGCTATACCGGATGTCCGTGATGGGCTCAAGCCGGTTCACCGGAAATCACTCTTTGCGATGTGGGAGATGGGCAACACCAGCGACAAGCCCACCAAGAAGAGCGCGAGGGTTGTCGGTGAAGTAATGGGTAAGTACCACCCTCATGGCGACGCTTCTATTTACGATACCATCGTTAAAATGGCCCAGCCGTTCAGTTATCGGAACCCACTCGTTCAGGGTCAGGGCAATTTCGGCTCCATTGATGGTGATGCAGCTGCGGCGAGCAGGTACACGGAGGTCAGACTTTCCACGTACGCCGAGGCTCTTCTGCAGGATCTCGAAAAGGAAACGGTCACCTTCGTTCCTAACTACGATGAATCGTTAAAAGAACCAGTAGTACTTCCTTCCAAGATACCAAACCTTCTCGTGAACGGGACTGACGGTATTGCAGTGGGTATGGCAACCCGGATGCCGCCGCACAATCTCCGGGAAGTCTGTACCGCCGTTAACCGGTACCTTGATGACCCGGATGTGTCGATCGAGGAACTCCTCCGTATCATGCCGGGCCCCGACTTCCCGACTGGAGGAATCCTGATGGGCGTCGAAGGGGTCAAGAACATCTATACTACCGGCCAGGGCCGGGTTGTCGTCCGTGGTGTCGCCGAGATCGAAGAGTCCGATGGCGGTAACCGGGGAGACCGGATAATCGTGACTGAGCTTCCCTACCAGGTGAACAAGGCTCAATGGATCACAACAATTGCCGAGATGGTCAAAGACAAGAAACTTGACGGCATCAGCGATATCCGTGACGAGTCGGACAAGGATGGCATCCGTGTCGTATTTGAGCTTCGTAAAGGTACAATCGCGGCAGTTATCCTCAACAACCTATACCGGAACACGGCACTCGAATCCGGGTTCTCGGCATCCAACCTCGTGATTATAGACGGCCAGCCAAAAATCCTTAATCTGCCAGCCCTGCTGGGGAATTTCGTGCACCACCGGATTGAAATTATCCGGAAACGTTCGGAGTTTGACCTCAGGAAGGCGCAGGAAAAAGCCCATATTTTGGACGGGCTCCTCATCGCGCTCTCCAAGATTGATAAGATTATCGCCGCGATTCGCGGTTCTGACACAGTGGACAACGCCCGGATCGCACTCATCACGGGATTCGGCCTTGATGAACCTCAGGCAAACGCCATCCTCCAGATGCAGCTCCGCAGACTCGCGGCGCTTGAACAGCAGAAAATAATTGATGAGAAGAAGGGGCTTGAAACGGAGATCAACCGGCTCGAGACGATCCTCTCATCTGAGGCAAACATCAAGGATGAGATCCGGCGCGAAACGAGCGAAGTTGCCCTCAAGTTTGGCGATGCCCGGCGAACGGAGATCGCTCTTGATACGAGCGAACTCTCGACAGAAGATCTCATTGAGGACAAGACGGTGCTGGTCTCCATCACCAAGACGAACTATATCAAGCGGATGGATCTCGATACCTACCGGAAACAACGGCGGGGCGGCCATGGCATCACTGGCATGACCACTAAGGAAGACGACGTCGTCAGCTCAGTCTTTGCGGCAGGGATGAAAGACTTCCTCCTCTGTTTCAGCAGCATCGGCCGGGTATACTGGCTCAAAGTGTACCAAATCCCTGAGAGCTCACGGATCGCAAAAGGCAAGCCGATTGTCAATCTCCTCAACCTGAAAGACGAGGTCATAACAACAGTCATTCCAATCCGTGAATTCAGGGAAGACCGGTACCTTTTGTTTGCGACAAAACTCGGACAGGTTATCAAGATCCCCCAGACAGAGTTCTCAAACCCGCGATCGACCGGGACGAACGCTATCCGGCTCAGGGAAAACGATCAGCTGGTTGACGTGATCATGACCGATAATACCAAGGAGATTGTCCTTTCGACCCGGTTCGGGTACGGTCTCCGGTTCCACGAAGACACCGTGAGGATCGTAGGAAGGGGTGCATCCGGGGTTATCGGTATGCGGCTCCGTGGCGAGGATACCATCGTTGCCCTGACCCTTGTTGAGAAAGATCACCTCCTTACCATTTCTGATGCTGGCTTCGGGAAACGGACCGAGTTCGACGACTTCCGCGGGCATGGGAGAGCGACACAGGGTGTCCGGAACATGCAGGTTGAACGCGATGCTGTCGTTATTGAGTCACGGGCAGTCTCCGATACTGACGAGATCTTTGTTATGACAACATCCGGAGTCGTCATCCGGACTCCGGTCAGTGAGATCCGTATAACCGGGCGCGGCACCAAAGGAGTCAAGATCATGCGTCTTGACGAGAAGGATAGGGTTGTTGGTGTCGCTATCGTCCCGACCGAGATGGAGACGGGAAATGATACCGGAACCGATCAGCTGAAACCTGACGGTGATGGGGCTTAGGGACCCAAAAGTCCCCTTTTTTTAACCAGATACTACTGTACATAGACCATTTACAGCAATCGTTTTTTCCCACCGGGTTCTGATCTGAGTACGGTGGAACATGTTTCGGAAAATCTTCAGCGTTACCTCTAAAAAAGAGGGCGATATTATAAACATCACCGATGAAGTCAGGAAAACAGTCACGGAAAGCAGAATACAGACCGGACTCATTCACCTCTTTGTGCAGCATTCGACTGCAGCACTTACTACGATCGAATATGAATCCGGTGTGCTTGCCGATTTCCGACGAGCACTTTCTGTAATTGCCCCGGTAGAAGCCACATACGCACACGATGCAAAATGGGGTGACGGCAATGGGCGTTCCCATGTGAAGGCTGCGCTGGTCGGACCATCACTCACGATACCCATTGAAAACGGAAAGCTTCTGTGCGGAACCTGGCAACAGATCGTGCTCCTCGAACTGGACGTAAATGCAGGTCGAGAAAGGACAATCGTGTGTACTGTGACCGGTAATTAACCCGGAACGCCGTCTGCCAAACTGTAAACACCTCCACAAAACTCATCTTATATTTTACCGGGATTATCAGCATTGATTATGGGGTAGTTAATGCACGTGATTGCTTCGAAACGCAGAATCCGGAGATGGTAATAATTATCGAAAAAATTCCATGAATACGAAAATAGTGGGTAGTCTTTCCAGAATAAACGTTGTTCGATGTTTATTCTGAAATGAGTTTTTTTTACCCAATCTTTGTCTCTGCCTGCTCAGCCACCTTCACAAGATTTTGGTATTCATCTGGACTTCCCGTGAAGGTAAACAATTCGTACAGGTCAGATTTTGCAAATTCTATGTTGTACTGTGCATCCCCGCCATTGCCTGTGGTGATCTTAACAGCAGAACTTCTGTCGCCAATGCCCGGGTCTGGCAGAATTATTATTTTACCGGAGGGTGTCAGGTTCTGGAAGTACGATTCATAGGCCCCGATTACCGCTGATGCATTACCGGCGGGAAACCGAACGATGTACTGCTCAATGATCCCTTCTGTCGTCGTTTTCGCTCCCGGGGATTGGTAAAGCACCCGGTATCCTTCCTGCCATTGGTATGCTTTCATAATTACATCGACATCTTTTTCCCCCAAAGGAGCCTGAGCGATTACCATAAATCCCGTTGGAAGTTCATCAGGACCAAGGACATAACCGGCAAAGTCAGACCTCTGTTGAGAATATGTCGCTGTCGCTGGTACTGGTAATCCTGTTTGCAGGGAACTGCAACCCGCGACTAAAAGCAGCGCGATGACCGCTGCTGTTATCCCAACGCTGGATATTACCTTCAAAGATTTCATGATGTGGATACCGGTAGGAAGGTCTTAACTATTTAGATTTTGCACGACCTGTCCGGTTTGATGAAAACCGCCAACCACGTTGATCGTTTTATGGCTTGTTTTCAACGGGTCCAAACGAGAGCGATTTTATCGGTTTCCCGGTCCAGAAAACCGGAAGGAATTCCCCGGAAGATGTTTCGATTTCGGCACTGAATCTGATAAGCTCGACACCATCACTGGTAAAATAATCTACAGCCTCTGCTCGCATTCATCACATCCGTAAAAATTTCTCTTGCTAATATCTAAGAGTATTGAGATGTATGATAACTATTGTGGTTTGAAGGTAATCGATTTTTATTGGATAATATAATCGTAATTGACATTCCGGGAATAAATTATGGAAAATTTACATAAATCTGTTGTATAGTTTCAAAAAATAATTCATATGAAGTACTCTTTAGAAAGGATCTCTTGTTTTATCATGAAATCGGCAATCAAATTTGTTTCACCAGTACCCTTATGTGATAAGCTATATAGGGCAAATCTTCCTATGTCTGCGTGAGGGGTGCTGTATGGGACAGGAGGTCAAAAAAATATTTTCAGATCCGGAACAGGGAACACAGGAACTCCCAAAAGGGCCGGTAACTCCGCTGAATAAAGAATCATCAAACAAGGAGCGAACAGATGTCCTGCAAAGCCAGGATCTTCTGGTTGAACTGACGGATACAGCATGGGAGAAAACTGTCGAAAAAGGAACGAAACCTGTCGCAGTAATGTTTTATTCCCCATCGTGTCCATTCTGTCGGCAGATTGAACCATATTTCGTAAATTATGCCAGAGAATTTCATGAGAATATTCTATTCGGGCGCATCAATGTTGTCACAAACCTGTGGACTGCCGAACGTTATGGAGTGAAAGGAACCCCGACATTCAAATTTTTTTGCGGTGGAAAACCAGTCTTCGAAATTGTTGGCGCTATCTATCCGGTCATCCTCAAGAAAATGATAGAAGAAGTACTGGTCCACGGGAAAGAATGCGCCTTAAGTTCTACGGCAATAGACTATGAGATCACCGGTTACGGATAAAAGGACATAAAAACCGGGTTTAAATATCCCGACTGCAACCGCATTTTTTTGCAGCGTCAGCTACAGCACGGGCAACAACATGTGTCAGGTCTTTGTCAAGAATATTTGGAAGTATTCGTTCCCGGTGAGGCTTTGGCACATAATCGGCAATTGCGTGTGCAGCCGCAATTTTCATCTCATCCGAAATCCGGGTGGCACGAGCGTCAAGGGCACCACGGAAAACTCCCGGGAATGCCAGTACATTGTTAATCTGGTTGGGGAAATCACTCCGTCCAGTTCCGACAACACCGGCACCAGCCCGTTTTGCAGCATCAGGCATGATCTCCGGAACCGGATTTGCCATTGCAAAAACTATTGCGTCTTTATTCATTGAGCGGACCATTTCTTCAGATACCACATTCGGTGCTGATACACCGATAAATACATCGGCTCCTATCATTGCATCAGCAAGAGTACCGGACAGGGCTGGACGGTTCGTCTCCTCGCCGATAATAAACTTATATTTATTCTTGTACAATCCTTCCCGCCCGCGGAAAATCGTTCCTTTCGTGTCACATACGATGATTTCGTTGACCGTCGTACAAACATTAGGGTCATAACCGATGCACTTCAGCAGCCGTGTGATTGCATAACCGGCCGCTCCTGCGCCGCAGATAACAATATTCAGATCAGTAAATTTCTTTCCCGTCGCTCTGCAGGAATTAAGAAGTGCCGCCAGCACTACAATAGCGGTACCATGCTGATCATCATGCATAACCGGGATCCCGATATCCTGCAATGCATCCTCAACCTCAAAACATTTTGGAGCTGCAATATCCTCAAGATTGATGCCACCGAACGCTGGCGCGATATTTTTCACCTGATCAGTAAAATCCGTTGCATAACTTTCAAAACAGATCGGAAATGCATCAATACCGGCGAACTCTTTGAAGAGTATTGCCTTTCCCTCCATCACGGGAATCGCAGCCAGACCTCCAATATTTCCTAACCCAAGAACTGCGGATCCGTCGGTGACAATAGCTATCGTATTGGCTTTCATCGTGTATTTATACGCAAGATTCCGGTCTTTTACTATCTGCCTGCATACTTCAGCTACGCCGGGAGTGTAGGCACGGGAGAGATCCTGCCTAGTCTTTAACGGCACTTTTGACCGGACTTCAAGTTTACCATGATGTTCAGCGTGAAGCGTAAGTGCTTCAGCGTATATATCGTCGCTTCCGGGTGTAAACAGCATCCTGTATCGCTCCTCGTATGTGAGAGTGTGCGAAAAGGCAATGAATGTTACGCGTGATCTCAACGTCGGCAGAGGAAATTCCCGGACCCTTTCTCGGTTATGATTATAACGATTTGTTATCCAATTGCGTCACCTGATCTTTCAAATCTTATCCGGTAATCAAAATATTCCACGATAGTAAAAAGAATACCTTTTATACAGTGATGAACAAAAACATACATTAAGGTATAAGTTAGGCACTTACGGGTGCTGTTAAATACCACGGGAAAATTATTGAAAAACGATGTGATGTACATGAAGTCCAAAGATATTGCAATTGTTGGTATTCTGCTTGCACTGGGATGTATCCTCCGGTTCTTCCTGGTAATGTTGCACCTCCCGCTTACGCCAAACGTGATTATTGCATTCTACTGCCTCGCAATAGTGCTCGTATCTCCGAAAATATATGAAGCGATCGGGATTGGCATAGTTGCCGGTATCCTTTCGATGCTTATAACAGCCTCAATATTCCCTCCGGCAAACCTGATCAGTGAACCGGTAGGGGCACTCGTCTGTTTCGGAATCTTTACACTCACGCGAGACCGTATAAAAATTGCATCCCCGGGAGTCACGACATTCATCGCCACACTCGCAAGCGGATTCACATTCTCGGCAATCGCGATCGTTATGGCAACCCAGAATCTGCTCGCAGCTTTTCCCCAGATGGGAAACGTCGGAACTATCTTCATCCTGGTCTTTACGCCCATCGTTGTCATTACTGCTATCTGTAATGCTGTCATAGTACAGATCCTCTACGTCCCCTCAAGCAGGGTGATTGTGAGAGGATAGTAAATGATCAAGTTGGAAAACGTCAGTTATACTTATCCACGAATGGTGCAGGAAGCCCTGCACCGGATCACTCTTTCAATCCCCCGCGGGACGTGCATCCTCATCACCGGCCCTTCAGGTGCTGGCAAGACCTCGTTATGTTATGCTGCAAGCGGAATTCTCCGTCATGAGTTTGGCGGGAAGCTTGAGGGAAATATTGAAGTCGCCGGTAAAGAGGTCGGGCTTTACCCCTCGCTCTCGGATCTGGCTGCATATGTCGGTATGATTTTTGACGACCCTGAAGCTCAGATGATCTTCACTACGGTAGAGGAGGAGATCCTGATGGTCCTGGAACACCGGGGACTTACACCGGAAGCAATCCGGGAAAAACTGGAAACAATTCTTTCGGTTACCCACCTCACCGAGTTCCGCAACCGTTCCCCGCACCATCTTTCCGGGGGACAGAAACAGCGTGTTGCAATAGCAGCTGCACTCGCGCTGGGAACTGACGTGCTCATCCTGGACGAGCCTACTTCTGAACTTGATGACCATATGACTGAACGGATTGTAACTATTCTCCGGCACTTACGTGATGAGGGAAAAACACTTGTCATCATTGAACACAAAATTGCCAGTTTCTCGGATATGACTGATTCCCTGGTTGTATTGAACCAGGGTCAGGTCCTGACGGCGGGAAAACCAGCAGATATCCTCCGCGACGATACGATTCGATCCAGGATCATCCCGGATTTTTCCGGTATAAAAAAACCGGGTTCTGGTCGGGTGGACCATGATCTTACCCCCGTCATTGAAGTGAATAACCTTTCATTTCTCTACCAGGATATCACAGCACTAAATAATGTCACTACCAGGATATTTTCCGGTGAGATGATCGCGATTGTCGGTGAGAATGGATCGGGCAAGACTACGCTCGTTAAGCATTTTAATGGTCTGCTAAAGCCGACAAACGGCGATGTTATTGTCAAAAGAAGAAATACTAAAAGCTGTTCGATCGGTCAGCTTGCTCGTGAGGTCGGACTCGTTTTCCAGAACCCGGATCACATGTTCTTTGCCGATACTGTAAGAGATGAAGTTGCATTTGGCCTGAACAACCTTGGTCTCACTGAACGGGATAACCGGATTGATTCTGCCCTGTCCCAGGTCGGTCTTGTACAGACAAAAGATCTCTATCCCCGTTGGCTCTCTCGCGGTGAACGTCAGCGCCTGGCGATCGCGTGCGTCATCGCCATGCAGCCATCAGTTATCATACTTGACGAACCAACTACCGGCCTCGATGCCGGTGAAGCGCGTTCAGTCATGGAGATTCTCACCGGTCTACGCGAAAAAGGACACACTATCATTATCATCACGCATAATCGCCAGATTGCAGAAAGTTGTGCAGACCGCATCATCCAGATGGACCATGGTACTATTATTGAAGATACCTGCACCGGGGAGTAAACATGGCAGAAATTCTTCAGTATGTCAACAGGAAGGGTTTTTTCCATTATATCCACCCTTATACCAAGATAATATTTCTTGCCCTCACCCTCTTTCTCTGCATCTACACGATCAGCATCGGATTCCTGGCCGGTCTTGCCGTGGCTCTTCTCGTACTGGTTACTGTCAGCGGACTTTTCCGGGAACTGGCCCATCAGTTCAAACTCATTCTTGTCCTGAGCCTTATCCTTCTGGGAATAACGGTCATAATCTTACCCCCTGTTGGGGATCCTATAGGATATTTTATCCCAATGATAGTCCCGTTCATTGGGGGTTCGCTTCCGATAACCCTCGGATCGCTTGATTTCGGTATGGTGCTCACCCTTCGGTTCGTCGTCCTAATCTGGGCGTTCCAGCTTTTCCTGATGTCCACCCAACCCCGGGATATCGCGATGGTGATGGAGAAACTGAGAATACCCGTAGAATATATCCTGATGTTTCTTATCGCCCTTCGTTTCATACCCACACTCCAGATTGAGGGGAAACGGATTCATGAAGCCCAGCTGGCGAGAGGTTTTAACCCGGGAACGGGACTCGTGGGGAAACTGAAAAGTTTTGCGCCAATCATCATCCCTCTGGTCTCGAATGCCCTTGCCCGGGCAACCGTTCTCGGACTAACGATAGATATGCGGGGATACCGGTCGGGAAAAAGGACATATATTCACGAGTATTCGCTGAAAATACCTGATTACCTGATACTCTGTTATTTTGCGGGTGTACTGGGTATTTTTGTTTGGCTCACATTGCACAAGATCATATGATTTATTGATTCTGATGCATCTGTGGTTGGTGATTCTATTTCATCCTGTTAAGGTTGCCCCAGTCAACCTCCAACGCATCAGCACCGAATATGTTAATTAATTTCAGGGCTTACAAAGACTTAATGGCAAGGAAAATGGTTTTTCGGTTATTTACTGACAATTATACAAAAATTGGGATGATAGATAAAATACGAGTCTTCGCTAAAAAATTGGTGAATTAATAATGCCCGAACTTCCAGTAATTTTATCATTTGATTTCATTCTGATGTCCATACAGAATCTAATGATCATTATGGTTCTGGTCCTCCTCTATAATTTTATTCCTGATAATAAATTTTCACCATCAAAACGACCTTCATCCCTCTGGGTCGGAATTATCTTTGGTTTTGTCGGTCTCATTACCATCCCCTCCTTGTGGCCGGCAACGAACGCGCCGTCCACAGGACTTAATATCATCCTTGTACCCCTCGCCGCATTTATTGGTGGCCCGGTATCATCGGGGATTGTTGCCGCAGTTCTCCTTGTGGGGAGTGTGTGGTCGATTGGAGCCGTGGATATGCTCATTGTCATAACTATTTTAAGCGGGCTCCTATTGGGCTCCCTTTTTTATTTCGGCAAATCGTGGGACAGGTTTCCCCGCTCCTCCATTGCCCAGTTATTTCTCCTTGGAATCGGTGTCTCGCTCATCGAAATATTTTCCTTCTTTCTCTCAACACCACCGACTCCAACCGGTTCTCCCCAGTTTATCGTGATAATCCCCTTTGTTGTCACAAGTTGCTTGGGCACTATCCTTTTGGGTTCCATTATAGGCTATATCGACAGAAAGAAAGACATAGAACGTTCACTTGCCCTCACCAACAGGCAACTCAATCTTGCACTTGAAGGGGCCAAAGCCAAAAAATGGGAACTGGACCTTGTTACCGGAGAATTGCATTTTTCCAGGCCGATCACTCCCTTTTGCAGTTATGATCCGGATGAGCGACCCAAAACCTTTGATGCAATCAAAATGCTGGCGCATCCAGACGATGTTGAGCCCACTTTGAAAAACCTGGAACTATACCTTGAAGGAAAGTCAGAGGTCTTTGAAAGCGTCACAAGACTCAGAGCTAAGGAAGGATACTGGATCTGGTATCTCATCCGGGGCAAATCTCTGAAACGGGATCCATCCGGTCGGCCTATCCGCCTTATCGGTGTGGTTATCGATATCACCGAGAGCAAACAGTCCGAAGAAAAACTCATGGAAGCCTACCAGACGAATACTCTTGCTGAAGAAGAGTTGCGCGAACAGTATAACGAACTGGCACGAAACGAGCAGCGGATCCGCGAAAGTGAAGAAAAATATCGTGCTGTTGTCACGTGGGCAAATGATGGGATTCTGATCATCCAGGACGGGGTGTTCCGGTTTATCAATCCGAAAGCTGCAGAATTATACGGGAGAACGGAGGAGGAATTCATCGATGTTCCTTTTGTCAAATTCATTCATCCGCGCGAGCAGGAGAAGATGGAAAATTTTTACCGGATGTGGATGAACAATGAACAATTTCTTTCGATGTACGAAACCACAATTGTTAAAAAGAACGGAGATCCCGTAGAAGTAGAGTTCAATATCGGAGTTATTACCCTCGGAGGAAAAAAAGCAATTCTCATTTTCATCCGTGACGTCACGGACCGCAAACGATCGCAAATTGCCCTGGAACAAGCCAAAAAGAAACTCAACCTCCTGAACTACGTGACATTCAATGACATCCAGAACCTGATTTTCTCTCTCTCGGGATACCAGCAGATTATCAAATCAACGGTAAAAGAGGCAGGAACACAGGTTGAGACGTTGATGAGGAAAGAAGAAGATCTCTTACAGAAGATAGCCGACTCCCTGAAATTTGCACGGACCTATCAGGATCTCGGGCTTAAACCAGCACGATGGCAGAATGTCAATCAAGTATTTCTCTTTGCAATATCTCACATTGATTTCCGGGAAATAAAACACACGGTTACAACTGGCAGTCTTGAAATTTTCGCAGACCCCTTGCTGGAACAGGTTTTTCAGATCTTTGCGGACAATACGTGCACCCATAGCAAAACAGGAACGCACGTAACAATAGGATATGTGCAGGAATCAGACGAAACCCTGACCTTGTTCTTCGAAGATAATGGTATCGGAGTCCCGGACGATATCAAGAGTGAGATTTTCCTACCGGAGTTTCAGAAGAAGAAATCGGTGGGGTTGTTCCTTGCCCGGGAGATTCTCGAAATTACTGAGATATCCATCAAAGAAACCGGAACGCACGGAAAGGGCGTACGGTTTGAGATGACAGTGCCGAAGAGAGCGTACCGGTTCCTCCATTGACATAACTTTCCGGTTACCATCGGTACTGGTCTCCTTGATGAGAAAGAGGGAAAGCATGCAATTGGAACAAGGAGTATAATATCAAAATCTCCGGACAATCCGGTTTACTCGGTCCGGGATTTCAGGTTATTCAGGTTGGAAAATTTCAAAAAAATGGTTTTTTGTTTTTAATTAGGAAAAATGTTATTCAGGAATTCTAAAAAAATACATGAATTCATGGCTGTGCAAGATTGATGTGGAGGTCAACATTTCCTGAAGGAATGGAAGTTGTGCCGGGCTTCCCGACCACAATCCCGTTATTGTATACTTCAACGGTCAGGAGGTTTGCGGACATGTCATCTTTCTGGATCGATGCTTCCACAATATCATTAGTAGTGGGGATCTGGTAGATCTTGTCACCCGAACCGGATACCGGTGTCATCCACCCTGAAATCCCTACGGAACCGGTGAAATTCCCAGAATAGGTCACCCGGACCCAGACCCCTGTTGGCGGTATTGTAATGCTGGATAATTCAGTAGGGACGGGTGTGACCATTGTTGTTATAACCGGAGTAATTATGGAGACAGGAGCTGTTGTGGTGGGTACCAATGTGGTTTCAATTGCCGGGGTAATCGGCGGAGCGGTCGTTTTCCCGGGATGATAACCGGTAAACATAAGCACCCCGCCTGAAATAATGATAACCACGCAAATGATCGCTACGATTGTAATTGTGGTGAGCCTGCGAGGTGTGTGCCCTGAAGGTGCTTTGAAACCCGCTGATAGTGGAACTTTTCGGGACCGTGAGGGTTTGACCGGTGCCCATCTTCCTGAGGATCGCTCATCGGCAGGTATAGCATCAGGTAATCCCTCTCTGCGGGTACTTGTCCCTGCTTCAGCTGCTTTCTGATCAAATGCAATTTCTTCTGGTTCCTCAGCTGTTGGGTATACACCGGTGAGCTGTGCATCTTTACGCGCTGCTGCTACGTACTCTTTCAGTTTCGTAACCCAGTTGTCACACTCCTGTTCCCTCTTCTCACCAGCTCGCTGAGAGAACGTGAGCGTCATTGTGCGGTTCGCACCGCTGGTAACCGCGAAACTTAACGTTATGAATGGAACATTGTTTTCACTCTTTCCGTTCATCACAGTCTCGATTGCCCCAAGCGGTATATCTCTTGGTTCAAAACGGACATTCCTGCTATCGACAAGCATGATTCGCTGGTTCGTCAGGATCGCTTCAGAAGGGACAGAATCGATTGCAATATTTTGCGTAGACAAGACAAGGGATTCATCGCTGCTCAGGTACGGGCTTCCCATTTTACCACATCTTCTGTTGTATGTTGGTGCTCTAGGCAATATGTTTTTATGGTCAGTCACATTTTTTTAGAAAATGATCAGATTAATTCACAAGGTTACCGGATCCAAACCAAAAACGACAGAACGCATGGAGATGGAACCGGCAAAAATCTCTTCATTGAAAAACTGGTGACTGTCGTTTCCTGCCGCACCAAGGACATACAGTAAGGGAAGATAATGCTCGCTGGTAGGATGAGCAAGACGTGCAGTGTCCTGGTTCTCATAATGAACGAGCGCCTCATAATCGTTTTTCCGTATGCAGTTCCTGACAAATTCATCAAATTTGATCGCCCAGGCATAGGATTTCTCCCCGAACCTGATCATCATCAGGTTATGTACCAGATTCCCGCTGCCGATAATCAGTACTCCCCGTCGCCGCAGTTCCCTGAGTTGCCTACCGATCTCATAGTGCAGCTCGGGAGGATGATGATAATTCAAACTGAACTGCACAACGGGGATATCGGCATCCGGGAACATATGGGTTAACACAGACCATGTACCATGGTCAAGGCCCCATTCATGATCCGCATGGACAGGAACACTTCTTACAACATTTTGTATAAGCTCAGCGCCAGTTGGGGACCCGGGTGCACCGTATTCAACCCCGTACAGTTCCTCAGGAAACCCGTAGAAATCGTGAATGGTCCGGGGTCGATCCATTGCTGTTACTGCAGTACCTTCATGGATCACCCAGTGCGCGGATATAGAGAGAATCAGCTTTGGTCGCGGAAGTTCATGTCCCAGCCGCTTCCAGTTCTGATTGTATTCGTTCGTGCCAAGAGCGTTCTCAGGGGAACCGTGACCAACAAAAATTACCGGCAACGAAGAATCGGTCATGGGAAAAAGAACTTCATGGTTCCTGGTAACGTCCGGGTCAATAGCAGCCATACTGCAAAGATGTGGCAATCACCATATAAAAGGTAGCCTTATATCATATTTTACTCAATGTTTCTGAATCATGATTCTTCCGTTCAATATCATTGACATCGTCCTGCATATCGATAAGTACCTTTTGCCAATTATCCAGCAATACGGGATCTGGACATATGCAGTCCTTTTTATCCTCATCTTCTGCGAAACAGGTCTCATCGTGACTCCATTTCTCCCGGGAGATTCACTGCTGTTCGTTGCCGGTACATTCGCTGGTGCTGGATATCTCGACATCCGGATCCTGCTTGTGCTCATGGCACTTGCGGCGTTCCTTGGCAATACGGTAAACTATTGGATTGGGAAGGAATTCGAGATGAAGATTCTTGAATGGAAGATGTCACCAGTACGGAAAGAGCATCTGGAAGAAACCCGCCAATATTTCGAGAAATACGGCAGTTTTACTATCGTAATAGCCCGGTTCATCCCATTTATCAGGACATTTGCTCCGTTCATCGCTGGTATCGGAAAGATGCGCTATACAACCTTCCAAAAATACAATATTCTCGGGTGCGTAATGTGGACATTCCTGTTCCTGCTTGGGGGGTATTTATTCGGCAATCTGCCGATTGTGCAGGCAAATTTCTCACTGGTCGTGTACGGGATTGTCGCGCTCTCGGTTATTGCATTCAGTCCGGTATTCATCAGATTCTTCCTCTCGTTTAGGAAGGAAAAACAGGATAATGCGAATTAAATAACCGTGATACACAAGGATCTTTTTATTCTTGGTTGAGTTGTTTACATTTTCCTTGCAGGAAGATTCAACAGAAAAAACGGTTCTGTAAAGTCTGCGGGAGTTAAGGTACAGTCTACGTCGAAGATAGGTATACCACCTCCCGAAGACTTTACAGATCTGAAAATGATCTCCATAAATTAGCTCTTATTGAGAAAGCCCAAATATTAAACGATTAGATGATAATATTTATAGTATAAATCACAGTCTTCTGGTGCTATATGACACCCCCTCCTCGTATCTTGATCGTCGATGATGATCCCATTATCACTCGTCTCCTCGCGACAATGCTCCAGAAAAGGTGCAATGTTGTCGGGACGGTCACCTCCGGGGAGGAAGCCATTATAAAATCTGCAGAGCTGAATCCAAACTTAGTGATGATGAACACTAACCTCTCCGGAGCGCTGGATGGAATAGATGCAGCCTATTACATCTTCCAGCTCTTTCATTGCCCCATCATCTTTATCACGGAGACCTCAGATGAGAAGCAACTCGAACGGATCAAATACTCGCAACCATACGGAATCATTTTCAGGCCATTCACTGCGATCGAAATCTTGACGAACGTAGATCTTGCTATCTACAACCACAGCAACCGGCCAAACAGCACGGAACAATACCCTGTGGGCAACCCGAAAAAGATCATGGATTTGCTTGAGGGAATCTTCATTCTGGATAAACGCGGCCGGATCATCTTTTTCAATACTTATGCAAAGTGGCTAGTCGATATTCCGGCAGGACAGATCCTGATGAAACACTGGCGGGAGGTCCTGATGCTAATCAATGACACGACTCAAGAAGAGCTGAAAGATCCCGTTGCAGATGCCATCAACCATCTGGCCGGTGTGTTTTATGATACGTACACCGCGATGGTGACTACTACATCAAAACGCCGGCAGGTGAATGTTGCAGTGCGTCCAATATTAGACACACATGGAAAGCTCCTTGCCGCCGTTATGTCCATAAAAGAGAAAACACCATAAATCTAATCCCGAATAGCATAAACCACTGTTGCAGAACGGCGGGATTTTTCATGGTGTATATCAGGCAGGCATAGGAACACCATTTCTATTTATGCTTTTAAATAACGAAGGATTGGCTCTGTTAACTTGTTATGGGATGATCAATTTTTCAACACATAAAAAAATTCTCAATCCCTCACCAAGTTAACAGAACCGTTTTTATTTATTTAAAGAAGGAGCATATGGACATGGTTGCTTACTACCCTACCGGGAAGTTTCACTTTGGTATTCATTCAGAATATTAATGGCTGCAATCGGGAGCCCTAACAACAATCAGACTTTATTATCTGTAAGATCAAGCTGCGCGGAGATCGCGATCATATTTTTCCATGTAAAAGACCATTAGAAAATACCAGCAAATTAAGCCCTAAAAGAGAATTAAACTTTAACCAGCGGTTATTAAGCCTATGCCGAGATATGACAAATATGTTCATATCTCTTCAGCCTAAATGATTGTTAATGGCAACAGACTCCGGCGAACGACTCTTCCATACTCACGGTTCCGCCACTTATTACAAAGAGAACCTGGACAAAGTAGAGCATGAGAGGAAAATATCTGCTGATGATAAAGATCTCTTGCTGAAGTATATCGGTTGGAGGAATTCGAACCAATCTCTCAGCGGCCTGAGGAAAACCAAGATTGCCCAGATCATGACAGGCTGGCGGCAGTTCATCAAGAAACCGTGGATCGAATGCACTGCTGATGATATCCGTGACGGAATGGGTCTTCTCTCCGAGTCCAAGTATTCTCAGAATACCCGGAACGATTATTGGAAAGATCTGAAACCTTTTATGAAGTGGCTCAAAAAACGTGGCCTATCGAATATCGATATTGAGGATATTTCTGAGATTAAAGGCGCCGGCGTTAATGTCGATAGTCATTCCCCTGAGGATCTCTTATCCCTTGATGAAGTAGACCAGATTATTAGCGCCAGTGGATCGACACGAAACAGAGCTCTTGTATCGCTACTTTTTGAGAGCTGTGCCAGGATCTATGAAATTTCCCGGTTAAAGTGGGGGGATCTTGATTTCTCAAAACCGCCATTAGTGCAACTAAAAATCCATCAGACTAAAACGGAGAGAAAAACAGGAGTAAAATACCGCCATGTTCCCTTGATTAGAAATGTTGCTTACCTTGGCGCCTGGCGAAACGAATACAAGTCTTTTACTGGCAAAGAACCCACACTTGACGATTTTGTATTTGTCGATGAACGCAGGAAGCAGATGGCTTACCCGGCAATGCGCCAAGTGATTGTCAGAGCTGCCAAAGCTGCGGGACTTGATAAGCGCGTTCACCCTCATTTATTCAGAGCCAGCGCGATCACGCAATTAGTCAGAGAGAATTATAATCAAAGTACAATCTGTGAAGTTGCCTGGGGAAATGTCTCATCAAATATGTTCCGGCATTACGTTCGATTAAGCCGGGAAGATATCAACAGGGAATTTCAGCAGAAAGCAGGAATTACTATTCAAGAGGATCAGAATAAACCCAGGGTACCGATAATCTGTCCCCACTGCAGTTGCAGTAATCCGCCGAGTGCCCGACATTGTATGGAATGCACGACCCCATTGACAGCAGAAACAAAAAAGAGTTTTAGACGGTCAAAAGAACAGGCCGAACTGCAGCCAGAATATCAAAAAATTGCAGACGAGTACGCGGCAAAATTGCTGGAATTGCAAGCAGGCAAGACGATAGTATAACCAAAATGCGATGAAGAGGTATTGAACAGAAATATTTTTCCTGGTTGTGGGGTTATTTTCCCAACAAGTATAAAATTTCACCGTCTGAATTTCTAGTTTAAAAATTCGTAAATATTAAGATCGGAAATATTTTTTATAGGACTGATTGATAAGTTCTCCCTCTTTGATTTGCTCTTCCATAAGTTCTTTAAGTATGTCTATCGCAGAAGAATTCTTAAATATTTCAATAATATCGTCAAAAGAAATCATATATTTCGTTTTTCCGGGGATAGTAAGGACAGTTAGTATCAAGATGCCTAAAAAATGATCTTCGCCAAAGACAGAGTTCGTTATATCAATGTTTTTTTCCGTCATATGTTGTTTATAAAGAAAATGCGTGAGAACTGCTCGGTTGCACACTTCAACTAAACCTTGCATTGCGTCGAATGGATTCTGATCCAGTTCTTCTATTTTCGTGAAAAGTGCCGCGTAACATTCAATCCCATCATGGAGGTGTTTCCATTGCCTCATGAGGAGAATTAATTTATCGAGTATATCATCCATTTCAGATCGCTGATGACAACTCTTCATCTCTTTGTATACGTGGTTCATGACGCAACAAAAGCCCCACAAAGACAACCGAAAAACCTTTTTCGGAGCATTACGTTCATTAGTCATTTCGTCCGATTTTAACAGGTCCATTTCAACCATTTTTCTGCAGGATTTATGAACATGAGAATAACTGTTCTCTCCGAAAGTGCTAGAAATTTCATATGCACTATATGAGGTGGATGAGAACGCGATCATCCTTAAAATCCTTAAATCAGTCGGAGTAAGTTCTATACTATGTTTCATCGTATCTATACTATGAGATAGTGAAAACATATATTATTTACTATGCGATTATCTAACAATGCCAAGACTGCGTAAGAACGGCATAATCTACACTCAGACCTGTGTACAGATCCCTGAGAACCTCCGAGATTCGGCAAGGAAACAGGGAATCGGGCTCTCCAGTACTCTTACTGAAGCCCTGGAACAGAAGGTAAACAAAGGTAATGCAGGGGCCGACAATGCTACCAACACCGAGGCCCCGGCATTCCTTCCCTCAACCGATGAACGGAGGGGCACATGAGTTCTTTTTCTGCAACCACTTCAACGTTCTCCCAACCTCAGATAATCCCGAATTTCACTATTGACCGGGAGACACTGGAGCACCTGAAAGCCACGAGTCCACTTCATTATCTCGTTGCTATCGCATGTCTTACTGATGGCCGATGGCGATTAGTCGAAAACTTTGCGGAGAGCCAGCTATGAGCCCATCCCTTTGGCCATTAGCACAAGAAGCAATGGATCTCCTTATGGATCATGGACCTACCCCGGAAAATCTCGAAAGGGCCCAATATCTCTTTGAAAAAGTTATAGCGGAAGCCGAACCCGGAAGTGACGAACTGATTGCCAGCTTCTATGGAATTGCTTCTGTGCATTCTATCCGGGGGGATACTCGGAAGGCACTCCCAAATCTTCTCGCATATGGGAAGATGCTTATCGATGGCGGTGCGGTGTTTGAGTGATTGCGACCGATTCAGGACCGCTTGGTGCGGCGCTTGCCGATGCAAAGACCCCGGAGGCCTTTCTCGCAGCTGCGGACCTCCTGGGTCTTGAACATGCGGCCTCCCGGACAGAGGAGGCTGTCCCATGGCAGCACCCAGACTATCCAGAGGATCGGATATCTGCGATGGGATACGAAGAGATTGCCGAGGCACTCTTTGCAATCCAAAAACTCCCGAAAAACTCCGAGTTGATGCGTGCCGAGGATCTCAGAGAACTGTTGAGGGAATCTGCCCGGAATACTGATGTCCGAAAACGGTACGAAACCATCAAAACACAACGAGAGGAACAGCGAGAGCGGAACCGTGAAAATCGCCGGAAGATCATCGTCAATGACCAGAGACTGCGGGATATCACCGACCGTGCGTTGAACGCCCTGATCGAGGCTAACAACCCCCCTTTTGTGTTCGTAAGAGGTCGCAGCCTGGTTCGTATCACCGTAGATGAGAACGGGCTCCCGATTATCGAATCCCTGAGTCCTGCCGGTGTCAAGGGGATTCTCGAAAGGTGCTGTGAGTTTTACCGGCTGCGGGCAACCGACGCTAAGGAAGTACCTCTCTCTCCCCCGAAGGAGGTTGTGGACGATCTCATGAGCCTTCCCGAGTGGGATATCCCGGCGCTAAAAGGCATCACCGAATGCCCAACAATACGCCCGGATGGAGGTATCCTCGCCGCTGCCGGGTATGATTCGGTTACTCGCCAGTACTATGCTCCGTTTGGCGGACTGGTTTTGCCGTCGATCCCTGAACACCCTACCCAAGAGGATATCCAGAAATCCGTTGACCTGCTCACCGAAGTGTTCTGCGATTTTCCCTTTGTGGACGATGCCAGTCGCACAAACATGATTGCAGTTATCATCAGCTTTGTTGTACGTCCCATAATCTCAGGGCCGGTGCCCCTCGCAATTTTTGATAAACCCCAGGCAGGTACTGGTGCGTCTCTGTTGTCAGAGGTGATAGCCCTCATTGCAACCGGAAGATCGGCAGCGATGATGCCTGCCCCCACTGAGGAAGCAGCATGGCAGAAGCTGATTACTTCGATGTTATCGGTGGGGCGGAACCTCGCTATTATCGACAACGTCGAGGCAAAACTGTACGTGCCTTCGCTGGCATCGATTCTTACGTCAAGTACCTGGACCGATCGCAGATTCGGAAGGAACGACGAGATGATCACTCTGCCCCACTCTATGATCTGGATCTGTACCGGAAACAATGTTCTGCTTGGCGGGGATCTCCCTCGGCGTTGTTATTGGATCCGGCTGGATGCCCATAGCGCACGACCATGGCAAAGATCAGAGTTCATGCACCCGGATCTCGAGGAATGGGTCTCCACCCACCGGGGTGAAATTATCGCTGCTATCCTCACGATGGCACGTTGCTGGATCCTTGCCGGGAAACCTAAACCCGACACTGCAATCCCAAAAATGGGATCGTTCGATTCATGGAGGTACACGATTGGCGGCATACTGGGGTACTGCAAGGTGCCCGACTTCCTCGGGAACCTCGAAGCGATGTATGAGCTGGCGGATACCGATGGTCCTCAGTGGGAGGCATTCATCGTGAAGTGGCATTCGGTGTTCGGAAGCAAACCTGTCACGGTGGCAGATCTCCAGCTCCACATGCAACGCGAGAGTGACTCTGCCAACGTTGCCTACGGTTCCGAGCGGCTGGTTGACCTGCTACCGGATAACCTTGCGGATGCTTGGGCGGGAAAGAAGAGTTTTGTACGCGTACTTGGCCGGACCCTCTCCAAAATGAATGGCAGGGTGTTCCTCAGCGGGCTCGTGTTCCAGAAAGGAAAAGATGCACACAAAGTTGCAACCTGGATAGTTTCAGCAAAAACCGGGGGGTTAGAAAAATGAGAGTCTATGACGTAAAGGGGGGTTATGGGGGGTTAGATCACTATTGTACGCGAGATGACTTTGAAATTCATTTCAATTATGGTACGGAACAAACCCCCCTTAACCCCCCTCACGACGTGAAAACAAAAACTCGTAACCCCCCTGTTCAGCACGGCAGCCAATCTCAAGAATCCTGCACTTATTGCAGTGTTCTGCTATCGTACCCGTTTCTAACTATAGTAACAGGTCTGTTTAGTAGCCGGATAAGGGCCATTTGGGAAAGTGAATTTTGACGTCAAACACCTCTACCGAGGAATTGGAGATGATAGACGTCTCCGATTTCGAAAGAAAAATTTCTGCGATGACCAGCCTCGACCGGGATGCAGCGCTGAGGCTTGCATCGGATCTCATTATCCGTTTGCACCAGCGCACATGTTCGGGACGGTTCCGCGAGCAGAGTGGGGATCGCACTAGGGTGGCGTATGCCCGTGTGCTAGTCTCCGCGGTTCAGGCATATACCTCGCTGCTGCGGGATGACGAGATCGATATCCTGAAACGCAGGATCGAAGCACTCGAAAAAATCAAGGATGTGAAAAATGGGAACGACAGTTGAATCACTGAAAAAAGACACAGAAAAAGTGTTCGCGGCACTCTCTCCGGAAGAGAAGGCCCGGTATGTATCAGATCAGATGAAAAGAATCTCTGAGGATTTCTCCACGGGGAAAGACACTTCATCGAACTTGAGAGACTTGGATCAATTTGGCGCTAAATACGTCTCAGTGCTGCCAAGACACGAATATATCCCGTACCTTCAGACACTCAAAAAATTGGAAACCGACAAGCTGGCAGGTGATTTATTATTCACCCATCTTATCGGCCTGCAACGCGAAACGGACCTCCTCGGATCCGTCATTGAATTAATCCGTAAGATTCAGAACCTGTCCGCTGACAACACGCGGCTCGCAAACCTGGCGAATGAGCCGGTGTATATGGTATTCCCTGATTCGAACAAATTAATCGCCGTACTTCAAGAGCGACGAGATAAGGCACTGAAAGAGATCGAGGAGATCAAGGGCGACAATATCTGGGAAATAATCGGGTTGACGCGGCCGGTAAATCCCATCTATGAGACGGCTCGTGGGACCTGATAGGTGTGTGTTTCTTGTCAGAACTAATTCTTGTATCGGACATCCACCAAGACGCAGCAACACAACCGCGTCTTAAAATGGATATGGCGATTGTCGATGAATATACGGAAGGGATGAAAAACGGCTCTGAATTTCCTCCCCTTCAAGTTTTCCGGATTGAGGATCATTACGTTCTTGTTGACGGGTATCATCGCTTATGGGCGAGCCAGGACGCCAAGATCAAGGAGGTCCTGTGTGATGTCCACGAAGGCACGATGCGGGACGCTATTCTGTTCGCTTCTGGTGTCAATGCCACGCATGGCCTGAGGCGTACCAAAGAAGACAAACGACGGGCGATAGAGCGGCTTCTTGTTGATCCCGAGTGGGGACGATGGTCAAGCAATAAGATTGCAGAAATCTGTAAAGTAGATGCAAAGACTGTAGCCAAATATCGCGGAAACTCTATGGAAATCCATAGAGATCCAGATCAGGCGCCGTTGAAAGTGCGTATTTTTACCAACAAAAAAGGGACAGTCTCAAAGATAAATACTTCGAAGATCGGGAAAAAAGCCGAACCTGCATCCGAAGCCCAGCAAACGCCCATTCTACTCCCGGGCGAAAATCTCAAGGAGCACGAACCGGAAGAGAAGCCCCTACCTCCACTTTCACCCGATGCGCCGATGAGTGAACGACTCAGACGCGATGAGGAGCTGCTTGCCCGGGCCCGTATGCCGGGTGACCCGATCAAATCCCAACCCGTCCAACCTACCATGACCGAGTTCGAGCGTGCAAGCCGGAATATGCCGCCGGTCAATACCCAGCCGCTGCCACGGGTCTCCAAGTATCCGCGATTACCGCGAGAGCAGCAGGATACCGTGACCGAAGCTTGGATCGAAGACTGCCTGACTTACCGGTATCACAGGATAATCAGGGATCTAATGAAGGAACGGGCATTACGAACACCGCTCGATGTTATCTGTGCCAGTCTTGATCTGCTGTCTGAAAGTGAGGTAAGGCTGTGAAAAGACAGCTCTTTTTTCACAGCCTTCATTTTTGATAAGATCGTATTCGCTTCTATCACTTCATGGATGTGCTTGTGCTTCGACAATCTTTTCCGCAATGTGCCCCCGGCCACATGCCTTTTGAGTGAGCCTATACCTACCTTAAACTGCGTCGCTTTGGATCGTAACGAGGCACCATTTACGGCGATAGCGGAATCGATCTTATTTCGATCCATGCAACACCAACCTTAAAAGTCCCTACAACGCAACAGAACCCAATGGAGAGAACTGGGGCAAAGATCCAAAACGGAGACATAAGGTGTCGCCATCAAAAAAGAATTAATGCTTTAATGTTGATGGGTTTGTGTTTGAAATCGATCCACGCTCCTATAATCATCGAAACGGATGAAGACGGGGTGTTTATTGTCTCCTGCCCTCTTTTCAAAGGCTGCCATTCATACGGTAAAACCATTAACGAAGCACTTGCCCGTATCAAGGAAGTTATTGAACTCTGCATGGAAGACTCTCAACCGAGAATGAAATGGAATATACCTTGAGGTTCTGTCAAGTCTTCGGCAGTTTGCCCTTTCAAGCAGGCGTATCCATTTTCAGTAGCTTCCGCAGACTTGATAGTACCCCGGAGAGACTCCGTTGCAGGGAAAGGGTATTCTCTCACGAACTTCGGAATAATCGTGCCAGGTAATCCATGTCAGATGGAAATTAATATGACCTCACAATGGGAATGATATCTATGGTTAAGATCGTGGAAAAGCGGGGAAGTGAGAAGAAGTCAGAGGAGCATCTCACAGAGCTGCAACGGGAAAACCTCGATAAAACTAAAAAAGCATACCGGCCCGCATTGGAACAGCTTAGCCGGCTTTAATCTTCCCATACTGTATTCTTTTTTATCCAAAATTCGACTGAATCTAGGTTATGAATGTACGATGCGACTTCTAGCATGAATACAACCACATCTTCGTTTGTGGAACTGATTCGATAATGATGTTCCCTCACGAGGTTATCAGCTGTTACAAGGGCCGTCCGCTTGTTACCGTCAACAAATGGATGTCCGGTACAGATTCCAAAGAGGGCAATGGCTGCTTTTTTGTATATGGTTCGTGAGCGGTTCACCTGGTAAATGGTATAATCGAGTGTTGCAGGGTCCCTCAGACCGGGTTCTCCGCCAAAGTCACGGATAATATCGTTATGAATTTCGATAACCTGATCTACGCTCAGCACCATGATTTTCCCGCAATGAAATATTACTTGTCCGGCATGTTCAATCATTCGACATTTCAATCATTCGATCTAGTTTGGGAATCTGGAACAGATACATGAGCTGGCGGAGATGGACGGACCTCAAGGGAGGGCTTTCTTCAATAAGAATGCATTCAAGAACGCGGATCTGATTTTAAGAAGGGTTTTATTGAATGTGCAAGAAAAAAATCAGAGAAACGGAGGGGAGATAAAATATAGGGATATGTCGGAAATAGAGAATTAGTGGGATGATGCCTTTGCTGGAGGTTTCTGTTGTTTTATAGATCTTTCTTGCTTTATCTGAGCCAAGGAGTTTGCCTCGATCTCATCCATTCGTCTCACCAGTTCTCGGTCTTCATCAGTGATACCCCCGCCCCCCCCTTTGGTGATGACGACATTCGGATCGCCATTTGACATTCTTTCCCTCATGCTCTTCATTGCTTCTCCCTCACAGTGATGATATGGTAATTAGTCTCCTCTTCCTTAAAGGTATATTTTGTTCGGACTCCAATTTAGGCATTTTTCTCTGGTTCGACATTCCCTGCGCCTGCCATTATCCGCGTTTTGATTCCATAACCGATAATTTCCATATCATCCCAGTAAAATTCCCCACAGTAGCTGTCTGCCATCTTGCTAGTGAGCCAGTCCATTTCGCAGTCTGTGATCTCGTCCGCCCGGCTCTCGTCATCCAATAATACCTTGGCGACCTCCCCTTTGTCGGTACCGGTAATCGCGAACCATTTTAACACCTCATGAAAGACATCAACTGCCGGAGTTTTCTTGGGGTTATCATCAGGTAATGCAGTAAGAGCATCAAGCACCACCAAGATATCGTGATCAGAAATAATGTGATCGGTCATGGTTATTTCAGACCCCGGACCTTATCAGTTTCCGAGATATTAAGATTAAGGATTATGAAGCGGTTAATGCGGATGTCAATCAAATATACAAGAAAAACGATATAAATTATCAGATTGTGGAGGTGAAACCTAATGGTTAAAGGAAGATTTACCGGAGAATACGAGATTATCCGAAAGGCAAAGAAGGCCGAGGTCCCCACGAGTAAAACCGCCCTCCCACGGAACAGAAAGGATATGAAAAAAAGAAGGTAGTGGTACCCTGCGGAAGTCTTGTTGATGCACCAGAACCACCGTACACTAAAGCACTTTTCAGTAGTGAGTTGTGGATATTTGCAACGATCTCATTCCTATAACTCCTATGAGATGCGAGAAAGTCGGAATGTTATTTTCTCTACGCGTAGAGTGTTTTTGTGGAGATCCCCATCGCCTGACTAATTTCTTCCATAGTCGCAGTCCGGGAAGCTAATCCCTGCACCCCTTCATGTGAAAATAAATCTATTTTCTTCATGTATTCCTAAAAAATTATTATCTCATTGACGGAAATAAAATTTCAATTCTTCTCAAGCATCATCTTCACGTGTGTCAGTTCTTTCTTGGCACGGGTCAACTGATTCTCCAGTTCTTTCTTCTCTTTCCTCAGTATCTCGATCTCGGCTTGTTCGGTCCGTGCATCGTTGCGAAGAATATATAATGCGTGTTCTCCTTCGTGAAACAACCTGCGGGTCTCCACGTCCGTGATCCTTACATAAGACTGCGTGAGGTATCCTGAGTGCCGCATGATCTTCTCGACCACTTCCAGGGGTATCGTCCGGACAGCCTGCGTGCGGAAATACTTGCGGCAACTGTGCATGGTGCAGCGGTCGCCATACGGGCCGCGCTCACCATCGACCTTCTGGTAGAGCCTTGCGAAGATGTCGCGCATGGTGTTCTGCGAACAAGCAAAGAGGCGCTGGTCGTCTGCAGGCCGGAACTCTCGATATTTTTTCGTGTTGGCATGCTGGATGTAGGCGTCGCGCTCATCCAGCCACAAGTCTAGGTATTCTCTTGCCTCTGCTGTCAGGTATACAATACCCCCTTTGCGGCGTTTCGCTATCTCCGGTCTGATGGTGACTTGATCACCCTTGACATCAGACACAAGGATCTGAGCAGTTTCATTCCTGCGGCAGCCGGTTGATATCAGGAACGTTATCATCGCCTTCGCGTGTACGCTGCCGATCTCCATCATTTTCTTCAATGTTGCCAGTTCGAGGGGCTTGTCGTTCGCTGCGGTATCGGGGCGGCCTTTGATGACATTCCGCTCCAATTCATCGAAGGTGATTCCGTTCACCTTATAGTACCGGCTCAGGATGCTCATGCTGACATTCGTTGCCCGGTCGGATTTCTCCTCTCTCGACTCAGCATATTTTATCAGGTTTTCCGGTAGAAGGTGATCGTGGATTTCATCGACCGATATATCCAGGCATTGCGCGAAGGACCTGAACACCTTGCTATAAGACTCGATAGTCTTTGGCGACCTTTTGGCGCGCTTGAGCATCGTGAGGTACTGGGCTACGGTATATTTCATCATATTATCGTCTGTGAATCAGGCACATTATGTGTATGGGGCATGATCTTATGAAAATACTCGTTGTTGGAGGTGGTGGCCGGGAACATGCAATAGCTACTGCCCTTTCCCGCAACATTGATACGGAACTATACTCCGTAATGGCAAAACGGAACCCCGGTATCGATCGTCTGGCAAAAAATGTGTTGATCGCAAAGGAAACCGAAGTCTCCCGAATCACTGCATATGCACAAAATATGGGGATAGAATACGCAGTCATCGGACCCGAGGCTCCCCTTGAGGCAGGAATTGTTGATGCTCTTGAATCGGGTGGCGTTTCATGTGTTGGGCCGACGCGGGCAGCGGCCCGGCTTGAGACTGACAAAGGATTCTGCCGGAATATGATGGAATTGCATAATATTTCCGGGTGCCCGATGTACCGCGTTTTCCACAACTCTGAAGATGCCATCTCGTTCATCCGCGAACATGACGGGGATCTCGTTGTCAAACCCATCGGCCTCACCGGGGGCAAAGGCGTAAAGATCATGGGCGAACAAGTCGACCGCGCCGGGGCAATTAAGTATGCAGCTTCGCTCAAGGGTGGTGTGGTCATCGAAGAACGCCTCATCGGAGAGGAGTTTACCCTCCAGGCATTTGTCGACGGAAAACATGTCATCCCCATGCCGCTGGTACAGGATCACAAGCGTGCGTATGAAGGAGACGTCGGCCCGAATACCGGGGGTATGGGCTCCTATTCAATGCCGGATCATAAGCTTCCGTTTGTTACCGAAGCGGACTATGCACAGGCACTCGATATCATGAATGCTGCGGTTGCGGCGATGGAGAGAACCGGTACGCCATACAAAGGAGTCCTGTACGGTCAGTTCATGAATACCACTGACGGTCCTAAAGTGATCGAGTTCAATGCACGGTTTGGCGACCCGGAAGCCATGAACGTACTCTCCATTCTGAAGTCGGACTTCTCAGAGATTGTGCGCAGGATTGCTGACGGCACCCTGTCATTTTCCGATGCAGTGTTCGAACCGAAAGCTACGGTCTGCAAATATCTCGTGCCGGAAGGATACCCGGATTCGCCCCGTGCCGGTAATCCCATCACGATACCAGCCGACATTGGCGCACTCCTGTATTATGCCAATGTGGAGATGCAGGGCACCCATCCGATAACCCTCAGTTCCCGGTCCCTCGCATTCGTCGGAATGGGTGCAACCCTTGAAGAAGCTGAGGTGAGTGCAGAACACGCAGCGTCCTCGGTCCGCGGAAATGTCCGCCATCGGAAAGACATCGGGACCCGGGACCTCCTTGAGCGGCGCATCACCCATATGAAGGAGTTACGATGAAGAAAGATTTCCTGTCGATTCTCGATATCACCAAAGATGAGCTCAATGAGATTATCGTCGAAGCCGGAGAGCTCAAAACACTCAAGAAGAAAGGGAAAGTCCACGATGTTCTCCGGGGCAAGAACCTCGCGATGATCTTTGAGAAGTCATCAACCCGCACGCATATCTCGTTCGAGGTTGGGATGAACGAACTTGGCGGCCATGCGCTCTTTTTGAACGCCCGCGACATGCAGATCTGGCGGGGTGAAGAGATCCGCGACACTGCACGGGCCGCCTCACGGTACGTGTCGGGCATCATGATACGGGCATACAAGCACAGCACGATCGAAGAATTCGCACGCTACGCCACGATCCCGGTAATCAACGGCCTCTCAGACCTTGAACACCCCTGCCAGCTCCTTGCCGACATCATGACCCTCCGGGAGCATTTCGGCTCCACCGACGACCTGCGGGTAGCCTGGGTCGGGGACGGGAACAACGTCTGTAACTCGCTGATCCTCTCTACCGTGCTGACCGGAATGAATGTTACCGTAGCCACACCGAAAGGGTACGAACCCTCAGAACGCGTGGTAAAAAATGCCCGTGATCTGGGAGGGAGAGTGACTCTTGTGAGGAGACCGGAACAGGCTGCGCAAGATGCAGATGTCATAATTACCGATACCTGGATCTCGATGGGCGA
>Ga0326728_10000298_pt1 | contig 202595 bp, 174 predicted proteins | sample MB3enrmetagenome_FD_207602 | JGI IMG/M metagenome (GOLD analysis project Ga0326728, IMG submission 207602) | Lab enriched peat soil microbial communities from McLean, Ithaca, NY, United States - MB31MN | ecosystem: Environmental > Terrestrial > Soil > Wetlands > Peat | place: USA: New York... | reverse complement strand
ATGTGTTTCGCGGGCTGACGATGGCGGTGATGATCTTTGTCAACGCGCTGGATGGGGTGCGCGGGCTGCCATGGTGGACGCATCACGCGCCGGCGCGGGTGGACGTGATGACGTACGTCGACATGGTATTTCCGTTCTTTTTGTTTGCCGTGGGATTGTCGCTTCCGCTGGCGGTAGAGAGACGGCTAAGACGGCTAAGACGGCTCAGGCGCGATGGCTCGGAGGCGGGATTGTGGGCGCATGTGGCGCTGCGGTCCGCTTCGCTTGTGGTGCTCGGGCTGATCCTGGCGAATGCGGAGAAGGCTGATCGGGCGCGGATGGGGATGAGCGGGAACGTGTGGGGGCTGCTCGGCCTGGTTTGCGCAGCGCTGTTTCTGCTGGACTACGGAAGTTGGGAACGTCTGCGGCCGTATGCGTACATTTTTCAGGGTATCGGGTTGGCGGGTGTGGCGATCCTTTATGGAGTTTTTCGGCGGACGACACCAGGAGGGCAGGCGGCGTGGATTGACTTTTCGTATCCGGAGATCCTGGGGCTGATAGGGTTCAGCTACTTCGCGGTGGCGATTCTGTACATTCCAACGCGCCACCTGAGGTGGGCGCCGGCGGCATGGTTTGTTCTGCTTGTGGCACTTTGTGCGCTTGCGAATGCGAGGATGGTGATGTTTCCGGAGCGGCTGCCCTTGTATGTCTGGCCGTTCGGGAACGGGGCGATGTGCTGCATCGTGATGGCGGGCGTCGTGACATCTTCGTTCTTTCGAGGAGAGGATGGAGACTCTCCACCCCATGGACGAAGACCTGTCGCTTGGGACCCCGGCTCTGCTCCACGCAAGGGGATTGGGGCGGCTGTTGCTTTCGGCGTGGCAGCGCTTGCGGCGGGATGGTCGCTCAAGCCGCTGGGGATTTCGAAGATTCGCGCTACGCCGACGTGGTCGCTGTGGAGCGTCGGGGCGGCTGCGCTTCTGTTCGCGCTGCTTTACTGGATATGCGATGTGAGGCAGTGGCGGCGATGGGCTTTGCCGTTGCGGCCGGCGGGATCGAACACGCTGACGACGTATCTGCTGCCCGACGTGTGGGATCTTCTCCTGGGATCGCTGGGGCTGGTTTTCTGGGATGCGCACTTTGCGGCGGGCTGGCCGGGGGTAGTGAAGACAATCGTCTTTACGTGCATGATTCTGGCGCTGGCGGGGGTGTTGACGAGGGCGAAGGTTCGGCTGCAACTGTGATGCCTGTGTTCTCTTGATCGAAGACTTCCGAAATTGATCATCGATTTGTGGTCGCTCCTGAGAGTAATATCTTCTGTTTGGATTTTTGGGGGCGACCATGCAATATCGTCCATTTGGCAGACTTGACTGGAAGGTGTCGGCGCTGGGGTTTGGCTGCATGCGGTTTCCCACATCCGACGGGAAACAGATCAGCCCGAACATCGATGAGGCGGAAGCGATCGGAATGCTCCGCTACGCAATCGATCGAGGTGTGAACTACGTTGACACCGCTTATGCGTATCACGACGGTCGCAGCGAGATCGTGGTGGGCAAGGCGTTGCGCGACGGTTATCGCGAACGGGTGAAGCTTGCGACGAAGCTGCCGATCTGGCTGGTGAATGAGCCCGCCGACTTTGACCGGTATCTCAACGAGCAGCTCACGAAACTCCGGACGGACCATATCGATTGCTACCTGATTCACGCGCTGAACCAAAACCGGTGGCGTGATCGTGTGCTGAAGCACGGCGTGCTGGATGAGGCGGCAAGGGCGCTGACCGACGGGCGTATCCGGCATCTCGGCTTTTCGTTTCACGACGAGTTCAGCGTTTTCGAAGAGATTGTGAATGGGTGCGACCTGTGGAGCTTCTGCCAGATCCAGTACAACTACATGGACGCGGAGAACCAGGCGGGCATGTGCGGCTTGGATCTCGCCGCAGGCAAGGGGTTGGGTGTGGTGGTAATGGAGCCGCTGCTGGGCGGGCGGCTGGCGAATCCACCGGAAGACGTGCGGCACACCTTCCAGCGCTTCCCGGCGCAGCACTCACCGGCTGAGTGGGCGCTGGAGTGGCTGTGGGATCAGCCGGAGGTGTCGGTGGTGTTGAGCGGGATGAGCGCGATGCGGCAGGTGGAGGAGAATCTGCGCGCTGCGGAGAATGCGCGGGTGCATGGTTTCGGGCATGCCGAGCAGGACCTGATCGCTCGGGCGAGGGCACTCTACACTGCGCGGACGGCGATTCCGTGCACGAAATGCGGCTACTGCATGCCGTGCCCCAATGGGGTAAACATTCCCAACAACTTCGATATCTACAACTACGCGCACCTTTATGACGACGTAGAGACGGCGCGGTTCAAATACCAGGTGTTTCTGACAGAAGCGGAGCGCGCGGTGGAGTGTATTGATTGCGACACCTGCGAGGGACGATGCCCGCAGAAGATTGCGATCAGCGAGTGGATGCCGAAGGTTGCGGCGATGATGGGGTGAGACTCAAGAGTTGCGAGAGGCTACCGCCTTCATCCCTTGTCTGAGGTCATCCTTCAGGCCGGGGAATCTTGGAAGCCCGCTAACTTCCGAAGGGCATTCGCGCCTGCCCAATCCAAAACGCATTGCTGCGCTGCGCAACAAATCCCGGCTCGCGGCCATTCAGTCGTGCCCTTGCTTCCTGGTAGGGGCCAACGTAGCGTAGGGGAGCGGGAAGCTTTGCGTGGATACGCGGGAGCCGTCGGCGCGCGCTTTGCGCGGATGCCTGTTCGGCCGGGCCGAAGGGGAGGGCGAACTCGTCGCGGAAACGCGGCGGCAGCCACTCGGCGGTGAGGGCCTGATACCAGCGGGGGACGTGTATCCATGAGCCTGTGCCGGCCATGATGCCCTGGGCCATGGTGCGGGAGCGATCGCTGACGCCGAGGGCTTGTGATGCGAACATCTCTGCGACGTAGGCTTTGAAGGCGGTCCAGTCGGCGGGGAGTGCATCGGGCGTTAGTCCAAAGAGGCCGGCAAGGATTTTGGATTCTGCGTAGTAGGTTGCGCGCTCTTCGTTGGTCAGCGGCGGCAGCACGCACTCATAGGCGATGACGGCGCTCTCGATCAGCGTGGCGTAGACCCAGCGCAGCGCGGGAACCTGCAGAGCCTCGTAGCGCGAGCCTTTCGCATATCCGGCAACTGCGGCGGGCACTTCGCCGGTGATTTTTGTGTGCAACTGGTAGAGAGAACGCGCGGCGCGGAACGCCTGGTCATCGGTGCCGAAGATCATCGTGAAAACGACGCGGAAGGTGTTGTGAAAGCGCGCGATAGGCTTCGTCATCACGGAGGAGTGCTGATCGAGCGCCGCGGCCACCCAGGGATGGGCAAGCTGCAGCAGCGCCGCCCGCCCTGCCCCGAGGAAGAGCGCCGACTCGCGGTTGATGCGCCATGTCACCGAGCCCGCGCCAAAGATCCCCTCGACGGGCCGCACCACATGGCCTTCGGCAAGCTCAATGTACTGCTCGAGTTCCTGCCGCGACACTGCGGACGCGGGTTCAGCTCTGACCGGGCTTTCCATCTCTTCCTGTTTTAGATGATTGCAGGCTATGGAGCGACATGAGATGACGCTGCGGGCCAGCAGAATGCGCAACGGATGGGGTGGGCTGAAATGTCCGCGGGCGTCGTTCTGCGGATTGGCTTTCGCCCGAGTGAATCAGCGGTTGTGCAATCGCGGGCTGAGATCTAAATCGTCTTTGCGTAATGTGAACAACATTTCATGATATGGGAATGAAGGTCCCCGGTGTGTCTCTCATCACAGCCGCTAAACGCCTCAAAGAAGAGACTCCTCGTAGCGGTTTTTTCTCCGCGGCCGCGCTATCGCTAAACCACCTTAAGCACATTGCGGAGTTCAGATTTGAGCCCGGCGCTGCTAAGAGCGGCGGTAATAACAGAAATCAACGCGAAACAACGGAATCAGCGGTTTCGCCGCAATGAGGCAAAGCAAATGAGTGATAAAGAGATGGTGATTCTAGATGGGAACGAGGCAGCGGCTTCGGTAGCCTATCGACTCTCCGAAGTTGTCGCGATCTATCCGATTACCCCCTCGTCGCCGATGGCGGAGTGGGCCGATCAGTGGCGCTCGGAAGGGAAGAAGAATATCTGGGGCGCGCTGCCCGTCGTGGAAGAGCTGCAGAGTGAAGGCGGCGCAGCCGGCGCGCTGCACGGGGCGCTGCAGGCGGGTGCATTTGGCACCACGTTTACGGCCTCACAGGGCCTGCTGCTCATGATCCCTAACATGTTCAAGATTGCCGGTGAGCTGACGCCAGCCACCATGCACGTGACGGCCCGCACGCTGGCGACGCACGCGCTGTCGATTTTCGGCGACCACTCCGACGTAATGGCGTGCCGGTCGACTGGCTGGGCGATGCTGGCGTCGAACTCGGTGCAGGAGGCGCATGATCTGGCGCTGGTGGCGCAGATCGCCACGCTCGAATCGCGCATTCCGTTCATTCATTTCTTCGATGGATTCCGCACTTCGCACGAGGTGGGCAAGATCTATCCGATCAGCGACGAAACGATCCGTGCGATGGTCGATGACAAGTACATCATTGAGTTCCGGCAGAATGCGTTGAGCCCCGATCGGCCGATTCTGCGCGGCACGGCGCAGAACCCTGATGTCTTCTTCCAGGCGCGCGAGGCTTGCAGCCCATTCCATGCAGCGGTTCCGGGGATCGTGCAGTCGGTGATGAATCGGCTTGCGGTGCAGACTGGTCGCGCTTATCACCTGTTCGACTACTACGGCGCTGCCGATGCCGAGCGGGTGATCGTGATGATGGGCTCCGGTGCTGAAGCGGCTGAAGAGGCCGTGGATGCGATGGTGAAGCAGGGCGAGAAGATCGGGCTGGTCAAGGTCCGGCTCTATCGGCCGTTCGATGCGGCGGCATTTATCAATGCGCTGCCGGCAACGGTGAAGTCGATTGCTGTGCTTGATCGCTGCAAGGAGCCGGGAGGCGCGGGCGAGCCGCTCTACCAGGATGTGGTTACGGTTCTCGCCGAGCATGCCGAGACGCTGCCGTTTGCCGCGATGCCGACGGTGGTTGGCGGGCGCTACGGGCTGTCGTCGAAGGAGTTTACGCCGGCAATGGTGAAGGGCATCTTCGACGAGCTGAACAGGACCACGCCGAAGAATCACTTCACGATTGGCATCGAGGACGATGTTTCGCACACGAGCCTTGCCTACGATTCGAGCTTCTCGACCGAGGATCCGAAGACGGTTCGCGCGCTGTTTTATGGGCTGGGCTCCGACGGAACGGTCGGTGCAAACAAAAACTCGATCAAGATCATTGGCGATCAGACGCCGAATTATGCGCAGGGATACTTTGTATATGACTCGAAGAAGTCGGGCTCGATGACAACTTCGCACCTGCGCTTCGGGCCGAATTCGATCCGTTCGACTTACCTGATTACGCAGGCCAGCTTTATCGCCTGCCACAACTTCAGCTTCCTCGAGAAGATGAACGTGCTTGAGGCGGCGACTCCCGGGTCGGTGTTCCTGCTGAACTCGCTGTATTCGGCGGCCGAGGTATGGGACAAGCTGCCGAAGACGATCCAGGACGAGATCCTTCGCAAGAAGATCGAGTTTTATGTAATCGATGGCTACAAGGTGGCGCGCGATGCCGGAATGGGCACGCGCATCAACACCATCATGCAGACCTGCTTCTTCGCCATCAGCGGTGTGCTGCCGCGCGAGGAGGCGATCGAGCAGATCAAGAAGTCGATCAAGAAGACTTACGGCAAGCGCGGCGAATCCGTGGTGCAGAAGAACTTTGCCGCGGTGGATAGCGCTCTTGCTCATCTCGAGAAGGTCGAACTGCCGTCGGGTGCAACCTCGGGCTTCGACATCACAGGCGTTATTTCAGACAAGGCTCCAAAGTTTGTCCACGATGTGCTGGGGCGTATCGCGGCGGGCAAGGGTGACCTGCTGCCGGTGAGCTCGATTCCCGCAGGCGGCACATTCCCGACAGCAACGGCACAGTGGGAGAAGCGCAACATCGCGCAGTTCATTCCGGTGTGGGACAAGGACCTCTGCATCCAGTGCGGCAAGTGCGTGATGGTATGTCCGCACGCAGTCATCCGCGCCAAGGTCTACTCGCCCGAACTCGGCGACAAGGCCCCGGCAACCTTCCAGTGGGCCAAGCCGAAGTGGAAGGGCATGGAGACGGATCGCTACACGCTGCAGGTTGCGCCGGAGGATTGCACCGGATGCGCCGTCTGCGTGGACGTGTGCCCGGTGAAGAGCAAGAGCGACGCCAGCCACAAGGCCATCAACATGGCGCCGCAGGAGCCGCTGCGCGAGCCGGAGCGCGAAAACTGGGAGTACTTCCTGAGCCTGCCCGAGGTTGACCGCGCGAAGCTGTCGCACTCGCAGGTGAAGGATCTGCAACTGATGCAGCCGCTGTTTGAGTTCTCGGGCGCCTGCGCAGGTTGCGGCGAAACCGCCTACGTCAAGCTGCTGACACAGCTCTTCGGCGACCGGCTCTACATCGCAAATGCAACGGGCTGCTCGTCGATCTACGGCGGCAATCTGCCTACCACTCCCTACAGCAAGAATGCGGCGGGACGTGGGCCGACGTGGTCCAACTCGCTCTTCGAAGACAACGCGGAGTTTGGGTTCGGCATGCGGATGGCTCTCGACCAGCAGAAGACTTTTGCAGAAGTGCTGGTCACGCGCCTGGCTTCGGCCGTCGGACCGGAACTGGCGGCGGATATCGTCAATGCGCAGCAGAAAACCGAGGCCGAGATCGACGCACAGCGCGAGCGGGTGAAGATTCTGAAGGCGAAGCTCGCCGGTATTGGCTCGTCGGATGCGAAGAACCTGCTGGCCGTTGCCGACGCGCTGGTCCGCAAGAGCGTGTGGATACTGGGCGGCGACGGATGGGCGTACGACATCGGATTCGGCGGACTGGATCACGTGCTGGGTTCGGGCAAGAACGTGAATGTGCTGGTGCTTGATACCGAGGTGTATTCGAACACCGGCGGGCAATCATCAAAGGCCACGCCACGCGGCGCGGTTGCAAAGTTTGCAGCCAGCGGCAAAGCGAACAGCAAGAAGGACCTGGCGATGGAGGCTGTCAGCTACGGATATGTCTACGTGGCGCAGGTGGCCCTTGGCGGGAACGACAGCCACGTGATCAAGGCCTTCCAGGAAGCCGAGGCTCACGAGGGTCCGTCGCTCATCATCGCCTACGCAAGTTGCATCGCGCACGGCTACGACCTGATCCACGGGCTCGAACAGCAGAAGCTCGCTGTGCAGTCCGGCTACTGGCCGCTGATGCGCTACAACCCGTCGCTGCGACTCGAAGGCAAGAATCCGTTCCAGCTCGATTCGCGCGCGCCGTCGATCCGGCTCAAGGATTACGCCTACCGCGAAGCGCGTTACACCATGCTCGCGCGCAGCAATCCCGATCTGGCCGCAACACTGTTGAAGGAAGCACAGGACGATGTCGAGCGCCAGTGGCGCGTCTACTCGGCTCGCGCAGGCATGCCTGGCCGCGCCGAGACGCCGCACATTGCGCCCGAAGAGAAGTCTGAAGAGAAACTGGCAGCTCCGCCTGCCGGAGGATCAAAATGATCGATGTATCAACCAAATACCTGGGCCTGAAGCTGAATGGCCCCATCGTTGTGTCTTCCACGCCGCTCTCGGAGTCGATTGAGAACGTGCGAAGGATGGAAGAAGCCGGAGCATCGGCGATTGTGCTCACGTCACTCTTCGAAGAGCAGCTCGCGCTGGAGTCGCGGGCGCTCGACGAAGACCTTTCGCGCGGCACAGAGTCTTTTGCCGAGTCGCTCGGCTACCTGCCCGATCTGAACGACTACCGGATGACCCACGAGGTTTATCTCGACTACGTCCGGCGCTGCAAGGAGGCGGTGAAGATTCCCATCTTCGCCAGCCTCAACGGCGCCACCACAGGCGGCTGGGTGCGGTTTGCGCAGGAAGCGGAGCAGGCGGGAGCCGATGCTGTCGAGCTCAACACCTATCAGCTCGCGACCGATCGCAGCCAAACGTCGACCGAGCTCGAGTCGCAGTTGCTCGAACTGGTGGAGAGCGTCTGCAAGGCGGTGAAGGTGCCGGTGGCGGTGAAGCTGTCGCAGTCTTTTACGAGCCTGCCGCATCTTGCGGCCAAGCTTGAAGACGCGGGCGCGGCGGGCGTGGTCCTCTTCAACCGCTTCTATCAGCCTGACTTTGACATTGAAGGACTGGAGGTGCGGCCCACACTGCACTTCTCCACGCCATCGGAGCTGCTGCCCCGGCTGCACTGGGCGGCGATTCTGTTCGGGCACCTGAACATCGATATTGCCATCACCGGAGGCGTCCACTCGGCTGAAGACGTGATCAAGAGCATCATGGCCGGCGGCAACGTTGCGATGATGTGTTCGGCGCTGCACATCCACGGCATCGAACATATCGGGCGCGTTCTCAATGACCTGCAGTACTGGCTGGAGAAGCGCGAATACTCGTCCCTCGCGGAGACACGCGGCTGCCTGAGCCGGCGCTCGGTGCCGGATGTGTCGCCGTTTGACCGCGGCAACTACATCAAGACGCTGAGCTCTTACAGCCTGCGCCAAACGGTAGCAGCATTTTGACCAAGATATAAGAGCCCGAAGGGCTTTCCTGGGGCCAATGGCGACTGCACAAGTTCTGCAGTCGCCATTGGTTTTTCTGCGCAAAATCGACGCCTTGGATTTCGGATGATCCTCAGGGAACAGCTGCGGGGCGGGGCCCCGGCTTATCATTCGTGTGAAACATTTGCGAGGCCACGAATGATGCTGAAACCTCTTGCCGCAATCTCTGCAACGTTAATCTCACTCGGCGCACTTTGTCCGGCGCAGGCGCCGGCGAAGTATGAACCGTCGATTGAATCGCTTGATCAGCATCCGCTGCCGCAATGGTATGCGGGAGCGAAGCTGGGGATTTTTATCCACTGGGGTCTTTACTCCGTTCCGGGGTGGGCGCCGATCACGCACCCGGATCACGACTTCTCGTCGAACGACTACATCAAGTACGACCCCTACGCCGAGTGGTATCTCAACACGATGCGCGTCCCCGGCTCGCCGACGGCCGAGTATCACAAGGAGCATTATGGCGCGAACTTTGAGTACTACGACTTTGCGCCGGTATTCAATCGCGAAACGAAGAAGTGGGATCCTGACAAGATGGCGGCGATCTTTCGCAAGTCCGGCGCGCGCTACGTGGTGCTGACCAGCAAGCATCACGAGGGCTTCACGCTGTGGCCGAGCACGACACCGAATCCGAGCCCGTCGCTGCCGGCGAGCAAGCTGCATGCGCAGCGCGACATTGTGGGCGAACTGACGGCCGCGGTGCGGAAACAGGGGATGAAGATGGGGCTCTACTACTCCGGCGGCTACGACTGGACGTTCAACACGGGGCCGATCGGGATCGACAAGGACTACGAGGCGGTGAAGCCCCAAACGAAAGCGTACGGCGATTATGCGTTTGCGCAGATTCACGAACTGATCGACCGCTACCAGCCTTCGGTGTTGTGGAACGACATCGATTGGCCGAGGACGGGGAACGCACTGCAGGTGGAGGCGGACTACTACAACGCTATTCCCGACGGCGTGATCGACGACCGGTTTGGAATCAAGCACTCCGACTTTACCTCGCCCGAGTACCAGAAGCTCGACAAGATCAGCGCGAAGAAGTGGGAAGAGTGCCGGGGGTTGGGACGTTCATTTGGATATAACCGGGCCGAGGGCGAGGCGGAGACCATGGCGCCCGGCGAGTTGATCGCGCTCCTTGTCGATATCGTGAGCAAGAATGGGAATCTGCTGCTCGACGTGGGTCCGGAGGCGGACGGCACGATTCCGCCGGTGCAGAAGGAGCGGCTGCAGGCGCTTGGCGCATGGCTGAAGCAGAACGGAGAAGCGATCTACGATACGGTGCCGTGGACGGAAGCGGCAGGGAAGTCCACCGAGGGAGACGATTTGCGGTTCACGCGCAAGGGCGATGATCTCTACGTCACAGTGTTGGGAAGACCAAAAGCTCAAACGATCACGATTCAGGGTCTCCCGGTAAAGCCGGGAGTAGGGATTACGCAGCTTGGCGGCACGAGTGAGCTGGGCGCAAAGGTGCAGTACGGCGGTATGCGGATCGTCCTGCGAGGGCCTCTCAAAGGCGAGTATGCATACTCGTTCAAGCTTGCAGGCTACGCGCGCTGATCAGGTTCGGAAGCATCAGCGCCGCCCAGGAGGCTTTCCACGGATTCGTCCAGCATCCTGCACGCCTCCGGCAGCGCGGCTTGAACGGTGTCGCTGAAGCCTTCGCGCAGTTCAAGCGAAGCGGCGCCGACGGTGAGCAGCAGGGAAGCGCGGGGCATTGCGCCGTAAAGATGTTTGCTCAGAGCGAGGAGCTGTGCTGCGTCCAGGTGATGAGTGCCCAGTTTCGAGATGTCCGCGGCAGGCTCGACGGACATGGTGCGGACGAGGCCCGGGGCGCAGTCCGTCGCGCAGTCGATGAAGATCACCGACTCAGCTTTCGCGACGTCTTCGACGATCTCCGGCGTCCACTGGTGATCGCAAAGGATGCGGATTCGCGGATCGTTGCGCCAGCGGTCTTCGGCCCATTGGGCAAGGTAAAGACCGATGCCGTCGTCCTCGCGGAGAGAGTTGCCGCAGGCGAGGATCAGGCATTGGACGGTCGGTTGATTCATGTTCTGCCTTTATGGACTGAAAAACCCCAGGTCTCAGAAGCGAGGCCTGGGGCGCCCAGGGTTATGGAGATATTAGCGTACTAGATGATCAACAACTTTGCCGTCGGAGGACAGCAGCGTCATCGCCAGCGGCATCTGGCCGAAGGCGTGGGTCGAGCAGCTCAGGCACGGATCGAAGGTGCGGATGACGGCTTCGACGCGGTTGAGCGCGCCCTCGGTGAACTTGCCGTCTTTCACGTAGGCCTTCGCCGCCTGAAGAACGCCGCGGTTCATGGCCTTGTTGTTGTGGCCGGTGGCGACGACGAGGTTGGCCCATATGATCTTGCCGTCATCGTCAACCTTGTAGTGATGGTTAAGCGTGCCGCGCGGCGCCTCGATCTGGCCCGCACCTTCGAGGCGATTTACCCCTGCGGTGGCGCGCACGTGCTTGTCGAGGATAGTCGGATCGGCGAGGATGTGCTCGATTCTCTCTATGCCGTGCAGCACTTCAACGAGCCGCGCATGGTGATAGAAGAACGAGCTCTCGACTGGTCCGGAGGCGAGCTGTTTGAATTCGGCCAGCTCCTGGTCGGCTTTGGGCGTGCCCATGGTCTTTACGATGTTTAAGCGCGCCAGCGGGCCTACGCGGTAGCTGCCCTCGGGATAGCCAAGCGGCTTGTAATACACAAACTTCGTGTAGCTGTAATTCTCAGTGGCTTCGCCGATCACTTCAGTGAAGCGCTGGGCGGTGATGCCGTCTTCGATGATGTTGCCCTTGGGGTCGATGAGGCGAAGCGCGCCGTCGTTGAATTCGATCGACTCGTCTTCGTTGATCAGGCCGAGGTAGTTCGATGGGAAGTTGGCGAAGACAGATATCTCCTGCTGGAACTTGTCGGCGATCTGCTTGTAAGCCGCAAGCGCGAGGCCGACGTTGGCGTAGGCCTCGGGCAGCATGGCAAGGATCTCATCGCGATGGGCCGCGCTCAGGGGCTCCGTTACGCCACCCGGGATAACCCAGCCCGTATGAATGCGCTTGGTGCCGAGCAACTCGATGATGTGCTGACCGAAGCGGCGCAGGGCGATGCCGGCGCGGCCGAGCTCGGGCCGGGCAGCGGCGACGCCGAAGATGTGGCGCTGTGCCGGGTCGGACTCCATGCCGAGCAGCAGGTCGGGGGAGGAGAGATGGAAGAAGCTGAGGGCGTGCGACTGCACCATCTGGGCGAGATTCAGTATGCGGCGCAATTGCGCGGCCGTATGCGGAATACGCACCGACATGATGGCTTCGCAGGCCTTGGCGGAGGCCAGCAGGTGCGAGACGGGGCAGATGCCGCAGATGCGCGCGGTGAGGCTGGGCATCTCGTAGAACGGACGGCCTTGAGAGAATCTCTCGAACCCGCGCACTTGGGTTACGTGAAAGTGCGCGTCTTCGACCTCGCCCTGCGCGTTCAACTGAATCGTGATCTTGCCGTGTCCTTCGAGGCGGGTTACGGGATCGATCGTGATGGTCTGGCTCATGATCAGGCTCCAAAGCGGGTGAGGGCCGGAATGTCCAGCGGCTCGCCGGTGATGAGCGCCGTCAGCGCTGTGTGGAATGTGTCGGCAGAGGGCGGGCAGCCGGGGAGGAAGACGTCGACCTTGACGAATTCGTGGATCGGCCGGACGATCTTCAGCAGCCTGGGTACGACCACGCAGGGAATCTGCGGCTGGATCGTGGAGTGCTCGATGTAGGCGCAATCGAGGATTGGTTCCGGGCCGATGGGGTTGCGCATGGAGGGAACGTTGCCGGTGATGGCGCAGTCGCCCATGGCGATCAGCATCTTGGAGTGGGCGCGGATTTTCTTGATCTTCTTTTCGTCCTCGACCGATGCCACGGCACCCTCCACGAGCGCGATGTCCACGTTGTCGGGGAACTGCTTCGCGTCGACCACGGGGCTGTAGACCACGTCCACAAGCTCGGCCAGTTCAAGGAGCCGTTCATCCATGTCGAGGAACGACATGTGGCAGCCGGAGCATCCGTCCAGCCAAACCGTTGCCAATTTCAGTTTGCTCATTGCGCTTCCCTCATGAGGTTCAAGTAGGGCAGAAAGTCAGGATACTTGGGGTGATCGGAGCCGATCTTGCTCTTGTCGAACAGAGCGCCGGTCGGGCATACCTGCACGCATTTGCCACAACGCGTGCATGTGGATTTACCCCAGTCCTCGTGGAGGTCGGTGATGATCATTGAGTCGATGCCGCGACCCATCACATCCCACACGTGGGCGCCTTCGATCTCGGCGCAAACCCGCACGCAGCGGGTGCAGAGGATGCAGCGATTGTGGTCTGCAGTGAAGCGCTCGTGCGAGGCGTCGATGGACAGTTTGGGGTTGCGATAAGGCAAACGAATGTGGGTTAAGCCTTCGCTCTGCGCCATCGCCTGCAACTCGCAGTGGCCATTTGAGACGCACACGGAGCAGATATGGTTGCGCTCGGCAAAGAGCAGTTCCAGAATAGTGCGGCGATGCTTTTGTAACCGCTCGGTGTTGGTGCTCACCACCATTCCTTCTGAAACTGTAGCGACACACGCAGGCAGCAGCTTGTTGCTGCCCTTGATCTCGACCAGGCACAGCCGGCATGCGCCGACGTCGCTTAACCCCTCAAGGTGGCAGAGCGTGGGAATCGGAATGTCGTTCTCCCGCGCCACTTCAAGGATGGTCTGGTTGCGACGTGCGCTGACTTCGTGACCGTCGATTTCGAGAGTTTTGACTTCAAAGGCTGCCTCGGTCATGCCAACACCTCCACGGTAGCCGGTTCACCAGCTGGTGCGCCGGCCATGTTGCAGACGCCTGCCGGGCAGCGCTTGTGCACAATATGTTCGAGGTACTCGTTTTTAAAGTATTTGAGCGTGCTCAGCACCGGGTTGGGAGCCGTCTGGCCCAGCCCGCAGAGGCTCGTTTCCTTGACCGTATTGCAGAGTTCGATCAGGAGTTCCAGGTCGTCCATCGTGGCGGTGCCTTCGCAGATGCGCGTCAGAAGCGTGTGCATCTGTGCCGTGCCCGCGCGACACGGAATGCACTTGCCGCACGATTCGGTCATGCAGAACTCAACAAAGAAGCGGGCGACGTTGACCATGCACGACGTATCGTCCATGACGATCATGCCGCCGGAGCCCATGATTGAGCCGGCCGCCATCAGCGCGTCGTAGCTTACGCCCAGCGTCATCATGTCCGCGGGAATGCAGCCGCCGGAAGGTCCGCCGGTCTGGATCGCCTTCAGCTTGTGCCCTCCGGGAACTCCGCCGCCGATGACATCGATGATCTCCCACAGCTTGATGCCCAGCGGGACTTCGATGAGGCCGGTGTGCTTGATGCGTCCGGTAAGCGCGAAGACCTTGGTGCCCTTCGATCGCTCCGAACCCATGTTGAAGAACCACTTGCCTCCATTGCGCACGATCGGCGCGATGTTGGCATAGGTTTCAACGTTGTTGATAAGCGTCGGCTTGCCCCAGAGTCCGCTTACAGCCGGATAGGGCGGTCGCGGCTTCGGGGTTCCGCGCCGGCCTTCAATCGAGGCCAGCAACGCCGTCTCTTCGCCGCAGACAAATGCGCCTGCGCCGAGACGAATCTCGATATCGAAGTTGAAGGTTGTGTTGCAGATGCCATTTCCCAGCAGGCTGCGGCGCCGTGCCTCACGCAGAGCTGTGGTGAGCCGCGAGACGGCGACCGGATACTCGGCGCGCACATAGATGAAGCCCTTGCTCGCGCCGACTGCGTAGGCGGCAATCGCCATGCCTTCGATCACACGGTGCGGATCGCCTTCCATCACGCTGCGATCCATGAACGCGCCAGGGTCGCCCTCGTCGCCGTTGCACACCACGTACTTGATGTCGCCGGAGGCCTTCGCCACCGTGCCCCACTTCAGGCCGGTGGGATAGCCGCCGCCGCCGCGTCCGCGCAGGCCGCTCTCCGTGATGCGGTGGACCACGCCATTCGGCGTCATCTCGGTCAGAGCGGTGAGCAGCGCTTTGTAGCCGTCTCGTGAGATATAGTCGTCGATCTTCTCGGGATCGATGTGGCCGGCGTTCTCCAGCACTACGCGAACCTGTTTCTCGAAGTGCTCGTTCAGGTCGCACTGCAGTTCGGCCACCGGCTTGTCGCCCAGGCTGGCAACGATTGCTTCTGCATTCGCGTCCTTTACGTGGTGGTAGAGAGTCTCATCGGGATCGACGCGCACCAGTGGCCCGGAGGAGCACGGTCCCATGCACCCGGTTTTGCGGATCAGGATCTTCTTGCCGGAAGCTTCGGCCGCCTTCACCAGTGCGTCGCGAAGCTGGCCGGCACCCTGGCTGGCGCAAGCAAGGTCCATGCAGACGTTCACTTCATAGTCGTACTTCTCGTTTTCCTGGTGGACGCTTTTAGCTATTTGTTCCAGTTCTTCAATTGTCATTCCACCGCCCACCTTTCGAGCTGAGCAATCATCTGCTCATCTGTTACCTCGCCGGCAACCTCGCCGTCGCAGATCATCACGGGCGCGCGGCTGCATGCACCTACGCAGCGGGCCGTCATCAGGCTGATCTGGCCATCCTTGGTCGTCTGTCCATGCTGCATCCCAAGGTGCTTTTCGGCCGAGGCGATCAGCTTGTCCGTACCCTTGATGTAGCAGGCAGTGCCGGCGCAGAGGGTCATGGTGTGTTTCCCCGGCGGCTTCAGGCTGAAGTAGTGATAGAACGTGACGACTCCGTAGGCCTGGCTCAATGGGACGCGCAGTGACTGCGCAACAAAGCGAATCGCGTCATCGTCCAGGTACCCAAACGAGGACTGCACGGTATGCAGGGTTTCAATCAGAGCGTGGCGCGCGAACCCATTTTTGCGCATGGTGCCGGCCACGATCTTCCAACGCTTGTCGTCGCTCGGAAGCGGCGGTGGTGTAAATGCGGGCACAATCCCTCCGGACGTTGAAGACGAAGCACTTAGCACTTGCCCCTTTGCTCCGCTCTCTGTCTCGTCCTGTTTTACTCCCGCATGTATACAAACGGCCGTGACAACGGTCACTCGGCAGAGTGGCTAGTGTGGGATTCTCCGTTGGAAACAGGCAAGTTGTACTGTCGTAGGGATCGTGCCCTCTAACCCATGCCACCCCAACTGCGACGACCTGTCGGTCGGGACGCAGGCGCTGCAAAACGCTGCGTGAATGGGGAACCCGGCAACTGAAGTTATGCCCTGATACAGGCGGCTAGCTGAGGGCGGGGAGGCGGTCGGAGATACCGAGCAGGAAGATCAGGCCGATTGCGCAGCTATAGACTGCGCCGGTCCATGCAATGAGGTGGTAAAAGCGGTGATGATGTCCGCCGGCTTTGAAGGCTCCGCCGAGGGAGGCGGTCATCAGCGCGTTCATGCAGATAAGGCCGAGCGCAAACGCTGCCAGGCCGAGCATGCCGCGCGAGGTGCCGCCGAGATTGGCGGTCAGGAAGAACAGGGCGAGCTGGCTGGGGGTCTCGGCGCCGACTCCGTGAAGAACGCCGATGACGAATACGGATTTGCCGTTGTACATCCACTGGAAGCGCTCGGGCTGTGGAGCCGTGGGATTCCAGGCACGGCGGACGCGCCAGCCGAGCCACAGCACGCCGTTGATGGCGATGGCGAGGCGGCTCTCGATGCGGCCATGGCGATGGCCGTGCGCGTCCTTGCGCAGGATGCCGGCGACGACGCCGATGCCGAGGACGATGAGCGTAAAGCCGATGAGGCGCTCGGTCCAGTGATCGAGTCCTTCGGGCAATCCCATATGCAATTGCAGGACAGCAATACCGAGGGCGGCGACGGTGAAGGCATGGCCGAATGCGTAGGTCATCCCGAGGCGCAGGCCGCTCCTCCAGTTGCGCTGGACGGCGGTGATGTCAGAGATGGCGGCGAGGTGATCGTAGTCGAAGCCGTGCCGGAGGCCCAGCACAAGGCAGGAACCGAGAGCGGCATCGAGTTTCCAGTCGCCCAGAATCGGTGTCACAGGTGCTTAGTATAGAGCAGGCTTGCTGCGGCTGGCTTGGTCATTTGTCACCGGGCTGGAAGGCGGCGGCTTGTTGGTGCCGCTCGGGTTAAGCGATTTGCTTTCCCACTCCTGCCATCACCCCACGGACGAAGCCGGTCTCACCCGAGCGACGAAGACCTGTCGCCGGGGACCACGAGTGTCCGTGGGGACCCCGGATGACCACCCACGAACGAAGACCTATCCGTGGAACGGGCACCCGGATCTCGTCCGAGCGCCAGTTGTTTTTCGATTCGTCGGAATTTTGCCTGCCCGACTGCCGGCTGGGGCCGGCTTGATCCGAAGTTTCTGTAGGGCTTCAATTTGCGCGTGGGCTATGCTGGACTGCGAGGCGCAGAATCTTGACACTGTCAACATCGCCAATGGCGGAGATGGAACCTGCTCATGAGAGGAAGAGTATTCGGGTACGCGGCGTGGTGCAGGGCGTTGGTTTTCGGCCGTTCGTCTATCGCCTGGCTACTGAAGAGGGTCTCGCGGGTCTGATCGGCAACGATACGGATGGCGTGGTGATTGAGCTTGAAGGCCCTGCGTCGCGGATTCAGGCGTTTCTCCGCCGGCTGACGGCAGAGACGCCGCCGCTGGCGCGGATTGATTCGGTGGCGGTGAGCGATGCGGCAACGACAGGCGAGTCCGGTTTTCGGATTGTGGCCAGCGAGGTGCTGGGCAAGGTCAGCACCGGGATTCCGGCCGATGCTGCAACGTGCGCCGATTGCCTGCGCGAATTACTCGACCCGGCGGACCGGCGCTATCGCTATCCTTTCCTGAACTGCACAAACTGCGGACCGCGGTTCACCATCACGCGCCGCATTCCCTACGACCGGCCGCAGACCTCGATGGCGGTCTTTCCGATGTGCCCGGAGTGCAACGCCGAATACGACGATCCGCTGAACCGGCGGTTCCATGCGCAGCCGAATGCCTGCAGGCGGTGCGGGCCGCACGTATGGCTGGAGTCGCCCGAGGGCGTACAGATTGAATCGACCGATCCGGTGGTGGAGACAATCGAGCGGTTGCTGCGCGGCGACATCATGGCGATCAAGGGCATTGGCGGATTCCACCTGGGCGTGGACGCGACCAGCGAGGCAGCGGTTATGCGCCTACGGGAACGCAAGCATCGCTACGGCAAGCCGCTGGCCATTATGGTGCGGGACCTGGAGGCGGCGCGGGCGCTGTGCTATGTGACTGAGGATGAAGGGGCGCTGCTCTCGACATCCGCCCGGCCGATCGTGCTCTTGCATGCGCGCCGGGAGAACAGCATTGCACCGGCGGTGGCTCCGGGGAATCCGTGGCTCGGGGTGTTTTTGCCGTATGCACCGTTGCAGCATCTGCTTTTTGCCGATGCGAGGGTGAAGGCGCTGGTGATGACGTCGGCGAATTTGAGCGAGGAGCCGATCGCGATTGACAACGATGAGGCGCGAGCGCGGCTGGGAAAGATCGCAGACGCGTTCCTGATGCACAATCGGGAGATCTTGCAGCGGTGCGACGATTCTGTGGCCGCCGTGGTGGATGGCGCGCCGCAGCTTGTCCGCCGTGCGCGGGGATACGTTCCGCTGGCTGTGCCGCTGCCGATGGATGCGGCGCCGCTGCTTGCGGTCGGTGGACACCTGAAGAACGTATTTGCACTGGCGCGAGGAAGGTTTGCGTACCAGAGCCAGCATCTGGGGGATCTCGAAAATATGACGGGGCTCCAGTTCTTTGAAGAGTCGCTGCGGCACCTGATGCATACCTTCGAGATTGAGCCGCAGGCCGTGGTGCACGATTTGCATCCCGGGTACCTGTCGACGAACTGGGCGAAGGAGTGGGCCGGGCAGCGCGGACTGCAATTGATCGGCGTGCAGCACCACCATGCGCATATCGCCGCCTGCATGACGGAAACCGGGGTTGAGGGGCCTGTGATTGGCCTGTCGCTCGACGGTACTGGATATGGCACAGACGGGCGCATCTGGGGCGGGGAGGTGCTGATCTGCAGGCTGGATGGGTTCGAGCGCTTCGCACATCTGGAGTACGTGCCGATGCCCGGAGGTGAGGCGGCGATTCATGAGCCGTGGCGCATGGCGTTTGCACATTTGAGGGCCGCGGGATTTCCAGAAGGCGAGGTGAGAGAGCTGGTGGGGGCCAGCGAGCAGGAGGCTCGGCTGCTGGCACGGATGATCGAGCGGGGAATCAACTCGCCGCTTACGTCGAGCCTGGGACGGCTGTTTGACGCCGCGGCTGCGGTGATCTTGAACCGGCGCACAGTGGACTACGATGCGCAGGCCGCGATTGAGCTGGAAGGGATAGCGGTGGATGAAGCGGATGGGCTGCGGGGTGAGGAGTATGTGCCGGAGTTGGTCAGATCAGGCGGGGCGGGCGAGGGCTCGCTGTCGTTGAGGATTGACCGGCTGTGGCGCGCGCTGGTGGATGATTTGCGCCGGGGGGTGCCCGGGGAGAGAATCGCGGCGCAGTTTCACGCAGGCATCGCGGAGGGATTTATCGGGGCGGCGGAGAAGGCGCGGGAGGCGACGGGGATATTGCAGGTGGCGATGAGCGGCGGGTGCATGCACAATCGCAGGCTGTCGCGCCTGTTGAGATTTGGACTCGAGGAGCGAGGCTTCAAAGTATTTCAACAGTGTCAAGTCAGCCCGGGTGATGGTGGACTTAGTTATGGACAAGCCGCGGTAGCCGCTGCAATTCTGACGAAGAGGTCACCCCATCTATAAAATCCGAGGATTGAACGATGACGATTCGCGGAATCATCTGGGCAGTACTTCTGTTCTTTGCAGGAATCATCAGCGTGGGCGTCACTCTCAACGGAGTCTGGTCGGCGCTTCGGGTGGATTTCCGGCAGGATACGGTGTTGAGCATCGTTTATTGCGCTCTGCCGATTCTTTGTTTCCCACTGTTCCTGCTGGTGAGGCCGCCGCGTCGGGCTGCGGTGCTGCTGTCGCTGATGGCTCTTACCTATCTTGGCGCGTACTCTGCGCTGAATTGGCGAACCTGCTCGGAACTGGGCTATTGCATCAGCGTCACGGCAACGGTGATGCAGACGTTGAGCACGAACATGGTGCTGGCGTTTTTCGCCGTTGTCATCCTCAGTCTTCTTGCTCAACTGGTGGATGACCACACGGCGTTTTGGCGCACAGGCAGGTAATCAGCCGGAGATCCGCACCAGCTGCTCTGCTTCCACTTTCGGTCCAAGGATGGAGATGCGCGGAATGCGACCGCGCACCATAGCGATTTCGTCGCAGCGGTGGAGGCGCGGGCAGATCTGGCAGTCCTTGAAGATCTTGTCGGGCAGTTCGAGCTTGTCTTCGACGGGGCGAAATCCGTATTTGAAGAAGAAGTCGGGAATACGCGTAAAGAGACAGACGGACTGGATGCCGTGCAATTCGGCTTCGTCGATGAGCGCGCCGAGAATGCGGCCCCCGGCGCCCTGGCTCTTGGCTTCGGGTTTCACGACGATCGAGCGCACTTCGCAGAGGTGCGGACCGTAGAAATGCAACGCGCCGCAGCCGAGGAAGACGCCGCCGTCGGACTCGGCAACGGTGAAGTCGCGCACGTTCTCGCAGATTTCGGCGAAGGAGCGCTTCAGCAGCGTGCCGTCGCCGGAGAGGGAATTGACGATGTCGTAGATGTTCGACGCATCCTGCAGAAGGGCCTTACGCACCAGCATTGACCACCTCCGGTGCGGCTGCTTTCTTGAGCGCGGCGATCCGTTCGGCGGCTTGCTGCAAGGCCATATGGACGCGACGCCTGGCTGTTCCGCCGATTACGTCGTGACAGTCGAGCGTGGCCTGGAGCGTGACGGCCGCGTAGAAATCTTCGGCGAACTCGGTGCCGAACTGGCGCAGCTCATCGAGGCTCAGATCGCCGAGTTCAACGCCTTTTTCGAGAGCGTATCGAACCGCGTTGCCGATTTTCTCGTGGGCGGTGCGGAAGGGAACGCCCTTGTGCACGAGGTATGTCGCTCCGGCCATGGCGTTGAGACAGCCGGTTTTCGCTGCTGCGCGCATGCGGTCGAGGTTGAACTGCAGGGCGGCGGTGAAGCGTGCCACCAGCTCCAGCATCTGCGCAACAAAATCCACCTGAAAGGCCGGCTCCTGGGTCTCCTGCATGTCCTTATTGTAGGCGAGTGGAAGTCCCTTCAGTTGCAGCGCGACTGCCTCTGCGGCGCCGTGAATGCGGCCGACCTTGGCGCGAATCAGCTCGGTGAGGTCGGGATTCTTCTTCTGCGGCATTGCGCTTGAACCGGTCGAGAAGGCCTCGGGCAGCGCGACGAAACCGAACTCGGCGGTGGCGAAAAGCGTGATCTCCTCGGCGAAGCGGCTGAGGTGCAGGCCAACGAGGGTGAGCGCCTGCAGGTACTCGAGGATAAAGTCGCGATCGCTGGTCGCATCCATGGAGTTGCTGGTGGGGGCGGTGAAGCCGAGTTCGCGCGCGGCAATGGTCCGGTCGAGCGCAAGAGTGGCGCCTGCTACCGCGCCCGATCCCAGCGGGCAGAAGTTGAGGCGGCATGCGCAGTTTTTCAGGCGATCGGCATCGCGCAGGGCCATTTCCACGTAGGCCAGCAGCCAGTGGGCGACGAGCACGGGCTCGGCGCGCTGCAGGTGCGTGTAGCTGGGCATGACTGCGTCGGCGGATTTTCGTGCCTGGTCGACAAGAGCCTCGGCCCACTTGGCGAGCGCATTGATTACTGGTTCGATCTGCCCGCGCACATACAGGCGCAGATCTGTGGCGATCTGCTCGTTCCGGGAACGGCCGGTGTGGAGCTTGAGGCCGAGTGAGCCGATCCGTTCGACAAGCGAGAGCTCAACGAAGTGATGGATGTCTTCCGCAACCGGATGGTTGCGCATGCGCTCGATGCCTTCCGCAGTTGTGAATTCCGCGGCGATGGCATCGAGCGCCGCACGCAGTTCCGCTGTTTCGTCCTCCGAAAGAACTCCGGCCGCGCAAAGGGCAGACGCATGCGCCTTGCTGGCGGCAATCTCGTAGGGGAGAAGCCGCCAGTCAAACACGATCGAGCGCTGCCACTGCTCGAACTCCTTATCCAGCGGCTCGCGAAAGCGGCCGGACCACATCTTCACGGATTGTTGTTCTTCTGACATCAAGCTATCTTTTGATCCCTCAACCCTGGGGTTGATTCGCCTGGCTGTTTGGCTCTTCCGATGTTGACGATGGAATTACATCCGGATCGCAGTCAGAGCCAATTAGTTGGCCACCTGCGTCATGCAATTCGAGTTCACAGTACTTACAGATGGCCATCGCTATTCCTTCTTCTTGCCGCCCTCGAGCTGGGGAAGTTCGCTGCCTTTGCTGAGCGTGAGGAGGCCGACTTGGGCGTAGGTGAGGAGCTTTTCTCGGGTGTCGGTGATGTCGAGGTTGCGCATGGTGAGTTGTCCGATGCGGTCGCGAGGGGAGAAGGTGGATTCGGTCTTCTCCATGCTGAGGCGCTCGGGATGGAAGGTAAGGTTGGGCGACTCGGTGTTCAGGATGGAGTAGTCGTTGCCGCGACGCAGTTCAAGGGTGACCTCGCCGGTGATGGGTTTGGCGACCCAGCGCTGGGCAGATTCGCGGAGCATGATGGCCTGGGAGTCGAACCACCGTCCCTGGTAGAGCAGGCGGCCGAGTTTGCGGCCATTGTCGCGGTACTGCTCAATGGTGTCCTCGTTGTGGATGCCGGTGATGAGACGCTCGTAAGCGATGAAGAGCAGGGCGAGGCCCGGGGCCTCGTAGATGCCGCGGCTCTTGGCCTCGATGATGCGGTTCTCTATCTGGTCCGACATGCCGAGGCCGTGACGGCCGCCGATGCTGTTGGCTTCGAGGAGCAGGGCGACGGGGTCGTCAAATTGCCGACCGTTGAGAGCGACCGGGAAGCCCTCTTCAAAGCGGACCGTGACCTCTTCGCGCTGGATCTCGACATCGTCGCGCCAGAATGCGGTGCCCATGATGGGGACAACAATTCGGATGGACGAAGAAAGATGCTCAAGGTCCTTGGCTTCGTGGGTTGCGCCTAGGATGTTGGAGTCGGTGGAGTAGGCCTTCTCGGCGGACATCTTGTAGGCGAAGCCGGCGCGCTCCATGAAGGCGGACATCTCGGCGCGGCCGCCGAGCTCGTCAATGAAAGCGGCGTCCAGCCAGGGCTTGTAGACCTGGAGGTTGGGATTGACGAGCAGGCCGTAGCGGTAGAACCGCTCGATGTCGTTGCCTTTGAAGGTGGAGCCGTCACCCCAGATGTGGATATCGTCCTCCTTCATGGTGGCAACCAGCATGGTACCGGTGACAGCGCGGCCGATTGGGGTGGTGTTGAAGTAGGTGACACCGGCGGTGGTGATGTGGAAGGCGCCGGCCTGTAGCGCGGCGATGCCTTCGCGGACGAGCGCGCTGCGGCAGTCGATGAGACGGGCTTCTTTGGCGCCGTATGCGAGAGCCTTGCGGGGGATGGCGTCGTAGTCGACCTCGTCGGGCTGGCCGAGGTTGGCCGTGTAGGCGTAGGGGATGGCGCCCTTCTGCTTCATCCAATGCAGGGCAGCGGAGGTGTCCAGCCCGCCGGAGAAGGCTATGCCGACCTTCTGGCCGACGGGCAGGGATTCGAGTATGACAGACATGCTTAGGAACCTCGGAAAAGCTTCTACCTGTGCGTTTCCAGCCAGAGGCAAAGGGCTAGAGAATAATGATGGAGGCGTCAAGCCCCCCGGAATATGCCAGTACAACTTTCTTTGCCATGAATCTCTCCTCAGTACAGTTATCAGAGATCAGTTTGCAGAGTTATTTGCGCCTGATAACTGAGAACTGAGGACTGAAAACTTTTGAACATTTGCCAGGCCGCCGAGCAAAAGCAGGAGCAGCGCCTTCTGGGCGTGCATGCGGTTTTCGGCCTGGTCAAAGACGATAGACTGCGGCCCGTCGAGAACTGCGTCCGTTACCTCGGCGTTGCGGCGCGCTGGAAGGCAGTGCATGAAAACAGCGTTTTCATGCGCTTTCGACATCAAGGCCTCGTTGACCTGGAATGGCCGGAAAATCGGGGCGCGTTTCGTAGACTCGTGCTCCATGCCCATGCTGACGCAGACGTCGGTGTAGACGGCGTCGGCATTTTCGACGGCGGTCTGCGGATCCTGGAGGAGCCGCACTTCGCAGCCGTTCTGCTCGGCGATTTCACGTGCCTTGGTCACGATTTCGATGTCGGGTGAGTAGCCGCGCGGCGTGGCTACCGTAACGTTGGCGCCGAGTTGCGCCCCGGTCAGCATGAGCGAGTGGCAGACGTTGTTGCCGTCGCCTACGTAGGTGAAGGTGAGGCCGGCGGAGGTCCCGAAGTGCTCCTCGAGTGTCATGAAATCGGCCAGGGCCTGGCAGGGATGCTCGAAATCTGAGAGCGCATTGACCACGGGCACGCGAGAGTTGGCCGCCATCTCCGTGATGGTGTCGTGTGCATAGGTGCGCAGGACGATGACGTCAACCCAGCGCTCCACATTGCGCGCTACGTCCGAGATAGCCTCGCGCTCGCCGAGCGGGGAACTGGTCTGATCGACAAAGATGGCGTTTCCGCCCATGGTGTTGATGCCGGTCTCGAAGGCAAGGCGGGTGCGCAGGCTGGCCTTCTCGAACATCAGCACCATTTGCTTCGCGTCGAGAGCATGGCGGTAGTCGCGCGGATTCAGCTTGACGTCGTGCCCGAGCTTTACGATCGCGCGCACTTCGCTGCTGGAGAGGTCGGCGATGGAGCACAGATCCTCGCCTGAGAGCCGCACAGCCGCGGCCAGAATGTCTTCGTCCTGCTGCACGGGAACTTCGGGCCCCCGGCGCTCCATGGTTGCTCTGCTAGCCACGGTTGTTTCCTCCTGCGGATTGATTTGCGGCAGTCACGGCCGCGCTTTGTTCGGTGAAGATTTCGTCCAGGGCCTTGATGGCTTCGTCGACATGCCTGCGCTCAAGAATGTAGGGCGGCAGGAAGCGCAGCACGATATCGCTTGTGCGATTGATGATGATTCTGCGCTTCAGCATTTCGGCCACGGTGAGCTTGGCGAGATCGGCGGAATCGAGTTCCGCTGCGAGCATCAGCCCCTTGCCGCGGACGTCCTTGATGCAGTCATGGCGCTTGGCGAGTTCGCGCAACTGTGCCTGGAAGTAGTCGCCCACCACGGTCGCTTGTGCGAGAAGGCCGTCCTTCTCGATGGAGTCGATGACGGCGATAGCCACCGCGCAGGCCAGCGGACCACCTCCGAATGTGGTGCCGTGCATGCCGGCGTGAATTGCGCGCGCGACCTCTTCTTTGCAGAGGATGGCGCCCAGCGGAATTCCGCCGGCGATGGGCTTGGCGAGGGTGGTGATATCGGGCTTGATGTCGTAGTGCTGATAGGCGCACCACTTGCCGGTGCGTCCCATGCCGGCTTGGATCTCGTCGACAATGAGCAGCGCGCCGGTGGAGTCTGCCAGCTTGCGCGTTTCGGCGAAGAACTCCTGCGTCAGCGGGCGGATTCCGCCTTCGCCCTGGATTGCCTCGACGAGAATGGCGCAGACGTCGGTGGAGAACTTTGCGCGCAGGTCGGCCACGTCGTTGAAGCGGACGAACTCCACGCCCGGCAAACCCGGCGCGAAGGGCTCGCGGTACTTCGCCTTGTAGGTGGTCGACATCGACCCGTAGGTGCGGCCGTGAAAACTCTCCTCGAGAGCAAGGAACTTTGTCCCGATCTGCTTGCCTTCGCTGCGCAGAAGGCCGGCGTGTGCGCGCGCCAGTTTCAGAGCGCCTTCCCACGCCTCGGTGCCCGTGTTCGAGAAGAAGACGCGGTCCATGCCGGTTCGTTCGGTGAGGCGCAATGCCAACTCCGCCTGCCCCTCGTGGTAGAAGAGGTTCGACGTATGGATGAGCGCGCGGATCTGATTGACGATGGCTCGCTCAATCGCGGGATAGCCGTAGCCCAGCGCGTTTACGCCGATGCCACTGAGCAGGTCGAGGTATTTCGCACCGCTTTCATCGATGAGGTGCACGCCCTCTCCGCCGACGAAAAGGATCGGGTTGCGTTCGTATGTTTGCAGCAGCAACTTCGACTCAGCTGCGCGAATCTGTTCGAGTTTGGTCAATTCAGTCACTCCTCAAGCCACCATCACTTCGGTGCCGTGGGCTACGCGGCTGCTGCACAGGTCGGGAAGGGAACCGGCCGCCTCCGCGGGAAGAATTCGTACACGCTTGACGCCGTTCAGCAGCGCTTCGCGGCAGGCGCTCAGCTTGGGCAGCATGCCGCCGGAGATGATCGCGTTTTTGGCCATCTCGGCAATCTGATCGATGCTGAGCCAGCGGAGCACATTTCCGTCCGCGCCTTTTACGCCGGGCACGTCGGTGAGAAATACCAGGGCATCGGCGTGGCAGGCGACGGCGCAGGCTGCGGCCATTTCGTCGCCGTTCACGTTGTAGTACTCGCCGTCGAAGCCGAGCGCGATGGGAGCAATCACGGGAACGCCGTTGAGATTCCAGATCGCCTCGATCCAGCGCGAATCGCTGGCCACAATTTCGCCGACGAAGCCAAGGTCCGGCGCAGTCCGCTTTTTGCGCGCGCGAAAGAGGAGGCCATCGCCGCCGGTCATGCCGACAGCGGGCTGGCCGAGTGCACCGAGCGCGGCAACGAGGCCTTTGTTCACCTTGCCCGCAAAGACCATCAGCGCAATGTTGCGGGTTTCGGCATCTGTGACGCGGAGGCCGTTGATGAACTCGCTTTTGGCGCCGAGGCGCTCCATCATGCGCGTCAACTGGATGCCGCCGCCATGCACCACCGCAACCTGATTGCCGTCGCGAACGAGATCGGTAATGGCGCGAACGCAGCCCTGCAACAGCTCTGGAGTCTCCAGACCGGCTCCGCCGAGTTTGACTACAAACTTCATGCGAGCCCCTCCGCTTCGTCCCAGCCGAGCATCACGTTCATGTTCTGTACCGCCTGTCCCGATGCGCCTTTGAGAAGGTTGTCGAGGCAACTCACGATTACGGCGCGCTGCCCGTCGTTTGAGAGTTGCAACCCAATATCCGCGAAATTGGTGCGCACCGAGTACTGAATCTGCGGCAGAGAGTTCTCGTAGAGCCGCACCATGGAGCTGCCGGCAAAGAACCGGCGGTACACCTGGAATACGCTGTCACGCGTCTGCGCTTGGTGGAACCGTACATAAATGGTCGACAGGATGCCGCGCGGAATGGGCAGCAGATGCGGCGTGAACACGATGTCGCCCGCGCCGATGCCGATCTGCTCGAGCAACTCGCCGGTGTGACGATGGGTGAACACGCTATACGCGGAGAGGTTGTCTGCGGCGTTCATGTAGTGTGTCTTCGCCGTGGGAGCCTTGCCGGCGCCGCTGACGCCGCTCTTGGAGTCGGCTACGATGCCGCGCGAGAGATCGACAAGCCTCGCGGAAACGAGCGGCCGCACGGCGAGGATGACTGAGGTGGCATAACAGCCGGGATTGGCTACAAGTCTGGCGGCGGCAATCTCGGAGCGGTGCAGTTCGGGCATGCCGTAGACCGCTTCGGCCTGTGTCGCTACTGCGATATCCGTGCCCTCATCCTCGAATGCGTAGATGGCGCGATTCTTCGCGTGGGTCAGACGCCAGGCCCCGCTGAGGTCGATGACGCGCAGGCCGTGCTTCAACGCCTGTGGCACCCACTCACGCGACTGCTCATGCGGCGTGGCCAGAAAGAGGACCTCGACGCCGCGGTCCGCGAGCCTTGCCCACGAGAAAGGCTCAACCTTGAGCGAGCGGCTGCCGTTGTTGTCGGCAAGCTGGGGATGAATCTCTTCGAGCGGAACTCCGCCGCGGGCAGCATCCTTGTCGTCGACGCGGCCGGCAAACACGGGCGGCTTATCCCTGAGGCGCGGATGATGCAGGAGGAGCCGCGCCAGCTCTGCGCCTGTGTATCCCGTTACCCCGACAACCGCTGTCTGCACCGACTTCGTCATGACTCCAACATCTTTCTCAGCCGCGCTTCCACATCATGTGCGCGCTTCACGTCTGGACAGATCACAAGTACCGTGTCGTCACCCGCAATTGTGCCCACCACTTCGCTCCAGCTCTCGCGATCGAGCGCGGCGGCCATCGGCTGCGCGCCGCCCATCGTGGTGCGCAGGACCACCTGGTTCATCGCCTGGCGCACGCTGAGGCCGAAGCTCACTATCATCTCGGCGGCGGAAGGCAGCTCGTCGTCCACCGCGTGGATGCTCGCGCCGTTCCCGTTGCCGATTCCATTGGGGAGGGCATAGCCGCCGGGACCCTTGGTCAGCCGTAGTTCATGGATATCGCGGGAGAGCGTTGCCTGGGTCACTTCGAATCCGCGGCGGCGAAGCTTGCGGCGCATTTCGTCCTGGTTGGCAACCAACGCGTGGGCTACGAGTTCGCGAATTGCATTGTGTCTTTGGAACTTCATTTCGCTTTCCGGGCAAATCAAAAAAGCGGCTCGCAGTTTGCGGCCGCGCTTGCATAAATATACAAGTAAAGTGTATAAATATGCAAGTCGGCTCTCCCCGCTGCCGGCAAGTGGAATCACCAAAGTTACATGTCTGTTTCAGAGTTGCGAATTCGAACTGGATTCTGTCGACGCCCAACGTCGCTCCGAGCTGTCTGATCCATCTCCATTCATTGCTCGGCATTGCAGTTTGAACCGTTTTCGCAACTACCATTCCAACGGTCGAATAGGTGAATATGGGATCCCCGATCGCCGTCGTTCGCGTGATCGAATGGGCATGGGTTCGTGCTTTCCCGCCCTTGGCGCAAACAAGAAGGCGCGCCAAGGATGGGCACCCAGTGGTTGAAATTACCGCTGACGATTGCGCTTCAATTCACGCGCATTTCCTTGAATTGAGAGTCCAGCCGGTTCTTCGCCTGGCCGGCGCGGGCGAGCAGGTCCTTGAGCGTCTCCTGTGCGGTTGGGTCGGTGGTCGTAACGTGGCCCATGCTGAATCTCAGCGGGATAGGGCGAGAGCTCATGGCGCTGCGCGCCGCCGTCGCGGCTTCGAGGCGCAGAGCTGCGATGGAGATTCCGGCACGGTCGAACCGACCGGCGACGGCAAACTCGTCGGCGCCGATGCGGCCCTTGATATCAGACTCGCGGAAGGTCGCGCGCAGAATCTCTCCGGCTTCGGCGAGGGACGCAGCCGCCGCATCCGGTCCAAGCTCCGTATGAATCTGCGCGAGATTTTCGAGATCGATGAAGAGAACCGAGAAGGGGACACTGGAGCGCTGCGCCAAGCGGAGCGCGTGCTCGGCAAGCATATGGAATCCCCTGGGGTTATAGAGCCGCGTGGCCTCGTCGCGCAGAATCAAATCGTGAATTTCATTCTCCATTCTGCTGATGCGCCACGCGAAGAAGAGCAGGATGCCGACCGCCGCGGCGACGGCTGCAGATGCGAGCAGTGCAGCGGTAAGATGCGACTGGCCGCCGCGAGTTGTGCGCGCGCTTGCGAGGACCCAGGCGAACGGGAGCAGGAGGAGGATAGGTGCAAAGATCCTCGCCAGCCCGCTGCCGATGCCAACTCCCAGAAAGATGGAGAAGACGCCGTGTTCGGCCTGTCGGAGCGCAACAACAGCGGTCAGTGCGACTAGACAGGCCAGGACGGACGTCGATGTGCCGGGAGTTGTGCTGCCGCCAAAGAGCGCGAACCGGCCGAAGACTGAGTCCGATACCAGCAGCAGGCTGAGCAGGCACATGGTGCACGCCAGCACATCGACAATGCGGTTGACGAGCCAGTTCTTCCGATCGACGAGTACGACGGCAATTGCCAGCAGCACGAAACCGAATGCCGCCGGCGCCGGCGGAAAGGCGATGTGGCCAGATCTGGCTCCGATAGCGGCGGCGCGCCACCAGAAGACGACGACTGAGGCGGCAAAGAGCGCGAAGAGGTTGGCAATACGCTGCGCGTAGCTGAGCGCGACCCCTGTGCGTTCAGGAGAGGAAAGCAGCAGGCTGAGCGCACAGAAAAGCGCTGTAACCAGGACCGGGAGGTTGCCGCGCGCCATGGCCGAGCTGGTGCCGTAGGTCTCCAGTCCAGCGAGCGGCAGGAATCCGAAGAGAATGGCGATCGCGGATACACCAATGCCAATCCGTTGCGTCCAACGCGCCGCGCGAAACAGCGCCGGATTCGGCAATATCGTCAGCGCATCTGGTGCAGTGTCATTCATCGGTTCAATCGCCTGTGACCGGGGCCCAAATCAATTTCTGCTGAAAACGTTCTGCACTCCGCGGGTTCTGCGAACGGTATTTCCACTCAGACTGGGGCCTCATCATCGCCGGGCGACTCTCTTGCTGCGCTTTTCGCGGTACATCGCTTCATCGGCGCGCCTGACCAGTTCCTTCAGGCTCTCATTGGAAGGATGGTCAAGCGTGACCCAGCCGACGCTCAGGCTCAGCGGATGCTTTCGCGGGTTTCTTTCGTTGACCGCGGCCGCGGCTGCCCGGAGGCGCGCTGCCGCAAGTTCAATTCCCACCATGCTGAACTGGCCGGCTACAACGAATTCGTCGCCGCCAAACCGTCCTTTCACGTCGGTTTCACGAAAGCACGACATGACCACCTCGCCGGTCTCCGCCAGGTAGGCCGATCCGGTGTTGTGGCCCAGGTCGTCGTTGATTTTCTTCAGGCCATCGAGATCGATGAAGAGGACTGAGAAGGGTAGTTCAGCGCGTTGTGCCAGGCGCAGTGTCTGTTCGCCGAGCAGGTAAAAGCCGCGCATGTTGTAGAGGCCCGTAAGCTCGTCGCGCAGCGTAAGGTCGTGGATCTCCTTCTCCATGGAGTTGATGCGCCAAACGAGAATGAGGAGGAGAACCATCGACAGACCCGCCGCGAGCGACGTGAGGATCGCCGCGCCGTACTGCTCGGGCACGAGTTCTTTGAGCATGAAGCGGGTTCTCGCAACTTCGATCAGGAAAGGAATGACGAGCAGCACGGGGGCGAAGCCTCGGGCGATTCTGCTGCCGATTCCTGAGCCGACGAAGATGGACCATACGCCGTGCTCAGCCTGCCGCATGGCCATAACCCAGGTGAGCAGGACCAGGCAGACGAGCAGCAACGGAGAGATCATGTTGTCCGCAGACAAGCGCACCAGGCCGAGGGCTCCAAAGAGGTTTTCGCTAAGCAGAACAAGCGTGACGAGGCACATGACGGGAACCAGCCCGTCTGCCATGCGCCTGAGCATTCCGCGGTGGATGCTTACGAAAATCATGGAGAGGCTCAGCAGAACGAATGCAGCCGGCGAGTGGACCGGCAGACCACCGGTGTTGCCGGGAGCGCGATCGGCTTCGAGCAACGCATCCACCGCCGGAAACGCCCGGAAGGTGGATTCGAGCAGGATCAGAATCGCCAGCAGACCGGCCTGTCCGGCGATGTAGCGGGCGGCGATCGGAAGGGAAAGATGGTTCCCCGCTTCTGAGAGTGCCAGGCTTAGTGCACAGAGCAGTACGGTGAGCGCCATGGGGATGCTCATCCGGGTCATGGATACGGGCAGATATCCCGCAAACTGCGGGAACAGCCAGCCGGCGAACACCGTCAGCGCGTTAAGGGAGACCACAATGAGGCACGCCTGTTGAAAGACCGCAAGCTTCGCAAGAAGAGCCGGATCCGGCTCTCCGGGAGGCAGCGATGCTTTGCGGTTTGGCATGTGTCAGACTGCGGGTGCTGCGTTCGGCTGGAGTGATCTTATCGCAGAAACTCCTGTTCTCCGGGTGACGAATCGTATTCATGCGAAACCGAAGTTTGGTCGCAAGCATTGCAGAACACAGGGACTTATGCATCAGAGCGAAATCAGAGCAACCGCGCCCATCTGAAGAGTTCTGAAGGCGGCCTGTTCTTCCACCCCAACGACCAAGACCTGTCGTTGGTGACCCCGGTTTGAGGAAAAAGCCAGTCGGAGGGCTTGCTTTCTGAGTCCATCGACTCTGATTCCGCGGTGGCCGGAAACAGGCGGATGGGGGGCGAGGCTGGCCATGGCGTGTACCGGCGCTGTTACACTCTCCCTTTGGCCTCAATTCAACCCAATCGATTGACAAGAACGACTGAGATATGCCCCCTCCGCTTACGACGATCAACGATCTTTTTTGCCGTGTTGCTGCAGCCCGAAACCCACGAGCAATCCTGTGGCAGGACCAATTCGGCAACTGGCAGCCGCTTTCCTCGGACCAGATCTACCATCGCGTCCACTCGCTTTCTGAGGCTTTTCTGAGCTGGGGGGCGATGAAGGGCGACCGCATCGCCCTCATCGCCGAAAATCGCTGGGAGTGGATGGTATCGGACTTCGCAATCATGGGCATCAACGCTGTCAACGTTCCCATTTACCCCACGCTGACGGGGGAACAGATTGCCACGCTGCTTGCCGATGCGGGCTGCCACATCGTGGTGGTTTCCACGCGCCAGCAGTTCGACAAGCTGAATGCGGTTCGCTCGCAAACGCAGCTCGAGCGGATTCTGATGATGGATGGCAATGCTCCCGAGGGCGCGATCGCGTTTTCCAAGGTTCTGGCCGGAGCTGACGATGCAGGGCCGTATCGCGACCCGGTGTTTGATGCGCTTGTCCGCTCCGTTGAGCCGGAGGACCTGGCGACGCTGATCTATACCTCGGGCACGACCGGCGAGCCTAAGGGCGTGATGCTCACGCACGGCAATATCGCCGCCAACCAGAACCTGGCGCCAAGGAACTTTTCATTTGATGAGACCGACGCGTGCATCTCGTTTCTTCCGCTCTCGCACATCACAGCGCGTGCGCTCGATTACGTGATGTACAACCACGGCGCGCAGATTGCCTACTGCTCGAACTTCGACAAGCTTCCACAGGCGATGAAGGAAGTGCGGCCCACGGTCTTTGTCGGAGTGCCGCGCGTTTACGAGAAGATCCGGCAGGCGGTTGAACAGAAGACATCCCACTCGCCAGTCAAGAAGCGTTTGCTGGCGTGGGCGCTGGGCGTGGGAGCGCACAATAGCGAGACCGTGTACGACGGGAAACAGCCGTCGTCGTTTTTCTGGAAGATTGCCAACAGGCTGGTGTACAGCAAGGTTCGCGAGGCATTTGGCGGGCGCGTGCGCATCTGGGTCTCAGGCGGTGCACCGCTGGGCATTGACACGTCGAAGTGGTTCGCCTCGGCCGGAATCGCCGTTTGGGAGGGGTACGGACTTACCGAAACTTCGCCGGTAATCGCGCTCAACAATCCGCTGGTGCACCGCATGGGGGCTGTGGGGAAACAAATCGGCAATGTCGAACTCAAGTTCGCGGACGACGGCGAAATCCTGGTGCGCGGACCATCCATATTCGCCGGCTATTGGAAGAAGCGTGAAGCGAACGCCGGGTGCTTTGATGCGGAGGGATGGTTCCAGACCGGTGATATTGGCCACCTCGATTCCGATGGATTCCTTTACATCACCGACCGCAAGAAAGAACTGCTGAAGACCTCAGGGGGGAAGCTGGTTGCTCCGCAGCCGATAGAGAACAAGCTCAAGAACTCCTTAATGGTGGCGCAGGTCGCGCTGGTGGGCGACAAGCACAAGTTCATCTCTGCGTTGATCTCGCCGAATTTTGCCGCGCTGGAAGAGTGGGCGAAATATGCCGGGCTGGAGGCGCAGGATCGACAGGCGCTGGTCGCAGATAGCCGGGTGGTTGCGCTCTACGGGGAAGTGGTGCGCGAAGCCAACGCGGGGTTGGCGAACTTTGAAACCATCAAGCGGTTTCGCCTGGTGGCTGACGAGTGGTCGCAGGACTCCGGCGAGCTGACGCCCTCGATGAAGCTCAAGCGCCGCGTCATTTTGGCAAAGTATGCGTCGGTAATCGACGAACTCTACGCGGACGAAGCAATCGCACGCGCCGAATAGGCGACTCGATCCGCCCGAAGTTCCCACGAAGGACTTTCCGCTTGGTCCACATCAGTTGGAGGCCGCGGAAGAATGGCGCGCCCCACGCGCCCACTGCAAGGATTCCGCCGAAGAGGATGACCGCGTCGATGTTGATGCGTCCCTCGCGCGACCAATAGTCGTTGGGATCGAGATTCAGCCAGAGTGAGAATTCGTCGAGCGTCAGTGCCGCACCGACGCCGTAACTAACGCTCATGAGCCTGCTGAAGAAAATCGAAAGCGGGGAGTGGCTGCGACCGAGATCGAGCAGCCATCCGTAGCCCATCAGCAGGAGAATCAGGATACCCCAGACGAGGTGGTGGATGTGGTGGCCGCGCACCATGACCCATCCGAAGGGTCCGTGATTGTGGATCACCAGGCTTACGATGAGCCGCACGCCGGCAAATGTAATGAGGAACGAAACTGACGCAATGAACATGCGCCGCCGCGGCCGGTCGGGGATGGTGGAGCGCACGATGAAGCCCAGCCGCGTCAACTGCAACAGCACCAGCAGCACGACCACAACGAGACTCGCAAACGCGAGCAGGATCAGGGCTCCGGTACCGGGAATAGGCATATCCCACTATTGAACCACTGACGCCAGCGTTTCCGGACATGGAATTGAGAGTGGACCAGAAACATCACCGCGTGAGCGCGGTCACGATTACCCTTTACAACCGAGGCATATACTGTATAAGGCGTCAGGAGCGGCGATTTTGTCTTCGCGCCCTACCCGCAATCCAAATGTACATCCGGAGCGGTTCGCGAGATGCGCGGCTGTCCGATTTTGATCAGGAGAAATACAAGATGCGAGTTGCACTATTGACCGGCGGCGGCGACTGCCCCGGCTTGAATGCTGTGATCTACGCGGCCGTTCGCAAAGGCATCCAGACCTACGGCGACGAATTCATCGGCTTCCTCAACGGCTGGCGTGGCGTGCTCGACAATCAGTGGATTCCGCTGACGCTTGAAAGCATCGACGGCATTCAGCTCAAGGGCGGCACCATTCTCCACTCATCGCGCACCAACGTGAAGAAGATCCCCGGCGGCATCGAGAAGGTGCAGGAGGTTCTGAAGAGCAACAAGATCGACGCGTTAATCGCGCTCGGCGGCGACGACACGCAGTCCGTGACGCTCTACCTGAGCGAAAACGGCGTGCCGTCGGTTGGCGTTCCCAAGACCATCGACAACGACATCAGCGGCACTGACCAGACCTTCGGCTTCGATACGGCTGTCATGATTGCCACCGAGGCGATCGACCGCATCCACACCACCGCCGACTCGCACAACCGCGTCATCGTGGTTGAGGTAATGGGACGCGACGCCGGATGGATCGCGTACGCCTCCGGCATCGCCGCGGGCGCCCACGTCGTTCTCGTTCCGGAGCAGGAGATCGACATCGACCACGTCTGCGCGCTGCTCAAGTACAACTACGATCACGGCAAGCACTACGGCGTTGTTGTCGTCGCGGAAGGCTGCCATCTCCCTGAAGTTGGCCAGGTGACCGGCTCCAAGGAAGTCGACTCCTTCGGTCACGCGCGTCTCTCCGGCATCGGCGAGGCTCTCGCCGGACTGATCGAGAAGAAGACAGGGTTCGAGACACGCTCGGTGAACTTGGGCCACACGCAGCGTGGCGGCGTGCCGACGGCCTTCGACCGGCTGCTCGGACAGCGCTACGGGCTGCACGCGATTGACATGGTGCACGAGAAGAAGTGGGGCCGGATCGCCGTCCTTCGCGGAATGGACGTCACCGACATCACCATCAAGGAAGCGATCGCGACAAACCGCCGCCTTGACCAGCGCTTCTTCAATGTAATCAGGGACCTCGAAGCGAGAGTTTAGGTGAATTGGTAATCGATTGCGAAACCTGGTTGCCGCACCCTTGCGCGTTTCTCAGCGCAAGGGTGATTACATGACAAGGTCGGCTCCTGGCCGGTCGAGTAGACTGGTTGCTGCGAAAACGACCAGTACGCTCGGAAGGAAAGGAGCCGGGATGATGATTTTAGGCTGTGATTTTCATCCGCGTTTCCAGCAGATAGCGTATGTGGACCAGGAGAGCGGAAAGTGCAGGGAGGGGCGTTTGAAGCCAACGAGTTGCTTTCCGATATGGAATATCCTTGTTGACACAAAGCCGACCCTGACATACATGGGAAAGCACGAAAAAACGTGACTCGCTAAGTTGCAAATCTGGATACATTCGCTTCCCCTTCCCCCATGAACTACCACCTCTTCGAGCGCGACGACTTTAACGACCTCTACGCCATTGAAGAGGTCTGCTTCCAGCCGCCACAGCGGTTTTCACGCCGCTACATGCGCGACCTGATTGCTTCGCCGGACGCTGCCACGTGGATCGCCGAAGAGAGGGATCGGATGGCGGGCTTCGCGATCGTGGAGTGGGCGCAGCAGATCACGGGGATCGTTGCGTACATCGCCACCATCGAGGTCCTGCCCGAGCAGCGGGGACGCGGAGTGGGCGCAGAACTGCTCCGCCGGCTCGAAGGGTCTGCCAATGCCGAACGCGCGGTTTTGATCTGGCTCCATGTCGATATGGGGAATGCCACGGCGATTCGGCTGTATGAACGGAACGGGTATCGCAACAATGGCCGCGCCGATCACTACTATGCCCGCAACCGGCCGGCCGCCATCTATTTGAAAAGCCTGGAGATTTAGCGAGTGGGTCTACTTGCCTTGAAACTGAGGCGGCCGCTTCTCAAAGAACGCCCGGATCCCTTCCTGGTAGTCCTCGCTGTCATACACCTGGCGGCGCATGGCCTGCACACGCTCGAATGTTTCCGGGCCGAGATTGTGCGAGGCTGACAACAACCGTAACTCCTCTTTGAGGAGGCTGATCACCAGGGGTGAATTGTTGGCGATCTGTTCGGCGATGCTGCGCGTCAGCGCCTCCAATTGATTCCGGGAAACGGAATGGCTCACGATGCCCTGGTCCAACAGGCGCTGCACGCCGATGGGCCGCGCGGTAAACAGCATCTCCTTGCACAGCGGCATGCCGCCGGTGTTCAGAAAATTCTGCACGCCGGAGATGTTGTAGGGCATTCCGAGCTTTGCCGGCGTCACCGCAAACGTGCTGTCATCGCCCGCCACAATCAGGTCGCAACTCATCACCAGTTCACATGCGCCGCCCCACACGCTGCCCTCGACCATGGCGATGACCGGGGCGGGGAAAACCTCGATCATTCGGATCACGCGCCGTAACGGGTCGTCGTAGGTCAGAGGGTCGCGCCCATTGGTGGGAAGCTCGCGGACGTCATGCCCGGAGGAGAAGACCTTCGAGCCCGCGGGCGCCCGCAGAATGACCACGCGCGCCTGGTTCAGAAGCATCTCTTCGAGAGCCGCGCAGAGCTCGTCAATCAATGTTGTGCTCAGGGCGTTAAGTTTTCTGGGGTTGTTCAGCGTGATTTCGCCGATGTTACCGGCGATCTTCATTTCCAGCAGCTGGAATGTCTTTTCCAAGGCCCACCTCGCCAACAATTTCAACCGCGCCGAGTGTAGACCAGGCGGCCCAGCCGTGCAGTGACGGAACCCCTGTAGAGCTTCAGCGGATCTTCTCGAATTTTTCAGAGAGGTAGTTGCAGGCGGGGCAGTTTTCTGCGTCGAGGCCTTCGGTGATGTATCCGCAGAGGGCGCAGACGTAGAAATCGTGTTCCGTGTAGACCCAGCGGGATTTCCCGTCGGCACTCAGGTGGGCGATGGCATCGCTGAACAGGCGCGCGTGGGATTTGTCGGCTTCGAGGGCCCGTTGGAAGCTGCGCACCGCGGTGGAGTCGAACAGGGAAGCAGCGGTGGCGAAGAAGGTGGGATAGAGACTGTTGACCTCGAATTTTTGATCGACCAGGGCCGATTTCAGGTTGTCGAGCGTGCTCTTTAGCCTCGGCTCGGGGATGTCGACCAGCGTGGAGCCGCCCATCTGGCGCAGGAGCCGCGCGTGATTGCTGGCGTGGATATGTTCGGCCCTGGCGGTGGCGCGAAAGAGGCTAGCCAGGCCGTGATACCCCTCCTCATCCGCCCTGGCAGCGTAGGCCTTGTAGACGGTGCAGTTCCTCATCTCCTCTTCGAACGCGGTCTCGAGATTGCGGATGAGGATAAGATCGCCATTCCCAACCAAGTTGGCGAGCACTCCGTCCGACTCCACTGTGTGAAATATTCCCATCATCAACTTAGATGCTTGGAGAGGCGATCAGACGCGGCGCGTGGCGAGGAATTGTGGCCTTTAGCAAAACCAAGAACGATGTATCCCGAAACCGCAACCCTCAACTCGACTCGGCGACCTTCCACAGATTTCAAGGCACAGCATCCCTGGTTTTGCCGTAGCGGCCGGATGTGGGCGGTTGCCGTTGATTGGGAGGTGTACCGGTCAGCGGATTACTTCAAAGCGTTCCCAGACGAAGTTGCAGGCAGGGCAGTTATCGGCCTCCTGCGTTTTGGCGGTGTAGCCGCAGAGCGAGCAGACGTAGAACTCGAGCGGATCCTTTGTCCAGCCCGGTCCTGTTTCCATGGTTTTCACCGCATCCTGGTAGAGCCGGGCGTGGGTTTTTTCCGATTCCATGGCCCACAGGAGTGAGCGCGCGGCAGTGGTGTCGAGCTGCGAGGAGGCATGAACCAGGAACGAGGGATAGAGCGAGTCAATCTCATGCTGTTCGCCGTCAAGGGCTGCCTTCAGGTTCTCCAGGGTGGAACGGACCTTGAACGGACGGATCGCGGCAATGGCTTCGCCCCCCATGCGGCGAATTACACGGGCATGATTGCCGGCGTGGATTTGCTCGGCACGGGCGGCCGCGCGGAACAGGCCTGCCGCGCCGAGGAACCCCTCGGCATCGGCCTTGATGGCGTAGGCCTTGTAGCGGGCGTGAGCATTCAGCTCACTTTCGTAAGCAGCTAACAGATCACCGACTGCGTTTTCGTTCGCAGCAACAGCCATGCTCACGTCTATCCTCTTTAATCAAACTATGCTTCATAGTGTAGGGAAGCACCTATGCGCAATCTGTGATTGGAATCACATATTTAGTCATCACGGCGGTCCAGCAAAGGTAATTTGAGACCGAGTACCCGGGATTCTTGCGGATCCTGGTGCCGCTATGGCCTCATGTACCGGATGGCCTCGACGGCCGACGACGCCACGACACCTTCTTCGACCATGGCGTCGAGGAAGGGAATGAGCCTGGCGATCTGCTCCTCGGTGTCGATGATGCTCAGTTGGATGGGTGCGTCCTTTGAAAAGCTCCAGTGGCCCGAGCGGCGGATGCGGCTGCCGGGTCCATAGCCCTCGATGCCGCGAAAGACGATGGCTTCGGCGATGCCCAGTTCGCGGCATTTGGCGAGGATCGCCTCATGCAGAGGCTTGCCCTGCCACTTGTCGTCTTCGCCGAAGTGGACCCGGAGCATGCGGCCACGGAACTCTTCTTTCATGAGCGGCCTCTCAGGATGATGCCGGGCTTGCTTGTTCAACGCCATCGGCAGCGCGGTAAGCGTATTTGATGATGTCCACATCGGAGAAGACGACCAGGCCTTCCTCCACCATCTGCTCAACAAGCGGCAGGAAGGCGCGCAGCTTTTCGGCGGTGTCGATAGCCGAGAGCATCACCGAACCGTGGTGCGACGCCATCAGCGGCTTGTCCTTGTGTATGCGCCTGTGTGCTCCGTAGCCCAGGATGCCGCGATAGACCGTGACGCCGGCGATGTCGTTGGCGCGCATGGCTTCAACGAGCGCTGCGTGCAAAGGCTTGTTTTTCCAGCGGTCTTCCTCGCTCAGGAAGATACGCATCATCTGCGCCTTGCCTTCTATTCTGAGATGCTGCGGGGGAATGGGCTTCTTCGGCTTGGAGACCTGCGCGGGCTTGGCTACGATGGTTTCCTGGATCTCGATAAGGCCGGTACCGGCGAGTTCTTCCAGTTTGCCGAGTAGCACATCCACCTTCTCACGCGTTTCGATGAATTCGATCCTAAGCGGCAGGCGGTCGGCGATCTCCACGGTGGAGGAGGAGTGCATGTGGTGATCGGCGCCAAAGCCGGCAATTCCCTTGGTCACGGTTGCGCCGGCCACGCCACGATAGAAGAGGAAATCGAGGATGCTGGAGTAGACGGGGACTCCGTGGTGGGTTGCTCCCTCGCTAACGTAGATGCCGACTTTGACGGCTTTTCCCGGATTCAGCATAGAGGCTCTCCGAGGCAACTGAGGATTCTAGTGCAATTCATGGATAGAGTCGAGTGAAGCTGGAACTGTCTGCATAAATCGGTCTTTGAGTCAGGGCACGACTTTTTAGCCCCTGAGGGATCTTCTGCAACACCCGGAATGCCATCTATGCAACCAGCATCAGGGGATCAGTTCGCCCAACAGCGATCCGCCCCACACGGCGGCGAGGCCGAGAACAAAACTCCCTCCGGCATACAGGGCGGCGATGCCGAATCCGCCTGAGCGGAGGTTCGACAGGGTTTCCCACTCGTATGTCGAGAAGGTGCTGTAAGCGCCAATGAAGCCGACGGGCACAAGGAAGCGCCACGCCGGATTCAGCTCGGCGCGCCGGCCGAGGTACGTCATGGAGAATCCGATGATGACGCAGGCTGTGATGTTCACGATGAGCGTACCGAAAGGGAAGCGGATTCCCATGCGGCCCGCGATGGATGAACCGACCCAGTACCGCGCAACCGAACCGAGAGCGCCGCCAATGGCAATGAGCAGGTACTTCTGCAAAGCTGTACTCCTTTCGATCAGCTCCACGGACACAGCTCGACACACGCGTGCGGTCTCGGACTGCGCCGTTCAAAGTCTCAGGGAATGATCGCCGGGACATGACTCCGCGACAGGCTTCCCTGTCAGGAGTCATCATCTGTCCGATCGGATAAGGAAGGACAGCGGTTAACGGTGAACTCCATCACCACTGTCTCCATTACAAACTGGGTGCCGTTCGGTGTCAATCGCAAACCAGATCAGGCCCGGCTGTGTACCCGGCACCGGCATGTTTTGGTCGAGAATTCCTGCGGTCTGTTCGTGCTTGCACACTGCCATGCAATCGCTCTATAGTGCGGTTCACATGGCCACCCCTTCGGGCCGTTTCCCCCAGGAGGTACGTATGAAAGTGGTTCTCTCAACCCTGATGGCAGCCGCGACTCTGCTCGGAGGATGGTTGATGACCGCGCAGGCGCAGAGCGACAGCCACGTCATAGCGACGCAGGAAGATGCGCAGTGGGGCTCTGCGCCTCCCATGCTCCCAGCCGGTGCGCAAATCGCCGTTCTCTCCGGAAACCCAATGACGCAAGGTCCCTACACGATTCGCCTGAAGTTCCCCGCCAACTACGCAATTCCCGCACACTCACACCCGACGGATGAGAATGTTGTTGTGATTTCAGGCGCATTAACGTTTGGGATGGGAGACAAGCTGTTGACGGGAGCTGGTGCGAACAAAACCCTGGGTCCCGGCGGATATGCGCTAATGCCGGCGAACATGAATCACTTTGCGTACACCACGACGGACGAAACAACAATTGTTCTCTACGGCCAGGGGCCCGTGGAGTTCAAGTATGTGAATCCGGATGACGATCCGCGCACGGCGAAAAAGAGTGCAATGTAGCAGTTAAGGCTCGCGGAGGCTCACCTCGATTAGCTGTGCTTGCCTTTCCACTCGGAGTAGGGGCCCTGGAAGTCTTCAATCCCGTCGGGCTTGAAGTTCCACAAACGCGTGGCAACTTCGTCGATCAGGTCGTGGTCGTGCGTCACCAGTAGCACTGTGCCCTCGTAGCGCTGCAGGGCGATATTCAGCGCGTTGATGGCTTCGAGGTCGAGGTGGTTGGTTGGCTCGTCGAAGATGAGGATGTTGGGCTTGGTGAGGATTAGCTTGCAGAAAACAAGCCGTGCCTGTTCGCCGCCGGAGAGCGCGCGGGTCTGTTTCTCGCCCTCTTCGCCGGAGAATAGCATCTGGCCGAGGATGCCGCGAATCTCTTCGACGTGCGCCGCGGGGTTCCAGCGGTGCAGCCACTCAGCCACGGTCAGGCCGTGCTCGATCGTCGAGCCTACGTCCTGCGGGAAGTAGCCGATCTGCGCTTCGTGTCCCCAGAAAACGGCGCCTGAGTCGAGCGTGAAGTCCTTTTCGGCGAGGCCAGGGTAATTTGCCAGCAGGCACTTCAGCAGAGTGGTCTTTCCGGCGCCGTTGCGGCCCATCAGGCAGATCTTTTCGCCCCGCAGGACGTTGGCGCTGAAGCCGTCGATGACCTTGTGTTCGTCGTAGAACTTGGTCAGGTGCTTGAATTCGAGCACGTGCTTGCCGCTGGGGCGCACCTGGTCAAACTTGATGTAGGGGCGCTGGATGTTGGAGCGAGCGAGTTCGTTGGTCTGGAGGCGCTCGACTTCCTTGCGGCGGCTGGTGACCTGCGATGAACGCGTGCCGGCGGCGAAGCGGGCGATGAATTCATTGAGCTGCGCGATCTTCTTTTCGCGCTGAGCGTTTTGCGACTCGAGCGTAGAGCGGATCTGCGTCTTAGCCATGACCATCTCGTCGTATCCACCGGTGTAGGTGATGATGGTCTGGTAGTCGATGTCGGCGGTGTGGGTGGTGACGCTGTTGAGGAAGTGCCGGTCGTGCGAGATGGCGATCAGCGTGCCATCGTAGTTGTTCAGGAAGTCCTGGAGCCAGTGCACGGAGTCGAGGTCGAGGTAGTTTGTCGGCTCGTCGAGCAGGAGGGCTTCGGGCTTGCCGAAGAGTGCCTGCGCCAGCAGCACGCGGACCTTCTGACCGCCCTGCAGTTCGCCCATCTTGCGCTCGTGGAGTTCCTCCGTTATATCGAGGCCATCGAGGAGCACGGCGGCGTCGGACTCGGCCGTGTAGCCGTCCTCGTCGCCGATGATGCCTTCGAGTTCTCCCAGGCGCATGCCGTCTTCATCGGTCATCTTGGTTTTCTCGTAGATGCGATCGCGCTCTTCCAGCGCGGCCCACAGCGGCTTGTTGCCCATGATGACGGTATCGATCACGCGAAAGTTGTCGAAAGCGAACTGGTCCTGGCGCAGCACGCCGAATTTGCGCGGACGGACAACGGTGCCCTTCTGCGCATCGAGCTCTCCGGTGAGGATCTTCATGAAGGTGGACTTGCCGGCGCCGTTCGGTCCGGTCAGGCCGTACCGCCGACCCAGGGTGAAGGTTACGGAAACGTCTTCAAACAGAACTTTCGCGCCGTAGCGCATGCTCACATTGCTTACACTCAGCATTTGTTTCGTTTTCCTGTGCGTGGACCGCAGCTGCGCATCGGCGCCGTCGGCCCCATGGTGATCTTGAAAATGGCTCAGAGTTTCGGGACACGCGAATACAGAAATAGTCCGCAAGAACCGCTGCACTTCCAGTTTCTCATAAAGGGCTGAAGCCCGTACCCTTCGCAGGGCTAACCTCGCACTACGGAATACCCAGCATTTTGTGTGTTTGCAGGCTCAGACGCCACTTCGGGTGCTCCATGCAGTAGCGCACGGCTAATTGCGTATTCGCCTCGCGATCGGGGCCGTCCATCGGTTGAAGGAAGAAGTGCCGGAAACGGAGCTGCTCAAATTCGTGCGGCTGCGCATCCTCTTGGGGAAAAACGAGCTTTAGTTCGTCACCGCTCTTCTGCACGAGGGATGTGCCGCCCTTGGGACTGACGCAGATCCAGTCGATTCCGTCCGGAGCCTCGAGGGTTCCATTTGTCTCCACGGCAATCTCGAAGCTGCGCGCGTGCAGGGCATCGGTCAACGTACGATCGAGTTGGAGCAGCGGCTCACCGCCGGTGCAGACAACGAATCGCAAGCCGCCTTCGGTCGCGGGCCACTTGCCCCGGATCGCATCTGCCAGGTCAGCGGCTGTCTCGAACCGGCCACCGCCGGAGCCGCTCACGCCGACGAAGTCCGTATCGCAGAAGTGACAGATCGCCGATGCGCGATCCTCCTCGCGGCCCGTCCACAGGTTGCATCCCGCAAAGCGGCAGAAAACGGCTGCGCGCCCGGCCTGTGCGCCTTCGCCCTGGAGCGTATAGAAGATCTCCTTGACGGCGTAGCTCATCGCACTGCCTGCGTTGGGGGATAGAGCAGGGGATCGTCGATGCCGTTTTCGCGGAATCCTTTTCTCCGCAGGAAACACGAGTCGCACTGCCCGCACGGTTTTCCGTCGGGCGCGGGATCGTAACAACTGCTGGTGAGGCTGTAATCGACACCGAGTTCCATGCCTTTTCTGATGATCTCGGCCTTTGTCAGATGCATCAGGGGTGCGTGGATTGCCAGCTTCTGCCGGCCGTCGACGCCTGCCTTGGTGGCTAGGTTCGCCATCTGCTCGAATGCGTGGATGAACTCCGGCCGGCAATCGGGATAGCCGCTGTAGTCGAGCGCATTGACGCCGATGAAGATGTCATTGGCGCCCAGTACTTCAGCCCAGGCGAGCGCGAACGACAGGAAGATCGTGTTGCGTGCGGGCACGTAGGTTATCGGGATGCCATGTTCCATCTCGGCGCTGCCGCGGCCCTTGGGGACAGCGATATCGTCGGTCAGCGCCGACCCGCCGAAGACGCGCAGATCGATGGTGGCGACGCGGTGTTTGGCTACATGTAACGAACTCGCCACGCGCCGCGCTGCCTGGAGTTCGAAGCTGTGCCGCTGGCCGTAGGCGAACGACAGGGCGTGCACAGCGTAGCCCTCGCTTGTGGCAATAGCTGCCACGGTGGCTGAGTCCAGACCGCCGCTCAGGAGGACAACTGCTTGCTTTTTCGGTACAGAACTACACATTCCCATTGATGTTAAAGCTTTCCTGGATCAGAATGAACTCACAGTAGCTTGTACCGAGAGCGCTTCCCCGCTCTCACGCTCTAACTCGCTGATTCGCTTGAAGTTCAGACTCTTCGTCGTTCTCAAGCGGCTGAACGCCTACAAATCGCCGGAGGTCGCCTCATGCATATGGTGGGTGTGCTCACTCGGCTAACGCTACGGATTGCTGGTGCATCGCTCCTGGTTGCGGGAGCGTTGCTGCACGCACAACAGGCCGCCTTGACTTCCAGTGAAGCAGCCGGAAACGCACTGCGGGCAGCCGAACCTGAATTCGGCACAACCTCACCCGGCATGCCATCCGCGGCGATGGATGCCCCTGTGCCGCCACAGACCTCATCGAGCATTGCCGGCCAGTTGCACCCGGAACTGGAGGTGCTCACGAACGTGCTCAATCAGCATCGAAGAGCAGGGAATCGCGATGCCGAGGCGGGTACGCTGTGTGCGCTGGGAAATTCCTATAACGCACTCGGGCAGCGGCAGAAGGCGATTGAGCAGTTCAAGCTCGCGCTCGCAATCTATCGCGAATTGGGCGACAGAAAAGGAATGGCGAACGCGCTTTCGCTGATCGGCGATGGGTATCGTGGGTGGGGGTTCCCGGAACAGGCTGTTGATTCCTATCGGTCCGCGCTCGAAAACTTCGCGCGGACCGACGACAAGACGGGAACCGAAGTGGCGCTGAACAACCTTGGCGTGGCGTACATCTCCCTGGGTGACAAAAAGAAATCGCTCGAGTACCTCAAAAGGGCGCTCAACGCCTACCGCGACGGCGGAGATCGTCGCGCCATGGCTTTGACGTTGATCAATATCGGAGCGGTGGAGAACTTTCTCGGGCATGATCCTGGGAAGGCGCTGGGCATGCTTCAGGAAGCGGCGACGGAACTGGATGCACTGAACGATCATCGCGACGAAGCCGATGCATTCGAACTGATGGGGGCGGTGTGGACGGGCCTGCACAAGCAGGAGTTGGCCGAGTCGAACTTTCAGCGCGCGCTGGCGTTTTACCGGGAGGTCGGCGACGCGAAGGGAGAGGCGTCGGTGTTGAGGCACATGAGGGACCTCGGCCGGCGTGAGGATTTCGCGTCGGCGCGATGAGTGAAGCGGGTGATCTGGATTAGAAAGTAGTTCAATCTGAATCAAGAAACCAGCGATGCTCCCTGAACCCTGACCCACGATCCCTGATCCCTAGCGCTTACAATGGGAGTTCGCACGAACTCGCCATGAAGATCTTTGTTACAGGCGCAACCGGGTTTATCGGCCATCAGGTCGCCAAAGCTCTCGCCGACCAGGGCGCCGACCTCCGCCTCCTCGTCCGCAAATCGAGCAAGCTATCGAACCTTGAAGGCATCGCCGGCGACACGGTCGTGGGCGACTTGGCCAAGCCTGAGTCCTACGCGCCCGCGCTCGAAGGCTGCGATGCGGTGATGCACGTCGCGGCCGATTATCGGCTGTGGATTCGCGACCCGGAGACGATGTACCGCGCGAATGTCGACGGCACGCGCGATCTGCTGAAGCTTGCCCGCGGCGCGGGAGTGCGGCGCGTTGTTTACACGTCCTCGGTGGCGACGATGGCTTTCCGGACGGACGGGATCGTGGTGAACGAAGACACGCCCGTGACGATCGACGACATGGTGGGCCACTACAAGCGCTCGAAGTTCCTCGCCGAGCAGCAGGCCATCGCGGCGGCGCAGGACGGCCAGCAGGTCATCATTCTCAACCCGACGACGCCCATCGGCCCGAATGACTCCAAGCCCACGCCCACGGGACGCATTTTCGTCGATTTTCTCAATCGCAGATTCCCTGCGTATGTCGATACCGGGCTTAACCTTGTCGATGTCGCCGAGGTCGCACGCACGCACGTGGCCGCGCTCAATGCTGGCAAGCCCGGCCGGCGGTACATCCTCGGGGGCGAAAACCTGACGCTGAAGCAGATTCTGGACAAGATGTCGGCCATTACCGGCATCCCTTCGCCGACGACAAAGATTCCGTTCGCTATTGCCTCGACGTACGCGTTCTTCGAGGAATGGATCACCGGGCGTATCCGTGGAAAGGAGCCGCGCGCCACGCTAGAAGAGGTTCGCATGGGGCGCAAAAAGATGTTCGCGTCGAGTGCGCGCGCGCAGCAGGAACTCGACTTTCACATAGTTCCCGTCTACCCCGCCATGCGTGCCGCCATCGAGTGGTTTCGTGCGAATGGGTATGCGCCATGACCAGGAAACTCCAGCTTTCCACCTTCCAGATCGGCACGCCGGCCAAGCCGGAGCAGGGGCTGCGGATTGGCGTCACTCGCCATCCTCCGCGGGGCGTGCCCAGGGATCGCTGGGTTGCGGACGGCTACTTTGACGTATGGCTGCCTACGGTTGCACCGGAGGCCAAGCTCGTCTCGCAGATCCTGAAGCTCGATCCTGAGAAGACCGCCGAACGCGAAAAGCTCTTCGACCGATACGAGCGCGCACTGCTCTCCGATGCCACCGGCCGTCAGACCGTTGAACTCATCGTGCAGATCGCCTCGCGGATGCCGATCAGCATTGGCTGCTTCTGCCAGGATGAGTCCCGCTGTCACCGCTCGCGGCTCTACAAAATCATTCAGGAACACGCGGCAAAGACGGCATGACCCGCGTCGCCATCATCGCCGCCATGCCGGGGGAACTAAAGCCGCTGGTTCGCGGGTGGCCGCATTCCTCGCGGAGCGGCATCCACTTCTGGGCGCAGCGCAACGAGGAGGAGGAGTGGATCGCGGCTTGTGCGGGGGCGGGTCTGGACGCCGCCGCGCGCGCCTTTGCCGGGATCGAGGATGGCGGGCCGGTCGACTTGCTTCTTTCAGTGGGTTGGGCAGGCGCGCTTACCGCCGAATGTGAAGCCGGCGAGGCCTATAACGTGGCCGGCGTGGTCGACGCCCGTACCGGGGAGCGCTTCAACTGTGAGGCCGGCGCCGGCCCGCTCTGGCTGGCTAGCAGTCCCCGGGTCGCCGACGAGGCCGAAAAGCGCCGCCTGGCAGCCACTTACAACGCCGCCCTGGTCGACATGGAGGCTGCCGCCGTGGCCCGATTGGCCGCGATGCGCGGCATCCCTTTCTACGCCATCAAAGGGATCAGTGACTCGCTGGATGCAAAACTGCCTGATTTAGACAGATTTATCGATGCCCAGGGGCAGTTCCAAACACCACGGTTTTTTCTTTTTGCACTCTTGAGGCCCTGGACATGGCCCGCGCTCGTCCGGATGGGCGAAAATAGTAGAAGGGCTTCCCAAAGCATTGCGGAGCGGCTGCACGAACTTTTGGATGAGTGAGGTCACATCAAGACGGAATGGCTACGCAAATCACCAACACTGAAAGCCATATCGCCCATCGAATCCCCTCGACCATGCGCGCCGTAGTCTACCGCGGCATCAATGACATGCGCGTGGAAACCGTCCCAGTGCCATCGATCGGCCCTGGAGAACTACTTGTAAAGGTCGCCACATGTGGGATTTGCGGGACTGACCTGAAAAAGATCCACACCGGCTCGCACTCGGCGCCCCGCATCTTTGGGCATGAGATGTCGGGCACGGTGGTTGCCATTGGCGATAGCGTCACGCGATTCAGGGGCGGTGAACGGGTTGTCGTGCACCACCATGTGCCGTGCGGCAATTGCTACTACTGCCGCAAAGGCACCCCGGCGCAATGTTCGCTTTACAAGGAGGTCGGCGTCACGGCGGGTTTCGAGCCCTCCGGGGGCGGCTTTGCCGAGTACATCCGCGTGATGGACTGGGTGGCTTCAAGCAGCGGGGTCGTATCGATCCCTGATGGCATTCCGTTTGAGCAGGCGGCTTTCCTGGAGCCGGTCAACACGGTGCTCAAGGGCGTGAAGATGCTCAGCCTGGAGCCGGACGACACTGTGCTGGTCATTGGGCAGGGGCCGATCGGGTTGATGCATGCTGTGCTGGCCGGCCGGACCGGAGCCCGCGTGCTCACGTCGGACCTTTACCCGGAGCGCCACGCCATTGCAGCAAGATTCGGGCTCAAAGACCCCATCCACGCAGGCAGTGAAAATGTCGTGGAACGTGTCCTTCGAGAGACAGAGGGCCGCGGAGCCGACGCCGTCATTCTGGCCGTGGGCGGGAATACCCTGATCAAGACCGCGATGGATGCGGCGCGCTGCGGCGGCAAGGTCATGCTTTTTGCCCAGACCCAGCGTGGCGACGCAACTTTTGACCCCGGGGTGGTTTGTATGGACGAGAAGACCCTGATGGGATCCTACTCGTCGTCGTTCGCCATTCTCGACGAGGTGACCGACCTGGTGTTTGGCGGTTACCGCAACGGATTTGACCTGACGCAACTCATTTCCCATCGTTTCCCGCTCGAACAGGCCGTTGCGGCAATCGATGTCGCTTCGCACCCCAAAGCCGACTCAATGAAGATTATGATTGAGCCTGCTCCGGGTACGGGGGCTCAATAGGAGGGCAAAGATGGCTACGACCATGAAGGCCGCAGTCCTCCACGGACGCGAAGACATTCGCATTGAACGGGTGCCGATTCCGGAGGCCCTGCCGGGCGAACTGATTGTTCGCGTGGGCGCGGCGCTGACGTGCGGCACTGACTTGAAGGTATTTCGCCGCGGCTACCACGCGCGGATGATTGTGCCTCCGGCGCTGTTTGGACATGAACTCGCAGGCACCGTGGTCGAGGCAGGCAAGGGCGTAACGGATTTCGCCCCGGGCAATCGAGTGGTGGCGTTGAATTCCGCCCCGTGCGGAAACTGCTACTTCTGCCAGCACTCGCAGGAAAACCTCTGCGACGACCTGCTCTTCAACAACGGTGCATACGCCGAGTTCATCCGCATCCCGGAACGTATCGTCGCGAAGAACACGCTGCACGTTCCGGATCACGTTCCACTGGAGCATGCCGCGCTGACCGAGCCTTTGGCATGCGCCGTTCACGGATTCGAAGATTCCAGGCCCTATCCGGGCGCCATCGTGGCCATCATCGGCGGAGGTCCGCTCGGGCTGATGATGCTGCATGTTGCGGCGCTTGCCGGCTGCGAAGTAATCGCAATCGTCAAGCACGATGGGCAGGTGGAAGCCGCACGCCAGCTCGGTGCGGCACATGTTGTGCAGACCAGCAGCATACGCAAGGCTATCCGCGAGACGCGGGCACTTACACCGAAGGATCGCGGTGTTGATATCGCGATTGAGGCCGTCGGCGTCCCTGAGGCATGGGAAGAGGCCGTCGAAATGGTGCGGAAGGGCGGGACGGTCAACTTCTTTGGTGGATGCGCCGTGGGTACGCATGTCACGCTCGACACAAATCGCATCCACTACAGCGACATCACGCTGCGCGCGACGTTCCACCACACGCCGGCCATCTGCCGCAAATCGCTCGATCTTATCGCGAGCGGCCGTTTCCAGGCGGGGGCCTTTATCACCGGCCACGCTCACCTCTACGAACTCAATCGCGTCTTTGAGAAGCTGATGAACCGTTCGAGCGAAATCAAGACCGCGATTGTCCCGTGAGGCCCAAGATGAGCACTGCAGCTTTGCACCCCGAGAGCGAGGCTTCGCGCCAGGAGCAGATTGGGCGCGAACAACTCATCGAGCGTGGCTGGGATGCATTGCCTGCGAGCTATCGCTTTCCCGAGAAAGCGCCGACGCTCGATGAATCGCGCGCATGGTGCAAGCGCCTGACCGCGACGCACTACGAGAACTTTCACGTGGCCACGTGGTTTCTGCCGGAGCGGCTGCGTCCGCACTTCCATGCGATCTACGCCTACTGCCGCGTCTCGGATGATATGGGAGACGAAGTCGGCAACACTGAGCAGTCCCTCGCCCTGCTGGATCTGTGGGGCCGGGAACTCGACGCCTGCTACGAGGGCAGGGCGCGCCATCCCGTCTTCGTCGCGCTGGCGGAGACGATTCGTGCTTGTTCGATTCCCAGGGAGCCCTTTGCCGATCTGCTCACGGCGTTTCGCCGGGACCAGTTTGTGAGGCGCTACGCGACGATGGAAGATGTGCTTGGCTACTGCCGCTACTCGGCGAATCCGGTTGGACGGCTGGTCCTGTACACCTGTGGCTACTTCGACGAAGAGCGTTTTCGCCTGTCGGATGCGACGTGTTCGGCGCTGCAGCTTGCGAATTTCTGGCAGGATGTTAGCGTGGATTTCGCCAGGAATCGCGTCTACCTGCCGCAGGACGACATGCGGCGCTTCGGTGCGAGCGACGCGACGATTGAGCAGGGAATTGCCACGCCTGAGTTCCGTGCGCTGCTGAAGCATGAAGTTGAATTCGCGCGCAATCTCTTCATCCGGGGCCTGCCGCTTATCAATATGGTTAGCCGGGATCTGGCCGTCGATCTCGATCTCTTTAGCCGCGGCGGCCTCGAGATTCTGAATGTGATCGAGAAGCAGGACTATGACGTGCTCAGCGGTCGCCCGGCCATTTCAAAGCGCACCAAGCTGCAGCTTGCACTCCGCGCGGTGAGCGGCAAGTTTCTGCCGTTTCTGCGCCTCGGATCGAGATCGAGAGGGAAGGTGGCTTGACGCAAGCAATCACACTCGACGAGGCCTACGCAACCTGCAAGGCCATCGCCAAGCGGGAAGCCAGGAATTTTTATTACGCATTCGTTGCCCTGCCGGAGCCGCGCCGCAACGCGATCTGCGCGATCTACGCCTTCATGCGCAAAGCCGACGACCTCTCCGACGACGAGAGCCTCACGCGCGAACAGCGTCGGCACAACCTCGAAGAGTGGCGGGAGGCATGGCGTGGCGCATCGCAGGGCGCGGTGACCGGTGATCCCGTATTTATCGCCGTTCGCGATGCGACCCAACGCTATTCGATTCCGCTCAGCCTGCTGGATGAGCTGATTGCCGGAACAACTTCGGATCTGAAAACCAGCCCCGGCGATGCACCGGACACATACGCGACCTTCGCCGATCTCTACCGCTACTGCTACCTCGTTGCCTCGGTGGTTGGACTGGTCTGCATACGCATCTTTGGCTACTCTGATCCCGCCGCCGAGAAGCTGGCTGAAGAAACCGGCGTTGCCTTCCAGCTTACGAACATCCTGCGTGATGTGGCGGAAGATGCCGAGCGCGGCCGCGTGTACCTGCCGCTGGAAGATCTTGCCGCGCACAATGTCAGGCTCGTGTCGATCCTGCACCGCGCAAAAGGCGCTCCGCCAACCGCGAACGAGCGGCCATTGCTTGCGGAGATCGGCACACGTGCGGAGAGGTACTACACATCGGCCGACAAGCTGCTCCCGCTGATCGATCGGGAGAGCAGGCCGGCGCTGTGGGTGTTGGTGTCGATCTACCACGCGCTGCTCCGTCGCATCGAGCGCGCTGACTATGATGTGTTCTCGAAAAGGGCCAGCGTTCCGACCGTGCAGAAGATCAGCATCCTCGGGGCGGGGATGGCGCGTCTGGCCGTTGCGCGGCTGTTGGGATAATCGAGACTGAAGTATCAGTAACCGGCAATTGCGGCTTGGAGGGTACGGGCTTCAAACGTTGCGGGAAAACGCGTGGGGCGACGGGTTCTGTAACAGGGCACGAATTTAGTCGTGCCGCAATTGCCGCAAATACAACGTCGGGCTTTAGCCACTGCGTACGTCTCCGGGTAGTTTGACTCTCCGCAGCCTGTTCAGCCCGTGCATTGAGCCAGAGTTGAGAAGCGCGGGGCTAAGCCCCTGAGGGAAACTTGCGGGCAGGATCGAAACAAAGCGCGAGCAGCCCCACCGTGACCGTCATCGGCGGCGGTGTTGCCGGCATGAGCGCAGCCTGCGCGCTGGCCGAAGCCGGCTGCCGCGTGCAACTTGTGGAGCGCCGCGGCTATCTTGGCGGTCGCGCCTCGTCTTACCTGCATCCCGGCGTCAACGAAGTCATCGACAACTGCCAGCACGTCCTCTTCGGCTGCTGTACGAACCTCATCGGCTTCTATCGCCGCATCGGCGTCGAGAGAAAGATTCACTGGACGACTGAGATGACCATGATTGAGCCTGGCGGACGGCGGTCGCCGCTCAGTCCATCATTTCTGCCGGCGCCGTTGCACGGGCTGCCGAAATTGCTCTCAGCGCACGCTTTCACCAGCGCCGACAAGCTTGCGCTGGCCCGCGCCTTTCGCGCCATGATGCGGCCAATTCCGGCTGACTCGAGCGAATCTCTTTCGGACTGGCTTCGGCGCCACAAACAGACTCCCGGAGCGATCGAACGCTTCTGGCGGCTTGTCATCGCCAGCGCACTCAATGCGGATCTCGGCGCGATCGCGGTGACTTACGCCGCCAAGGTGATCCGCGAGCTTTTCATGAACTCGGCGCAGGCGGGCAGCATGGGAATGAGCTCGGTCCCGCTTAGCGAACTTTATAACGGAGCCAGGACATTTCTCGAAGAGCGCGGATCGGCGGTGCATCTCAACAGCAACGTCGAATCCGCCGAGTGGGATGAAAGCGCCTCGCAGTGGTCGATGAACACGAGGACGGGCACGCTGGTCTCCGAATTCCTCGTCATCGCGCTGCCGTTTGAGGGTATGCAGAAGCTGCTGCCGCATCTTCCGCCCGCTCCGCAGGGCGAAGAACTCGCGCGCCAGGCAAACAGTTTTACCCACTGGCCCATCTGCAGCGTTCATCTCTGGTTCGATCGCCAGATCACCGATCTGCCGCACGCCGTGCTGCTCGACCGGGAGATTCACTGGATGTACAACAAGAGCGTCTTGCAGCCCTGGCGCGAACACAAGGGCAGCTACCTTGAACTCGTGCAGTCCGCCTCGCGTGCATTTGCGGCTCGCGAGAGGCGCGATGCCATAGATCAGGCACTGGCGGAACTTGCCGAATTCTTCCCGCAAGTGCAAGTAGCGAAGCTCGAAAAGACGGCGCTGATCAAGGAGGTCCGCGCTACGTTCGGGGTTCCCCCCGGCATTGATAGGCTAAGACCACCCACGGCGGCCCCATGGCCCAACTGCTTCCTCGCAGGCGACTGGGTCGCGACCGGCTGGCCTTCGACGATGGAGAGCGCGGCGCGCTCCGGCCACATCGCCGCCGATGCCGTCTGTACAACCGCCGGTGAGTTTCAAAAGTTCCTCGCACCCGATCTCAAGCTGCAAGGATTGATGAAGCTCTTCGGCTGATTCAACCGGCGCTGATCGCGATGCGTCCCGGCAGGATTGTCTTGACACTGCCCATTTCCCTTGTTCTACTGCCTCCACCTTCTTCTGCAACAAATCCCCGGAGGTTACTCATGAGAAAACTTGCAGTTGCGCTTGCGCTGGTCCTTCTATCGGCGATCCCGGCGATTGCGGCCGAGAATCAGTTTGTGGGGACCTGGAAACTCGATCTGGCAAAGAGTAATTTCGTCGGCGACACGTTCACCTACACCCAGCTGCAAAACGGAATGATGCACTTTTCCGACGGTAGCGCGGTCAACGCTGACTTCGGACTCGATGGAAAGGATTACCCGGACCCATTCGGTCAGACGATAAGCTGGAAGTCGGCCGGCGACAATGTCTGGAATACAGTCTCTAAGATGAATGGCAAGGTGCTCTCAGAAGGACATGTCGAATTGTCTGATGGCGGCAACACCCTCACAATCAAAGACCACGGTACGAAGCCGGACGGCTCGTCGTTCAATGACGAAACCGTCTACAAGCGCGTAGGAGCGGGATCGGGGTTGGCCGGCAAGTGGAGATCGACGAAGGTGAACATCTCGGCTCCCAATACGTATGTTGTGTCGGCTCCTTCGGCTGGCGCGGTACGCTGGGAGATCCCTGAATACAAAGAAGTGGTGGAAGGCAAGACAGACGGTTCCGATCTGCCGCTCTCTGGCCCTACAGCCCCGAAGGGGCTTACCCTCTCCATCAAAATGATGGGTCCTAAGAAGCTCGAGTATTCCGTGAAGTTAAACGGAAAGACGATTGCCATGGCCACGCAAACGCTGTCCGCCGACGGCAAAACAATTACTGAGACTTCCTGGAGCCCGGGTAAGGAATCGGAGAAGCAGACCGCAGTGTATACAAAGCAGTGACTCGAAACGGAGGCTCGCGGAAAAGACCAAGGTCCTTCTGCGAGCCTTTCGTCCTCAATGCGCCAGCAGATACACGCCTACGCACACCAGCACCGCCGAGGCCCAGCGCCGCCGATCCACGTTCTCGTGCAGGAAGAATTTGCCGGCGATTGCGTTGGTCACAAGAGTGAGGGATGCTGATGCCGGCGCCACGAGACTCAGATTGAGATGATTCAGCGCAAACAGGAGCGCGAAGAACGCTACGGCCAGAAAGAACACGCCTGCGAAAAACAGTGGACAAGTGATGACGGCACGGATCGCGCCACTTAATCCTGATCGGGCGCGAATCTCGTCGAGATCGCCGATCGACTTCATGGCTGCGGCCGTCAGCACCTCGCCGGCGGTCGACGACAGCACGATGGCGGCGATCATGCCGGCCGCCGCGAACGGTCCCGGAGTCACCCCCGTTGCGAGCATCATCATCGTAGTTGCTCCTCGGCGGTCGCGTGGATCGATTCTGCGTCGGCGGGAGTTTGCACGGGCCGTTCCGTCAGTGAGGGACCATGCGCGACGAATCCCACGCCGACGGTGATGAGTACAATACCTGCCCACCGCTGCCACGAGATCGACTCATGCAGCCAGAATTTCGCCAGCAGCGCGACAATGACGTTACCGAATGCGGTGGCCGGCAGCACATACGTCAGGTCAGCCCACGAGAGCGCTGTAAGGTAACTCGCGAAGAAACCGATCAGCAGCGCGATTCCCACGGCGATCCATGGCGTGAATACGGCGCTTACGACCAAGAGTGGGTGTTCAAGCGTGATGGGCGGCAGGGAAGTCATGCCGCGTGAAAGACAGGTGTCGCCCAGTGGCGCGCACAGCGCAACCAGCCCCAGGATCATGTACTGCCGCGGAGTCGGTCGGATGTACGCCATTTTTCTCTAAAGAATCCTCAAGGCCCGTCGAAATGAAGAAGGGCGGGAATCCGCTGCGGCGGACCCGCCCCTGGGTGATCCGGTGCGATGCGTTAAGCGCCTGCGCCGACGGTCGCTTCGGTCTTCGCCTGCTGTTTGCGCGCGGCCTTGACCATCTTGTTGCGCTGCGAGCGAAGCTTCAGGAACGCCTTGGCCTCGGTGTAGAGCCGCGGAATATCGCGGTTCACGATCGCCTTCCAGATTACGCGGAACGCCGCCTTGGGACGGAAGTAGTACTCGTCGTAGAAGCGGTGCACCATCTCCATCACGTAGTCGGTGGGCAGGCCGGGGTATTCGATATGCGCCATCTGGTGGCCGCCGGTGTCGTTCATGGACTCGTTGGTGATGAAGCCGTTGGCCTTGGCGTAATCGTAAAACTCAGTGCCGGGGTAGGCGTGCGCGATCGAGACCTGGATGGTTTCGCAATCGAGCGTCTTGGCGAAGTTGATTGTGTTGCGGATGGACTCCTTGGTTTCGCCGGGCAGGCCGAGGATGAAGTCGGCATGGACAACGAGACCCAGGTCGTTGCAGTCCTTGGCAAAGGCGCGCGCCCGCTCAACCGTGGCGCCCTTCTTGATGTTCTTGAGGATCTGCGGATCGCCCGATTCGAAACCGACGATCAGAAGGCGGCATCCTGCATCCTTCATCGCCTTGAGGGTTTCGCGATCGGTTGTCACTCGAGACGTGCAACTCCACGTCAGGCCGAGCGGTTTCAGTTTTTCGCAAAGCTCGATGGTCCGCGCCTTCTGAATGTTGAACGTATCATCGTCGAAGAAGAACTCCTTCACATGCGGAAAGTTCTCCTTCGCCCACTTCAACTCTGCCGCCACGTCGTCTGTGGAGCGCTTGCGCCACGCATGACCGCTCAGGGTCTGGGGCCAGAGGCAGAATGTGCATTGCGCCGGGCATCCGCGCGTCGAGTAGAGCGCGATGTAGGGGTGCAGCAGGAAAGGGACGTTGTACTTGGTCACGTCCAGGTCGCGCTTGTAGATCTTTGTGGCCCATGGCATCGCGTCCAGGTCTTCCACCTGGGGACGATCGGGATTGTGGATGATCTTGCCATCCTTCTTGTAGCTGATGCCGAGGATCTCGTTGAGCGGCTTGCCCTGGGCAAACTCGACAACGGAATGGTCAAATTCGCGGCGGCAGATGAAGTCGAGCGCCGAGCACTCGTTCAGGGCCTTGTCGGGCGAGGTGGTCACCGGCGGTCCAACGAACGCGACGCGGATGGATGGGTTTACCGCTTTGATGGCTTCTGCCAGCCGCTGGTCGCCCTCCCAGCCCACCGTCGAAGTGAAGAGCACGAGGAATTCGTACTCCTTGCATATCTTGATGGTCTCCTCGGCCGTGACGTGGTGCGGCGGAGCATCCAGCAGGCGCGATCCCTCGAGCAGGCCTGCGGGGTAGGTGAGCCACACGGGGTACCAGTAGGACTCGATCTCGCGCGTAGCGGGCCAGCGCGAGCTTGCGCCACCGTCGAAATTCTCAAACGAAGGCGGGTTGAGGAAGAGCGTCTTCAGAGGCATAGGCATCCTTTCAATTTTATCATTTAGCGTATTTTCTGGTCCGCGGGGGTATGTATTCCGGTGATTACTTGCCGTGCAGTTCGTCCAGCCAGTCTTCCATGTGGCCCATGACACGCAGCAGTCCGAGACGGGCTTTTGCCAGTTCGAATCCCGCATCCAGTGCATCTTCACTCTTTTGGCGCTCATCGATCCGCGCCAACTCTTCGGCCTTGGGACTGAGTTGAGGTTCAGAGCCCGGGCCGGTTCCGGTTCCGTTGCCTAAGTTCAATTGCGCCAACACGCTCTTGAGCTGCTCGTTCGCAATCTGCTGTCTCAGACTCGCAATTTCAGCTTGCGCATCCAGTTCCTGGATGCTTCCGCTAAGATATGTGATTTCAAGGTCATTCTGCTTCTGGGCCTGTTCGGCCTCGATTCTGGCGCGCAAAGCGTCGGCAGCGGACTCGTGAGCTCTGGCGTGATGACCCAGATCGAAGAACGGCACTTGCACAGAGATCCCTGAGGCGAAGTTATCTGCGGGGAGGGCCTTCGCGAAGTATTGATTCACGCTGTTCAGCAGTGTTGTGTTGCGGTTGTATTGCGCAAAGAATCGCAGCTCGGGAATGTAATTCGTCTCCTCATCTCCTCTGGCCCGGGAGAATTTCGAGCTGGCGGCCAGCTCGGCTGCCCGCACACCGTTCAGTTCGCGCTGCGGTGCATCACCATGTATCTGCGGAATCTCGGGAATGCTGGCATGGTCGATCCTGATTGAACCCGCCGGAAGTCCGGTAAGCGCCGCCAGTTGCCTATCAAGACTTGCTGCACGTGTTTCCAGATGCAGACGTCTTAACTTGATCTGGGCCGAAGTCAGCTTCCCCTGCAACAGTTCGCTTAGCGGATCGACGCCGGCCTCGGCACGCTGCTGTTCGATGTTGACGAGGCGACCCGCAAACTGCTCCTGCTGGTGCGCATCTTCAAGCTGCTGGTTTACGATATCGAGTTCGATGTACGCAGTCGAAGCATCCAGAGCCACCTGTTCGCGTGCATCCTTCAATCGTGCTTTTGCGGCCTCCACGCCAAGGCTGGCGGCATCAATGTATCGCTTTTGCGGAGTGCTATAGACCAGCGACTGTATGGTTGCGGTCCAGATGGAAGGCGGAGAGCCCGTAAAGCCCACGTCGCGGAAAACCGGCAGGCCGGTTCCGAAATCCACTGAAGGAACGATGGCGTCCTTACTCTCCGCAAGCATCGCGCTCGCCTTCTTCACGTCGGCCATCGCAGCCCGGACGCCGGTGCTGTTGCGCTGGGCCAGGTCGACGACCGTGGCGAGCGAAACCTGAGCCCGCGCCGGAGCAGACAGGGCAATGGCGGCAATCGCAAGACACAGCGAGAACCGGGCTACCCGCCGTCTGCACTTAGTCGTCAATACTCGTAAAGGAATCAAAACTTCAGTCCCAGCGCCGGTTTGTAGTCGTGCGCGAGTTTCAGGGCAGCGGCTCGGGCGGCCAAAGCGCCATTCTTGTCGCCCAACTGGGCTTTGACCTTGGCAAGCCGAGTATAGGCAACGAAAGCCGGCGCCTCCTCAGTCCTGGGATAGTCTGCGACGTACTCCTCCAGCATCTTCTGAGCGAGAGCCAGGTTGCGTTTGCTGCGCGTCAACACCGATGCACCGTTGAAGAGCGCCACGCCTGCATGTTTGTCGTGCTGCGCCGCCCGATAACCGCTCTCGACGGCGGATTCCATGTCGTCCCATCGTTCGTGCCTGCGATAAAAACTGGCCAGCGCCATCCAGCCGAACGCGGGATGCTCGCTGGTAGTGGCCGCAAGCCTGTACTCCCGCTCCGCGGTCTCCGTATCCTTACGGCTCTCGGCAATTCGCCCCAGCAGGGTGTGGGCACGGGCCGGATCGACCTTCTGAAGCGATGGTACGAGAGCCTGCGCCTTGTCGTTGCCTCCGCCCACCACTCCCGGCGCCGAGGTATAAAACTCGCCGAGGTCGGTCAAGGCCTCGCCATCGTGCGGATCGAGGTTTACGGCCTGCTCGAATTCGGCGCGCGCCCGTTTGGCCAGCGAAAATGCTGAGAGGAAGGATGCGTTATCGGCTTTTTGGCCCAACGTCCGGGCCAGCCAGAGGTGATCTGTCGCGCTGCGGCCGTCGAGTTGAACCGCCTGGTCGCATTCATTGGCTGCCTCGTCCCAGCGCTCAAGCGTAAAGTAGACCCGGCAGCGCAGGTTGTGAGCCTCGGCCGAGGGTGGCATCGAATTGAGCAAAGAGAGAGCGAGATCTGCTTCGCCGGATTGCAGCGCCGCGCCGGCTTGCGCGAGCCCGTCCTTCGGGACCTCGGCCGACGCGATAGAGAGGGCTGCAACCAGCAAAACAACCTCAAATATGTTTCTCACTGGACTCTCTTGATGGGGATGCCCTCTTGCAGGGGCTGCCCTGTCGTGGTTCCCGTGGCGACCCAGTCTCCGCTCTTCAATCCCGAGACGATTGCGACTTGAGAGATGTTGAGTGTGCCGGTTACGACAAACGTCCTCTTCAACTCGTCGCCAACAACCTTGTAGACGTAGGTTTTGCCGTTCTCCGAGCGCAGCGCATCACGCGGAATGCTGAGTGCGTTCGATTCGCTCGAGGTGGTCACGGTTACCGTGACGTTGGTATCGGGCAGCAGCCGGCCGTCGGGATTATCATCGACGTTTATGAGCACTTCCCCGACGTTCCGTGTACCGTACGTGATCACGGTGATGGGGGTGCGCTCGATGCGGCCAAGCCAGGTTATTCTCTGCTTCGCATCCCATTTGATCGTGACCGGCTGACCAACGGTGAGGTTACCGATTTCAGGCTCGTCAAAGTAGGCGTTAACCCGTGTGTGATGAAGGTCCGCCATCTGGAGGAGCAGCTTGCCCTGTTCGGCGAACTCCGTGGCCTTCACGTTGAGGCTGTAAACCGTTCCTTTGATGGGAGCGTGCACAGAGGTCTGTGCGAGCACCTGCTGGGCAGCCTGGCGGTTGGCTTGCGCATCCTGAAGGGCTGCCTGCGCCCGCGCGATCTCGGACGGAGAGTAACGGCTATGCGCGCTCTGCTGGGCTGCACGCAGATTCGCGTCTGCCGTTGCCAGCCTCTGCCGCGCTGCTGCAACTTCGCTGGGCGAAGCGGCGCCGGTCGCGTTGAGTTTCGCCAGCGCATCCAGATCGTGCTGCGCCTGATCGCGATCCAGTTTGTCGCGCTCGACCTCCGCTGCCGCAGCCTCTTGCTGCTCAAGGGTGCCGTTGTGTGTAGCTGCTTCAAGGGAAGCCTGCGCTGACTTTACCGCGCTATCGGCGCTGGCCAGCCTGGCCCGGGCGTCAATGTCGTCGAGTTGCATCAGAAGCTTGCCCGCGGGAACCTCGTCGCCCGCCTGGACATAGACAGCCTTTACGATTGCGGAAACGGGGCTGTGAATCTCGTAATTCTCTTCGGGCTCAACCCTGCCGTTGGTGCTGCTGGTGCTGTAGAGGGGTTGCTGCGCGGCCTCTGCAACGTGCACGGGGAGCCGCTCCCGGGTGAGGGAACGAGCTACAAAGTAAACAATTACAAGGAGTATGAACGCGCCAGTCCACACCCATCGGCGGTTCAATTGCTTTCTTTCTGTAACCATGCAGAGACCAAAGACAGTATATAAGACGCATCATAAGCCCTTAAGAAGCAGAAATTTCATGACATGGTGTTCATCTTGGTCCCTCGTACAATACAGACATGTCTCAAGAACCGCGCTATACCGACGATCACGCCAAGGCCGGACTCGATTTCAGTTTCCCGGAGATCGAGACCTGGCAGAACCAGTTTCCTGCTTACGAAATCGTCATTGATGACCCGGAACTGACCTCAGTGTGCCCCAAAACCGGCCTGCCCGACTTCGGCTCGCTGTCCATCCGCTACATGCCGCGCGCACGCTGTCTTGAACTGAGGTCGTTGAAAGAGTACCTGTTCTGCTATCGCAACCTCGGCATTTTTCAGGAAAACATCGTGAACCGGGTCCTGGAAGACGTCGTAAAGGCGTGCGACCCCGTATGGGCCGTGGTTCGAGGTGAATTCCGCCCCCGCGGCGGCATTGCGACCACTGTAGAAGCCCGGTGGCCCCGCCCCCGCGCCTGAGCCACACAGCCGGCGTGTGATACTCAAAACCTGAAGGTGGGTGGATCCAGCTTGGCGACAACAACTTCATCGCTCCGCACGCGCATCAGTCCTGCGTTCGCCACGCTGCTTCTGCTGATCGCCCTCAATCTGCTCAACTACGTCGATCGCTACATCCTGCCCGGGGAGCTTTCGCTCATCCAGAACGAGTTCCATGCCACGCGCGAGCAGATGGGCGCGCTAACCACGGCGATGTTTGTCGTCTACATGCTGGCCGCGCCGCTCACAGGCTGGCTTGGCGACCGGTTTCGCCGCAAGCCGCTGATCATTGCCGGTGCAACGCTGTGGAGCCTGGCAACACTGAGCACGGCGTGGGTTCATAGCTATTGGACCTTGTACATTCGTCACGCCATCGTCGGTATCGGTGAAGCGTCATTCGGAATCTTCGCGCCGGCGGTGATCGCCGACTTCTACCCTGAACGCGACCGCAATCGCATACTCTCGATCTTCTATGTTGCTATTCCGGTGGGAGCGGCGCTCGGTTACATGGCAGGCGGACAGATGGGTTCGGCCTGGGGCTGGCGCAGGCCGTTCTTTCTCTGTGCTATCCCCGGCCTGATTGTCGCGGTGCTTTACGGGTTCTTTGGCAGCGAACCCGAGCGCGGCGCGCAGGACCATATCGGCTCGACGCGTGATCGCGCGACCTTCCGGGGTCTGTTCAGCAATCCTGCATTTCTCACGGCGACGCTCGGCCTCGCCGCGCTGACGTTTGCCATGGGCGGCATTTCGAACTGGATGCCCGAATTTCTCCGCAACCCGATCGGTCTCAGCGTCGCAAAGGCCAGCCAGATCGCCGGCGCCAGCATCATCATTAACGGCATCCTTGGCACTGCCATCGGCGGCTGGATCGCGCAACGCTGGTTGCGCACCAACCATCGGGCGCTCTACTTGCTCAGTTTCTGGAGCGTCGCCCTCACGCTGCCCTTCGGCATCTTGCTCTTCTTTGGCCCCAGCCGCTGGGCAGTGCCGGCGCTCTTTGCCGCGGAATTCTTTCTATTCCTGAACACCGGCCCGCTCAACACCGCCATCGTGAACTCCGTCTCCGCGCCGGTTCGCGCGACAGCCGTCTCATTGAATCTGTTCTGCATTCACTTCTTTGGCGACACGTTTTCGCCGCAGATCATCGGCAGGATCAGCGATCGGACGAACCTGCGGCTCGGCATGGGCGCGACGCTCATCTCGCTCATTGTCTCCTGCGTGATTCTGCTCGTCGGCTCGAGATTTGCTCCGCCGCTAGCCGAAGAGGCATCCCCCGCCGATCACTGATCACTGCCCGCTGTCCACTGTTCACCGTCCTTTCGGAAGCGGCTCCTGGTCGCGAGAGTTCATGAACGATCGGTGTCCACCGTGCGCATGCAGGGCTGGATCGGCGATGGGCGGATTGCTCTGGTCGCCGGAGAAACCGTGCAGAAGCTTTGGATTCGGCTTGAACTTCGGTGGTCCACCGTAAAACTGGCGAGCATGACTCAGAACCATCCCGCTGCGCCCGTGCATCGGCTGCACGATCCCGCGCACATGGACGTCGGCATCGCGGAATCTCTGCAGTTGGCCAACCTCCTCGCGATCTTCGCGCAGGCTCACGATCGTGAACCGGCACTGCTCATCCGGAGTGTCGGGCGCGCAAACGTCGAGGAACCGCGTGCCATCGGGCAACTCCACTACGTCGTAGACGTGCGCCTGGATGCACACATCCTTGTCGACGAGTTTGACCGCTTCGTTCGGACTGACGCAGCTTTTGGGTTGGGCAGCAAACGCAACCAGCGGACTCAAGAAGATGAACAGCGCAAAGCGCTCCATTCCCAACTCACATTCCGGGGAAGCATCAGCTTACGCCGAATTACGGATGAGAAAAAGCACTCCTCGCGTCAGCCAAACTGACAACTGATCAATGACAACTATCGACTGATCTACCGCGTATCGACCAATTCCTCGCTCTTCGCGTCCTGCCCGTAGTGCCTTTGAACGTATTTGTCGAGGATCTCCTTGAACTCGGCAACAATCGTGTCGCCGCGCAGGGTCGTGTAGAGTTTGCCATCGACGTACACCGGCGCCTTCGGCTCTTCGAACGTGCCCGGCAGGCTGATGCCGAGGTTGGCGTGCTTCGATTCGCCGGGGCCGTTGACCACGCAGCCCATCACAGCGAGCTTAAGTTCTTCCACGCCGGGATACCTTTTGCGCCACTCCGGCATCGAGGTGCGGAGGTAGCTCTGGATCTGCTCGGCGAGTTCTTGAAAGTACGTGCTCGTGGTGCGTCCGCAGCCGGGGCAGCTCGTAACCTGCGGCATGAAGCTGCGAATCGAGAGCGACTGAAGAATCTGTTGTGCCGCCTGCACCTCTTCGGTGCGGTCGCCGCCCGGCTTGGGCGTCAGGCTCACACGAATGGTGTCGCCGATGCCGGCAAGCAGCAGCGGAGCCAGCCCGGCGGTCGAGGCGATCAGGCCCTTTGCGCCCATGCCCGCCTCGGTGAGTCCCAGGTGCAGCGCGTAGTTGCAGCGGCCGGCAAGATTCGTATAGACATCGATCAGGTCGCGCACACCGGAGACCTTCGCCGAAAGAATGATCTGATCCGCCCGCAGCCCGTAGCGTTCCGCTGCCCTGGCTGATTCGAGCGCGCTCACCACCATCGCCTCCATCATCACGTCGCGCGCGGGCAGGGGATTGGCTTTCTTGCTATTCTCGTCCATCATGCGGGTCAGCAGAGACTGGTCCAACGAGCCCCAGTTCACGCCGATGCGCACCGGCTTCTGGTTCTCGACCGCGCACTCCACCATCACCTGGAAATTGTCGTTGTCCTTCTTGCCAATCGAAGCGTTGCCGGGATTGATGCGGTACTTGGCCAGTGCCTTTGCGGTCGCTGGAAACTTCTTCAGCAGAAGATGCCCGTTGTAGTGGAAGTCGCCCACGATCGGCACACGGATTCCGCGCTTGTCGAGCCGCTCAACGATGGAGGGGACTGCAGCCGCAGCCTCTTCGTTGTTCACGGTGACGCGAACGATCTCCGACCCCGCCATGGCCAGTGCGGCAACCTGCTCGATGGTGGAGGCGGCGTCGGCGGTGTCGGTGTTCGTCATCGACTGCACGACGACCGGCACCTCCCAACCCACGCGAACGTTGCCGATCCGGACCGTTGGTGTCTTCCTGCGTTGAATCTCTGGCATAGCGACCTCTTCCCATTCAGTTTACCTGTTTGCTGGTAATAGATGAATGCTGCCGCTTGTACCGCCTCATGCTGCCATCGGTCCAAGCCTGGTTTGATGGAGAATCTGGCGGCTGGTCTGGAAAGACCCTACGATCATGGATTTACTTACTACTCAGCAATTTCCGAATTGGCGACAAACCAACCACAACTCGCATTCGGCGATTGGATATCGCCCATGGACAGTTCCCTTTCAGGTTCATCACAGGCCGGTGCTTCAGAGGGCATTCTATGGCCATGAAGCTTCCGCCCCTCGCACGTAAGGGGAGGAAATGCGACCGAAAGAGTCAGTTCGCCGATTGGCGAATCCAGGGCGTTTGCCGGTTCGGCTGGAACCACCACGAGACCAACGTGAGAAAGGTGAAAGCCAGCGGCGCGGCAAATTTGCCGATGGGATCGCCGACGAAAACATGAGACGCGACCGCGCCGGACATCTCAAAGAAGACCCCTGCGTAGGCCCATTCCCTGAGTCGAGGGAGCCGCGGCCAGAGCAGCGCACCGACTGCGAGGAGCTTCCAAACTCCGACAATGTACAAGACGTAAGTTGGATATCCGATGGAGCGGACGTCCTCTACGACAAAGGGAAGGTGCGCAAGGTCCATGAAAGCTCCCGCCAGGATCTCCACGACGAGAATGGCAGTGCTTGTAAGGTAGATGACCCTTCTGTTCATTCTAGGTTTCCTTCATGAACTTCTGAATTTGGATCAATCGGTATTACGGAAAAGGTGGATGCCTGGTTACAGGTTTTGATCCCATAGCGTGGAAGCTGGATCTCGCCTGGCTATCGCTGGCTATAACTAGCTTCATGGGTTCGAACTTCTTCTATCACCGATTCTGGCCATATTGCACCGGAACGCACCCACATCATAGCCGCCGTTTTTTGGGCTGTGTGTACCGGATTCGGTGCTCTTTCGTGCAGCTTGGTGCAGCGAGGAGTCATCCGGCACACGGTATGAAAGGGCCTGGCCCGTCAACAACCATTGAATCTGGTGAGTTTTTGTCTGCTGGCCGCGATCTTCCCTGCTATTGCTGCCGCTTGTTCAAAATCAGGTTCAGCGACGAGGGACTCTGGGAACTGTCGGTGATGATGAGGAAACGGCGGCCGGCTATCACCGCCAAACCCAAAGTTGCGCCATTTTTGGTAAGGGAAGGGTTGCCCACAATCCACCCGGAACTCACAAAATCCCTCTACAGCCCGGTTTAAAGAGTTCGTTGTCCTGTTATTGCTATGTGACGCTGGATTCACAGTCTTTCCGGTGCCCACACTGACCTAACAAATGGGAGTGGCTCGAAATTTTACCGGATCATCATGGCTCATTTTCTGAGATGCGGGTCTGAGCTTCCGAAGGGTTGGTTTGCCTTTTCGCCAGAAAGGGGGGTAGATTGTCTACATGCTGATGTAGAGGGTCTACAGCCTATGGCGACGAAAAGCAGCTATCAAAATCGAATTGAACTCCTGCAAGGGACATTGGACATGCTGATCCTGAAAACACTGCAGTGGGGCGAACAGCATGGCTATGGGATTAGCCAGGCAATTCGAACGACTTCTGGCGAGGTATTGCAGGTCGAAACGGGATCGCTTTATCCGGCGCTGCATCGGTTGGAGCGTCAAGGCTGGGTCAAGGCTGAATGGAAACAAAGCGAAAGCAACCAGCGGGCGAAATTCTACAAGATCACGAAACTGGGTAAAGAACAGTTGGCCTCCGACTATGAGCGTTGGGGGAAGATGGTCGCGACCATCGAGGGAATCATGACTGCCCGGCGAGGTGATGCTTGAGAGTATTTCCGTTCTTTCGCCGCAAAACGGATTTGAGAGAAGAGATTGAGAGCCACCTCAAGATGGCGACGGCGGACCGCGTGGCGCGCGGGGAGTCCCCGGCTGAAGCGCGGCGAGCGGCACTGCGCGAGTTTGGGAATGTTCCGCTGATAGCGGATGTGACCAGGGAGCGCTGGGGATGGCTGCGGCTGGAGCGGCTAACGCAGGACCTGCGGTTTGCGATGCGCCAGTTGCGCAGAACGCCAGCATTCACAATAACGGTACTGTTGACGCTGGCCTTGGGAATCGGGGCAAATACCGCAATCTTCACGCTGGTGAACTCCATTTTATTGCGGAATCTTCCTGTCGCCGATCCGAAGATGCTGGTGCGTTTTGGGAATGAGAACGATTGCTGCGTGAGCGGGGAAACCGAAGATAGCGGCAACTATTCGTTATTCCCAACCGAAACGTATGAGTTGTTGAAGCAGAACTTGCCTGAGTTCGAAGAACTGGCCGCGATACAAGCGGGTTACGGAAACCCGCCGATCATCGCGCGCCGCGATGGGACGCAGGAGGCGCGGTCGGCAATGGGCGAATTTGTCTCCGGCAATTACTTCCGCACCTTTGGGCTGCAGCCGCGCGCCGGGCGCCTGCTGGCAGACACCGACAATCTGACGGGCGTGCCCATGACTGCGGTCATGAGCTACGAGACATGGCAGAGTGACTACGCGGGCGATGCTTCGGTGGTTGGCAGCACTTTCTGGGTGAATACCAAGCCGGTGACGATTGTCGGCATCGCGCCAAAGGGATTTTTTGGCGATCGCATCTCGAGCACTCCTCCGGATTACTATCTCCCATTCGAATCGATGCCGGTGCTGGCAAATGTTCCCTACGTGCACGAGCCGCACACCCGATGGCTCTACATCATCGGACGCGTGAAACCGGGCGTGGCGATGGGCGCGCTTCGGGACAAAGTGAATGTCCTCTTGCGGCAGGCATTTTCGGCAATTCCTGCTTTGTATAAAACGACAGAGCTGGCGAAAGTTCATGTGGTGCTCACACCGGGCGGAGCCGGCATCCAGCAATTGCAGGAGCAATACTCCTCTCAACTTCACCTGCTGATGTGGATCGCCGGCCTGGTGTTACTCATCGCCTGCGCGAATATCGGCAACCTACTGCTGGTACGCGTAATGTCCCGAAGGGCGGAGTTGTGCATCCGGACGGCGTTGGGGGCGGTGCGCGGAAGAATTATCCGGCAACTTCTGACCGAGTGCGTGATGTTGGCGTGCCTAGGCGGCCTTGCGGGGCTTATCGTGGCATACGCCGGAGCGGAAATGTTGCTCAAGCTGGCGTTTCCGGGGGCGGCGAATGTTCCGATTCGCGTAAGTCCGTCGATGCCCATTCTTGGATTTGCCTGTGCTCTGTCGCTCGTGACCGGCATTCTGTTCGGTGTGGGGCCGGCCTGGATCGCGGCTCAGACGCAACCGGTGGAAGCTTTGCGCAGCGGAGCGCGCACCAGGGCTGCGAGCGCCTCGCGCCTGCAGCGTGCTCTGGTCGTGCTGCAGGCGGCGGTGTCGCTTGTGCTGCTTGTGGGTGCCGGACTGTTTTCGCAAAGTTTGAATAAACTGCAGAGCACAGACCTGAAGCTCGATACCAGAAATCGCTACATCGTGCACATCAATCCCCAGACCGGGGGATATTCGCAAACCCAACTCGATGCCCTCTACCGCACGATCGAACAGGGCTTCCATGCGCTGCCCGGAGTTAAGAACGTCGGCATTTGCTCGTACACGCCGATGGAAGATAACAACCGGGACGACTACGTCCAGATCCAGGGGCAACCACCTTCGGGGAAAAGCGCGTCCTGGGTGCGCAGCAACTCCGAATATTTCGACTCGGTGGGAACACACGTGGTCATGGGACGTGGAATCGGCGTGCAGGATACTCCTACCGCGCGCACCGTGGCGGTGGTAAACCAGACTTTTGTAAAAGAGTTCTTCAAGCAAGGCAGCAATCCGATTGGCCAACATTTCGGACCCGAGCCAGCCACGACCGGAGACTTCGAGATCGTCGGTGTAGTAGAGGACACGGTCTACACAAGCGTGTACTGGAAAAACCACAGCATGTATTTCATTCCGATGACGCAGCGGCCCGCGAGCTGGAAACGTCCGCTCGAGCACGATGAGTCGGTCTATGCAGGGGCGATTGTGATCGAAACCCAGCGTCCCATGAACGACATGGAGAAGCTCACGCGGACCACGCTGGCCGCCATCAATCCGAACCTGACAGTGGAGCAATTTGAGAGGTTCGATCAACAGATTTCCGATCGGTTTACGGAGGAGCGGATGATTTCGCGGCTGTCGACGCTGTTTGGCACATTGGCGCTGCTACTGACGAGCGTCGGCCTATACGGCGTAACCGCATATTCCGTAGCGCAGCGGACACCCGAGATAGGTATTCGCATGGCGCTTGGTGCAGGGCGCGGAGGCGTTGTCGGAATGGTGATGCGGGGCGCCCTGATTCAAACGGTGCTGGGGCTGGCCATCGGCATTCCTGTGGCGCTCATATGCATCCGGTACGTCAAGGCGCAGCTGTATGAGATTGCAAGTGCCGACGCACAGGTGATAACGATTGCGATTGCCACGTTGGCCGCGGCGGCGTGTATTGCCGGAATGATTCCAGCACAGCGCGCGGCTTCCATTGATCCCGCCAAAGCTTTGAGGGCTGAGTGAGTCGAGACAAATGAGAGCAGGCTGAATAGACCCGGATGTCTTACGCAAGGAGATTGGTGGTTGAAGTGATTTTCGATCCAGGTTAAATCGCCGAGGCGCGAATTGAGCCCATTGGAGACGACTCTCGAGTTCCGGTTGTATCACCGTCTAACCGGGAGTTACTGGTTGATTAGCAAATGTTCCGCTTCCGGCAGGGATGATAATGTCTCTCTTGTCCAGGCCGCCCCGGCAGGATTCCCACGTCAACAATGGCACGCACCCCAAGTCAACTCCCTTCTGGCCCCGTTATCTCTCAACTCCCTCAATCTATTCAGCAAAAAGCTCCGCCAGATTTGCATGTAATTTCCCTCTCAAAGCGCAGAATAGTTTCGTAAGGTGCAGTCCTGACCAGGGCGAACGTTAACTCCGCTAACCCACGCGAAGCACGTGCTAACCTTGCTCCCCCGCTAAAGCAACCCTAACTCCTTTGCTGAGAGGACTCTGCGGCTAAGTGCAATGGGCAGAGGACCTTGCCGCGATACCCGTCTCTCAGGCTGCTGAAAACAAGGAACTTCTTTACAGAGTATGGGTGGGGGTGGGGTAGCAGATCAGTGGCAAGGACCGGGGAGATAGCCGACATTTTGGACCGGGGACATTCCTGGCACCTCAAAGCAGGGATGGTGGCAAGCAGAAGGTCGCCAGCGTATTATTCAGTTTATCTGTTTGCTGGTAATGGATGAATGCTGCCGCTTGTACCGGCCTCATGCTGCCATCGGTCCAAGCTTGGTTTGATGGAATTTGGCGGCTGATCTGGGAAAATCCCGCGATCATGGATCTGTTTACTACTCAGGAGTTTCGGAATTGCCGGCAACCCGCTCGATGTAATTTCCAGATCTCGAGACCATTACGGATGCCATTCAACGATTGCGCTTCTTTCCTGAGTGGCGGAAATGGGTCAACACTCAAGGAAGCGAAATTCGGTACAGGTTCCGGTGGACTGCCGTGTTCACCCAAGCATAATGCTCGGGGTCTTTGCCTGGCACCAGCCTTGCGCGCCCAACTGATTGTGCTCCGAGAACCACGCTCGGTTCGGCCAGCGGCGCAATCCCTCCCGCCGGAAGATCCGGCAGGTTTTCCCCCGGCCCAATGGGAATCGCCAGACTCCGCCCCGGGCTGGTCCGTGAGACGTCCTCTACGTCAACAAACAGGAACTTCCCGTCAATCGACCACCGCGGACTGCAGTAGCTCGCGCAAATGCGCCGCGGGGCTCCGCCGTCCAGCGGAATAGCCATGACCGCGGGAAGATCCCCTGGCGGCGTCCTGGGAATCGAGACCGTTACCCAGCGCCGGCTCGGCGAAACACCCTGGAATTCCAAAATGGGATACGGAAGCACCTTCGAACGGTGCGACCCGTCCGGATCGGTCTGCTCCAGGTAATTCATGTTTCCTTCCGTCTGCTGAAACAGAATCTGCCCGCGCATGCCAAAGTGCGGCGACCGCGCACCGGAGATATCCACTTTATGTGCGGGTAAGCTTCGGTCCACGAGCGCCAGCCACAACTGTGTCGTTCCATCCGACGCAACCGTCGTATACACCGCCTTTTTGCCATCCGGCGATAGATCGAAGGCAGTCATTGAAACTCCAGAGAACACAGCCTCGCTTTTCCCCGAGTCGACTAAGGTCCGCCACAGTTCCGCGTCTGAACCCTCCCCCCGCCGCACGAGGTAATAGAGCACGCTGGCGTCCGGGCTGAAGGTAGCAGGAGACAACTGGCCAACCACTTCACCCTCCGAAGTGAGTGGCCGCTCCGCGCTGCCGTCGTGAATCCAGATGGCGCTCTCATGCACTCCCACTGAGGTGATCAGCGCTCGTCCCTCCGGCTCCACCGCCACTCCATCCTCTTCAGTTGGCCCAAAGGTGATTTGCTCCAGCTCTCCCTCCGGGAAACGCTGGCGCCAGACGTGGCTTCGTCCATCCACCACAGCAGTGAAATACATCCAACTGCCATCCGGCGACCACCCTGCTGCGGTGCACGCACCCGTCGGTCCAACCGATCTCGGGCTTTGGCCCTCGAGACCGACCAGCCGGCATGGCGCCCAATCGCCGTTCCCGTTCATCTCCACCACCAATGCCCAGCGGCGATCCGGAGAGGGAGATGAATAATGGGCCATCCCGCGCTCGTGGGCCGGGAAATAAATCTCGTGCAGGCCCGCGCCCGTAACCGTTGCCGTAACCACACCCATATGGATTCCCGACCGGATCTCTGAATAGAGCAAGCGCTGCGTGTCCAGCCACACAAGCCCCGCGGCGTTCTTCAGCAGAAGATGAGGCTCGCCTCCCAACGCTGACACCTCGTACGTGGAAAACCCGGAATGCTCCAGCACCGTGTATGCAATCTCCGATCCATCCGGCGAGAATGCAAGGCCGTACTTTGGCCGGTCGTCGTTCGTCACCTGCTTGGCTTCTCCGTTAGGCAGCATCTTGACGAAGATTTGGTCTGACGTGAGAAAGGCATCGCCGCCGCGGATAAATGCCACCAGGTGTCCATCTGGTGACAACGCGGGCGCTACGGCCGAATCCGTGAATTCCGTCAGCTGCGTGTACCTGATCTCCGGCGGACGATGCCGCAATCGATAGAGGGCCATGCCTCCGAACGCAAGGACCACGCAGGCCGCCGCTCCCACAAACCAGCCCAGAGCCCTCGCCCGTGAATGGGAAGCAGCGGTCGGAGTCGGCTCGGCCAGACCTTCAGCCGGCAGAGTTGACTCAACCACCGAAACCGGCGCAATGAACCGATACCCCATCCCGGTCACCGTCTGGATGAATCGGGGATCTTCCGAATCATCGCGGAGAAGGTAACGGAGCTTACGAATCGCGGTGTTGATGCCGTGCTCGGTGTCGACGAAGACTTCGCTTCCCCATAGGCGTTGAGCTATCTCGGCACGAGTGACGAGCTGTCCCTTGCGTGAGGCGAGCAGGATGAGCAACTCCATCGGCTTGCGTTCGGCACGTAGAGCAAGGCCGCTGCGGAGAAGTTCAAAGGCGCCGCAGTCGAGTCGGTAGTCGCCGAATTGATAGACAGGGCCGGGCAGGGGACCTCCTGCTACGGGGAAGTATGAATCAGTGTGTCAGGAAAACGAGAGATTTGAAAGGGGTTGGCGCTTTACCTGAACTTTACCTCCGTCTTTACCTCCTCTTCATTGCGTCGATGATGCGGGCCGCGGTTAGCTTCGTGGTCAGCCGGCACAATTCCCCGGCCGAGGAGAAAGGATATGAGGACAAGAAACTGGAGGTTGGTGCCGGCGATAGGCGCGCTGGTGCTTGCGATGATGATGGTGACGGGCGCCTTGGCACAGTGCGGCTTGCCGGCAAAGTTGGTGAAACCGTCAAGCTGGCAACCACAAGTGGGTGGCGCGCACGTAATGTTGGCGACGCTGGCCGGCCGTGAAGAGGAAGACGGAGAAAACCCATCCATCGTCGGAATGTGGCACGTGGTCTTTACGGCGCAAACTCAGAACGGAGAGGCCATTCCGGTTCCGGGTGGAGTGGTGATCGACAACTCCGTGGTGGTATGGCACAGCGATGGAACCGAGATCATGAACTCCTCGCGCTCAGCTCAGGACGGAAATTTCTGCCTGGGAGTCTGGAAGTGCACTGGAAATCGCAGTTATCTCCTCAACCACATCCCTTGGCAGGGCAACGTGTTTGACCCCACGGTGCCGTCGGACGTCATTGGGCAGCCCCAGGGAGGCGCACAAATCATCGAGAAGATTACCCTGAGCCCGGACGGGAACTCCTACACCGGAACCTTCACCCTGCATGCGTACGACACTTCCGGGAACGTCTACGTGTGGTTTAGCGGAATTCTCTCAGCGAAGCGCATCACACCGGACACTCCATTCAGCGCACTGCTCTGAGGAGCGGAGACAGCCCGGGTCAAAGAGGACGGCGGTCCCCGATTCCGCCGTCCTGCTGAAGTTCTGCCTCGATTGGCTCCAAACCGCTCATTGAAAGATTCCCAAGCTCACTGACGGGCATTTCGCGGGTTCCTGGAGGATCACTGCCCTACCTGAAGTCATTGGTTGGTCAACAGTTTTCCTCACAGGAATCCACCCTGCGGCGATGGGAGCAACGGCTCAGAATGCACAGCCTTTGTTCTCTCCGGCCGGACACCCCTCGCCCGGGTAACACGAGAGCGGATACAATGCACTCATGTTGTCACGTCGCCATCTCTGGTTTCTAACGATTTTGGTTGCTCTGTTTACCATCAGCGGCATCAGTCTCTCTGCCCAGGATTCTTCTCATCGCGGACGCAAGTACAAGCCCCCGCCGCCAACCTCGAAGATTGAGGTCACGGTGCTCCGCGACGACGACTCGAAGCCCATTGAGAACGCTTCGGTCATTTTTCAGCTCATCGGCGACAAGGGCAACATGGAGCTGAAGACCAACGAAGACGGCAAATCGGTCATCGACGTCCTGCCCATCGGGGCTACCATGCGCCTCCAGATCCTCGCCAAGGGGTATCAGACCTATGGCGAAGACTACAAGATCGATAAGGAGCAGATGACGTTTGGCATCCGCCTGAAGCGCCCGGGCGAGCAGTACTCGATTTACAGGAATCACGATCAGGGCGGGGACGCGCAGAAGAAAGACAAGGGCAGCGATTCGGACTCAAAGAAGGATGCGCCGACGGACAAGCCCAACGCGTCTTCCAGCAATCCGCCGAGCCAGCCGCCACAATAGCCGAAGGACGGGAATACTGTCCAAAGCGTTTTGAAAGCTGATGATGAGCCAGCCACTCGCCGGAAAAGCCGTGTTGATCACCGGCGGTGCGCGGCGCATCGGCCGCGAGATCGCGCTGGAGCTCGCAGCAGCCGGCGCTGATGTCACCGTCACCTATCGCAACTCGCGCGAAGACGCCGAGCAGACCATCAGCGCGATCAAGGAGCTTGGCCGCCGGGCCAGTGCCGTGGAGTGCGATGTCCGCTCCGAGGAGTACGTCCGCACGGCAATCGTGGCCTCTGTCAACTTCCATGGTCACCTTGATCTGCTGGTGAACAATGCGGCTGTTTTTGAGTCGGTTCCGCTCGAGCAATTGACACTCGAACAATGGGATGCTGTCTTCGCAACGAATGCGCGAGGGCCGTTCCTGGTGGCGCGCGAGGCCCTCACGCATCTGCGCAAGTCGCACGGCCGCATCATCAACATTGGCTCGCTCGGCGGGATGCACGCCTGGGCCAACCACGCCCACTACTGCGCATCGAAGGCCGCGCTGCACATGCTCACGCGGGCCATGGCCAAGGCCTTCGCGCCGGACGTAGCGGTGAACTGTGTGGCCCCGGGCTGGATCGACCTGGGCGACGAGAACGCTCGTGCGGCGGCTGAGCGGTTCGCAGCCAAAACGCCCATGCAGCGCAACGGCGCCGCCCGGGACGTGGCGCAAGCTGTGGTCTTCTTCGCCACGGCAAACAACTTCATCACCGGACAGGTGCTGGCTGTAGACGGGGGACTTGGGTTGTAGTGATTCCGCAGCGGGGATCTGCCTGCGCAGGGTAGTGGTTAACGCGAAAAGAGCCGGCTCCAGAATCCTCTTCCAGTCGATTGTGCGGAATTCTCCCGCCTGCCCTTGCTCTCCGGCCTGCCGTCGAAGCGAAGCGGTTCTCCCTGCCACAGGCCGAGAGGCTCCGGCTGCACAGGCCACGGCGCGCCCACTACCGCCGCCCGGGGATTGCTGACATAGAGCCGGTGCGCTGTTTCCTCGTCCATCTTTGCCGCAACATAGTCATAGCCCTTTTTGAGGTGCAAGGGTCGCCACTCCGGGTGATGCGCATCGCTGGAGAGGAAGTGAATCCAGTTGTGCTCGAGCAGCGCGTCAGCAAACGCCTTCGCCACTCGTCCGAAGCGCCCGTAGAGCGACGCCGAAGTCACCTGCACAAGGCACCCTTCGCGCATCCATTCGGCCAACTGCTCCGGTTTCTGCTGCAATACCGGGTTCCGTTCAGGATGCGTGATGATGAGCGTGTAGCCCGCTTTTTGCAGCCGGCTCATTGCAGGAGTCAACTGCGGAGGAATCAGCAAGTCCGGAAACTCGACAAGCAGATAGCCTTTGCCGTCGATGGAGTAGCGCAGCGGATTCTCGATTGCGTCGGCAATATTGGTAGCATTCATGTGGAAGTCGCAGCCCAGACTCAGGTTGACTCGTCTACCGGTCGCTTCCCGGATCTCCTCCAGGCGAGCCTTATTTACTTCGGTCTGGTAGGGATAGGTATCGCTTGCGTGGGGGGTGCAGACGATGTGAGTGATACCCTCGCCGATCGCCATTTCAACCATTTCGACAGACGTCTCCAGGTCCGGAGAACCGTCGTCTACGCCGTAGATCAGGTGAGTGTGAATGTCGATCATGGGTTCAGTTCTCCCAGTAACGCGTGCGGCTCAGCGCGCTGCGAGAGCATCGATCATCGATGCGAAAACCTTCCAGCCATCAGACGAGCCTAGAAGCTTCTCGCTTGAACGGTCCGGATGCGGCATCATTCCCAGTACGTTGCGACCCTCATTCAGGATCCCCGCAATGTTCGAAAGGGAGCCATTCGGGTTTGCTTCCGGCGTGACTTGTCCGCTGGGCGTAGCGTAACGGAATACGATCCGGTCCTCCGCCTCAAGCCGCTTCAGCTCCTCGGGAGTGCAGAAATAATTGCCCTCCATGTGCCCGATGGGGATCTGGAGTACTTCGCCCCTGGTAAGTTTGCTGGTAAAAGGGCTGTTTGTCGTCTCTGTCCGCAGATGTACCTGTTTGCAGATGTACTTCAACCCAGCGTTCCGCATCAGCGCGCCCGGCAAGAGGCCCGATTCAGCCAGGATCTGGAATCCGTTGCAGATGCCCAGGACAAGCCCGCCCCCGGCGGCAAACTTCTGCACGGCCCCCATCACCGGTGAAAACCGCGCAATGGCGCCGGTGCGGAGGTAGTCCCCATAGGCAAAGCCGCCCGGGACAAGCACGGCATCCACGCCCTGAAGGTCCTCTGAGTCATGCCAGAGAAAGGTGACCGGCTGATGCGCAATCTCGGCAATCACGTTGTAGGTGTCGTGATCGCAATTAGAGCCGGGAAAGACAAGAACGCCGAATTTCATGATTCTAGGTTACCAGTTTGGCAACTCTGGATTGTCACCATGTCGACGAAAAGGAACCTGACGAAGTATGAGCAGGTTCACGGGAATTCAGTATGTCAGTTGCAACTCCAGCCCCTTCGGATTATCGGCAACGAGCGCGATCACACGATGATGTTCGGCATCGAAGTTGGTGGAGATCGGCGTCGAGCCGGGGTGATCCAAAGCCGTGACACTGGCGGCGGAATACGGCTTGTTTGCCCCGTACACCTCGATCGACAGCAGCTTCCACCACGCCTCATAGCCGCCCAGCCGAGGCGCCACCGTAACAATCAGCCCCTGCGTGCTGAGGCGGCAGGCAAACTGAATGCGCACGAAGTCACCCTTTTTGAAGTCGTAGCTCACGCCGTCGTCGAGGTACAGCGATCCTTCGCAGTCGGCGCCGAACGTCGTCGGCGGATAGACCCGCAGTATCAAGGGTCCCACCGGCTTTTCGTCCGTGCTCTCCACCAGCGGCTGCTCAGGCACAATTGACCCCGCGCGAACAAAAACCGGCAGCGTCTCGAGGGTCCGGTGGATGTGGACCTCTGGTTGGGCAATTGCCGCGTTATCAATCCCTTTGCGGCCAGATGTTGGATCGATCCTTGAACCTGTCCAGTAGTCGTACCAGCTTGAGGGTGGAAGTGCCACAGAGTAGTCGTCCACTTCGTCGGGATAGGGACTCTGCGCCACCAGGAGATCCGGTCCGACCATGAACGCGTTCCCCGTGCTCAGGTCGAGAGGTCCGCTATCTGCCGCGCCGTGCGGAAACTCCAGAAAGAGCGGCCGCATGATCGGCAACCCTGTCCGGCTCATCTCCTCGGCGGTGGTATAGAGGTAGGGCATGAGCCGATAGCGCTCTTCGATGTAGCGCCGGCGAAGGCTTAGGTCTTCTGCTGTACCGTTTTCCCACGGCTCCTGCGCCAGTGTGCCCACCGCTGTGTGGTCGCGATCGATGGGATGAAACGCCGCGACCTCGAGCCAGCGCGTCAGCAGCTCCGGCTGCGGAGATCCCGCGAAGCCGCCCACGTCTGCTCCGGCCATCGCAAATCCGCTCAGGCCCAGGTTCAGCAGTTGCGGCGTGGTCTGCCGCAGGTGATCCCACGTGCTCGAGTTGTCGCCTGTCCACGTGCTCGCATAGCGGTGCCCGCCGGCAAAGCTGGCGCGCGTCATCACAAACGGCCGCAGATTCGGCTCCAGCTTCAGGAGGCCCTCGAAAGTTCCCCGCGAGTTCTGCATGCCGTAGATGTTGTGTACTTCGAGATGGCTCGCGACGCGCGGCACGAAGCCGGGCTCGTCGATCCGGTGCTGCACGTCATCGGGCATCGATTTCGAGGGCACATGGAAGATCGCCGGTTCATTCATGTCGTTCCAGAAGCCGGCCACGCCCTGCTTGAGGAAATCCGCGTAGAGTGTGCCCCACCAGTCGCGCGACGCCTTCCGCGTGAAATCAGGGAACACCGCTTTTCCCGGCCACACCACACCTTCGTAGATCGTCCCGTCGGGATTCTTCACAAAGTGATCGCCGGCGATCCCGCCCTCAAACGGCTTGTACTTCACCAACGGCTGATCGGCAATATGCAGGTCAGTGATCACCACGGTGCGGAGGTGCTCCGCGCGCAGATCCTTGACCATCTGCTCGAATGTAGGGAAGCGCTCGGGGTCAACGGTGAAGGGCCAGTTTTTGTACTGGTAGTCGATGTCGAGCCAGATCACGTCCGCCGGAATGCGCTCACTGCGCAAGCGGTCGGCGATGCGCTTGACTTCGCTTTCGGGATAGTAGGTGTAGCGCGACTGCTGGTATCCGAGGGACCACATCGGCGGCATCGGCGTAGTCCCCACCAGCCACGCCCACGTCTCAACCACCTGCTTCGGTTCGGGCCCGTAGACGACATAGAAATCCAGCGGCCCACCCTCCGACCCGAACGAGTAGCCGTCGCGATACTCCTTGTTGAAGTCGAAGCTCGAGCGCCACGTGTTGTCGAGATAAATGCCGGCGCAGATGCCCTTGCGAAAGGTGATGAGCCACGGGATTGACTTGTAGATGGGATCGGTCGACTGCTGCCATCCGAACGCGTCGGTGTTCCAATCGGAGAACGCCTCGTTGCGCCGGTCCAGCGGTCCGGGTTTGTCGCCCAGGCCAAAGTAGTGCTCGTCGATCGGAGACTTCATGTACACGCGGAATGACGAACCGTGGTACTCGATCGGGCGACCGGGCAGATCCTGCAGGATCACCTGTCCGGCGTTGTCCGTCACCGCCAGTCCGAAGGGATCCTTGTGCACAGCGACGTGCAGCTTCGCGGTTTTGAATCCGACCGCCGTTCCGTTCGATTCCGGCATCGCGTTCACGCTCGCCGTGCGCGAGGAGGGAAGTACGGCCCATGAGGCATCTTCGGCCAGTTGTCCCGCTGGTCCCACGCGCACGCGGATAACATCATCGCGCAGAGCCGTGATCTGCATGATCGCTGCGCCTGAGCGGATCTCGATCCCGTTTGCGAGCGGATGGGATGAAGTGACGCGGTCGATGCGGACGAATCCGGACCTCTGCTGCGCGGCGGCGTCGATGGCCAGTTGTGATGTTGCGGCTAAGAACAAACTTCCAAGCACAACAAATGAAGAGCGTCTCGCTCTGGTCACTCAGCACCTCATGGGAGCCAGTTTGATGATTGATAAAAGAATACTTTGTTGGAGCAACAAGTGAAAACGCGGGTCGCGCCGGCACATCAGATGGGCTCGCAGCATCGGAAAAACGCTCGCTTATATGCGCGCGGCACCGCTAACACCGCTGACACCGCTTTCTACGCCTTCAACCCTGCCGCCTTTGCCCGCGTCTCGCTCACAAACGAATCATCGTCCGGCGCCCCCGGCTTGATTGACCCCAGGTTGATCTCGACATTCGCCAGTGCCCCGATCAGCGCAGCGCCCGCCAACGCAATAGCAGTCGTAAGATCCGACGCCATGTTGGGGTTCGTGATCGGCTTGAGCGTATTTGCAATGCGCGAAACTTCCGTCGCGCGTTCTGCCACGCCCAGCGGCACACTCGTAGCCTGCCGCAAGGCCGCGTTCACGCCCGCTCCGCCGTCGTCGGTCTCCCGCGCCGCGCGATACGCCTTCATGACGACGTTGTAGGATTCAGCGTCCGCATCGATCGCCGCCTTCAGCTCTTCGCGCAGTGTTGCCAGCCGTGCGATCGCTTCGGTCAACTGCGCTTCATATTGCAGGTGGGCTTTCTTGCCCCGCGACATCGACGCCACCATGTTTGCCAGTCCCGCAGCCATTGCGCCGCTCGCTGCCGCCGCGCTGCCGCCGCCGGGAGTCGCTGTTGGAGCAGCCAGTTGCTCGATAAATGGCTCAACGCCGGCACGAAGTCCGCCGACGGCCATCTTGCCGCTCATCACGGCGGCCAGCCGATTTTCGAGGATCAGCGACGAATCGAAGTTCTCCACCTGCAGGAACCACTCTGCCGCCTGCTCCAGCGCCTGCTTCGGAATCAAACCGACGATCTCGCTCGACACCGGCATCACGCCGTACCGCGCCGCCTCGCGCTTCACGAGTTCGAAGACGCGGTGAATCGGCGTCTGCTCGAAATCCGTAAGGTTCATCGAGACCTGCGCCATGCCGCGCACCAGGAATCCCGCGCCTTTCACAAACCTGAGACCTCCAGACGAGAAGCGCACCGCTTTGGCGATCTTCTTCGCGATGTCCACATCAGCGGTGTTCAGGAATACGTTGTAGGCGATGAGGAACTTGCGTGCTCCCACGACTGTCGCACCGGCCGTGGGATGCACCCGCGGCTCGCCGAAATCCGGCTTGCGGGCAGGATTGGTTGCAATCTCCGCGCGAATGCCCTCAAACTGCCCGCGCCGGATGTTCTCGAGGTTCTGCCGCTCCGGCAAGGTCGCCGCGGCCTCATAGAGGTACACCGGAATACCGAACCTCTTGGCGATCTCTGCGCCCACATGCTTTGCCATGGCCACGCAGTCTTCCAGCGTCACGCCATCGATGGGGATGAACGGCACCACGTCCGCCGCACCCATCCGCGGATGCGCGCCCTGGTGCTCCGTCAAGTCAATCAGTTCGGCGGCCTTGCCCACGCCGCGAATCGCTGCCTCCTGGATGGCCTCGCGTTCGCCGACGAGGGTGATCACGCACCGGTTGTGATCCGCATCCATCTCGCGATCGAGCAGGTAGACGCCGGGCATCTTCATGGCCTCGACAATGGCATCAACTTTGGCCTTGTCCCGGCCCTCGGAAAAATTAGGAACGCACTCCACTAATGTGTTTGGCACGAGGGAAAGGATAAATCAGTGGGGCACGCCCTCCCGCAGCTGTTGGGACGGAAGGAGCAGGGGCCGTCAGGCCTCTGAACACCGATTCTGAATCTGCGGGGGGTTCAGCCGCGTGCTGTTTTCGCCCCGAAACAATCCAGGCTACTTCCATGCCGCACCACCAACCCGCCCTTCACCGGCGGTAGTATCCTCTACTTGGCAATCTGGCAGGAGTTCACCATGACCACCGCAACCGCCCCCGTCATCCACGCTCCCCGCGGCACGCAACTCCGCTGCAAAGGCTGGCAGCAGGAAGCCGCTCTCCGGTGCCTGATGAACAATCTCGACCCCGAAGTCGCCGAGCGCCCCTCCGACCTTGTCGTCTACGGCGGCATCGGCCGCGCTGCGCGCAACTGGGAGTGCTTTCACGCGATCGTCCGCGAACTCGAGCGCCTCGGCCCGGAAGACACGCTGCTCGTCCAGTCCGGCAAACCGGTCGCCGTCTTTCCCACGCATGAGATGGCGCCGCGCGTCATCATCGCGAACTCCAACCTCGTGGGCAAGTGGGCCACGTGGGAGCACTTCAACGAACTGGACCGCAAGGGCCTGATCATGTACGGCCAGATGACCGCCGGCTCGTGGATCTACATCGGCACCCAGGGAATCCTGCAGGGCACATTCCAGACCTTCGCCGCTCTCGCAGAGCACCACTTCGGCGGCTCGCTCAAACACAAGCTCGTCGTGACCGGCGGAATGGGCGGAATGGGCGGCGCCCAGCCACTTTCCGTGACGATGAATGACGGCGTGGCGCTCGTCATCGATGTCGATCGCCATCGCATCGAGCGGCGCGTCGAAACCCGCTACTGCGACACCATTAGCGAAGATCTCGAAGAAGCGCTCGCCCTCTGCGAGTCCGCCCGCCGCGATGGCCGAGCACTCTCCGTCGGTCTCGTGGGCAACTGTGCCGACGTCCTGCCCGCGATCGTTCGCCGTGGCGTCCGGGTCGACGTCGTTACCGACCAGACCAGCGCCCATGATCCGCTGAATGGTTACGTGCCTCAAGGCCTTTCATTGAGTGAGGCAACTGAGTTGCGCAAGCGCGATCCCGAGGACTACGTGCGCCGCTCCACTGCGAGCATGGTTGTCCATGTCGACGCCATGCTTGCCCTGCAGCGTTCCGGCGCCGTCACCTTCGACTATGGCAACAACATCCGCAGGTTCGCGTTCGACGCCGGCTGCACCGACGCCTTCCTCATCCCTGGGTTCGTACCCGAGTACATCCGCCCGCTCTTCTGCACCGGCGCTGGGCCGTTCCGTTGGGTTGCGCTCTCCGGCGATCCGAAAGATATTGACGTTACCGATGATTTGGCGCTCGAGTTGTTTCCGGACAACGAAATCCTCACCCGCTGGATGCGTCTTGCCCGCGGCCGCTTCGCCTTTCAGGGACTCCCTGCGCGCATCTGCTGGCTCGGCTACGGCGAGCGAGCACGGATGGGTGAAGCAATGAATGATCTCGTGAAGAAGGGAAAGATCTCCGCGCCCATCGCCATCGGTCGCGACCACCTCGACACCGGCTCCGTCGCCAGCCCTTATCGCGAAACCGAAAAAATGCTTGATGGGACTGATGCGGTGGCCGACTGGCCGATTCTGAACGCTCTCCTCAACACTGCATCCGGTGCCACCTGGGTCAGTTTCCATCACGGCGGCGGAGTAGGCATGGGCTTCTCGCTCCACGCCGGCCAGGTCACCGTCGCCGACGGCACCGACATCGCCTCACGCAAGATCGCCCGCGTCCTCAACAACGACCCCGGCATCGGCGTAGCCCGCCACGCCGACGCCGGTTATGAACTGGCGCAGCAAACCGCACGCGAGAAGGGAATTCACATCCCCATGCCGGGGAAATCACAAGCTCCATGAACATGGTGGCCCAAGCTTGAATCTGAGGCCAGGGATTCTTCTCATTTCTAGATCGCCGGGTGCCCCATCCTTTCCGCGCTCTTTGCGTAAACGGCGGGATACCACCACATTCAACCAACCACGAAACCTCTAACCCGCTGACACGCCGGCTCCGCTATGCTCTTCGCCATTCTCAACATCGGTCAACTCGTTACGCTCGCAGGACCCGCCCGCCCGCGCGTCGGCGCCGAACTCCGCGCCCCGGCGATCATCGAAGACGCAGCCCTGATCATCGAGGGTGATCGCATCACCGCCGCGGGTCCATATTCCGAACTGAAATCCAGGATCTCGCGCGACGCAACGATCCTCGATGCCGAACGCCGCTGTGTTACCCCCGGCTTCGTCGACGCGCACACGCATCTTGTCTTCGCCGGCAATCGCGCAGCCGAGTTCGAACAGAGGATCGCCGGCGCCACCTACCAGCAGATGGCCGCAGCAGGCGGAGGCATCCTGCGCACAGTTTCCCTTACGCGCGCCGCCAGCGAGGACGACCTGCTCGCCGCCGCGCGCCGCTATCGCGACTGGATGCTCCGCTCCGGCACCACCACTCTCGAAGCAAAGTCCGGCTACGGTCTCGATCGTGACACGGAGTTGAAAATGCTTCGCGTCCTGCGCCGCCTCAACGAGGAAGGCCCAGCGCGAATCGTCCCAACACTGCTCGCTGCGCACACCGTCCCGCCTGAGTACGCCAACCGCCGCGCCGAGTACGTCCGCTTCGTCGCCCAGGAACTCATCCCGGAAGTCGCCGCCGCCGGGCTGGCGAATTACTGCGACGCCTTCTGCGACGATCACGCCTTCACCGTCGACGAAATCCGCACGGTCCTTACCTCCGCCAAACAACACTGCCTCAAGCTTCGCGTTCACGCCGAGCAGTTTCGATCCGGCACCGGCGCCGATCTCGCCGCCGAACTCGGAGCTGCGACGGCCGACCATCTCGAGACCGCCACCGGCGAGACGTTTCAACATCTCCGAGCGGCCGGAACGCAGCCCGTCCTGCTGCCCGGCTCAGTCTTCGCCCTGGGCCGTACGCAATATCCTCCCGCACGCAAGATGATCGAAGAAGGCCTCGCCATCGTCATCGCGACGGACTTCAACCCGGGCTCATCGCCCGTTCCATCCATACCGTTCATACTTTCGCTGGCTTGTTTGCAGATGTGTCTCTCGCCTGCCGAAGCTCTTGCTGCTGCAACCATCAATGCTGCCTACAGCCTCGGTCTTGGCGCGGAGGTCGGATCGCTGGAAGCCGGGAAGCAGGCCGACTTCGCCATCCACGAATTCGCCGACTACCGCGAACTCGCCTACTTCATTGCCGCACCGCTCCGCCCCCGCGTCTTCATCGCCGGCAAGGAAGTTGAGAGCATTCCCTAAGCCGCGACTGCCTCTCTCCTCGCCCTGCGGCGCTCCGCCACGAAGATTGCGACGCCCAGACCCAACTGCGCCAGCGTCGCGCCCACCACCTTCACCACGGCAAGCAGTTTGTTCGGCTGATCTGCGCCGGGAAACAACGAGAGGACGATCGTCGTGGCTGTGGCAGAAAACCCGACAACCCCCAAAGCAGTCGCCACGGGCTTCTTTCCGGGCACGCGACGCACATTCGGGCCCGCCGGCACGCTTTGCATCCGAATCATCGACGCAAACAGCAGCAGGTAGGGAATGAAGTACGAGATCACCGCCATGCTCACCAGCACGTCGTAGGCGCCGCGCACCGTCGTTCCCATCTGCCCGAGGATCGCCACCAGCACGCTCGCCAGCCCGTACACGGCAATCGACACCCACGGCGTGCGATAGCGCGGGTGAATCGACCCGAACACCGGCGGCAGGTAGTGATCGATCCCCGCTACAAACGGCAACCGCGAAGTTGAGGACAGATTTGCCGCCGTCGAGCCAACTGTGTTGACGCCCACCAGCAGTGCAGTCGGAATGAGCACCCATCCCAGCCCCAGCCGCTCGCTCAGCGTGTGCACACCGTTCACAAATCCCTGGAGCCCGCTCACAGCATCGTTCGGCAGCGCCACCAGCAGCGCCGCCGTTCCGCCGATGTAGCCCAGCGTGATCACGCTTCCACCCACAAGGATCGCCCACGGCATGGTGCGTCGCGGATTCTGGATCTCATCGCCCATCGCACTGGCTGCTTCCACGCCGCCGAAGGCGAAGAACACACCCGACCAGAAGACCGCGTTATCGAGCGACCAGTGCGGTGTAAGGCTCGCCATGGTGAAGTGCGTTGCTGATCCGAATTGCCGCCACGACACAGCCGCCATCATCATCAGCAGACAAAGCGGCACGAGGCTGCCGATGGAGCAGAGGTTATTCAGCCACTTGCCCGCGTCCACTCCGCGGATGTTCAGCGCGACGATGACCATGAGCCAGAACGCCGCGAATCCCATAAAGTAGAGCGAACTGCTGTTCAGCCCCGTTGCGCGCGGCCCGAACGCGATCAGCACAGACGCTGCGCCGAAGTAAAGCACGCCCGCGAAGAATGGCAGGTTGCTCATCCAGTACATCCACGCGGCGATGAAGCCCGTGAAGTCGCCGAAGGCGGTGCGAGTCCACACGTAGATGCCGCCCTCTTCGGGATGCCGCGACGACAGTTCCATCACGCTTGCGGCCAGCGGAATAAAGAAGCAGGTCAGCGCCGCAACCCAAATGATGAGGATGCTGGGTCCGGCAGCGGCAGCAGTCGAAGTCCAGCGCACGTTCAGCGCCACAACCACATAGAACAGCGCCAGATCGCGAAAGCGAATGCCTCTCTTCAGTGCCGGAGTTGAAGCCATGTGCGTCGGAGCATAGCAGAGCTTCACATGTCGAACAAGCCTTCACCTGAGAATCCCTCGGAATGGCGTCTGGGAACTTCCAGCCCGAAGCTCGCGTACCTTAAGGCATCATGTTGAGCGATCTGAGACTCGCAGTACGACAGTTGGCGAAATCGCCGGGTTTCGCTTTGACGGCTCTTGTCACTCTGGCGCTGGGGATCGGCGCGAATGCCGTGGTGTTCAGCGTTCTGAATGCGCTGGTGCTGCGGCCGGTGAACGTGCCCCATGCGCAGAATCTCTACACAGTGCAGCGGTTCAAGTGGCCCTCCCAGTCGTACCTGGACTACGTGGATCTGCGGGATCGAAATCGCACGTTCGACAGCCTGATGCTGTTTCAGATCATCGGGCCGGTGGGTATTGATACGGGTGGGAATCCGTCAACGGCGTGGCCCTACCTGGCGAGCGGAAACTATTTCGACGGCTTGGAAATCCAGCCTTACCTGGGGCGGTTTTTCCATGCTTCGGACGAAAAGGGGAAGAACAGCGCACCGTATGTCGTGCTGAGCTATGCCTACTGGCACAGCTATTTTCATGGCGATACGGGAGTGGTGGGGAGGACGGTCGAGATCAACAAGCACCCGTTCACAATTATCGGTGTGGCTCCTCAGGCGTTTCGTGGAACGGAACTGTTCTTTGCGCCGGCGATGTGGATTCCGATTGTCGAGCAGCCCACGGTGGAGGGCCATGACTCGCTTCAATATCGCGGCGACCACTCTCCCATGGTGATAGGGCGGCTGAAGCCGGGGGTGACCGAGACGCAAGCAACAGGGGATCTGACTGGAATTGGAGCGTGGCTGGCCAAGACCTATCCGTCGGATGATGACGGAGTGAAATTCTCTCTGGCTCGGCCGGGGCTGGTTGGTGACATGCTGGGTGGTCCGGCGCGGGCGTTCATGGCCGGATTGATGATGCTTGCTGGGCTGATTCTGCTGGCAGCATGCGCGAACCTCGGAAGCCTGTTTGCGGCGCGTACCGCGGACCGGGCAAAAGAGGTGGCGCTGCGGCTGGCGCTGGGCTCGAAGCGCGGGTTGATTCTGCGGCAACTGCTGACCGAGGCGATGGTGGTTTCGGCGGCCGGAGGCGTGATAGGCCTGGTGGGCGGCGTGGCGATCCTCCACGTGCTGAGCGCGTGGCAGCCGATTCCGGATGTGCCGATCAATGTGCCGGTGAACCCGGACATTCGCACCTACGGAGTTGCGCTGCTGTTGGCGCTGGTGAGCGGATTGCTGTTCGGGATGGTTCCGGTCCGGCAGGTGATGCGCGCTGATCCGTGGCAGATGATCCGGACAGGCATGAGCGCCACAACTGGGATGAAGCGGTTCACAATGCGCGACGTGCTTCTGGTGGTGCAGATTGCGATCTGCGCCGTGCTTGTGACTTCGTCGCTGGTGGCGGTGCGGGGATTGGTGCGTTCGCTGCATAGCAGCTTCGGATTCCAGCCGCAGCACGTAATCCTGGTGGAGAGCGATCTGCGCATGGCCGGCTACGCAGAAGAGCACATTCCGCAGATGCAGGAGCGCATGTTGGAGGCAATTGCGGCGATTCCGGGCGTGACGGCCGTGGGCTATTCAAGCGAACTTCCATTGAGTCTGGGTGGGGGCGACTCGTTCGTGTATACCGACACCACGACCGACTTCAGGCCAACCAACTTCGCTGCTGATGCAATGAACTATCACTTGTCGCCGGGCTACCTGGAGGCAGCGGGAACGCGGTTGCTGGCGGGCAGAAACCTGACCCTGCACGACGACAGCAAGGCGCCCAAGGTGGCGCTGGTGAACCGGCAATTCGCGGTCAAGGTCTTCGGATCAGTGGACATGGCGATCGGCAGGCATTTCAAGTACTGGGGCGGAGAGCGGGCGAAAGTGGTGGGCGTGGTGGAAGACGGGAAATACCGATCGCTGACTGAGGATCAGCAGCCCGCGATGTTCTTCTCGTTCCTGCAATATCCGAGAAGCGGCACGTGGCTGGTGGTGCGGTCCGAGCGCGATCCTTCAGAGATTGCGGGGGCCATCGAGAAGAGGCTGCACGGGATGGATTCCGGCCTGCCTTTTGTCATCAAGACCTGGACCGAGGAGATGGATTCCGCGCTGTTTGCTGCGCGCGTGGCTACTGTGGCGCTGGGAACTCTGGGATTGCTGGGAGCGATGCTCGCGGTTACGGGAATCTTCGGCATGGCGTCGTACGTGGTGAGCAAACGGCTGCGCGAGCTGGGAATCCGCGTGGCGCTGGGCGCGGGGCAGGGGCAGATTCTGCGCGCTTCGATGGGGCGCGCGTTTCGCCTGCTTGCCCTCGGCTCGATTGCGGGCCTGGCGTTGGGGGTGATGGCGACGAAGGTGCTTTCATTCATCGTCTACCAGGCCACTCCAAAGGATCCGCTGGTGCTGTGCGGAGTAACTGTGACGATGCTGGTGCTGGGCCTGGTGGCAACGTGGATTCCGGCGCGTCGGGCGCTGACCGTCGATCCCCTCGTCCTTCTGCGGGAAGAATAGACGGTGGTGGCGATAGGAAGATCCAGAGGGGGCATTCTGTTAAGTATGTTGCGCCACAAATCTTGTCTTCGATCATCCACTTGGGCACTTGCGTGCTTGTTCTTTCTCCTTGTGAGTACGTGCATATGCCAACTCGGCGGACAGACGAGTACGAGTACGACGACAGTCTATGGGACAGTCACAGAGCGAGACTCGGGTCAGGAAGCAAGGGTCCCTGAAACACTCGTATCGTTTAAAAGCTCTGATGGTGTGACCACCACGGTTCGCGCGGACAGAAATGGACAGTTCCGGGCATCACTGCCTTCGGGCTTTGCTTATTCAGTTCTTGTGTCGCGTGAAGGCTTTTGCCTGACTAGCCGTCCACCATTTGAAGCAAGAGCCAAGAAGGACGTGCTATTCAATTTCATCTTGACAACAAACTGCCCGAAGGATCTCGTCGTGAGTCATGCAGAGAACGCAGAATCGGCTGAGATTGCTTTCTGCGCAAATGCCCGCAGGTATTACTGCCAAGAGCAGATTGCGGTGAAGGCTACGCGAATGATCCCGGTAATAGTGAGATTCGTGACACGGGAAGCCCATGATCACGTGATTGCGTATGGTTCCAGTCTCGCACTCTCGGTGAGCAATCCCGGGCCATCAGCGCCTTCAGGGAAATTCTCGGTGATTGTCGAATTCGACACAGACACCATCAGTGCGAACACCGTTACGTTGAATTTGGAACAAGGAACTGTGATCGCGAAAGGAAATCCGACGATTGTTCACGATAGCCAGCGATTGCAGATTCACTCCGATTGTGTGAGTATCTCGCTTAGTAATCTCGCGCCGGCCGTTCGCCCCTGTGAATAGGTCACCGTCTTGCAGAAATCCTACCTGATCAATACGATGCAGGTGATTCAGCGAGAAGATCGTAGTAGTATATCCAGGCGCGCAGAGAGTGTTGCACAAAATCAATTCGAATATCAGCCAAGGACGAGGCCCCGATTTTCGCTGCTCCAGGCATTCCACCCGTCTGCGGACGAATGACTGCGGTTCCAGCTGGCTCGTCAGCCATCTGGCCCGGAGAGCAGATGCTCCTCTAGCCTTCCAGATCCTTCAGTACCGCCATCGCCGCGTTGCGCCCGTTGATGCCGATTACGCTGCCGCCGGGGTACGTACAGGCGCCGCACAGGTACAAACCTCCCATGGGCGTGCGCGCGCTCAGGCGGTTCGCCCACATGTATTGCGGCAGGCATTCGCCCTGGAAGATGTGGCCGCCCGTCAGCCCGACCTTCTGCTCGATGTCCGGGGGCCCGAGGACCTGCGCGTCAATCACCGCCGAGTCGATTCCACCGTCTCCGATATTGCTGCAGAAGCGGGAAAGCGACTTCATGGCAAGCGCGCGCACCTCTTCGCGCCGTTCATCCCAGGTTCCGCGCGCAAACTTGTAGGGCACATACTGCGCAAACACGCTCATGGTGTGTTCGCCATGAGGAACAACGGACGAATCATGCACGCTCTGGAAGTAGAGCTCGCACCACAGGTATTCGGGCAATTCGCCGTGCTTTGCCGCCGCAAATCCGGCCTTCCATTCATCCATGGTCAGCGGAGCATTGATCTGCCCATAGTGATGTGCCTCGTTCGTCCCCGGCCGCGCCGTGAAGTTAGGCAGTTCGTGCAGATGCACGTTCATCTTCACCGTGCATCCCTCGATCGGCACGGCTTCCACGCGCTTGCGCCACGCAGCATCCGCAGCGCTGCCCAGCATTCCCAGCGTCCGCCGCGGGTCGGCATTCGACACGACGACGCACGCCGCGATCCGCTCGCCACCTTCCAGCACTACGCCTTCGCCAGGCAGAATCTGCGCCACCGGCACTCCCGATACAACCGTGGCTCCCGCCTCGACCGCCGCATCGCAGAAGTAGAACGACACCATCCCCATGCCGCCCTTTACATAACCCCACATTCCGGGCATGCCGCCCAGTCGCCCGGAGGAGTGGTGAAAGCGAATTGACGCAGTACCCGGATCGAAAGGGCTTGCATTGGTCCCGATCACGCCCTGGCCCATCATCGCTACCTGAAGCCGCTCATCGCGCAGATAATGCTCCAGCATCTCCGCCATCGACCAGTCGAACAGCACCGCACGGGCCTCCACATCGTCTCCCAGCCGTTCCTCGATCTCCCCGCGTGTCGGGGCCACTCCGATCCAGAGATCATCCTCGCCCGGCGGCCGCAACGCATCGCGCAGCCTGCGGATCACCGCGCACATCGCCTTCCAGCCGTTCACATCGCCGGGTGAGAGCCTCCGCACCTCTTCGGCGCAGTGTTCGTCATCATCCCAGAGTTGCACGCTCGAGCCGTCGAGGAAGGGCACGAAGAGCCCGTTCACTGCCGGAGTCCATTCATAACCCCGGCGCGGCAGTTCCAGTTCCTCAACCACCAGCGGATGGAGGAGGCCGGCAAGATAAGCGCACGGCGACATCCGCACCCCGGGAAATGGTTCCTCGATGGTGCACGCGCCGCCCACGCGCTTCTGGCTCTCGATCACGAGTACGCGCCTGCCGGCCCTTGCCAGGTATGCGGCGCACGCCAGGCCGTTGTGTCCAGCGCCGACTATGATCACATCCCAGGTCTTTGCAGCCAGTTCGCGGATCGGCACCGGCACTCCGATCTCTCCCATAACCTCCGCCGTAGGTGAGCTCATAGCCCATTACGGTAACATCCCGCTCGCGATTTCCGATGGCTTGAGGGCGAAGTTTCCGCCTGCTACTGATGTGTTGCGTGTCACGAGGAGAAGCGGAGAGCACCTTGTTATCATTGGGGACGAAAAATTGAGGCTCGCTATTCGTGTCTCATATCAAGGAGATTGCAATGCCCGAAGGTACAGCCAACGCAGTGCCAGCCAGGATTCTGGTTCCCATCGACTTCAGTTCCTCGTCGCACACAGCGCTTGAAGTGGCGACAGAGTTCGCCGAAAAATTCCAAGCCGAACTTTTTCTTCTGAATGTCGTCCCCGAGTCACCTGACGTCGCCCTCCCTCACGGCGTCACGGAGGCTTCCCTTGTTGAAGCCGCAAAGAAGCAAGCCGAGCATCACCTCGCGATTTCAAAGAAATCCCTCGACGGGAAGGGAATCAAGGTCACGACCAGCGTCGAAGTTGGTTACGACGTCGCCGGAACCATCATCGATGCCATTGATCGCGACAAGATCGATCATGTGATCATCTCCACCCATGGCTGCTCCGGCTGGTATCCAACAGTCTTCGGCTCCATCGCTGAAAAGATCGTGAAGCTGGCTCCGTGCCCGGTCCTGCTGCTGCGGACACCCCAGCCGAAGAGCAGCGCCAAGGTCACCTCAAGCCGCCTGATGGAATGGTGGTAGTCTTCGGCGTCGATAGCGGTTTCGCTTCTGCTTTTTATAGAACCGATACAGTCGAGTGGCTTTTCCCTTAAGGAAAAGCCACCTTGCACACTCTTTCGATGTCATCATGTGAAGAGAAGCCGCTCTGGCGGTCTCGCACTTGAAGCCGGTTCTCGGCACGAAACGGGAGCCCGACGCCATCCGCGCCGGGCTTTCATGTTTCGGCGGAACGAGGGACCTATTTCACGCTGATGTCGCCGTCCACGTCCACGACCAGGATGTCGCCCTCGATCTGCATCGAGTGCACTTTGAGCCGGTCCAGCGTCACCTTGTAGCCCGACGCGGCCGTTGAGCCCTCCAGTGCCTTGCGCAGTAGGTCTACGGCATTGACCTTCATGCTCGCCGGCACCTGCCTGCTCAGAAAGGGTGTCAGCAGAAAATTCAGCTCCCGCTGATCGCTCACCTTCATCAGTTGCGCGTCTCTGAAGCCGATGCTCTCGCCCTCTCCGTAGGGAGCCACTGAAACCTCCGCCGTCGGCGAGAGCGCAATGCCGATGCACTTTCCTCCCATCGACTTGCCCATCCGCGCTTTCGTCTTTACTTTCACCACGATACGGTCCTGTATAAAGGTCACCGAGGCATCGTCCGCATAGACTGAGCAAGCGGCATTAGCCGTTCCCTTCAGGTAGAACCTTCCCCCCGGCCCGCCGAAGAGCTGCTGCTTCAGCGTGCGCTCCAGCGCCTCGCGGCTTACGCGCAGTTCCACAGCCCGGCACTGGAAAGCTCCGGCAGCCAGAAGTAGTAGCAACCCGCAGGCCCTGAGCCCCCAAATTGTCTTCATATGCTTATCGTGCCATCAAAAACCGCTTCTCGTCCCTGTATGCGATCAAAGTGAGCAGTTCGGGCGCAGAGCGTGAGTCGAGGTAATCACGAGTAAGTCATTGATTTCAAGTTACGTGGCCGGAGCGGATCGGGCTAGAACTCTGATCGGAAAATGATCAATCTGTAAGCGTTTGCTATTGATTTTTGAATAAAAAATCCTTAAAATAGGACCATTGAATCGCCTCAGGGCCGCAAGGACCCCCAGCCAGTCGCCCGAGGCCTTTGGTAAGCAACTCCACTCCTTTCTGAGGAAAACAAAACCAAATGGCAAAACGCAGAGGAAATCCGAATTGGGGCAAGCCGGAGCCCATCGGCCCCGTTGTACCCACCGTGACCTCCTTCGAGCAGATCGTCAAGGAGTTCAAGCTCACCCCGGATCAGTACATCCGGTCCACGCGCCTGCGCGAATGGGCCCGTCGGAACAAGAATTCCAAGTACATACCTGAGGCGCTCCTTGAAGCCTGGGGCTTTGAGATCGAGTCTACTTTGTAGAATTCTGCTTCTAGGAGTGTCAACAGAAACGCCGCCTTCGGGTGGCGTTTTTGCTGTCCTAAAGTAACTGGCTTTGCCGTTCGGCGCGCAATCGGAGAGAATGAGAGTTAATCCCGATGCCTGATAGAGCACGCACCTTCGAGCCGCCATTTACCGACGTCCCTGGCGCTATTGCCGAAATCCGCGCAGGCCGCATGATCGTGGTGGTCGATGATGAAGATCGCGAGAATGAAGGGGATCTGACACTTGCGGCGGAGTTTGTCACGCCCGAGGCCATCAACTTCATGGCCCGCTATGGCCGCGGCCTCGTCTGCCTGACGCTCACTGAAGAGCGCGCGGACCACCTGCGTCTCTTCCCCATGACCCAGCAGAACTCTTCGCGTTTCGGAACCGCCTTCACCGAGACCATCGAGGCCCGCGAAGGCGTCACGACCGGCATCTCCGCCGCCGACCGCGCCCACACCATCCGCACGGCCATCGACCCGAAGACCAGCTTCAGCGATCTGGCCCGCCCCGGCCATATCTTCCCTCTGCGCGCACGCCGCGGAGGCGTCCTGGTGCGCGCCGGACAGACCGAGGCCTCGGTCGACCTGGCCCGCCTCGCCGGCCTGCAACCCGCCGGGGTTATCTGCGAGGTTATGCGGGACGACGGCGAAATGGCCCGCATTCCAGACCTGATCCCTTTCTGCGCCGAGCACAAACTGCGTATCCTGACAGTCGCCGAGCTTATCCGCTACCGCCTGCGCCACGAGCGTTACATCGTGCGCGCCGGTGAGACGCGGATTCAGACGAAATACGGCGAATTCCGCATGATCGCCTACGAGAGCGAGGTGAACGGCGGTGAGAGCCACATCGCCCTCGTCCGTGGCGACCTCTGTCCGGGCTGTCCGGCCTTCCACGACGGGCCGGCCAACATCCCCGATGACCCGAGGACTGTGCGCACGCCCTGCTCGCATGCTGTTCTGGTCCGCGTCCACACCCGCTGCACGGCAGGCGACGTATTTGCCGCCGACTGCCACTGCCGCGAGATCCTTGACCAGTCCATGCGCATGATTGCCGAGGAGGGCTGCGGGGCTATCCTCTACCTGCACAACACCTCGCGCGGCTTCGAGATCGACAAGACGCTGGAGGCCGCCTCTTCATTTGAATCCGAGGGTCGGGCCATCCCCCCAGGCGTGGTGCCGGAACCCGCGAGCCGCCTCATCCTGCACCGGGAACTGCGCGCCCGCGAAGGCTCGCAGGCACGCACCGGGCGCATCCTCCGCGCCATTGGCCTCGGTGGCCAGATCCTCTCCGACCTCGGCATCGAGCGCATCCGCCTGCTGTCGAACACGCCAATGCACGTTCCAGCGCTGGAAGGCTTCGGCCTCGAGATTGTCGAACAGGTTCCGATCCCCGTCGAAGAGTGCAGCCGGGTTCTGTAGTGAGGGTCCATCAGGCAGGTGCCTGATGATAGTCATTCTTATCCGTGCCGGTCACATCCTCCCGGAGCTCCGGCGCGTGGCAACGCTCTCATCCGGGCGACTATTGCCCGAGTGCCGCTTCAATCGCCGCAGTCACCTCCGGCGAATCAGGCGTAACAGCAGGCTCGAAACGCGCCACCGGTCTTCCCTGGCGGTCGAACAGGAACTTGGTGAAGTTCCACTTGATGTCACCTCCGACCTTGGGATTGGCCGACTTGTCGGTCAGGAAGACGTAGAGCGGCGTCTTGTCGTCGCCAAGGACCGACACCTTGGCCATCATGGGGAACGTCACGTTGTACTTCCTGCTGCAAAACGTCTTGATCTCCGCGTTGGTGCCGGGCTCCTGCTGTGCGAAGTTGTTGGCCGGAACGCCGACAATTACAAACCCGCGGCCCTTGTACTTCTCGTAGAGCGTCTCGAGCCCGGCGTACTGCGGCGTGAATCCGCATTTGCTGGCAACGTTGACCAGCAGAACCACCTTGCCCTTGTAGCTGCTCAGGTTCACCGGCTGGCCGTCGATGGAGTTCATCGTAAAGTCGTAGATGCTCTTGGCCGGCGCCGCCAGCATGGTTGTTGCAGCACATAGCATCAAAATCAGGGTCAGTTTGCGCATTGGGGATCGCCTCCAGGCTGATGATTGTGATCATATCCGAACCCATGTTGAGGCCGGATTAAGGCGCAAATCGCCCCAGGCTCAGGGCAGTGACGGCCTCGGTCCGGGCCTTCTGTCACGTTACCTATGAGAAACATCGAGTGACATTCGACGCCGCGATTCAGACGAACCGACCCTAGACTCGTACAAACACTTCCTATTTGAGGTCAGTGGATGAGCAAGGCTGGTTGGCTGGGCATCGGGTTGGCGATCGCAGCGATGGTGCCGCCGGCCGGCGCGCAGAAGATCGATGTGAGCGTGCTCTACCGTCAGAACAGCGATACGAGCTACCGCGCCGTGATCCCCGGATACTCCACTTCGGACGCGGACGAGAGCGGGTCATGCGCGCTCGATCCCAACCCGGCAAATTGCCCGGCGCCGAACCACACTGCTGGATCCGCGCCCGGCGACGTCTCCTACACGCTCGTCGGCACCACGTTGTCGCTTCTGCTGCCCGATGGACGGGTTGCCGTGGTGAACTGCGTGAACCGTTACTCCGAGAAGGGCAACTACATCAATCGGCGCAGTTGCGCGATGCCCATGGTGGAGCATTTAGAGGCGGAATTCACCGGCCAGAGCGCGAAGCTGAAATGGTTGGTCGGCGCGGGCGGCCGGAAGACGGAATCCGAGACCTACAAAGTCGTCGCCCTGCTGGAAAAGCGATAAGCGAATAAGCTGGGGCCACGCAATTGGCGCTGGGTTTTCCATCCTCGCGGCGTCTCTGCCGCAAGGATGGGAAACCGAGAGGCTCACAATCTCCGACGCTAGAACCGCATGGCCGGAATGCCCTTCAGCAAAAACAAGTACCGATCCCGCGTCGAATCCGGGGCATCCGTGATCGGGCTGTTCAAATGAATCAATGAATTGTTAGTCGCATCGTACTTCGGCCAATTCGGCACCCCGGTTCCATTCGGGTCGCCCGTCCTCGCGAAGTTTGTCCAATACGTCATCATCGCTTCGCTCAGGTGCTGATCCTCCGGCCGAACCGTCTCGCCCGGGCGCGTGTCCAACGTTCCAAATACGTACTCAATGTCGTCCGAATGAAACGCAAATGTCCCCGGATGATACTTGCTCGGAAGTGCCGCAAGTTCAAAGTGATACCGGTACACCGGCGCATCGCCCGTCTTCCGCTGCGCTTCGAGCCACTTCCAGGTTCCAAAGCCAATGAATTGATCGCTGCCAAAGTCGATTGCAGACCGCAACGCCTGCGCATCGGTGTCGCCGGGATACAGCTTTAAAAACTCTTCCGCGCGATCGCCGAAGAGCTTGTTTGCCGTCTCTTTCCACTGCGCCGCCGTCATGCCGCGCATCGCCATAAAGCTGCCCTCGTCGGCATTCCACCCAGCCAGCAGCGGCACGTGCGCCTGCTTGCCCGACGCGAATGTCGCCGGCACAGGCTCAGTCAGGAACTTCCCGTCCACGTCCGGCGCAAACCCGGTCGGTCCCTTTGTTTTTGCCGTTTCCAGCAACTTGTCCGTCGGAATTGCGCGCAACTCGGCAAGATCCTTCACGCCCAGCTTCGCAACCCACTTGCCGTCGATCTCCGCGCGCTCCGTTACACCCTGCCCGCCAAGATTCATAGCACTTGGAAACGCCGCGCCGCTCTCGCCAATCGCCTTCTGGAACAGACCCTGCGCCATTGGCGACGCCATTAGCGTGCTCACCGCGAACGATCCCGCGCTCTCGCCGAAGATCGTCACGTTGTTCGGATCGCCGCCAAACCCACTAATGTTCTTCTTCACCCACTCGAGCGCCGCCACCATGTCCATCAGCCCATAGTTGCCGGCCGAGCCGTTGTTCTCCTTCGCCAGCTCATCCGTCACCAGGAACCCAAAGACGCCGAGGCGGTAGTTGATAGTAACCAGCACCACGCCTTTCAGGGGCAGAAAGTCTCCGTTATGCCTCGGCTCTGAACTCGCGCCGCCCGAATAGCCGCCTCCGTGAATCCAGAACATCACCGGAAGTTTCGTCGACTTCTTTGCATCGGCCGGCGTGTAGACATTCAGGAAGAGGCAATCCTCGCTCGGCCCCGCATCCAGGAAAACCATGTCGTCGAATACGCGGCCCTGTGCGCAGTGCGCACCGAATTTCGTCGCATCCCGGCCGCCCTTCCACTTCGCCGGCGGTTGCGGAGCCTTCCACCGCAAATCGCCTACTGGAGGCGCTGCATACGGCAGTCCCAGGAAAGCGCGCACCTTCCCGCCATTGATCGTCTTGCCGACGACCTTCCCCTGCTCCGTCTTCACCTTTAGCGAATCTGCATTCAAATTGGACGACAGTCCCATCAACATCCCCGTCGCCGCCAAGGCACACAACACCTGCGTACGAAAAAACATTGCGAATTCCTCCGCGAGATACCTTATCAGGACGGCCGGAAAGGCGCAGGAGTTTCAATCACAATTGAAGCGACGAATCAAGCCAGGATCTCTGTTGCCAGCAGATCCTTCATCCCCTCGCGCCTGCGAATGAGCCGGTGGCTCTTCGCTTCCACCAGCACTTCCGCCGGCCGGAACCGCGAGTTGTAATTCGAACTCTGCGCCATGCCGTAAGCGCCCACATCAAGCAGCGCCAGCAGATCGCCCGCCTCAAGAGGCTTCATCATCCGATCGCGCGCAAAAAAGTCGCCGGTCTCACAAACCGGACCAACCACGTCCACGGCACGTGCCCGGCCCGCGCGCGGACACACCGGCACAATCTGGTGAAACGCCTGATAGAGCGCCGGCCTGATCAGGTCGTTCATCCCGGCGTCGGTGATCACGAATGTCTTCTTGCCGTTCCGCTTCACGTTCAGCACGCGCGTCACCATCGCCCCGGCCTGCGCCACGATGAACCTACCCGGCTCGATCAGCAGCCTGCCGTCAAAACCTGCCAGCGCTCGTTCAATCGCAGCCGCATACTCCGCCACCTTCGCCGCCGGATCAGTGCCGTCCGCACCCCCGTGGTAATCGATTCCCAGCCCGCCACCCGCATCCACAGTTTTGAGAGCAATCCCTTCGGTCTTCAGTTGCGCCGCAAGCTTGCTCACACGCTCTATCGCCTTTCCGAACGGCTCTGCCGAGCGAATCTGGGAGCCTATGTGCACGCTGATGCCATGCGGCTCAAGCCATTTGTTCCGCGCCGCTGCGCGATAAAGCTCCGCCGCCTTGCGAATGTCGATGCCGAATTTGTGCTCGCGCAATCCAGTCGAGATGTAAGGGTGCGTCTCCGCAAACACGTCAGGATTGACTCGCAGCGCAAAGCGCGCCCGTGTCTTCATCTTGCGGGCACGCGCCGCCAGCAATCCCAGTTCCGCTTCGCTTTCCACATTGAACTGGAGAATCCCTGCCGAAAGTGCGCGATCGATTTCCGCCGGAGTCTTGCCGACTCCGGAATACACAACGCGCTCCACTGTGTCCGACGCAGCCACCATGATTCGCGCCAGTTCGCCACCCGACACGATGTCAAACCCCGCACCGCGATCGGCAAGAAGTTTCAGAATCGCCAGCGACGAATTCGCCTTCACCGCGTAGCACACCAGGTGCTCGCGTCCGGCAAATGCCTGCTGAAACAGTTCCAACCTCTCAACAATCTGATCTGCTGAATAGACGTAGAGGGGCGTGCCATACAGCTTGGCCAACGCCTCCAGTGACACACCATCGCAATAGAGCGCACCCCTAGCACCCGACAAATGAAAAGGACGAAGTGAGGTCTTCAAATCAGGATTCAAGAGAGGTTTCCAATGAATACAAGCGATGCTTTGAGCCTATCGCATTTGCACAGGGCGCCCCCGAAATTCGGTGTCTGCGCCTGCGTTACGCTCGCTTGGAGCGTGGTCGCTCAGTACTCAAACTGTTGAAGCCATGGCGCCAGCAGCGCAGCCACCTTGGCCGGCTGTTCGTAGGCGGCGAAGTGCCCGGCATCCGGCAGCAGATGGAATTCGCATCCAGCCTCCGCAGCCTCAAACGCCCGCATCTCCGGCTCGGTGATTCCCGGATCCTCGCCGCCACAAATCGCCAGGATGGGCGCGTCAATCCGAGGAATGTCCGGCACCGAATCCGGCCTTGTCGCCAGCCCTGCCTGCGTAGCCACCACCGCCTCTGACGTCAGCGTCATCCTTGCCCGCAGTTCCTGAACAATCTCAGGACGCCGCGACCGCGCACTCGCTCCAATTAACGTCTGTGCGTTTCCATCGAAAATCCCTGCCGTCCCCTCGGTGCGCACCTTCGCAATTGTCTCAACTCGCTTGGCCAGGTTCGTCTCGGCATCTGGTTGAGGCTTCGAGCAGACGATGGCCAGCCCCCGCACACGTGTAGGCGCCCTGCGCCAAAGCTCCAGCATCACGTAGCCGCCGATCGAGCAGCCCGCAAAAACCGCCTCCGACAATGCAACTTGATCCATCAGGGCCAGCACATCCGCCGCAAGTTGGCCCATGCTCAAAACAGGGGCATCCGGCACGCGCGTAAATCCGCCAACCGGCAGATTCCTTCCCAGCTCCGATGCTCCATGACCGCGAAAATCCGACAGGATCGCGCGTACGCCACCCAGTTCTCCGACCGTGGGAAGCCAGTAGCAGTGGTCCAGCGGTGTGGGGTGGAGAAGGATGACCGGCAATCCGGAGCCGATCTCCCGGTAGCTCAGTTGCGCGCCATTCGAAACGAATGTTTTCGTCATACGTTGGGAGGATAGCTGCCCGGCGTGTTTGGTGGATAACTGCCCGGTGAATATGTTCCCGGAGCGCCCGGCGGATACGTCCCCGGCACCGCAATAGGCTCTTCAGGGATTCCAATCCAGCCAGCCAGATACGCTACGCCTACCAGCCCGCTCGTAAACAGGAATCCCACGACGGTCAGTATGCGCACCACGGAAACATCCCATCCGTTTGCCTGGGCCACGCCGATGCACACGCCTGCGATCTGCCTGCCCGCGATAGGCCTTACCAGCGGCCTGCCGAGTGGCGGAGGCGCAGCAGTCACTACCGTTCCGCAATTCGAGCAAAACCGCGCGCTCGGCGGCAGTGCGGTTCCACAGCGCTGACAGTAGAAGTGCATGGCGAACCTCCGGAAATCTTTCGATTCCAAAATATCACTACGCAAATGCGCCGGCCCCGGTTCCGAACCCTCCATCGGCTGGCCAGATAAGTCTTTTAGTTACCGTGATACGGCGAATTCAACCTCTTTCTCGCTGTGTCGGCCCGGGAAGTATTCGGTCCGGCCGCAATTGCCGCCTGGTAGTCCTTCACTGCCAATTGGCGCTCGCCCAGCACGTCGTGGCACTCGCCCGCTGCCAGAAGCGTCCGCACCTTCAACTCTGGCGCCACGCCATTCGATGCAGCCGCTTCCTCATAGGCTTGTGCCGCCTCGGCATAGTGACGCTGTCCCCGTAGCGCATCGCCCAACCCGAAGTACGTCAGTTCCAGCCGCGCTCCGGCAAAATAGGCTGGCTTGGAATTATCCGCCACGATCCGCTCGTACGCTTCCACTGCCTGCATGCCCTCACCCGCGTCTTTGCGGAGATTCGCCTCTTCCAGACAGAAAAGATAGTTGCGCGGATACTGTTCCTCAAGGCTGCGGATCACTTCGATGCCATCCTTATACTTTGCTTCGCGCCTTAGGAAAAAGGCGATCACTGTTCGTGCTTCGACACTGGTTGCCAGCCCGCGTTTTGCGTCGTCCCGCAGCATCTCCATTCCTTTGTTTTTTGAACCGGTAATCCCCGCAAAACCAATGAGGAACTTAAAAGGCAGCGGCAGCGCACCCACCACGTACTCGTACACGCCAACCACAAGCTTCGCGTCGACGTAATTGGGATCGATCTGCAGGACGCGCGCGCAATCATCCTTGGCCTTCCCAGCCAGCCGAAAGCCGCTCGCGAATCCGCGTTCCACCATTGCGACATAGGTGCACTTCAGGCTTCGCGCCCACCCTCGCGCAAATAGTGCATCCACGTCATTCGGGTTCTTGCTCAGTCGCCAATCGGCTTCGCGCACCACCTCATCGGCCAGCGCAAAGATCTCGTCGCGTTTCTTCGGATCCTCCTGGGTCGCGTGCCTTCCAGTCAGGAAGCCATCGTTGGCGTAAAACGTGGTGTCCAGCAGGTCCAGCCGATACAACTCCCGAAAAACCTCCGCATACAGAAGCATCGCGGTGGCCTGCGGATCGCCCGGATGTTCCTGGTGGAAGCGCTCAAACCGCTCCACCGCTGCCGCATAGTCCATCAGATAGAAGAAGTGGTAAGCCTCCTTCACCTGCGGATCAAAGTTCATCGGATTTGTATGCGCGCTGGCGTCCGCCCAACTGAAGGATGCCGCTGCCAGCAACACTGGAACCAACAAGGTCCACTTTCGCCAAATACTCTTTCTCAAGCCCATTGTGCCCCGTGCATTCCCGGGTGCGGGGCGCGCCAGGGAACCGATACCTCCAGTTTAGTCTGTGAAGCATTCGAGCGTCCCGGTTCAAGTCACTGGTATGGGAGAGAATTGGAAGCATGGTGGCCATGCGCGGGCCAAAGAGCTTTGGGTCCAGCGGCTTTTACCGCGCTGGGTTATCTTTGAGAGAAAGGCTACGGCTGCGGGCGACAGACTTTCATGGACGTTCTCAAACATCTCTTCGAACAGCACTTCCACTTACCCGCTGAAAGCGTCGAGCCCCTCCAGGGACAGCTCGGCGGCTCCGGCCGCGCAATACTTCGCCTGTCAGGTTCGGGTCGCTCGGCCGTCGGCATTCTCTATTCGGTACGCGAAGAGAACATCGCGTTCCTCGAGTTCTCGCGCCACTTCCGCCGCCATGGGCTTCCCGTTCCCGAGATCTATGCCGTAGACCTCGACCACGATGCCTATCTTGAAGAAGATCTCGGCGACACTACGCTGTTCGAGTTCCTGAGCGCGCATCGCACCGGCGATGCCATCGATCCGATTGCGATCGAAGCCTACCGAAAGGTTGTCGCGATCCTGCCGCGATTCCAGGTTGAGGCCGGCCGTGATCTCAACTACAAGGTCTGCTACCCGCGCGCTAGCTTTGACCGGCAATCCATCGCCTGGGACCTGAACTACTTCAAGTACTACTTTCTTCGCCTCGCCGGAATTCCTTTCAATGAACAGGCACTCGAGAACGACTTCACGCGGCTTACCAAGCTCCTTCTGGTAGCGCCGCATGATTATTTTCTCTATCGCGATTTCCAGTCACGCAATGTGATGCTTCGTGAGGGCCAGCCCAACTTCCTTGATTACCAGGGCGGGCGAAGAGGCGCACTCCAATACGACATCGCCTCGCTTCTCTATGACGGCAAGGCCGATCTGCCGCCGACCGTGCGCCAGGAACTGCTCGATTACTACCTCGATTGTCTGCCCGCTTTCATTCCCGTTGACCGCGGCGAATTCATGGAGCACTACTACGCCTACGTCTACGTGCGCATCATGCAGGCTCTCGGTGCGTATGGCTTCCGCGGCTTTTACGAGCGCAAAGCGCACTTCCTCCAAAGCGTTCCCTATGCGCTCAAAAATCTGCGCTGGCTTGCTCACAATGTCAAACTTCCGGTCGCTCTGCCTGCGCTAATGGATGCCCTCCAGGGCATGCTGTCGTCGGAAAAGCTTCAGCATCTCGCCCCGGGCAGCGACAAACTGACCGTTCGGATCTTCAGCTTCTCGTTTCATCACGAGATGCCCATAGACGAATCCGGCAATGGCGGTGGTTTTGTATTCGACGCGCGGGGCCTCCCCAATCCCGGCCGTGAAGAGCGCTTCAAGCAACTTACCGGAAAAGACGAGCCCGTAATCGAGTATCTCAATCAGGAGGAAAGCGTACACCAATTCATCTCACACGCTTGGCCCCTGGTGGATGCGAGCGTCGCCGCTTATCAGCGCAGAGGGTTTACAAACCTGATGGTCTCGTTCGGCTGCACAGGAGGCCAGCACCGCTCTGTATTCATGGCAGAGCAACTCGCCCGTCACCTTCGCTCCGTCAACGGCATTGAAATCGTGCTGCGCCATATCGAGTTGGAGAAGATGGCACCGTGAAGGCGATGATTCTCGCGGCGGGACTGGGCACGCGCCTTCGCCCGCTGACCAACGACCGTCCCAAGGCGCTCGTCGAAGTCGCCGGTCGCACACTGCTGGAACTCACGCTGGCTCGCCTTCGTTCCTTCGGTATCTTCGAAGTCATCATCAACACGCATCACTTCGCCGATATGTTCGCCGGTTACCTTCGCGAGCACCAGAGCTTTGGCATGAGCATCGATATCTCGCACGAAGAGGTCCTCCTCGACACCGGGGGAGGACTCAAACACGCGAGTCACTTCTTTAGCGATTCTGACGAGCCGTTCCTCGTTCACAACGTCGATGTCCTCAGCATGATCGACTTTGAATGCATGATCCGCTTTCACCGCGAGCACGATGCCCTCGCAACTCTTGCTGTGCAAGCCCGCCCCACCTCCCGCTATCTTCTCTTCGATCGGAATGAACGTCTCTGTGGACGGCGCACAGGGATCGACGGCAATCCGGAACTCGTCTGTCCCATCGACGAATTCCGCGCACTGGCTTTCTCCGGCATTCACGTGCTTTCGCCGCGCATCTTTTCCACGATGCGGGAAGAGGGTGCCTTTTCAATCATCCCTTCGTACCTGCGTCTTGCCGCACAAAAGGAGCCCATTCTCGGGTTCCCGACAGATGGGTACTATTGGCGCGATCTTGGCAGGCCGGAACACATCGACGAAGCTGCGCGCGATATTCACGCGGGAATCTATCCCCTGTAGTCCCGCGGTTTGCGCCGCGGATCTGACGACATCTGTCGAGATATGATTGAATTTGCACGAGGTAACCGGTCTTTTCATTCCAAAAGTGTTGGCCATTCGCTCCCAACGTGAGTACTCCAATCAGCAGATAACATGAACCTTTGGGTGAGGAGCGATTACTTACGTTCAATGAACATCGGCGTTTTTTTCTTGCAGTTCACCGATGAAATCGCAAGAATGACTTCACACTTTCCATTCCCAATGGAGGAAAAATGACCGCACTGAGCACCAATCTGTACCTGTTTGTTCGCAGCCTTCTCGATCGCGAAGAGGGTCAGGACCTGGTTGAATATGCCCTGGTCGTGGCGCTCATAGCCTTCGGGGCAATCACCGGTATGGGTTTTCTTGCAGCCGGCATCAACAACGCCTTCTCGTCGATTGCCACGACACTCACCAGCGACGTGTAGCTCGGGCCCTTCGAAGTTAATTGCTCAAGGTACTCATTCTGAGCCGTGCGCGCTCGATTCTTGCATTGGCTGGGTGGAGTGCAGGCGCGAAGGTCGGGACTGGGAGTCTCGAGCTTCGCGCCTGAATCTTCTTTTGCAGAAGAATTCCTTTCAAGAGACTCAACCACCTCTGCTTGCCCACCATCGAACCCGGGCTCCTTTCTCGATCAAACCACACCCGTTTCGATCCCGCTGCGCTCCCTTCCGGCTTCTCGCGTCCTGTTCACCTCCTGCTGATTTTGCTGTGTTAGCGTAAGGAACGGGAGCAAGAAAAAGCAAAATGTCCGCAATTACTTCGTTTATCAAGCACCATTATCGCCACTTCAACGCTGCCGCCCTGATTGACGCCGCCGAAGCCTACAAGGCTCACCTTGCGTCCGGTGGCAAGATGTTCATGACCATTGCCGGCGCTATGAGCACGGCTGAGCTCGGCCTTTCACTCGCCGAGATGATCCGCCAGGATAAAGTCCATGGAATCTGCTGCACAGGCGCCAACCTTGAAGAAGATGTCTTTAATCTTGTTGCACATGACTACTACGAACGCGTACCGCATTATCGCGACCTGACGCCGTCTGATGAAGCGGCTCTGTTGAATCGTCACATGAACCGCGTAACCGACACGTGCATCCCCGAAATGGAAGCCATGCGGCGGATCGAGAACGAGGTTTTGAAAGAGTGGGTTCGCGCCGACCAGGCCGGCGAGCGCTATTTCCCGCATGAGTTCATGTACAAGATTTTGCTTTCGGGCGACTTGAAGAAGTCATACCAGATCGATCCCAGGAACAGTTGGCTGCTGGCCGCCGCAGAAAAGAACCTGCCGATGTTTGTGCCGGGCTGGGAGGACGCCACGCTCGGGAACATGTACGCCGGACACTGCATCTCGGGCGATGTAAAGAAGGTTCACACCGTGCGCACAGGCATCGAGTACATGATGGAACTGGCCGAGTGGTACACCGAAACCACGAGGAAGACTCCGCTCGGGTTCTTCCAGATCGGCGGAGGCATCGCGGGAGACTTCCCGATTTGCGTGGTTCCCATGCTGCATCAGGACCTGCAGCGCGAAAACGTTCCGCTTTGGGCGTATTTCTGCCAGATTTCGGACTCGACGACCAGCTATGGCTCTTACTCGGGCGCCGTGCCCAATGAAAAGATCACGTGGGGCAAGCTGGGCGAGAAGACGCCCAAGTTCATTGTCGAGTCGGATGCGTCGATCGTAGCGCCGCTGATGTTCGCTTATGTACTGGGGTGGTAAAGAAGCCAGCTATTAGCTGTTAACATGGCACTGCATCTCAGCCTGGATGCGTCTGCGGTCTCCCATCCTTGCGGCATAGACAAGAACGCTGCAAGGATGGGGCAACAGGCGTAGGTCTGGGTCGGTGAAGCCTCCAATCCCATCCCCCCAAACAGGGACATGGGGCACTTTCCATTAATCTGCTACCTGGAAAACTCGTGTTAACTTAGCTGCCTGTTCCTCTCAGGAAAGGACTTACGGGGCGTTTTCGACGGCGCGCCGGTGTGGAAGGTCGTGAGAAATGAGCATCCCTGCGACAAGGGCCACGCGCCGGGACTGCGGTAGATTCCTTGTACGATCTTTCCTTGGGCAAGAAGGCATCGTTCCAGTCCTCCCTCAGGTGCAGAACGATGCCAGCCACGGCCAGGAGGAATTATGTCGGACGAAGGAAATGCAAGAAGGGCAAGAGTAACCTTGCACGTGGTTTCAAGCCTTGATGGGTTCATCGCGAGGAAGGACAACAGTGTCTCCTGGCTAGATGGAAGCGTCTACGAAGCCGGGGTTTCGATCTCGGAGGAAGAAGCCGTGGCCTTCCTCAGAACCATAGACTGTTATGTAATGGGTTCTCGCACGTATGAACACGCACTTGAACTGGGCTGGCCATACGGCGATACTCCGACGGTAGTGGTGACCGGCAGAGAATGGCCATCAGCGAGGGAGAGCGTCGAGTTCTATTCGGGTGATCTCGAAACGCTCGTTGACGTGAAACTCGCGCCCCGATTTCGAAACATCTGGCTGGTGGGTGGGGCCATGTTATGTCAGCGTTTTCTCGAACTCCGCCTGGTGGACGAAATCAGGTTGACCATAGCCCCTGTCCTGTTGGGTGATGGACTGCGGCTATTCGGTGGTTTACTGACAGAGGAGAGGTGGGATTTGAAGAACGTGGTTGCATACAAGAATGGTTTTGTTGAGTTATCCTACGCCGCCTCCACCTTGTAAGAGCATCAGAAAAGATCCCCACACGAACGGGTGGCGAGATGGACAATAGTCGCCTGGGAGAGACCGTTTTCTGGTTTCGTGCGTTCCCTCCCTTCGCAAAACGCGCGATTGATGGGGCACCCAAGTTCGCTGGTTTCGAAGGAAGAGCTAGTGAAGGTTGGGCCACTCGGCCGAGGCTCCCAGTGACTCGCGGGATCAGAGCGAGTTTCGACCCCGTTTTCAACTGGACTGGAGAAAGTCGCTTCGCCCGTAGAATAGCGGTAGGCCATGGCTGAATTCACGCACCTTCATCTGCACACGGAATACTCTCTTCTCGACGGCGCTTGCGACGTTTACAAACTTGTCGATCGCGTGGCGGCGCTGGGGCAGACGTCTGTCGCGATGACGGACCACGGGAACATCTACGGCGCGGTGCACTTTTTCAATGCGGCCAAGGCCAAGGGCATCAAGCCGATCTTGGGCTGCGAGCTTTACGTGTGCAAAGCTGAAGACCATCGCGCCGAGTCGCCGAATGACCAGTACAACCACCTTTTGGTGCTGGCTGAGAACGAAGAGGGCTACCGCAACCTGATTCGGCTGACGAGCGAGGCCAGCCTGCACGGCTTCTATCGCAAGCCGCGCGTGAGCAAGAAGTTTCTGGCCGAGAATTCCAAGGGACTGATCGGCTTCTCCGGTTGCCTGAGCGGCGAGCTTTGCGAGGAGCTGACGGCAGGGAACTACGAGAAGGCCAAGGCCGCAGCGGTGCAGTATCAGGAGATCTTCGGGCGCGGCAACTTCTACCTCGAGATTCAGGACCAGGGGCTCGAAGCGGAGCGCAAGATTCAGACTGGGCTCTTCCGCCTCGAAAAGGAACTGGACATCCCGCTCGTCCTCACCAACGATTCGCACTACCTCTGTGGCGAAGACTCGCACGCGCACGACGTGATGCTCTGCGTGCAGACCGGCGCGAAGATTCACGACACGGACCGCTTCCGATTCGACTCCGACCAGTTTTTCGTCAAGTCCGCGGACGAGATGGGCCGTCTGTTTCCTGACTCGCCGGGCATGATGCAGCGGACCATGGAGATTGCGGAGCGCTGCAACTTCAAGCTGCACCCGGTTGAAAATCCGTTTCCCGAGTTTGCCGTTCCGCAGGGCCACACCATCGACAGCTACTTCGAGCAGGTGTGCCGCGAGGGCTACAAGAAGCGCCTTGAAACCGCGATCCATCACCTCGACGCGCAGGGACTGCTGCGCACGCCGATCCACGAATACGATGCACGCCTGGAGCGCGAAATCGCCTGTATCAAGCAGATGAAGTACGCGGGCTACTTCCTCATCGTGTGGGACTTCATCAAGTACGCGCGCGACAACGGCATTCCGGTCGGCCCGGGGCGCGGATCGGCAGCCGGGTCGCTGGTTGCGTATGTCATGGAGATCACCAACATCGATCCGCTGCAGAACGTGCTGCTGTTCGAGCGCTTTCTGAATCCCGAGCGTGTATCGATGCCCGATATCGACGTCGACTTCTGCATGAATCGGCGCGGCGAAGTCATCGATTACGTCACGCGCAAGTACGGGCGCGAGCAGGTTGCGCAGATCATCACGTTCAATACCATGGCGGCAAAGGCAGCCATCAAAGATTGCGGCCGCGCGCTCGACATGCCCTACGGCGACGTGGACCGCATCGCCAAGCTGGTGCCGGCGACGATCGGCATGACGCTGGACAAGGCGCTGGAAGAATCGCCGGACCTGCGCAAGGCCTACGACAACGACAGGCAGATTCGCGAACTACTGGATACGGCGAAAAAACTCGAGGGCCTGGTGCGCGGGCAGGGCGTTCATGCAGCCGGCGTGGTCATCGCGCCGCGTGCGCTTACGGAGCTTGTGCCGGTGGCGCGGACGAAGAACAATGAAATTGTCACCGCTTACGACATGAAGGCCATCGAGAAGATGGGCCTTCTGAAGATGGACTTCCTCGGGCTGACGACGCTGACGGTGATCACCGATTGCCTGAAGCTGATCGAGCAGAACCGCGGCGAAAAGATCGACATCGAGACGATTCCGCTGAAGGACGAGGAGACTTACAAGAGAGTGTTCCACTCGGCGCTCACGTCCGGCGTCTTCCAGTTTGAGTCGGGCGGCATGCGCGACGTGCTGCGGAGGTACAAGCCCGAGACCGTCGAAGATCTCACGGCTCTGAATGCGCTCTACCGGCCGGGGCCGATCCAGGGCGGCATGATCGACGACTTCATCGAACGCAAGTGGGGCCGGCGCAAGGTCGAATACATGCTGCCGCAGCTTGAAGGGATCCTGAAAGAGACGCTGGGCGTCATCGTCTACCAGGAACAGGTGATGCAGATCGCGAACGTGGTGGCGAGCTATTCGCTCGGCGAAGCCGACCTGCTGCGCCGCGCGATGGGCAAGAAGAATGCCGAGGAGATGGCCAAGCAGCGCGAGCGCTTCATGACTGGCGCCGACGCAAATGGCATCAACAAGAACACCGCGGGCGAACTCTTCGATCAGATGGAGAAGTTTGCCGGCTACGGGTTCAACAAGTCGCACTCGGCGGCGTATGCGCTGCTGGCGTATCAGACGGCGTACTTGAAGACGCACTATCCCGTCGAATTCATGGCCGCGCTGCTGACATCGGAAACTTCAAAGCCCGAGAACGTCGTCAAGTACATCGGCGAATGCAGGGAAATGAACATCAGCGTCGAACCGCCGGATGTGCAGGTCTCCGGCGCGCAGTTTACGCCGCACGACGACGCCATCCGCTTCGGTCTCGCCGCGGTGAAGAACGTGGGCGGCAATGCAATCGACTCCATCACGAAGGCACGCGCCGAGGTTGGCGGGCGCTTCAAGAGTCTGTGGGAGTTTTGCGAGAAGGTCGATCTGCGCGTGATGAACAAGCGCGTGATTGAGTCGCTGATCAAGGCGGGCGCACTCGACTCGCTCGGCAAGCGCGGCCCGCTGATGAAAGCTGTGGATACCGCGATGGAGCGCGCGCAGAAGGCACAGAAGGATGCCGCGCAGGGGCAGGCCGGGCTGTTCGGCCTGTTCAATGAAGAACCAGCGCACGGCAAGCACGGCGACGATCTGCCTAGAGTGGCTGATTGGGAAGAGGGCGATCGGCTTATAAACGAAAAGGAAGTGCTCGGCTTCTTTGTCTCCGGGCATCCGCTCGACAAGTATGCGGAAAAGATCAAGAATCTTGCAGGGGTAATCTCGACGGCCGAAGCGCTGGAACGCAAGCCGCCTGAGCGACGCTGGGGCAAGGACTCCGACCCAGCTGACGAGATCCAGGTTGCCGGAATGATGCATGGACTCCGCGTCCAAAAGACGCGCCGCGACGGCAAGCTCTACGCGCAGGCCTCGCTCGAAGATCCGACGGGGAAAATCGACTTGATTGCGTTTCCGCGTGACTACGAGCGGCTGTCCGAACAGTTGAAGATCGAAGCTCCCGTACTGGTGCGCGGCGTTTTGTCCGGCGACGAGGAATCCGCGCCGAAGATCTCCGTAACCCAGATCCAACCTCTCGAAGAAGTGAAGGTAAAGCTCCCGTCCGCCGTGCGCATCCGCATCAGCCTCGACCGCGCAACCGACGAGATGCTGGCCAGCCTGAAAAGCGCTGCCGATGACGCGCCCGGCCCCGGCAAGGTGATGATCTACCTCGAAAAGAAGGGCGAATACCAGGTCATCCTCGAGCCCGAGCAGATGAGCGTGGCAGCGGATCGGTGCTGGGTTGAGCGCGTAGAGGAATTGACGGGCAAGGGAACAGTCCAGCCGCTGGGTTGAGCCCCCTGAGGCTCCCCCGAATCTGGCATGGGCCTGTCACAAGAAAGGATTTGTTCCTGAAGTTACCAGAGATCCCTGACAAACTCCATGGCACTAAAGTTTGAGAGTCATCTGACCGAGTAATTGCATCCTTACCACTGCGCCGCATCCTTACAAAGCCGGTTCGCCCAGAAGCGAATGCCCTCGCGAGTCAGCGGCTTATGGAGATCTTCAGTGGCAGCAAGCTGCACGGCGAAGTTGCCGATGGTGGAGCTTTCGGGATGGCCACATTGGACCGGAAGACCGGTCCGTTCGGAGGTCAGCGTGGCCAGAAGCAGATTACGGCTTGCACCGCCAATGATGTGGATGCAGGCGAGCTTGCGGCCCAGCATGCGTTCTAGGTCGGCAAGCGCAGCAGCATAGCGCGTGGCGAGGCTCTCGAAGATTACGCGGGCGAAGAGGGGTTCATTGCCCGGAATGTCGGGAATGGGCTTGTGTCCTGCCCCGGCGAGTTCGCGGCTGATGCGCTGCGGCATTTCGCCTGAGAGGAGCAGCGGTTCGGCATCGACGTTGATGATGCCCGGCGGAACAGTGCAGCCCGCGGCCTGCTTCACTAGCTCCTCAACCGTCCACGCGCGCCCTTCAGTCGCCCATGCTTCGAGGCATTGCTTTACCAGCCACATCCCATTCACGTTTGTATGAAAGCAGAATCCGCCGCTTGCCGCTCCCTGGTTGGTGTAGCGTGCCGCGAGTGCCTCGCACGTGGTGACAGGCTGCGAAACCAGGGTTCCGAGGAGGGACCAGGTACCCGAGCAGATGTAAGCGGTGGAGTCGAGGTCCGCCGGGATTCCCGCAATCGCCGATGCAGTGTCGTGGCAAGCAGGGGCGATAAGTTCCGTTTCGCGAAACCCAGGCAACTCCGCCAGCGGACCCTGCAGCCGGCCGAGCCGCGTACCCGGAGCAACAATGGGAGGCGCTGCTTCAATTGGGATTCCGAGCGCGTTGAAGACATCCCGGGCCCAGTTGCCTGTGGCCAGGTCCACCAGGCCTGTGTGCGTGGCGTTCGCGAACTCCGCAACGCGGGGCGCACCGAGCCGGTGGAGAACATACTCCGGAAGGCACACCCATGGCGCATTCGCAACCTGTTCGTCATCCGCCAGAAGCTGGTAAATGGTGTTGATGCGAAGCGGCTGCGCGCCGGTGCGGCGAAACGCCTGCTCCGGGCTAAGAATCGCGTCAGCCCGCTCCTTTGCTGCAATGGTTCGTTCGTCGCGATAGCAAAACGGATCGTTGAGCGGGTTTCCGCTGCCGTCGATCCGCACATAGTCCACGGCCCATCCATCCACCGCAATTGACGCAATTCCCTCGCGCGCCACAGCCGCAGCCTTGCGCAGTCCTTCGTCGAGGCCGGCGAAGATGTCGCCAAGCGGCCAATGATGAGAATCGCCACGCCGGACCGGGCCGTTCGGAGTGCGATGGATCTCGCTGATCTGCGCCTCGTCTCCGCGCCAGCGTAGAAGCGAAACACGGCAGCTTTCTGCGCCAAGGTCAATGGCAACGCGGGCGCGCAAATCCCCTTGCGCCCGGTCCTCGGGCAAGCTCATCGCAGAAATGCCTCGGTGAGGCCGCCGTCCACAGGGAAGATGTGGCCGGTGGTGCAGCGCGTTTTGGGGCTGGCAAGAAACAGGATTGCCTCGGCGCAGTCCGCCGGGTCAATCGGCTGATGCGTCAACGTACGTGTGGCATAGAATCTGGCCAGCAGCATGCGCAACTCGTCGTCAGAGTGCGACTCGTCGAAGGGAATGTTGTACCTGGTCAGCGAAGCCCGCACGCGATCACCCGGGAACATCGTGCTGCCTTTCAACACCGTCGCCGGGCTCACCGCGTTGACCCGCACCTTCGGCGCAAGCGACACGGCGAGTTCGCGCACAAGATGCGACAGCGCCGCTTTGCTCACGTCATATGCCTCACTGCCGCGCTTCGGCACAACAGCGTTAGCCGAACTGGTCAGCACGATCGCACCGTCGAGATTCTGAGCCGCAAAGATCTCCGCAGCCTCGTCGGCAAGAACATAGTTGGCCGTGACGTTGATGTCGAGCGTCGCCGACCAAAGCTCATCCGTGATGCGGCCATCGGGCGAAGAAGGGAAGAGCGCCGCGGTGTTGATCAGGATATCGATGCCGCCAAAGGCTGCGATTGTAGCTCGAATGGCTTCGCGGATCGAGTCGCGCTGGCGGATGTCGACGCCGGTCGAGGCAACAAACTCCTTTTGCGTCAGCTTCGCCAACTCGCCTTCGACCCGCGATGCGGCCGCCTGGTCGCGGTCGGCGATCATCACGTGCGCCCCGCGGGCTGCGGCAAGGTGCGCCACCTCGCGGCCAATTCCACTTCCGCCGCCGACGATCAGCGCGATGCGCCGGCTCAGTTCCTTCTCCGGCGGCTGTCGGCGGAGTTTGGCCTCCTCCATCGTCCAGTATTCGATGCGAAATGCTTCGGCCGGCGGCGGGGCGACGTAATTGCTGAATGCTTTGAAGCTCGCTGGATCCATTGCTTCACCGCACTGGGGCAGCGTGCCGGAGACTTCGCCTTCGTACAACAAGCTGGCTCCTTCCATGACGTGAATCGCGTTGGCGTAGAATTCGCCGACAATTCGCGCTTCCGTCTTGTTCTTTCCAAAACTGAACATGCCCAGCCCGGGGATCAGCACCACCGTCGGGCTCGGATCGCGCAGCGGCGGAGAGTCGGGTTTCACGAAATAGTGGTAGTAAGTGAAGTACTGCTCGCGGTATTCGGTCAATGAGCGGTCGATCTGCGCCTTCAGATCGGCAATGCCTCCACCCTTTGTCCACGGCACAAACATCGGCCTGATCTTGGTGCGGATAAAGTGATCCGGGCAACTGGTGCCCATGTAGGCCAGCTCTTCGGCGTTCGTAGAATTCACAAATTGCAGCACCTCCGGTGCGTCGCTGAAACTCGCAATCCAGGGGTTCTCCACCCCATGAACGAGGACCTGTTCATGGGGACCCCGGTTCTGCGTGCTTACACGGCCGCGCAGGTAGGGCGCGATCTCGATCGCCAGCGCTCGCCTGTCCGCACGCGACGGCACGGCCTCGCCGCCGAAGCGCACCGGCCCCTTCGCCTCACCATGCTTCGCGATGAACTGGCCGATCTCGTCGATGATGGTGATGGTGTTCAAGTAGCATTCGCGCTGCGTCTGGCCCCACGTGAACAGCCCGTGCCCGCCCAGCAGGATACCGTCGCAATTGGGGTTGGTGCGCAGTGCGTTCCGCATCATCAGCCCAAGTTCAAACCCCGGCCGCTGCCACGGAATCCAGATCAGCGAGTGGTTATGCTCGCGGTTGAATTCCTCCATCTTCGCCTTGCCGTTGGCAGAGGCAGCCAGCGCGATACCCCAGTCCGGGTGCAAGTGATCGATATGCGGGAAGGGAAGAAAACCGTGCAGCGGCGTATCGATGGACGCGGCGACCGGATTGCCTCGGAAGGTACAGATGGGATACATCGCGACCATGTCGTCTTCGAAGTGCACGCCCTTGTAGCTGCCTTCGAGCGCCAGAAGCTTCTCCTGGTAGAGCGTAGCGAAGCCCGTACGCTTGATGCTGCCAAGGTCGCCGCCCGATCCTTTCACCCACAGCACTTCCACCTGCTTGCCTGTGAGTGGGTCGGTTTCCGCAATCTTCGAACTCGTATTGCCGCCGGCAAAGTTCGTTATGCGCAGGTCAGAGCCGAGCAGGTTCGAGCGATAGCGCAGCAGTTCGGGCTCGTCGAGCGTGGCGGCGATGGCTGGATCCCAGCGATCCTCAAGAAAGCGAAGCGTTGAAGTTGCGAGAGTAGCCTGCGTCACGATGCACCACCGGTGGGGGGAAGTTGTTCGGACCTATTCTACTGCCGATTGCGCCTGTTCAGGCATAGCTGGCAACGGCAGACTGCCGGGCAGCGCGCTCGCGGGTGATGCGCTCCACGTATCCGCCTGCGCGCAGGGCAGCCAGCGGATCAGCCGCCAAACCGCGGGTTTCGCGCCATGCGGCAACCAGCGGCCTCACATCGCGCCAGAAGGCGCCCCGGAATAGCTCCTCCGCCGCTACCAGGTCGCACGACTCCTGAAGCATGGCAAGTCGCTCGCGATTGACAAGCGCCGCCTTCAGCCAGAGCTCCTGCGCCGTCACCACGGTCTGCACCGTGGCCTCGATCTTGCTCTTCAGGTTATGGCTCTGATCAATCATGAACGGCACCGCCGCTCCGCGGTCCGAGCCTTTGGACTGATTGACGTGCAATTCGTGGAATATCCGAAATACCTGGTACGGATCGATCGATCCCAGCGTAAGGTCGTCGTCGGCATAGCGGCGATCGTTGAAGTGGAATCCGCCGAGCAGGTCGAGATGCAGCAGCCACGCCACAATCTGCTCGATATTCTGCGACAGGTAGTGATGACCGGTATCCACCAGCACGAATGCCTGCGGGCCAGCCGCGCGGCACAGGTGCGACGCCATGCCCCAATCGGCAATGTCGGTGTGGTAGAAGGCGGGCTCAAACGGCTTGTACTCAACCAGCAGGCGCTGGTCTGGAGCGAGATGTGAATGCGCCGTGCGCAACGCCGTCTCCAGCCACTTGATTCGCCTGGGGATGGATTGCGTGCCCGGGTAGTTGGAGCCATCCGCAAGCCACAGCGAAACGTCGCGCGAGCGCAACCGCTTCGCAATCTCAATCGAGTCAAGCACATGCTGCAGTGCGTTATCGCGAATCTCGGCGCACGGATTGCAAAACGAGCCGAATTTGTATTGCTGGTCCTGGAAGAGATTGGGGTTGATGGAGCCGGAGTGGATGCCCGTGCGGCGTTCCAGCGCCTGGACCTCGGAGATATCGTCGAGCCCGTGCGGCAGATCCCATAACACGTGAAGCGCCAGTGTCGGTGTTGCACCCGTCAGCCGATGGACTTCGGCGCCATCAGCGAATTTCTCCTCCAGTGTCGATGCCGCTGCCGGCTGGATGAACTTGCCAAAGCGCGTGCCGGTGTTCGCGAATCCCCACGAAGGGATCTCGATCTGGAACGCGTCAAGAACCTGGACTGCTTTGTCAAAGTCGGCGGATTCTGGCTGTGTCATGGCAGGCTGCCTCGTCGTCCACGATTGTAGGCCATTGAGGGGGCTTCAACCCGTAGATGAGGCTCCAGCATGATCAGGGGTTCCAGTTCCTGAGATTCTCCGCCTGGCCGACAGCCGGTCAACCATCGTCCCGCACAATAGTCACGCTCAAGAACCTTGGCCCATGCACCCCCTTGATGCGCGTCATCTCAATGTCCGCCGTCGCCGATGGGCCGGAGATGTATGTAGCAAGTCGCGGCGGCTGCTGCAGCCGCGCAAAGTACTCCGGCAGAGTTTCGACAATCTGCCGTGCGCGCAGAATGCATAAATGAAAGTCCGGGAGCAGCGTGATCACGCGGCGCCCCTCGTCCGCACCGTGGTGCAGGACGATCGTGCCGGAGTCGGCAATGCCCGCCGAGGCCGCCGTCACCACACCCCCGCAATGCTCAATCTCGTCATGCGACAGGTTATTGTCGAGCTTCCAATCGAGACCCGCCCCTAGCCATTCCTTTGGCAGACCCGGCGGAACGACAAAATGGCGCCGCCCGCTCGATTGAAGCTGATGAACGATTAGTGCCGGCAAGTTCGCCAGTGAAGCTTCTACTACCTCGGCGCCATACTCGCGCAGCCGTTCAGTCATCAGGCGAATCCGGCTGCCCGCGTCCAACGAGCCGCGATGAATGTAGTTGTGAGGCAGGGTCTCGTAGCGATTTGCGTCGCCACGCGTCGCAGTGCGGATGCGGTCGAGAATCGCCTGGCGCGACGAGGACGCAGTCATTTTGCCTCCCTACTGCCTGACCGCCCACGCGCACCCCACCACTCGCGGAAAGTCTGCTCTGGAAGCCCGCGCAGATCGCGGGACATCGTCCAGCGCGCTCCAAGACTCGGCAGCCGATGGATCCACCCGTCCTTTCGCGTGAAGAGGCGGAGCCCGATGCGGCCCATTCGCTGCGCCCAGCGGAACCGCCATGCACTGGCAAAGGCGAAATTCGCGGCCTTCATCCCAACGTACATCGGGTCGGACCAGCGCGCCATGTGCGCCCGCTCCTGGTTGACAACCTGTGCGCGCAACTCAATCAACACCTCGGGAATGTTGATCTTGACGGGGCAAACCTCGTAGCAGGCCGCACAAAGCGACGACGCGTAGGGCAGCGATTGCGCATGCTGCATGTGCTGAAGCTGGGGCGTCAGGATCGCGCCGATCGGTCCCGCATAGACAGAGCCATACGCGTGCCCACCCGTCTGGCGATAGACCGGGCACGTGTTGAGGCACGCAGCGCAGCGGATGCACTTGAGCGTTTGGCGTTCGACCCGCCGCGCAAGGATCTCAGAACGGCCATTGTCCAGCAGCACCACGTGGAACCGCTGCGGGCCATCGCCGGGAGTCACTCCCGACCAGAGAGAGGTGTAGGGGTTCATGCGTTCACCCGTGGCCGAGCGCGCCAGAACCTGTAGAAACACCTCAAGGTCGCTGAATCGCGGCACAACCTTCTCGATGCCGACCAGCGCGATGAGGGTGCGCGGCAGCGTGAGGCACATGCGGCCGTTCCCCTCGGATTCAACAATGGCAACCGAGCCCGTCTCCGCGACAAGAAAATTGGCGCCGCAGATTGCCGTGGGAACACTCAGAAACTTCTTGCGCAGGTATGAGCGTGCCGCCGACGTCAGAGCCTGCGGATCATCCGAAAGCTCGGGCAGGCCCATACGCTGTGCAAAGATCTCCCGCACCTGCCGCCGATTCACGTGCAGCGCCGGAACCACAATATGCGAAGGCTCATCGTTGCCCAGCTGCAGGATCAGCTCGGCCAGGTCCGTTTCGGTGGTTTCAATTCCAGCCGCCTCCAGCGCTGGATTGAGTTGGATCTCGGCCGAGGTCATGGTCTTGATCTTGATGACCTCGGTGGCGCTCTCTTCGCGAAGGATGCCAAGAATAATGACGTTGGCCTCGGCGCCGTCCGCGGCCCAATGCACAACTCCCCCCGCGGCGGTGCACTTTGCCTCGAACTCCTCGAGGAAGCTGGTCAGGTTGGCAAGGACGTGGGCGCGAATGGATGAGGCCGAGGTGCGGAGTTCCTGCCAGTCAGTCTTTTCAGCAACCAGATGGTTGCGCTTGGCCTGGATCACATCCGTCGCATGGGCCACGTTCTTGCGAAGCTCCGCGTTCTGGAGAATGTGCAGCGCCGCCTCCGGGAACGGTGGCGCGACGCGCGGATCCATCACCGGGGCAGTCATCGCGCCGCCTCGTGGGGATGTTCTTCGGTGCTGGCGAGGATGCCCGCAATGTGGATCGTTCGCAGGCTCTCGTTCCGCCGATGCAGTGCGCCGCCGAGGTGCATCAGGCAACTGTTGTCGAGCGCAGTGCAGTATTCTGCGCGCGTGGCAAGCACGTCGCCGAGCTTGGCATCGAGCATGGCCGAAGAGACCTCGGCGTTTTTGACGGAGAAGGTTCCTCCAAACCCGCAGCAGCGTTCGAGGTTGGCCAGCGGGACAAGTTCCATCCCGCGCACCTTGCTCAGCAGCCGGAACGGCCGGTCGCCCACATGCAGCCCACGCAGCCCGTGGCAACTCGCGTGATAGGTGACGCGGTGAGGGAAGTATGCGCCCACGTCTTCGACACCGAGCTTGTCGATCAGGAACTCGCTGAGTTCGTAAACGCGCGGCAGCAGAATGGCAAACTGTGTGCGCAACTCCTCGTTCCCCAACTCTTCAAACAAGCCCGGATACTGATCGCGGATCATCGCCACGCATGAGGAAGAGGGAATGACGACACATTCGACATCGCGATAGAGCTGGACAAAGCGCTTCGCCTGCGAAAAGGCTTCCGGGCGAAAGCCGGTGTTGGCGTGCATCTGGCCGCAACAGGTCTGGGCCGGAAGAAAATCGAGCTCGACGCCGAGCCGCTCCAGCAGCCGCACCACGGCATGCCCGGCCTCGGGAAAAAGCGTGTCGTTGTAGCAGGTGATGAAGAGCGATGCGCGCATCGTGTAAGCCAGTCGAACTTTCAGATTGGCTTGAACGAAAAGGATATTCGATGCAGGCCGGGCACGTCGAATCCCTCACGATTCTGCTTGAATGCCGTATTCACGGCCGCATTTGCCGGAGACGATCCAGATTGTGGTGCCTGGGGCTACAACGCAGGGGGAAAAAGGCGGGGGAGGATTGCAGGTTGTGCATTCCACCCCCGATTTCCAGGCGAACCCCGGTAAAGACAACCTATTTCGAGAACTGATCGAGAGCGAGGTTTAGCTCGAGCACGTTCACCCTGGGCTCGCCGAGCAAACCAAGGGTGCGGCTCTCGGTGTGCTGCTGAATGAGCTGGCGGATCTGACCCTCGCTCAGTCCGCGTGCCTTCGCGATGCGCGGAGTCTGAAAGTTCGCGTTATCCGGCGTGATGTCCGGGTCGAGGCCCGATCCCGAGGTGGTCACCGCGTCAATCGGCACGGGATGTCCTGGGCTTTCCGCGGCGAGTTTGTCGATGTCGCCCTGGATGCGCTGCACCAGCTTGGCATTCGACTGCGCCAGGTTCGAGCCGCCCGACGAAGTCGCATCGTAGCCATTGCCCGCCGCAGAAGGACGCGGATGAAAGTAACGATCAGCAGTGAAGCTCTGCGCAATCAGTTTCGAGCCGACGACCTCGCCGTTCTTGAGGATCAGGCTGCCCGCTGCCTTGTGCGGAAAGAGCGCTCCCGCGAGTCCGGTAACCGCCAGCGGATACAGAATGCCAAACAGCAGCGTTGCCAGCAGTGTGAAGCGGATCGAGGTGCCCCAGATTGAATGGCTCACCGCTGCCGCGTGACTTGGTGCCGTTTGTGCGAATGTTGTGGTTGGGTGCATCTTCAATCCCCTATGCCAGGTGCAAGGCTACAAGCAGCATATCGATGGCCTTGATTCCGATGAACGGAATGATCACTCCGCCCACGCCGTAGATCAGCAGGTTTTGCCGCAGCAGCGCGTCGGCGGGCTTTGGTTCGTATTTCACGCCGCGCAGTGCAAGCGGAATCAGCGCCACGATAATCACCGCATTGAAGATTACCGCAGACAGGATCGCGGAATTCGCGGTGGCCAGGTGCATTACGTTCAGGGCCTTCAGCGCCGGAAATACGGCCATGAACATCGCGGGAATGATGGCAAAGTACTTGGCCACATCGTTCGCAATCGAAAACGTGGTGAGCGCCCCGCGCGTCATCAGCAACTGCTTGCCAATTTCCACGATCTCGATCAGCTTGGTCGGGTTCGAGTCGAGGTCAACCATGTTGCCGGCTTCTTTCGCGGCCTGCGTGCCCGAGTTCATGGCGACGCCGACATCGGCCTGCGCCAGCGCGGGGGCGTCGTTGGTGCCGTCGCCGGTCATCGCAACGAGCTTGCCCTTCCCTTGTTCGCGTTTGATCAGGTCCATCTTGTCCTTGGGCTTGGCCTCGGCAAGAAAGTCGTCGACGCCCGCCTCGCGCGCGATAACGGCAGCGGTGAGCGGATTGTCGCCGGTGATCATGATGGTGCGGATGCCCATGGCGCGCAGGCGCGCGAGCCGATCCTTTAACCCGCCCTTCACGATATCCTTCAGGTAAATCACGCCAAGCGCCGAGGAGTTTTCCGAGACAACGAGCGGTGTGCCGCCGGCGCGCGCAATCTCTTCCACAGTGTCGCGAACCTTCTTCGGCAGCGACGATCCCTGGTCCTCGAGAAAGCGCGCAATGGCATCGGCCGAGCCTTTGCGAATGCGCACGCCGGGCATGTTCACGCCGCTCATCCGCGACTGCGCGGAGAACGGAACAAATTCCGCGTGAATGCCGCCCAGGTCGCGCCCGCGCAGGTTGTATTTCTCTTTGGCGAGAACCACGATCGAACGCCCCTCCGGCGTCTCGTCAGACAGCGATGCGAGCTGCGCGGCATCCGCCAGCCGTTCCGCGGTCACATCCGGAGCTGGAATGAATTCCGTGGCCTGGCGATTGCCGAGTGTGATGGTGCCGGTCTTGTCGAGCAGCAGCGTGTTCACGTCGCCCGCTGCTTCCACGGCTCGGCCGCTCATGGCCAGCACGTTGTACTGCACCAGGCGGTCCATGCCGGCAATGCCGATGGCCGAAAGCAATCCGCCGATCGTCGTCGGAATCAGGCATACCAGCAGAGATACCAGTACAAACACCGTCTGCGGCGCCTTGGAATATATCGCAAATGGCTGCAGCGTAACCACGGCGAGGAGAAAGACAATCGTCAGCCCCGAAAGCAGGATCGACAACGCAATCTCGTTCGGAGTCTTCTGCCGCGTTGCGCCTTCGACCAGCGCGATCATACGGTCCAGGAATGTCTCGCCGGGATTGGAGGTGATGCGAATCTTCACCCAGTCTGAAAGCACCTTTGTGCCGCCGGTTACCGCTGAGCGGTCACCGCCGGCTTCGCGAATTACCGGTGCCGACTCGCCCGTGATAGCGGACTCGTCTACCGAGGCGACGCCCTCAATCACTTCACCATCGCCCGCGATGTAATGGCCGGCAGGAACGTAGATGATGTCGCCCGCGCGAAGCAACCCGCTCGCCACCTGTTCCAGCGTGCCCGAATCCGTGTAACGCTGCGCGATGGTCTCGCCCTTGGCTTTGCGCAGCGTGTCTGCCTGTGCCTTGCCTCGGCCCTCCGCCATGGCCTCGGCAAAGTTGGCGAACAGCACTGTGAACCAGAGCCACAGCGTGATCTGAAGGTTGAAGCCGAATCCCACACGATGGTTGATGGTGTTATCCACCAGGAGCGCCGTTGTGAGCAGGCTGCCGATCTCCACGACGAACATCACGGGGTTCTTCACCATCCAGCGCGGGTCGAGCTTGCGAAATGCGTCGAAGAGCGCCTGCCCCATGATGTCGGTGTTCCAAAGGCTCTTCTGTTCCACAACGCCGAGCATGGATTTCTTTCTCCGGTGCTCGTGGTGCTCCCGCGGCAGCGGAGAAGACCCGCCCGCCTGCGTACCAGGCGTCGGGGCTGCCGAATCGGAATGAGCCTCAGCCTGCGCGGGAGAATTCAGTTTGCTGTTAGAACTCATTTCAATCTCCTCAGAAGAGCTGTCCGGATTTCAGCAGCAGGTGTTCCAGAATCGGTCCCAGGCTCAGCGCCGGAAAGAAGGTAAGCGCACCCAGAATCAGCACGACGCCCACCAGCAGAACGGTGAACAGCGGAGTGTTTACAGGGAAGGTGCCTGGGGAAGGCGGGATGCTCTTCTTCTGCGCCAGGTTGCCGGCAAGAGCAAGAACGGGAAGCATCATCAGAAAGCGCCCGATGAGCACGTCCCAGCCGATCGCGATGTTGTACCACCAGTTGGGGTTCAGACCGGCAAACGCCGAGCCGTTGTTGCCCGCTCCGGAGGTGAATGCGTACAGAATCTCAGAGAATCCATGCGGCCCCGGATTGCTCAAAACCGAGAGCCCGATGTTTGGCGAGAGCACGAAGACTGCGGTGAGCGAGAGAATGATGAGCGGAAAGATGAGCACGTACAGCATCGCCATCTTCACGTCGTAAGCTTCGATCTTCTTGCCGAGGTACTCGGGAGTACGGCCGACCATCAGCCCGGCGATGAAAACGGCCTGCACGACGAAGATCAGCATTCCATAGAGGCCGGAGCCGACGCCACCAAAGATCACTTCGCCAAGCATGATGTTGGTGAGCGGAACGAGGCCGCCGAGCGGGGTAAAGCTGTCGTGCATGCCGTTCACGGCACCGCAACTGGCATCGGTCGTGATGGTGGCGAAGAGAGCCGTCTCGGCGATTCCGTTGCGAACTTCCTTGCCTTCCATGTTGCCGCCCGGCGCGGTGGCCGTCGTCGCTTGCTGTGCGCCATGGATCAGCGGGTGCGGATGCGATTCTGCCCAGTAGGCTGCTGTGAATCCGGCAGCAAACAGAACGTACATCGCCGCAAACACCGCCCATCCGTGCCCCGGTGAGCCGGTCATCCGCCCCAGCGCATAGGTGAGCCCGGCAGGAATGATGAATATCGAAAGGATCTGGAGGAAATTCGAGAACGGCGTCGGATTCTCAAACGGATGCGCGCTGTTCGCGTTGAAAAAGCCGCCGCCGTTGGTGCCGAGCATCTTGATGGCTTCCTGCGAAGCGACCGGGCCCTGGCCGATGGTCTGCGTCTGCCCTTCCAGCGTGTGCGCCGTTGTGTAGGCGTGCAGGTTCTGCGGCACGCCCTGCGCAACCAGAAGCAGCGCATAGATGACGGAGCCTGGGAGCAGGATGTAGAGCAGCGTGCGCGTGGTGTCGACCCAAAAGTTGCCGATGGTCCCTGACGTGGTTCGCTTGATGCTGCGCACCAGCGCTATGGCCACCACGATGCCCACAGCCGCGGAGAAGAAGTTGTGCGTCGCCAGGCCGGCCATCTCGGTGAGATAGCTCATGGTCGACTCCGGCGTGTAGAACTGCCAGTTGGTGTTGGTGGTGAAGCTGGCAGCCGTATTCCACGCAAGGTCGGGGCTCACCGCGGCCAGGTGCTGCGGGTTCCAGGGCAGCAGCGCCTGTGCGCGCTCAATAATGTACGTCAGCACCAGGCTTACCGCCGAGAAACCGAGCATCGCGAAGGCGTATTCGCGCCAGTTCATCTCGTGATCGCCCTCTACACCGCACGCCTTGTAGATCAGGCGTTCGACCGGCCGAAGCACGGGATCGAGCCACGTCCGCTGCCCCTCCAGCACCCGGGCAAGATAAATGCCGACCGGTTTCGTTACCAGCAGCAGGACGATGGAGAAAATGCCAAATTGCAACCAGCCATTGGCGGTCATGTCAGAATTTCTCCGGGAAGAGCAGCGATGCGGCGAGATAACCCAGCAGCAGAATGGAGAGGATGAGAGCGACAACCGTTACGAGGTCCATGGCTCACCTCAACTTCTGGCAGGCCTTCACATACAGAAAGGCCACAGCAAAGAAAAGCGCGGTGAAGAAGAGCATGACGACGTCTTGCATGCAAGTTCCCTCTATTCAGAACAGCACGCACGATATCGGGCGCGTGCAATACCAGAGTCGATTTTCCGGGTGTGTGCGTTGTACTGGCAATAGGGATTTCTAAAGGAAATATAAAGACAGATCCAAATCCGGCCGGTTCATTTCACCAGTCGAGACAAAGCACTCGCGCTACGCGTCTTTCCCGCTGTATCCCTCAGCTACAAAGCGATAGCCGACCCAAGGCTCGGTCTGGATGTACTGCTTCCCGGTCTCGGCTTCGAGCTTCTTCCTGAGCTGCCCAACGAAGACGCGCAGGTACTCCGGCTGGTGCGCCGACTGTGCACCCCAAACGGCAGTGAGCAGCGCGCGATGCGTGATGACCTTGCCAGAGTGCCGCGCAAGGTGCACCAGCAGGTCAAACTCCTTCGGAGTCAGGTGGATGGGTTTGCCCGAGATCTCGATGCTGTGCGCGGCGGAATCGATCACAAAGTCTCCGGCCACAATAGCGGACTCGGTCCGCTCCGGCGCGCGCCGCAGGTGTGCCCGCACCCGCGCCAGGAGTTCCTGGATGCTGAACGGCTTGGTTACGTAGTCATCGGCGCCCGAATCGAGAGCCTCGATCTTGGCACGCTCATGGTCGCGCACTGAAAGCACGAGCACCGGTGTCGACGCCTTGGTCCTGATGGCGCGGCACACTTCCACCCCGCTCAGTCCCGGCATCATAAGGTCCGTAATTACAAGATCCGGCGGCCACTCGGCGAAGATACGAAGACCCTCTTCAGGGTCGTTGGCGGTCCTTACGTCAAACGCCTGCGCAGAGAGCGCAGCACGCAACACGCGGGTGATTTGGGGCTCATCATCGATGACAAGGATTCTTCCAGGCATTTCGTTGTCTTCCACCGGAAGCTTACATCATCGGGCAGGCCGGCAACCGGCCTCACACATTCTGCTGATCACGATTCATCACGCGTGGGGCCTACCAACAAGCCGGGTCTCATGTGCTCTGCAGGTTGAAGCCGTCAGCCTGCGATGCCGGTTCAAGTATCATTCCGGTTGAGACAGGCATGCAGCTCAAGCCCAAGCCGTACCACTATGCCCAGTGGCTGGGCGCCACTCTGGCTGCGATACTGACCACCGTTGGTCTTGGACTTGCCGGCGCGCGCGCGACGACGGCAGGCATGGTCTATCTTGCCGTCGTGGTCGTCACGGCCGCCCAGGCCGGGCTGGCCATTTCGCTTTACAGCGCCTTGCTGTGCGCACTCTCGTTCGACTTCTTTTTCCTGCCGCCGCTTCATACCTTCACCCTCGCCGGCCCGCAGGAATGGGTGTCGATGTTCACGTTCGTTATCAGCTCGCTGGTCGCCGGGCGCGTGGCAGAGGGGGCAAGGAAGCAGAAGGAGCAGGCAGAGCAGCGCCGCGAGGAAGTGGAACGGCTATATCTTCTGGGGCAGGAGATGATGCTGGATGAGGACGCGGCAGCCCTCATGCGCGATCTGCCCGGACTGGTCTGCCGCATCTTCGGGCTTGAGAGGGTCGTGCTGTTCGTTCAGGAACGTGATCAGTTCGTCTCCACTGACCCCGAGCTAACCGAGCTCTTCAAGGCCAACCTGCGTGATCTGGCAGGAGGCACGCACGCGGCAAGCGGCGTGCAGGAGGGATTCGAAGCGCATACCCTGGCGGTCGGCATGCGGCCGGTCGGTTCCATTGCATGGCATCCTGCCAGCCTTTCTCGCGAGGTGGCCACCGCCGTCTGCACGCAGGCCGCCATCGCCCTCACGCGAGCCATTGCCATCGAGGCAAGCGCGCGGATGGAGGCATCGCGGGAAGGCGATCGCCTGCGTGCGGCGCTGATCGATTCTCTGACACACGAGCTGCGCACACCACTGACTTCGATTCGCGCCGCCGCCACGACCCTCACGCAGGGCGAAGGCCTTGATGAAGCGTTGCGCCGCGAGCTGGCAACCGTCGTGGACGAAGAATCAGCGCACCTCGACTCCCTCATCGGCGAGGCCGTGGAGATGGCCGAGATCGACGCGAACGTCTTGAAGGTGCAGGCGGCTCCGCAGTTCACGCGCACTCTGCTGGAGCACGCCGCCGCTGAATCGCGCACTGCGCTCGCCCATCACCAGGTCGTCCTGATGGTCCAGGAACCCGACACGCCCGCGTGGTTCGACGCAAGACTGCTGGGGCGCGTCTTCCGTCACCTGCTTGAGAATGCGGCGCTCTATTCGCCGGCGGGGAGTCGGATTGTCCTACGCAGCCGCCGCGTTGAGGGTCGCCTCGAATTTGAGGTCGAAGACAACGGCCCCGGCATTGACCAGATCGATCTACCCCACATCTTCGAAAAATTCTATCGCGGGAAGAAAGGCGCGAAGCTGGGCAAGGGAACCGGGATGGGCCTTGCGATTGCACGATCCATTGCCGTCGTTCATGGCGGCGACATCGCGGTAGAAAGCAACCGGGAACTCGGAAGCATCTTTCGATTCTGGGTACCGCTGGTCGAGAAGGAATCGCCCGCCGCGCAGCGATGAACCGGTGCGCGATTGGGCGCCAAAAAATTACGCTGGCTCGCCGCTCCAGTCGCACTCCACATCCCGATGCTGATCGGAGCTCTCCTTTGCCCACTCCAGCACGCGAGCCGCGCGCCAGGCCTCCGCAGGCGTCACCGGCAGAGCTTCAGAATTGCCCATCAGCACGTCGCGCACGGCTGCGTAGAAAAGCCGGTAATCGCCCACAGCCGAGGGAACAGGCCGCGTTACAACACCGCCATCGACATCCACGCTGAGCGTGCCCCATCGCTCGGCCGGCTCCTGGCCCCAGTTCGTGTCGGTGATCTTCGCAACTTGATTGAGCGCATCCTCCTGCGGATCAAGCCCCCACTTCCAGAAATTGCCCCGAGTTCCGCGCAGATGGAAACGCGGACGGGCCAGTGAAGAAAGACAATTGGCGCCGAGCGTCACTGAGAATCCCGTCAAGTAATGCAGACGGATCGTAAATGAATCATTCGCGCCATCGCCGTCCCGTTCGCGGCGGACCTCTGCGCCGACCGCTGCCGGCAGCCCGAAGAGCACCAGCGCCTGGTCCACGAGGTGTGTCCCCAAGTCCAGCAGAATACCGCCCTCGTCGGTCTCCTCTTTCCATGGTCGGGTTGAGAGCCCCGGCCGCCAGCGGTCAAAGTTTGACTCGAAATGAACCGCCCGGCCCAGCGATCGCTCATCCATTAGCTTCCGGATCGTCTGGAAATCATTGTCAAATCTACGGTTGTGAAACGGAAAGAGCCGTAGACCGATGCCCCCGGCAAGTTCGCCAAGCTGTGCAATCTCAGCGGCCGTCAGTGCCACCGGCTTGTCGACGACGACGTTTTTCGCAGCCTCCAGAGCCTGCAAGGCGATCTGGAAATGGCTGCTGTTGGGTGTGGCGACAACGACAAGCCTGATTGTCGCATCTGCGAACAGGTCTTCGACGCTGCGGTATGTTGTGATGCCCGGGTAGCGCTCGGCCGCCTGATCGGAGCGCCGTTCAACCACCGCCGCAAGTTCGAGACCTTCGACCGACGAGATAAGCGGAGCATGGAACACGCGCGCCGCCATGCCGAAACCCACAATTCCAACACGAATCATTCGTCCCCCGATCGCACGACAGTCGTTTGGTTATTTAGGCCTCAAGTTTATAACGGGTCTCTGCAAGGCGATACATCCGTCGCCAAACCAATCGATTCATGGTAACCACCATCAGGGAGATCATGAGGGTGGCAACAAGGAGGATGGGAAAACGCCCGTCCGCCGTGGCGGCGTCGATCTGTGCGCCCAGGCCGATGGTCTGGATAGTGCGGCCCTGGATGTTGGCATACTCCGCGAAAACCGACGCGTTCCAAGCGCCTCCCGAAGCCGTAACCATTCCGGTGATGAGGTAGGGGAAGATCCCGGGCAGGATCAGCGTCGTCCAGCGTTGCCAGCGGGTGAACTTGTAGAGCGATGCGGCCTCGCGCAGGTCCGACGGGATCGACATCGCCCCGGCAATGACGTTGAACAGGATGTACCACTGCGTCCCGAGCAGCATCAGTACGACTGAACCAATGCCCAGTCCGCCTCCGATTTTCAGCAGTCCGATGAGCAGAATGGGGAAGAACGCCGTGGCCGGAACCGACGCCAGCACCTGCGCAACCGGCTGCACAACGCGCGCAAGGCGCGGGTTGAAGCCGATTGCCACACCCACGGGAACCGTCCACAGCGCCGAGATCAGGAGGGAAGCATTCACGCGCAGGAACGTCGCCGCGGCGCCCTCCAGCAACATCCGGAAATCGCTCAGTGTAACCTGGCGCAGCATCACCGCGCATTGCACCGCCCCCCACGAAACTGCCGCTGCAAACGCCACGCCGACGATCCAGTAGCCAATCGCGTTGCCTTGCCGGTCGGCATCCTCGATCGGCTGAATCACGCTACATTCCCGGCTACGCGCAAGCCTCCGAAAAACCGGTTCCTCGATGCTCGCCCACACGCGGCTCGACAGCGTACTTACCAGCGTAGATCGATGTAGCAGCGTGAGGATTGGCGAAGTCACGTGGTCCGCCGCCTCCACCTGCTCGAATTTGAACTTCTCGCTCCACGCAATAAGCGGTCGCCAGATCAACTGGTCGGTCGCAACCACAATCAGAACGATGGCCGTGATCCCGCTGACCAGCGCGCGCACGTTCCCCGAGTAAGTCGCCGTCTGAATGTAGCTGCCAAGCCCGGGAAGCTGAAAATTGATTCCGTTCAGCGGAAACATCTCACAGGCCATCAGCGCGAACCACCCATTGGCCACCGAGACGATCGAGTTCCACACCAGCCCGATCGCAGCGTATGGCATCTCAAGCTGCCAGAACCGCTGCCAGGCCGAGTAACGGTAGATGCGCGAGGCCTCGATCATCTCGCGCGGAATCGCCTTCACCGAAGAGTAGAAGCTGAACGCCAGGTTCCACACCTGGCCGGTAAAGATGAGCAGGATTACGCCCATCTCGATGCCGAGTTGATGATGCGGCACCAGGGCAATCATCGCGAGCAGCACAGGCGGCAGAAAGCTGAGAACCGGAATCGACTGCAGGATGTCGAGCACGGCGATCATCCACGCCTCAACACGCTTGTTGTGTGCAGCAATGTACCCATAGCTGACGGCAAAGATGAGGCTCAGAATGTACGCGATGGCGATGCGCATCACGGAGTAGATCGCGTAAACCGGCAGCGAGCCTGCATTCTGCGCGATCGGCGCAGCCGGGACTGCCGAGCCCATCCAGTAGGCGGCCATGTGCACGATGGCCATGAACACGGCCAGGGCGCACAGGCCCACACCCATATCGATAAAAAACGGCCAGGTGCGTACGGTGACGAGGGAGCGGGCGAGTGTCCGTTGCAGCGGCGTCACGCGTCATCTCCGGCGGCGGCTTCCTCCAGCGCATCGGGCATCACAAAGCGCCGGCGGGCCGCGTCGAAGTCGAAGATCTCCGCATAGCGGCCCCACGTGACAGCCGTCTCGATCTGCCGCTGCGATTCCTCGTCGCTAAACTGCTCATCGAGCATGTCGAGGAAGAACTCCTCGGGCACGGTATGGTCGCTCTTGGCATCGAGCGCGCGCCTGATCTGCCGCAGCAGGAGCACGTTCTCGAGCGCCGCATCCCGGAAGAGCTCCTTCTGGCGGAGAATCTCGGAGTTGGCAAACTCCTCGCCTTTTTCGGTAATGGAAAGGTCGCCTTCCTCCACCTTCAGGAATCCCAGCAACTGCGCTGCATCCACAATTGGCAGCAGGTCATCGATCTCGAAGGCGAGATCGTCGGCCAGGCGATAGATGTCGTCGCGGCCGCCCTTGTCGAGCAGCAATTCCAGCAGTCCGGCAACGCCGCCCGGTCGCGCGTGCGGCAGCATCTGGTACTTCATCTGGCGCTGATCACGGACACGCGGGCTCGGGTGTTGATGATCCGGCGCTTCGGTGGGCGCGACGTCAGGCCGCGTCAGCACCTTGTAAATGTAGTCGACCAGTTGCGTGAAGGCCTCGGATTTGCGATCGCGCGGCTGCGGAATCTGCACGCGGAAATCGGTGCGGATGTGGCCCGGGTTTCGGCCCAGTACGATGATGCGGTCGGCCAGCAGCACTGCCTCTTCGATGTTGTGCGTAACGATGAAAACACAGCGCGTGGGCATGGTCTTCTTGGCCCACAGCTCCAGCAATTCGCTGCGCAGGTTCTCGGCGGTCAGGACGTCGAGGGCGGAGAACGGCTCGTCCATGAACAGGACCTCCGGCTCAACCACCAGCGCCCGGGCAAAGCCCACCCGCTGCTTCATGCCGCCGGAGAGCTCCTTCGGGTAAGCCGCTTCGAAACCGTCAAGTCCCACCGTATCGAGCATTCTCATGCTTCGGGCGCGCCGATCTTCGGGATCCACGCCGCGAGCCTGCAGCGGAGCCTCGACATTCTCAAGCACCGTGAGCCAGGGAAACAGCGCAAAGCTCTGAAAGACGATGGAGACGTTGATTTCCGCCTCGGCGATCGGCTTTTCGTGCCAGTAGACCTGCCCGGCCGAGGGTCGGGAAAGGCCCGATAGCATCCGGAGCATCGTCGATTTGCCGGAACCCGAGGGACCCAGCAGCGCGACGATCTCCCCGGGGACAATGGACAGGTCGGTGGGCGAAATCACCTGGATGCGGTTGGCGCTGGGCTGGGCGTAGTACTTCTCGATCTTCTCGGCGCGGATGATCGCCTCGCCGCAGCGAACGCCGGCTTCGCCTGTCGCCCGGCTAACCGCTTCAGAGGCAGGGTTCTGGACAACGTTCGGGATACCCGCTGACTGCATGCATGCCTCTCCGCAAGGGGATCAGGTGTCAGGTGTTTCGAGCTTATAAGGGTTGCGTTGCTCCCGGATGAACAGGCCGGGAACTGCCTGCGCGTCTAGACTACCGCAGTCTCCTCCTGCCCGGGGTTTTGCCCCGGGGAAAGGGCAATCCTTGGAAGAGGATGTTATCCTAACGAGGTGTTTACCGAGCTGATCGTACCGTAAGCGGCGCTTGGCGGCTTCGCTTTGCGGCGCGTTCGAGGGAAAGGCTCTGCGCCAATCCCCTGTTCAGCGTTTCAGGAGTGTATGCCCGATAACCACATTAAGCCCAAAGTCCTTGTTGTAGACGACGAACGCGTGATTGCCGATACGCTGGCCATGATCCTGAACCAGAGCGGCTTCCAGGCGAAGGCCGTTTACACTGGCGAGGCGGCGCTCGAGACGGCTTCCACCTATCATCCGGATATGCTCATTGCCGACGTGATCTTGGCTGATTTGAACGGCATTGATGCGGCCATCCAGATCCGCGCGCTTCTACCGAAAATCAAGATTCTGCTCTTCTCCGGCCAGGCCGCGACGGCCGATCTGCTTGAGAAGGCGCGAGCCCAGGGTTACGAATTCGAAATCCTGGCCAAGCCGGTGCACCCGCAGGATCTGTTGAACCGGCTGCGCAGCTAACTAAACAAACAAAAACTCAATCGATTACGGCTTCATCTCGCGGCGTCCCTCGAGAGCGTGCGCCATTGTGACTTCGTCTGCGTATTCGATGTCGCTGCCGGCGGGAACGCCCGTGGCAATCCGCGTGATCCGCACGTTGAACGGCCGCAGCGTGGTGGCCAGCCAGCTTGCTGTGGCTTCTCCCTCCAGCGTAGGGCTGGTGGCAAGAATCACCTCGTCCACCTCGCCGCGCTCAACCCGCTCGAGCAGTGAGCGCCCGCGAAGCTGATCGGGACCGACGCCATGCAGCGGCGACAGCGTCCCGTGCAGCACGTGGTAGACGCCGCTGTAGCGGCTGCGTTCCACCGCATCGATGTTGGTCGGTTCCTCCACCACGCAGACAAGCCGCTGGTTGCGGGTCGGGCTTGTGCAATAGACGCAGGGATCGACGTCTGTGATGTTGTTGCAGACGGAACAGAGGCGCAGGCTGGTCTTCAGCGCGCGCACGGCTTCAGCCAGCGCCGAAGCGTCCTCGTCGCTGGAGCGAAGGATATAGAAGGCAAAGCGCTGGGCAGTCTTGGTTCCCACCCCGGGAAGCTTCTTCAACTCGTCAATGAGTCGGGCCAGAGGCTCGGCATAGCGTGCCACGGAAACTCCTCCTATAGCAGAACCAGGAACGATGTTTCTCGAAACCGCAACCCTCAAGTCGACCCGACCACCAGGGAGCGGCGACCCTCTACAGATTTTGATTTCAACAGAGCACGGCATCCCTGGTTTTGCCGTAAACGGTGCTATCAACCAAGTCCCGGAATATTGAGATTGAGCCCGCCCAGCGCGCCCTTCACGCTCGACTGGATTGCGTCGTCGGCCTTGTGGCCGGCTTCGTTCACGGCGCCCACAATGAGTGCTTCAAGCAGTTCAACGTCGGGATTGGGCCCGCTGAGGCTGGCAACGGCGGCGGGATCGATTTTTATCTTGATCAGTTCTTTCTTGCCGTTCATGGTTGCCGTCACTGCTCCTCCGCCGCTCGAGCCCTCGACCACCGTCTGCGCCAGCTTGCGCTGCATCTCCTCCTGCATCTTATTTGCCTGGGAGAGCATTTCAGCCATCTTGAGAGGATTCACCATAGCGGCCTCCTGGATTATTTGCTGCGCAGGTCCACCACGCTTCGGACCTCGGCGTTGAATATCTCTTTCGCCCGCTGCACCATCGGATGCTCCATCGCCGCCTGCTGAATACTGCCCGCCACCGGCGCCATCACTGCAGATGTGGACGCCAGGCCCTCGCCGGGAATCACCATGAACCGGGAAGGCCCGCCAAGCCGCTGCAACTCCTGCCGGACGATCTTTTCGGCGGCGGCATTCACCGTGAGCCCAAGCATCTTTTTGCCGATTCCCGGGACCTCGATGCACAGGCTGGTGGCTTCGAGCGTGAACCGAGCCGTCGAAATGAGCTGAGATGCCGATGCGTGGCCATGTTGCGCAAGTGCGAAGATGATCGCCTGCTGGACTGCCTCGGCGCTGAGATTGCCCTCTTGGGAAACTGGAGCACCGGGCGGCGCCAAGGGCGACGGTTCGAGCGCAGCCACCTCGGTGGGCACGCTCTCGGGTTGCGATTCGACAACTTCATCGGGCTGCGCAGAAGCGGCCGGAAATTGAATCACGGTCCCCGCGGGCGCAGCCTCTGCGCGCGGACCCGCTAACGCCACCGAACCACTTACGGCGTGGCTTTCAACCACCGGCGCGGATTGCATCACCGGCCCCGATCCAAACGGCGAACGCGGCGGGGGCGGTGCACTGGATGCTGCTGACGCTGTGTGCGAGCCATGCGACGATGTCCGCGGCGGCGCAGACGGTGTGCGCGGAGCAGGCGATCCGCTGCTGCGCACGGGCGTGCCGCTGGCAACGCTGCTGAGTAGTTCCTCCAGCGGAAGCAGACGCTGCGCATGCACCAGCTTCATCAGTCCCAATTCGAGATGGAAGCGCTGTTCCTGCCGGTAGTTCAGATCGTCGAAGGTGCGCAGCATGATCTGCAGGTTGCGCATAATCTCTTCTTCGCCAAAGAGCATCGCCGTTCGCGCTGCCCGGGCACGCTCGTCGGCCGAAATCTGCAGCAGTTCTGTCTGTTCGCCGCCGAGCTTCGCCATCAGCGTATTGCGCAGGTAGCGCACCATCTGCCGCGCCAGCGACTGCGGGCTGTGGCCGGCACTCAGCAAGTGATTGAGTTGTGTCATCAGCGGGGCTGTTTCGCCCGCGGCCACCGATTCAAGCAGGTGCTCGAAGACGGTGTTGGGGACCGAACCCATCAGTTCGCGGATCTGCTGCGTTTCGAGCACCGGTCGATTCTCCGCGTCACACCGAGCCGAGGCGATGGCCTGGTCCATGATGCTAAGCGCGTCGCGCATTGACCCATCGCCCGCCTCGGCCAGCAAGGCCAGCGCACTGTCTTCAGCTTTCACGCTCTCCTGCTGCGCAATCATCTTGAGCTGCGCAAGAATGTCATCAAACTTTACGGCATGAAAGCTGAAGTGCTGGCAGCGCGAGCGGATGGTCTGCGGAAAGTTCTCGGGCTCGGTTGTCGCCATCATGAAGATGACGTGCGCCGGGGGCTCCTCCAGCGTCTTGAGGAGGGCATTGAAGGCTGCCTCGGTGATCTGGTGCGCCTCGTCGAGGATGTAGATCTTGTAGCGGTCGCGCGCCGGGGAGTAGCGAGCTGCGTCGCGAAGTTCGCGAATCTCGTCGATGCCCCGGTTGGTCGCTGCGTCAATCTCAATGACGTCCACGGCATTGCCCTGGCGGATCTCCACGCAGGAGTCGCACACGCCGCAGGGCTCCGGCGTAGGCCGCTGTGTCGAACCCACCGCTGTCCGGCAATTCAACGCCATGGCGAGGATGCGAGCGATGGTGGTTTTGCCGATGCCGCGATGCCCCGAAAAGATGTACCCATGCGCGATGCGGTTCTGCGTCAGAGCATTCAGGAGCGTGCGCGTGACGTGGTCCTGGCCGGCGACGTCGGCAAACCGTTGCGGACGATACTTGCGAGCCAGAACCTGGTAACCCATGCGATCAACGACTCCCGTTTCCCCGACGATTCTATTTCGAGCTCCAGGTTGGATTGTATCGTTCCGGGGCGGCGCGCTGCGGGCGCAGAAATCCACTGATTGAGCGCATTGCGGGATGTAGCAGATCGATCAACTTGCGTCGAGGTTGAAGCTGATATCGTTGAGCCATTCCGCGATCAAGTCCTCGTCGCCGGGATCGAAGACGTACGCATCGTTCAGCAGCAGGACCGTCGCCCAGTAGACAAGGTCGCGCTCCGAGATTAGCCCGAAACGCTTGCGTTCGAGCGCGTTGGAGATATGTTTTCGGGTGATCACGATTCCCGGCTCGGGGATGGGGAAGCGGTTGTTTGCCGACCGCCGCTGGGTAACGCCCGCCCCAGCCTCCGCTTTGGGGTCGAAGCTGATATCGAACGCCCCAGCCATCGAGCGAAGCATCTCGTCCAGTCCCATTTCGAACAGGGCATAACGCCGGAGCGCGTTCATTTGCTCGTCAGACAGGGGCGGCTGCTCGGGCTCAGGCATCATGAGATGAACGCCTGCATCGGCCCCGGGCGTTGCTCAGACCTCCGGAGCCGGGTCGGCAATCCATGCATACAATGTAGCCGAAGCATCCCCTCGATGGTGCAACAGAGCGCGAGGCAATGCATTTATCGCGCGGGCAGTGTAGTCCTCACGCTGCGTTCTCTTCTTCCTCTACCTCTGGACGGCGCGGAACCGGAATCTCCGTGGCGCGGCTGCGGCGCCGGGCAGACTTCTTCTTCGCAACCTTCTTTGCTGCAGCTTTCCGACGGCGGATCTCCTTTGGCGAATACATGGTTCCGCGGCAGTTTTTGGCGCCGCAATTACACACTGCTTCGTCCTCACCGCCGTCGTAGAGGCAGTAGTCGTAGGTAATCTCTTCTCCTGCCTCGATTTTACGGATCGCCTTGATCCACACTCGTCCCCTGATCTCTTCCGTCTCGCAGTTCGGGTCGCAGCTGTGGTTGATGAACATGGCCATGCAATGTCCGTCGATGACGACCGAGCCGTCTCCGAGTCCAAACAGGTAGGTGATGGGAGACTCCTCGTTTGCGGCATCGGCTTCTTCTTTGCTCAGGCGCGGCCCGGTGTATTCGGCCACGCGTGTGCCTTTGCGAAGTGAAGAAGTGGTATAGCATCCGGCGGCGTGAATGGCAGAAGAACGAATGATGAGTGACATGGGGAACGCAGATGATCCTGGAAGCGAGTTGAATTACTCTATGCATCGCATCGTAACATTAGTGTGACGGAAACGAACGGCGCGATCCACTAACAATTGTCATGAAGCACAGAATTCACATTGCGCTTGCACTTGGATGCGGCCTTTCCTTCGCGGTTGGCCTGCATGCGCAGTCTAGTCTGCCGGCGCAGCAACAGAAGCCGCCCGCATCCCAGCCTCAGCAGCAGCCCGCGCGGAAACCCTCCGAAACCAATCCGTTTCCTGAAGACACGAACGATGTGCCAGTGGTACCCACCAATGGTGCCACCAATGGAGAGCGCGCTGCGGCGCCTCCCGCAGCACCAGGCGGCGAGAGCGCGGGTACAACCAGCCTGCTCAAGGACGATACCGACCCTGTCCGCAGTCCCGATGATCCGCCGCCCGATTCCTCGGGTGCAGACAGCGGCTTCAGTTCGAGCCTGTCCGGCGCCAACGACGTGAACATCCCCGATGAAGTCAAGCCGACCAAACACAAGAAGAACAGCGAGCCCACTGAGGTCGTCCACCAGGAAACGGCAAAGGAAGACGAGGACGTAGCCTCGTTCGAACTGAGCCGGAAGAACTGGAAGGCGGCGCTGTCGCGGTTCGAGTCGGCGCTGGTCACCGATGCCGAGAATCCTGAAGTGTACTGGGGCATCGCCGAGGCGGCGCGGGAGCTGGGCGACTACTCGAAGGCTAAGGAGAACTACCAGAAGGTGATGGAGTACGACCCCGACAGCAAGCACGCCAGGGAAGCCAAGAAGTGGCTTAAAGAGCCGGAGCTCGCCAATGCGCCGGCGGTATCTAAGAATCGGCCGACGGCGCAGACGCAGCCGCAGTAAAGCAGTTCAGGTGCAAGAAGCCTGCATGCCGGCCCATTTCACAATCGGAGGGAGCGGGGTGCCCCGTCCAGGCCGCGCTTTTTGCGACGCGGGTGAGAAAGCACGAACCCAAATTCACTCCGGAAGATGACGCCTCACAGCCCCGCCCAGCGCATATAGGCGTTGATGATCGGCTGTCCCCACAGCGCGCTGACAATCCCGCCAATGCATAGAAACGTCCCCAGCGGGAGTTTCGCCGTTAGCCAAGTCTCCGATTCGCGCCACCCCGCAGGAACCGCGAGCAGGATCAGCGCAAAGACGGCCCCGAGCACGACGCCAATCGCAAAGGAGAGCAACGCCCCCGAAAGCCCAAGCCACGCCCCCAGCATCGCCATGAGCTTGGCGTCCCCCAGGCCAATGCCTTCGCGCCTGCGGATGAGCCAGTAGGTCCAGCGTATGAGGAGCACCAGGCCGGCGGCGATAAGAACGGCAAGAATGCACCTGAGCGCGCCTAGAGCGAGCGGCGGCGGCGGCCCAATGTCACTTCCGGGCATCTCGTAGACGAGTCGATTGCGGAAGATTGTAATGAATACCCCAAGTGCAATTCCCGGAAGGGTGAGCCAGTCCGGGAGCCATAGGTGTTCAGCATCGAGAATTGCCAGGGCTAGAAGGAGCCATGCTAGGACGGCAAGTCCAACACCGCCCGCCAACTCGTATCTATTCTCGAAGAAGTAGATTGTTGGAGGTCCGGGCCAGGTAGTTCGAAGCAGCGTCCATGCAATTAGCCCCCATAGCATCCCCACAGCAAGCTCTACCAGCGGATACCGCCAGCTAATCCCCGCCTTGCAAGTCCTGCACCGCCCCCTCAGCGCGATCCAGCTCACCAGCGGCACATTCTCCCACAACGCCAGCGTCCGCCCGCAACTCCGGCAATGCGAGCGCTGCTTCACGACGCTCTCGCCCGCGGGCCACCGGCTCAGGCACACGTTCAGGAAGCTGCCAAAGGCCAGCCCCAGCAGCCCCGCCAACACCGTGCCCACAATGCGATTCATTTGCGTGTTGAGTATACGGTGACAAAGACGCCATGCGGCTCTCAGATGCTCCACGCCCACGCAAAGAGCCCGGCCTCGAACGGAACACGGAAGGAGCAGGGGCCTTCACATGATTCCATTAATTGCATGATGCGGACCGCTCCGCAACCTGCCGGTTTACACTTGTCCCGATGGACGGCGCGAGACACGCACAAGGTCCTCAATCTTCAGCGTCTGCTTCGGGCCCCGCAGTTCCTACGGATCCGAAGCGGGCGGCGGCGCTGTTTGAGCAGTCGGTGGCCATTATGGCGCGGCTGCGTGCCCCCGGCGGATGCCCGTGGGACCGCGAACAATCCTTCGACACCATCCGCAAATACACGCTGGAAGAGGCCTATGAGGTCTTCGACGCAATTGAGCGGCGCGATTTCTCGCACCTCGCCGAAGAGCTGGGTGACCTTCTGCTGCAGGTCCTGTTCTACGCCGAGATGGCCGCCAACGATGGCCTCTTCACCATCGACGAGGTACTCGACCACCTGAACCGCAAGCTGATCCGTCGCCATCCGCACGTCTTCGGCGAAGAGGCTTCGCGCGCGGCAGGGAACGAGGCCGTCGTCGATGCGGCAGTCGAGGGATCCGCCGCAAAGGTGCTGCGCAACTGGGAAGAGATCAAAGCTGCGGAAAAGCCAGGTGCTGTTTTGAACCCTGGGAATGCAGAAGCCGGATCAAGACTCGACTCCGTCCAGCGCGCCATGCCCGCCCTTGCCGAGGCCGCGAAGATTGGCGCGAAGGCCGCAAGGTCCGGCTTTGACTGGCCCCACTGGCGCGACCTTCTTTCCAAGCTGGCCGAAGAGACCGCGGAGTTGGAGGCAGAAGCCGCCGCTGCCGAGCAATCCAGTGATGCCGCACACAAGGCCGCCGTGGAAGCCGAACTCGGGGACCTGCTTTTTACCGTTGTCAACCTCGGCCGCCACCTTGGCGTCGATGCAGAGATGGCCCTCCGCGGCTGCAATCTGCGCTTCCGCCAGAGATTCAGAGAGATGGAATTGAGTTCCGAGAAGCCCCTTGAAGAATTGAAACCGGAAGAACTGGAAGCCTTGTGGGTTGATGCAAAACGCAAGCTGGCATCTAAGGCACCGGAGCCGAACCGATGATGCTGATCCGCACTTGCTCCGGGCACGATGAAATGGAAGCCTGCGTCCAGATGCAGATCGAGACGTGGGGCTACGACGACAGCGACGTCATCCCGCGCAAGTTATTTCTCGTTGCCCAGAAGATCGGCGGCCAGGTCATCGGGGCCTTTGATACCGACCTTCCCGGCGCAGGGTCCAACGGCACACCGGAGTCAATGGTGGGTTTCGCCATGTCTTTGCCGGGCGTGAAGACGGGCAAGTTTTCCACAGGCGGAAATCCACAGCCTTACCTGCACTCGCACATGCTTGCCGTTCGTGATCGCTATCGCAACCAGGGACTCGGGGCGGAACTCAAGCTGGAGCAACGCCGTGAGGCGCTTTCTCGAGGCATTCGCCGCATAGAGTGGACCTTCGATCCGCTGGAGATCCGCAACGCGCATCTAAACATATACAAGCTCGGAGCAATCGTACGCAGCTATTTAGTGAATTTCTATGGTGTATCCTCTTCTCGACTGCAAGGTGGGCTTCCCACGGATCGTCTGATTGCGGAGTGGTATCTGGATTCGGATCGCGTACAAGAAACTTTGGAAGGTCATCATGCAGCCGCGCATAATATTGAACAACGCATCTTGGTCCCCGCCGCCATTTACGAGTGGAAGGCGTCCCCCGGAGGCCGGGAACAGGCACTTGCTGTTCAGGTCGAGAACCGCAGCAAGTTTCAAGAAGCATTTTCAAAAGGATTGGCTGTTGTTTCGTTCAGCAGAGATGCGGAAGGTAACGGAGTCTTCGAATTGGGGCAGTGGACCCAACCGGCGTAAGCCTGAAAAAATTTTCAGCGTCGCCGGCGAATTGCGTACCAAACATCTTCATAAGCTGTTATCAGAAGGAAGCAACACTCCATGAGAATCGACGGAATCATCCTCCGCGAACTGCACCTTCCCTTGGTGCGACCGTTTGAGACCAGTTTTGGCGTAACCCGGAATCGCAGGATAATCCTGGCAGAGATCCGCGCCGATGGTCTGGTCGGCTGGGGCGAGTGCACCGCCGGCGAGCGGCCCCACTTTTCAGGCGAATCGACCGACACGGCCTGGCAGGTGATCGTCAACGAGCTCGGACCCATGCTGGCAAAGGCCACGGTTGAGCACGGCGGCGACTGCCCCAGGATCTTCAACGTCGTCCGCGGCAATCCCATGGCAAAGGCCACGCTCGAAAACGCCGTCTGGGACCTGGAGGCGCAACGCGAAGGCCTGCCTCTGTGGCAGTTGATCGGCGGCGTGCGCGAGAGGATTCCCTGCGGCGTTTCGCTTGGCATCCAGAAGTCGATTCCCGAACTGATAGACATCATTGAAGGGGAACTCGCCGCCGGCTACCAGCGCATCAAGTTGAAATGCAAGCCGGGCTGGGATGTGAACGTGTTTGAAAAAGTACGGACGCAGTGGCCCGACATCATGCTGAGCTGCGACGCCAACTCCGCCTACAAACTAAGAGATGCCGACCACCTGGTCACATTCGACGCCTTCGACCTGGCGATGGTCGAGCAGCCGCTTTGGCACGACGACTTCTACTACCACTCCATGTTGCAGAAGCGCATGACCACTCCCATTTGCCTCGACGAATCGATCCGCAACCGCCGCGATGCGCTGGCGGCCATCGAGATGGAGTCGTGCAGGATTATCAACATCAAGCTGGGTCGCGTGGGCGGATTCTCCGAAGCGATCGCCGTGCACAACGCTGCGCAGGAGCGCGGCATTCCGGTGTGGTGCGGCGGCATGCTTGAGTCCGGCGTCGGCCGGTCGCACAACATCGCGCTCTCCACGCTTGAAAACTTCCGCCTTCCCGGCGATGTCTCGGCCGCAGCCCGCTACTGGACCGAGGACATCACCGAGCCCGAGGTAACGGTTACCCCCGAAGGCGAAATCCGGGTCCCCGACACCCCAGGTCGCGGCTACGAAGTGCGGACAGACCTGATCGACCGCCTCACCGTACGCAAAGAAGAAATCCGGGCCCTCGAACTCGTAGGTCAGGGCTAGAATCGAAGACCATCGTGGACCTTGAGCAAGCAATCAAGGTCGTACAGCCGCTCCTGCTGCGGCACGGCGACCTCGAACTTCGCCTTGCCGACTTTTCCGTTCACGCCTTCCATCGCGTGCCCACCTACTTCTTCCGCATGATGAGTTGCATGCGCGATGAAGAACTCGGAAGCATCAATCTGCGCATCGGCTCGACGCCCCACCTCGAGCTTTACGCGGGCCACATCGGCTACGGCGTGCATCTGCCGCATCGCGGACATCACTACGCCGCACGCTCTCTGAAGCTGCTGCTGCCGCTGGCCCGAAGGCATGCACTTGATCCGCTGTGGATTACATGCGATCCGGAGAATGCAGCCTCGCGGCGCAGCCTTGAGATCGCCGGCGCCGAGCTTGTGGAGATCGTCGAAGTGCCCGAAGAGTGCGGCATCCGCAAATACGGCGGCAAGTTGCGCAAATGCCGCTATCGGCTCTAGTTGATTCGACTCCGGTCGTGCCCGCCCCAATCGAATCTGCGTCCGATGATGCCTTTCACAATCCAGTGATCTGTCGCCGCCGTTGGTCCCACGCCCACGCCGAAGTTGATCTCCCACTTCGGCGAGACGTTCAAGTCAATGGCAGGGAAGAACTGTTGCTGCTGGTTGTGCAGACTGGCAATGTCGGTGATGCTGCCGTAGTCTGCGTAGCACTCCACGCCGCCGGCAAACACCTGGTGAAGTTCCAGCTCACTTTAACCGCGGGAGAGAAGTCGAGCCCGAGGTTCACGTCTTTCTCTCTCAAAGGCCAGGTTCGAGGGAACTTCAACCGGCGGAATCGCCCGAAATCAAAGGACATTCGGCCATTATTAAGAGCAAGTAGCCAGTGGTATACTCACAAGGGCGGTGAGCGCTTTGCTCACGCATTTCTACGTCTACCGAGGTTCCCATGTCCGGCCATTCGAAATGGGCGACAATCAAGCACAAAAAAGGCGCGCTCGATGCCAAGCGCGGCAAGATATTCACTCGCCTGATCAAGGAAATCACGATTGCGGCTAAAAACGGCGGCGGCGATCCGGATGGCAACCCCCGACTGCGCACGGCGATTCTGGCCGCCAAGGCCGAGAACATGCCCGCCGAGAACATCAAGCGAGCCGTCCAGCGCGGCACCGGCGAGCTTGAGGGCGTGAACTACGAGGAGATCACCTTTGAGGGCTACGGCCCCGGCGGTGTGGCCATCATCGTCGAGGTGCTTACCGACAATCGCAACCGCACGGTAAGCGAAATTCGCCACTCCTTCTCAAAGAATGGTGGAAACCTGGGCGAGAGCGGTTCGGTCAGATTCATGTTCTCGAAAAAGGGCGTCATCGATATCGAGAAATCCGCAGCCACTGAAGAACAGCTCATGGACATCGTTCTCGAGCACGGCGGAGAAGACCTGCGCGACGAAGGCGAAGTCTGGGAGATCGTTACCGAACCGAATGCGTTCGAAGCGGTGCTCAGCGGCGTGAAGGCCGCCAAGATCCCCGTCGCGTCAAGCGAAGTGACGATGCTGGCATCCACCCATACCAAGCTTGAAGGACAGGCCGCCAACCAGATGATTCGCCTGCTCGAGGCACTTGAAGATTTCGACGACACTCAGAACGTGTACTCGAACTTCGATATGAGCGCGGAACAGATGGAGCAGGTGGCCGGGTAACCAGCGCACAGGCTGGTGATCCTGAGGCCGCCTGAATTGGCGGCCTTTTTGCGGAGTTTGAAGTTGATCACGAGTGGAAGGGAAGAACGTTGAACCATTCTGTAAAGTTTGCTTTATTTGTTTTTTTATCGACGGCCGGAGGGATGGCTGTCGCCCAGTCTGGCGGCAGTGGAACCGCTCTTTCGAACGGTGCAGCATTCGTAGTCCGCGACGAGCCTGCGGAAACGCCTGTTGCCGAGGTGCGAAATCACAGAAGCCTGGAGTATGGGCCTTTCGTTAACTGGGGCATCGGCGCCGGCGACCGTTCAGACTACAAATTTTTCTCGGCCGGCTTTCAGTTGGGCAAGCCGCTGACGCCGGTTGTTCATGCCGGCGTCCTCTCCGGCCAGTTCGAGCTGGGGGCCAACATCATGCCGCTATGGCAGGCGTATACTCCGGCTCCACACGAGCAAACGCTAACGTGCGTCGATCCGAGTGGGAAACCAGTGAGTTGTGTTCTGCCATTCGGCGGTGGCACCTTTTACGGAGTGAGTGTCACCCCCGTGATCTTTCGCTGGAACTTTCTCACCCATTCGCGGCGCATTCAGCCATGGTTTCAGGGAGCGGGCGGCCTTATCTATACGACCCACAAATTTCCACCGAACGTTTTGAGCACACCGACGATTGACGGTGGGACCAGCGTATGGAATTTCACGCCGCAGGGCGGACTTGGAGTCCACTATTTCACCCGCTCCAAACGGTCGCTAGATTTTGGTCTGAACGCAATACACATCTCTTCGGCATCTTTGGGTGATCGCAACCCCGGCGTAAATGCCTGCCTGCAGGTGCAGGTGGGATACACATTCTGGAGGTAGAAGGGCAAGTAGTGCACGGACCGGGCCCCGGTGCGAGCGAGGGTTGAAAGACGAAGATGAAAGAGGCTGTAGTCGAGTGCGTTCCGAACTTCTCTGAGGGCAGGGACGCCCGGTGTCTCGAGTTGATTGTCGGCGCGATGCGCGTTGAAGGTGTGCACCTGCTGGACTGGTCAAAGGACGCCGACCACAATCGATCCGTCGTGACCATCGCCGGTGAACCGGCTGCCGTTCTGGAATCGGCCGTGCGCGGCGTCGGCAAAGCCGTAGAACTCATCGATCTGACCACCCAGGAGGGATTGCATCCGCGCATCGGGGCCGCGGACGTCGTTCCATTCGTGCCGATCTCCGGCATCAGGCTTGAACAGTGTGTGATGCTGGCGCGTCAGGCGGGACTGGAGATTTGGCGGCGCTTCGGCTTGCCTGTCTACTTCTACGAAGCTGCCGCATCGCGTCCCGATCGCGCTAACCTCGACGATGTGCGCCGCGGACAATTTGAGGGACTGCGTGATGCCGTTCGCAAAGAGGCTGCGCGGCGTCCAGACCTGGGCGGCCCCGGCCTGCATCCGACCGCTGGCGCCTGCGCCGTCGGAGCCCGCAAGTTCCTCGTGAGCTACAACGTGTACTTCGACTCCACCGACGTCAGCGTCGTGCGCTCCATCGCGCGCGAGGTACGGGCCGCCTTCAGTGGATTGCACGGAGTGAAAGCCCTGGGCCTGATGGCTCACGGACGTGCACAACTCTCAATGAACATTACGGATTTCAAGGCGACGCCACTTTCGCAGGTCTACAGCACGGTGTCGCGACTGGCCATTCGCCACAAAACGGCGCCCGTCGAGGGCGAAGTCGTCGGTCTCATTCCCGAAGAAGCCTGCGAGCGGGAAAGTGAGTGGATGCGTCAGTTAATTGAATTCGATGACCAGACCAAGATCCTGGAGCGGCGCCTCGCCAAACCTTTGTCGTGGCCTGGCGAAGGTAACAGTACCAATACCAACCTGGTAAACGTCTAAAAACCCGTACAGAGTTAAAATACCTGTACAGGATAAAAGACGTTTTCCCGCTCCTGTAGCGTGAATCTCGGAGAGCCCGTCGGCTTCCCGGAGGATTAAGAGTGCTTAAGAATCTAATTAGGATCGCAATTCCCGCCTGCCTGGTGGCAATCACCGTTTCCGCGCAGGCTGCGCAACTCTCTAGCGACGCCCGTGCGGCTATTCCGCACGAAGTACAGCAGTTGGTGGTTATTGACTACCGCGCGATGCAGAACTCCGCTACTGCGATGGAACTGCGTGATCGCGTGATGCCGCCCGACCTGAAGCAGTTTGATGAGGCTTTGCGCAAGTCCGGTCTCAACGACAATCACGACGTCGACCAACTCGCTTTCGCGCTGTACCGCACAGGGTCGAGCAGCGACGCGCTCGAGACCGTCGGCATCGCGCAGGGTCAGTTTGACGTGCAGGGCATCCTCGCGAACTTCAGGAAGCAGAAGATTTCGCCCAAGCTCATCCGCGCCAACCGCGTTTATCCGCTTGCCCACACTGGCATGGTCCTCTGCTTCGTCGATCCCTCGACCTTGGTGTTTGGCAGCCAGGAGGCAGTCAAGGCCGCTCTCGATGTGCGTGACGGATTCGCCCCGGGCCTGCTGACCAACGGACCCGTGATGGAGGCGATGCAGTCGGTCGACTCTGAACCGCTGTGGAGCGTTCTCGACAAGGCCGGCACCCAGGTGATGATGAAGCAGGTACTCGGCGAGGCGGGGTCGGTGACCGATTACGAGTCGGTGCGCAAGCGCCTTGAATCGTCCTGGTACGGCATGGACTTCCAGCACGGTGTGAAATTCAACCTGACCATCGCCACCGGTGACTCATTCGCTGCCGCCACAGTCTCATCGCTTCTCTCCGCTGCTGTGATCTACAAGAAGATGAGCGGCGATGCAACCGAAAAAGCGGCGCTCTCGGCAACGGACATCAGCTCGAATTCCGGTCTGCTCAACATTCACTTCGCTACATCCGACAACGACTTCAACAGCCTGCTCAAGTCCTCGCTGTTCCAGAGCATGGTGCACTAGCGTGCGCAGATTTTCAGCGTGCAATTCTAGAAACGGGAGCTTCGGCTCCCGTTTCTTTTGATCTGCGGCGACGTGATGGAGATCGAAGCCACTGCTCAGTGCCCGGGTCGAAGCGAAGGGTGAAACTCGGCCTTTCCGTCCGGAAGCAGCACAATCTCGATGCTGCCTTCCTGCTTCTCGTACAGGGTAGGCCCCTTCACCTGCACCTGGCGTCCGTTTGCCGCGGTGTATTGAAGGCTGATCGGACCACTGCCGCGCGTCTGCAATCGATAGTGAAAAACGCCCTCCGCCGCCAGCGCATCTGCCCCAAAGCTCGCGCTGGGGTAGTCGACCTCCAGCAGCGTGACCGTGCCGCCGGTTCGGTTCTCGATCGCCGCATCAATGTGGTACGAGTGGCACGCGAGCATCGGACCAAGGCAAAAGAGCACGATTGCCGCCGCTGCAGCCCGGCGCCAATTGCGGCTGATCCTTGTCACGCCTTCTCTCCTTTGTCGCCGTTTTCACCCTCACGGGGAGTCAGCGCCGAAACGCGCTTCTCCAGCCGGTCGAGCCGCTTGAGCAGTTCAGGCAGGCGCTGGAAAATCGCAACCGCCCGTAGCCAGATGCGATTGTCGAATCCCGGCGAGCCTGAAATCATCTTCCCCGGGTGCACATCGTGGCTCACGGCCGATTGCGCCGTCAGAATCACGCCGTCACCCACCGTACAGTGGCCCGCAATCCCCGTTTGTCCGGCAAGGATCACGTTGTTCCCGATCACCGACGATCCTGCAAGCCCGGTCTGCGCGCAGATCAGCGTGTCCTTGCCCACGCGCGATCCATGACCGATCTGCACGAGGTTGTCGATCTTGCTTCCATCGCCGATCTCTGTTGCGCCCACGGTCGCGCGATCCACGCATGCGTTTGCCTGCACATCCACGCGATCGCCGATGCGCACCGGGCCCGATTGGGGAATCTTCTCCCACTGGCCGCGATCGTTTTTTGCAAACCCGAATCCGTCGGCGCCCACAATCGCACCATTCTCCAGCGTGACATTGTCGCCCAGTTCGCAACCCTCGCGAACCACGGCGTGCGCATGCGCAAAAAAATGGCTCCCGGTCTTCACGCCGGGATACAGAACCACGTGCGGAAGCAGGGTAGCGTGCGGACCCAGCTTCACATTCGGCCCGATCACCACGTAAGCGCCGATGTGCGCGCTTTCCCCAATCTCCGCCGTGGCATCAATCACCGCGGTCGGGTGAACACCCGGCGGATAGGCCGGCGGCTGGTAGAAAATCGCGAGTGCCCGCGAAAAGGCATGATAGGGATTCTTCAACCGGAGGGTCGCCGCCTCAATCTCCGGAAAATCCGGCTCGACCAGCACGGCGGCGGCCTTCGTCTTCCGCGCGAGGCCTGCGTATTTGGGATTGGCGACGAAGGTGATCTCCGCGGGCCCTGCCTCCTCAATCCCTTTTACACCTGTCACTTCCACGCCCTCGTTACCGCGTAGCTCCGCACCCAACCGGCTTGCCAGTTCGCCAAGTTTCATCGAAGGGAATTGTAACGGAGTCTACTGGCCTACTCCGATTCCGGTTCGGCAGGGAAGAGTTCCGGTTGTGGTTCACCGCGACCTGCCTCCTGCCTGCGCTTCCGTCCACCGGCCCCGATCAGGCTCACCACCTCCAGTGCATGGATCGCCTGCCGGGGCACGTAGATCCGCTGGGTGTTCGACCGCGTGTCGGGCGGGGTCACCAGCAGGCCGGCGCCCATCACCAGCGACCGGTCATTGGCGGCAATCCCTTCCAGCTCATCCCCGTCAGTCAGGGTCATGCGCAGCCAAAGCCCGGCTGCGCGGGGTCTGACGGCAAACCGTTTCTGCAGCAGCCGTTCCGGGTTGGCCAGATCGGTTCCCGAGGAAAAATCCCGCACATAGCAAACCCACTTCACCGCATCCCACGAGATAGTAAGCACCTTGCCCGTGAGGTCCAGAATCTCCAGGGCGGGCGATTCCTGCCCGAAAGCGGCGCCCGCATAGCCGGCGTACCACTCGCGGGAAAACTTGCGCACAATCACCGGCTTACGAGCGGAGCCCATTGCTTGGATTCTCGCACGCAGCGACGTCTCTGTGCCGCGAAAAGTCGCAAAATCGGTGCGGATCGTACTGGTCAACAAGGGCAGACTGTGATAAGGTACTGGTTTGCAACCTCTGGTGTACTGCTCCGTAAGCACAACAACATCAGAGACTTGGCTGGGGTTTTACACGCGGAAGCAGGAACGGAATGCCCGACTATATTTACCTTCTTGAGAACCGGCTATCAGCCGACCAACAGAACGCACTGCGGCAGTTGCGAGAAGTCGCCCGGGAAGCGGGCACCCTCCTTTTTCTCACCGGGGACGCTATCCGGGACCTGACCAGCGGTCACGCAGTACGCGACATTGAAGTCGCCGTGCAAGCCAATGCCCTCAAGCTCAAGAAACCCATCGAAAAGCTGGGCGGCAAAATCTGGGGCGAAGACGAAGCCTCGCGCAGCCTGTACCTCTGTTTTCCGGGAACCGTTCGGGTCGACCTGGTCAGCACTCATCGCCGGGAGTATCCGAAGCCCGGCAAGCCCGTATTTCACTCAGCCTCGATCCAGGAGGACCTGCGCCGTCGCGACTTCACCGTCAACGCCATGGCCATCTCCCTCAACGAGGGCTCTTTTGGCCTTCTCATGGATCCCCTGAACGGCGCTGCCGACATCGAAGCTCGCACCCTGCGGCTGGTTTCCAACTACGGATTCCTCGAAGACCCCGGCCTGCTCATTCGAGCGACGCGTTACATCGCGCGCCTCGGCTGGGATCTCGATCCGCGCACGAAGCAGCGCTACGAAAATGCCAAGCTCGAAAACGTTATCGAGTCCCTCTCGGCACACGATCGCAGCCAGGAGCTGGAGCAGATCGGCCATGAAGATGAAGGCCTGAAAGTTCTGCGCGCGCTCGAAGCTGAAGGCTGGATGAAGGTGCTGTGTCCCGCGTGGATATCGGCGAAAGCTGACGAAGACAAGCTCACCGCACTGCACGATCTTCGCGTCCAGTTGCAGATGCAGGGCGTGCATCCCGACATGTCCGCGGCCCAGATGCAACTGCTCACGGCAAGGATGGCGCCGAAAGATCTCTCCGCGCTGAAGAAGTCCCTGCTGCGCCCCGGCTTCGTGGAAGAGTGGAACAGCCTCGACTCGCTCGCCGCCGGATTTGCCAAGGTGCTTTTGAACAAAGCCAACGCGACGCCCTCGGTGAGCTACAAGCTCTTCACCACCCACGATCCCGAGGCGGTCCTGTGGCTAGGCTTCACCAGCAAAGACAGCGCCGTGAAGGCGAAGTACGAACTCTTCCTGAAGACCTGGCCCGAGGCGCGCCAGCGCATTCCGTATGCGCAGATGCAGGAGATGCGCATCACGCCGGATCTCCCGACGTACAAGGACGTCGTCCATCAGCTCTTCCTGCAGTTGATCGACGGTAAGCTGAATACGCCCGAGGAGATTCGGGCTTTCCTCGAGCCGCATTCGCCGCCGGCTCCTCCACCGCAAGTGACCATCAAGCGAACACGCGCCAAGCGCAGCGTCGAAAAGATCAAGGAGAAGTCCTTCGACGAGGAAGAGGAACCAGAGGAGGCAGTCGAAGAAGAGGATCTCGATGACATCGGCGGAGGGGAAGACGAAGAAATTGATCTCGTCTTGACTCTCCCCAAGGGCGACGAACTCGAACTGGACCTCGGCGAAGAGGAAGAAGGGGATTCCGAAGAAGGGGACGAGTTCGAAGAGGGAGAAGAAGAGGAAGCACCGGTCCGCAAGGCACGGGGCAAAGCTGCCCCCGCGCCGAAGCCCGCCAAGGCAGCAGGCAAGAACGCCGAAGAGCCAGCGCCTAAAGCACCAGCCGCCAAGCCTGCGGCGGCAGCAAAACCTGCTCCCGTAGCGGCAAAGGCAGTCCCCGCTAAAGGGAAGCCCAAACCTCCGAAACCGGAAAAGGCAAAGGCGGCCGCGCCTGCCGCGAAAAAGCCGGCGCCTCCGCCGGCCAAGCATCCGGCAAAACCAGCTCCGGCCAAGGCCGCGGCCAAGCCTGCTCCGAAATCCCCAAAGGGGGCGCAGGTCAAGGCGCACGCCAAGCCGGCGCACAAGTCTGTTCCGGCAAAGAAACCGGCTCCTGCCGCCAAGGCCGCAAAGCCCCACGCACCGGCAAAACCGGCGAAGACCGCCGCGAAGAAACCCGCTCCCAAGGCCGGCAAAAAGCGCTAATCCTCATCGCGCGGGCAGAAGACTCTTCTTGCCCGCGCATTCCAACTGCTATCCTCGATTCCATCTCGACATCCGGAGAGTCCGAATGCCTCGCCTGCTTCCCCGCGCGTTTTTCTCTATGCGTTCTCTGCTCGCTTCTCCTCAGTATCACGACCGCCGCACATGCCGGAAGCCACGGACCGGGGGCCGCGCAGACGACAACGAGCGGCGCGGGCTACCGCTTCGATAAGGGCGGATGGCAGTTCGTTCATCTCGAAGGCACTTCCGACCAGATCGGCTTCCAGCACGGCCAACTGCTCGCCCACGAAATCGCGGACCTCGTGAATACCCTCAAGGTCGAGACGCTGCACGACACGAAGCGCGACTGGAATTTCTATCGCGAAGCGAGCCGCAAGATGCTGTGGCCGCACATCGACGCGGAGTACCAACAGGAACTCGAAGGCATCGCAAAGGGCGCGCAGTCGAAGGGCGTAAAGCTTGACGTGTGGGATATCGTCGCCCTCAACGGCGCCATCGAACTGCCCTCGTACTACGTCCCATGGCTGAACAAGCGCGAACACACGATGAACGCGCCACATATTCTGCCCGACGGCCACTGCTCCGCATTCATCGCAACCGGCAGCTATACCAGGGATGGCAAAATTGTCATCGCCCACAACAACTGGTCAAGCTATGCAGACGGCGAGCGCTGGACGGTAATGTTTGATATCCAGCCCGCGCATGGCCACCGCATGGTGATGGACGGCGAGCCCGGCGTCATCACCAGCCAGGACGACTTCGGCGTCACCGATGCCGGCCTCATCATCACCGAAACTACCATCACGCAGTTCATTGGCTGGAATCCCGACGGCAAGCCCGAGTTCATGCGCTCGCGCAAAGCCATGCAGTATGCCGACTCGATTGACGACTATGTCTCCATCATCAAGGACGGCAACAACGGCGGCTACGCCAATGACTGGCTCATCGGCGACCGCAAAACCGGCGAGATCGCATACCTCGAGCTTGGCTTGAAGAATACGCCGCTATGGCGCACAAAAGACGGCTATTTCATTAGCTCCAACTTTGCTCGGGACCCCGACCTCATCAAGAACGAGACAGACAGCTTTGACCCACAGAATACGTCCAGCTCAATGAATGCCCGCCATGTCACCTGGGAGCGCAAGATCGCCCAAAACAAGGGCCGGATCGATGTCGCGCTCGCGGAAGAGTTTCTCGCAAACCATGAAGACAGCTTTACCGGCAAAGTTGGTCCCGACGCGCGCACGCTCTGCGGCCACATCGACGTCGATCCGCACGGAGTTCCGCAGTGGAACGATCCTCCTTACTATCCCGATGGAGCCGTCACGGGCAAGGTGACCGACTCCGACCTTGCCGCGCACCTCTCCCTCATCGCGCGCGCAGGGCATCCATGTGGAGAAGACTTCATCGCCGCGCCATTCCTCGCGGCGCATCCCGAGTTCAGCTACCTGAAACCAATTCTCAAGGACATGAAAGCCGGACCGTGGACAGTATTCGCCGCCGGCGAAAGGCATTAACTCCGGCGGGCAATCACTTGTAGATCATGTGAATCGCCGTCTCGGTCGCAGGGCATGCGACGTGCACAATCGCGGCACGGTACGGCGGCGCGGTTAATCCCACATGCGGATTGTTTGCAAAGCCGAAGCCTTCCTTCGGAATTCCGATGAAGTTCCGATCGAGTTTGTGGTTCCTGTTTTCGTCGTGAATCGCGACCACACCATAGTCTCCCGGCGGAAGGTTGTCCCACACCGTCGTCGCCTCGTGCGCTCCGGGCGCAATCGGCGTCGGCCAATGGTGCAGAGCTTTGCTCATGTCTTCAGGCCAGCCATCCGGAGACTTGAATATCGCAGATCCCACCACACCGGTTGAATTGCGCAGCCCATCAACGTGAATGCGCAGCGTGCAACCGCCTTGGGACTCCGAAGCCGACCCAGCAGCCGGACTTGCGCCCGCGCCAGCGAACACGCCGGCCGCCGAGATTGCAAACAAAATCACAAGGGAATGGGGAAGTCTCATTGACATCGCTCAGTTAGGTTTGACGCGTCCGATTGGCAGACAGGGAAACGGCATCCACCAAAACAGCGGACTCGGCCGGGGCCAAATCGCCATCTTGCAGTGTTGTTACAACTCAAGTTGACTTGCGTCAGAGGAAGTTCGGCTCCGTGCCTGCGAAGACACGCGAGCCGATGCCGCTCTAATAGCGCCCGCCGCGCGCGCCGCTGCTGCTGCCTTTGCGTGCCTGGTAGCAGTCCCGGCAAAACACCGGGCGGTCGCCGCGTGGTTCAAATGGGACAGTCGTTGGTTGTCCGCAGCCGGAGCAGATCACAGGTGTGCCATGGGACGGAGCGGGACGATACCCGGAGCCTCCCCCACCTTGTTCGCTCTTCTTTGCCTGACGGCAAGGCTTGCAGCGCTTGGGGGTCGAATAACCACGTTCCTGAAAGAACGCCTGATCCGCAGCGGTGAACGTAAAATCTTGTCCACAGTCACTGCACGTAAGTTGAATATCTCCGGCCATGGGTCTCCTCGTGGCGATTGTACATACGAGACGGTAAATTTTATATAAGAATCTTCTCGATACGCAGAAACTACATTTCAGTACGATGAATCGGTTTAGCGACCTCACAGCCACCGGCGTGGCGCGATATTCTGTCCGCACTCGCTGATTGCGCACGACGGATGACCCTGCCTGAGCCGGAATTCGAAGCCGAGTGCATACGCCGCATCCTCGCCGGCGAAAAGCACCTATTTCACGACCTGATCCGTCCCTGCGAGCGATCCATTTACTTTCTCCTCTTTTCGTTACTGAAGAATGAAACCGAGGCGGAGGACGTCGCGCAGGAGACGGTGATCAAGGTCTACCAGAACCTCGACAAGTTCCGCGGCGAGTCTCAATTCCGGACCTGGGTCCTCTCCATCGCCCGCAATGAGGGCCTCGGCCGCCTGCGCAAAATCGGCAATCGCCGCGAAGACTCGCTCGACGCGGAAACCGACGAGCAGACCGGCGACTACACGCCGGCGATACTCACCAGTTGGCGCGAGATTCCGGCCGAGGCCCTGGAAAAGAAGGAGCTGGGGGCCATCCTGCGAAAAGCCATCGAAGGCCTTCCCGAGATTTACCGTAACGTCGTGCTGCTCAGAGACATCGAAGAAATGGATATCCGAGAAACCGCAGCCGCGCTGGGCATCAGCGAAGCTTCGGTAAAGGTCCGCTTGCACCGGGCACGTGCCATGTTGCAGCGCAGCCTGGCTCCGCAACTGAAAGGGTTTGCCCCCAAACGAAAGGGCTGGTTCCGGGGGCGCGCATGAGAATCGATTGCAAACACGTTTGGGGCCACATCTCCGCCTACATCGACAACGATGTGGACCCCGAATTGCGCGCCGAGATTGATCGCCATCTCGAGACCTGCGAGATCTGCTCCGCCGTGCTCGACTCCACGCGCAACGTCGTGATTCTCATGGCCGACGACCGCGTCTTCGAGCTGCCTGTCGGCTTCAGCGATCGCCTGCATGCGCGGATCGATAGGGAACTGGAGCAACACACCGACTTGTACGGCAGCACGCCGTAGTCGTGCGCATCTGTTTGCGCGCGTTTGGGCCTTCAGAGTTGCCCGGACCCCGTGACCGCGTTCGTCGTGCCGGCCGGCGGCGGTCCCTTGCGGTGCACCATCGGATGCGTCCACGTCTCAAGCCCCACCAGGATCAGCGTCACAATCGCCAGCACCACCTGCAGCCGTTCTGAGCGCTTCTCCTTCGCGCTCAATTCGCGCCGCCGCCATAGTGCCGAGGGCCGGTTGCGCAGGTGGCGGATCCACGCCAGCACCGCCAGGTTCACAACCGCGCCCAGTGTTGCCACAATCAGCATCGGAAGGCGGATCGCGTCCTGGTGCCAGCCCTTTGCGGGAGCGTAGATCCCGCTGGCCGCCGCCAGCGCTGAGAGTCCAATCGCCACGCGGATACCACTGATGGTCAGCACCGCTGTGCAGAGACTCTGCAGCAATGCGAACAGGACGCTCGTCCAACCCAATGCGCGAATCCGGCTCAGGCTCGTCCAATAACCGATGGGTCTAAACTCGACCCCAGTTGGTCGCTGCTCCTGCTGAATGTCCAACTTGTTGCCTCTTCTGGTGCGAATCCAGACACCGATTCGACGTGCGCCAGCCCCAGACTAATCCAGAGCGACCGTTTGTCCAATTCAAACGACGGGAGGCCAGTTCATTGGACAGGAAAACCGGTGCAAAGAATTTCATTTTCAGTTTGCCCCCTTTCCTTGTAACCTTTCGCGCATGCATGCACTCAGAGAGTGCGAGCAATAGTTCTTGCGACCGCGTCCCCCAGCGATAGTCGCGTTGTAACAACAGGCGGCTTCCCCGCCCCAACCCCCCAGCGAGGTCAATCACCCATGAAAAACCAACTGAATGCACTTCTCTTGACGGCTGCTCTCTCGGGCCTGATCGGCGGAACAACGGTTGCTGCACATGCGCAGAGCCCGTCGAAGGCAAACACGGTCAAGGCGGCCAAGGCCGGCTTGCATCTTACCAGCCAGGACAAGCCAGCCAAGCACTCCTGTAAGGGCAAGAATGACTGCAAAGGTCAGGGCGGCTGCAAGTCCAGCGACAACGGCTGCAAAGGCAAGAATAGCTGCAAGGGCAAGGGCGGCTGCGCCACTGACGGCTCCAAGACGCCGAAGTTCGTCTAGCCACAATCCGGGTCGGTGGGGTTCGTCCCCCGCGATCTTCCACCGATCCGCCACATCCTGACAACTGATCACCGTCCACTGTTCACTGATCTATGGGGCCCCTGAATCTATGCCCGGCAACCGCTACAACGCATTCTCAAACCACGGTATCGGAATCGGTCTCCGCATTCCGCATTACCAGCACATCTTTTCGCGCAAGCCCGTGGTCGACTGGTTTGAGATTATTTCAGAGAATTTCATGATCGACGGCGGCCGGCCGCTCGCCATGCTCGACCAGATCCTCGAGCGCTATCGCGTCGTTCAGCACGGCGTGTCGATGTACTTCGGCTCTGTGACGGAACCCGACCCGGAGCACCTGAAGCGGCTAAAAACCCTGGTCCGCCGCACCGGAACGCCCTGGCTCAGCGATCACCTCTGCTGGGGCTCGGTCGACGGCACTTACACCCACGACCTGCTTCCGTTGCCCTACACGTGGGAGGCCGTGATGCGCACAGCCGAGCGCGTGCGCAAGGTGCAGGACCACCTCGAAATCCCGGTCGCTGTCGAAAACGTCAGCTCCTACGCTGCATTCACCGCTTCGCAGATGACCGAGTGGGAGTTTCTCACCGAAATAGTGGAGCGCGCCGACTGCGGCATCCTCCTCGACGTGAACAACATCTACGTCTCCTCAGTGAATCACGAGTTCGATCCGATGGAGTACGTCAACGCGGTGCCCGCTGAGCGCGTGGCGCAGATCCACATCGCCGGCCACTCGCGGTACGAAAAGTACATCCTCGACACCCACGATCATCCGGTGATCGATCACGTGTGGACGCTGTATGCGCGCGCCATCGAGCGCTGCGGACCTACACCGACGCTGCTCGAGTGGGACGACCACATCCCCAGCTTCGACGAAGTCCACGCCGAGGCAAAAAAGGCTGAGCGCTACCTGCACCGGAAAACAACTGAGCCGGGTGCCCCCGATCTCGATTCTGGGACCTGGGAGACCGCGTCGGTGGATACAGTTCGATGACCCAGTCGATGAGTCTCGCCCAACTCCAGCGCGAGATGGCGCGCGCTGTCATGATGCCGCTCACTCCCGATGAGGAGATGCGCCGCGAGTCGCCCGAAGGCCGCCCCATGGAGCAGGTTGCCGCCTCGTTCATCGCCCCGAACAGCAAGCTCTCAGCCTTCGAACGCCTGGAAATCTACAACCGCCAATACTGGTTCCGCGTGCTTGGCGCGCTCGCCGAGGACTTTCCGGCGCTGCGCGCTGTGGTGGGCGATCGCGCCTTCGACGCCATGTCGGTCGCCTACCTCACTGATCACCCCAGCCGGTCGTTTACGCTCCGCAACCTCGGATTGCACCTGCCTGAGTGGCTCGCCAATAACCCGCACTTCGCCGGCCGCCGTGCCCGACTCGCGCAGGACGTAGCCCGCATGGAATGGGCCTTCGTGGAGGCATTCGACGGTGCAGAGCGTGATCCCCTCACGCTGGAACAGATTGCGACGCTCGAAGGTGACTCGCGTCTTGCGCTTCAGCCTCACCTGCAGTTGATCGAGCTTGAATTTCCCGTCGACGAATTGGTGCTGCATCTGCACAAAAACGAGAAACGCCAGACCAGCGAAGCCGGCGTTCAACATGAGAATGTGGTTCAACCCCCGGCAAAGCTCCCCACCATGCGGCGCAAGCCGATATGGCTGGCCGCGCACCGCGTCGATCTTTCCGTCTACTACCTGCGTCTGAAACGCGGTGAATTCCAAACCCTGAACGCCATCCGCGCCGGGCGGCCGCTCGCCGAAGCGATCGAAGCAGGCATCACTACCGCGCGTGTTCCCAGTTCCTGCAGACCTCAGCTCGTCCGCGAATGGTTCACCACTTGGGCCGAACTCGGTTGGATCTGCGCACCGGAACTGGATCAGTTGATCCATCGCAAGGACACCGGCGTCGATTTGCTGTAACTTCATCATCCCCCAAACGGTCTAGTGAATGTGAAATCGATCACGCAGCAACGCACGTTTCTAACCGCCGAATGGAGAAACCTGCTGATGCTGAATTACACCGTTGATCCGGCGCTCCTGCGCCGATTTGTTCCCGCGGGCACAGACCTCGATCAGCACGCTGGTAGGACCCATGTCAGCCTGATCGGCTTTGAGTTCAACAAGACGCACATGTTTGGATGTGCTGTTCCGTTCCATCAGTCGTTCGAGGAAGTGAACCTGCGCTTCTACGTGCGGCGTGGCGCGAGGCGCGGTGTGGTCTTCATTCGCGAACTGGTGCCGAAGTTCTCGGTAACCACAGTAGCAAGATTCGTGTATGGTGAAAATTACTCGCGCGTGCTGATGTCGCATCGCATCGAATCCGATTCGGGCGGAATCGGAGCGGAGTTCTCCTGGGGAGCCGGCGGAAGACGCTGTTCGATCTCTGCGGAGATCAGAGGCGAAAGCTATCTGCCCGCCGAAGGTTCGCTGAGCCAGTTCATCACAGAGCACTACTGGGGCTATGCAGTCCGCGCCGGTAAAACGGTGGAGTACAAGGTCGAGCACCCGCAATGGATGGTGCGGGATGCGCAGACGGCCGAATTTTCCGGAAATGCGGGAAAGTACTACGGGCCGGATTTTGCAAGAGTGCTGGCCGGATCGCCGAATTCCGCATTCCTGGCCGAAGGCTCTGCGGTCACGGTCTTCAGGGGCACAGCGATTGCCAATGAGAGTCCCCGCGCCGTCCTTCAATCGCGGCGACTGGAATGAGGTTTGTGTCAGGGCAAAACATTACAGGTTGCGGAAGAACACCTTGCGCGACGGGTTTTGTAACAGAACACTTAGTCGTGCCGCAACGGCTTCGAGATAGATGTAGGGCTTCAGCCCCTGAGCATTCTCCGCGGGCTGCCAGTGCCCCTGCAGAGGTGCAGATGTTAGAAAGGCACACATGAAAACCATATTGAAAGCCTATGACGGATTCGCTTCTGCTTTGAGCCGGCTGCAGAATCCGCTTCTCCTTGCCATCCGCCTCTACTGGGGCTGGCAATTCTCGCAGGACGGATGGGGCAAACTCACGCACCTCGACAAGGTCACGGACTTCTTCACCACCCTTAACCTTCCCGCGCCGCACATGACGGCGCTTATGGTCGCCCTGGTTGAATTCGCCGGCGGCATCCTCTTCGCGCTTGGCATCGCGTCGCGTCTCACTTCGCTCGTGCTCTTCGTCAACATGACGATGGCCTACCTCAGCGTCCCCGACGACCGCGTCAACCTCTCCCACATCTTCTCCAAGCCCGACGACTTCTATGGCGCAACCCCTTACACCTACTGGTTCGCCGCGCTGCTCATCCTGATACTCGGCCCGGGAAAGATCGCCGTCGATACGCTGCTGCGCCGCTTCGCTCCGGAGAATGAGCGCGCATCAAGCGGCTGAATCATTGCGTGATAACCTTATCAGCGGATTCTGAGGCGTGGCCCCGAAGTTGACGATCGCTGCACGCGGGACAAAGGGGAATGGATGCGAACTCATAGATTCCTGATCGCGCTCTTTGCGACAGGCGTTGTGGCGTCTCTGTTTTCACCCGAAGATGCATCAGCGCAGGCTGGCACAACGCAGAATGCCACGCTCGTTCTCGATCAGAGCTGGCAGTTCCGGCAGGTAACAGCCGCGCAGGACGCGGAGTCAGGATGGCTGCCGGCCACGGTTCCCGGCGATGTGCACCTCGATCTGCTCGCCAACAAGAAGATCCCCGATCCCTTCTATCGCGACAACGAGTCGAAGCTGCAGTGGATCCAGGATGCAAGCTGGGAGTATCGCGTCAATGTCAACGTGACGCCGGCCATGCTCTCGCGCTCCCACGTTGACCTCGTCTTTGACGGGCTCGACGCAACAGCGAACGTCTATCTCAACGGAACCCAGGTGCTCCTCGCCGACAACATGTTCCGCACCTGGCGCGTCTCCGCGAAATCGCAACTGCACTCCGGCTCGAACTTACTCCGAGTCGTCTTTCCTTCGCCGATCAAGGCTGCAGCCGAACTAGCCGCGCTCGATCCCTGGCAGCCGAAGACAAAGACCGCTCCCAAGACCTACGTCCGGAAAGCCGCTTATGAATACGGCTGGGATTGGGGCCCGACCTTCGTCACCAGCGGCATCTGGCGCCCCGTCCGAGTCGAAGCCTGGGACAAGGCGCGTATCGCGGACTTCGCCATCCGCCAGCGCGACGTGAGCGGGGAAGTGGCACACATCGACGCGGAGGTCGAAGTCGAAGCCGCCAAAGCCGGCCCGGCCCGTATCACCGTCAGCTACAGTCCGAATACTGTTCCGAACTCAGGCGCGCCGTTTGTTTCAACCGCAGCTAATCTCCACGCCGGCCGCAACATCATCGACCTCCCCATCGAGATTCGCCAGCCGAAACTCTGGTGGCCCGCCGGTTATGGAGACCAGACGCGCTATGACTTCTCGGCACGCATCTCCAGCGGCGGGCAGGCCGCTCCGCCCCTCGACCAGCGCACCGTCACCACCGGCCTCCGCACCATCGTCCTCGATCGCCATCCGGATAAATGGGGACGCTCATTTCAGTTTGTCGTCAATGGCATTCCGGTATTCGCGAAGGGCGCTGACGTCATTCCCTTCGACAGCTTCCCCAATCGCGTGACCGCTGCCGACTACCGCCGCATCCTGGAGTCTGCACGCGACGCCAACATGAACATGATCCGCCACTGGGGCGGCGGCTACTACGAGACCGACGAGTTCTATCAGATCTGCGACGAACTCGGCATCATGGTCTGGCAGGACTTCATGTTCGGCAACGACTGGCAGCCCGGCACCTACAGCTTCAAGCTGAACATTAGAGCCGAGGCCGAAGACCAGTTGCGCCGCCTGCGCAATCATCCCAGCATCGTCATCTGGTGCGGCAACAACGAAACAGAGGCCGCAATGGGCTGGGCTCCGCGGCCGGGCCTGGCTGCAGATGTGCGCTACCAGATGTGGCAGGACTACCTCACCGAGTTCAGCGGAATCCTGCCACGCGTTGTCGAGCGCCTCGATCCCGAGATTCCGTACTGGCCCAGTTCGCCCAGCGCCGACTACGAAGAACTCAGCGATCACTATCAGAGCGGCGACGCGCACATCTGGGATGTGTGGCACGGCCGCGTTCCGTTCTCCACCTACGAGACACATCATGCGCGCTTCGTCACCGAATACGGATTCCAGTCCTTCCCCGAGATGAAAACCATCGAAGCCTTCACCGAACCTGCCGATCGCGCCGACATCTTCACCCCCGTCATGCTCTCGCACCAGAAGAACAACGAAGGCAACTCCATCATTCACGACTACCTGCTCAGGGACTACCCCGAGCCGAAGGACTTCGCCAGCTTCCTCTACGCGAGCCAGGTGCTGCAGGCTGAGGGCATCAAGATTGGCGCCGAGCAATTCCGCCGCAGCCGCCCTGAAACCATGGGTTCCATCTTCTGGCAGTTGAACGATTGCTGGCCCGTCGCCTCGTGGTCCAGCATCGACTACTACGGCCGCTGGAAGGCGCTCCAGTACTACGCGCGCCGCTTCTACTCGCCGATCCTCGTCTCGCCGCACAACGAGGACGGCGCGGTGAAAGTCTACGTCGTCTCCGACAAAACCGAGAAAACACCGGCCTTGCTGCGCGTTCGCTTGATGACTTTCGATGGCAAAGTGCTGCTGCAGGAGTCTCAGCACATCGATGTTGCTGCGCTCGCAAGTGAGGTTTATCTCGAATGGCCGCTCAAGAAACTCGCTGATGCTGGCGCAACGGACACTTCGGGAGTTTTTGTGGTTGCTGAACTCCAGAGCGGCGGCGCAACCGATTTCGGCGGCGGTGGAATCGAGCTTTCGCGCAACCTTGTGTATCTCGCGCCGGTTAAAGAAGTGCACTTGAAGCCCGCCACCCTCAAGGTCAAAACGGTCAATTCAAGCGGCGGTTACAAAATCAGCATTGCTTCGCCCGTTCTCGCACGCGATGTCTATCTTTCCTTCGGCGCGATCGACGCGAAGTTATCCGACAACTACTTCGACATTCTTCCCGGCGAAACCGTCGAAATCACGGTAAGCACTAACGCTACCCTCGACGAGCTCAAGGCGGAACTCAAGGTCATCTCGCTCACAGATGCCTTCTCCGAGCCGCCCGAGCCTGCTACGGTCACTGCGGTGCATTAATCAAAAGCAAAAGGGCCGGAGCATCTGCCCCGGCCCTCCGCTTTCTCCCGCGTTCAATCAGAACGAGAAGACGACTTGCACAAACACGCGCCGTGCCGCTGATCCGGTGCTGAATATTTGTCCCGCCAGGCTGGTCGAGTGGCCAAACTGGCTTCCAGGTCCATAGAGGCCGGTGCTGGAATCCAGCGTGGGAACTATGGTTCCGGTTGGTTGCCCATAGTCGATATTGTTGAACAGGTTCAGCGCCTGCGCGCTGAAATTCAGCGTGTATTTGTGGCCAGTATTCGTTGGCCCAAACATGCCGCCCGGTCCACCGCGCCCGCCTCCGCCGCCAAGTCCGCCTGGACCGAGTCCACCGCCCGGAGGCCCGCCACGGCCGCCTCCAGGTCCGCCCCCCCGAGGCGGTCCACCTTGTCCCGTTGCATCGCCTGCTGACTCCACCTTCGGTCCAATGCCAAATGCCTTGCTTACGCGCAGATTGACCGCCACGGCCGCTGGTCCATTGCCATGGTTGATCGGCAGGATCTGCTCGCCGGAGGCCGGCGCCGTATCGAGGCAGCCAAAAACTGTCTGCACATATTGCGCGGTACTGGCGGCACAGAGGCTTGATGCGGCAATGCCGGGGCGCTGGTTGAAGAGGTTATTCAAGGGATCAGTCGGCAGGGTGATGTTGTATGGCCGTCCCGATTGCGCAACCATGAATGGACTGAAACGAATTCCCCATGGGGCATTGTAGTTGCCCATCATAAAGAGCATGTTGCGCGACACAAACGCAGCGCGCCCGTAGTCCTGGCTCAGGTTGTATGCATTCGACACCGAACCACCCGCACCGTCGGCATTGGCCCAGCCGACGGTGTAAAACCCTGTCAGGCTCAGGTTCTTCGTCACCTTGGCATTTACGCTGGTGATCAGCTGATTCTGCTTGAACACCGCCTCCGGAAAGTATTCGTAAAGATAGCCGCCTGAGTTAGTCTGCGGAGCGCCGCCTACGGCCTGGTTGGCGTTACGCGTAACAAGCTGGTGCACACCAAAGGAGTGCAGGTAGGTCACCGTCAGGTTTGAGCCTGATGTAAGTTGCCGTTCCAAGCCAACACCCGCCTGCCCCGTATAAGGAGCATGGAAGTGCGGAGCAATCTCATACTTCACCGGCGCCTCAACTGTCCCTGACCCGGTTGTGCTGGCGCAGGTGCTCATATCGATCTGATCCAGCGAGGTCGCCCCGGAGCCCGAACCCGTCGTGCTCGAACAGGTCGGATTGTTGAATACAATCTGGTTTTGGAGGTTGCTCCGGTTCACCGTCAACAGGCTGTTCGTTTGCAGACGGTCGTAGAAGAATCCGTAGCCCGCGCGGAGCACGGTCTTGGTTTTCTTGTTCTTGCCGCCATCAAGCGCGTAGGCCATTGAGACGCGCGGAGCCCAGTCATCGTGATCCGAGATGTGATTTTGAGATTCCCACCGCAAACCACCCGACATCGTCAGCCGCGGATTGACCTTCCAGTCGTCCTGCGCAAACAGCGCGACATCGAACATATTGGCGAGCGTTGACTCGCTCCCGGTCGTGTACGCGGCAGAGGTGGGACCATCGCCCATGCTTACGAGCTGATCAAAAGTTGCTGTTCCGTTCAACAGCCCGTTGGCCATTGCCTGGTACTGCTGGTAGCTGGCAAATGTGAATGACCCGTTGAAGTTTGCAGTGGTCAGATTTGCATCCCGTGTATCGCGCATCCGGGTACCGAACTTGATGGCGTGCGCACCGTGGCTGATCGTTGTGATATTCCAGAATTCCAGCCGCGTCGTGTGATCACGACTCACCTGCCCGCTATACCCGCCTCCGGTGAAGTCGCCCTGGACGTAGATCGTGCGCGCTGTCAAGTCAGGGTAGTGGTTCTCATTCTGACGTTCATACTGGAAGCGAGTCTCGTTCACCGCGTGATCGCTGATGATAAATGAGTCGCTCAGCTGAACGGTGTGGTCTGTGTTGGATTCGTGAGTGGAGGCTGAGGGCAGGGAGTTGTTGTTCAGGTCACCATGCTCCGACTCCTTCCAGAATCCGTAACGCGCTGTGAGAGTATTCCTGGCGCCTAGCTGCAAATCGAAGCGGGCAGAGGCGTTGTCGCGAATGCGCCTGTTTAACAGGTTGACGCCGTAATCTGGAACATCCACAAAGCCTTGAGAACCCTCATCGAGCACGGCATTGAAGATCCTCCAGGCGCTCACGTTTTCGGTGTTGCGCTGCTCTGCGCTCACAAAGAAAGATGCCTTCTTCGAGAGGGAACCGTTCAGCGTCGCGTTGAACTGGTAGCTGTAATACTCGGGGATCGTCTTTGTGAAGGGATTGCCCGTGTTGAAGGGCTTGTCGTTCCCTTGAATGAAGACCTGTCCGTGCAGTTTGTCGGTACCCGGCTTGGTGAGAATCTCAATGCGGCCGTATCCCAGCCGGTCGAATTCGGCTGAAAATGGATTCTGATTAATGCGGATCTCGCGGATCGCCGATTTTGGCGGCAACTGTCCGCCACTGAATCCGTCGATATAGATCTGTCCGCCATTCGGACCGGCCGAAGGGCCGGCCAGCGCGGTCAATTCGTTCGACAACTCGTCAGGATCGTCCGAAAGGGCATCCAGGTCTTTGTCCTTGAGGACGATGGAGTTCGCATTTCCAGCGGCTTCCACGTTGACCGAGGAAGATTCGTCCGTGACGACCACGCTCTGCTGGGCCACCTCGATCGCCATGGCGACATCGACCCGCTTGATCTGTCCCGCGGCTACCGGAATCGGCTGCGATTGGAAGTCCGCGAATCCTGAGAACGTCGCCTTCACGATGTAGTTCCCCGGCGCGAGGCCCGCAACCGAGTAGAACCCGCTCGCATCCGCATTGCCTCCGCCAACCACTTTGCCATCCGCTGTGGTAATGGTCACCTGCGCACCCGGAATCAAAGCGCCGGTCTGGTCCGCAATATGTCCGCGAATCGTCGCAGTGCCAGTACCTGCCGCTTGCGCAGTCGCAGTTTGCGCGTGCGCTGCAAGGCTGGCCAACGCGAGGGCCAACGCAATCAAAAAATGAAGAAAGCAATGACGATGTCTTGAATACACGTATTCCTCGCTCGCTTGCTGCAAATCACAGGCTGTTTATTGTGCTGCCTCTTCGCCGCCGCCCGAGCCCATACTCCAGTTGGCCAGCAAGTTCCGCGAAGCTTCGGGGCTTTCGAGAAGCGGTTCGACGCCGACGAGCAACTTGATCGCCGTTACATCCGTGGCACCTTCGGTCGAAACCAGCATGACTGCCTCGCCCTTCTTCAAATCGCCAAGCTGCACTGCCGGCGCTCGACTCAGGGCTTGTTCCATATCGCCACCAGCCCTTCGTCCCTGCCCCGCGCCTTGACCACCCCAGGCCTGTGCCGGCACACCGCCACCTTGCGGAGGCACGGGCGCCGTCACTCCACTTGCAGCCGGGGTCGTGCCTTTCAGCCTGGCCGCAATCATCCGCGCCATCATGTCAGGCAGCCGCCGCATCTCCGCATCGGGTGTCACGTGCACCGTCACATTCTTCTTCGTCGCCAGGTCCTTCACCATAAGGGTTGAAGCGCCTGCGTCCACTGCTGAAACGACGCCGGAAATATTTCTAAACCCGCCCGAAACCACTTGCGCCGCCGTGATCTCGGTTCCGTCTGCATTCTTCTGCCCGCGCACGTGGAACTGATCGCCCGCGTGAATCGCATCCAGCGGCCCCGGTCGCGCATCCGCAAACCGGACGGAGTTCGGCGCATAGCGCAGCAGCACCGTGCCTTTTGTGATGTGAACCGTAACCGTCTTCGCACTCGGCCCCGCACCGCTCGTTAACACAACGACGCCGGCCGCGGAATCAACGCTCTTCACCAACCCGCCCACTCCGTTGCGCTGCCAGTCATCGCGCTCCTTCTGTTGCTGCTGCGCGATGTCCGTCTGCTTCATCGCCACAATCTGCAGCGCCTGCGCGGTGCCTCCCGTGGCATTCGGATCGAGCTTCACAAAAACGCGGTCGCCCGCCGCCAGGTCGCTCAACTGGATGCCTTGGGCGCCGCTCAGGTCCTTCTGTCCCGGCGCCAGTTGCTTGATCGCCGCACTTGCGGGAACCTCCACCTGGTGAACCTCGCCGGCATCGGTCTTCACCGTCAAGATATCGCCCGCAATTGCGGTAATCGTCCCCACAAAACGCTGTGCCGCAGACTGTGCGCGCAATCGCGGTGTCTGAATCGCCGCCGCGGTCACCAGCGCCAGCAGGACAAACAAAACGCTGCCCTGTTTCAAATTCGGTCTTTTCATAAATCCATTTCTGTGCGCGCCTTTACGGGCACCTCTGAATTCGTTATCTGTTTCGGTAGACGAGCCAACCTTTCAAAAGGTTGAGGAACCGGTGCCAAAGCGTGGACCTGTTTTGAGCGAATCGAGAGCAGATGCTATCTCACGTTCAACACAGAACTTAGTTGGCCGGAGTCTTAAGTGAACCTTAAGGCGCGCGGCGCGTGTAGCCGTCCAGCAGCCGCACCGCATCGTGCTCGCTCAACCTGCGTGCTGTGCATGTGTCTACGGCTTCAGTTCGGCGGTCTCCAGAAACGCGAGGCTGCCCGATGCCGTCGGGTGCACATTGGTGAGCCGCCGGTTGTGCACCACCACCGTGTCCTTGTACCAGAGGTTGATGACAGGCAGATCGCGCGCCAGGATCTGCTGCGCCTCCACGTAGTCCGCGCGCCGCTTCGCCTGGTCCGTGCTCGCGGCCGCGTCGTCGAGCAGTTCATCGAGCTTTGGGTTGGAGTAGTGTCCGCGATTCGCGCCCTTCGGCGAAAACCGCGCCGTCGAAAACGCGTAGCTGAAGATATCCGGCTGCTCGTTTCCGCCGATCCAGCGGAGCGAGTACAACTGGAACGCGCCTCGGGTCACGTCGGCGTAAAACGTAGCGAACTCGAACGTCCGGATATCGAGCGCAATCCCCACCCGCGCCAGTTGCTGTTGCAGCACGGCCGCCAGCGACCGCACATCCTCCACCGTGCTCGTCTTCATCGTGACGTGGAACCGCACGCCGTCGGCGCGCACCGGGTATCCGGCCTCATCAAGAAGTCTATTCGCCCGCGCCGGGTCGTAATCGAAATGCGCCACATCGTCGCTCCACGCCCAGTGCGTCGGCGGCAGCAGGCTCACCGCCGGACGCGCATGCCCGCGCAGCAGTGTTTTGATGATCAGATCGCGGTCGATCGCGCACGAAATCGCCTGCCGCACCCGCGCATCCTTCAGCAGCGAATCTCTTAAGTTGAACGCGAGGTACTGGATTTGCGTGCCCGGCGTGTCATCCACCTCGAGATCCGGTCGCGCTCCCAGGATCGGCAGCGAATCCATGGGCAGGGAATTGATCGCCACATCGCCCGATCCCTTCTCGAGTTCCAATGATTCCGTAATGGGATCGGGAACGACGGAAAACCGCACCCGCTCCAGCTTCGGCTGCGCGCTCCAGCTCAGCGGATTCCGCTCCACGATCACGTTCTGATCGATCTGCTGGCTCGCGAACCGGAACGGCCCCGTGCCGATCGGATGCTGCCAGAAGTCGCGCCCGCTGCCCTCCGGCACCACGCCAAACGCCCCCGTTGCCAAATTGATCAGCAGAAAATTATCCGGGTGCTTCAAATGCAGAATCACGGTCTGCAAATCCGGAGCCTCCACCTTGTCGATCGAGAGATACGTCGCCGCCTTCGCCGTGATCACTGTGCCGTCGCGCATGGAGTTGATGCTCCACACCACATCGCGCGCCGTCATCTGCCGCCCGTCATGGAAGCGAACGCCCTGCCGCAGATGAAACACCAGCGTCACCGGATCGCGCAGTTCCCAGCTCTCAGCCAGGGCAGGAGTGAAATGAAAGTTCTGATCCTTTGCCACCAGCCCATCAAAGATGAGCTCGTCAATGTGCTCCGACTGCCCGTCCGTCCCGATGCGCGGATCGAGATTCGTTGGACTGGCTTCGATGAGAAACACAACGGTGCGCGGATCGCGGGATCCTGAACGGCACCCGACAAGAACAAAGAGACAGGCCATCAAAACTTGGGTGACCCATCCTCTCCGTGTCTTGAGGAAAGGGTACGAAAGCGCGAATGCTCGTGCACCGTCCTTACGCATGCGTAATCTGTCCCAGGATCGCGGGCTTCTTCGCTCCCGTTGCTGCCGGCACATTTCCTGGAAGCCCGTGCCAGGTCATCCACGCCAGCAGCGCAAACGCCGCCGCCTCCTTTGCCTCGGCCGGCATTCCGAACCTCTCGCTGGTCGTCGGCGTGCATCCCAGCGGTTCCAGCCTTGCCGCAAGCATCTTCATCAGCGCCGCATTCCGCGCTCCGCCGCCCGAAACGATATAGTCGATCGGCGCGCCCTGAATCGACGGCAGCACAAAGCGCTCAAAACTTCGCGCAATGCTCTCGGCCGTCAGCGCCGTGGCCGTCGCCAGCGCATCCTCAGGCCTGCGGCTCACGCGCCTGCATGCTGCGAGAAACTTCGCCGCATACTCGCGCCCGAACTGCTCGCGCCCCGTGGTGCGCGGCGGCATCAGCGCAAAGTAGCGATCTCGCATCATCCGCTCCAGCACGGCTTCCAGCACCCTCCCCTTGGCCGCAATCTCACCATTGCGATCGTAAGCCTTGCCAAAGAGCTTCTGTGCCAGCGCATCAATCACCATGTTCCCCGGACCTGTATCGAACGCGGCGTCCTCATCAATCGTTCCGCCCGCCCGAATCGCTGTGAGGTTTGCGATGCCGCCAATGTTCTGCAGCACGCGCGCGCGTTTTAGGTCCGCAAACACCACGTGGTCGAGCATTGGCACCAGCGGTGCGCCTTGACCTCCCATAAGAATGTCCGCAGGTCTGAAGTTGGACACAACTGGAACGGCTGTCGCAGCAGCAATCACGGCTGACTCGCCCGCCTGCCATGTGCACGCAAAGCTCTTGCCCGCATACGATGCGGCTCGCGCCTGGTGATACAGCGTCTGTCCATGGCATCCGATCAGGTCGATCTTCAATTCATGTCGCGCAACCGCCGCCTGCACCGCTTCGGCATATGCGATTCCCAGCCGCCAATTCAACCGCGCCAACTCCGCTGTCGAAGTCGCCTTAGCATTCATCGCCGCCAGCACCGCACGCCGCAGCGCCGCCGGATAACGAAGTCCGTCGTGCGCCAGCAGCGTGAGCTTCAGCCGGCCCTTCACCGGAGCGATGCGCACCACTGCGACATCAATCCCATCGGCGGAGGTCCCGCTCATCACTCCCGCAACGATCATCGGCTTCAGCTTCATGACGCTTCCGCCGGCGACGAAGCACGCGGTGCCGCATCTTCGGCTGCCTGCAATACTTCCGCCACCGTTTCATTGAACTGCACAATGCCGCTCCGGAGCGACTCCAGGGCCTTCGCACTCAGCGCCGGCGCAACACCGCGCACATAAAGCCGCGCCCGCTTTCGCGCCGACTCGCGCGCAGTAGTAAATAGGATCTTCCGAAACGCCGCCGACCGCTCTGCCTCCGCGACCAGCGCCTCGTAGCTGCGCAGAATCAGCTCCGGGCTGTGGCAAATCTCGATCAGATCCGACCCGGCGCGAATCGCCGCAATCGCCGCGTCCTCTACGGGAAGAAACTTGAGAATTCCGCCCATCTCCAGGTCGTCGGAGAGAATGATCCCCTTGTAGTCGATCCGTTTCCGCAGCGTCTCCGTGATCCAAAAGCGGGAAGCACTCGCCGGTTGTTTTTTCCCCGGCGTGTGTGGATAGGCCGCGTGATTCGTCATGATCAACGGCATGGCCCGACGCAACTCGCGGTAGGGAACCGCATCCTCATTCCAGATCTGCTCCCAGGCCCTTTGTATCTCCGGCGTCACAAAATGAGTATCTCCGGCCGCTCCTCCAAGTCCAGGAAAGTGCTTGCCGCAACCCGCCACTCCCTGTGCTGCAACGCCGGCGAGAAACTCCCGCGCATAATCCATCACCTCTGCCGCTATAGCTCCGGCGGTCCGCGACCCCAACACATCCGCGGCCTCGGGGAGCGCCAGGTCCACTACCGGAGCAAGCGTCGTGTTGAAGCCGAACGCCTTCACCGCGCGGGCGATCAGTTCGCCATGCTTTCGCGCCAAAGACATCCGGGGTGCCCTATTCTTGCGACGGTTCTTCGTCGCACGGGTGGGAGAGCACAAACATCGGCGTGCCGCAGCGGCCACGGCCTGTACCGAAGCAATTGGCGACAGAGCATCGCGCAGCCGGTTCACCGTTCCGCCTTCCACGTCGACGCATCGCACCCCATGCCTTGCGCCCAATCCGGTGGCTTCATCCAGCAGGGCCCGCGTCTGTGCGGCGTCTGTGATGTTGCGCCGAAACAGGATGATGCCGCCCGGTCGCACCAGCTTGAGCCACGCCCGCTCCAGCCCGGTAAGCTCCGTGCCTCCAAGTCCCACTACCAGCAGACTCCCCGCCGCTCGCCTGACCGTCCCCACCATCAACTCTCCAATCCCAGCCCCTACGTCCCGCAGTCCCTACGTCCCCGCCTTCTTCATTTCCTGCTGCAACTCTTCCAGCAGATTCAGCGCCTGCAGCGGCGTCAACGAATTCACATCGACCGCCTCGATCCGATCCACAATCCGCTGCGAAAGCGGAGTGAAAATCGTCAACTGCATCGGCTCGGGCGCCGTCTCTACCTGTACACTTTGCCGTTCCTGCTTCTCGTGCTGCCTTAAGACATGTTTGGCCCGCTCGATCACCGCCGCCGGCAGCCCCGCCAGCTTCGCCACCTCGATGCCGTAACTCTTGCTCGCCGCGCCCGGCTCAATCGTATGCAGAAAAACAATGCCACCCCCGCCCTCTTTTACACCCACGCGCAGATTCCGCACGCGTTTCAGCTTCTCCGCCAGCATCGTAAGCTCGTGGTAGTGCGTTGCAAACAGCGTCCGCGCGCCCGTCTCCGCATGCAGATATTCAACCGTTGCCCAAGCCAGGGACAGCCCGTCGAATGTCGCCGTGCCGCGCCCCATTTCATCAAGCAGGATCAGCGACCGCTTCGTCGCCGTATTCAGGATCGTCGCGGTCTCCGTCATCTCAACCATGAATGTCGACCGCCCGCGCGCCACGTTGTCGCTCGCCCCGATGCGCGTGTAGATGCGGTCGACCAGCCCAAGCCGCAAGCTCTGCGCCGGAACGAAGCTTCCCATCTGCGCCATCAGCACCAGCATTGCGGCCTGTCGCAGATAGGTGCTCTTGCCGCCCATGTTGGGCCCGGTGATCAGCAGCAGGCTCGGTCCCTCATCGCTCGCGCTCAGATACAGATCATTCGCGATGAACCGTCCCTCGCGCGTCTCCTCCATCCACTGTTCGATCACCGGATGCCGCGCCGCCACCGCCTCCAGCACCGGCTCCTCCGCCAGCACCGGCCGAACAAAGCGCCGCAACGACGCCTGGTGCGCAAAGTTCGTCAGCAGATCCGCCTCGGCAACCGCAGCCGATGCGCGCCGAATTCTTCCGGCCGCCTCTAGCACCCCGCACCGCAACTCGGCAAAAATCCGCTTCTCGATCTCGATGCACCGATCATGCGCCGTGAGAATCTTGACCTCGTACCCTTTCAGTTCCGGCGTCGTAAACCGCTCCGCATTCACCAGCGTCTGCTTCCGCTCGTAGTCTGCCGGAGCCATGGCGAGATTTGCCTTTGTGATCTCGATGTAGTACCCGAAGACCGAGTTGTAGCGCACCTTCAGCGACGCGATGCCCGTCCGCGCGCGCTCCCGCTCCTCGATTGCTGCAATCGACTGACGTCCCGTCGACGAGATCGCCCTCAGGTCATCGAGCTCCGCATCAACGCCCGCCGCAATCGCCCCGCCGTCTGCCATCGTCAGCGGCGGCTCCGCAACAAGCGTCGTGGCAATCCGCGCCGTCACATCTTCCAGCGTGTCCAGCCGCGCCACCAGCTCCCGCCAAAGCGGAGCCTGCAGCTTTTCTATCGCGGCTTTCAGTCCCGGCAGCCGCGCCAGGCTCGCCGCCAGCGCCCGCACATCCCGCGGGCCGGCCGAATCGAGGCTTAGCCGCGCCAGCAGCCGCTCCAGGTCGAGAATCCCCTCGAAAGCCCTCCGCACCTCTTCGCGCTTCAGCAGATCGCCGCACGCCTCGGCCACCGCCTCATACCGAGCATTCAAGATCCCGGCATCAATCAGCGGCCGCAGAATCGTAGCCCGCAGCAGCCGCTTGCCCATCGGCGTCTGGCACTCATCGAGAGCATGAAACAGCGTCGCGCGATCGTCCTGTCCCGCAAACAGCGGTTCCACCAGTTCAAGATTCCGCACCGTCACCTGGTCGAGTTCCAGCGCCGTCGAGTGCTCCTGGAACTTCAGCGAATCGATGTGCAGTGCCTCGTTCTTCTGCGTCGTGCGTACGTAATGCAGCACCGCGCCCGCTGCGATCGCCGCCGCCTCGTGCCCCACCAACCCGAATCCCTCGAGCGTCCGCACCTGCAGTTGCCGTTCGACCAGCGGGACCGCAAAATCGCGCGTCCATACCCAATCCTCCACGCGCGTCTTTGCCGGGATCTTTTCGAGCGCCCCGGGAATCTCCACGCTCGTCGGCAGCAGTACCTCGCTGGGCCCCGCCAGCAGCAACTCCTCCAGTGCCTGTTGCCGCGCCTTCGGTCCCACAAACTCTGCCGTCCGAAACTCCCCCGTCGACACATCCAGCAACGCAATGGCACAGACGAGGCTTGGGTGCCCCACCGTTGCGGCGCCTTTGTCTTTGCCGCTGGGGTGGGACGGAACTCTGCCCCCCTCAAAATGCGCCGCCAGAAAATTGTTTCGCTCCTGCCCCAGCGCCGCATCCAAAGCCGTACCCGGCGACAGCACTCGCGTCACTTCGCGTTTCACGATTTTCTTCGTGAGCTTCGGGTCCTCCATCTGGTCGCAGATGGCAATCCGATACCCCCGGCGCAGCAGTCGTGTCAGGTAGTTCTCCACGGCATGGTAGGGAACTCCGCACATTGGCACCTGCCGCTCGCGATCCCGTGCCGTCAACGTCAGTTGCAGCTCGCGGCTCGCCACCGCCGCATCGTCATAGAAGAGCTCGTAGAAGTCGCCCATGCGGAAGAAGAGAAGGGCATCGGGATTCTGCCGCTTGGCCGCCGACCACTGCCGCATGAACGGGGTCCCCTCGGACGGTTTTTTGGCCGTGGGGTGGATAAACGGCGTCAGCTCATGCGGCTGCTCGGCCTTCCTGCCGGTCCCCGGCGAAGCGGCCGTTAGCTCAGGTACCGGTTCGTCACGGGCAGGGGAAGACGGCGGCGCCGCCGCGGATTGGAGGTCTGCGGGTTGCACGATTGCCTACAGATTACCGTGGAGCCGGGGTTCCGGCGGCTGTGCAGAACAGGACGGAAACCCGCGGCGCACAAATGGGTTCCGATCAGATTCCAGTCCCGATCTGATAGGGCTAGGGCAAAATGCGAAGCGCTTCTCACTTGTATAGGATTGCCACCTTTGGCGTGTACAATTCCCTCCGGCTCCCCCGCTCGATTTCTCAGTTCGGCCAGCTTCCGGCTTCTTATCCAATCCAAGAAGGAGAAAGTGAATGATCAAAACGAGCGCGCTGATTCTTGCAGCTTCACTATGCACGGGCATTGCCGCTTTTGCTCAATCCCCGTTTGACGGAACCTGGAAGACGAACATGGCCCAGACGAAATTCTCGCCGAAGCCGAATGTCTTTTACATCAGCCAGGGCTGGTACCACTGCGTCAGCTGCAATCCAGCTTTCGACGCGAAGGCCGACGGCACCGACCAGGCCGTCACCGGCCAGACTTACGACACCATCAGTGTCAAGGAAGTCGATCCGAACTCCATCGCCGTCACAACCAAGAAAGGTGGAAAAGTTGTCTCCGAGCAAACCCGCGCCGTCTCGGCTGATGGCAAAACACTTACCGTCAAAACCACTGCCCATCCTATGAACAGCGATCAAACCGTAACCGCAACAGCAACCGGAAAGCGAACGGGCGTGAAACCTTCCGGCGTACATGCGACTTCGGGCGAGTGGCAGATCGTGAAAGCCGAGGAGAGCGAAAATGGCCTGACCACCACCTTCAAGACAACTGGTGATGCGCTGACTATGTCGACACCCACCGGCGAAACCTTCACAGCGAAACTGGACGGAAGCGACGCACCTGTGACAGGTGCATATGGATTTGACACTGTTTCTCTGAAGAAGATCAACGATCACACAATTGAGGAAACAGATAAGCGCAACGGAAACGTCGTCGAGGTGAGCACGATGACCGTTTCGGGCAAGACCATGAAGGTGACAGCGGACAACAAGGTCACTGGTCGCACAACCACTTACACAGCAACAAAGCAGTAGTCATCTCACCGCGTGGCCCCGTTCCTTCGTCCGGGATGGGGCTCCGCGAGGGGGCGATCCGCCTGAATCCGCGGCGCGTGAGCCCTCTGCCGGCGACAACTACCAAGATTCCTAATAGTGATTTGGATCACAGTATACTGAGAGCTAAGGCCTTAGATTTGAGTACGGCATGCATCTGCTCTGGCTCCGAGTTGCGACCCTCCTATACGCGGCTGCAAGTGTTACTATTTTCCCCGCCGTGCTCAATTCATCCGAGCGTGCGCGCCGGTGGTGTGTGCACCTTGGGGGACTGGCCTTTTTCTTCCACTTCGTCTCCGCGGTAGAGATGCTGGTGCAGGCCCATCGCTGGGTGCCCGTCGGCGCACGCGAAGTCGAATCGTTGCTTGGGTTTGCGGTAGCGGGCCTGTTCTTCCTTGCCTGGTGGCTCTACGATGCAAGTTCGCTCGGAATCTTCGCACTACCGGCCACTTTTTTCCTCGTTTTAGTGCCTTCTTTGGGGCTGAATGGCTACAAATTTCCGTCAGAAGGCATCAGAACAAGCTGGCTTATCGCTCATATCACCGCCCTGCTGGCGGCCTACGCAGCACTCGGATTCAGCCTGCTCGCCTCGCTGCTCTACCTCGTGCAGGAGCGCCGCCTGAAGTCCAAGCTCAAAGCCGACAACGACTCTTCGTTGATCCCCCTTGACTGGCTGCCGCCCCTCGACACTCTCGAGCGCCTCGCCCACGCAATGCTGCTCTTCGGCTTTCCCTGCATGACCGTCGGCCTCGTCCTCGGCGCTGTTCTCGTGCAGGAGACCTCGCTGGGCGCGGCCTACTTTGTCGACCCCAAGGTCATCGCCTCCTACGCCATGTGGGGCCTGTACGTCCTGCTTCTTTTCCTGCGCCAGTCCGCAGGGCTGCGCGGCCGCAAAGCCGCCTATCTCTCCGGAGCCGTTCTGGCCGTCATGCTCTGCGTCTGGGCCGCCAACATGGTCAGCCACGTCCACAGGTTCGGTGCCCCATGAGCCAGATCGTCCTCATCGGGGTCAACCACAAGACCGCGCCCATCGAGCTGCGCGAGCGCATCGCCATCTTGCGGGACGAACTGCCCGAGGCCACCCGCGCCCTCGCCGCCCAACCCGGGGTCAGCGAGTGCATGATCGTCTCCACCTGCAACCGGGTGGAGATGCTGGCCGCAGTCGAATCGCCCGAGACCGACATCAAGAATTTTCTGTACAGCCAGTTCGGACTCGAGAAGTCAGAGCTGGGTCCGCACATCTACGAACACCGCGATCAGGAGGCCGTCCGGCACCTCTTCCGCGTCGCCGCCAGTCTCGACTCCATGGTCGTCGGCGAACCGCAGATCCTCGGCCAGGTCAAGGAGGCCTTTGCCACTGCCCGCGCCGCCGGCACGGTTTCCGGCCAGCTTGAGCACCTGCTGCAATCGGCCTTCGCCGCGGCAAAGAGGGTCCGCACCGAGACCAGCATCGGGTCCAACTCCGTTTCACTCGCCTCCGTCGCTGTCGAACTGGCTCGCAAGATCTTTGGCTCGCTCCACGGCCGCACCGTCTTCCTCGTCGGCGCCGGCAAAATGAGCGAACTCGCCGCCCGCCACCTGTTGCAGCAGGGCGCCGGAGCCATCCTCGTCACCAACCGCACCCTCGAACGCGCCCGCCAGCTTGCCGAGCCTTTCAATGGCCGCGTCATTCCGTTCGAGACGCTCTACGAGACTGCCACCGAAGCCGATATCGTCATCAGTTCCACCGGCGCGCCTCACCCCATCTTCCGCCGCGAGCACGGCCAGCAGTTCATGCATCGCCGCCGCAACCGGCCCATGTTCTTCATCGATATCGCCGTACCACGCGATGTCGATCCGGCGATGAACAAGGTTGAAGGCATCTTCGTCTACGACATCGACGACTTGCAGCAGGTGGCCGCATCGCACATCGCCGAGCGCCAGTCGCAGGCCGGCGACGCCGAAGCGCTCGTAGAGGCCGAAGTGGAGCGCTTCCATCAGCGCCGCCGCGCCGTCAACGTCGCCCCGGCCATCGTCTCTCTGCAGCGGCAGGCCGAAGAGATCCGCATCAACGAGCTCAAACGCATGCACGCCAAGCTGGGCACCTTCTCGGCCGAGCAGCTCGCCGCCATCGAAGCCCTCACCCGCGGCCTCGTCAACAAGTTCCTCCACCCGCCAATGCAAGCGCTGAAGCAGGCCGCGCGAGAGAACGACTCAACGCGCGTCGAAGCGCTTTGTGAAACCTGGTCGCTTCCCCAGGTCGCGAAGCGCGATGAGCAGCCAAATGGGTCAGTCGTTTCCATCTCACCGCAGGAAAAGAAAACACTTGATTCCCCTCGCGAGGACCAGACCAGCGCCGTAGGAGGCAAATGAATTTGCGCATCGGCAGCCGCGGCTCGCAATTAGCTTTGTGGCAGGCCAATCATATTGCAGGGCTCCTCCGTGCGAAGCACCACACGGTCGAAATCGAGATCATCAAGACCACTGGCGACCGCCTGCAGGAAGTCACCTTTGCCCAAGTAGGGTCAAAGGGAATGTTCACCAAGGAGATCGAGGAAGCGCTCGCCGAGGGCCGCGTCGATCTCGCCGTGCACTCGCTCAAAGACCTGCCCACAGAACTTCCCGCGCCGTTCACGCTGGCCGCCACTCCGCCCCGCGTCGATCCGCGTGACGTGCTTGTTTCGGTGAAGTACTCGAGTCTCCATGCGCTGCCCCACGGAGCAGTCGTAGGCACCAGCAGCCAGCGCCGCCGAGCCCAGTTGCTCGCCGTCCGGCCCGACATCCATGCCGTTGAATTCCGCGGTAACGTCGACACGCGCCTGCGTAAACTCGCCGAGGGCCAGGTCGATGCCATTCTGCTCGCCGCCGCAGGCCTCGATCGCCTCGAAAAAACAGAGTGGGTTCGCGAGCGCCTGGAGCCCGACCATTTTTGTCCCGCGGCAGGCCAGGGGTCGCTCGGTATCGAGACCCGCAAGGACGATGTCGCAACCATCGCCGCCGTTGCCTTCCTCGACGACCCGGTCACGCGCTACGCCATCACGGCCGAACGCGCCGCCCTGGCCGCACTTGGCGGAGGTTGCCAGGTACCAATCGGCATCCACTGCCGCCTCGCTCCACAGGACGAAGCCGGCGAGTGGCATGAGATCTTCGGCGTCGTCGCAGATCCCGCGACCGGCAAAGCCATCCGCATTCATCATGAAGCGCGCCGCTCGGAGACAGGGCCCGCAGCCCTCGGCCAACTTGCCGCCAAGTTGCTCATCGAAGCCGGCGCAGCCCCGCTGCTCGAAGCCGCCGCTCAACCGCCCGCTGGAGCCTCGGCATGACACTTCAGCGCCTGCGGAGGGTACGGGCTTCAGCCCGCACAACGACAGCTTTGGAGAGAAATGGGGCTTTATTGGCCCCTGAGGGAGAGATGCGAGTGACCGGATTGTGCCAATGACCTCACATCCTTTAGCGGACAAACGTGTGCTCGTCACCCGAGCCGCCCACCAGGCCGGCAAGCTCAGCGATGGCCTTCGCGCCGCAGGAGCCGAACCCGTCGAAGTCCCGGTGCTTGAGATCCGGCCGCCGGCCAGCTTCGATCCGCTCGACACCGCCCTGAGGAATCTGCACACCTATGACTGGCTCATTCTGACCAGCGCCAACGCCGTGCACGCCCTGGTGGAACGCGCCGCCGCCTGCGGCATCGTGTTCGCGGACGAAACTCCGCAGGTTGCGGCGGTTGGCAAAGCCACGGCTGAAGCCGCGCACGAGGCAGGGTTCGACGTTGCGGTCACTCCAAAGGAGTACGTGGCTGAAAGCCTGGTTGAAGCTCTCGGCGACCGGGTATCAGGCAAACGCGTTCTGCTTGCCCGCGCGGCGATCGCCCGTGACATCATCCCAGACAGCCTCCGCGCTGTTGGCGCCCTCGTCGACGTCGTCGACGCTTACCAGAACGCCATTCCCGCAGGCGCACCAGACCAACTCCGAGCCGCCCTCGCCGCGCGCATCGACGCCGCCACCTTCACCAGCTCCTCCAGTGCAACCCATCTCGCCGAAGTCGCCAACGCGGCCGGCATCGCATTCCCATTTGCGGGAGTCAAAGCTGTTTCCATCGGTCCCATCACCAGCGCCACCTTGCGCGAACTCGGCTGGGAGCCGGCTGTGGAAGCCGATCCGCACGACATCCCCGGCCTCGTCGCCGCTGTCGCTGACTTGCTAACTCGCTAACGGGCGTGACGCGCGGCTAACTCTGTTAGCTCCACCACGTCTTGTCTTCCGACTTGCAGAGCTTTTCGAGATTGCACTTGTCGCACCTGGGATTGCGCGCAATGCAGACCTGGCGACCGTGTTGAATCACCTGATGCGAGAAGCTGATCCAACGATCCTGCGGCAGAATGCGCATCAGGTCCTGCTCGGCCTTTTCAGCCGTATTCGACCTGGTGAGGTCAAGCCGGTGCGCGATGCGGAAGACGTGCGTATCCACCACGACGCCCTCGGCCTTGCCGTAGCTCACGCCGAGGACGACGTTGGCCGTCTTGCGCGCTGCGCCTGGCACGGTGATGAGCTCGGCGAGTGTGTCAGGAACCTTTCCGCCGAATTGGTCAGTTATCTTGCGGGCCGCGCCCTGGATCGACTTGGCCTTGTTGCGGAAGAAGCCCGTGGTGCGGATCAGGTTCTCCAGTTCCGGAAGCGGAGCCTTCGCCATTGCCGCCGGGGTAGGGAAGCGCTTGAACAGCTCCGGCGTGACCATGTTCACCCGAACATCCGTGCACTGCGCCGAGAGAATCGTCGCGACTAACAGATCCCAAGGCGAGCGATGATTCAGCGCGCAGACCGCATTTGGGTAGGCCTCGTCGAGGGCCTTGAGGATCGCGGTGATGCGCTCGGGGGCGAGGTCGCCCCGATTGGAACTGCGAGCCGTAACGCTCACAGCCGCCTTGAGCTTGGACGCCGCAGACGTTTTCGTGCCGGCTTTCTTCGCAGGTTTCGCAGCTCGTTTGATCTTCACTGTCGGCATACAGTGTGAACTCCGTTTCGTCGCGCGCTATAGCTCGAGCTTGCCTTCCAGCCAATCGCCTAACCTCTCAACAGGCAGCCTTAGCGCGATGAAGAACTGCCCAAACAGCGCATAGACTGCGCTGACCTCATCAAATCTCATCTCGTATATCAGCTTCTTGAAGACCACCGGGTCATCCGCAAAGAGATCGACTCCCCACTCCCAGTCATCCATGCCGATCGAGCCTGTGATGATCTGCTTGACCACGTCGCCGTAGCGGCGGCCGATCAATCCATGCTCGTGCATCATGCGCTGACGGTCGGCGAACGGCACCGAGTACCAGTTCACCTGCTCGCCGCGCTTGCGATCCATGGGATAGAAGCAGAGGTACTTCGTCTCAGGGATGGAAGGAAAGAGTCGCGGCCGCATCGCCTCCGCGCCGCGCTTCAGCGAGGATTCGATCTCCGCGTTCCACTCAGGACTGTGCGCTTCGAAGCCCTTGGCCGCCGCAGCCTCATACGTCTTGCGGCTCGACTCATACAGCCCCAGTTCGACAACCGAAACATACGAGTGCGCCGGCGTAAGAAAGTCATACAGCGCCGTCTGCGCCAGGTCCAACTCCACCTGGTTCAGCGCCTCCAGCGAGTCGCGAAAATGAACCAGGATCAGGTCGCCCTTGTGGCCGAGCTGCGAGAAAAGGCCGGTCTGCACGCCTGCGGAGGTTGGGGTCCTTTCCAGCGTTTGTAGAGCCGCGGCAAACTCGCCGCTAATTCTCTCGCGTTCGTCGATGGGTGTGGCTCTCCACAATTTCCAGTCAAAGCGGAAGAATTGATGCAGAACAGCGGAGCCTTCAAGCGTGAGCGGAACCGGGGGAAATCCAGCCAAAGGAGACACCTCGCGTGCGTAATAAATCAAGTCAATCGTAGCAGGATCGGGATGCGCCCCGTTCCGAACCTATATACTTGAAGAGGCCCATGACCGAACGTATCTTGCCGCTTCTTGTGAACTTCGTCACCCTGGTCATTGGCACATTGGGATACGCGGGCATCATCGCCCTCATGGGCATCGAATCGGCCTGCATCCCGCTCCCGTCTGAAATCATCATGCCCTTCGCCGGCTATCTGGTCTACACGGGGCACTTCAGCCTGTTCTGGGCCGCCACCGCCGGCGCCATTGGCTGCAATCTGGGATCGGTCGTCGCCTACTGGATCGGTGCGGTCGGCGGGCGTCCGCTGGTGGTGCGTTACGGCCGCCTGGTGCTGATGAGCCACCACGACCTCGATCGCATGACGCGTTTCTTCGAGAAGTACGGTACCATCACGGTGCTTCTCGGCCGGCTGCTGCCCGTCGTGCGCACCTTCATCGCATTTCCGGCCGGCGTGGCCAAGATGCCGCAACTGCGCTTTCACATCTATACTTTCATCGGCTCATGGCCATGGTGTTTCGCCCTGGCTTACGTGGGTATGAAGCTGGGCGAAGCATGGCACACCGACCCGCGCTTTCACCAGTGGTTCCATCGCTTTCACCTTGTGGTTGAAATCGGGTTACTGGTTGCGGTCGCGTGGTTTCTCTGGACCCACATCAACCGCTTCAGAAAGACCAGTGAGGCGTGAGGACGGCAGTGGAGAAAACTCCGGCCTCGCGGGCGTACACTGTTGCGTCCTCGAAGTTTGAACATTGCGTTGATTGGCAAGCAATCAAAGGAAGGTTAGGAAAACTGAAATGAGCACTACCGAACAAAGCGGCCTGAAGACCGCGAAGCCCGAGCCCGCAAAGGGGAAGCTTGGAGTCATGGTTGTAGGACTCGGCGCTGTCGCCACCACGATGATCGCAGGCGTCGAAGCAGTGCGCCGCGGTCTTGCCAAGCCGATCGGCTCCCTCACGCAGATGGGCACCATCCGGCTCGGCAAGCGCACAGATAACAAATCGCCGCTGATCAAGGAGTTCGTTCCCCTCGCCGACCTGAACGACATCGTCTTCACCGGCTGGGACATCTTTGAAGACAACGTGTACGAGAGCGCAGCCCACGCCAAGGTACTCGAAAAGGAAACGATCGAGCAGATGAGGCCGTACCTGGAGTCGATCAAGCCGCTCCCGGCCGTCTTCGACCAGTACTACGTCAAGCGCCTGCACGGCACGCACGTGAAGAAGGGCAAGAACAAGCGCGAACTCGCCGAGCAGGTCCGCGCCGACATTCAGGCCTTCAGGAAGACCGTCGACCGCGTCGTCATGATCTGGTGCGGATCGACCGAAATCTTCCTCGAGCCGACGGCCGTTCACCAGTCCATCGAAGCCTTCGAGAAAGGGCTTGAAGCGAACGATCCCGGCATCGCGCCGTCACAGATATACGCCTACGCCGCACTCAGCGAAGGCGTCCCCTTCGCCAACGGCGCGCCGAATCTCACCGTCGACGTTCCCGCCATGATCGAGCTCTCAAAGAAGAACTCAGCGCCGATCTGCGGCAAGGACTTCAAGACCGGTCAGACCTTCATGAAGACCGTCCTGGCGCCGGCTTTCAAGGCGCGCCTGCTCGGTGTCTCCGGCTGGTACTCGACGAACATCCTCGGTAACCGCGACGGCGAAGTCCTCGACGATCCCGAATCCTTCAAGACAAAGGAAGAGTCGAAGCTCGGCTCGCTCGAGTACATCTTCCAGCCCGAACTCTATCCGGACCTGTACAAGGACATCTTCCACAAGGTCCGCATCAACTACTACCCGCCGCGCGGCGACAACAAGGAAGGCTGGGACAACATCGACATCTTCGGCTGGCTCGGATATCCGATGCAGATCAAGGTGGATTTCCTCTGTCGCGACTCCATCCTGGCCGCGCCCATCGCGCTCGACTTGGTCCTGTTCCTCGACCTCGCCAGGCGCACGCCGTCGCTCAAGTCCATCGGCATCCAGGAGTGGCTCAGCTTTTACCTCAAGTCGCCACAGACGCGCGAGGGCCTCTATCCCGAGCACGATCTCTTCATCCAGTCGATGAAGCTCAAGAACACTCTCCGCCACATCATGGGCGCCGACCTGATCACCCACCTCGGCCTCGAGTACTACGACTGAGCACCTGCGGTGCGGCTGAGCGCCTCCCGTTGGCCGGCAAGATGCAAAAGAACACGCCACTATGAAAGCCCCATCCGCAAGGGTGGGGCTTATCCTTTGGTGCGCCCAGCATGGACGCACTTTTGCGGGTGCAAGTCCCGTCACAGGCCATTGCCGACCGGCATCGTCCAGCCGTATACTGATTAACCGTACCGGTGAGTACGGCAATTATGAACGCGAAGGCCATGCACGATCAGGCACGCAAGTCATCGACGGCTCCACGCGGCCGCCCGCCTCTCACCGACTCCGACCGCAGGCGCATCCTCGATGCCACCACTGCACTGTTCCTGGAAAAGGGCTACGCGCGCTCCGCAACCAGCGAGATCGCCCGCCGCGCCCGCACCTCCAAGCAGACGCTCTATGCGCTCTTCCCAACCAAGGCCGACCTCTTTGTCGCAGTGATCGGCGCCCATACTGACGATCTCTTCGCAAAGCACATCGAATTCATCGAGTCGGGCGCACCGCCGCGCCAGGCGCTTGCCGATATGGGCTACATGGTCCTCCGCATGTTCAGCGCACCGCAATTCCTTGCGCTCTATCGCATCGTGATCGCTGAGGCGCACAACTTTCCTGATCTCGCGCGGCAACTGTGGCACACCTGCATGGAGCGTGGCCGCTCGCTGCTGGCCGAGTATCTGAAATCACGCCGCATCGGCGGCCCGGCTTACGGGAAATCGGCGGCGCAATTCATATCATTCGTGCTCGGCGATTTCGTCATCAACGCCATGCTCAACCCTGATCTTGAATTGAGCGAGCGCGCCCTGCGCATGCGCGTTCGCGATGCAGTCAACGACTTCATTCGCCTTCATCCGCCGGGTCGAATCATAAGACGCAGGCCCGCAAAGAACAGAACCGGAAAGCAAGGGTAAGCACGATGGCATCCGCAGTGATGCTTCCCGAGGAAGTAGAAGGTCGGGCAGAAGTCAGGGTTCAAGGTTCCGACCATGAAGCATGGCGACCCTCCGTTAATCCCTGGCTCATTGCAGTCTCCGTCATCCTGCCAATGTTCATGGAGGTGCTCGACACCACCGTTGCCAACGTGGCCTTGAACAACATCGCCGGAAGCATGTCGGCCTCGTACTCCCAGGCGACTTGGGTGCTTACCTCTTACCTGATTTCGAATGCCGTCATCCTGCCGCTCACCGCATGGCTAGGCAATCGCTTCCAGCGCAAGCGTTTCCTGCTTTTCTGCATCCTCCTCTTCACCATCTCATCCTTGTTCTGTGGCCTTTCCACGAGCCTTGGGATGCTTCTCGTCATGCGCGTCTTCCAGGGCATCGGTGGCGGCGCCATGGCCCCCATCTCGCAGGCCATCCTGATGGAGAGTTTCCCGCCCAAAAAGCAGGGAACTGCGCAGGCACTATTTGGGCTCGGCGTAGTTGTTGCGCCGGTTGTTGGCCCGATCCTCGGCGGCTGGCTCACCTTCAACTACTCCTGGCGCTGGATCTTCTACATCAACATTCCCATCGGCCTCATCGCCATGTGGGCCATTCAGCAGACCGTGGAAGACCCGCCGTGGGTAAAACATTCCGATCCCGGTCCGCTCGACATGGTCGGCCTGGTTGCTCTGTCGCTCTGGCTTGGCTGTCAGGAAGTCGCACTCGACAAGGGGCAGGAAGACGACTGGTTCGGCTCCCGCTTCATCCGCATCATGGTTGAGCTCGCTGTCATCGGCTTTGTCGTATTCGTGTGGCGCGAAATGAAGGCTGAGAAGCCCATGGTGGACCTGCGCATCTTCAGGGTGCGCAACTTGTCAGCTGGAACGGCGCTGATCTTCGTCACCAGCGTGCTGATCTACGGCTTGGGCCTGCTCACGCCACAGTTCCTTCAGCAGCTGATGGGATACACAAGTCTCTCGGCGGGCATTGCGACGGCGCCTCCTGGGATAGGCGCGGTTGTATCCATGGTTCTGGTCGGCGTGCTGGTAGCGAAGATTGACCCGCGCGCCATCGCGGTCTTCGGGCTGTCGGTGTTCGCGATCGCCTCTTTCGTTCTGTCGCATCTGACGCTGAGCATTACGCCGTGGACCATCTTCTGGCCACAGGTGCTGGCAGGATCAGCGTTGGGTTTCATCTTCGTCCCCGCCAACGTGATGGCAACAGCGCCCCTCCGACGCGAACAGATAGGCTCTGCCACCGGGTCGATGAACTTGATGCGCAATGTCGGTGGCAGCGTGGGAATCGCAATGGTCACGACATTTCTCGCGCGCCGCAGCCAGGTCCACCAGACCATGCTTTCCGGCCATCTCACCAGCAGCGATCCGCTCCTGCTCCAGAGCCTCCACGGGCCGGCGCGCTTCATGTTTCTGCACGCGGCTGGTCCGGCAAACACTTTGGGTGCGGCGATGGCCGTGTTGTACCGGATTCTCCAGCAGCAAGCCTATCTGCTGGCATTCTCCGACGTCTTTCAGGGACTCGCACTGCTGGCCCTCGCCTCGATCGTTCTGGTGCTGGTTCTCCGCAAGGTGAAGGTCGATAAACTCGGCGCTGTCCATTGATCTGGCCAGCTTGCTCACTGCAACGCAACCGCTGGGCCACGTTCCCGCATGGACAACACAAAAGTCCATGGACCCCCGGCATCTGTCCTAGAGTTACCAACCTGCGGTCTAGTAATCACATCAGGGCTGTGTGGCCGCTGCCGGCTCTGCGGGATCCAACTCCTGCACACAGGGCATCGGAGACAATGGGGGAAAGCGAACATGAACGAGCTCTTCCTGAAACTGTATGTGGCCGCAAAATCCGTACTGGCGCGCGAAGCAGGCCAGAGCATGTCTGAATATGCAATGGCTGTTGGACTCATCGCCTTCGGCTGCGTCGCCGGAGAATCCGCGGTCGCCACAAGCGTGAACCACACCTTCATCGCGCTCGCTACCACCATCACCGCGGGCATCACTCAGTAGTTCACCGGGCGTAAATCGCCCTCGCGGAAAAGCGCACGCGCGTCTTCCCCCAGGGAGACATCCGAACTCAGCGTTCGTGCAGCGTTCGTGCGGTTAACGTGAGGGAGCTTCGGGCTTCGGCGTCGCGGCGGGCGCCGGGTCACCAGGGCGGTGATGATGGGAGGATGGCGGAATAAGAAAAGAGCGTACCGAGAACCTAGGCTTGGCTGCGGCGCCGAGCACTGCGTTTGAGCCATTCCGCAAGCCTGAATTCTAAGCCGCCATCGCCTTGGCGAGCCTTCGCACCGTCAGTACTGTAATATCGTCTTCCTGACCGAACGCCTTCGCCGCATCCGCGATGTAGAACGCTGACTGGTTGCTTAGGTTGTGCACGCGATCGAAGCCGAACAGCTCACCTGTCGTGAGCCGCGCCTCCACCACACCATCCGACATCATCAGCAGCCGGTCGCCGGGATGCAGATAGAGCCGCACCTCGTCATAGGTCACGTCGTCCACAACTCCCAGCGGCAGCCCGCCCGGGAGCCGTACCTCCTGCGTGTTCAGGTAGGGTGGCAGGTGCCCGGCACTGGCCAGCACCAATTCGCCCTCCGGTCCGAACCACGCCACCTGGCACGTGGTGAAGCTCTCGCTCCCAATCAGGACGCGATTGAGCGACTCCAGAATCCGCGCCGGGCTCTTCTCGGCCCTATGCCGCAGCGCGCCCATCAGCATCGACACGTTCATCGCCGCCTGCAGCCCCTTGCCGGCCACATCGCCGAGAATGACAAGCACCCCTCCGTCAGGGGTCGTATCGACGTGGAAAAAGTCGCCGCCCACCTCGGTCGCCGGGTTGTACACCGAGTCGACCTCATATCCCGGCGTCTTCACCTTCTCGCGGGGAATCATCAGTTCCTGCACGCTGCGCGCCGCAGCCAGCTCTCCGCTCGCCCGCTCCTGCTCATGATGAATGCGCAGGAAGCGCACAAAGATGATGACGATAATGGCCAGCAGGCCAGCGAAGTCGGCAATCGCGGCAAAGTGAATCGGAATCGGACCTGCCTGGATCGTCAGCGGCGATTTGTAGCTGCTTCCGCCGAAGTCGCCCATCCCGCCCGTTAGAATTGGCTCCGCAATCCCCACTATCGTCAGCACCAGCGGGATCAGAAGCAATCCTGCTTCAAAGTTCCGGCGGATGGTGGCAAAGATCAGTGTGAGAAACACGAAAATCGCCCACCCCGCCACCCAAAAGATCGAGCACACCAGCTCGATCGCCAGTGCAATTCCAGCCGCCTTGCTGTGTTCCACCAGCAGAATCGACGGCGCCACAAAAGCGAGAATCGGCGCTGTGTAGCGAAGCCCCTTGATGTACCACCGCCGCTTGAGCGCGAGAAACGCGACCAGGAACTCGAAGTACAGATAGGCCGAGATAAAAACAAGCTGAAGGTAGAGGGCGCCGTACCAGAAATTGTCGAGTCGCGCCGAGCTCCCCGCCTGGTCGATAATGCCGATCGGCATCTGGACCAGCTCGTGTAGCGCCAGCCATAGGTATTCCACGTGCCCCTTCTGCGTAAAGTAGAGCGTAAGCAGAAACACCGACAAAAACAGCAGCAGCACAGCGATGATCAGCCGCGGCAAGCGCTCAAAAAGTGTTTGCACCCTCCAGAGTTCCAGCACCCGGTTCAGGTCTTCGGGATTTCCCAGGCGCAACGTGCGGTTAAAGAAGAAGTTTGTATAGCCGGTGAGGCCAAACGGAATGTAAAGCGTTCGGATTACTAGCGTCAGTGAGGTTTGGTCAGGCGGAACATTCAGGTTGTAGAGCCGCGAAATCTGCTGGTACCTGAACGTCTCTGCCGGATGCGGCCCTTCCGGCAGGATCGGCTTGCCGTTGGCAAACACGTCCGCTCCCGGACCCGCGTTCGTAAAGTTCATCGAACCGGTCTGCGAGACTGGCAATTCGATCAGGAGCCCAATCGGCCCGTGGTTCGGCGCAAGCTTGATATGCAGCCGGAACCAGGCGTACTTTTCCTCCCTGTCTGAATGGTCGGAGTTGTCCTCCGTTTCCGTTACATCCGCAATGGCGCCCTTCGCGTCGCGCACCGCCCAGTGCGCGTCGTCAAAATCAGGCCTGACAGCCGCCGGATCCGAGCTGATCCCCACCCGCCAGCCTCGATCCAGCACAACCGGCGATCCCAGTCCCGTTACGTCGATCACGCTGGGCTCCAGGGAGGCATTGGGCGCCGGCTCCGGCTTGGGCTTGAACGAGAACAGGGGGTGGGGGTGCGGATGCGATTGCAGGGCAAAACCTTGCACCGAAACGAGCAGAAGAATTGTGATGCAGGCTGCGGCCTGAATGGCACACGATGACTCCCGACGCACTTTCCCTCCCCAATCTCTTCGTGCTCTTCAATTTAATCCAGCCAGGCGCGGATGCCCAAGGAAAGTCCGTTTCACAGTTAGAATCGTCAAAACAATGGACTCCCCGTCCGCTCAGGCGCTGAAATTGAAACAAATCCCTATCGGCGTTTACCGGGTCGAAAATGTTTTAAATTCCGCTGCCAACTCGCGCCATACTGGCGTCTAATGATTGAAGCGGAGCGCCATAAGTGTGCGCGGTTGCATCGCATAAGTATCGGGGCACGGGGCAGGGAATCCAATGGTCACGTCCAGAGGTGAGGTCATGACATCAGCATTCAGCAGTTCAAAGGCGGCAATCGTAGCGGGTTTGGTGCTGGCAGCGGCCACGGTGCTGTACGCGCAGTCAGCGCCTCAGCCGACTTCCGCGACTGACCCGACGGCGTCGCCTGCGCAGTCCACGCCCCCGTCCACGCCGCAGGCCAATCCGACGTCAACCACCACTCCGCCTGCTGCCGATCCCTCGGCGAAGCCCGCCCCCGGCACCACTCCCGTCGCCGGCGACACGCCCGCGCAGACCACCGCGGATTCGAAAGACGCAAAGAAGGACTCCGCAAGCGGCGATATTCCCGGTTGTGTCCCTGTCGACAAGAAGGAAAAGCACTCCAAGAAGGAAAAAGATAACAAGGACAATCCCTGCCCGGTAGGCACCCAGCCCGTGCAGGGCGACGTAGCGGCCGCCAACGTGGACCCCGGTAAGGTGGTCGAAGTCGGCAGCGAACCCATCAAGGTCAAGCCCGGCAGCATCGATGACGTCAGTGCAGTCGGAAATCGCGACATCGGCGGACGCGGCATGGGCAACTGGTACTCAACCGATTCCGAGATCAAGATGGGCAAGATGTATTCCATGGAGATCGAGAAGAGTACGAAATTCATCACCGATCCGGTCGTAACTGAGTACGTGAACCGGGTCGGCCAGAACATTGTCAAGAACTCCGACTGCAAGGTGCCTTTCACCATCAAGGTCATCGACTCCGACGAAATCAATGCCATGGCCCTGCCGGGCGGCTTCTTCTATGTCAACTCCGGCCTCATCCTCAACGCCGATGAAGAGGCCGAACTCGCCGGCGTAATGGCACACGAAACAGCGCATGTCTGCGCTCACCACGCCGTCCGCGAGCAGACCCGCATGAATTACGCCCAGCTCGGCGCCATTCCTCTGATCATGATGACCGGCTATAGCTGGACCGGCTACGGCATCTACGAAGCTACGCAGTTTGCCGTGCCGCTCACCTTCCTCAAGTTCTCGCGCGACTTCGAGGCGCAGGCCGACTTCCTCGGCATCCAGTACATGTATCGCGCCGGATACGATCCGCAGGCGTTCATTGCCTTCTTTGAAAAGGTGCAGGCACTCGAGAAGCGGAAGCCCGGCATGGTAGCGAAGGCGTTCTCTGACCATCCGCAGACACCCGACCGGATCCTGCACTCGCAGGAAGAGATCGCCAGGATTCTGCCGGCACGCGATGAGTACACCGTGACGACTTCCGAGTTCGACGATGTGAAAGCCCGCCTCGCGCGCATCGAAAACAAGCGGCGTCTCATGGATACGAAGGACAAGAACAAGCCGTCGCTCCGCCGCGCCAGCACGACGGGCGACGACAAGAACGGGCAGGCCGGAGATGATAGTGGCGACGACCGTCCGACTCTCCACCGGCGCGAAGATCAGAACAACTAAGAGAAGAGAGCAAGCTGTTTCCTGGGCCCGAACGCCGCCGAATCCTCGGCGGCGTTCGGTTTTTCCAGCCTGCTCACGTGTCCGCACCATCCGTTTCAATGACCCCAGGAATGGGGTCAACCCAGGCCGGAGACCCCAACATGCTGCGCTATTTGCACTTAAACCCTGTCCGCGGCACCGTTTATCCCACACTGGTGCCCAGCAATTCCGGCAGAATTCCCGAAAATCCCTTGAAGCTCCGGGCAAAACCGCGTTATAAACAGGATCACCGGTCTCTGCCGGAATCCTGCCTGGGGTGCCCGTCATGCGCAACTCCGCCGCCCGCTCCAACCTCCTCATCCCTGAAGTCCGCGAAGTCATGGACATTCGCCAGGCATCGGACTACCTCGGAATCTCGCCTGACAGCCTCTACAAGTACGCCTCAGAGGGCTTCGTGCCCGCATTCAAGCTCGGCAACCGCTGGCGCTTCAAACGTTCCCGCCTCGACGAATGGATGGATCACCAGTCTGAACTCCAAGCCGCCGAAGTGAATCCGGAGATGAAGAAGCCGGTCAAGCCTGCAATGTGAAAAGCGGGGACTGAGGGACAAAGGGACCAGGGGCGCAAAGACTTCATCAATCCGCCGAGCGATCGGCTCACATTGGCACACATTGTCCCGGCTCTTTTCAGATTCTGTTCTGAGCCGAATCCGAGAGCTTTTGCAATCACGAGTTGTGTCTCCACCTCAGAGTTCGATCCCCATCTCGCTACCTGCCTGGCGTGATACAACAAACCCGATGGACCACGCACGCCGATTCAGCAATCTACGCCGCCGCATAACAAAAGCCGGCCTCACCGGCCTCCTCGTCACTCATCTCCCTGACGTCCGCTATCTCTCCGGCTTCACCGGCTCCAGCGCTGCACTCGCTGTCACGCGCCGCAGTGCGCGCCTCTTCACCGACGGCCGCTACCGCGCGCAAGCCGACGCCGAAGTCAGCGGTGCGCAAGTCGACATCGTCTCCGGCGCACCCGCAGTTGCCGCAGTTCAGTGGCTCGCCGCACAATCCGGCGCGGAATTCGCAGGCTTCGATCCGACCCACACCACCGTCGCCGAACTCACGCGTTTCCGTTCTGAGCTTCCTTCGAGATTCCGCCGCGCATTCCTCACTCCGCTCGCCGCGCCTCTCGTCGAACCCCTCCGCCTCATCAAGGACGAGGACGAGTTGAAGCTGATCTCGGAGGCCGCGCTTGTTGGCTGCCAACTCTTCGAGCACATCCTCGGCGTGATCCGTCCCGGCATCCGCGAAATCGAAATCGCCGCCGAGCTCGAGCATCAGGCGCGCCTCCTCGGCGCTGAAGGCATGAGTTTCGAAACCATCGTTGCCTCGGGCGAGCGCTCCGCGTTGCCGCATGGAAAAGCCTCCAACGCCGCGCTCCCGCGCAAAGGATTCGTGACCCTGGACTTCGGTATAATCCGTGAGGGTTACTGCTCAGACATGACGCGCACCATCTGCCTGGGCAGACCGAGGTCGGAAGAACGAAAAGCTTATGAAGCCGTGCTCGAAGCACAGGAGTCGGCAGTGGCCGCCGTAAGCGCCGGCGTGAGCTGCGGCGAGGTGGACGAAGCCGCCCGCAGCGTCCTGCGCAAGGCTGGAATGGCCGATGTCTTCTCGCACTCGACTGGGCACGGCGTAGGGCTTGAGATTCACGAGTCGCCGCGCGTCGCCGCAGGAGAGAAGACAAGGCTCCAGGCGAGCATGGTTGTTACCATTGAACCTGGAGTTTATTGGCCGGGGAAGTTCGGCATACGCATCGAAGATATGGTGGCCGTGACAAAAACCGGAGGTCAGGTGCTTACTCCAGCACCCAAGGCACTGATCGAACTTTGATGAGAAAGTTAAGGAACGAATGAAACCAGAGGACATGAAGGATCTGCGGGAACTGATCGAGTTCCTCAAGGAATATCAGGTCGCCGAATTTGATCTCGATCGCGGCGACATGAAGATCCGGCTCAAATTCGAGCAGGCCCAGCCCGTAGCCGGCATCGCAGACCTGTCGAAGCTGGTGGCCCCCGTTGCCGTTTCCGTAGCTCCGCCCGCACCGCCCCCGGCAGAGGCGCCTGCCGCTTCGGCCGCGGATCCTGACGCCGGCCTGCACATTCTCAAGTCGCCCATCGTCGGCACTTACTACGGCTCGGCCTCACCCGGCGCACCGCCCTTCGTCTCGCCCGGCGATCGCGTGGAAAAGGGCCAGGTGGTCTGCATCGTCGAAGCCATGAAGCTGATGAACGAGATTGAATCGGATGCCTCCGGCGAGATTGTGAAATGTTTCATCACCAACGGCCAGCCGATCGAGTTCGGACAGCCTCTGTTCTCGATTCGCGTAGGCTGAAAAGAAAGCGGAGTTAGCGCTGCTCTCGGAGTTAGCAGCGTTAGCCCGCCCAAGCATCTGAATTGAACGCTGTGGTTAGCCTGAACGAAATACAACTGACTCCGCGAACTCCGCTAACTTCGCTAACCCCGCTTTTCCTAAAGGTCACGAATGTTTCGTAAGGTCTTGGTTGCCAATCGCGGTGAAATCGCTCTTCGCGTCCTGAACGCCTGCCGCGAACTCGGAATCCGCACCGTCGCCATCTACAGCGAGGCGGATCGCAACTCGCTCCACGTTCGCTTCGCCGACGAAGCCATCTGCATCGGCCCGCCGCGGCTGGCCGACAGCTACCTCAACGTTCCCGCCGTCATCTCCGCCGCTGAAATCGCCAACGTCGACGCCATCCATCCCGGTTACGGCCTGCTCAGCGAGAACGCCAACTTCGCCGAAGTCTGCCGCGCGTCAAACATCAAGTTCATCGGCCCTCCGCCTGAAGTGACCCGCCTCATGGGCGAGAAAGAAAAGGCGCGCCAGGCCATGAAGGCGGCCAAGGTGCCGATCCTTCCCGGCTCCGACGGCGTCATCTTATCCGCAGAAGAGGCGCATCAGGTTGCCTGCGACATCGGTTACCCCGTCATCCTCAAAGCCAAGGCCGGCGGCGGCGGACGCGGCATGCGGATCGTGCGCAGCGCAGAAGAACTGCCCAACCACTTTCACGCTGCCACCACTGAAGCCGCCAACGCCTTCGGCAACGGCGAACTCTACATGGAGAAGTTCATCGAGCAGCCGCGCCACATCGAGTTCCAGGTGCTGGCCGACGAACACGGCCACGTCACCACGCTCTTCGAACGCGAGTGCTCCATCCAGCGCCGTCATCAAAAGCTGATCGAAGAAGCGCCCTCGCTCCAGGTCACACCCAAAATGCGTGAGGAGATCGGCAAGACTCTCTGCCACTGTCTCAGCAAGATCGGCTATCAGAACGCCGGCACCGTCGAGTTCCTCATGGATGAAGACCGCAAGCTCTACTTCATCGAGATGAACACCCGCATCCAGGTCGAACACCCCATCACCGAAGCCATCACAGGCGTCGATCTTGTGAAGGCGCAACTGCGCATTGCCTCGGGCGAGCGCCTCAGCGACATCCTGCCGCCAAAGATCGAAATCCGGGGCCACGCCATCGAGTGCCGCATCAACGCCGAGCACTCGGTCAAGTTCACGCCCTCAGCAGGCAAGATCACCGCCTTCAACGTGCCCGGCGGCAACGGCGTACGCGTCGATACCGCTCAGTACTCCGAAGGCGTCGTCCCGCCTTACTACGACTCGCTCATCGCCAAACTCATCGTCCACGGCGTCGATCGCGACGAGGCAGTCGCCAAAATGGAACGCGCTCTTTCGCAGTTCATCGTGCAGGGGATCGATACCTCGATCCAAATGCACCGGGAGATCTTCGCCGACAACGAATTTCGCGCCGGCGAATTCGACACCAAGTTCATGGAGCGCTTTCTCGCCCGTCGTCAAGCCTGATTGAGAAGAAAGGAAAAGCAGCCGCAGATCCTTCGACTCGCTACGCTCGCTCAGGAAGACAACTCTGACGGAACCGGACTGCGCCTTGAAGGTCGCTGATCTCTCCGGATTCTCAATCATTGAACAGCAAAGCTACAGGCGCGCATCCCGCGCATCGGATCTATACAATCGAAGCCGCCATCACCGCCCGGCATTCCTGCCGCAACAACTCCAGCAACTGTTCCATGTGTTCGCGGCGCGTGCGAAAGTTCACGGGATTGATCCGGAACCACGTTTTGCCCTTCAACTCCGTGGTCGAGATCCAGAACCTCCCGCTCTTTTCGACCCTCACAACCGCCTCGGCATGCAATCTCTTCGCCTCGGCCTCGTTTTCGCCGGCATCGGTGTAGCGAATGCAGATCGCCGACATCGGCGGATTGCTCGCCGCTTCAAACTCCGCATCATCCTTTACCAGCGCGTAGAGGTGGTGCGCCTGCCGCACATTGTTGTCGATCCACTCGCCGATCTGCCGCGTGCCGTAACGCTTGAAGCTCATCCACACCTTCAGGCTGCGGAAGCGCCGCGACTGCTCAAATCCGTGCACATAATACTGGTAGCGGTCCTTGGCCTGCTCCATTTCGTCCGTCAGGTACGCCGGCTTCATACCGAACGACGCGGTCAGCCGCGCCTCATCCTTAACCAGCACGGCCCCCGCATCCAGCGGCGCATAAAACCACTTGTGTGGATCGATCGTCACCGAGTCCGCCAGTTCCAGTCCCGTGTCGTGCAGCCTGAAATCATGCGACAGCAGCATCCCGCCTCCGTAGGCCGCGTCCGCATGCAGCCACGCGCCCTCGCGATCAGCGATGCGCCGCAACGCGCGCAGGTCATCCACCGCGCCCGTATTCGTCGTCCCGAAGATCCCCACAACGCACATCGGCCGGATGCCATCCTTCTTGTCCTGCTCGATCGCGGCTTCCAGTGCATCCACGCGCACGCGGAATTCCGCATCGGTCGGCAGCGCCCGCAGTGCCGACCGTCCCAGCCCGATGGCATCCACCGCCTTATCCACGGATACGTGCCGTTCCTCCGACACGTACACCGCCCAGCGTTCGTGAATCCCATCGTGTTGCGCGCGATCCTGCGAAGCCCAGTCGCGGCCCAGTTTCAGCCCGATGAAATTCGCCATCATCCCGCCGCTCGTCAGGTTCCCGCCCGCCTCAGGCCCATATCCCACGAGATCCGTGAGCCAACGGACCGTACTTCGCTCTATCGCCACCGCCGACGGCCCGATCGAATACGCTCCAAGATTCTGATTCAGCGCCGAGCAGATGAAGTCCCCGATAACACCCACCGGGTTTGGCGACGGCGTAATCAGCCCCATGTAACCCGGATGCCCAACGTTCGTGCAGAAGGGAAGCAGCTTCTGCTCGACTTCCTTGAGCACGTCCTCAAACGCCTCAGGATTCTCCGGCAGCGGCTCGTCAAAAAGCCGGTTGATCAGCTTCGGATCCGCATCAGGAAACACCGGCTTGTCTTCAATGTTCTCGATGTACTCCGCCAGCAGATCCACCACCCTATGCCCGATCGTTCGGAACTCATTCGTGTCCATCCGAGATCTCCTGAGGGTAGAGTCTATCGGTCCGAGCCCCGCGTCAGAAAGCTCGCACGACTTAGGCAATCATCAACACCGCCGCGCCGTGTATCCTTGACCAGCCGAGCCACGCGCTCGAGGACACGAAATGTCCTTTCATCTACGCTGCCGCACCGCAACCCTTGTCGCAGTCTCCGCATTCACGGCCGTGCCCTTCGGCCTCGCGCAAGGGCAGACCGACTGGCCCGTTTACAACGGCGGCCTCGACGGCGACCACTACTCCACGCTCAGCCAGATCACGCGAGAGAACGTCCACCTGCTGCAGCAGGCGTGGGCGTACGACACCGGCGAGAAGGGCGGGCTGCAGACCAACCCGCTCATCATCGGCAGCACCCTTTACGCCTATACGCCGAAGACCGAAGTCATCGCGCTCGAGGCCGCAACCGGCAAGCTGAGGTGGAAGTTCGACTCCGGCATCGTCTCCGGCCAGCCCGCACGCGGCGTTACGTATTGGAATGATGGTGAGCACGGCCGCATCTACGCCGGCGTAATGAACTTTCTCTTCTGCCTCGACGCCGAAACCGGCAAGCTGATTACGAGCTTTGGCGACAACGGCCATGTCGATCTGCGCAAAGGCCTGGGCATAGAAGGGACTTTGGGGGATCTCAGCGCGCTCTCCATCGCGCTCACCACGCCCGGCATCATTTACAAAGACCTCATCATCGTCGGCGGCCGCGAACCCGAAGCGCATCCCGCGCCGCCCGGCTACATCCAGGCCTTTGACTTGCGCACCGGCCAGTTGCGCTGGACGTTTCACACCATCCCGCTACCCGGCGAACCCGGCAACGAAACCTGGCCCAAAGACGCCTACAAAAGCGCAGGCGCCGCCAACAACTGGTGCGGCATGGCCGTCGATGCGGAACACGGCATCGTTTACGCACCAACAGGCTCAGCCGTGATGGACTTCTTCGGCGGCGACCGCGTCGGCAACGACCTCTACGCCGATACGCTCCTCGCACTCGATGCCAACACCGGCAAGCGCCTCTGGCACTTCCAGGGCGTGCATCACGATCTCTGGGATCGCGATTTCCCCTCGCCGCCGGCGCTCTTCACCGTGGAACACGACGGCAAGCGCATCAACGCTATTGCGCAGACCACCAAGCAGGGCTATCTCTACGTCTTCAACCGCCTGACCGGCGAGCCGCTTTTTCCGATCCACGAATATCCCTATCCGCAGAGCACAGTACCCGGCGAGGTCACTTCGCCCACGCAGCCCAAGCCCGACTGGCCTGAGTCCTACGCGCGCCAGGAACTGAACGAGAGCATGCTCACCACGCGCACTCCCGCAGCGCACGAGTGGGCCGTGAAAACCTTCCACAGCTTCCGCAACGGAGGCCAGTTCTATCCCTTAGCCGTCGGCCGGCAGACCATCATCTTCCCCGGCTTCGACGGCGGCGCCGAATGGGGCGGGCCTGCTATTGATCCCGTGCACGACGTCATCTACATCAACGAAACCGAGATGGCCTGGACCGGCGGACTCGTTCCCAGCACCGCAAGCAGCCCTGGCGAAGCGCTCTATCAGAGTCAATGCGCCATGTGTCACGGCATCGACCGCGCCGGCTCACCGCCTGTATTCCCATCACTTGTGAACATCGGAAACCGCCTGACCAACGACAAGATCGTCGCTGCCGTCCAGCACGGGGTGGGCCGCATGCCATCGTTTCCCAACATTCAGGGTGAGCGTCTCGACGCGTTGCTCACACACCTGCGCAGCGCCGGCGCCGCTGCTCCGCCCAGGGAGTTGCAGCCTGCTCCCGCACCGAAGCACGCGCAATCGCCCATCGCCGATCCCGCCGGCGCCAAAGTCTACGCCGAACAGTGCGCCGCCTGCCACGGCGACAAGCTGGAAGGCGTCCCGCCCTCGCCGCCGCTCATCGGTCTCGGTGACCGCATGAATGCGGTGCAGACCGCCGACGTGATCCAGAGAGGCAAAGGTCAGATGCCCGCGATGGACGTGAAAGGGTTGGACCTGGATGCGCTGCTGCGATTCCTCCAGGCTGGCGCAACCGTCTGGAAGCAGGAAGCCAATCCCGAAGAGTGGTCGAACAGGTACATCTTCACCGGCTACCGCAAATTCCTCGACCCCGACGGCTACCCCGCGATTAGGCCACCCTGGGGCACGCTCAACGCCATCGATCTCAAGAGCGGCAAATACCTCTGGAAAGTCCCGCTCGGCGAATATCCGGAGTTGGCAAAGCAGGGAATGAATAATACCGGCACCGAGAATTACGGCGGACCAGTTGTGACGGCGGGCGGCATCCTCTTCATCGGCGCAACAGTCTACGACCACAAGCTGCGCGCCTTCGACACCACCACCGGCGAGATTCTGTGGGAATCCGACTTGCCCTTTGCCGGTGTGGCCACGCCGTCCACGTACATGGTTGACGGCCGCCAGTACGTCGTTATCGCCGCCAGCAACTCCCGCACCCCCAACGAGCCGCAAGGCGGCGTGTACGTCGCCTTCGCACTTCCTTCGGGCGCAGAGAACAAGCCGTGAAATTCCTGCTATCGGCATCGCAGCGCAATGCTAAACTCGCAGCACTCCGATGATCCTCAAGCAGTACTATCTTGGCTGCCTCGCGCATGCCTCGTACCTCGTGGGCGACGAACAGAGCGGCACCGCCGTCATCGTCGATCCGCAGCGTGATATCCATCAGTACCTCGCCGACGAAGAGAAGTTAGGCCTCCAGATCCGCCACGTCTTCCTCACCCACTTCCACGCGGACTTCCTCGCCGGTCATCTGGAGCTGCGCGACGCCTGCGGTGCAACCATCCACCTTGGTTCACGCGCCGAAGCCGAGTACGGATTCGTTCCCATGAAGGACGGCGATACGATTGAATTTCCAGGCATGCGTCTCCAGGTCTTGCACACGCCCGGCCACACCATTGAGTCCATCTCGATCCTTGTCTTCGATCTCGCAAAAGATAAAGCCAGACCTCACGCCGTTCTCACCGGCGACACGCTCTTCATCGGCGACGTGGGCCGCCCCGACCTGCGCGCTTCACTCGGCTGGAGCGCAGACGAACTCGGCGGCTATCTATATGACTCGCTTCACACCAGGCTGCTCACGCTCCACGACGAGGTGCTGGTCTATCCCGCGCACGGAGCCGGCTCCCTGTGCGGCAAAAAGCTCTCCTCCGACACCGTCTCCACCCTCGGCGATCAGCGCCGCTTTAACTACGCACTCAAGGCAATGACGAAGGAAGAATTCGTGCGTCTCGTCACCGCCGACCAACCCGACGCGCCGCCTTACTTCACCTACGACGCCATCCTCAACACCCGCGAACGCGCTACGCTCGACAAGAAGCTCGAAGAAGTATTGAAGCCCGTCGAACTCGACGACGTACTTCGCCTCGGCGACCGCGGAGCCCAGATCCTCGACGTCCGTGACTCCGCCGAGTACGCCAAGGGCCATCTGGCCGGCAGCATCAACATCGGCCTCGGCGGCCAATACGCCACGTGGGCCGGCACCGTACTCGACCGCGCGAAGCCCATCGTCATCATCTCCGAGCCCGGCCGGGAGCATGAAGCCGCCCTTCGCCTCGGCCGCATCGGCTTCGACCACATCATGGGCTATCTGCGAGGCGGAATGGCCGCCCTTGCCGACCGCCCCGACCTGGTCTGGCCGACAGAACGCACCGACGTACTTATCGCCGCCGAGGAAATGGAGACCGGTGAGCCGCCCTTCCTGCTCGACGTCCGCAACCCCATTGAGTGGGAAGGCAAGCACATCCGGGGCAGCGTGAACCTGCCGCTCAACCGCCTGCAGGAGCGCATCGACGAGGTGCCTCGCGACCGACGCGTCGCCGTGCACTGTGCGGGAGGCTACCGCTCCTCCATCGCCGTGAGCATCCTCCACCAGCACGGGATTACGAATCTGATCGAAATCGCCGGCGGCCTGGCCGCATGGGAAGCCGCGGGGCTGCCGGTCGTCTCCGAAGGCACCCAACGGGCCTAGCATCGGCAGAAATCTTCGCGATTAAAATTATCGCTTTTTCTTCGCCTTTTCACAGGGAAATCGGGTATGCTGGCTCTCGCAACATGGAGGTTGCACGATGGACATTCAAAAGGAACTTATCGCTGAGTTCGACCGCGAGACCGCCAGCACCCGCAAAATCCTCGAAGCCATCCCCGACGACGCCGACTTCTCCTGGAAACCCCATGCCAAATCCATGGCGCTGGGCCGTCTCGCTTCGCACCTCTCCGACACCAATGGCGACTGGGCCTTGCACACCCTCACCCGCGACCGCCTCGACTGGTCTCCAGAGATGACCCCCAAGGACCCCACCAACAAAAAGGATCTTCTTGCCCGCTTCGAAAAGCAGGTGGCTGAGGTCAAGCCGGAACTGGCCAAAATGACCCCCGCACAATGGGATTCCAACTGGAAGTTCGTTGCCGGTGATCAGACCTGGATCGACGACACCAAGTACTGCGTCTGGCGTACCTGGGTTCTGAACCATATGATCCATCATCGCGCCCAGCTCGGCGTCTACCTGCGCCTCCTCAACAAGAAGGTTCCCGGCATGTACGGTCCATCTGCGGACGAAATGTGATCTAAGACAGGGACCAGGAACCAGGGACAAGTCGGGAGTAACAGACCGGGGAGTTGCACGCCAATCCATCACCGCGTTATCAATTCCTCGGTCTTCCCACTAGTTGAAATCGTACTTCCCGCGCGGACTATCCTAGCTTCATGAACTTCAAGTTTCCCAGGGTCTACCCGATTCTGGATTCCTCTTTCATTCCAACCCTCGACCGGGCAGAGTCTCTTCGCTGTCTGGGCGAATCCCTCGCCGATGCCGGTGTAACCCTCCTCGAGTACCGAAACAAAACCGGCCCGGACTCTGAAATCCTTGCCGACGCGGCTATTCTCCGCGATGCTCTACCCGCCGGAAAGACAAAGCTGATTATCGATGATCGTGTCGATCTGGTTGATCATGTGCAGTTTGATGGTGTACACGTCGACGCCGGAGATCTGTCGCCAGCCCAAGCGCGCCACCTCGTTGGTCCGGATCGCATCGTAGGCACCTTCGGCGGCAGTGATGACCTGCAGCCCGGCATCCTTGAAGCCCCAGCCGACTACTTTGCCATCGGCCCGGTCTTCGAGACAAGGACCAAGCATACCGAAAAACGCCCCATCGGGATCGAAGGCGTCCACCGCCTGCGCCGACAGGCCGGACCGGATGTCGTCCTCAGCGCCGCAGCCGGCATCACGCTGGAAACGGCGCAGTCCATCCTCGATGCCGGAGCGTCGATGGTCGCTGTCGCCGAGGCTATCTTCCGCACCGATGATCCCGCCGCGGAGTTTCGCCGCTGGATCCGGCATTTGCATTGATATCGGCTTCCGTGATGTCAGCACCGGCCGTCAAAAATACGCGAGACAATTGTTTTGAATTCAGATAGAACAAGCGAAGTGCAGACTCCCGAACTCAATAGCTCCAAGAATCCAGTCACCACCACGCATGCAGCACCCACAATGGTGCAGACGCTTGGGCTCTTCAGCTCTACCGCCCTCGTCGCCGGGTCCATGATCGGGTCCGGCATTTTTCTGGTCGACGCCGACATCGCCCGTACCACGAACTCGCCGGCTCTCGTGCTCGGCGCATGGGTCATCACCGGCATCCTCACAGTCATTGGCGCTCTCAGTTACGGCGAACTGGCCGCCATGATGCCCAAAGCCGGCGGCCAGTATGTCTACCTGCGCGAGTCGCTGGGTCCGCTCTGGGGCTTCCTCTATGGCTGGACGCTCTTCCTCGTCATCCAGACTGGCACCATCGCCGCGGTCTGCGTCGCCTTCGGCAAGTTCCTCGGCGTCTTCTTCCCATCCATCTCCACCACGCACTGGATCTGGCACATCGCGCACATACCGCCCATCCCGCTGGGGCCGATGGTACTGGGGAACATGGACATCGGCGTCAACACCGCCAATCTCGTGGGAATCATCATTGTGTTTCTCCTGGCCGTCGTGAACATTTTTGGCGTGAAGCTGGGCGCGCTCATCCAGAACATCTTCACCTCCGCAAAGGCGCTCTCGCTCGCCGCGCTCGTCCTGATCACTCTTACCATCGGCCGCAACGCAACCGCCATGGCCGCCAACTTCGGTTCCGGCTGGAGCCAGCTATGGCAGAACGCCGGCTGGCGCGACATGCATCCCGTTCAGGTCGGAGTCGGCGGCCCGGTCGTCTTCGTCAACCTGCTCGTGGTGCTTGCCGTCGTGCAGGTGGGTTCGCTTTTCTCGGCCGATGCGTGGAACAACATCACATTCACCGCCGGCGAGGTCAAGAATCCCCGCCGCAACATACCGTTCTCGCTCATCCTCGGCACCGGCTTCGTTGTAACCGTGTACTTCCTCGCGACCCTCGGCTACCTGATGGTGCTGCCGATGCACGGCGACCCGCACGGCGCCACCGTCATGACGCGCGGCATTCAGTTCGCGGCAGAAGATCGCGTCGCCACAGCGGCGCTGGCGGTTGTGTTCGGCTCCGCGGGTGCATATCTGATGGCGGCGGCGATCCTCGTTTCCACCTTCGGCTGCGCCAACGGCATGTCGCTCGCCGGAGCCCGCGTCTACTACGCCATGAGCCAGGACGGGCTCTTCTTCAAATCGGTCGGCAAGCTCAACGAGAAGTACAAAACGCCCGCGATGGGACTGATCGTACAGGCATGCTGGACGGCCATCCTCTGCGTCTCCGGCTCCTACAGCCAGCTCCTCGACTACATCATCTTCGCCGTGCTGGTCTTCTACATCCTCACCATCGGCGGGCTCTTTGTTCTGCGCTTCAAGCGGCCCGAAGCCAGTCGCCCTTACAAAGCACTCGGCTATCCGGTACTGCCGGCGCTCTATATCGTCATGGCCTCATGGATTTGTATCGTATTATTGCGATACAAGCCTCAATACACGTGGCCGGGCCTCGTTCTCGTTCTTCTGGGAATCCCGGTATATCTCTTCTGGTCGCGTCGATCGAATACGTGAACACAGGAATGACAATCCGTATCTAGAACTTTGTGGAGGATGCGCCTCACCCATGTCGAAGCTGCTACGAATCAAACCGATGTCGATGCTGAACCAAGAGGCAGGCGAAACAGGCGAACACACGCTCAAACGCTCGCTCGGCGCCGTGAACCTGATCACGCTTGGCATTGGAGCCATTATCGGCGCCGGCATCTTCGTGCTCACGGGCACTGCCGCAGCAATGGCCGCGGGCCCCGCGGTTTCGTTGAGTTTCATTCTGGCGGGCATCACATGCGCGTTCGCTGGGCTGTGTTACGCAGAGTTTGCCTCGATTATTCCCATCGCCGGCTCGGCTTACACATACGGCTACGCGACGCTGGGCGAGTTGGTGGCCTGGATTATTGGCTGGGATCTCGGGCTGGAATACGGATTCGGCGCAGCGACCGTGGCGTCGGGATGGTCCGGCTACTTCAGCAGCCTGCTGGCGCAATTCAACATTCACATTCCGCCACAGTTCACGGCGACACCCGGAACGCCGCTCGTGTTCTATCAGAATGAATGGCTTCCGTTGGCGTCATTACCATCGGGTGTGAGCCCGGCGGGCCTTCAACACGCAACCGGCATCTTCAACCTGGTCGCCCTGCTTGTGATTGTTGTTATCACCACAGTGCTGGTGATAGGAATCAAGGAATCAGCCAACCTGAACAGCGTGATCGTGTTCGTGAAGCTGACAGTCGTCGGCATCTTCATTGTGCTGGGCGGTTATTTCCTGTTCATGCATCCATCGCTGGCAACTCACAACTGGCACCCATTCATCCCGCCATCGGATGGACACGGCAACTTTGGACTTAATGGAATCGCCGTTGGAGCGGCTTCTGTCTTCTTCGCCTATATCGGATTTGACGCGGTATCAACAGCCGCGCAGGAAGCGAAGAATCCCCAAAGGGACATGCCAATCGGGATTCTTGGATCCCTGGTGATCTGCACCATCCTTTACATCATCGTCTCCACCATCCTGACTGGCCTGGTGAACTACCGCGCGCTGAATGTTGCCGCTCCAGTGGCGCTGGGAATCAAGGTCACCGGCGTAGGCTGGGGCGAGTTGCTGGTCAATATTGGCGCGGTATTCGGCCTGGGAACCGTGATGCTGGTGATGTTGCTTGGGCAGTCGCGCGTCTTCTTCTCGATGTCTAAAGATGGTTTGCTGCCGAGATGGGCGGCCGACATCCATCCGAAGTTCCGCACACCCTGGATCTCCACCATCGTCGTGGGCGCGATTGTCGCGGTGATGCCCGCGTTCCTGCCCATCGACCAGCTCTCGAAGCTGGTGAATATCGGCACGCTGCTTGCCTTCACCATCGTCTGCGCAGGTGTGTGGGTGCTGCGCGTACGGCATCCAGACATGCCTCGGCCTTTCAAGACCCCGATGGTGCCGCTGGTTCCGATTTTGGGAATCATCTCGGCACTGTTCCTGATGACGCGTCTTCCCGCGATCACCTGGAAAGTGATGATCGGCTGGCTTCTGTTTGGACTGATCATTTACTTCGGCTATTCGCGGAAGCACAGCAAGGTGCAGCAGCTTCCCGTAGCGCAGGCCGTAGAAATGGACTGAGTATCTTCTCAAAATCGACTGGACACAAGAACGGCCTCCTTCGCGGGAGGCCGTCTCTGTTTCAGGCTCGAAGAACCAATCGCCGTTTATGCCGGAGCCTTGGCGCAGAACTCGTCAAACGCGCGGATCAGTTCGCCGGCAATCTGCTGCGCCGTCGCCTGCTCGATGACGTAGCGCTGCATCAGGAAGACCAGCTTCCCGTCGCGCAGAATCGCCACCGCCGGCGAGGTCGGCGGATGGCCTTCAAAGTGGCTGCGCGCACGCTCCGTAGCCTCGCGGTCCTGCCCGGCAAAGACCGTAATCTTGTGGTCGGGCTGGTTGGCCGAGTTCGTCAGCGCCAGCCGCACGCCCGGGCGCATCTTGCCCGCGGCGCAACCGCAGATGGAATTCACGACGAGAAGAGTTGTGCCCGGCTGCGCGAGGGCAGCATCAACGTCCTCGGCACTGCGGGTTTCCTGGATTCCGGCGCGCACAAGTTCCTCGCGCATGGGAATCACCATAAGTTCTGGATACATTTAAACCTCCGGCAAGGGTATGGGGATTTGAGCCGATTGCCTGTTTCCATTCTACAGAATAGCCGACGCAAAGATGCTTCAGGCCCGCACGCACCCCCATGGTGTACGCTCGGATCGATGCTCGTTGAAGAAAACAAGCCGCTTGCACCGCTCACCACCCTCGGCATCGGCGGTCCCGCGCGATGGTTCGTCGAGGCAAAGACGGAAGAAGACATCGTCGAAGCGTCGGAATTGGCCAAGGAAAAAGGCGCCCCGCTGTTCGTTCTCGGAGGCGGCAGCAACCTGCTGGTCGCAGATGCCGGATTCAATGGCCTCGTCCTCCACATCGCCCTCAAAGGAATTCAGGTTCGGGAATCCGCCGCCGGAACCAACGAACGGATCTACGAAGTTGCCGCCGGCGAAGACTGGGATCAATTCGTGCAGCAAGCCCTCGACGACAATTGCACCGGACTGGAATGCCTTACGGGAATTCCCGGCACCGTCGGCGGCACGCCTGTGCAGAATGTGGGCGCCTACGGCCAGGAGGTTGCTTCGGCCATCGAACGCGTGCGCGTCTTCGATCTGCACGAGCGCAGCATTGCTGAATTCAGTGCCGAAGAGTGCGGCTTCGCCTATCGCCACAGCCGCTTCAACACCACGGACAAGGGGCGCGTTGTTGTCACCCGCGTGGATTACCGTCTCCGTTCCGGGGGCGCTCCCACGTTGAAATATGCGGACTTGCGGCGAGCGTTTCCGCCGGACTCGAACCCGACGCTGAACGAAGTAGCCGACGCCGTTCGCCGCATCCGCCAATCCAAAGGCATGCTGCTCGTTGAGAACGATCCCGATTGCCGCAGTGCCGGCAGCTTTTTCAAGAACCCCGTCGTCAGCGAAGCGCAGGCAGCCGGCGCTGCCATTATCTGCGGAGAAGATCCACCGCGCTTTCCTTCCGGTCGCGGCAACGAAGGTCTCGTCAAGCTTTCCGCCGCGTGGCTAATCGAGCGGGCCGGATTCGCCAAGGGCTATGCCCTGGGCCGCGCCGGCATCTCGCACAAGCACACGCTTGCCCTCGTCAATCGAGGCGGAGCCACCGCTGCCGAGATCATCGCCCTGGCCGACCAAATCCGGTCCGCCGTCGCCGCGCGATTCGCCATCGATCTCCAGATGGAACCGGTCATGCTCGGCTTTTGATTGTCATCGCCCACACACGCACGATGCCGGATACCGACCCACTTCGCAAAGCTACCGCCAGAATTCAGGCCAAAAAGTGAATCCCATGTGATAGCGTGACCCCGTGAATATAAGCCGCGCATCTGTCTCCCATTTTCTGCTGAGCCAGACAATCTATCTGGCGATCGCCGCAGTGATCGCCGCAATCTTCTGGGCCAGCGGCCAGCAGATCAATCCCGGCACCATCATCATCTACTCGTTGCTGTTTGGGAACATCCTCAATCATGTCTTGGCCCTGCTGGGGCGCTTCTACTGGCTGCGTCCATTTCCCTATAACTGGCTGCTGTTCTGGTTTTTCCTTTTGCTCATCGTCGGGCCGGTATACGTGCTTTGCAGCGCAGCGGTTTGGTGGCTTGCACCTCCCGCGCCGGAGTCGCTCGGTCACCTCATCACCAGGGGCTGGAAGTTTCCCGCAGTCGTGATACTGGTTTACAGCTCGATCGTATTCCTCCACCGCACCACGCGTGAGCGCCTTGAGAAGCGCAACAGTGAATTGCAGAAGACGATCGATATCGGTAGCGCCGAGCTCGCGGTGCAAAAGGAGGAATTGCAGCGCGCACGGGAGATCCAGGAATCGTTGCTGCCCAAGACTATTCCGCAGATTGCCGGTTTCGAACTCGCGGCAGCCTGGCGGCCGGCTCGCGAAGTCAGCGGCGACTACTTCGACGTCTTCCGCCTGGGCGAAAGCAAGATGGGATTCTGCATCGCCGATGT